>ERZ772831.7-NODE-7-length-189201-cov-15.962140_pt1 | contig 189201 bp, 169 predicted proteins | sample MGYA00580858_ERZ772831 | MGnify/ENA primary metagenome ERZ772831 (study PRJEB29015, sample SAMEA2737694) | human gut metagenome | biome: human gut; feature: human-associated habitat; material: faeces | place: China | collected 2012 ... | reverse complement strand
GTACCTATGCAGTTCCGACTTACAAGCTCCCGACTTTAGTCGGGAGTAGTTGACCATCTGTCACCTCCGAGAATACCATGCCTATGAATAGCTAACGCTTGACCTTCCCTGCGGCCGTGACCCGTGCCTTCCCTTCTACATCCACACGACCTTTGCCGTAACGGGCCAAGGACTTCCAGGACAGTTTTTTCACCTTGTTCCTCAGCTTCTCTTGGAGTTTACCGAACTGATCCATCGTCATATCTTTTTTCTCCGACAAGGTGATGTCCGGGACTCCAAAGGTATTCCAGTACACTTCCATTTTCTCTACAGCCGGATCCCAATGGGTAAAATAATAGCTTTCACACACCAGGTTCCCATTCCCGTCCAGATGGTATTCTCCCAGTATGGAAAGGCTGGCACCCCCGGATCCCTGGTTCAGGAACCGTCCGTTTCCCAGATAGTACCAAGCGTTCCGGTAAAAGCCGCTGAACACCTGATGGAGCTGGCCGTCCCGGATGGTGAACAGGTTAGTGAGCCGGTTGTCCTGACCGATCAGCAGTTCCGGCTTCCCGTCTCCGTTGCAGTCCAGCAGCTGGTACTTCACCGCTTCCAGCCCCTGTTCCGGGGACAGATTCCGCACGCCTTCCCAGACGGCCATCAGGTCGTCCCGTTCCTCACCGAAGAGAATATAGCTGCTGCCACTTTGGACCATGGCATACAGGATATCCAGTTCCTCCCTATAGATATCATCTCTGCTGGAAGCGCCAGCCAGTCCGGACAGGCCGATGAGAAAAACCATCAGACACAGACAAGCCTTCTGCTTCCAACCCTTTTTTCCTTTCATGACGCTGGCCTCCTTATTTTCCATGTTCAAAAATCCATAAGCAGTTATCCTTACTATCATTTTACTAAACATAAAAAATAAATACACTGTAATTTATTACAGGTATGGGCAAAAAAAAGGCGCTGTCTTCATGCGACAGCGCCTTTTTAAGGGGTTAGCAGTTAATGGCTGGTTGTTAGTGACAGACTGTATTCCGAGATTCCCACAAGCGGGCTGCCCTTGGGGACGATTCCTACGAACTACGAGCCACTAGCCACGAACCACGAACTAAATCTGTGCAAAGAGTTTCTTCCGGGTCCGTTCGGCTTCGGCTTTGATCTTTTCGATGTCCAGTTTGGTAAATTCTTTATGGCGCAAGAGGACTTCGCCGTTGACCAGGACCGTATCGACGTCCATGCTGTTGGCACTGTAAGCCATGAGGCTCAAAGTGTCGTTCTTAGGATACCAGTGCAGGCCTTCGCGGTCGACGAGGGTAATGTCGGCTTTATAGCCTGTTTCCAATTTGCCTACGTCTGTGTATCCCAGGCACTTGGCGCCGCCTTCGGTCAGCATGTTGAGGGCTGTTTCGGCCGGAATGACCAAGGGATCCAGGGTATGGGCCTTGTGGATGAGCGTAGCCAGACGCATTTCTTCGACGATGTCCAGGTTATTGTTGCTCGATGCCCCGTCGGTGCCGAGACCGACAGTGATGCTTTTAGCCAGCATCTTGGGCACCGGTGCGACGCCGCTGGCAAGCTTCAAGTTGCTGCCCGGGTTGTGGGCGACGCGGACGTGTTTTTCTGCCATGATGTCCATATCGTCGTCATCGACCCAGACGCAGTGGGCGGCCAGGCAGCCGCAGTCCAGTACGCCGATTTCATCCATCAAGGCGATCGGCGATTTGCCGTATTGCTGCTTGATGTTTTCCACTTCCCCTTTGGTTTCGCTGAGATGGATGTGGATTTCTGCTCCCAATTCCCGGGCCTGGTCGACGAATTTATGGAGATAATCGGGCGGGCACGTATAGGGAGCGTGAGGCCCCATCATGACGGTAATGCGGCCATCGGCTTTGCCGTGCCAGTCGAGGAAGAGCTGACGATTTTCATCGAGGCCGGCCTGGGCATTCGGTCCGATGCCGATACTGCCGCGGCATAAGCAGGCGCGGATCCCCGATTCTTCGACGGCGCGGGCTTCCTGGTCCATGTGGTCGTACATGTCGGCATAAGCCGTCGTACCACAGCGGATCATTTCGGCAATGCCCAGCATGGACTGGGCGTAGATGACATCATCCGTCAGTTTGGCTTCAGCCGGCCAGATTTTCTTTTCCAGCCAGTCCATGAGCTGCATGTCGTCGGCATAACTGCGGAAGACCGTCATGGCTACATGGTTATGGGTATTGACGAAGCCCGGCAGGGCCAGCATGCCCTTGCCGTCGATGACTTCATCGTATTCCGAGACTTTCGGCGCTTCGGGAAAACCCGTGATGCGCGAACCGTCGATGGCGATATTCTGTCCTTCTAAGACGCGGTGGTCCTGGTAGAGGGCTACGTGCTGAATCAGTTTTTTCATCGTTTCCCCTCCTGGTCCTTAGTCGAGATTCAAGTATTTGCGCTGTTCTTCGCTGAGCGTATCGATGGCATAACCCATGGAAGCCAGTTTGATCTTGGCGATTTCCGTGTCGATTTCATGAGGCAGGACATAGACGTGGTTGCCAAGTTCCGCATGGTGTTCGAGGATGTATTTGGCAGCCAGGGCCTGGACGGCGAAGGACAGGTCCATGATTTCAGCCGGATGACCGTCGCCGGCAGCCAGGTTGACCAGACGGCCTTCAGCCAGGAGGTTGATGACATGGCCGTTCGGGAGTTCATAGCCTTCAATGTTGTGACGGGCTTCAAAGTGGCGGACAGCCAGGGCTTCCAATTCAGGTTTGTTGATTTCTACGTCGAAATGACCGGCATTGGCCAGGACGACGCCGTCTTTCATATTCTTCATATGTTCACCGCGGATGACGTCTTTGTCGCCGGTGAGGGTGACGAAGATATCGCCGACTTTTGCAGCTTCTGCCATGGGCATGACTTCAAAACCGTCGAAAACGGCTTCGATGGCTTTAATCGGGTCAACTTCCGTGACGATGACATGGGCACCGAGGCCTTTGGCACGCATAGCGCAGCCCTTGCCGCACCAGCCATAGCCGGCGACGACGACTTTCTTGCCGACGACGGTCAGGTTCGTCGTGCGCATGATGCCGTCCCACGTGGACTGGCCTGTGCCATAACGGTTATCGAAGAGGTATTTGCAGTACGAATCGTTGGCTGCGACCATGGGGAACTTCAATTCGCCGGCTTTGTCGAGACCGTGGAGACGGTTGACGCCAGTCGTCGTTTCTTCCGTGCCGCCGAGGAGGTTTTCCATGGCATCGGCCCGCGTCGTGTGCAGGAGATGGACCTGGTCGCCGCCGTCATCGATGATGATGTCCGGGTGATGGTCCAGGGATTTATTGAGGAAATCGAAGTATTCTTCATCGGTTGCGCCATACCAGGCATAGACGGTCAGACCATCTTCGACGAGAGCCGCTGCGACGTCGTCCTGTGTGGACAAAGGATTACTGCCGGTCACGATGACGTTGGCGCCGGCCCGGTGAAGGACTTCGGCCAAATAAGCCGTCTTGGCTTCGAGATGGACGCTGACGCAAATCGTTTTGCCTTTAAAAGTCTGGTCGGCTTTCAGTTTGTCGCCAATGGCATTGAGGGCCGGCATATGACGATCGACCCAGCTGATTTTTTCATGACCGCTTTTAGCTAACTTGATATCGCGAATAATAGATTCCATACGAATAAGACCTCTTTCTATAATGAATTAATGTTGGAAAAATGCCGGTACGGATACGGCATCCGGCCGGTGGATAATGCCCTTTTCCGTCACGATGGCGCGGATATTTTCATGAGGCGTCACATCGAAGGCGGGATTGAAGACGGGCGTTTCGGGGAGGGCTGCCGCCACACCCCGGAAAGAACGGACTTCGTCGTGATTCCGTTCTTCAATGGGTATCTGACTGCCGTCAGTTATCGACAAATCGAAAGTCGAAGCCGGTGCGGCAATATACAGGGGAACCGCCAGTTCCCGCGCCATCAGGGACAGGCCGTAGGTCCCGATCTTATTGGCCGTATCGCCGTTGGCAGCAATGCGGTCGGCGCCGACGATGATGGCATCGACATCTTTCGTCTTGAGGGTCCAGGCGGCCATATTGTCGGTAATGAGGGTCACGGGAATGTGGTCGGCCATGAGTTCGAAGGCTGTCAGGCGGGCGCCCTGCAAAAGGGGCCGCGTTTCATCGGCATAGACCATGGACACCAGGCCCCGGCGATGGAGCTCGCGGATGACGCCCAGGGCGGTGCCGACGCCAGCCGTAGCCAGGGCCCCGGCATTGCAGTGCGTGAGCAGTGTCAAAGGGCGGCCGAGCTTTTCCAGCTCATCGGCGCCGAACCGGGCCATGGCCGTATTGATGGCCACATCGGCTTCATGGATGGCAATGGCCTTTTCTTCCAAGACCGCCGCCACAGCTTCTGCTCCGTCTGCTTCATGCTGGCGGGCACAGACCATCATCTGGGTCAAGGCCCAGTGCAGGTTGACCGCCGTCGGGCGGGCCGCATCCAGGTCCTGGCAGATGGCTTCGAGAGCTGTCAAAAAGGGCGTATCCCCGCCCTTCTGGCACAAAGACCGCGCCGCCAGGACGACGGCATAAGCCGCAGCGACACCGATAGCCGGAGCCCCGCGGACGGCCAGGACAGAAATCGCCTGGCGCACGTCCTGCCAAGAATGGCAGGGCAGATAGATTTCTTCAAAAGGCAGCTTCGTCTGGTCCAGGAGGAACAGCGTACCTGCCTGCCAACGCAATGTATCCATTATACCGTGAACCCTCCGTAAGCCTGTAAGGTATGACGGCAGGCGCAGTCGCCATTGTCATATAATTCGATGCTCTTCAAGATGAGCTGCTGCAGGCGCTGGGAATTTTCCGCCATGGCTTCGACGACTTCTTCATGGGTCAGCGGCGCCGGAGAAATGCCGGCGGCAAAATTAGTGACCATGGAAATCGTGGCATAGCAGATTTCCGCTTCCCTGGCCAGGCAGACTTCGGGTACGTTGGTCATGCCGACCAGGTCGCCGCCGAGCTTTTCGTACATCCGGATTTCGGCGGGCGTCTCGAAACGGGGACCTTCCGTGCAGACATAGGTGCCCTTGTCGTGGAGCGTATAACCGCCGAGAGCCTGGGCCGCAGCTGCCACAGTCCGGCGCAGGTTCGGGCAGTACGGTTCGGTCATATCGACGTGGACGACGCCATTTTCACCGCCGTCGAAGAACGACGTATGGCGGCATTTGGTGAAATCCAGGAACTGGTCGGGCAGGACGAAATCGCCAGGCTTATCGTCGCGGTTCAGGGAGCCTACCGCCGTCGTCGACAAGATAGCCGTGACGCCCAGGCGCTTCAAGCCCAGGATATTGGCCCGGTAATTGATGAGATGCGGCGGAATGGAATGTGTCCGGCCGTGGCGGGGCAAGAAGACGAGTTCCCGGTCTTTATACGTCCCCTGCCAATAATGGATGGTCCCGTAAAAGGTATCCATATAGTCTTCATGGACATTGGATAAAATCTTCGGGTCACAGACACCGGTACCGCCGATGATGGCAATGAGTCCCATGGTAAAACCTCCTTCAAGGATCTAATTCTGCTTATGGCGCTGGGCAGCCGCTTCATACAGCGCTGCCAGTTCGTCGTGAGACAAGACGTATTTAGCCCCGCAATACTGGCAGGTCATTTCTACCTGCGGGTCCTTCAAAAGGGCTTCCTTATCTTCCTGGCGCAGGGACAACAGGGCATTTTCAAAGCGCTGGCGCGAGCACGTGCAGCGCCAGTACAAATTCTGCCGATAGAGTTCTTTGAAATGCATGCCGCTGAGGATGATGTCGATGAGGCCTTCGCCGTTGGGATGGTCCTGCAAATACGTCGTCAAGGCACCGACCTGGGTGATATTGGCTTCGACACGAGCCAGGTCTTCATCCTTCGCGCCCGGCAATGCCTGGACGAGGAAGCCGCCGGCTGCGGCAATGGTATAATCCTGACTGACCAGGACGCCCAGGCTGATCGTCGACGGCACCTGTTCCGACGTGAACAGATAATAAGCGATGTCTTCGGCGATTTCACCGGATACCAAATCGGCCTGGCTCGTATAGGTCGTCTTTTCCGGCGTGAAACGCGTCACCGTCAGCTGGCCGTGCTGGCCAACACCGGCAGCGACATCGAGCTTGCCATTGGCCTTCAGCGGCAGGTCGACCTGGGGATTATCTACATAGCCGCGGAGCTTATTCGTATCGAAGCAGTCGGCATGGACAGCGCCTAAAGGCCCGTCACCGGCGACCTTCAGGGAAACGCCTTCGTGGTTCTTGTAGTCCCCGGCCAGCAGGGCTGCGCCGGTCATCGTCCGACCCAGGGCCGCACTGGCCACAGGCGACAAATTATGGCGCTGCCGGGCCTTTTCAACGATGCCCGTCGTCAAGGCAATAGATACCCGGATGAGCTCATCCGATGTATAATGAATAATCTGGTTACGTGTAATCATGTATGTTCTATCCTTTCTTTACAAATCCAGTCTTTATTATACAACATCGGTGCGGACCTAGCCAGTACTGTACCGACAAAAAAGAGGCTGTCTTCCTGCAACAGCCTCGATTCACTATGCTTTTACGGCGATACCTTCCAGATGGAGGAGCGCTATTTTCTTGTCAATGCCGCCTGCATAGCCTGTGGCTCTGCCATTGGCACCTAAGACGCGATGACAGGGAATGATGATGGAAATGGGGTTATGCCCTACGGCGCCGCCGATAGCCTGAGCCGACATCTTCTTTCCCGTCCGCTCTTCAACCTGGTTGGCAAGGTCACCATACGTCGTCGTCTGGCCATAGGGAATCTGGCAGAGCAGATACCAGACGAGGCGGCGGAACCCACTGCCCTGCGGTGCCAGGGGCAGCGTCATGATAGCCGGCATCCGCCCGGCAAAATAATCATCCAGCCAGTGCGCCGCCTTGCGCAGGATAGGCGTATCCTCTTCACGCAGGACTTCCCCCTGCAAGGCACCATAACAATACTTCTGCCCTTCAAACCAGGCCCCGACCAGCGCCGTATCACTAGCCGCCAGAATCATCGGGCCCAACGGCGACTCATACATCATTTTGTAGTACATCTGTTTCACCCTCTCTCTACTTCTGAAAGTAATATCTCTTTAGATTGCAATAATTCAGGATGGCGAACCATATAGCCAGTTAAATTTTTCCAAGCTTCATTCTCTGCGATATAGGGAATAGGTCCTTCACAAATTTCATTTTCGGCGTGATTTTCCCCCAATGGTTGGTAAAAATTATTTTCAAAAGTCCCATAAGCATCTGGACGAAGCCAATGGTATGGAGAAACTAAGTGATCAATAGGTTCAGTTAAAGAAGAAAATAACGAGTAATACGTAAATCCCTTAGGGGCTATTAATTCAAAAATGGTCGGCATAATATTCATATGGCTGCCAATAGTATTACCAGCAAAAATGCTTTGATCTAAATCGCGATGATTCAGCATAAATACCGGACAATGGCGTTCTCGGATAGAGCAGTCACGATTCATTAAGGACGTCTTTTGTAAAGGAGTCATTGTAATAGCATGGTCTGCCGTAACAATAAATAAGCTATCTGGGTAAACTTTACGCATAGTGTCAATAAAATTCCCAATAGCCTGATCCGATAACCAAAATGTACCTAGATTTTTTTGCAATTCTTTACTCTGTTTTATATCTTCAGGAGCATCGGGCATAACAGCTTCTGTATCATAGCCGTATTTTTTCAAATTAATTTTAAACGGCCCATGATAAGATGTGGTGTAGACAAAGTGGAACGATAGCTGGTCCGGATTGTCTTTCTGAATCAGTTCAGCTGCTTTTTCCAAAAAGACATTATCATAGACACCAACCCAAGTCTTGGGAGCATGAGGACCGCAAAAATCGGTAGCCGTCATGACTCGGTCAAAGCCGCAAGCAGGAGCAAACTGATTGAAATTTCCATAAGTTACATTACCACCATACCAGTATGTCGATGTATAGCCTAACTTTTTCAACTGAAGAGGCAGTGCAGTCGGTACTGTTCCCTGCCAAAACGTTTCTTTTTCATTTAATTCTAACCCAGCATCAAAAATACCTGACATCAAGCTAACAATAGAGGGCCTCGAAATAATACCTGCCGACAGGGAATTGGTTAATATTGCCGTATGTGGATCATTCATTAGCCGTTTCCCACCTGACGTAATATTTAAGCATGCATATGCTGGATCAAATAGCTGCTGTAAATAACTTTCACCAACAAGAAGGAAAATATGCGATGGTTTAGAGATTCTAGAACCTTTCGCATGGTGTTGGAACGCATATACGGGATTAGGATACTGTTCAATATTGTCACGACCGGCTGGCAGAATAGCCTTTAAAGATGTTAAATCTTCTTCATCACTATGCTTGTACGCATCGTTTAATTTGTGTTTTTTTACTTGTTCCAAGGCGACTAAATCATCTATCGTAGCTTTAGCAAAAAAAATGTCCTTCTTAACAATGCTGGGAATTGTATCCCATTCTGGTTTATCGTCGTGGCTTAAAGTTCCTCCATAACGGAACCAATAAAACCCTAAAATAATGGCAATACATACAATAACATTAAAACCATACGCCAGGATAGAGGATGAAAAATGAGGATAACTAACACTTGGCAAAGAAAGGAAGGCTCGAATAGAAAATTTAACAATCCACCAATAAGGAATCCCTATAAGTATAAATAAGAGTCCATGGTCCTGATGAAAAAAAACATCAAGCAAGTTATGCTTTTCCGCCTTTCCACCAAGACGTAAAATATGATTATAAGTGTCATGAAAATGATTGTAAAAAATCATTTTACCAACAAAAGCAATATAAAGCACCATAGCATATATCATGCCAGCCCAAAGCCTTACATCATTTCCTAGTGCATAATAGGAAGTAAAAAATAGCCCGGGCAATGAAACAAAAATAAGTGGCAATAAAAATGCATATGCATTAAAATCCATGCCCCACCAAAAGCCGTATCGAAAGCAATGCCATACGACATTCCATCGTCCTTTCAACGTTTCATAAGGCGAATAGACTTTAATAAATACAGCGCGAAATATAGCACATAAAATAGGAAAAATCAGAAACAGTTTTATATCCTGCTGCATCGATAAAAAAAATTGTTCAAACACGATAACACCTCATCATAAAAATAATGGATTATACTTTGTAATAAGCTTTATACCATTGGGCAAATTTTCCCAACCCTTCTTCAATCGTCGTTTCCGGCTTGAAATCGAAGTCGCGCTGTAATTCGCTGACGTCAGCATAGGTCTGGTATACATCGCCAGGTTGCATAGGCAAATATTCTTTTTCTGCCGTCTTGCCCAGAGCCTTTTCCAGGACTTCGATGAAATGCATGAGCTGTTCCGGTTTATGGTTGCCAATGTTATAGATTTTATACGGATCGCCTAGTTCATTTTTCTTTGGCGGATTGCACAGCATGTGTTCAATGCCGGTGACAATATCATCGACGTAGGTGAAGTCCCGATACATGTCGCCGTGATTATAAATCTGGATTGCCTCTCCTCTGCGAATCTTATTGGCAAATTTGAAATACGCCATATCGGGGCGGCCGAAAGGCCCATAGACGGTAAAGAAACGCAGCCCTGTCGCCGGGATGCTATAGAGATGGCTATATGTGTAAGCCATGAGTTCGTCGGACTTCTTCGTCGCTGCATAGAGACTGATGGGATGGTCAACATTATCCGTCGTCGAAAAAGGCGTCTTCTGCTGATTGCCATAGACCGAAGAACTGGAAGCAAAGAGTAAATGAGATACCTTATGATGACGGCAGGCTTCGAGGATATTAAAGAAACCGATAATGTTGGAATCGATATAGGAACGGGGATGGTCAATGCTGTAACGCACTCCGGCCTGGGCTGCCAGGTTTACGACAATATCCGGCTGGAACGACGTGAAAACATCATTCACAACTTTTTCATCAGCCAAGTCCCCTTTGACGAAAGTGAATGCCGGGAACTGGCGTAGAATAGCCAACCGGCTTTCTTTCAAAGAAACATCATAATAATCGTTAAGGTTATCCAGGCCAAGGATGGTGGCCCCCATGGTCAGCAGGCGCTTGGCCAAATGGAATCCAATGAAACCGGCGGCACCGGTAATCAAGACTTTGTTTGCACTATCAAAAAGTTTAAAATCTGCCATTATCATCGACTCCCTTTCAGTCGCGGTCAAAGATATCCCGCGTATAGACTTTATCCTGGACATCGCTGAGTTCTTCTGCCCAGCGGTTGGAAATAATAATATCGCTCATCTTCTTGAACTCGTTCAAGTCGCGGATGACGCGGGAATGGAAAAAGTCATCCGCTTTTAGGGTCGGTTCATAGACGACGACTTCGATGCCTTTGGCCTTGATGCGTTTCATGACGCCCTGGATGGCCGAAGCCCGAAAATTATCTGAATGGCTCTTCATCGTCAGCCGATAGACGCCGACGATGCGGGGATTCTTGGCGATAATCATATCGGCAATATGGTCCTTCCGCGTCCGGTTGGCAGCAACAATGGCCGAAATGAGGTTCTGCGGGACATCCTGATAATTGGCCAAAAGCTGCTTCGTATCCTTCGGTAGGCAGTATCCGCCGTAGCCAAAGGAGGGATTGTTATAAAAATCGCCAATACGGGGGTCAAGGCAGACGCCTTCGATGATTTCCTTCGTACTCAGGCCGCGCATTTCAGCATACGAATCGAGTTCATTGAAATAGGCTACGCGCAAAGCCAGATATGTATTGGCAAAGAGCTTGATGGCTTCAGCTTCCGTGGAACCAGTAAACAACATGGGGATATCCTTCTTCACCGCGCCTTCGGCCAGCAGATGGGCAAAGACTTTGGCCCGTTCCGACCGTTCACCGACGACGATACGTGACGGATGGAGATTATCATACAGGGCCTTGCCTTCCCGCAAAAATTCCGGCGAGAACATAATATTTTCGGTATGGTAGCGTTCTTTGATGTGCTTAGTGTAGCCGACAGGAACTGTCGATTTAATGACCATGACCGCTTCCGGATTGATACCCAGTACTTCTTCAATGACCGCTTCTACAGAAGACGTATCAAAAAAATTCTTCTGCGGATCATAATTGGTCGGCGTTGAAATAATGACGAAATCTGCATCCGTAAAAGCCTCTACGGGGTCCAAGGTCGCCTTGAAGTGTAAATCATCACGCTGCAAAAAAGCCGAGATATCGCTATCTATAATTGGCGACTTCCCTTCATTCAACATAGCTACTTTTTCTGGAATAATATCTAAAGCAATGACATCATTATGCTGTGCCAGCAACATACTATTTGAAAGACCGACATACCCGGTCCCGGCAATCGCTATATTCATATAAATTCCCACTTTCCTTTTAGCACATTATATTCATTATACCATAAAATTCCATTCAGACCATTATGATGCTTTTGAAAAACAAGGAAAAACAAAGAGTTTGTTACAAATATAGCCCCTATAGATTGTAGTAAGAATCTATAGAGGCTATATTATAAGCACGAAGTATTTAAATATGCAATTTATAACGAATCCGTAACCATGAATACCAAAAAATACCTTTAAAATATCCTGCCATATTTCCATGCGCTTTCTGATATCGTCCCCACTGCTGGAAATCATGATAATTTTCAGGCTTCTTTATCGGTAAAATATTAGTAATAGTAGACCAAGGCGATAGTGCATTGTATTCCCGCCACTGTGCGTCAAAATCCGTCAATACCATTTGCCAAGGTTTCCGGCGCCCCGTCCAATGAATAAAAACGCTATCACCTTGGTCATATGCACCGCCATCGTAAACATTGTAGCAAGCAGGTAAGTGATAATTAGCTCCATCAAAAACAAGGTTTAAAACATCTTGACTTTGCCCTAAAAAACGTTCACGCGGTTCATTTTGGTATGAAAATGCCTTTTCTGTAATAGAAGCATTTTCCCATGAATTTACATCAACAACCATAACCCCATCGTTAAAGTATTTTCCACTCTTTAATTTTAAAAAGTCCGCTCGATAAGTAATCGCTGAATCTCGTTCCGATACAGCCCCCATGGGTGTACCATTCATATCTAAATGGCATAATGGCTGAATAGAATTGACACACATTGTATCGGCATCAAGATAAATATATTTCTTTACCTTTCCTTTCAACACCTTAGGCATATATAATCGTGCATATGTAATCCTTGAAAAACGAGAAACCTTAATATGAAAGTCCTCAAATGGCTTCATGTTCAAAATATACACAACGCATCTGCAATTCCATTCTTGAGCCAAAGTTCTAATTTTTTCTCGGTTTTCCCTATCACAACTATCCGTAAAAACATAAAATGTAAAGTTCATTTCTTTATTATTTTCCAAAACAGAAATAATAGAAACTCCCATAATGTGAATAAATTGATTATTGACATTATAACAAATATGGCAACTTGGCTGAGATTCTTTCAAATAATTATAGTCATATTGGGTAGTAATAAAATTGTCTTTGCTAAAAAAGTCATCGCTAAACGATTTCACTCATATCATCTCCATTATACGAGATATTTCTTTTTGAACCATAGATACAGTTACCGCTTCTACACAATCATTTTTCTTACATTTGCGTGGCCCAATGCAAATATGTTTTCCTGAACAAGGCAGATATGCACTAACAGCTCCTGTATATTCCCCTGCCGGTTTGTATATAGCTGGTGAATTATGTGTAAAGATAGTAATAACCGGACACCCCGCCGCACCTGCAATATGTGACGTTCCGGTATCCAAAGTCAGTACCAAATCAATTTGACGGAATAAAGCGATTAATTCTGAAAAAGATGTTTTACCGACAACATTAATGCATGAATCTTTGTGATTCATATGTTCAATAATTTGATAAACTTTATTAGCATGTTTGGGGATACCTGTCATAATAATGACACTATTATATTTTTCTATTAGCCAATCTGCAATAACAGAAAATTTATCTGACGGCCAATCTTTAAATCCATCTGTCGTCGCTACACAAAAAGCTATTTTCTTTTTATCATTACCAGCAGGTTTTAATAATTGGGTTGCAACTTGCATATCAACATTAGATGAAGGGCGAAAACTCGGAGGAATAAATTTCATTTCCGAATTATTCGTATATAAACACATTAAATGTTGAAAACTTTCCGACATTCTATGCTCTTTATAATTCCACCCATCTGAAAACGATAAATCATTGGTATAAAACCATTTTTCCCAACCTAATTTCCATCCTAGAGCTTGCTCCATACTAATTCGAATCGGAATATGTGCAAACCATTTCATTAAAGTAACTCGTTCGCGAGGATCAAGAGAAATCCCTATATCAAAGTTGTATTTACGAAGCATCTTGCCCATGCGATATACATCCATATATCCTTCTTTACTTTGATACGTATAGGGAATTACTTGATCAATGCCTTCAAAAAAGGACGCTACATAAGCTAAATTTGCGGTCGCCAAATATATAATTTCAGAATCCGGATATGTTTTTTTTAAAACAGGGATAACTGAGGAAGACATAATCATATCCCCTAAATGCATAATACCGTCAATAAATATTTTAATATGTGACATATAATAGCCTCTCCTCAATAATCTTCATCATAAAAAAGCGAATCAATATGGCGTTCAAGTCGTTTATATTCAACAAATAATCTTTTTTCCCAAGAATATCGTCGAAGTAAGCGTTGAAAAGAATAGTCTTTAATTTTTTTAATGTCTCTAGACGAACATGTATGACGATTATCTACTGCATCAATAAGAGAGGCATTAGCCAACTCTTGATTTAAAAAAACAACGTTCTGATCCAGGCAAAAAATATCCAAATATAATAGCTTATAATATAATGCCCATGCATCAATCTCAAAAGCCAAAGGGGTCTGTGCTTTCAAAATATTTTCAGCAGCAACACGATTAATGACATAGCCATGGGCTGCTGAACCAGCCATGGAACGAAGAATATGAACGGAAGATTGTCCGATAGATTGAACTTTTCTTGTATGTGCTTTTGCTTTGTATAAAAGTAAAACAGCTCCTTTCTTTTGATTACCTATAAAATCCGCCACTGCAGGCGCTAATTGAGGAAAATCATCCCGTATTTCAACATCATCTTCAAAGACAAAAATATATTTTTCATTTGTCTGTAAAAATTTCTTGTATATAAATAAGTGGGATAATGCACAGCCAATTTCACCTAAAGTAAGGAGCCCTCCATCATCTACATAATGACCTATTTGATCTTTAGTCAATTGATTTCCCATAATTGCTGGAAAAAATCTAGGCTCCAATCCAAGTCTATGAAATACCGAAGAGATATTATGTTGCCGTTCTTTTGCATTTATAGCATTGATTATAAAATGATTCAATTCCATTGACTTTCGCGCTCTCTTACCCTAAAATTTTTTTCCAAAAGCCTGCCCACTTCATGCGTAAATTTTGCCTTTTAATTGATTTTCCCTTCATATCTGCACTAGGCTGCGGCATTGGATGGTCTCTAAAAGTTGTCCATTTTAGATAACTATAATATAAATGATTGAAAGGCCCCTCCAAAGGGAATTCCCAAGGTTTATATCTTCCAGCCCAGTGAAAAACAGCCGGATTTTTCATAGCCTCTAAAGCCTTTACCCTTAATGAAGTATGACATAATACTTTTAAGGGCATCGTAAATACAGGCGGAATAACATTCCATCTAAGCGGGATGTTTTTCCAATTGTTCATAAAAACCTTATTCAGGCCATCTTGATCGTGATGACGGAAAGCATGTTGAGTTACCGTACCAATAACTAAGCTTCCATATCTTTTTTGCCGCCACTGTTGTAAATCCATGATAAGAACGCCTGAATTAAAATAAGGGTCTCCCTCCGGCAATCCTAACGTCTCAAACTTTTGCCGCCGCATCCTTTTGGATTTCATAATGCCAAAATCACAAACTGCGCCTAGTGGTTTCCCCTCTAGGGAAAGGTTCCATAACTTCTCCACATCATCTAATACGACTAAATCTGTGTCAAAATAGATAACCTTAGTGACAGTTTCCGGAAGCACTTGATCAATAGTAAGTCGCAAATAAGCAGCTTTACTAATATGACCACTAGTAAAGCCATGAACCTTTTTATCATCTACTGAAATAAACCGAACTTCCCCTTTTAAATCATGTACAGTCTGCATAATTAAGTCTTGATTTTCTGATGAAATATCATCATTCAAAACATAGAAATATATTTTTTCTGGATGCAAGGTGTTTTTCAAAATTGATGCACAGGCTACTGCCAAATGTTGCGCATAATTATTATCAGCTGCTAAAGCAAGCGTAATTTTTTCCATTTTCAATCCTTTTCATTTTTCTTCTGCAATTCATACAATTTCACATATTTAAGCATAGTATAAAAGCCATGCTGCCCACATGAAATAATTCCCATCCAACCATCTAAAAAAGCTCTTTTGATAAGTAAAGCTCTCAAGGCGCCTAAACTTGCATGTAAAAAGGCTGTTCCTAAAGATACTCTTTTTCCTTGCTGATATCTTTCTTCCGCCCAAATTGTTGTATAATAATCTGCCTTCATTAGCCACTGATGCCAGCTTTTATAAGTATAATGCTGCATTTTTCCTTTCAGTATTTCTTTAGGTAAATTACATTCTGGATGCTCATGGACTTTACCAACCCAATGTACCTTATCCCTTGGAAACAATCTGTATACACACTCTGGAGAAAAAATTCCATGATGGAATTCATATCCGTTAAAAAGCATATACCTTTCCATGCCATATTGACGTGCTTTATTATTACTCTGAACAATACTTGTTATATATTCACATAAAATTTTATCAAGGCGTTCATCGGCATCAAGGTACATAATCCACTCAGAATCAGTTTGCGTAAGAGCAAAATTTCGTTGAGCTGCAAAATCATCATTCAGTTCATGAAAAACAGTCCTTGCGCCCTCTTTTAATGCTAAATTTATCGTAGAATCTGTACTCCCCGAATCAATAACCAACACATCGTCCGTGCATTTTTTTGCATTTTTAATCGCATTTTCAATATATGTTTCCTCATTTTTAGTTAATATTACAATTGTCAATGTACTCATAAAATCCTCATTTCTTTACTAGTGGAAGATAAAGAGACGCCATAGTAATTCCCCACATGCCATAAAACATTCTCGTAATGTCCTTATTGTATAACGTGTTATCCACCATACCATGAGAAAATATAGCAACACAAACCCATAGCATAGCATAAACATAATAATTATCTGGTCTTTCATCTATCTTCTTTATTAAAAACACCATACTACCTAAACTAAAAATTAAGTAACCTATTCCCCCTACTGTTCCAGACATAGAAAAAAATGATGCTGTATTATTATGTGGAAAAGGCAAGGTTGGTTCTTTAGCTTGAGGCAATATATAGTGTTGTTGATATTCCTTTTGCCAATTTCCCATCCCGATACCAAATAATTTATGATTTTCCCACATATGGAATGTTGATTGTAACAATAAAAGTCTTTCCTGATCATAAGGCCGATGTGCGACATGTAATGTAATAAATATACTACTTGCAGCAAAAACGATTAATATTGTGAAAAAAAGAAATAACTTCTTTACCAACCGAAAAGAATATTTATTTTGGAATATCCATAGTAATAAAACAGCTAAGAAACCTACTCCGCAGGCCGCGATTCCACCTCTGGATTGAGTTGCCAACAAGGCAACAAATGACCCCAACGTTGCAATAAGCAAAATCATAAAAGTAATAAAATAAGCAGGATGCTTTCTCCTAAATTTACTAAAATGATAAAGAGATAAACTAAAGAATGGAAGTATTATTTCTAAAGCCATGGCAAATCGATTTGCAGTACTAAACGAAACAGATACTCGCTCAGTAAATACCAAATTTCCAAGCGAAATGACTTGTATCAAATAATATAATCCAGCTATCAAAATTCCGATTTGAATAAAAGTAACATACCTTGAATCAAGAGTTAAAAGGAAAAATAAAACCCAAAGAGGCAAAGAAAATAAAATATAATTGAATGTATATTTTATAGAGGCTTCCTGTCCTAACCCTATAGCTGCAAAAATTAATGAAACTACAAAAATTAAATAAAGTGCAACAAAGCCATCTCTTCTAAATATGTATTTTCTATGCATTATATATTTTTTAAAATAGACTGCAAATAAAAATATACTTAAAATACCAAGTGTAATATTATAGGTTGCAGTGGAGATATTACCAAATAAAGAAAAACTATATAAAATCAATATACATCCTAATCCATATTGTCTCAAAGCCAATGGAATTTGTGACTCCATTAAAATTCAATCCCTTCTTATTGTCAGTATTCGAATATATTCATTTCAGTAAAATATAGAAAAACCATATACAGCCTTAGATACTGCAATCTTTTGTCATCAAAGATATCATTTTTTCTTGTTAGCACTGCCATGATTTATGTGCTTCGAAAGTGGCTCTATACAGCTATGGATTAATTTCTCATCAGCATTTCGAATTACTTCTTGATATCTATCTTTTTCTCTATCAATCAGTCTATAATATTTATTAAATTCGCCAGTTTTTATACAAAGATTATCTCCGATTCTTACTTCAAGTTTAACATGCCTATTATAACTACAGTTTTTATTTTTTAGCTTAACTTCCACAAACTCGTGTAATCCTACATTTTCTTCGTCCATTAAATTCACTGCCTCTTTGACCATCCTATTTACGGATTATGGCTATTTTCTACATTTTCATCTATCTGATACGCATTGATAACTACGTTACATTGTACCATATCGCCCAGTCAAAGTACAGCCGGCCGCAGTTCTATAAAGCAAGGGCTGCCTTTCCCAGCATCCGCCTGGAGAGACAGCCCTTTGTGATTTCGCTTGCTTTTATAATTCTTTGATGAGGTTGACCATTTCGATGGCGCTGGTAGCGACGTCGAAGCCTTTGTTGCCCAAATAGCCACGCGCATCTATTTTCGATTCAGCTATTCAATCATTTTCAGATTATATTCATAAATACATAACAAACAGGCACTGCCAAATTTTTTTATTCATCGAATTCACCATGCTTCATCAAATTTTCCAAGTTATAGCCTTCCCGTAATTCCCTATCCGTTGCATTGGCAAGGGAGATGATTTTATCAGGAAGCAATAAGAAATAGCAATCAGGCCGCATAATGCGATTACTTAGCAAGCCTGTATTATGTGACGTCAGGATAGTTTGAATCGGGAATTTTTCTTCCAGTAATTTGACGATCTTTTCAGCTAATTCATAATGGTAAAAAGCATCAAATTCGTCGATAAACAAAAAGCTGATATGTTCAGCCTGCTTATACCAATAAAAGAAAGTCAGTAATGCACACGTCCCATTAGATGCCTCAAAGAAAGGCAAGAGACGTGTATGCTTGAAAAACAGGCTTTTTTTGCCATCTGCCTGCGAAGCCGCACAAATTTGCTCATGGACACCATAGGTATTCAGGAATTCCTCAAATTCATGGACAAATCCATTTTTTATGATATAGTCGGCCATTGATTCGGTCACCGTAGAGAAGCCGACGAACTCATTATTATTCCCTAGGCTGCGGAACCACAGCATACCGCTGACAAATTTCATGACTTCTTTGACAGGATTTTTTCCGTCAAAAGGTAAATTATTCGCCATATATCGTAAAACAGAAAGGCCACTATCGCGAAATTCCCAGTTCAGTGTATCAAGCTGATATTCTTTCAAGTGGCTGAAATCTCCCGCTTGCTTGCTATAATCAAAGGAAAAAACTAATCGGTCGTTCAGCCACAACTCTTCTAAAACGAGTTCTTTGGCCGTCTTCTTGCTATACTTATAAGTAATTTCATCGTGTTCCCGTTGAAAAACGTAGGAAAAAGAAACGACGTCCGAATCCGCATCGGCGTTGCAGTAGTTAATGATTGATTTTACAATGCCATTTTTATCCACTAAATGATAGGTAATATCGGCGATAGCTAAACCAAAATTCGTTTTTCCTACAGCGTTCTTGCCATAAATGATAGCATTTTTGATGAGCCCTTGCGAAATGCATTGTGTGCTATAGTGATAGTCCTTGACATCCGAAAAATCAATGGTAAAAATATTTTTAAAGTTCTTGAAATTTTTGACACTAAATTTTTTTAGAAACACGAACTATCGCCTCTCCATAAAATTTATTTACTCTGATGGGTCCGTTGCACATGTAACTTAAAACATTTCAACATCGTGTAGAAAAACAGTTTTTCACCCCATCTGATAAACATTGACAACGATGTTATATAGCACCATATTCCCCGGTCAAAGTACAGCCAGGCCGCATCCTTCCTAGTATAGGAGGAGAAGGACAGCACTAAATACAGTGCATCCTGATAGTATCTTGCTATTTATTATATTTTCAATGCTTCTGCAATATCTGCATTTTTATATTCAATGAGCAAAATTTCTTTTTCTGTTTCGACCAGATAATCAACATCAGACAATCCGGCTTTTGCCTGGCCATATATATTATGCAATCCGTCTATCGCCCATTGTGCCTTCGTAAAGTCAAATTCACAGGTATGATTTTCATCTTGAAAAATCTGTTCCACCTTATTCACCTGCTTTTCTTTCCATGTAGATTTCATCCATAAGCGCTTCAAAAGCGGTTACAATCGTATTATTTTGGAGAGCACTAAATTTTTTCTGTTGTTCATCGTATACTAATCCATCATCTTTTTTATACAGCGAATGAAAAAGGACCTTATCCGTGTCCTTGGCACGAATTTCGATATATTTGGCCAAAATATAGCTGTGCGTACTGATAAGGATTTGTACATGCTGTCTGGAAAGGGCTAAAAGGCAATCGGCAATAACCGGCAAAAATTCAGGGTTTAAATTGGCTTCTGGTTCATCCCATAGAAGTATCGTATTTTCCGTAATGGTTTCATTCATCAATAATTGCCAAAGAATCCCAATTTTCTTAAAGCCTTCCGCTTCCAATTCAAAATTGATTTTCTGTCCATTTTTTTTGACAATGTAAAATTCGTCGTTGTCAATCACAATGGTCCCATTAATCAACGGGTCTAACAGTGGCAATATACTCTTTGCCAACGCTGATGGCTGTTTAAGTCCCCAACGCCCGGCACATTCGATACTATCCAGTAAAGTCTTGTCAAAGGGAAAGTCATTGTACTTGTGCGCCATAGCTAATAATCCCCGTGAATGGGTCAGCATATCTTTTACCGGCAAATAAACGGCATTGATTTTTTTTGTGAAAAGGCTGTGCTCATAGGACACGGTCTGTACACCGGCATCATCAGACTCCAAAAGATGATGGGTCATGATTTTAGCCTCCTGATCTGTACTAGCAAGAGAAAAATGGCATACGTTCTGCTTTTTATTCCTTGCTAATGACTTCGTCTTAGCGTTTAGCTGGAAACAGGCCTGGAAATTTTCACGATGGTCTGCTGTCAATTCGCAACAACCATATACTGCTTTTAACAGCTGCGTCTTCCCTGTTCCATTAGCTCCAATGAATACATTTATATTCGGCGATAAAGAAATTTTTCCATCCGAAAAAACTGAAAAGTTTTCCATATGAATTTCACATAAAGCCATGACTTATCACCCCTGTCATCTGATTGAAATATCGATTTATAGCAAGGGCTGCCTTTCCCAGCATCCGCCCGGAGAGACAGCCCTTTTTATAACTTCGCTTGTGTTTATAATTCTTTGATGAGGTTGACCATTTCGATGGCGCTGGTAGCGACGTCGAAGCCTTTGTTGCCGGCTTTTGTGCCAGCTCGTTCGATGGCCTGTTCGATATTTTCCGTCGTGATGACGCCAAACATGATGGGGATGCCCGTTTTGAGGGATGCCTGGGCGATGCCTTTAGCCGATTCGCCGCAGACCAGGTCATAGTGGCTGGTAGCGCCGCGGATGACGGCACCGAGGCAGATGACGGCGTCGTATTTGCCCGATTCGGCCATTTTCTGGGCGATCAGGGGGATTTCAAAAGCACCCGGGACCCAGGCCGTCGTGATGTCTGCGTCATCGACGCCATGGCGATGGAGAGCGTCATAAGCGCCGCCGAGGAGCTTGCTGCAGATGAATTCGTTGAAACGTGCGACGACGATGCCGAATTTCGCACCAGAACCGATTAATTTACCTTCTTTGACTTGTACCATTGTAAAACACTCCTATTCTGAAATAATTATGTTAAAATCCATTTTCCAGCAGTTTTTCCATCGTCAGGCCCGAAGAAGCCTGCGACGGATGACCGACGGTAAAGCTATGGACGTATTTCCCGATGACATCGGTTTCCAAATTGACGATAGCCCCCGGATGTTTATCCATAAGCGTCGTATTGGCCATGGTATGGGGGATGATGGAAACGGAAAATTGGCTGTTGCCGACGGATACGACGGTCAAGCTGATGCCGTCGATGGTGATGGACCCTTTTTCGACGATGAACGGTTCCATATCCTTCGGGATGGAAATGGTGATGACCCGGGCAATGCCGTCCGTCGCGATGCGGGCGACATGGCCGACGCCGTCGATGTGGCCGCTGACGATGTGACCACCCAGGCGGCCGCCGACCTGCATGGCCCGTTCGAGGTTGACTTTAGAGCCGCTCTTGATGGTGCTGAACGACGAACGGCGCATGGTTTCATGCATGACATCGGCCGAAAAGGTCGAATCCGTCATATCCGTAACGGTCAGGCAGACGCCGTTGACGGCAATGCTGTCGCCAAGCTGCGTGCCTTCTAATACTTTGTGCGCCTGAATGGTCAGGCGGATGGAATCGGGGCGGCGGTCCATATGGGCAATCGTCCCCAGTTCCTCAATGATGCCAGTGAACATAGGCACCCTCCCTGTTGGCATTATATGCCGTAATCAATACATTATTTTCATGGAGCTCTACCGAATCGTAGGACAGCGGCATACATTCGTCGAGTTCGTCGACGCCGCAACCGCCGACAGACGGCAATGCGCCGGTCCCGCCGATGACCTTGTCGCCTACGAAGGCGTAAATCTTATCGACCAGGCGGGCATCGAAGAAGCTGCCCTGAACGGTGCTGCCGCCTTCGACGAGGATGCTGGTCAGCCCTTCGTCGTGCAGGAGCTGCAAGGCGTCGGGCAGATAGATGGTCTTGCCATCCTGGAGCGGCGCCAGGATGATGCGGACGCCGGCGTTCTTCAAGGCTTTCATCTTCTCTACCGGGCATACCGACGTCGTGACGACGATGGTCTGCGTCGTCTTATCGGTGACGACAAGGGACGTCAGCGGCGTCCGCCCTTTCGTATCGAGGACGATGCGCACGGGCTGATGCGGAGCTTCCTGGCCGGGCCGGTCGATGCGGCTGGTCAGGAGCGGATTATCGGTCAGGACCGTATTGATACCGACCAGGATGCCGTCGTAGATAGAGCGCAGGTAGTGCCCGTAACTGCGGGCCCAGTCATTGGTGATCCACTGGGATTTCCCCGTCCGCGAAGCCGTGCGGCCATCGAGGCTTTGGGCCAATTTGATGGCGATGAACGGTTTCTGGACCATCATGTTCTTGATGAAGACTTCGTTGAGCTGGGCTGCTTCCTTCGACAGGAGGCCGACTTCGACGGGGATGCCCGCCTGCCGCAGGATGGCGGCCCCCTTGCCGGCGACTAAGGGGTTCGGGTCGAGCATGGCCATGACGACTTTGCCGACGCCCTTTTCAACGAGGGTCCGGGCGCAGGGCGGCGTCCGTCCGTAATGGGCGCACGGTTCGAGAGTCACATAGACCGTCGCTCCTTTAGCCCGTTCGCCGGCTTCACGCAAAGCCCATACTTCCGCATGGGGCGTGCCGGCCTTATGGTGATAGCCCGTGCCGACGATTTCACCGTCTTTGACGATGACACAGCCGACAGCCGGGTTAGGTGTCGTATAGCCCAGGGCGGTCTTTGCCAAGTCCAGGGCTTTTTTCATATACTCTGCCGGTTCCAATGTATTCCTTCCCTTCCATTCAGATTTGCAAGATAAAAAAAGGCTATGGACGTAAGATTCCCATAGCCTTTTGAGCGCAACAAAAACACAATCTGTCGTCTTTTCCCATCCAGACTGTACTGTCGGTACCGAAATTGCATCGGTTCAACCCTTGCGGGTTAGCGGACTGTCACCGCCGGTCAGGAATTGAAAGCGCCGCTTTCTCACCTTGCCTCAAAGACTATCCTTATTCACTTGAACTACATGTATGATTTTAGCACATGCAAGGAAGAAATACAAGTCCTTATCGTAAGGACGCAATGGCTGCGGCCCGGTCTTCAGCTCCGAAGACGGCACTGCCGGCGACGAGGAAGGTCGCACCGGCGTCTTTGACGGCCTGGACAGTCTTGGCATTGACGCCGCCGTCGACTTCGATGACGGCCGCCGTATTGCCGGCCTGTTCCAGGAGGGCTTTCGCCTGGCGGATCTTATCGACGGCATAGGGGATGAATTTCTGGCCGCCGAAGCCGGGATTGACGCTCATGATTAGGATCATATCCAACTGCCCGGCCACGCAGGACAAGGAAGATACGGGAGTCGCCGGATTAAGGGCGACGCCGCCTTTCATGCCTGCTTCGCGGATCTGCTGCAGGACCCGGTCGAGGTGGACACAGGCTTCCTGATGGACCGTGACGTACTGGACGCCGGCAGCCGCCAGGCCGTCGATATAGGTTTCCGGATGTTCGACCATGAGATGGGCATCGAAAGGCAGTTTCGTGCAGCTGCGCAGGGCTTTGATGACCGGTACGCCGAAGGTCAGGTTCGGTACGAAATGGCCGTCCATCAAGTCGAGATGGATGCAGTCGGCCCCCTTCCGTTCAACGTCCTGGATTTCTTCGGCCAGGCGGGAAAAATCAGCCGACAATATAGAGGGGCAAATGGTTACCATAACTATCGTTTCCTTTCTGCAATGGAAGTGAGTATCTTACAATATGTATCGTAGCGTTCGGCCTGGATATGGCCGTCGGCTACGGCTTGTTTGACCGTACATTCCGGTTCGGACAGGTGCAGGCACGATGAGAACTTGCAGCCGCCGCTGTAGGGCAGCATATCCGGGAACAAGCGCAGGACTTCCCGGGGGTCGAGGTGCTCGAAATCGAGGGCACTGAAGCCCGGCGTATCGACGACGTACGTGTCGCTGTCGAGGCGCATGATTTCCGAATGGCGCGTCGTATGGCGGCCGCGCTTGATCTTTTCGCTGACGGCGCCGACGGACAAGTCCTTCCGCCCCAGGAGCTGCGACAGCAGGCTGGACTTGCCGACGCCCGACGGGCCGGCAAAGGCCGTCATGCGGTGCGGCAGGAGAGCCCGCAGCGTATCCAGGCCTTCGCCGGTCTTGGCCGACACGAGATAGACGTCATAGCCGCAGCGTTCATAAAAGGCTTTATAGGCTTCGGCTGTGTCCCGGTCCAGGTCGCACTTATTGAAGCACAGCGTCGGATGGATGCCGCCGTATTCACAGGTCATGAGCATCTTGTCGACGAGGAAACGGTTCGGGTCCGGCGACTGGGCCGCCATGATGACCAGCAGCTGGTCTATATTGGCCACCGCCGGCCGGCGGATCTGGTTGCGCCGGGGCAGCAGGGCTTCGATGACGCCCTTATCCTGGCCCAGCTCGGTGATTTCCAGCTCGTCGCCGACGAGGATCTTGGCTTTCAGCAATTTGCCGCGGCGGCGACATTCGACGAGGTTCTCCCGGCCGACATCGACATAATAATACCCGTTATAGTTCTTGATGACGCGTCCTTTTGTCATGTTCCTCCCCTTAGATGTACTGATCCTGTACTAATGAATTGTTGATATAGACTTTGACTCTCGTCTTGCCCGTGCCGCTGACGCTCTTGGAGATGTTATCGCCACCGGCCTGACTGCGGTCATAGACGACGCGCGAGCCGTTGTCGTCGGATACGACGATCTGGACATGCTGGCTGGAAGCACCGGACGGTACGCTGATATTGACGGTCCCATAATGGGGCGTCCCGGCCGGTTCCTGGTTATTGGCACTGCCATCGGAGCCGCCGGAACTGCTCGACGGCGAACTCTGGCTGCTCTGGGACGACGGATATTCGACGGACAAGTTGACGACCTTGCCGTCTTCCGACGTCTGACCCGTAACGACGGCCTGAGAGCTGTCTTTCGACGAATCGAGGTTGGACACATTGCCGACGGAGTACCCTGCGCTTTCCAAGGCTTTCACGGCTGCGTCGAGGCTCATGCCGCTCGTATTGGGCGCTTCGTTCTTAGCCGCTTCGGCTTCTTTTTCCGCTTCGCTCTTACGGCAGACGACGAGATCGACTTTCGTCCCCTTTTCGACTTTCTTCGGCGATTCCGGATCTTGGTCTATGATGGTCCCATCCGCATACTGGGCGCTCTCTTTGTAGCGCACCTTGCCGACAGACAGACCGATTTCCTTCAGTTTCTTTTCGGCCTCGTCGAGGGTCAGGCTCCGCAGGTCCGGTATGAGGACTTCTTCGCCCTTATTGCCCTTGCTGACGGTCAGGTAGATGGTCCGGTTGGCCTTGACGACAGCCCCTCCAGACGGAGTCTGGGAAACGACTTCGCCTACTGGCACTTCGTCGCTTTCCACTTCCTTGACGGAGACGTCGAGCTTCTTATCCTTGAGAATCTTCTTGGCGATTTCTACCTGCTTACCCGTCACATCCGGTACGGTAATGTCTTCAGTACTCCAAAAATTCCCGAAGGAAAAGAAGGCCCAGACAAAGGCGACGAGGAAGACGCCGAGCATACCGATGATGATGGTTTTCTGAGAATGATTGCTGATAGAATCCATGAACCGCGTAAAAGGGTTCTTCTTCTTTTCCGGAGGTTCGTCTTCGGGCAGGTCCTTTTCCTTGATAGGCTGCAGTTTCTGCGTACCGAAGTTATACGGGCCCTTGCTGATGATCGGCCGGGCGCCGTTGGTGTTGATGAAACCCTGGGACAGGCGCAGTTCCGACATCATCTCGCCGATGGACTGGAAACGGTCGTCCGGGTTCTTGGCCATGGCCTTGAGGATGACCTGTTCGACGAGCCGCGGGATGCGGCGGTTGTACTTGGTCGGCAAGGGGATGTCGTCCTGGACGTGCTTCAGGGCGATGCTGATGGCTGTATCGCCCTGGAAGGGAACGACACCGGTCATCATTTCATACATGACGACACCCAGGGAGTAGATATCCGTCCGTTCGTCGATATGGCCGCCGCTGGCCTGTTCCGGTGAAAAATAATGGACAGAACCCAGAACCGTGCGGTCGCTGTTTTCGACGGAATTGACGGCCCGGGCGATACCGAAGTCGGCGACTTTGATGCGCCCTGTTTCGGTGACCAGAATATTATGGGGCTTGATATCGCAGTGGACGATGCCGTTGGCATGGGCATTTTCCAAAGCTTCGCCAATATCGAAGGCAATCTGTATCGACGTGTTGATCGGCAGATGGCCGTGCTTTTCGATATACTCTTTCAACGTTTCGCCGCGCACGAATTCCATGACGATGTAATGGACATTTTCATCGTAGCCGACGTCGTATATATTGACAATATTGGGGTGTGACAATTTGGCAGCCGCCTGGGCTTCCTGCCGGAAGCGGACGACAAAATCGTGGTCATTGCCGTATTTTGAATGAAGTATCTTTACGGCGACGATACGGTCCAGGAGGATATCCTGTGCTTTGTACACGCTGGCCATGCCGCCTGTGCCTACTTTTTCCAATATCTTGTATCTGTTATCTAAGATATGACCAATCATTTTTAGCTATTCCACCACTTTCATAGTCGTTCGCGATTATATGGTCGTTAAAATTGCGGTAACATTATCGTTGGCCCCGTTCTCATAAACGCGGGCAAAGAGATCATTGATGATTTCCCGTTCCTTCCGGCGATAATCGCCGATGGCATCGCGGAGTTCCTGTTTCCGGATGAACGACGTCAGGCCGTCAGAACAAATCAGGATACGGTCCTTTGGCTGTACTTCAAAGGCTCCGCTGTCGACGACCAGGTTTTCATCGACGCCGACGGCTCTGGTCAGCACATGGCGCTGGGGATGGTCAATGGCCTCTTCTTCCGTGATCTTGCCCTTATCGAGCAGGACCTGGACGATGGTATGGTCGGCAGAAATCTGCGTGAACTCCCCATCGCGGTATAAGTAGATACGGCTGTCGCCGACGTGGCCCCAAAAAGCCATGTGCCGGGCCAGCGTCACTAAAGAAACAGTCGTCCCCATCCCTTTGAGCGAGGGGTCGATCAAGGTCTTGCTGAGGATACTGGAATTCGCATATTGAATGGCCTTCTCCAGTTGTACCGGTGCCGCATAACTGAAATTCTTGAAGTAATAGGCGATGGCTTCTACAGCCGTCTTGCTGGCGATTTCACCGCCTACATAGCCGCCCATACCGTCAGCTACGGCCAGTACGTTTTTCTCGTGGCTGATATAAAAGGAATCTTCATTCACTTTCCGAACCAAGCCGATTTTGGATTCACCGTATGTGCCCAAATTCTCACGTCCTCTCACGGTGTTTCGTTATAGGTACACTTTAATTCATATCATATTCGCCGTCACCTGTCAAATTTTTTCGCGTTTTATCCGCAATTGGCCACAGGCAGCCTGGATTTTGCTGCCCATTTCCCGCCGCAAGGTGACAGGGACGCCATGGCGCTGCAGATAGGTGACAAATTCATTCATCGTCTTTTCGTCAGGCCGGTAGAGACCGACGTCATAATTATCATTGATGGGGATGGCGTTGACCAGGATGTTCTGGCCGCCCAGGAGGCGGGCCAGTTCCTTAGCGCAGGCATTAGTGCAGGTCAGGCCCTTGATGAGGATATATTCAAAGGTGACTTTTCGGCCTGTGACGTCGAAATAGTGACGTGCCGCTTGGAGGACGGCTTCCAGGGGATATTTTTCGGCAATGGGCATGATCCGCCGCCGCAAGGCGTCGTTCGGCGCGTGGAGGGACACGGCCAGGGTGATGGGCATGCCCTCTTTGGCCAGGTCATACATATTGGGGACGATGCCCGACGTGGACAGTGTCATGTTGCGATAGCCCAGATAGAGCGTATCCTTGTCGTGGATGAGCTTCATGAAACGGATGACGTTGTCATAATTGAGGAGCGGTTCCCCCGTCCCCATGATGACGATGGAGTGCAGTTCCGGCGTGACGTATTTACGGAAAGCCAGGAGCTGGGCGACCATTTCACCGGCCGACAGGTTGCGGACAAAGCCGTTCTTGGCCGACGCGCAGAAGGCGCAGTTGACGGCACAGCCGACCTGGGACGACACGCAGATGGAATTGCCGTAATCGTGCATCATGAGCACCGTTTCGACGGTTTCGCCGTCCGCGAGCTGCAAGAGCAGCTTGACTGTCTGGCCATCGGGCGCGTCCAGGCGGGACACGATTTCCGGAAAGTGAATGGGCAGGACGTCTTTGAGAAGCTGCCGGTCTTTCTTGGGCAGCAGGACCATTTCATCCCAGGAAAAGATATTTTCTTTATAGACATAATGGAAAATCTGGTCGGCCCGGAATTTCTTCATTCCCTGGGCGACGAGGAACGTTTGCAGTTCCTTTTTCGTCATATCGAAGAGGTTATTCATGTCCACCCTCCTTTTTCATGCGGGCAATGAAGAAGCCGTCCAGATTGTCGCGCTGCGGCAGGAGCTGGATGAACGGGCCTTCATGACCAGGGACGGTCAGCCACTGCGTCGCATTTTCGACGTGAAATTCCGGATGGTTCTTCAAAAAGTCAGCCACAATGCGGCTGTTTTCCTCATCATTCATGGTACAAGTGCTGTAGACCAGGACGCCGCCCGGGCGGACGCATTGCGAGGCGCTGTCCAGGATGCGCCGCTGCAGGGCCGGCAGGGTCCGCAGATCGCTGGGATTCTTGCGCCAGCGCAAGTCGATTTTGTGGCGCAGGACGCCGAGGCCCGAACAAGGCGCATCGACCAGGACCCGGTCGGCTTTGCCGGCATATTTCTGGCCGATGGTGCAGCCGTTCTGGAGCAGGGTCCGCACATTCTTGAGACCCAGCTTCTGGGCATTGTATTCGATGAGCCGCAGCTTATGTTCGTGGATATCGCCGCCGTAGACGACGCACGACGGGCCGCCCAGGGTAGCCAAATGGGTCGTCTTGCCGCCGGGAGCAGCGCAGACGTCGAAGACGACTTCGTGCGGCTGGGGATCGACGATATGGGCGACCAGCTGGGACGGTTCATCCTGGATGATAGCCCGGCCATCGCGGAGGCAGGTCAGCTCGTGGATGCCCGGATTGCCATCGAGATAGATGCCATCCGGCGAAATGGCAGCCGGACGGGCCGGCTGGCCTTGCTTTTCCAGCTCAGCCAACAGGTCTTCGCGACTGGTGACGGCCGTATTGACGCGCAGGCACAGTGCCGGGATGGTATCGAAATACTGGCAGAGCCGTTCTGTATCGTCTGGGCCATATTCTTCCAGCCAGCGGCGGACGAGCCAGTCCTGCTGATGATACGTTAGGGCCAGATAGGCTGTCAGGTTTTTGTCCTTATCGGGAATGATGAATTGGTCCCGCCGGCGGATACTGTTGCGCAGCATGGCATTGACGAACTTGGCCATGCCTTTATTGCCGAATTTCGTCGCCATCTTGACAGCTTCGTTGCAGGCTGCCGATTCGGGGACTTTGGTCATGCCGAAAATCTGATACAAGCCCAGGCGGATAATGGCCAGGCAGACGGGATCGAGCTTTTTCAGCTTGCGCGTACTGATCTGGGAAATGATCCAGTCCAGGTAATTGAGGCAGCGCAAGGTCCCGTAAACGAGTTCTGTATAAAAACGCCGGTCCCTGTCGGCAAATTGATGCTTCTGTATCGCCTTAGAGACGACGATATTGCTATACCCTTCGTCCCGGCAGATAGTCAGCAGGCTCTGAAAGGCAATTTCACGTACGTTCATAGATTCCTCCCTATTTCAAAAAGCACGGGTGAACAGCACAAAAGCAGGGCAACCGTCTTCTTTGCGGCAGTTGTCCCGCTTCTCTGCATGGAGTCTTGTTTATAGCCGTTCCCCAGCCGTCAAGGTCACACCCTGGAGATATTGGGCAGCAGCCATCCGCTTCCGGCTTTCCGGCTGGACTTCGCGGATGCGCAGGGCGCCGCTTCCGGTCTGGACGGTGAACTGCTTCTTGGTCACATCCAAGATGGTTCCCGGTTCGGCCCCGGTACCTTCGACGACATCAGCCGACCAGATTTTCAGGCGCTTGCCATCGTGACAGATTGTATATGCGCCGGGATGAGGATCCAAAGTCCGGATGAGCCGTTCCAGCACGACAGCATCCTGGGTCCAGTCGATCTGGGCTTCTTCCTTGGTAATTTTTGCCGTATACGTCGCCTGGCTCTCATCCTGGGCGACAGCCCGGCTTTCATAGCCCTCCAGGTCCGTCAGGACGTCGAGCAGGGTCTGGGCCCCGAGGAGGGACAATTTATCGAACAAAGTGCCCGTCGTTTCCTTGGCATCCAGGGGAATGGCCGCTTTTTTCAGCATCTTCCCCGTATCCATGCCTTCATCGAGGAGCATGATGGTCACGCCGCTTTCAGCTTCGCCGTCCTTGACAGCGTACTGGATAGGAGCCGCGCCGCGGTATTTCGGCAGCAGCGAGCCGTGGACGTTGAGGCAGCCGTATTTGGGGATGTCGAGGACGGCTTTCGGCAAAATCTTGCCGTAGGCGATGACGATGATGACATCCGGTGCCAGGCTGCGCAGCTGTTCGATGACGTCGTCACGGCGCATGGAATCGGGCTGGAAAACGGGGATTCCCAGTTCCAGGGCCTTTTCTTTCACCGGCGAGAAAGTCACCTTTTTGCCCCGTCCCCGCTGCTTGTCGGGCTGGCTGTAGACGGCGGCGATATCATAACCGGCCTGGGCCAGTCTTTCCAGGGACGGGACGGAAAAATCCGGCGTCCCCATGAATACAATGCGTAACTTATCCATTAGTCCCCTACTTTCCGTAAATCCGTCGCTTTTTCGATGAACAGATGACCATAGAGATGGTCGATTTCATGCTGGAAAATGCGGGCCAGGAAGCCTTCCGGTTCATAAATGACCGTCTTGCCATGGCGCGTCAGGGAACGGACCTTGATTTTCGAAGCCCGTTCTACCTTGCCGTAATATCCGGGGATGCTCAGGCAGCCTTCGGTGTCGACGTTGGTTTCGTCCGACTTTTCCAGGATTTCCGGATTGATGAGCTCGATGAGACCATGGCCGTCGTCAAGGACGATGAGCTGCAGCGATTCATTGACCTGCGGTGCGGCTAAGCCGACGCCTTCAGCAGCATACATCGTTTCTGCCATGTCGTCGAGCAATTTCTTTATATGTTTATTCACTTTTGTAACGGGTTTCGCCGTCGCTTTCAAGACGGGGTCACCGGCTTTAATAATATTGAGTACTGCCATATAACTTTCACCTCATTGTAATAGTAAAAATGCTTATTCTGTTTTATTATATAACAAATCTGACATTTTTGCTATCATATCTTTTTAGGAAACGGCGGGACGCCCGTTTCTGCCCGATGGAGGAATGAGTTCATATGCCTGACGGGCTCGCCACGTGCGAGCCCCTACCATTATGTAATGCTAGGTCGCCATGATTACATGGGGTCGATGTCGATGATGACGCCGGTCTGCCAGCAGGCCGGAAGGTGCTGCATGGCTTTTTTGATGGCTGTCAGGTCTTTCCCGGTCAGGGAGAGGACAACGCGGTACTTATTGCGTATCTTCTTGATGACGTCTTCGTAGGGGCCAATGACGGCGACTTCATCACCGTGGTCCTGATTCCAGCTGTTCAAGGCCGCTGCGACGTCGTTGGCTTTGCGCCAGACCTGTTCTTCTGATTCGTCCTGGATTAGGATCTTGGCCATTTCCTGGAACGGCGGATAGCCCAATTCCTTCCGGAACTGGACTTCCTGGTCATAAAAAGCCCGGTAATCCTGACGGGCTGCGCACTGGATGACGTAGTGGTCCGGTGCATAGGTCTGCATGATGACGCGGCCCGGGATATCGCCGCGGCCGGCCCGGCCGGCTGCCTGGGTCAGGAGCTGGAAGGTCCGCTCGCCAGCCCAGTAAGCCGGGATGTTGAGCAGGCTGTCTGCCGACAAGATGCCGACGGCACTGACGCCGGGAAAATCATGACCTTTGGCAACCATCTGCGTTCCCAGGAGAATATCGTATTCATGGCGGCGGAAGGCTTCGATGATGCGGTCACCGCTGTGCTTGCGGCTCGTCGTGTCCTGGTCGAGGCGGATGATACGGGCCGCCGGCAGGAGTTCGTGGAGCTGGGCTTCCACTTTTTCCGTACCGCTGCCAAAGAACTTGATATACTTGCTGCCGCAGGAAGGACAGACGGTAGGAATCGGCTTTTCGGCATCGCAGTAATGGCAGCGCAGATGAGCTGCCTGGCGATGGTAGACCATGGCCACATCACACGTGTCGCACTTGACGACGTAGCCGCACTTGCGGCACATGACGAAGGTCGAGAAACCGCGGCGGTTGAGGAGGATGATGGCCTGCTGACGGGCTGCCAAGGTTTCTTCCAAGAGAGTGAGCAGGGCATCGGAGACGACGCGGTAATTGCCCCGGGCCAGCTCATCCCGCATGTCGACGACCTGGACAGCCGGCAGCGGGCGATGGCCGACTCGTTCTTTTAGTTCGACCAGGACGTATTCTCCCTGCAAGGCTCGATAATAGTCAGCCAGCGCCGGCGTCGCGCTGCCCAGGACGACGGGGCAACCGTAATACGCGGCCCGCTGGCGGGCGACGGCGACGGCATGATAGCGCGGCGCCTCGTCCTGCTTGTACGAGCTGTCGTGGGCTTCGTCGACGATGAACAAACCGATGGACTGAGCCGCCGCGAAGACCGCCGACCGGGCACCGATGCAGATATGACTCGTCCCGTTCTGCATGCGCAGCCAGTTGTTGCGCTTCTCCCCCTGGGACAGCTGGCTGTGCATGACGACGACATCGTCGCCGAAACGGCGCAGGAAGCGGCGGACAATCTGGCCGGTCAAGGCGATCTCCGGCACTAAGACGACGACCTGTTTCCCTTTTTTCAGGGCCTGGCTGGCTAACTGCATGTAGATTTCTGTCTTGCCGCTGCCGGTGATACCGTGGAGGACGTAGGTTTTACTATGCTCATCACTTCCGATAACCTGTAATGCCTGTTGCTGTTCCGCTGTCAAGGAAAAAGCTTCGTCCCGGGCAAGGCTCGGCAAGATATTCGTCGTCCTGGCCGGCCGCTGGCTCCAGCGGGCCAATCCCGTCGCACAGAGGCGGCGCATGAGATCGCGGCTGTAGCCTTGTCCCTGCCAATAAGAGACAGGGCCTTCGCCCTTGGCTTTCAAGGCCTGGAGCAGTTCCTGCTGGCGGCGACGGCCATGAAGAATAGCTTCCGTATCGTCGGCAGCAAAAGAAAGCCAGTCTTCCATCTTGTCGGCAATCTGGTTCTTATAACAAATCCGGCTGGTCAGGACCTGGCTGGCCAAAGCCTTCTCGACGAGGTCTTGGCCGAACCGGCGGCTCAGTGCGCCTTTTTCACAGCGCCCTTTTCCGGCCACATAGGTTTGTAGCCGCGCTTCGTCCGCTGTCTGCGGCTGGGCCGGTCCGGCCGATACGACATCGCGGCGGACCAGTCCTTTCTTATCGATCATGAACAGGCGCAGGGCATCGGACAAGTTGCAGACGTAGTAATCGCGGATCCAAAGGGCCGTGCGGATCATCTCTTCCTGGAAGCCGTTCTGCGTCGAGAGCAGGCCTTCAATGGGCTTCAGCGTGAAATCAGCCGGCTCCGCCAGGTGTTCCTGCAGGGCGACGACGATGCCTTCTTCCCGGCGATGACCGAAAGGCACGAGGACGCGGCTGCCGACGCGGACAGCCATCCCCTCGGGGACGATATAGGAAAAGGTCTGCTGCAGCCGCTTCGCCGTCGTATTGATGATGATTTCAGCAAACAAAGAAACACCTCCGTAGTTCGTGGTTTGTGGTTCGTAGGGGCCGTCCTGTCAAGGCGGCCCGCAAACAATGACACTTAAAAAGGGACCGCGCAGTGATGCGACAGTCCCCTTTTTTTGGATGTTCAGTTTATCGAACCGCCTCTTATAAGCCGGCTTCTTTGCGGAGCGTATCGGCTTTGTCTGTCTTTTCCCAAGGCAGGTCGAGGTCGTTGCGGCCGAAGTGGCCATAGGCAGCGGTCTGTTTGTAAATCGGGCGCTGCAAGTCGAGCATGGCGATGATGCCAGCCGGACGAAGGTCGAAGTTCTTTTCAATGAGTTCGACGATCTTTTCGTTCGGGACTTTGCCCGTGCCGAAGGTTTCGACGTGGATGGAAACCGGGCGGGCTACGCCGATGGCATAAGCCAGCTGGATTTCGCATTTGTCAGCCAAGCCGGCAGCGACGACGTTCTTGGCGACGTAACGAGCTGCATAGGCAGCCGAACGGTCGACTTTTGTGGGGTCCTTGCCGGAGAAAGCACCGCCGCCATGACGAGCCATGCCGCCATAGGTATCGACGATGATCTTGCGGCCCGTGAGGCCTGAGTCGCCCTGGGGACCGCCGATGACGAAGCGGCCTGTCGGGTTGATGAAGAGTTTCGTCTTGTCGTCGAACAAGCCTTCCGGAAGTTCCGGTTTGATGACGAATTCGAGGAGATCGCTTTCAATCTGTTCGCGGCTGACTTCCGGGCTGTGCTGTGCCGAAATGACGATGGTGTCGATGCGGACGGGTTTGCCGTCTTCATATTCGACAGTGACCTGAGTCTTGCCATCGGGACGGAGATACGGCAGGGTACCGTCTTTGCGGACCTTTGCCAGGCGGCGGGCCAAACGGTGTGCCAAAGAAATGGGCAGCGGCATGTAGTCGTCCGTTTCGTTGGAAGCATAGCCGAACATCATGCCCTGGTCGCCAGCGCCGATGGTATCGAACTTATCTGTATTGCCTTCCTTCTTTTCCAAGGCGTCATCGACGCCCATGGCGATATCCGGAGACTGTTCGTCCAAGGAGACGAGGACGCCGCAGGTATCGCAGTCAAAGCCGTATTTAGCGCGGGTATAACCGATATCGCGGATCGTTTCGCGGACGATGTGCGGAATATCGACGTAGCACGTCGTAGAGATTTCGCCGACGACGTGTACCATGCCGGTCGTTACCAAGGTTTCGCAGGCAACGCGGGCGTTTTTATCTTTTGCAAGAATGGCATCCAAAATGCTGTCCGAAATCTGGTCGGCCATTTTATCGGGATGGCCTTCGGTGACGGATTCGGATGTAAAGAATTCACGATTTTTAGCCATGAGTGATCCTCCTTAAAAAAAATTCCCCTCATCCATGACTTCATGAGAGGGGCTTCTAATCCCCATCTGCCAGTATATCACTGCTGGAATTAGCACCTTTCATAGCTGAAGGTTGCTGCGACATCACAGGGCCAGTCCCTCCGTCGTCTCTTGATGGTTCTTTATTTGGTTTGCTCATCCATTATAATTCAAGTCTGCCTATTTTGCAAGTATTTTTTATGTTCAAAAAACATTGTCTACTAGACGCCTCCCTACAGGCAGGGTTATAATGTCTAGAGAAGATAGAAAGGATGATAGATATGACCAAATTGCGGCCTAGAGATATATTCTTCAACGACCCTTATTTTGATTATGCCACCTGCAGCAAACCCGGCGACCTGCGGCTGGCTAAGCGAGTCGAAGTATTCGGCAAGTGGTATAAGACCCCAAACCTGGTGACGACCCTCCTGTCCCAGGAACGGCTGACCTTCAGCCGCTACACCGGCACGGACAAGGAAGACGCCCTGGTCCTGCGGATCTACGAACGGACGGCAGACCGGCTGCTCATTAATACGTATTATACGTCCCAACAAAACCCGGAAGAAATCTACGCCGGCACGATTCACCTCGAACGCTACGACATGGCGCAGACCATGGAGTCCTTTTCCTATATGGGCATCATCGACCTGCTCATGCTCCAGACGGACAGCCAGATTCTTGAGCTGACCAACGTCTTTGAAGATGTACAGATGGCCAAGCACGCTGTGGCCCACGCCCTGGGCATTTATCTCATGGCCATCTGCGACCAGCCCTGGTCTGACGAAGCCGTCACAGGCGGCCAGGAAACGCCGGCCATGATGATGGGCAAGGAAAAAGAAGAACTTCAGCAGCTGCGGGAGGAAAAGGCCCAGATGGACGCCGATAAGGAAGAGCTCCTGCGCCTGCGCCTGGAAGCCAAAAACCGTACGACGGTCCTGGCCGAACTGGAACGGCTGCGCCAGGAATTAGAAAGCGAACGGGCCGGCCGCGAACAGGAGCGCAAGCAATATGAAGACCGCATCCGCAAACAGGAACAGTATATCGAAAAGATCAAGGAAACGGCATCCGGCCAAATCGCCGAACTCCTGGCCCTGCGCAAGGAACTCAACAAGCGTCAGGTACGGCCGGACCTTTCCAGCGGACAGGCGCACCGGAAAGTGACGCCTCAGGAAGCGTCTCGGTCGGCCCGGGACCCGGAAGACCGCGGCCTGGACCTGCCTTCCTTCATGACCCAGCGCGACTATACGCGTCAGCTCGACCGCTTCCTCACGGGGCGCCAGCTTGCCCTGGCCGGCGGCGACCCAGACTGGCAGCGCCGCATCCAGCGCCGTTTTGGTGCTATTCTCCTCATCAGCGGCCAGCCAGGGGATGACCGGCTGCTGAAAGAATCGGCCCTCTTAGTCGTCAATATGGAAGATGGCAAGACGCCCCTCGTCCGCTGGGCCATTACGGAAGCCAAAGAAAAAGGCTGCCCCATCCTCCCCATCGGCCCGACCAACCTCAACGGCTTCGCCAAAGCCATCGTAGGGCGGGTTAGTGGTTAGTGGCTCGTGGCGGGCCGCCCTTTTGGACGGCCCCTACAACATTAAAACCATCTGCTAACCCCTAACTACTAGCCACTAGCCACTAAAAAGGACTGTCGCATATGCGACAGTCCTTTTTCTGCAACCTACAAACTCTCATCAACCCTGTTTTTTCGCCATGATAGCCGCAGCGCGGGCTACGATGATGGCAGCGAGTTCGTCTTTATCCATTTTATCTAATTTTTCCATAGAGCCGTCCGGGAAAAGCAAGGTGGCGATGTTCGTCGTCCCTTTGAAGCCGGCCCCTTCGGCACTGACGTCGTTGGCGACGAGCATGTCGAGGTTCTTCTTCTTGAGCTTCTTCATACCGTATTCGATGACGTTCGTCGTTTCAGCGGCAAAACCGACCAGGGTCTGATGGGTCTTGCGCTGGCCCAGGCCATAGAGGATATCGGGATTCTTGGCCATTTCGAGGGTCAAGGTATCGTCGTTCTTCTTAATCTTGTTTTCTGCCGGATGAGCCGAACGGTAATCGGCAACCGCTGCCGATTTGATGACCAGGTCACAGTCATCGTAATAGGAGTCGACGGCGGCTTTCATGTCGCGCGTACTGCCGACATCGACGCGGCGGGCCAGGCCGACCGGCGTCTTGAGGTTATCCGTCGTCCCGGCGACCAATGTGACTTCTGCGCCGGCCATGACGGCAGCCTTGGCGATGGCAAAACCCATGCGGCCGCTGGAATGATTGCCGATGAAGCGGACCGGATCGATGGGTTCCCGCGTACCACCAGCCGTGACGAGGACCTTCTTGCCTTTCAGGAGGTCGTTGCGGCAGGCCAGGAGTTCGATGTAATCGACAATGGTATCCGGTTCGGGCAGGCGGCCGACGCCGTCGATGCCACAGGCCAGATGGCCGCTGTCAGGTTCGATGAAATGGTAGCCGAATTTCTTCAGCTTGGCCATATTATCCTGGGTAATAGGATTCAGATACATATTCGTATTCATTGCCGGTGCGATGAGGACCGGTGCCGTCGTAGCCATGACCGTCGTCGACAGCATGTCATCGGCAATGCCGTTGGCGATCTTGCCGATGATATCAGCCGTCGCCGGGGCGATGACGAAGACGTCGGCCCAGCGGGCCAGGGCGATGTGTTCTACGTTAAATTCGGGTACATCGTCGAACATGGATACGGCAACGGGATTGCCCGAGATTTCCCGCATCGTCAGCGGCGTGATCAGTTTCGTCGCATGGTCGGTCATGATGCATTTGACTTCAGCACCTTGCTTGCGGAGCTGGCTGGCAATGGATGCGGCTTTAAAAGCAGCGATGCCGCCAGTGATACCTAAGACAATCTTTTTCTTTTCCAAGCTCATGGAAAACACCTCCGTGTTATTTAATGCCGTCACGCGGTGCTTCATACGTGATCTTGCCCTGGTCGATTTCTTCCATGGCAATGGAAACTACTTTCGTCGTATCGACGTCGACGAGGGGTTCGTCGCCATCGGTGAGCTGACGGGCCCGTTTGGCAGCCAGCGTAACCAGCGTGTACTTGCTGTCTACTTTAGTCATCAAGGATTCGAGGGTCGGTTTAATTAACATAGTTCATCTCTCCTATTATTTGTACAATTCTTTCGTATGGGCGATGCGATGGGCATTGCGCGTCACTTTACACTGTTCGGCTTTCAAGATGGACGCCGCTTCATCGACGGCTTTCTCTAGTTCGTCGTTGACGATGACGTAATCATAGCGGTCGATCCAGTCCAGTTCTGCCCGGGCCTTGGCCAGCCGGCCGGCGATGACGTCGTCCGAATCGGTCTGACGGCCGCGGAGGCGTTTTTCCAGGACGTCCCGGCTGGGCGGTACGATATAGATGAAGACGCCTTGGGGATACCGTTTCTTGACCTGCATGGCTCCTTGGATGTCGATTTCCAGCATGACGTGTTTGCCTTCTTCCAGCATCTGATAAACGTACTTCTTCGGCGTGCCGTAGTAATGGTCGTAGACCTTGGCATGTTCCAGGAAGGCATCTTCTGCCAGGAGCTGCTCGAACCGCGCGTTATCGGCAAAATAATAATTGACGCCGTCCACTTCCCCAGGACGGGGTTTTCGGGTCGTCATGGAAATAGAATATTGGATATTCGGGAACTGTTCCCGCAGAGCGGAACAAATCGTCCCCTTGCCGGCTCCGGACGGGCCGGACACAACGATGAGCAATCCGGAATCATTCATGACACAACTACTCCTTTTCTTCTTCCCCTGTTTCCGTATCCTCTTCCAGGACGGCATCACTGCCGGCAGGGACGATGCGATGGGAAATCGTTTCCGGCTGCAAGGCCGATAAGATGATCCAGCCGTTATCCATGACCAGGACCGACCGGGTCTTGCGGCCAAAGGTCGCATCGATGAGGGTATTCCCATCACGGGCGTCCTGGACGAGGCGCTTGATGGGCGCCGATTCAGGACTGATGATGGCCACGACTTTGTCACCCATGACGACATTGCCGAAGCCGATATTTAATAAATTGAAGTTCATCATTCGATATTCTGCACCTGTTCGCGAATCTTTTCGATTTCATTCTTGAGCTGCAGGACCGCTTCGGTCACGGCCAGGTCGCCGGCTTTAGAGCCGATGGTATTGGTCTCGCGGTTCATTTCCTGGATGAGGAAATCGAGCTTGCGCCCTACTTCACCGGAACTCTGGAGCATCGTGTGCAGCTGGTTCAGATGGCTGCGGAAACGGACGACTTCTTCCGTGAAATCGACTTTATCCGAATAAATGGCCACTTCCTGCAACAGCCGGTCCTCGTCGGGAACGGCGGCCTGGACCTTGTCCATGAGGGCCAGGATTTTCTTTTCCAGCCGTTCTTCATAGGCCTGGACGATGAGGTCCTTGCGGCTGGCAATGGTTTCGACGAGGGACGCCATCTCATCAGCCCGGCTGAGGAGATCCCGGCCGATATTGGCTCCTTCCCGTTCGCGCATGGCGACCATGCTGTCCAGGGCTCCCTGCAGGGCCGCTTCAAAGGGCGGCCAGCTGGCCTCGGCATCGATAGCCGGCGGCGTCTGGACGAACCAGTCCTTGGTCAGGGACGTCACATCGCCGAGGGTCACGGCCTTGCCGGCAAAAAAGCGGTCGTTCACGTCCTGCAGGGCCGTCTTGACGGCGCCTAAGGCAGCGTCATCGACGCGGACATCAGGCGCTGCCGGATCCAAATCCTGTACGGTGACGAAAACATCGACCTTGCCCCGCTTGAGGACGGCCTTGATGCCGCTGCGCAGCCGGTCTTCCAGAGCCAGGTAGGCATGAGGCATACGGATATTCAATTCCAAAAAACGTTGGTTCACAGCGCGCATTTCAATGGTGACAGCCAGCTTCCCGTCATTGCCGGAACCGCTGCCAAACCCAGTCATACTTCGCATTTACGAACCCCCTTATTATTTATTCAATATCTCATTATACCCTAGATGGCTTGATTTTTGCAATATTTTACCACAAATTAAGCAAATAACCATCGCCTCAAACATCATACATCAAACCTCAAACGATAAAAGGCAACCTCTCAGTCAGCTTCGCTGACAGCTCTCCTATGAGGAGAGCCTACGACCTGCCCCTACGAGCCACGAATCATTATTTTTTCGGTTCTACCATATAGGTCGTCTGGTCGGTGAAGATGACGTAGCCTGGAACGGCGTGGGCCGGCTTTTTGACGTGGCGCACGAGGGTGCAGTCGACTTCGACTTTCGAGCTTTCCCGGGCCTTGCTGTAGTATGCTGCCAGCTGGGCCGCCCGTTCGATCTGGGCGTCGGTCGGCGTCACGTTGTGGCAGGCCAGGATGACGTGCGAGCCGGGCTGGTTCTTGACGTGGAACCAGAGGTCGTAGGGATGGGCCTTCTTCAAGGTCAGGAAGTCGTTCTGGCGGTTGTTGCGGCCGACCCAGATGTCCAGGCCGTCGGCTTTGAGGGTCAAGATGTCCTGGGCCGATTCTTTCTTGAGCTTGTCCCGGTTATGGCCGCTGATGAGGTTCATCTGCTTCATTTCCGCTTTGATGTCGGCAATTTCATCTTTGGTGCTCGTATTTTCCAAGGCGTATTCCAGAGAATAGAGGTAATCCAGGTGTTTCTGGTTCTCTTCGTGGAGCTGAGCCGACATCTGCTTGCGGTTGCGCATCTTTGTATAGCGCTTGTAATAGCGATTGGCATTGTCAGTCATGGAATAGGCCGGATTCAAGGGGATGGTCACCTTTTCCTGGGCTTCGGACAGGAGATTTTGGACGGTCACTTCTTTTTCATGGTCGTGCTTTTCATAGGCGTAGATCATGAGCAAGTCGCCATAGAGCTTGTACGTGTCCATCTTTTTCGTTTCTTTCATTTCGCTGGCAATGCGCTTGATCTTGCGCTTCTGCTTTTCGATGAGCTTGCCCACTTTCTTCTGGAGCTGTTCCTGTTCGCCGTTGAGGCTGCGGTGCGTAGCCTGGTATTCGCTGAGGTAGGTCTCGATGAGGCTGAAGTGGCGCCGCGGATATGGGGCCAGGCTGTGCAGTTCCAGCGGGAAAATGACTTCCTTGCCCTTGACCGTATAGACGTAGGCCCCGGACATGCCTTCCAGGCGCTTGCCAAAGGCTTCGACAGTACGGCACCAGGCAAAGCGGTCTGCTGGAGACAAATCCCCGACGGTACGCGCCGCGTCGATGCCCGAATCATAAGACAGTTCGTTGAGGACAATCGTGCTCATGCCATTGAAGCGCTTGAGCATCCACGTCTTGAGCGGTTCGTCTGTTCCCGTTTCCATCATATCCGTCAGTTCCTGCGCCGAAAAAGCAAAAGGATCCATGCGCATGAAGTTCGGCGGGAAGGCATAAGGTTCCTTGGGCGCGATGGTCCGCAAGGCCTGTTTATTTTTACCCGTCTTGATGAGGGCTTCGATGATGGTGCCGTCTTCGGTGAAGATGACGTTGCTGTATTTCCCCATGAGTTCGACGTGGATTTTGCGCGTCACCAGGCGGCCCGACATGTCGAGGACGTCGACGGCGATTTCGATGAGCCGGTCCAGATGCAGCTGGACAATGGAGGCGATGCGGCCATTTTCATAGTATTTGCGCAGGAACATGCAAAGTCCTGTCGGAATGTCCGGCGTCGGCGGCATCGTATCGGCGACATACAAGCGCGGCGAATCGTCCAGGGTGATGACCAGGTGGTGGATACCCGTATCGTTGAAGACACGGAAGTAGAGGGACCGGGCATCGAGCTGATAAATCTTAGAAATCTGGCCGCCCTTGAGGATGTCAGCCAGTTCGTTGGTAATGCAATGTAATGTGATACCATCCAGATTCATGATGATACCTCCTTATCGTAATTCTCACTGAAACAAACAATCTTTTTAATGATACCATGTTTTGCCGCATCCTGTGAAGAGGGGCGTCTTTCAACTGCAAACTTAATACTCAAAAAGGGCTTGTCGTCATGCGACAAGCCCTTTTTCACTGCTTCAAATACCAGCTCAAAGGCTGGGCTTTGGCAGCGGGGTTATTGTTTTGCGAGTCCTTAGCGGCGGCGAAGATGAGAGAATCACGATACATCTTGGCTACGGTCTCTAAGGTTTCCAGGCGGTAAAAGGCCTGGGTCAGATTTTGGCCGACGGTGGCAGCGCCGTGACGTTCCATGAGGAAGACATCCGCCCCTTCTGCGGCTTCGGCACAGGCTAGGGCCAGGGCTTCCGATCCCGGCGGCGCATAGGGTACGGTCGGCACCGGTCCCAGGACCAGGGCTCCTTCGGTGACGATGTCTGGCCGGAAGGGGATGCCGGCTACGGTCAGGGCCGTTGCCGTGATGGGATGGGCGTGGATGATGGCCTTTATGTCATCTCGCTTCCGATAAATTTCCAAATGGAGGGCCGATTCGGACGACGCCTTCCCCGTCCCTTCCAGGACATGGCCGTCGAGGTCGACGACGAGCAGGTGCTTGGGCTTCAGCTCTCCTTTCGGCACGCCTGACGGCGTAATGACGATGGCCCCGTCGCTGCGGCGGAAACTGATATTGCCATCGCAGGCCGTGACCAGGCCGGCTTCTTTCATCTGGGCGCCGATGCGGCACAGTGTTTTCTTGGTATCCACTCTCCCTGCCCCCTTTTAGCGCATGGACGGCATATTGCGGCCGTTATAGATTTCCAGCATTTCCTGGTGTACTTGACGGCGTATCTGCTGCTGCTGGCGCGGCGTCAAGTCGTCCTTGGTGATGTTGAACAAATAATTATCCAAATCGAAATCGTGGAGGACCATCTTGGTATGGAAGATGTTTTCCTGGTAGACGTTGACATCGATCATGTCGTAGCGGTTACGCGTCGCCGGGGCGATGTAATTCTGGATAGAATTGATGCGGTGATCGATGAACAGCTTCTTGCCGTTCATATCGCGCGTAAAGCCGCGGACGCGGTAATCGAGGGTGACGATGTCCGAATCGAAACTGTCCAGGAGGTAATTCAAAGCATTGAGCGGCGAAATGCGGCCACACGTCGAGACGTCGATATCAGCCCGGAAAGTCATGATGCCCTTTTGGGGATGGCTTTCGGGATAGGTATGGACCGTCAAGTGGCTCTTGTCGAGATGACAGACGACGTCGGCATCGTTCACTTCTTCTTCGGAAATGAGGATGGTGACGCTGGCCCCTTGTGGGTCGTAATCCTGACTGGCCACATTGAGGATGTGCGCGCCGATGATATCCGACACGTTGCGCAGAATCTGGGTCAGCCGTTCGGCATTATACTGTTCATCGATGTATTCGATGTACTGGCGGCGTGACTCGTCACTGACAGCATAGCAAATGTCATACATGTTGAAGCTCAGGGTCTTGGTCAGGTTGTTGAACCCGTAGAGCTTGAGTTTATTATTTTTCATGAATTTCCCCCACCCATTCCTGCAAGAGTTACCGTTTGATTCGTTCGATCTCGCGAAAAGCGACATCTTTAATGGCCCCGTCTTCGATGGACACGATGGCATACGTCCCCTGCCGGTTGTCCCGGGGCAGGCCGATGCTGCCGGGATTGACGACCCATAAATCGCCTTCGGTCTTGATGAAGCGGCGGTGCGTATGGCCAAAAGCGACGAGATCCGCCTGATGCTGGCGGCCCAGCTCGACGAGCTTCTGCCAGCGCCGTTCGCCATACCACTGACAGCCGTGGATGGCGACGATGCGGATGCCGCCGACGGTAATGCAGCGACATTCGGGATCGTTCGTACGAGTCATATAGTCGTTATTGCCCAGGACGGCGTAGACCGGAACGCCCGTATAGATGGCCAGGTCTTCGCCGTCATCGCAGTAGTCGCCGCAATGGATCCAGGCAGCGACGTCCGGTGCCGTATCGGCCATGCGCGACAGACATTCAAAGCGGCCGTGGCTGTCACTGACCAGGCCGACGCGGACCGTACTCATGACAAGGCCTCGACGAGCTTTTTCAAGGCTTTGCCGCGATGGCTGATTTCATTCTTTTCGGCCATGGACAGCTCTGCCATGGTCTTGCCCTTGTCGGGTACGTAAAACAGCGGATCATAGCCGAAGCCGTTCTGGCCGGCATAGAAGTCGCGCAGGATACCGTCACAGCTCCCTTCAGCCGTCACCGTCCGGCCGTCCGGCCAGATGAGGACGAGGGAACAGATGTAGTGGACCGTCCGCTGTTCCGGCGGAAAGGCGGCCAAGTCGGCGATGAGCTTCTGGTTATTGGCTTCATCGTCGCAGTCCGGGCCGGCATAGCGCGCCGAGTAGACACCGGGCCGGCCGCCGAGGGCGTCGGCGGCAATGCCCGAATCGTCCGCCAGGCAGGGCAGGCCGGTAGCCTTCATGTAATACGTCGCTTTTAGCAGGGCATTTTCGGCAAAGGTCGTCCCCGTCTCTTCCGGTTCGGTGATGTCGGCGATGACGTCGTGGACGGAGACGGCTTCGTAGCCCAAAGGTTCCAGGATGCTCTTGAACTCCCGGATTTTTCCGGCATTATGCGTTGCCAGTACGATTTTTTCTGCCACAGGCCTTTCTCCTTAGTCCTTATTCCGGTTCTTGACGAACTGGGCGTAATTCTTGATGACGACGATCGGCGTCTTCTGGGATGCATTGCCGAAGGGGTTGTCGATGAGGATCTTGGCGATTTCCTTCGGGTTCAGGCCTTTGCTGTGGCCGAGGACAGCCGAACGCTTGAGGTCGTTGACGTCAGCGACGACGGCGCCGTAGCAGCCCATGCGCTGTTTGATCTTTTCAGCCACTTTATCCGGTTCAGCCGGGCCGTAGACGATGCATTTATCAAAAGGCGGCATCGTGCCGGTGACATCGTCTGTCAGCGAGGCCTGGCGGCATTTGGCATACCATACGCCATTCTTGCCGACGAGTTTGGCCAGGAAGCCGACGAAGAACCAGAACATCATCTTCCATTCCCCTTCCAGGTTCATGGCTGCCTGCATGCCATAGAGGCTGGCCATGCTGCCTTCGCCGGGGACGAAGCGGCGCATGAGGCGGGCCTGCCACGACGGCGTCAGTTCTTCCGGGCGGGTGTAGCGGCGCTGGGTAATGGCGACGACACTTTCGGCCGAGCAGACCAGATCATCCGGGCCGACGATGTCTTTCGCATATTCTTCAATGACATCGACAATATCATCTTTATCCGTAAGGATTCTCGTTTTTACAGGTACTAATTCTAATTCTGCCATCTCGTTAAAACCTCCTAGTTCTGTTCCAATGCGTGCTGTACTTCCGAAGCCTTCAAGGTGATGCGGGCTTTATGGATGTACCATTCGCTGCGGGAAACGACCTGATATACCAAATCGATTGGCATGTCAGGGAAGGTCTTCAAGTCTTCGCGGATATTGCCGTCTTTGCTGACCAGGGCGATGGTGACGCGGATCATGCCTTTGTCGCCAGGGTTGAAGATGACCGATTCCCAATAATTATCATCGCGTTCAGCGGCTTTATTGGCCAGCTGGGAATGGACGATGACTTTGTCATACTGTTCGCGGGGCAGCAGGGTCCGGGGATAGAAGTCCATGATGGTGCCGAGCTGACGGCCGGCATTGTGAATGGGCACTTCCGTTTCAAAGACAGCCGTATCCTGAGTCATCTGCTTCAGTTCGAACGGTTTACGGCGGCGGGCTTCAATGACGAAGCGGGCATCGCCCTGCCGCCAGGCAAAGAGGCGGAATAAAAGGTACAAGACAGCGACAATGCCGATGACGGCAATGACAACATTGAGTAAGACATAGAAAAACACGACGCAAGACTCCTTTTGTATAATATTTTAATAACCATTAAGTGAGGGAAATTTCTTCAGCCGTAAATTCATTGGCCGGGATGAGATGCTGGGCCAGGCGGGACCCGCGGCCACTCTCTGCCGTAAAGCACAGGCGGAGGTTCCCCGGTTCCGGCTGCTTATTGAGGAGGCCGTCCTTTTTCAGGACGTCCAGCGTTTCCAGGGCCATTTCGTGAGCGGGATCGACGAAGGCGATGGAATCACCGCAGAGCTCTTCGAACAAGGGCTGGACAAAGGGAAAATGGGTGCAGCCGAAGATGGCCGTATCAGCGCCGGAATGAAGGACCGGTTCCGTATAGCGCTTCAAGGGCTCGCGGATTTCCGGGCCGTCGAGGACGCCCCGTTCGATGAGATTGGCCAGGGCCGGGCAGGACTGTTCGACGATTTCGATGTCCGGATCCATGGCAGCCGCCACTTTGCGATGACTGTGATTGGCGATGGTGAGCGGCGTAGCAAAGACGGCGATCTTTTTGGTCGCACTGATTTCCCGGGCCGTCCGCAGTCCCCGGCTCATGCCGATGAGGGGATACGGCACTTCCCGGACGACCGTATCATAGGCGACGGCGGTCACGGTGTTGCAGCCGATGGCGACGAGCTTGACGCCCTGGGCCGTCATGAAACGGAGGATGTCCCGCGTATAGGCCAGGATTTCCTCCGGCGTCCGCGTCCCGTAAGGGTTGCGCTTGGTATCGCCGACATAGATGATATTTTCATGAGGCAGCAGCATCCGCAGCTTGGCGACGACCGTCAGGCCGCCGACGCCGGAATCAAAGACGCCAATAGGCTGTGCATTACGTTCCATGGACCCCTCCCCCGGCCTGGGCAGCCGCTTTGTCTTCGGCATACATGGCCTGTAACTTCTTATAATCGGCCTCATCGAGGCGGGCGACTTTGCCGCTGTCCTTGTGGGCAAAGACATTCTGCGTCGTCCCCGTCGCCAGCAGGCGGTGGTCATCGTGATGGACGATGCGGTACGAAAAGACCATCTGCGCCCGGCTCAGCTTGACCAGCCGCGTCTCGATATCGATGGTATCGGCATAGTTGATGGGGCTGATGTACTCGCAGGACACGCTCTTGATGGGATAGGAAATGCCCTGGTCCAGCAAGGCGAACAAATCGATTCCGGCAGCTGCCAGGTATTCACAGCGGCCGCACTCGAACCAGCGGATATGATTGGAATGATGGGCAATGCCCATCATGTCGGTCTCATAGAACCGCACTTTTTCAACAACAGTAATCATAAGTTCTTAACTCCTAACTTTATGCATCTTTCATTATGCACACGCATACTATTTTACGATGAGGAAGTATGTTTGTCAAAGGAAAAAGAGCTGTCCACGACAGCTCTTTTTTCCCAGCCTTCACACATGGACGCGGAAGAACGGGAACATATGACGTACTTTTTCACGGTGTTCCGGTTTGACATAAGTCCCGGCCAGGCGCAGGGCCGCGGCGACGACGGCCGCATCATCGAGCCAGCCGAACCCGGCAAAGACATCGGGCACGAAATCAAAGGGCAGGATGACATACCCCAAGGCCCCCATCAGGGCCAGTTTGATGAACTTCGGCGTGTCTTCATCCTGCATGCAGTAAAAAATCGTCAGGAGCTTCGGCAAAAAGTGGACCTTTCTCCCTGTCTTGCGGATAAAAGTGACAAACTTGCCAGGCGTATAAAAACGTGCAAAAAAGCGCAGTATCTTCCACATGGGCCTTCACCTTACTTTTTATCTTCCAAAGGGATCTTGGCATCTTCTACGGCGGCTTTGACCTTGTCTTCGACGGACAGGCCTTCACTGTCGGCAGGAGCTGCCGTTTCAGCCTTGGCGTCCGTGCCGGCTGCCGTAGCTGCTTCTGCAGCTGCTGTTTCCGCTTTGCCGGCTTCTCCGTCTTTGGATTCTTCTGCTTTTTCTTCGACGATTTCGTCGACCAGGTCATCGTGATGGCGGACGGTGTGATAGAGTTCTTCCCCTTTTTCCTTGACGTCCTGGAAGCGTTCTTTGGCGACGCCGCCCCATTTCTTCATGAAATCGATGGTTTCATCGCCGAGGGGGACGTTCTTCAAGGGATTTTCCTTGAGCTTATCGACCTGTTCCCGGGCTTTATCCTTCCATTCGCCCATCATGTCGATGTAGGGACCCATGTCGGTAGGCATGCCGTCTTTCAACCAGCGCTGGGTAACGCGGCCCAGGCTGTACGTGATGCCGACGGCAACCGGGACCTGGATGGCGCTGAAAGGAATGATCGTCGTCAGCAGGCTGCCGGCGACACGGCTGCCGACGGCGCCAAGGAAGGCGATGAGGGCCCGTTCACTCAATTTGACGTCATAGACTCTGGCAATGCGGCTGACCAGATAGACTTCGTTGGCCATGAGGGCCACCGTCCCGACGAGGGGCGCGATGACGATGGCGCCGGCGCGGGCAGCAGCCCAGCGGCACAGCATTTCGACTTTCACGTCTTTGTCTTCCGTCGATTGTTCCATGGCCTTGACGACACTGGCAGCGGCTTCTTCCGTCGACTGGGACTGCGCCTTCACATCGGCCAGTTCCTGTTTCAGGGCTGCAATTTCAGCCTGCAGTTCTTCCACTGTCTTTGCTTCTTCTTTGTATACTTCTTCTGCCATAACAAACACCCCAATCTTTAACGTATTAAAATTTATACTTTATATTTTCCCATGTTTCTACCAGCTTGTCAAACCCCCATCGACAGGAAGTGCGGCCGCCGTAATGAATGACGCGTCCTCGCTGAGGAGGAAGGCAATGGCCTTGGCCACTTCGTCGGCCCGGGCCAGGCGGTACAAGGGGTACTGCTCTTTCATGGTATCTTTCGTCGTGTCGGGATGGTCCCGGAGCTGCTGTTCCAGCAGGGGCGTCTCGACATCGCCGGGACAGACGCAGTTGACCCGTATCTGGTGCGGTGCCGCTTCCAGGGCCAGGGATTTGGTAAAGGCCACGACGGCACCTTTCGTCGCCCCATAGAGGGAACAGGCCACGTTGCCCTGAAGGCCGGCATCACTGCTGACGGTGACGATGCTTCCGGGCTTGTGCCGCAAGTACGGCAGGGCATGGCGGCAGAGATACATCGTCCCGAAGACGTTGATGGAAAACAGGCGCTGCATATCGTCAGGCGTGACATTTTCCAAGAGATTCTCTTCATAGACGCCGGCCGACGTGACCAGGCCGTCGAGGCCGCCGAACTGGCGGACCGTCTCTTCGACCATCCGGCGGCAGTCGTCGTCGCTTACTACGTCGCCTTGAATATAAAAGGTCCGGCCGGGCCGAGCCAGGAAAGCCAGGGCAGCCTCCCCCTTTTCTTGATGACGGCCGCTGATGGCGACGTTCCAGCCCCGGTCCAATAACACAGCCGCCGTCGCCAGGCCGATGCCCGACGTGCCGCCGCTGATAAGTACCGTATCCATATCGTCCCTCCTACATGATCCCAAAATAAGATAAGCCCAATTTGCCGATGAGGACGATCGTCACGGCCAACATGACCAGGCGGACGAAACCCGTGCCACGGTGGATGGCCAGGCGGGAGCCGAAGAAAGCGCCCGTAAAGATGCATACGGCCATGGCGATGCCGTAGACGTAGAGAATCTGGCCCCACCAGATGAGGAGAACGAAAGACGTCACATTGCTCATGAGGTTGAGGATCTTGGCATTGCCCGCAGCCGTGACGAAGTCGAAGCCCAAAGTGGCGAAGCCGACGATGAGGAAGGTCCCCGTCCCCGGCCCGATAAAGCCGTCATAGAAGCCAATAGCCAGGGCCATGACCAGGGCGGCCAGGACATTGCCCCGGGTGTTGCCGCTGTACGTACTGACGGCGCCGAGCTGGCGCTGGGTAAAGACGAAGGCCGCTGCGGCGATGAGGGCGACGATGATGATGGGCTGGAGCCATTCGCTGGGCAGATAGAGCATGACCAGGCAGCCCAGGACGGCGCCGACGAAGGTTCCCGGCAGGATCCGCTTCAACAGGCCCATATCGACCTTGCCAGCCCGCCAGAACTGCCAGGCGCTCATGACGGCGCCAAAGGTAGCGGAGAACTTATTGGTCCCGATGGCCAGATGCGGCGGCAGGCCAGCGGCTAAGAGGACCGGCAGGGAAATGAGACCGCCACCGCCGGCAATGGAATCGACGAAACCGGCCAAAAAGCCTCCGGCCATGATGAAGAGCAGCAGCGACGCCGATAAGGTCGTATGAAAAAGTTGAAATTCCATGAAAAAATACTCCTTTTTGGAAAAAAACTCCTCTTGCTTCGCAAAGCGAAACCGAGGAGACCCTTTTCTCAATGTTCATATATCAAATCCGTCGCCGCGCCGGCTGTCTGCGGCCGCAGGAGGCGGACGATTTCTTTGCCGATGATCCGCGCACCGTCGCGATGACAGTCGAGACTGGCTTCCGCCATGGCTTCCAGTTCTTCCGGATGCGTCAGGAGGCCGGCTGCGACCGATACCAGGTCTTCCTGCTTCTTGACCCAGCGGGCACACCCCTTGGACTGCATATACGTCGCATTGGCTTCTTCCTGGCCCGGGATGGGGCTGTACAGGACCATCGGCACCTGGACGGCTGCCGCTTCGGTACAGGTCAGGGCACCGGGCTTCGTGACCAGCAGCGACGCCCGGCACATGAGCTGGGGAATCTGGTTGGTATAGCCCAGGATATCGACGGGATGGCGCAATTCACTGCGCATCTTGCACAGTTCGTCGTACAAGTCGGCGTTGTAGCCGGTGACGACGGTGAAGCTGTCGACGGCATCGAGGCGGTCCAGCAGGGTCAGGGACTGCTTGATGGACCCCATGCCCAGGCCGCCGCCCATGATGAGGACGTTCTTGTCAGCTTCATGAGCCGCATCCCAATGCCAGCGATCCTGTTCGAAGGCCTTGCGCACGGGGATGCCCGATACGACGACCTTATCGGCAGCGATGCCCTGTTCGACGAGCAGGTCCTTGAGCTGCGAAGCGGCGACACAATAGACGTCAATCTGGGGATAGACCCAGAGCTGGTGGATGGCGAAATCCGTAATGACCCCTACCAGGGGGATGTCGAGGCGGTGCTGGCGCTTCAAAAGGGCCGCCGCCCCTGCCGGGAAGGGATGCGTGAAGACGAGGACATCGGGTTTCTTTTCGGCCAATACCTTGAGCATCCGCCGCTTGAGCCCCCAGGCAAAGAGCGTCTTGACGACGAGTCCCTTCTTATATCCTTGTGACGAATAGTACATCAAATCGTACAGCATGGGAAAGACGTCGAGGATCTTGATATACGTTTCCTTGACGATGTTGTCGATAGACAGGACATCGTTGGACAGGAAATCCAGGTGTTCCACTTCACATTCTTCGGGAATGGTCTTGACGTATTCTTCTATCGCCCGTGCTGCCTGTGTATGCCCCGTGCCGATAGATGCGGACAGGATCAGGACTTTCTTCTTTGTCATGCATGATACCCTCTTTTATAAACAGCATTAGTCTAGTAGCTCATACTACTATGGTACGACAATTTGCAAGAAAAGAAAAGGGCCGTTTTTCATGCGGCCCTTCGAAATCGTACCTTATTTGTTGTTGACCAAATCTTTGAGCTGTTTGCCAGCTTTGAAAGCCGGGGTCTTGGAAGCTTCGATCTGAATCGGTTCGTTGTTGCGCGGGTTGCGGCCTTCGCGGGCTTTGCGCTGACGGACTTCAAAAGTACCAAAACCGATGATCTGGACTTTGTCGCCTTTCGTAAGGCTGTCGCTGATAACGCTGAATACGGCTTTTACGGCTTTTTCAGCATCTTTTTTGGTGATTTCTGCTTCATTGGCTACTGCAGCGATTAATTCTGTTTTGTTCATGTTACTAGGTCCTCCTTTAAATCGTTACATTGCGTAACGCTAACAGTCTGTATTTTCTTTCTGCCGTTCTATCTGTTTCGCTTCCTTCCAGAATGAGTCGAGCTCATCCAGGGAAAAAGCCTCCCACGGCCGGCCCGACTGGCGGACCCGGTCCTCTACGTGAGCAAAGCGGCGTCGGAATTTACTGTTAGCCCGATGTAACGCACATTCCGGCTCTATATGATAGTGTCGGCATAAATTTGCAAAGACGAACAGCACATCCCCAGCTTCTTCTTCGGCATGGACGGGATTCCCTTCGCCAAGGGCCTGGCGGAACTCTTCCCATTCTTCGTAGAACTTATCCCAGACGCCCTGGACATCGGGCCAGTCGAAACCGGTCTTGGCCGCTTTTTCCTGAAGCTTGTCCGCAGCCAGGAGCGACGGCAGGCCGGGAACGACACCATCCAGCAAGTGAGCATGCTGCTGGCGTTGTTCGCCTTGCTTTAATCTATCCCAGTTTAACATACTCGTACCTATGTTTTCAAGGCTTTTTTGGCTAAAAACGTGGGGATGGCGCCGAATCATCTTATCGGTGACGTCTTTTACGACATCTTGGGCCGAAAAAAGACCTTTTTCCTGGGCAATGCGGGCGTGGATGGCGACCTGGTAGAGGATATCCCCCAATTCCTCGCGGATACCGTCGATATCGTGGCTGTCGATGGCATCGAGCATTTCATAGACTTCCTCGATGAGGTAGCGGCGCAAGGTCCGATGAGTCTGGGACCGGTCCCAGGGGCAGCCGTCTTCGCGGCGCAGGCGCGCCGTCACGTCGACGATGGGCGTCACGTCAAAGGGCATCGCCTCGTCCCCTTCACGGCGCCGGGCTTCCTCCAGGAGCTGGCACACGGCCCGGGCCATGGCCGGTCCGCCCGGGACGGTATGGACGACGGCGTGGAGGCGGCTTTCACGCAGCAGGAAGGCGATGACCGGCGCATAAGCTTCGGCAAAGGACTGGCCGTCCCGGCCATACGAATCCAGGGGCCGGTCGTCGCAGCCTAAAGGGATGATCTTGATTTCCATAGCAGTTCCTCATTTCTCGGCAAATATGCCTATGCCTGCCATTATAACACGGAGTCCGTCATTTGTCGCGTTTTTCCGGAAAAAGGACGTCCCATAAGACCTGACGGACATAGGGACCATAAGTTCCTTTTAAAGCAGCTCCAGGCCCGTGCAGGGCCGCTGTAACGATGTCCGACAGGATGCGGGCCCGGGCCGGCGAAAAAGCACTCTTCCTGCCGGCCAGGCCGTGCAGATCCCGGAGCTGGAAAGCCGCCCGGTCATAATCTTCCTTGACGATGAGCCAACGCACCTGGAACAGGGCCTGTACGTCGCGGTGGAAGCGGCGCAGGCCGCCGCAATGGTCCCACCAGGCATAAAACCGTTCTTCCTGCCGCCGGCGCAGGGACAGGCGCAGCAGGGCCAGCAGCGGGCGCAGGTACTGCTGTCGGCTATAAGAGCCAGGCGGCTGCCGCTGTAGGAGCTTCCGGGCCCGGTCATAGTACTGCTCGGCCTGGTCATAGGCCCGGCCGGGCTGATCCGTCAGGGCCAGCTGGCCCGCCCGTTCCAGGAGGACCCCTAAGAGGTAGGGATATTCCGGCTGGTCCGGCTGGCGCTGCAAGGCCGCCAGGAAGTCGCGGACCAGCCGGCGGCAGCGGCAGATCCGTCCAATCCGGTCCCCCGCCGCCAGGGGCCGGCCGTAGAGCAGGGAGATTTCTTCCAGCAAAGACGATCGCAGGGACAGGTAATGAAAGTCCTGCCGGAGTTCATGAGGCAGATACATGAGCAAACCTTCTTTCTCTTCCATTTTCTCCAGTCTAACAGAGAAAAATGAAAAAAACCTGAAAAGCAAGGCTTTCCAGGTTAAGATTTGCTGAGAAAATCATGGCTGGCTCAGTTTCGTCAGCAGACGGATGAGTTCGGCTTGTTCGTCTTCGCTGAGGCGGTTCATGAGCGTCGAGATGCGCAGGTAATGACCGGGCAGGACCTGGTCCATAAACTGGCGTCCCCGGGCCGTGAGGCTGACCTTCTTGCCCCGCTTGTCTTCCTGGTCGATGACGACCGTCGCCAGGCCGTCACGGACCATACGCTTGACCATGGTCGTAATCGTCGCCCGGGTCACGCCGGTCTTGGCCGCCAGCTGCGACGGCGCAATCCCTTCCGGGTTCTGGTGCAGGACGATCATGACCCGCAGCTTCCCCTGGGACAGATGATACTGTTTCGTCAGGACGTCGTTGATGGACGACCGGATGATTTCTGCAGCCTGTGAAATGCGCAGCATCGCCAGGACTGCCGATGGTTCGATTTCCGGGACGAGCCGGGCGTGTTCTTCCAATTCTTCCCTCGTCGGAAACGCTTCAAATCTCATAGTCTTCCCCTCTTTTGTTAGCTTACTAACAAAAAGTATAAAATAAAACGAGGAAAAATACAAGCTTTTTCCTCGTTTTATGAAAGTTTCTTTATAATATATGCGTCAGGGTTACATATTCTTGCTGCGCAGGTCGGCTAAGATGGCCTGAACGCGGGCGACAGCCTGGTCGATGGGAACGACTTCCTGTTCGCCAGTCCGGCGGACCTTGATTTCGACAGTCCCTTCGGCAGCACTCTTCTTGCCGACGGTGATCCGGACAGGATAGCCGATGAGGTCGGCGTCGTTGAATTTGACGCCAGCCCGTTCGTTACGGTCGTCGAGGAGGACATCGGCTTTGGCAGCCTGCAGGGCCTGATAGAGGTCGCCGGCGATGCGGACCTGGTCCTGGTCCTTGCTGCTGACCGGGACGATGGCCACTTCAAAGGGCGCAATGGCGACAGGCCACATGATGCCGTGTTCATCGTGGAACTGTTCGATAGCTGCCGCAATGGTACGGGTGACGCCGATGCCGTAGCAGCCCATGACGTACGGTTTCGCCTTGCCGTTCTGGTCGAGGAAGGTCGCATGGAGGGCTTCGGAGTACTTCGTGCCCAGTTCAAAGACCTGGCCGACTTCGATGCCGCGGACGATTTCGACAGGCGCGCCGCAGTGCGGGCATTTGTCGCCTTCGACCATGTTGCGGATCGTCGTGACCGTGACGTCCTTGAAATCGCGGGACGGATTGACGTTCTGGTAGTGATAGCCGGCCTTGTTGGCCCCGGTGACGCCATTGGGGACGTTCATAGCCGACGGGTCGACGAGGACGAAGAAGGTTTCATTATCCGGTTTGTCGGCACCCATGGGGCTCATGTAGCCCGGCTGGAGGCCGTGGGCCTTCAATTCATCTTCTGTGGCCGGTTCGATGACATTGCCGCCGATGAAGTTCTGGACAGCGACGTCATTGACTTCATGGTCGCCGCGGACCATGCAGAGGACCGTCTTTTCGCCATCAATAGTAAAGGCGACGGCTTTGATCGTCTTTTCTACGGGGATGTGCAGGAACTGGGCCAGGTCTTCAATGGTCGAGCAGTTCGGCGTTTCGATGAGTTCCACATCTTTTGCGTCTTCTGCCGGCATTTCCACGGCCTGGGGGACGGCCTTTTCGATATCGGCTGCATAGTCGCATTTCGAGCACGATACGATTTCGGCTTCGCCGGCCTGGGCCAGGGCCATAAATTCGTGTGTATGGTTGCCGCCGATCTGACCGCTGTCGGCTTCGACAGGCTTGAAGTTCAAGCCGCAGCGCGTGAAGATGCGCGTGTAAGCCTCGTATTCATCCTGATAGCTCTTGTGCAGGCCTTCTTCGTCGACGTCGAAGGAATAGGCGTCTTTCATGACAAATTCGCGGCTGCGCATGAGGCCGAAACGCGGACGGATTTCGTCGCGGTATTTATTCTGCATCTGCCACAAGGTGACAGGCATCTGCTTGTACGAACGCAGTTCATTGCGGACCAGGGTCGTAATCAGTTCTTCGTGAGTCGGACCGAGGCAGAAATGATTGCCATGGCGGTCTTCCAGTTTGAACATTTCCGGACCATAAGCATTCCAGCGGCCCGATTCATGCCAGATTTCAGCGGGCTGCATGATGGGCATCATGATTTCCTGGGCGCCGATGTTTTCCATTTCTTCGCGGACAATGGCTTCGATCTTGAGTTCGACCCGGCGGCCCAATGGCAGGAAAGAATACAAGCCGCCGCCGTTCTTGCGGATCATCCCGGCTTTCAACATATACTGATGGCTGGCGATTTCGGCGTCTGCCGGGATTTCCCGCAGCGTCGGACTATACAATTTCGATGCTAACATGAGTTAAGACTCCTTTGCAATGGTTTTTTCGATTTCTTCCACCAGGCTGGACACGAGCTGGTCTTCCGGCACCGTGCGCAGGACCTGGCCGTGGGAAAAGACGATGCCCTTCCCCTGGCCGCCGGCAATGCCGAAGTCGGCTTCCCGCGCTTCGCCCGGGCCGTTGACGACACAGCCCATGACGGCGACCTTGATGGGGACGGTCAAATGAGAAATGGCCTGTTCGACTTCCTGGGCCAGGTCGATGAGGTGGACCTGGGTCCGGCCACAGGTCGGGCAGGAAATGAGGGTCGGCCCGAAATGGCGCAGGCCGAGGGAACTGAGGATGGTCTGGCCGGCCTTGATTTCTTCGACAGGGTCACCGGTCAGGGATACGCGGATCGTATCGCCGATGCCCTCGTGAAGCAGCGTGCCGATGCCGATGGCCGACTTGATGCTGCCTTCGCGGACCAGGCCGGCTTCGGTCACGCCCAGGTGCAGGGCATAGGGGACCTTGTCGGCCAATCTTTCATAAGCTTCGATCATCAAGGGGACGTCGGAAGCCTTGAGGGAAATGACCATGTTGCGGTAATCCATGCGTTCCAGGATGCGGATATGGCGCAATGCCCCTTCGACCATCCCTTCTGCTGTCGGATGGCCGCCGCTCTGGGCCAGGATATCCTCCGGCAGGGATCCCGTATTGATGCCGATGCGGATGGGGATGCCTTTGGGACGCACTTTTTCGACGACTTTGACGACGTTTTCGTCAGCGCCGATATTGCCCGGATTGATGCGCAGGGCCTGGACGCCGCTGTCGACGGCCGCCAGGGCCAGGCGGTAATCGAAGTGGATATCGGCTACGATGGGGATATCCACGGCCTGGACGACGGCTGCCAAGCCCTTGGCCGCTTCCATATCGGGAACGGCAAAGCGCAAGATTTCAGCCCCATACGAGGCCAGGCGGCGGGCATCGACGACGGCTTCGGCCATGTGGGCCGGGTTGACCGTCGACATGGTCTGGACCGATACGGGGGCATCGCCGCCGATGATCACCGAACCAGCCCGGACGGGAAGAGATTTTCTACGTTTCATGAAAAGCCTGCCTTTCTAAAAGCGGCTGAGATCCTGAAACATGGCGAACAGGAACAGGGAACCCAAGAGGACGGCCCCTGTGACCTGAATATAATACAACGCCCGTTTCGGCATCCGCCGGCGCGTAATTCCTTCGAGAATCAACAAGATAAGATAGCCTCCATCCAGCAAGGGGACGGGCAGGAGATTCAAGATGCCCAGGTTGATGCTGAGGAAAGCCGTGAACATGAGCAGATTGGAAAAGCCCGAAGCGGCGACCTGACCAGCCAGCTGAGCCACGCCGATTGGGCCGGCGACTTCCGCCTTTTCCCGGCCCGTCACCATATCATAGAGGCCGACGACCATGAGCTGGCAGAGCTTGCCCGTCCGCTGGACGGCCATGCCGGCCGATTCAAAGAAACCATGGGCTTCGCGGGTCGTCATGGGCATGACGCCGAGCATGGCCTTTTTCGAAGCACTGTCCACTTCGGGCACCAGTTCGACGCCCTGCACCTGGCCGTCCCGTTCGATTTCCACGGTGACGACGTCATGGCTGTACGGTGCGACGGCCTGGGAAATATCGGTCCACTTGGAAATATCCTGATTGCCGATACGGATGATGCGGTCGCCTGCCGTAAGGCCTGCCTGTTCCGCCGGCGAACCGGAAATGGTCGAGCCGACGACGGCTTCTGGCGATACCGTCACCGTACCGATGGCAAAGAACAGTCCCCACAGGAGGAAGATGGCCAGGATGAAGTTCATGATCCCGCCGGCAGCGATGACAATCATGCGCTTCCAGACGGGTTTGTTGAGGAAAGACTTTTCATTCAATACTTCATCTTCGGTCATGCCGGCAATGCGGTTGAACCCGCCGAGAGGGACGGCCCGCAGGGAATATTCTGTATCACCGCGGCGTACACTGTACACTTTGGGACCAAAACCGAGTGCGAACTCATCGACCTGCATCCCTGCCCACTTGGCCGTCGCGAAATGGCCCAGTTCATGGACGAAGATGATGACACTGAAGACGAAGATCGTCGCTAAAATAGTAAGACCCACGGGAAATCCCCTTTCTACAACAGGGAAGCAGCACAGCGGCGGGCCCAGGCGTCGGCCTGGCGGATAGACGCCAAGGTGACGTCGTGCGAGACCGTGTGCCGTTCCATGACAGTACGGACAATGTCAAAAATACGCGTAAAGGAAATTTCTTTACGCAAAAACGCATAGACAGCGACTTCATTGGCCCCGTTGAGGACACAGGGCATGGTCCCGCCGATGCGGCCCGCTTCATAGGCCAGGCCGATGGAAGGGAACTTCTCGTCATCAGGCGGGAAAAATTCCAGCGACCCCAGGGTCTTCCAGTCGATGGGCCGGGCGCCGCGGACGGTCATCCGGTCCGGATAAGTAAAGGCGTACTGGATGGGCAGGCGCATGTCGGGCAGGCCCAGCTGGGCCAGGATGGAGCCGTCGATGAACTCGATCATGGAGTGGATGATGCTCTGCGGCTGGATGACGACTTCGATCTTGTCGAAGGGCATGTGGAACAGCCAGTGCGCTTCAATGACTTCCAGGCCTTTATTGAACATCGTCGCCGAATCGATGGTGATCTTGCCGCCCATGTTCCACGTCGGATGCTTCAGGCACTGTTCGACCGTGATGGACGAAAATTCCGACACCGGCCGGCGGAAATGAGGGCCGCCGGAAGCCGTGATGAGCAGCTTGGCCACTTCCCCTTCCTGTCGTCCCTGGAGACACTGAAAAATAGCGCCGTGTTCACTATCGACGGGCAGGATACGGACGCCGCGGGCAGCGGCCTCTTTCATGACCAGCTCGCCGGCAGCGACGAGGGTCTCTTTATTGGCCAGGGCAATGTCCATGCCCTTTTCGATGGCATGCAGTGTCGGTTCGATACCGGCGGCACCGACGAGGGACGTCAGGACGATGCGGGCGTCACATTCATCGATGAGCTTCAACAACCCTTCGCTGCCGGAAAAGACAGTACACGCCGGGCCGACGGCGCGGCGCAATTCGTCAGCGGCCTTTTCGTCGACCATGCAGGCCCATTTCACCTGATGGTCCTGTACCTGCCGGGCCACGGCCTGCCAATGGGAATAGGCAGCGACGCCGGCCAGACGGAAGGCATCCGGATGGGCTTCGATGACGTCGACAGCCTGGGTCCCGATGGAACCGGTGCTGCCTAAAATCAGAATATCCTTCATTCCCCTGCCCTCCTTAAATAACCAGGATCAAATAGGCATACAGTGCCGGCGCTGCAAAGAGGAGGCTGTCGAAGCGGTCCAGGACACCGCCGTGGCCGGGAATGATGTTTCCCGAATCCTTGACGCCGCAGACACGCTTCAAGATGGATTCGACCAAGTCCCCCAAAGGCGCCATGATGCCGACGATGATGCCGATGGCCAAGGCATGGAGCACGGAGAATTTAAAGATCAGCGAGAAAATGATGGCTACCGCCAGGGTGCCGACGAAACCGCCGATAGCCCCTTCGCGGGTCTTGCCGGGGCTGATAGCCGGGCAGAGCTTGACTTTGCCCATCATCTTGCCGACGGCGAAGGCAAAGGTATCACTGGCCCAGGTCGAGAAGATGAGGAGAAAGACGAAGAACCGCGCCGGTTCCAGCATGACGGCGCTGAAACTGCTGCCCATGAAGGACGCGACGGAACCGCTGCGCAGGGCCAGCATAGCCAGAAAGCCGCAGCCGATGTAGAGCAGGCCGTATAACGTATAGGCGCTGTCTACGGGCTTGACCTTATCGTGAAAGAACACCGTCCGCAGCATGAGCCAGCAGAGCAGGCCCAGAGCCAGGACGAGCATGGCCTTGGTACTGCCGAACCAATAGGCTGCTAAGATGGCGACGAGCCAGACGGCACCGCATTTGTCTGCGGGCACGGCATGGAGCTTGCGGACCAGGTTGCCGTATTCGTACCAGGCGACGAGGGATAACAAGGCCATCATGAGGAAAAACAGCCAGTTCCCTTCGTAAATCACAAAAATCGTAAAGGCACCGCCGACGATGCCTGTCAGTATTCGTTTTGCCAACATATCATATACCTTCCCTGATTTATTTTAAGCCGCCGAAGCGCCGTTCCCGGCCCTGGAAGGATAGAATCGCTTCGACCAGGGTATCCTTGGTGAAATCGGGCCAGCAGAGCTGGGTGAACCAGAACTCGGCATAGGCCATCTGCCACAGGAGGAAATTGCTGACCCGCTTGTCCGCACCGGGACGGATGAGCAGGTCCACGTCGTTTTCCGGGTCCGTATACAGGTACTGGGCCAATGTCGCTTCGGTAATCTCTTCGGGCTGAATCGTCCCGGCCTGGACGGCTTCGGCCAGCCTGCGGGCGGCCTGGGTGATTTCCAGGCGGCCGCCGTAATTGACAGCCACGTTGAGGATGAGGCCTGTGTTGGCAGCCATGTCCGCTTCGGCCTGGGCAAAGGCTTCCTGCAAATCCGGGTGGAGCCGCTTCATATCACCGATGACGTGGAGCCGCACGTTGTGTTCCTTGAGTTCCAAGAGATTCTTGCTCAAGTAACTCTTCATGAGCTTCATGATGTACGACACTTCTTCATCAGGGCGCTTCCAGTTCTCCGTCGAAAAGGCATAGACCGTCAGGACCTTGATGCCCAGGTCATCGGCGGCGATGACGATGCGCTTCAGCGTATCGGCGCCGGCGCGGTGGCCGTAACTGCGGGGCAAGCCTTTGCGCTTGGCCCAGCGGCCGTTGCCATCCATGATGATGGCAACGTGGCGGGGAATATTATGGGGATCCAGCATCCCCTCGGATACGGAGCCGGAAGTTTCTTTCTTTTTGCCAAAAAAGTTAATCATGCTGTACGTCTCCATTTCGCAGCACTGCGGCTACGGAGCTGCTCATTTCCAGGCTGTCATCGACTAACAGGCAGACCGTGCCGTCTTCCCTTTCCTGGGCACGGATGACATAGGTCTGCTGAGGGTCGCAGTGGAAGAAATGGCTCCGCGACACAGTCCGCTCTATGACATAAGGAATATTTTTTTCCTGTAATACAGATTTGGCATACCGTAACGGCATGCCAATAAAAATCCGTATATCCATCATACGGCCATGACTTCTTTTTCTTTTTTCGCTTTGATTTCGTCGATGGCCTTGATTTTTTTATCTGTCAGCTTCTGGATATTTTCCTGACCTTCCTTGCTGTCATCTTCCGTGACTTCCTTCTTCTTTTCCATCTTCTTGATGGTTTCGTTGGCGTCGCGGCGGATGTTGCGGATGACAACTTTCGAGTCTTCAGCGATCTTGCTGACTTTCTTGCTCAGTTCTTTACGGCGTTCTTCCGTCAGCTGGGGAATTTCCAGGCGGATGATTTTGCCGTCGTTGTTCGGGTTCAGGCCCAAGTCAGACTTGAGGATGGCCTTTTCGATTTCACCGAGCATCTTCGGTTCCCACGGAGCGATGGTGATCATGCGCGGTTCCGGGACCGATACGTTGGCGACCTGTTTGACCGGTGTCGGCGTACCGTAGTAGTCGACGGTAATCCGGTCCAGCAGGGATGTGCTGGCGCGGCCCGTGCGGATCGACGACAATTCCCGTTTCAGGGCTTCGATGGTCTTGTCCATCTTTTCTTCGTGCTGGGCAATGATTTCTTTTACTTCCATGTCAATCACTTCCTTATTTTATTTTTATAAGTATATCATACAGCGTTTAGTCTTCTTTGTCGACTACCGTCCCTAAATCTTCTCCGCTGGCAGCCTTGACGATGTTCCCGGGCTGGTCGATATTGAAGACGACGATAGGGATATTGTTGTTGCGGCAGAGCGTCGTCGCCGTAGCATCCATGACTTTCAGGTCTTTGTTGATGACGTCGAGATAGGTCAGGTGCTTGAACATCTTAGCGTCCGGATTGAGCTTGGGATCGCTGTCGTAGACGCCGTCGACGCCGTTCTTGGCCATGAGGATAGCATCGGCTTCGATTTCAGCAGCCCGCAGGGCAGCTGTCGTATCCGTCGAGAAATAAGGGTTGCCCGTACCGGCACCGAAGATGACGACGCGGCCTTTTTCCATGTGGCGGATAGCCCGGCGGCGGATATACGGTTCAGCGACCTGCTGCATGTTGATAGCCGTCTGGACGCGGGTAGCGACGCCGTTCTTTTCCATGGCATCCTGGAGGGCCAGGGAATTCATGACCGTAGCCAGCATGCCCATGTAGTCTGCCGAAACGCGGTCCATGCCTTTGGCCGAACCGGACAAGCCGCGCCAGATATTGCCGCCGCCGACGACGATAGCGACCTGGACGCCGAGCTGATTGACTGCAACGACCTGTTTGGCAATGGTTTCAACTGTTTCCGGGTCGATGCCATAGCCTTGTTTGCCAGCCAGTGCTTCACCACTCAATTTCAATACGATACGATGATACTTTTTCGATTCCATAAAAGAAGTGCCTCCTCTATCGGTATACAAGTCCAATTAGAAAATAAGAGAACACGGGTTGGGTGTTCTCTTATGCAATCTTATTTAGCTTGTGCCATTACTTCGGAAACAAAATCATCGTTCCGTTTTTCCAGGCCTTCACCCAATTCATAACGTGTATAACGGCGGATGTCGATTTTTTCACCGATTTTAGCAACCGCTTCGGTAACGACCTGCTGGACCGTCTTGTCAGAATCTTTGATGAATTCCTGATCGAGGAGGCAGTTTTCTTTGTAGAATTTTTCGATACGGCCGACGATCATCTTTTCGACGATCTTTTCCGGTTTGCCTTCGTTCAGGGCCTGCTGGCGGAGAACTTCTTTTTCATGTTCCAAAACTTCAGCTGGAACTTCTTCGCGTTTGAGGTATGCCGGTTTTGCAGCAGCGATCTGCATTGCAATATCTTTGCAGAGTGCTTTGAAGTTGTCTGTCTGAGCGACGAAGTCCGTTTCGCAGTTGACTTCGACGAGGACGCCGATACGGCCGTTGCCATGGATGTAAGAATAAACTAAACCTTCAGCAGCGATGCGGTCTGCTTTCTTAGCTGCTGCAGCCAAGCCGTGTTCACGAAGCAAGTCGACGGCTTTTTCCATATCGCCGTTGCTTTCGGTCAATGCTTTTTTGCAGTCCATCATGCCTGCACCGGTTTTCGTTCTTAATTCTTTTACCATTGCTGCTGTAATAGCCATGAGTATTCCTCCTAAAAGTAATGTGAATTATACAGTTTGAAGAAAGGTAAGAAGCAAAGGCTCCTTACCTTCCTATACTAACCATTCAGTTCTCAAAGAACAAACGATCTTATTCTGCTGCTTTTTCTTCAGCTGCTTCAGCACCTTCAGCGGCGCCTTCTTCCGTCTGTTCGCCCTGGTTGCCTTCGAGGACAGCGTCAGCGATTTTGCCGGTCAAGAGTTTGACAGCGCGGATAGCGTCGTCGTTAGCCGGGATCGGATAGTCGATGACATCGGGATCGCAGTTGGTGTCAACCGTAGCGATGATGGGGATGTGAAGTTTACGAGCTTCGGAAACAGCGATTTCTTCTTTTTTCGGGTCGATGATGAAGAGAGCGTCCGGAAGTTTCTTCATGTCTTTGATGCCGCCGAGGTATTTCTGAAGTTTTTCCATTTCGTGTTTGAGGAGCGTAACTTCTTTCTTCGGCAGGATTTCGAACGTGCCGTCTTCAGCCTGTTTTTCCAAAGTCTTCAAGCGTTTTACGCGTTTTTCGATGGTCTGGAAGTTGGTGAGCATACCGCCGAGCCAGCGTTCGTTGACGAAGTACTGGTTGCAACGTTCTGCTTCGTTTTTAATGGATTCCTGAGCCTGTTTTTTCGTGCCTACGAAGAGGACTTTGCCGCCTTCAGCAGCCAGGTCGCGGACAAAATTGTAAGCTTCGTCCATTTTCTTAACGGTTTTCTGCAAGTCGATGATGTAGATACCGTTACGTTCGGTGAAGATGAAACGAGCCATCTTCGGGTTCCAACGGCGGGTCTGATGACCGAAATGAACGCCGGCTTCCAATAATTGTTTCATAGATACTACTGCCATAATTGTGATTCCTCCTGTTTTTTCCTCCGCCCGGTCATCGCTCATCTTCACCCTTCCCCCCTGGGAGGGGCACAGTGCTGAGCTCGCCAAGCGTGTGTATTTTGGATCTTGGTATTCAAACCTTTGATATTATAGCATATATGACAAACAAGGGCAAGCATTTTTTCAAATGCCTGCCCTTGCGGACGTGTTTGAAGTTTGTAGCGGATGATTCAAACCTTAATTCAAGATATAGACCGGTACGGTGCGGCGGCCGAAGGTCATGCAGGCATCGTAGTCTTCCATGCAGAGGTCGATGCGGTTGCCGAGGATGGCTCCGCCTGTATCTTCGGCCCGGGCTACGCCATAGCCGGGGATGAAGACGGTCGAACCCAAGGGGATGACGTTGGGGTCGACGGCGACGACGCCATAGCGGGCCCGCGTCCCCATGCGGGTGATGCACTGGCCGTCGCCATCAGTCGGCAGATAGGCCGTGGCTTCCATGGTGATGATCTTCTGGTAATGGGATACGTCGCCGGTACTGGTGTTGATTTCAACCGTTTCCTTGGTGCCGACCTTGCGGATCAGCGGCTGCATTTCCGAAATGAGCTCCGTCGAAAGCGTTTCCTTGTCGGCGACCTGGCCGTCGACGCTGACGATGTTCAGCTTGACCCGTTTGCGGCCGTTCTGCCCTTCCTGGACGATTTTCTCTTCGCCCTGGCCCAGGGTTTCATCAGGGATGCTTTCGATGGCGTACGGCACCACTTCATCTTCGGTGATCGTCTTGCGCGAGACGTGGCCGATGACGATATTTTCCCCGGCCTGGAGCGGCTTCTGTACGTCGCCATAAGGGCGGTACTTTTCCTTGTTGTAGCCGTACTGTTCGGCTACTTCCTGGGAATTGTGCTTGGCCGTATAGACCTGCTGCTTCTGCCCCCGGTATTCCAGGGTCACCGGGATAGCCCGGCGCACCTTGACGTAACTGCCGTCGGCAAGCTTCTGCGTCGATACGTCGATTTCATCGTAATCGCCCATATCGATATTGTTTTCCCGCATCAAAGCCTGTTCATTGACGGCGTGAGTATATACCTGGCGGGTCGTGCCGTCGGCGACGAGGGTCACTGATTTCCCCCGGTCGATGAAGCCCGTCAAAGACACGATGACCAATAAGGCGATCATCGTGGCGTACATGCGTGTAATCGGTCGTTTATTCTTGAATCCAGTCATACTGAATCGTTTCCAGTCCATGCCATGCCTCCTAAAGCTTTTCTTTTCATTTTAGCAAAGACCGGCAGGCTTGTCAATTTACTTGTCTTCTTCAGCAGGACGTGGACGTAGGACGACCTTGCGGAACTGGCGTGCCGCCTTCTTCCGTTCCGATGCCAGCCGTTCAGCCTGGCGCTGGCATGTATCCTGGGCGTTGACAGGCTTGCCCTGGCGTTCGTCTGCCAGGTAGCGGTACGAACCGTCGCTGTTCATGGCATAGGCCTTGACATTGTCGTCGAAATATACTTTCAGGATACGCTTGATCCGTTCTTTATGCGGCGGAAATTCGACGGGCGTCATCAATTCGACGCGTTCATTGAGGTTGCGCGGCATCCAGTCAGCCGACGAAATGAAGACGTCTTCCTTGCCGCCGTTATAGAAGTAGAACAGGCGGCTGTGTTCCAGGAAGCGGCCGACGATGCTGTGGACTTCGATGTTTTCGCTGATGCCGGGCAGACCCGGGCGGATGACGCAGATGCCGCGGACGATGAGGCGGATCTTGACGCCGGCTGCCGACGCTTCATAGAGCTTGGCAATGACGTATTTATCGAGGAGAGAATTCATCTTGGCCACGATGAGGGCTTTCTTGCCGGCCTTGGCCTGGGCGATTTCCTGGTCGATCTCCTGATAAATCGTTTCCCTCAGATTGAGCGGCGCGACGGCCAGTTTATTCCACTGAGGCGGATCGGAATAACCCGACAGGAGATTGAAGAAAGCCGACGCATCGACGCCGATGAGGGTATTGGCCGTCAAGATGCCGACATCCGTATAGATACGGGCCGTCTTGCCGTTGTAGTTGCCCGTCGCCAGGTGGACGTAACGGCGGATGCCATCTTCTTCACGGCGGACGACGAGGGTAATCTTGGAGTGGGTCTTGAGGCCCATGATGCCGTAAATGACATGGCAGCCGGCTTTTTCCAGCTTGCGGGCCATGTGGATATTATTTTCTTCATCGAAACGGGCCTTGACTTCCATGAGGACCGTGACCTGCTTGCCATTTTCTGCCGCCTGGGCCAGGGCTGCGATGATCGGCGACTTGCTGCTGACGCGGTACAAAGTCTGCTTAATGGCCAGGACATCCGGGTCCGTCGCCGCCAGCTGGATGAAGTGTTCCACCGTTTCAAAGGTTTCGTAAGGATGATGGACCATGACGTCCCGTTCGGCAATGGCCGACCAGAAATCGGGTGCGTCGATGGCAGCCAGTTCCGACGACGGCTGCGGCGTCACCGGCGGATAGCGCAGGTCATCATAGCCGTCGATGCCGACGAAGGAGAAAAAGACCTTGCAGTCCAGCGGACCGGGGATGGCATACACATCCCGTTCTTCGAGCTGCAATTCGTCACGCAGGAAGTCGCGGATCATGCGGCTCGCCGTCGACGCCAGTTCCAGGCGGACAGCCGCCCCTTTGCGGCGCTTCTTCAAGCTCTTTTCCACTTCCATCAAAAGGTCCTCGGCATCGTCGTCGATATCCAGGTCAGCGTCGCGGGTGATGCGGAACGGTGCGACTTCCAGGATGTCGCAGCCCAGGAAGAAGCGTTCCGCATAGGCGGCGATGACATCTTCCAGGAAGAGGAACTGCTGGCCGTCATGCTGTTTTCCGGCCGGGGAAACGCTGTCCGGGACCTTGATGATGCGGTCGATGACCGACGTCGGGACCGGCAGGATAGCCGTCTTGACGGAACGGTCCCCCTGCTTGCGGCGCAAGAGGACGGCCAGGTTCAGGTTCAGACTGGCCAGGAACGGAAAAGGATGGCTGGAATCGACAGCCATGGGCGTGACGACGGGATAGATTTCCCGTTCAAAAAAGCTTTCCAGCCACAGCCGCTGGTCATCATCGAGAGCGTCGACACGAATGAAATGCAGGCCGTGGGCTTGCAGTTTCTGCTGGATGTCGCCATAATAGCGGTACTGGTCGTCGACCAGTTTATGGACCATTTCCTGGATGGCATCGAACTGTTCCTGCGGCGTCATGCCGGCGATATCGATGTGCTTGACGCCGCTTTCAACGAGGTGCTTGACGCCGGCCACGCGGATCATGAAAAATTCATCCAGGTTCGACGCGGCAATGGCGACGAAGTTCAGCTGTTCCAGCAGTGGATTGGACGGGACGATGGCTTCGCGCAGGACCCGTTCATTGAATTTGACCCATGTACATTCACGATTTAAAAAATATTGACTACTCGTAAAATCTGCCATGATTATCCTATCCTTTCACTAATTCCGTCGAAATACCAAAGACTTCGGCAAAGTCGACGGCCATTTTCAGATATGTCCAGCGTTCCAGGGAAATATCGGCTTCTGCCGTATAGGAGACGACGAGTCGGTCGTCCTTGAGCTCAGCCCGGATGGCGCTGATTTTCCCCAAATGGCTCTTATCCAGGGAATCGGCCAGGCGGAAAATAGCCGTCAGTTTGGCCGTAATGACCTTCTGACGCGGCGTCAGGGCATGGTAGACCGGTGATGCCTCCTGCAGGGTGCCGTCGAAGGCATAGTAGAGGACGGCCGCCAGGATTTCCTTTTCATCGTCAGCCAGGCCGAAGAGGTCCGTTTCCATGATGAGGTTGTACGTACAAAGATTATGCTTGCGGATATTGATGAATTTCCCCGTTTCGTGGAAGATAGCGGCCAGGCGGAGCAGATAATTATAACTGTAATCGAGGCCGATGAACTGGTACAGCGCCTGGAAGAGGACGTTGCCGTATTCTTCGATGCGGGCGGAATGGGCGGAGTCGGACAAATACTTCTTGGCCATGCGGCGCATCATGTCCAGGAGCAGGCCCTGGAGATGGGCCATATAATCATTATGGGTCTTATCGGCTACATAGTACATGGTATAGCCTTCGGTGAAGGTCGTCGGCATGACGACCAGCATGTCGATGTCGACGATGCGCAGCAGTTCATAATACAAGAGGATCGTCGGCATGATGACATTGGCCAGGTTCTGGGACAGGCCGAAGCGCTGCATGAGCTTGAACGGCGTGACGCCTTTGAAAGAATAGACGAACTGGCGCAGCTCATCGGGCGTAATCAGGAACAACCCGTTCTCACTGGTCTTGCCCATGAGGCGCGACACCAGATTGGCCCCGCGGCCGGACAAGACGATGTACTTGATGTCATACCGCTGGACGCCCTTCCAGAGCGGATAGAGGGTCCCGTAAATATATTCGCGCACGGCCGTCGGGAACGTCAATTCATTGCGCTGCTTTTCCGTGAAATTTTCCAGGATGCGCAAGGAACCGATATGGATATTCTGCTGGAACAAGAGGCGGTCCGACTTCCAGCACGTCAAGCCGACGCCGCCGGACGTGATATCCAGGAGCATAACGGCCTTATCGGCAAAATTAAAGTTCCCTTTCAATACATTATAATAAAGGCCAAAGAACTTGTAGTAGATTTCCTTGGTCATATGGATGACTTCGACATCGAAGCCCGTGCGGATATGGATCTGGTCGAGGACATTGATCAAATTATCGGCCTCACAAATAGCCGTCGTCGACAAGACGCGGACATCCTTGACATCGTAATCGCGAAGGAGCTGGCGGAACCCCAGCAGGACCTGACAGATTTCATTCAAAGACTGAAAACTGACATGATGGCGCTGGAATACCGTTTCCCCATATTTCACTTCTCGGGATACATTTTCGATGATTTCCATGTCGTCCAAAGACGAATAAGCAATGACCTTCAAGGTCATGTTGACCGTCCCGATATGGATGATACCGAAAACATTCCGGGTTTGTTTTTCCATTATTCTCCCCACTTTTCTTGACGGTATAGTTGCTGTCTAGTTGATACTCTCCTTATTATACATGAAAGTCACCATATGTATGTATATTTTTTGTAAAAATTTTCAGTTTTTCCCCAGTGGGGATACAGAAAAAAGAGGCTGTCCGCTGAAGACAACCTCTTTTTGAGCAATTAATTTTCCTACCACGCCGCAGGCAGCCAGCCGCATAGGCTAAAGATGGCGTAGATGCCGGCACTGGCAAAGAGTACGACGACGAGGAACTGCATGATGGGGTGAGCGATCCAGCCGCATCTCCAGCACGGTGCGTGGTCGCCGTGTTTACGGGCGCTGCGCAGCATGAAGACGGGCAGGATGGACATGATGATGCCGCCGAAGGTGCCGGCGCTGAAGATGGCGTTGACGAAACCGACGAGGCCGCTGTAAGCCAAGAGGACTGGCGGGATGACGATGAAGGCCAGGCAGCCGGCTCGCGTACGGATGTCCGTTTCCGATTTAAAGCCCAGGCGGTCGATCATATTGGTCAAGAAGCTTTCGGCAATGGCCCAGAACGATGTGAGCATGGCACAGAAAGCGAAAGCGTTGACGATGACGAAGAAGACCGGAGATCCCAGGGCACGGCCCCAGGACAGGGATGCGACTTCCGAAATTTCATCGACTGGCAGCATGAGGAAGACCGCCAAGGGGACCAAAGCCAGGATGACGAAGGAAATGCCGGCCCCGGCCAGGATGGACGGGACGATTTTCCCCGGGTCATGCGTGAAGCCCCGGGAGATTTCCGGAACGATATACTGGACGGCATAGCAGAAGACGGCGATATTAAAGACCGGTACAGCATAGGTCCAATGGGCGTAGAGAATATCTGCGACAGGTACGCGGGCCGAAAACAGTGACGCGCCGACGAGAAGAATAAGCATGGCCGTCATACCTGAACTCAAATATTTCTCAGCGACCCCAGTGGCCTTAAGGCCCAGCCAGACGACGCTCGTCGCCCCGAGGGCAAAGAGGCAGCTGGCCATTTCCAGGGAAATACCGAAAAATTCGCTCAATATCCTGCCGCAGCCGCTGGTGTAAGCGATGAGGCTGCAAAAAGACGTGGCCCCGACGGAAAAGAAAATCAGCCAGGAACCGATTTTGCCGACGTACTTTTCTGCCAGGCCCGACAGCTGCAAGGGCTTCGTCGTCCGCAGCGTCGCTTCAGCGACATAGAGCATGGAGATGATAGAAAAAAAGCCTGCTACGACAAGCCACGTAAGCAGGACAGGCCAGCCGGCATTGCGACTGGCAAAAGCTAAACCTAAAACACCGGAACCTATGGTAGACCCGACGACCATCATCGTAGCCTCCATAAACGTAAGACGATGTACCTTGAGAGCCGCATCCTTTTGCGCAGCTCTGGCCGATATAGTGTCCAACTCGTTCACATATTCCATGAAGAAAAAACCTCTTTTCGTGTGAAAATATGTTACCTGATGTCAGCATGTCTGGACCATTATACCATATCCGCATAGGGATTCCAAGAAAAAAATCCTGCCACCTGAGAAAAAGCAGCAGGAATCGCCTCCTTCTATGTCGAAATGATATAGTGAAAATGATAAGGAGGGATTTTTATGGCAGACGTAATGGATAAGAAAAAACAACAAGGAACTCCCGAAAAAGACGCGGAAACCGAAAAGGAACTGACGATCCTCCAGCCCGGCGCCGTTCCAGAAGAAGACGAAGATCCGGAAGCGCCCTACCTGGCCTCAGACATGTATCAGCGCATCGTCGCCCTGATCAACAACTTTGAGTCGGGCCTGCCCGACGACATGCAGGCCGGCGGCCGCCTGGTATCGGCTGGCGATATCACCTTCAGCATCCAGGATATCGGCTACTGGGATCCGAACATGATCGTCTTTTACGGCGAATTGTCCGACGGATCGGCCGTCGAACTGGTCCAGCATATTTCCCAGCTCAACCTGCTCCTCGTCGCCGTCCCCCGCCACGACGACATCGAAAAGCCGCGCCGCATCATCGGCTTCAACCGCAAGAACGAACCGGATATCGCCACCGACCCGGAAGACTGAAGTCACGAAGATTTCGGCAAGGTACTGACGGAAATAGCTGCCGGTTTGGCCGGACAGTGATACTCGCAGGAACCGCAGCCGATACAGCGCGCCCCATCGACGTGCGGGTAGCTGCGCCCATCCTCGTTCTCGACCAGGGTAATGGCCTGGACGGGACAATGGCGGGCACAGTTACCGCAGACGATGCCGTCGCGGGCGATGAGACAGTGGAATTGGGCATAACGGGCGATGCCGATTTTTGTCTTTTCTTTCACGGCCAGATCCAGCGGACGGATGGCACCGGCCGGGCAGGCTTGAGAACAAAAGTTGCAGTTATAGACACAGTAGCCTTTAGAAAAATCCATGTAGGGCTGGCCCATCTGCAAGGCGCCGTTCTCCAAGACGGCCGGCACCAGGACGCCGCTGGGACAGCGGCTGACACAGAGATGGCAGGCCGTACAGCGCTGAGCAAAAGCATCGGCTGAAACGGCCCCAGGCGGCAAGATTTTCTTCTTCCCCTTCCCCGTCCCCATCAAGGCTGGAACAACGGTCTGGCTGCGGGCCAGACCTGCGGCGATGGTCCCGGCGGCAACGGCCGTCGTCAGCAGCATCTCCCGTCGGCTGATACCTTCACCAGATAGCGTTTTTTCCGGAAGCTTGACCAGAAGGGTCCGGGAAAAGGTCAAGGCCCCTTTCGGACAGACGGCAACGCAGTCGAAGCAGTCGACGCAGCGGCTGGTATCGACGAAGCCATGGGCGACGTCGATGCAGGACGAACGGCACGTCTTTTCACAGGCCCCGCAGTGGATGCAGCGCAATCCGTCGATGACCGGCCGGAACAGGCTGAAGCGGCTGAGGGTTCCCAACAGTGTGCCGACAGGGCAAACAGTATGGCAGTACACTCGGCCATAGCGCCAGGCCAGGACAGTCAGGACGACGAAATAAACCCCGGCCAGGGCCATGGCAGCCAGCGGCGGCCAGAGGATATCCGTCTTGCTCAGCACCGGAATCCAGCCGTGGCTTTCGTTGACCCCGACCAAAGCGTTCCAGCCATAGGCAACTGGCAGGCCCAGTCCATCGTGGACGATGCGGCCAAAGATACTGTACGGGTCGACCAGCCCCACAAAACCAGACAAGCCGGCCAGGAAAGCCAGACCGGTCAACATCAAGATACTATAGCGCACGATGCGCCGTTCCCGCCGGAAAGTAAATTTCCGGCGATTCTTTTTGCGCCGTTTGGCCAGCCAGAAGACGAAGTCCTGGCTGATGCCCAAGGGACAGAGGACACTGCAATAGATCCGTCCCAGGAGCAGGGTCAGGACGATGATGACGGCGATGACCAGGAGATTCCCAGCCAAGAGATCCGGCAGGACCTGCCATTGCGGCAGCACGGGTGCTACGATACCAGCAAAGGTCAGGAACATGGCCCCCATCAGGAGCCACGATAAAACGATGCGTCCCCGTTGCAGCATGTTCCGCATTACACTACCCCCTTTCCTGTATCGCGCCCGAAAGATTGGACAACATCATCAATGGCCCGCACGTGCTTAGGGATGTCGATATGCTGCGGACACTTGGGCAGACAGCGGCCGCAGGCTGTACAGTGGGAAGCGCGCTGCGGCCGTTCCAGGTTATTCTGATAATGGGCCAGGAAGGCTTTCTCCTGTGCCGCCGAGGCCCCTTGGGGATGGTCCACGTCGATTCCGGCCGGTTCGCCATAACGGTTGTAGATATGAAAGACTCCGGCGATGTCGACACCGTAGGGGCAGGGTTCACAGTAACGGCAATAGGTACAGGGAATGGCCCCGCTGCCGGCTTCCTTCCCCAGGGAGCGCTGGATAGCCCGCTCTTCGGCGGCCGATAAGGGCTGAAAATTGCTCAGGGTCCGGATATTGTCCAGGACCTGTTCCAAATTGCTCATGCCTGAATTCATGGTGATGACCCCTTCTTTAGAGCCGACCCAGCGCAGGGCCCACGACGCCATGCTGGCCTCTGGCCGCTGCTGCTTCAAGATGGCTTCTGCCGACGATGACAGATTGGCCAGGTTGCCCCCTTTGACCGGTTCCATGACGAAAATGGGGACATCCTTTTCTCGGCACTTGCGGTACAGGTCCCCGGCCTGGCGGCTCCCTGCCGGCGCTTCGCCCGGTTCGTTCCAGTCGGCATAGTTGAGCTGGATCATGCAGAAATCCCAATCATACTGGTCCAGGAGATAATGAAAGAAGGGCACGTCACCGTGGAAGGAAAAGCCCAGGCAACGGATGCGGCCCCGGGCTTTTTCCTGGCGAAGGTAGTCCAGGATGCCGTCTTGGATGTAAAGTTCATCGAACTGGTCCTGACTGGTCAGGGAATGAAGCATGTAGTTGTCGAAATACGCAACTTGGCAGCGGTCGAGCTGGGTCTGGAAGATATCCTTTGCCTGATCGAGTCCCGTCAAGATGGGCGTCGGCATCTTGTCGGCCAGATAGACTGTGTCGCGGGGATATTTCTGCAAGGCCTGGCCGATGAAGGCTTCGGACTTCCCGTCGTGGTAGAACCAGGCCGTATCAAAATAATTGATGCCGTGGCGATAGGCAAAATCGACCATCTTCTCGCCTAATTCCTTATCTATTTCCCGTCCCGACGCTGTAAAGGTCGTCGGCAGGCGCATACAACCAAAACCAAGGAGAGACAAGTCTTTCCCGAGGGGCTTATAGTAGCGCGTCGTGACTTTTCCCAAGTCCGTTCCGGCTGCCCCGGCAGCCTTATCGGCATCGAGGAAAGCCAGGATATCCTCGCGCTTCACCAAAGCCCCGCCAGCAGCTGCCCCAGCCAGTCCCCCGCCGAGGAGCTTCAAAAAAGTCCGCCGGCTGATATCGTGACTCATCCTACTTCCTCCTGTCTTATAACAATCCGGCCTTATCCAGCCAGGGATCGATGACGCTGTAATCCGTATCTTTATCCAGGGTCAGGCCTGTAAAGAGGCGGGCACCGGGAGCTGCTGCGGCCAAAGCCGGCAAGGTGACTTCAAAGGGGCTGCTGTAAGAGCACATGTAAGGCACGATGAGTTTCCCCTTCAAATCTTTCCCTTCCAGGAACGACGGAATGGTCATAGGCGCCGTGAACCACCAGCAGGGATAGCCGAGGACAATGACATCGTACTGCGACAGGTCGGGCTGTGTGCCGGCTAATTGGGGATGGACATTTTCATCAACTTCCTGCGCCGATTCCTTGAGGACCGTCGAATAATCGCGGGAATAATCGGGGTCGCGCTTGATTTCATAGAGGTCACCGCCAATTTTGTCCTGTATCATATGGGCCACTTCGCCAGACCGGCCGCCCCAGGTGAAATAAGCGATGAGGATGCGCTGACCTTTGTGGCCGCCCTTCGGTTCTTCCTGGATGGTCTTGATGGCAGCTGCTTCCTGTTTATGTTTGCTTTCCAATTCATCTTTGATGTCTTCCGACATAGGCTTGCCCGTCTGATTGGGCACATAGACGCCGGAAGCCGGTGCCGACGCTGTATTTTCCGACGTGCTCTGCCCGGAAGTTCCCGTTTCGCCGCAGGCCGTCAGCAGGAACATAGCCGCCCCTAAGAAAACAACTTGCATGATTTTTACCAAATTCATAAGAATCCCTCCATTTCGCTAGGCTGTATTTACTATACCTACTTGTAGTATACGTCCCGATATATAACATGTAAAATACCTATCATTTCACATCTAGAAATGCCTTGGGAGCATGGCAAAAAAGTCCTGTCGCATGTGCGACAGGACTTTTTGAGTGGTTAGTAGCTAGTGGTTAGCGGATGGTTTTAAACTTAAAACCATTTTCTACAAACTCTATACTACAAACTACAAACTCCGTACTACAAACTATAAAGAGCAACCTCTCAGTCAGCTTCGCTGACAGCTCTCCTATAAGGCGAGCCCTTGCGGGCCACGAGCCACTAACTCAACTCGTTCTCTTTACTTTGAACCAGGCCGCATACATGGTCGGCAGGACCAGGAGGGTCAGGACGGTGGCGACGAAGAGGCCACTGGCGATGGCAACGGCCAGGGGGCCCCAGAAGACGCTCTTCATGAGGGGTATCATGCCCAGGATAGCCGCAGCGGCTGTGAGCATGATGGGCCGGAAGCGCATGACCGCCGAGTCGATGACGGCATGCCACGGGTCTTCGCCGGCAGCCATATGCTTCTGGATCTGGTCCAGGAGGATGATGGAGTTGCGGATGATCATGCCGCCCAGGGCCAGGATGCCCAAGTCGGCGACGAAGCCCAGGGATTTCCCGAAGAGGAGCATCCCCCAGGAGACGCCGATGAGCCCCATAGGCGCCGTAATCAAAGCCAAGAACATGAGGGAGGGACTGCGGAGCTGGAACATGAGCAGGGTCATGATAATGATGACCATGATAGGCACGGGCACCATCAGGTATTTCAGGGATTTCTGGCTGTTTTCCAGGGCCCCGTCGACTTCAACGGTATAGCCAAAGGGCATGCTTTCCCGGATATCGGCAATAGAATCGTAGGCTTTCTGCGTCGCATCGTTAGCCGTACCGGACTTGATGCCGCCGTTGATGGTGATGGTCGGCTTCAAATCGCGGCGCCAGATGAGTCCATCTTCACCTTTATAGGAAACGTTGGCAATCTGTTCCAGCGGCACATAACCGGCCGGGCCTACGTAGACAGGCAGGCTCTTGATTTTGGCCAGGTCATTACGGTCGCTGTCCTGAAGACGCAGCTGGATACCGATGGTCTTGTCGGCTGCGTAGTATTGTGCGACTGTGGCCCCGGACAGTTCTGTATACAAGGTCTTGGCAATATCTTCGCCGGAAATGCCCATGGCCCGCAATTTATTCTGGTCCAGGTCGACGTGCATGATCTTATTCTTCTGATCCCAGTTGAGGAAGACATTTTCCGTATTCGGGTCCTTGGCAATGCGCGCCGCAATCTGCTGGGCATAGGCTTTGACCTTATCCGTATCGTAGCCGGATACGCGCAGCATAATGGGATAATCCGACGGCGGCCCTAAGGGCACGTTCTTGACGTTGCAGCGGACGTTGGGGAACTTATCGGCCATTTCTTCTTTGATGGACTGCGTCAATTCTTCCCTCGTCTGGGTATCCTTGGCGACGACGACGAACTGAGCGTAGTTGTTGGCCGGCAGGACCGGTTCGATGGTCAGGACGAAGCGCGGCGCCCCTTCTCCGACGTAATACGAATAATCCTTGAGTTTTTCCTGCTGGCTGTCGAGATACTGGGCAAAGCGGGCCGCTTCTTTCTGCGTCGCCTGCATGGACGAGCCTTCAGGCAGGGTCATTTCAACGATGAGTTCCGGTCTGAGAGAGGGCGGGAAAAATTCCTGGGGAATGAGTTTCATCAAGCCGACAGACAAGATGAACATGGCCGCTGTCCCGCCGATGACCAGGGCCCGATGAGTCAGGCACCAGGTCAGGACCTTGCGGAAGAAGACGTAGAACCGGCTCTGGTACAACGGTTCCGGCTCCGTCCCTTGGGCGACCTTGGGCTTGATCAGGTAATAGCCGAAGAGCGGCGCCACCATGACCGATACGATCCACGACAAGACCAGGGCCGCCGTAATGACAGGGAACAAATCTTTACAGAATTCCGATGCCGCCCCGTCGGCAAAGGCGACGGGAATGAAACCGGAGCAAGTAATGAGCGTCCCCGTCAGCATGGGCTTGGCTGTCGCCTTGAAGGCATAGCAGGCCGCATCGACGCGGTTCATGCCCTTCTCCAGCTGGACGGTCATCATTTCGACGGCAATGATGGCGTCGTCGACGAGGAGGCCCAGGGCGATGATGAGGGACCCCAAAGAGACTTTATGCAAGTCGATGCCGGCTACTTCCATGACGCAGAAGACGCCGGTCAGAACCAGAGGGATACAGAAAGCGACGACCAGGCCCGTCCGCAGTCCCAGGCTGAGGAAGCTGACGACGAGGACGATGATGATAGCTTCGCGCAGGGTATTGGTAAAATCGCTGATGGACTCTTTGACGACCTGCGGCTGGTCCGATACCTGGTGGATTTCCATGCCTGCCGGCAAATCAGATTTGACGCTTTCCTGCAATTTCTTCAGGTTTTCACCGAGCTTCAGGTTATTGCCGCCGCTCTTCATGGACAAGGCGATGCCGACGGCCGGTTTGCCGTTGTAGAACATCTTCGGGTCTGCCGGTTCCGTATAGCGCCGTTCGACCGTGGCGATGTCACCCAGGCGGAAGACGCGGCCATTGGCATTGATAGGCAGGTTGCGGATGGCTTCGACGTCTTCAAAGACACCGGACAGGCGCAGGTAGACGTTATCCGACTGAGTATCGACCATACCGGCCGGCGTCATCTGGTTCTGGCCTTTGACGGCATCGGCAATGGTCGTCGGCGCAATGCCCAGTTCGGCCAATTTGGAATTAGCCACTTCGATATAGACCTTTTCCGATTGTTCGCCGACCAGTTCGACTTTGCTGACATCGTCGACGGACATCATCATGCGGCGTATCTTTTCGGCCTTCTGGCGCAGTTCTTCATAAGAATAACCATCGCCCGTAACGGCGTAAATAGAGCCATAGACGTCGTCGAAACGGTCATTATAATAAGGCCCATAGACGCCTTCAGGCAGGTCCTTCTTCATGTCTTCCGTCAGATTGCGGACTTCATGCCACGTGCTGCGGATACTGTCGCGCGGCGCCTTGTCGTCGAGATAGACGTAGATGACCGACTGACCGGGCCGGGAATAACTCTTGATGTAATCCAGGTTCGGCGTATCTTGCAGTTTCTTTTCGATCTTGTCCGTCACCTGTTCCTGCATCTGTTCCGCCGTGGCACCGGGCCAGGCGACGGAGACGACCATGGTCCGCACCGTATACGTCGGGTCTTCCATACGTCCCAGTTTCATGTAAGAAAAGATACCGGCAATGGCGATGAGAATGATGAAGTACCAGACGAGGACGCGGTTATGAATAGAAACTTCCGATAAATTTTTCATTCATCTTCCCCCTCTACGCGGACTTTCTGGCCTTCCCGGAGCTGATGGACGCCGGCTGTGACGACGACATCGCCGCGGCTGAGGCCTGTGACCTTGACGCTATTATCGCCAAAATCCTGGACAGTCACGTCTTTCAGGGACAAAGTCTTGTCCTCCCCGACGACCCAGACCTGGGGCGTATCGCCAGTCTGATAGATAGCGGCCAGCGGCAGGACGAAAGTATCTTCCGCAGCCGCCTGTTCACTGCCGTTGGCGACGGTAGCCGTCATGCCGAGCTGCATCCCGTCCGGCGGGTTGGGCAGAGAAATATTGACCTGGTACGTCCGCGACGCTGCATCGGCCATGGGCGCCACTTCGCGGACGACGCCGGCAGCCTGCTGGTTCTGGAGGGCCCAGAAAGTGACGGTCACGTTCTTGCCCACCGGGAAATCGGCCAATTTATTTTCCGGCACGTTGACCTGGACTTCCAAGTCCCCTGAATGAACCAGGGTGACGACAGTCTGACCGGCCGCGACGACCTGCCCGACTTCGGCCGATACGGCTGAAATGACGCCGTCGGCATCGGCCGTGAGCTGTGTATAAGACAACTGATTTTCCTGAGCCTGTTGAGCGGCCAGGGCCTGGTTATACTGGGCCGAAGCCTGGTCGTAGGCCGTCTGGTACTGGTCCAGGACGGACGCACTGATGGCATCCATATCGTATAATTGCTGATAGCGGTTCAAATTGGATTGGGCCAGCTGGAGCTGGGCAGCAGCGGCGTCGACCTTGGCCTGCGTCTGGTTGACAGCCTGAGCAATATCCTTCGGATCGACCGTCATCAAGACGTCACCGGCATGGACCTGCGAGCCGAGCTGGACGTTGCGGGCCGTAATGCGGCCGCCGGCCTGGAAGGACAGATTACTCTGGTAACGGCCTTTGACGGTCCCCGAATAGGTTCCAGCCGTCGTACCCGCCCTTTCGCTGCCGACCTGGATGGCCTTGACCAGCTGCGGCTGTTCGGCCTGCTGCGTCTGCTGGCCGCAGCCTGTCAGGCTGAGGGCTGCCACGACGGCCATGGCTGCAGCCGTATATTTCCAATATGCTTTCATACTTTCATCTCCTTCTGCGGATCCAGCGGAGCCACTTCCGCCTCGACGGCATTGTCCGCCACTTGATGCATAAGCTGGAACGCCTTGTCCAGCGTCACCTCGTCGATACCTCGGACGAGAATCTCGACCCATCGCTTGAGGATGCCCTCCATCGTATCCTGTAAATCCAGGGCCTTCGGCGTCAAATAGAGATATTTATAGCGCCGGTCATCGCCCTGCTGACGGCGGCTGACGAACCCCTTCTCTTCCAACAATTTCAGATTGCGGGCCACCAAGGCCTTATCGGCCTTCATGACCTGACAGAGCTCATGCTGCCGGCATCCGTCGTGGCTGTACAGGCTCATGAGGGTCACGTGTTCCGAATAAGACAATTTCCACGGTCGGCAGGCCTCAGTCACATAGGCTTGCGAACGCTGGTTGATGACGCTGAAATCATGGCTGACCTTTAAATAATCCATGCTCCGCATCCCCTTTTCTCTGTAATTAGTTGATTTACTCAACTATCTATCTGTAGTATAGCAAAAAGAAGGGGAAAAAGCAAGGCGCTGTCACAGGCCGCCCCGGACTCAAATGCCGCTGCGCGGCGACAGATGCAAACGGACGACATCGCCTCGAGTGACCCTCGGCTCGTAAAAAAAGGCCCCGATTGGGGCCATCGTAGGGGCCGTCCTGTAAAGGCGGCCCGCTACGCGCTGAGGGTATCCCCGAGGCGTCGTTGTTAGTTCGAATTTATCGCGGTGGAACGCCGCATCGTATTCCGATTCCATACAGGGATGTCCTGGAATCAGACCAGCACCCACACGACAGCGATGACGAGTGCCGGCAGCAGGTTGGCAATGCGCACGTGAGGCAGGCCGAAGAGGTTCGTGCCGACACAGAAAATCAGGATATTGCCGACGGCGCTGAGGCTCTTTAGAGCAGCAGGCGTCATGATAGGTTCGAGAAAGCCGGCCAGCAGGAAGATGCTTCCCTGGAAGATGCCGACAGAAATTGCGGAAAAGATGCAGCCCTTGCCCAGCGCCGATGTCATGATCATGACGATGACGGCATCGATTACCGTCTTGGCGAACAGGACAGAGGGGTCACTAAGCAGGCGGTCGTTGATAGAACCGATGACGGCCATGGCACCGATGCAGACTGTCAGGGATGCCGTGACGAAGCCTTCGACGAATCGTGTGTCACCGCCACTGCCCGTCTTCTGCTGGAGCCAGTGCCCGAAACGCTCCATGCGGTCTTCGAGGTCGATGGCTTCACCGATGACTGCACCACCGATGAGACTCGCAAGCATACAGTTCGTCCCGACGAGCGTCACTCCCCCATCAGCGCCGATTTGCAGCATCTCTTTGACCGTTCCCGTCAAACCGAGGAATATGACCGCCACAGCGCAGGCCATCATGATGGCCTTTTGGAAACGCTCTGATATCAGCCGTCCGCACCCCAGCCCCAAGAGTCCACCACCGACAATGCCCAATACATTCGCTAAAACACCTATTCCTGGAAACAAAAAATTCCCGCCTTTCTAAAAAAAATAAAAACAGATGCCGGCGAACTTCAAGGTATCCGCCGGCTCACTTTTTTCCCGATGACGGGAATCTTTTCGATGTCTTCGACGGTCAGGGCCCGGAAGACGATGAGGCCTATGAGGTAGACCAGGGCGGCGGCCATCATGGCGATGAGGGTGGCTGCGGCGTTGCCGAAGAGGACGATCAGGGCGTGATGGACGAGCCAGGCCGTACCGGCCATGGCGGCACCGGCCAGGAAGAGTTTACCCACGTAGCGCCATTGGACGCGGTAGGCGATGTATTTATGGGCAAAGTACAAGTTGAGCGCCATCGCGACAGCCAGGTCGGCATTGGTCGCCCAGGCGGCGCCGACTTCACCCAGCCAGGGAATGGCCGTCAGATGCCAGCTGAGGACGATTTTGACAACGGCTGCTGCAGCCATATTGTACAGAGGGACCGCCGTATGGCCCATGCCCTGCAGGAGGCCGCTGGTAATCTGCTGGAGACCGACGAGGAAGACGGAAATGGACAGGACGCAGATAGCCGGTCCCGCTGCCGGCGTCGCGTAGAGGAGCCGGGAAATGGGCACGGCCAGGACGGCCAGGCCCAGGCAGGCCGGTACGGTGATGACGTTGGCAATGCGCATGGCCGTGTCGGTCCGGTCGAGGATGACGTCCCGGTCATGACGGGAAAAAGCCGCCGATACGGCCGGGACGAGGCTCGTCGCCAAGGCGATGGTCAAGATGGCCGGCAGCTGGACCAGGCCGTTGGCCATACCCGTCAGGTAGCCATAGAGGGCCGTCGCTTCATGCGTACTGTAGCCAGCCGCTTCCAGGCGCAAGGGCACGATGAACAAGTCGATGCTGGCCACGGCCGGCAGGAGCATATTGGCTGCCGCCACGGGCACGGCCAGGACGATGAGCCGGCGGATGATGCGCCGTGGCGACTGGACGCGGAAGACGCCGTCATCTTCGGGCATAGGCTGGCGGCTGTAGCGGTAATATAAGAAGGTGATGAGCAGCAGCCCGGCAGCCGCCCCGGGGACGGCACCAAAGGCCGCACCGGCTGCGGCCCACTCCAGCCCCTTCGGCAGCAGGAGCCAGGCCAGGACGAGCATCGTACAGACCCGGACGAATTGATCCGCCATCTGGGACAAGGCCGTCGGCGTCATGAGCTGCAGGCCCTGGAAATAGCCACGGAAGCAGCAGGCCACGACCGACAAGCTCAAGGCCGGCGCCAGCACGGCCAGGGCCGGGAAGGCCCGGCTGTCGCGGACGATGCCCATCGTAACCAGGCCATAGGCGCCAAAAGGCAGGGCCAGGCCGCAGACGACGGCGACGACGGTCATAAAGGCCAGGGTCACGTGAAAGATGCGGCGGACACCGCTGTAATGGCCTTTGGCCGCTTCTTCAGCGATCATGATGGACACGGCAATGGGAATCCCGGCGCCGATGATGCTCAAAAGCAGGATATAGACGGGATAAGCCATCTGATAGAGGCCGATGCCTTCGCCCCCTAAGAGGCGCGATAAGAAGATACGGTTCAGCCCGCCTAAGATCTTGACGACGATACCGGCCACGGTGAGGACCATGGCGCCCCGTAAAAAGGAGTTCTTACTCAAGGGAATTCCCCTTTCTCAATGATGAAAATGCCGTGAGCAACGTCTGGATGAAAAGTAGGACGTCGGAAATACCAGCCAAGGAGACACGGACCATGACGGGCATGTTGGGTACCAGGCGGAAACGGCGGCGCAGGGACGGTTCCAAGTTGGGAAGGTCCGGCATATCGGCGACGCGCTGCCATTTCAATTCCAGGACATCCTTCTTCTGGGCGATGAGTACCAGGCCCTGAGCCTTGGCATCGAGGCGCGTTTCCGTGACCTGCAGGAGTTTTTCTACGGGCTGGCTCGGCTTGCCATAGCGGTCGGCCAGTTCCTGGCGCAGGCCGGCCAGTTCCTCTTTCGACGATAAGACAGCCAGGCGCTGGTACATTTCGATTTTCTGACCGCCATTCTGGATATAGTCGTCGTCGATGAAGGCGTCGACATGGATTTCCATGACCGTTTCCGGTGGCGGCGGCGCCACGTCCTTGCCGGTCTGGGCCTTGGCGATGGCATCTTCCAACATATGACAGTACATGGCAAAACCGACGCTGGCAATATTGCCGTGCTGTTCCCGGCCCAGGAGGTTGCCGGCACCGCGGATTTCCAGGTCGCGCATGGCAATCTTGAAGCCCGACCCGAGTTCGGTAAATTCCTTGATGGCCTGCAATCGCTTTTCAGCGACTTCCGACAAGACCTTGTCGCGGCGATAGAGGAAATAGGCATAGGCCATGCGATGGCTCCGGCCGACGCGGCCGCGCATCTGATAGAGCTGGGACAGGCCGAAATGGTCGGCGTCATAAATGATAATCGTATTGGCATTGGCTACGTCCAAGCCATTTTCGACGAGGCTCGAACAGAGGAGAACATCGTATTTTCCTTCGTAGAAATCGAACATGACCGATTCCAACAGGCTCCCGGCCATCTGACCATGGGCAATGCCAATGGTCACGTCCGGCAAGAGGGCCTGGAGTTGGTCTTTCATCTTTTCGATAGTCGCGACGCGGTTGTAGACGAAGAAGACCTGGCCGCCCCGCCGCTTTTCGCGCATAATGGCATCGCTGACGATGCGGGCGTCGTATTCGGTCACATAGGTCTGGACGGGGAAACGGTCGGTCGGCGGCGTTTCGATGACGCACATTTCCCGCAAGTTGACCAGGGACATGTGCAGCGTCCGCGGAATGGGCGTCGCGCTCAGGGACAGGACATCGATATTGGCGGCCCAGGCCTTCCATTTTTCTTTCTGGGCAACGCCGAAGCGCTGTTCTTCATCGACGACCAAGAGGCCCAGGTCCTTGAACTTGACCTTTTTATTGAGCAGGCTGTGGGTCCCGATGAGGACGTCGATATCGCCTGTCAGGGTCCGGGCCAGGATATCTTTCTTTTCTTTATAGGAACGGAAGCGGTTGAGGACGTCGACGTGGACGCCAAAGGGGCCGAAGCGTTCCATGAAGGTCTGGAAATGCTGTTGCGACAAGACTGTCGTCGGTACCAGGACGGCGACCTGCTTGCCCGCCGTGACGGCCTTGAAGATGGCCCGCATGGCGACTTCTGTCTTGCCGAAGCCGACGTCGCCGCAGACCAGGCAGTCCATCGGCGTCGGCCGTTCCATACTGGCCTTGATGTCGCGGACGGCTTTCAGCTGATCTTCCGTTTCTTCATAGGGGAAAGCTTCTTCAAATTCCTTTTGGAACGGCGTGTCCGGCGGAAAAGCATAACCTTGGACGACTTCCCGCTTGGCATAGAGGGCGACGAGCTTTTCGGCCAGGTCGGTAATGGATTTCTGTGCTTTGGCCCGCGTCTTCTGCCAATCGGAACCGCCCATTTTCTGTAATTTCGGCGTATCCCCTTCGTTGCCGATATAGCGCTGTAACAGGGACAGCTGATCTGTCGGCACGTAGAGGATGTCCTTGCCGGCATAGTGGATTTCCAGGTAATCCTTATGGACGCCATCCATTTCAATGGTCTTGATGCCGATGTAGCGGCCAATGCCGTGGACTTCATGGACGACGTAATCGCCGGGCTTGAGGTCCGTAAAGACGTTGATTTCCTGGCCTTTGGCCGCATGATGGCGCAGGCGCCGCTTCTGCGTGCCGAAGACATCCCGTTCGGCGACGACGACGACCTTGGCATAGGGCAGTTCGAAACCGTCGTAGATTTCCCCTTCGACGACGTAGATCCCGCCGGCCGGACTCTGGGCCTCGTCATAGTCACGGAACGGCAATTCGTGCTGCTTCATCCAGGCCTGGAGCGAAGCCCGCCGGTCGCGGCTGCTGATGACGAAGAGGAGGGTATTCCCTAATGACCGCCAATGGTCCACTTCTTCTTCCAGGAGGTTGAACTGCTTCTGGAAACTGGCCATCATCTTGGCAGCAAAGCTGGCCGACGTGTCCACTACCATGTCCGGCACGGACTGGGCCATGAGCGACAAGACGAGCTGCGGGCCTGGGCGTTCAGCGCCTGCCAGGTTCTTCCAGGAGGCCAGGCGGCCTTTATAGTCATCCGACTCCTTGAGGATTTTCTTCAAGCCTTCGCGGACGCGGTTCGGTTCATCCCAGATGATGACGCCCTGTTCAGCATAATCCAGGAGGGTGTATTTTTCATCATCCTGGACCGTCAGGGAAATGGGCAGGATCCGGGCTTTCTCCCGCTGTTTCTGTGATTTCTGGCTGTCCACATCGAACGTGCGCAGGCTGTCCAGTTCATCACCAAAAAATTCCAGGCGCAGCGGCTGCGGTTCATTGACGGCGTAGATATCGACGATATCGCCGCGGACGGAAAAATGGCCGCGCCGTTCGACCAGGTCCACCCGTTCATAGCCGGCGTCGACGAGGTGCTGCAACAGCTCATCGCGGTCGTACTCCTGATGGATGGCGACGTCGATAGCCGCGGCATCGATGCGCTGCGGCGCCATGACGTACTGGGCGGCTTCTTCCGGTGCCGCCAGGATCAGGAGGCGGTCCCCCTGACGCAGGCGTCCCAGGGCTTCCATCTGCCGGGCCGTCCGGTCAAGGCTCTTGGCCGTCGTCGTGAAGACGGCCTTGTCGACGACGGGAAAGTCCAGGACCGGCAGGTCCGGAGCCAAAAAGGCCAGGTCTGCCCGCCAGGACGCTGCCTGTTCCCGCGACGGGACGACAAGGACAGCCTGTCCCGGCCGTTCCGTCAAGGCCTTGGCGACGAGGGCGCTCTTGACCGAGCCGCTGAGACCATAGATGCTATGGCAGCCCGGCTGAGAAAACGCCGTCACAGCCTCGCGGATATTTTCATCTTGATTCATCCATTGAAAGAATTGCTTCATATCATTTTTACCTCATGACAAATTGGGGCTGTCACAGGGAGATGGTCCCTGTGCAGCCCTTATTGTAATTGAATTGGTTAACTATTTGATTATATCATACTTCACTGGCCTCTGCCAATGGGTATCACAGGACTGATGCGCCCTGCATGATGATAGCTTCCCGTTCTTTGCGGCTCATCTTGAGGAAATTCGTCTTTTTCAGCTTATCTTCATAGGACGAATCCATGCCGTTCAGCTTCCGGGCAACATCCTTGCGGATCTGCGGCAGCAGGCTGTAGAGGTTGCGTCCCGGGCAGTCCGTGCTGTTGACGTCGCGATGGCCTACGATGGTAGACGGTCCCGGCACGATGCTGTAGGTCTTGCAGATCCAGGCGACCAGCCCTTCCAACGAGTGGATCTGGGCCGGCGTGGGGATTTCTTTTTCAAAATTACCCGTCACGTTGATGCCGACGGTATGGTAGTTCTGCCCTTCAGCGTGGGCACCGACCGTAGCCAGCGGGCGGCCCCGTTCAATGGTCCCGTCTTTGCGGATGACGTAATGATAACCGATGCCAGCCCAGCCGTTGGCCAAATGGGCGCGGTGGATAGCGGCTGCCGACGTATCACCGTCAGGGATGCCGACATGATGGATAACGATCATGTCTGTCTTCGGCCGCAGGAGCAGAGTTTCCCGGAACTGGAAATGCGTTTCCTTAATAGCCATCGGTTCGGCCGGTGCCGCATCGGTGACGGGATTATAATTGCGCATGACGCCGCGGGCTCCGGCTGGTTTGGCCGACCGCGGTACACTGGCCACCGCCGTCAGTCTGGCGGCGGTACTCGTCGTGCCAGGTGTTGCGGCTTCCGTTTTCCCAGACTGATCCTTTTTCATTTTCCCGTCTTTCTTGGAAGCCTTGGCGGCTTTCGCCCTGGCCTTGGCCGCGGCATCCATATGCTGATCGACACTGGCTACGCCCGTCGTATAGGCCGCGCCTTCTTCACTGACAGGACTCGCAAAAGAACCGGTCGTCATGCCCAGGGCCAGGCACACCGTCAAGGCCAGGGCGGATATCATTTTTTTCGTTTTCACGATACATACACTTCCCCATGTTGTTGTTTGATTTTTTGGCAGAGCCGGTCCCACAAGGCCTGCGGAGCCGGATGGCCGTAGGTCCCGAGCTGGATGTGCGGCTTGGCCCGGCCGTGATAGTCGCTGCCCAAGGTCGCCATCAAACCGTACTCGTCGGCGATGCGGCGGTAAAAATCGCTCGTCCCCTCATCGTGGTAGCTGCAATACGCTTCGAGGCCGTCGAGACCTGTGGCAATGAGCTTCTCCGTCAAGGGACGATTCTGTTTCATATTGGCTCCGGGATGAGCCAGGACGGCGACGCCGCCATGGTCGTGGATGATAGCGACGGCACGGTCGAAGGCCATGAAGGTCATGGGCACGAAAGCCGGACCTCCCTGACCGCAGATATCCCAGCCGAAATTGACATACGGCGCATCGCTTCTGGCACCTCCCGGCCGGTACGGTGCTAGGACGGGACAATCCGCGTTGCGCGGATCCGCCAGGGCGACGCGGGCGATGTGGACCGACGCAATGGCATCGCCGCTGCAGAGCGCCCAAATAGCCGGCCTGTCGAGGACGACGCCCAAGGCTTCGACAGCATCGAGGATTTTCTCCGAAATGGCCCGGCGCTGACTGTATACATCTTTTTCAATGGCCGCAAAAACAGTATCTTCTGCGTGGATGCCATAGCCGAGGAGATGGAAATTCTTCCCTTCATACTGACAGCTGATTTCGATACCCGGCACCAGGTTCAGCCCCAGCCGGGCCGCTTCATCCCGTGCTTCCGGGATGGCCCGGACCGAATCATGGTCGGTCACGGCGACCGTCGTCACACCGGCCTGGGCACACTGGCGCATCAAATCGGCTGGCTCGAACTGGCCATCCATGCTGTATTTGGTATGCATATGCAAATCAAGCCATGTTTCCATATATGCACTTCCTTTCTTCAAACATCGCCCCTATTATACTACGCTTCCGCCCACCCTGCCAGTCGGGACGAAGTTTATGATTCGTTTTTCGAATTTTATTATTTTAAAATACTTATTACTAATTTTTTAAGTTTTTGTTTACATTTTCTGAAAAATTTTCTATAATAGCTCCAACGGATGCAAAAAAGTCATCGAGACGCATCCATCGACTACCTCACACAATAAAATATTCATTCAAAGGAGAATCCATTATGACAGAAATGCAGCAATATGTAGAAGACGTGCTGGCCATCATCCAGCGCCGTGACCCGGAACAGACGGAATTCCAGAACGCAGCCCGCGAAGTACTGACGTCCCTCGTGCCCATGCTGGAAAAGGAACCGAAATATAAACAGCACCACATCCTGGAACGCATCATCGAACCGGAACGCGTCATCATTTTCCGCGTCCCCTGGGAAGATGACAACGGCGTCTTCCACGTCAACCGCGGCTACCGCGTCCAGGCCAACAGCGCCATCGGCCCTTACAAAGGCGGCCTGCGCTTCCACAAGAGCGTCAACCTGAGCATCTTGAAATTCCTGGCTTTCGAACAGATCTTCAAGAACGCCTTGACGGGCCTTCCCATCGGTGGCGGCAAGGGCGGCTCGGACTTCGACCCGAAAGGCAAATCGGACCGGGAAGTCATGCATTTCTGCCAGAGCTTCATGACCGAATTGTGCCGTCACATCGGTCCCAACATCGACGTACCGGCTGGTGACATCGGCGTCGGCGCCCGTGAAATCGGCTTCCTCTATGGCCAGTACAAACGCATCCAGGATGCTTTCGATGCCGGCGTACTCACCGGCAAAGGCATTGATTACGGCGGAAGCTTTGCCCGTACCGAAGCTACCGGCTATGGTCTCCTCTATTTCGTCAAAGATATGCTGGACAACAAGAACATCGACATCAAAGGCAAGACGGTCATCGTTTCCGGTTCGGGCAACGTCGCCATCTACGCCATCGAAAAAGCCCAGGCCATGGGCGCCAATGTCGTAACCTGCTCCGACTCCAACGGCTATATCTATGACCCCAATGGCATCGATGTCGCAGCCGTCAAGGACATCAAAGAAGTCCGCCGCGGCCGCATCAAAGAATATATCGAAACCCACCCGAACGCAGAATACCATGAAAACAGCCGCGATATGTGGAAAATCCCGGCCTTCATCGCCCTTCCCTGCGCTACCCAGGGTGAAATCGATTTGGAATCGGCTAAAACCCTCGTCCAGAACGGCGTAAAAGCCATCGGCGAAGGCGCCAACATGCCGTCGACCCTCGACGCCATGGCATACTTCCAGGAACACGGCGTCCTCTTCGCACCGGCTAAAGCCGCAAATGCGGGTGGTGTCGCCGTATCGGCCCTGGAAATGGCCCAGAATTCGGAACGCCTGTCCTGGTCCTTCGAAAAAGTCGACGATACCCTCAAAGACATCATGCGCAATATCTTCGAAGAATCCCGTGACAACGCCGCAAAATACGGCGTCCCCGACAACTACGTAGCCGGTGCCAACATCACGGCCTTCATGAAAGTCGCCGACGTCATGATTGAACAGGGCTTAGTTTAATAATAATTTAATAATAAGTAGATATAAAAAGGGGCTGCCACATTCAGACAGCCCCTTTTTTTACGTTAACCGTAGGAATCGTAGATATAACTCTTCTGGTATATGTGGTATTCTTTATGCATCTCCCATCATGCATAGTGTGTACACTCTCTATCAGGCGGGCCGCCCGTTGGGACGGCCCCTACGCATACGGCCAATGGCCGTGTCTTTTTGCGTTCTGTAGAACCGCGCAGCCTGCCATCTGCAGACTGTTCCCATCGCCTGACTGCGATTCCGTAGGGGCTGTCCCAGAGGGCGGCCCGCTACGCGCTGAGGGCTTCCCGAAGCGTCGTTGTCGGATTGAGTCTGTCGCGGCATAGCCGCATCTGAGTCCGAGAAAAAGCAATCGTTCATAGTCCATGGCTCGTAAAACCTGAAATTATGCCAAAGAACAGGATGTGGTTGAATTTCACGGCGGAGCATCCCGCTACGCTAGTCATTCTTTAGTGGTCATGCTATAATAAGTTATCATGAGTAAAGGAGTCGAATTTTTATGATGATAAAAAAACTTGTCACTTTTGAAGACCTCGGGTTCGTCCAGTGGGGCGTCCTGAATGAAGCGGAAGACGGGGTCTACGGGGCTATTGCCCTGGAAGAAGCTTTCTTTACGCCCCTTCCGGAAACGATGCTGGAATTCATCCGTCAAGGCAACGACGGCCTGCTGGCCCTGGCCGATGCGCTGGAACAGAACGAAAAGACGGGCGCCGTCAAGGCCAAACCGCTCGATACGATACGCATCATGGCCCCTATCCCCCATATGGAACGGAATATTTTCTGTATCGGCAAGAACTATACGGAACACATTGCCGAATTTGACAAGACAGCCATGCCTAAACCGCCAAAATATCCGGTCATCTTCACCAAGGCTACGTCGTCGGTCATCGGCCCGGATGACCTCATCGACCCCCATACGAACGTCACATCTCAAGTCGACTATGAAGGCGAACTGGCCGTCATCATCGGCAAGGAAGGTTCGGACATCACCGTCGGCGAAGCCATGGACCACGTCTACGGTTTCACTATCCTCAACGACGTCACGGCCCGGGACCTGCAGGCCAACCACGTCCAGTGGTTCCACGGCAAGAGCCTGGATACCTTCTGCCCCATCGGGCCGTATATCCTCTTGCGCGATGCCGCTCCGGATACGTTCGACATCGTTACCAAGGTCAATAACGAAGTCCGTCAGGATGGTTCGACCGGTGAATTTATCTTCACTATCCCTGAACTGATCCACACCATTTCCCAGGGCACGACCCTCTTCCCGGGCGACATCATCGCTACCGGTACGCCCAGCGGCGTCGGCGTCGGCTTCAATCCGCCCCGCTTCCTCCACTCCGGCGATACGGTAGAAATCACCATTCCCGCCATCGGGACCTTGAAGAATAAAGTGAAATAAAAAAAGCTGCCGCTTACGCGGCAGCTTTTTTTGTGGTTCGTGGTTCGTGATTCGTTTGGCGAAGGTTCGATGAACGACCCACGCCCCACGGCAAACGACCCACGGCGCAAAGCGCCTTACTTCCCCTCCTGCTGCAAGAGGCTGTGTTTGCGTCCGTAGACCATGTAGATGATGAGACCCAGGATGGTCCAGCCCGTGAACAGTATCAGCGTATGCGACGACAATTCAGAGAAGATGAAGGCACAGCAGATGAAGCCCAGCGGGGCAATGATGTGGACGGCAGGACAGCGGAATCCGCGCGGATGGTCGGGATAGAGCCGGCGCAGGACGAGGATGCCGACACAGGAACAGAGGAAGGCGAAAATCGTACCGGCACTGCACGTTTCAGCGACGATATGGATCGGCGTGAAACCGGTGATGCAGGCGACGATGATGCCAATGACAATCTGGATGATATACGGCGTATGGAATTTCGGATGGACCTTGTAGAGGCTCATCGGCATGAGGCCGTCACGACTCATCGAATAGAGGGCCCGGCTCTGGGCGAAGAGCATGCCCAGGACGACTGTCGACAGGCCGCAGATGGCGCCGGTACCGACGATGGCCGAACCGAGATGGAGTCCGATGTATTCCAGGACGAAGGAGGCCGGAGCGGCCGTATCGAGCATGGGATACGGAACGACGCCAGTCATGGCAGCGCAGACGGCGATGTACAGGACCGTACAGATGGCCAGGGCCGAGATGATGCCGATAGGCATGTCATGTTTCGGATTCTTCGTTTCTTCTGCCGCCGTCGACAAGGCATCAAAGCCCAGGTAGGCAAAGAAGAGAACTGCCGTGCCAGCAAAGACACCGTGGATGCCATAGGGCAGGAATGGCTGCCAGTTCATCGGTTCGATGTGCGGTGCCGCTAAGAAAAGGAAGAGGAAAATCGTCCCGATTTTAACGTATACCAAAATGCGGTTAACGTGAGCACTTTCGCGGACGCCGACGACGAGGAGCGCCGTCGCCAAGGCGACGATGAGGACAGCCGGCAAGTTAATGATACCGCCGTCAGCCGGTACCGCCGTCAAAGCTTTCGGCAAGTCGATGCCGCAGGAATGAAGGATGCCGACGAAGTACGCCGACCAGCCGCCGGCTACGGCACTGGCCCCGACAGAGTATTCCAGGATGAGGCTCCAGCCGACCCACCAGCCAAAGATTTCGCCGAGGGACGCATAAGCGTAAGTATAGGAACTGCCGGATACGGGCAGGAACGAAGCCAGTTCCGAATAAGCCAGGCAGACGAAAGCACAAGTAATCGCGGCGAAGACGAAGGATAACATCAGGCCCGGACCGGCGTATTTAGCTGCACCGATGCCGGTGAGGACGAAGATTCCCGTACCGATGATGATGCCCAGGCCCATGAGGGTGATATCGAAGGCTCCAAGAGCCTTATTCAATTTCTTTTCCTGCGTATGGGCCAGCAGGTCATCAAAAGATTTACGACGTAATATATTCATGATATGTGTCTTCGCTCCCTATTGATTAACAGATTTGCTGGAAACAACCGCTTTCCAGATCAGGCCGATGATGAAGCCGGCAATGGTGAAGCTGATCCAGCCCATGCCCAGGGTGTGGAGCGGCACCATCGTATTGAAGATGTTGTCAATAGGCCCTAAGGAAATCTTAGCGGTCTGGAGGCCCGTAACTAAAGCCGGAATCAAGGTCAGGCCGATGGTCCAGGCATATACGCACTGCCGTCCATCATACAGGTTGTTGAGGAAAGTTAGGATGATGATAGCGACGACGAGCGGATAAATGAACATCAGGACCGGAATTGCGGCGACGATAATCGTCTTCAAGCCGAACATGGCGACGAAGAAAGAAATGACCGTGAAGATGGTGACCCATTTCTTATAGCCGATGTTGCCGACGAGTTCATTGAAATACGTAGCGCACGACGTAATCAAACCGATAGACGTCGATAAGCAGGCCAGAAGTACGATGACGGCCAGGATGACAGCCCCAACGTTGCCAAAGAGGATCATAGCGCTCTTGGAGAGGACCGGTGCGCCCGTTTCCTGGATACCGAAAGCAGCGACGCTGTCGGCACCGATTTTGGCGATAAAGATGTAGACGAAAGCCAGGCAGCCTACGGCAATCAGGCCGGCTTTAAAGACTTCTTTCGTAATGGCTGCCGGTTCCGTAGCGCCATCTTCCATGACAAATTCAATGACCAGGATGGCGAATACCAGTGATGCAATCGCATCCATCGTGTTGTAGCCATCGAGAACGCCCTGTACCGCAGCGATGCTGGCCGTCGCATAAGCAGCCGTCGGGTCTTGCGGCGAGCCGAGGGGCGTAATGAAGGATTTGGCAATGAGCAGCAAAATCGTCAGCAGCAGGGCCGGCGTCAAAATCTTGCCGATGCGGTCGACCAGTTTCTGCGGCGATACGGACAGCCAGAAAGAAATAACGAAGAACAGGACCAAGAAGCCCGTCATAATCATGTCACTGCCACCGCTCTGCAAGAACGGACGGACGGCGATTTCATAAGATACACTGCCTGTACGAGGGATAGCGAAGAACGGTCCGATTGTCAGATAACAGATGACGGTAAAAAAGAGACCGTATGCCGGATGGACGCGGCCAGCCAGTTCCTGCAAGTTCTTACAGCCTGAATAGCCCATAGCCAGGACCCCGGCCAGCGGCAGGCCGACACCGGTGACGACGAAGCCCAGGACAGCCCACCAGACATTCGAGCCGGCAGCCTGGCCCATGGCAGCCGGGAAAATCAGGTTCCCAGCACCAAAGAACAGCGCGAACAACATTAATCCGATAGCAATCGTTCTGTTTCCTTTATTTTCTCCCATATGACACTCCTCCTATCTTTGTAAAATTTTAGATTTTGTCAAGAAATCATAAGGACAGAAAATATAATAAATTAAATAGTTTAATTTGTGACTTCATTCTATCATAAAAAAGAAAAAAAATCATGACTTTTTTGCAAGTTTAATCTAATTCTAATGAGCCTTTAATCTTTCTTTAATATTTTCGTGAAATCTCGAACTTATCTAATATTTTCCGCTAAAAGAGCCACGAATCTTTCATTTTCTTCATGTGTCCGCACAGCAGTCCGGCCATAAGCTGCCGACAGGCCGGGATAGTTGGCGCAGTCGCGTATCAGCAAGCCCTGGGCTTTCAGCACTTCTGCCAGGTCAGCCGTCCGGGCGCCGTCGCCAGTCAGTTTCCAGAAGATGAAATTGACGCACGGCGGATAGACGCAGAGACCGGGAATTTTTTTCATCTGACCGTACAGCCATTCTTTTTCCTGCTGGACCAGTTGGCGCGAAGCCTGCTGATAGGCCCGGTCCCTCAGTCCGGCGACGCCGGCATATTGGGCCAGGACATTGACATTCCAGACGTCCTTATGGCCTTCCATGAGGCCGCGCCGCAAGGGCGACGTGACGCCGAAGCCCAGGCGCAGCCCGGGAAGGGCATAAAATTTCGTCAACGATCGGATGACAAAGAGGTTAGCCCTATCCCCTGCCTGGCGAAGGACGGAATACGCCTCGTCGGATTCGAGGAAATCGAGGAACGATTCGTCGACGATGATATCCGTCCCCTTGCGGGCGCCGACTTCAGCCAGGGCCATGATTTCATCGGCCGCAGCCAAGGTCCCGGTCGGGTTGTTGGGATTGCCGAGGACGATGCAGTCCGACTGACCGCAGGCCTGACGAAGCTCCTTCCAGGGGAAGGCGAAGCCGTCGTCCTCCTTCAGATAACCATAATCGACGACGGCCCCGGCAGCCCGTGCAGCCCGTTCGTATTCACTGAAGGAAGGGACCGGCAGCAGGACCCGCTGAGGCCGGAAGGTATGCATATAAAGATAAAAAAGCTCGGCAGCGCCATTGCCGAGGACGATAGATCCGCCTGGTACGCCATAAGCCTGTTCCAAGGCCTGGCGCAAGGCAGTCCCGGCCGGATCCGGATAGTGGACGACCTGGTCGAGATGGGCCGCCAGCGCCTGGCGCACAGCCGGCGACAGGCCCAGGGGATTGATATTGGCACTGAAATCCAGCCAGGCCTTTCCTTTCGGCGACGGCTGGTAGACATTGCCGCCATGTTCAAATCGCTGTATCATGAAGTCACCTGATTTCTGTAAAAATACCGCCCGGCTGCAACTGAACCGTTTCCCGATAGGACCACTGCGGGAACTGCCGGCACAGGGTGTCAATGACCGCTTCCCGGGATGCCGGAGAAGCTTCACAACCAAAGAAGACGCCGGCGACGGTGCCGCTGTGGGCCACATTGACGCCGACTACGGCAGGATGATCCAGGGCGGCCTGGAGAAAAGCCGTAAAATCCGGTTTCGGCAGCCACGGCTGATTGGCCAGGGCACTGAGAGAAGCCGCCAGCCCCAGGTGGCGGTCGGTCAAGGAAGCCGTCAGGAGCTGCAGACCCAGAAAAAGAGGCGCCTGGACCGGCCGGATCCGGTCCCGATGGACCCGGTGGAAAGCGACGGTATCGACGGTCCCACCGACATCGAAGACGGCAATAGCCAGGGACGGCACCTCGGGAAACACGTGCCAGATAGCCCCTGTTTCCGGTTGTATCATGGCCATGCCCTGACAAAAAACGCCGTCTGTCGGCTCAATGGAAGCTGCCAGACGGCCTATGTCCTGCTGGGAAAGTGACTTTTGGCAAACGGCGGCGACGGCGGCCAGGACCGCGCAGATATCGGCGGAACTTGAAGCCATGCCCTTGCCCGGAGGCAGATCCGACGTCAGGAAAAAATCATACGGAAGGTCCTGGCACCGGCAATATGTCCGACCCAGGTCCAAAGCCCGACGGGCCTTTTCCCCGCCGCCCAGGAGCCGTCCCCTGCCGGGACGGACGACGACCGTACTGTACCGGTCGATGGGACACGTGATCAGGAAGGGCTCATCCTGCCAGATACCCTGCATCACTTCCCCACACGAACCGGGGACGCGGACAGTCAGCTCCATAAGCCGTAGAGCCCCAAGGAAAGAAGGGCTGTCAGGACACCGACAGTCAGGGATACGCCGTACATGAGATATATCGTCTTGCGGATGTACTGCGGCTCCAGTTCATGGTCGGCATCACCCATATATTCACGGAACGTATCCTTGCCAAAATAGCGGTTATGCCCGCCCAAACGGATGCCCAAGGCACCGGCCACGGTCGCTTCGGCATAGCCGCCATTGGGACTGGGATGCTTGGAAGCATCGCGGCGCATGATGCGCCAGGCTCCTTTGGCGTCATAACCCAGGCAGGCGGCAACGGCGATGAACAGCAGTCCCGTAAGGCGGGCCGGGATGTAGTTGAGGACGTCGTCGACGCGGGCTGCGACACGGCCGAAATAAATGTATTTATCATTCTTATAGCCAATCATGGAATCGAGGGTATTCGCCGCACGATAGACGACGGCCAGGGGCAGGCCGCCGATGGCGAAGAAGAACAGCGGCGACACGATGCCGTCGACGGTATTTTCAGCAATCGTTTCCACCGTCGCCCGCGTCACTTCCGGACTGTCCAGATGATCCGTATCGCGGCCGACGATCTTGCCGACTTTGAGCTGGGCAATGCGCAGATGATGGCGGACGAGATACCGGTAGACTTCGCGGCCGGCCTTAGCCAGGCTGCGCGGGCAGATCATGAAGGACAGGAGGACGCCCTGGATGATATAACTCCAGTGTTCATTCGGCAAAAATTCCAGGGCCAGGACCAGGACCAGCGTGATATTATAGACAAACAGCAGGGTAATGACGACGGTCAAACCGCCTAAGATGAAATGTTCCCACTTCGTCGATTTTTCATTATAAAACAAGCGTTCGAGCAAGCTGATCCAGCGGCCGATGAGGGCGACGGGATGAAGTTTCGTATGGGGGTCGCCGATGATGAAATCTACGATAAAAGCGGTCAGTACAGTAATCATTGTATTCCTTCTTCCATAATCTGCCGCAGGCGCTTCATATCCAGGGACTGGCGGACAATCCGGGCCAGGCGGTCGTATTTCGCTTCTTTTTCCTGCCGGTAATGCCGTGTCACCGGCAGGGCATCCCAGCCCTTCTGCTTCCGCAGGCCATTGAGGAACTGACGGCGGAACTCGTCGTTGTCAAAGAGGCCGTGGATGTACGTGCCCCAGGCCAGGCCGTCTTTCCGGGCTGCGCCGGCCGGGCTTTGGCAGGGCTGGCCAGCGCGGCCGGTGACGATAAAGGGATAGACGTCGTCCCCGCCGCTTTCTGTCCGGCCCATGTGGATTTCGTAGCCGGATAAGTCGGGAATCGACAGCGTTTCTCCTAAAAAGGGCAGTTCCCGGCAGTCGGCTGTCACTTGGGACGTCAATTTCCGGGATACAAAGGTCGTCGTCACGCCCAGGAGATGCAGGCCTTCGACGCGGCCTATATCGGATTCAGTCCGTTCCGGGTCACAGACGGCTTCTCCCATCATCTGGTAGCCGCCGCAAATGCCGATGACCGGCTTTTTCTGCGCCATGAAATCGTACAGGGCCTGGGGCCAGCCGTTTTCGCGGAGGAAGAGCAAATCTTCCGTCGTGTTCTTGCTGCCCGGCAGGATGACCGCATCGGCACCGGCCAGGTCGCTGGGATGGCGGGCGTAGTACAAGGCGACGTCGTCTTCCCGGGCCAAGCTGTCAAAATCGGTGAAATTGGAAATCTTCGGGACCTGGACGACGGCGATGGATACCTTATCGGCTGCCGGCCGCTGTTCCTGATCGTCGAGGGACACGGAATCTTCTTCGTCGATGCCCAGGTCGTCGACATAAGGGACTACGCCCAGGACGGGCTTGCCTGTCTTTTTCTCTAAAAAGTCAATGGCCGGCGTAAATAGCGATACGTCGCCGCGGAATTTATTGATGACCAGGCCTTTGACCAGGTCCCGTTCGTCCGGGTCGAGCAGCTCCAGCGTGCCGACCAGGGCGGCCAGCGAACCGCCGCGGTCGATATCGGCCACTAAGAGCACCGGTGCGCCTAGGTATTTGGCGACGCGCATATTGACGATATCGTGATCTTTCAAATTGATCTCTGCCGGACTGCCGGCGCCTTCGATGACCAAGGTATCGTAAGCCTTATCCAGTTCAGCCAGGGCGCGCTTGACGGCATCGAAGGCCTTGAGCGAATAGCCTTTGTGGTAGTCCCGGGCCGACATATTGCCGACGGAGCGGCCGTCGATGATGACCTGCGAGCAGGCATTTCCTGTGGGCTTCAAGAGAACGGGATTCATGGCCACCATGGGCAGCAATCCCGCAGCCTCTGCCTGGGCGACCTGGGCCCGGCCCATTTCCCGGCCATCGGCAGTGACATACGAATTTAGGGCCATATTCTGAGCCTTGAAAGGCACGACTTTCTTCCCGTCTTGTAAGAAAATACGGCACAACGCCGTCGTAATGATGCTCTTGCCGACATGAGAACTCGTCCCTTGCAGCATGATGTACTGTGCCAACCAGCTTCCCCCTCACCTGTTTCATTTCTATTGCAATGGTTTTATTATATCTTGTCTGACGGAAAATGCAATAGAAAAAGGCTTGTCGCATGTGCGACAAGCCTTTTTTCTGTAGGGGGCGCCCCAAGGGCGACTCGCCATGATAAAGGAAGCAGGCGGGCCGCCTTTTAGGACGGCCCCTACGGTAAAACATTAATCATGTAATTCTTTGTCCAGTTCTTCCAAGCGTTCGATGCGCTGTTCTGTCGGCGGATGGGTGCTGAACAGGTTGGCAATGGCACTGCCGGCACCGGCGAAGGGATTGATGATGCACATGTGGGCCGTCGCCTTGGTCGCGCCGGGCAGGGCGTAATGATGGGCGTAGTTGTCGATTTTCGCTAAGGCCCGGGCCAGGGCGATGGGGTCATCAATCATGCGTCCCCCTTCTTCATCGGCCATGTATTCCCTTGTCCGGGAGATGCCGAACTGGATGACAGAAGCGGCCAGGGGCGCGACGATAGCCGTCACCAAGAGGGCGATGGGATTGCCGTCGCCATCATCATCGTGGCCACCGCCGAAGATGGCGGCCCACTGGGCAATGTTGGCGATCATGCCGATGGCACTGGCAAACGTGGCGACGATGGTACTGATGAGGATATCCCGATGCAGGATATGGCTCATTTCATGGGCCAGGACGCCGCGGATTTCATCTTCGTCGAGAAGATCCAAAATTCCGGCAGTTGCCGCAACGGCGGCATGGGAGGGGCTTCGGCCCGTAGCAAAGGCATTGGGTACCTCCGTCGGGATGATGTAAACTTTCGGCATGGGCAGTTCCGCCCGCTGAGCCAGGTCGGCAACGATACGGTACAGGTAATGGTCTTCCCCAACTTCCTGCGCCCGATAGGCTTTAAGGACCATGGAATCACTGAACCAGTAGGAAATGAAGTTCATGCCCGTAGCGATGAGGAACATGACCATGACGCCGCTGCGGCCGCCGATAAGGCCGCCGATGGCCATGAGGATACCGGCCAGGGCCGTCATGAGGAATACCGTTTTTACGCGATTCATAAAATCAACTCCTTATCAAGAAGCTAAAAGTCAAAAGGTAAAATTGTTTACATTCTCATTATATACGGTCTTATGTTCGTTGTCAATATGGTTGTCAATAAAGAGGTTACTTCAATATCTTGTTGTTGTAGCGCCGGATATAAACGATATAGTTCCCGTCGCTGTCCTTTTGGCCGTCAAAGGCGACGGTAATCGATACGTCATCCTGGGTCCATTCCACTTCTTTGCTGGTCTGTTTGACCGGGAAATTTTCCATATTGGAATAAATCGTGGCGACCAGGCGGGAATAAATACTCTTGGCCGTCGCCTTGTCGGTCGTCTTGAAGTAATTGTCGAAAGCCAGGACCTTGCCCTTGGCCGACGTGTCGGCCGAAAAGATTTCAATGCCTTCCGTGACCGATACGTTCTTGACGACCGACGTCCGTTCGGCCCGTTCCGTAAAGGACACGGAGCTGCCGTAAAACGTCCAGTCCGGCAGGATGGAGAAATTGGCATCGAAATCGGCCCGGGGCATGCCGAGATAGACTGTCTGATAGGCCGTAAGCGGGCTTTCCGCGATTTCATCGACAGACTGATTATAATCAAAAGCACCGGCCGAAGCCGTCAAGGCTGCCCACAACAAGGCCGAAGCCATTACTTTTTTGTACATCATAGAAACGTGCCTCCTTTATAAAAACGGTGCCAGGATCAAGCTGAACAGCGCGAAGACTAGGCGCTGCAAGGGAATGAGGATATACGTGAAGAACGGCGTCATCATCAAGGCGATGAGGATGAGGAAGCTGTAGCGTTCCAGGCTGGCCAGCTTATAATTCCACGACGTCGGCAAAAAGCACATGAGGACCCGCGAACCGTCGAGGGGCGGCAAGGGAATCATGTTGAAAATGGCAAAGTTGACATTGTACAAGACAATGAGGTGAAGGACCATGGGCAGGGCTGTCGTCGTAAAGAGATGGGCCTTGACGAAAATGACTTCGACGACCAGGGCCAGGAAGGCCATGAGGAGATTGGACATGGGCCCGGCCAGGGATACACAGATTTCCCCTTTCCGCCAGTTGCGGAAGTTCCCCGGATTGATCATGACCGGCTTGGCCCAGCCGAACTGCGCCACGAGGAGCATAATTAACCCGACCGGATCGATATGGGCAACGGGATTCAACGTCAGCCTCCCAGTCATACGCGGCGTATCATCGCCCATCCAGTCCGCTACCTGGGCATGAGCGTATTCATGGACGACCATGGCAATGAGCAGGCCCGGAAGGCCGGCGATAATAGAAAGTATATTAAAATCGAACATAGAATTCTCCTTTCGTTAATATTTCTATTATACGGTATCCAGGAGAAGATAACAAGATGTGGCTCGTGGCTTGTGGGGAATGAGCGGCTTCCTATCCGACCCGGGTTCCCTGGATTCGTAGGGGCCGACCTGGTAAGGCGGCCCGCCTGAAACGATGGTGCACACGTAATGCATGACGGGTGATGCGTGAAAAAAAGCCCCATATCCCAGAATGGTCATACCCACGATTCACAGCGGGACGCCCTTTGGGCGTCCCCTACGGTATCGCAAGCGATGGAAATGAATGCTTGTCTTTTACTTCATAGTTTGTAGTATGGAGTTTGTAACTGCTAGCCACAAAAAAAGCTTGTCGCACGTGCGACAAGCTTTTTTTCACCGCTTCCGGTATTCGTATTCTACGTTTTGTTCGACGATGGCCGCTTTTTCTTCGATTTCGCGGATTTCGTTGATCATCTGCTTCACGAAGGTTTCGTCTTTGATGGATTTCAAATTGATGCGGACGCTGTAGAAAGCCGAGCGCATGGCGGCCCTGGCATTCATGGTGGCGATGACGCCATCGGTGATGACCCAGGCGTTGCCGTAGCGGACGACTTGTTCTGCCAGCTGGAGGAGGACAAAGATGTCCTTCCCCAATTCAAACGGCGATATGGCCGCATCCTTGAAGGCCTGCTGGACCGTGGCCGCCCGGTCCGGTGTGTCCTTGGGCAGGCGGACAGCGCGGATGACGCTGTCAAAAGCGGCGGCGTCTTCGGCGATGCCGTCGAGGTACCGCTGGCGCAGGCCATGGGCCTTGTCGCGAATGGAAACCATGAGTTTCTCGATTTCGCCATAACCTTTCTTGCCGATGGTCAGGTTGGCGACCATTTCTACGAGAGCGGCTGCCGATGCCGCCGTCATGGCGGCGATGCCGCCGCCACCGGGAACGGGTTCCTTAGAAGCCGTGACTTCCAGGAGCCCGTCCAGGGGCATGGATTGGAATTGTGTAAAATCCATCTTAGAACAATCCCGTAATGACGCCGTTTTCGTCGATGTCCATGCGGTTGGCAGCCGGTACTTTCGGCAGCCCCGGCATGGTCATGATGTTGCTCGTCTGGCAGACGATGAAGCCGGCACCGGTGCAGACGCGGACGTCCTTGACCGTGACCTTGAAGCCCTTGGGCGCACCGAGGAGCGCCGGGTTATCGGACAGGGAGTACTGCGTCTTGGCCACACAAATCGGCATTTTGTCGAGGCCAAAAGCTTCCAATTCTTTGATCTGTTTCTGGGCGTTGCCTTCGAAGATGACGCCGTCGCCACCGTAGACTTTCTTGACGATGGTTTCCATCTTCTTGGGAATGGAATCGTTGACATCGTACAGCGGTTTGTACGGCGTCTTGGGCTGTTGCAGCAGTTTCAGGACTTTTTCGCCCATTTCGACGCCGCCTTTGCCGCCTTCGGCCCAGCAGTTGTTGAGGGCGACTTCGACACCATAGTCTTCGCAGAGTTTACGGAGCGTTGCGATTTCTTCATCGGTGTCGCTGATGAATTTATTGATGCCTACGACGACAGGGACGTCGAAGAGGCGCATATTTTCGATATGTTTTGCCAGGTTGGCAAAGCCCTTCTTCAAGGCTTCGACATTTTCTTCCTGCAAGTTCTTCTTGTCGACGCCGCCGTGCATCTTCAAGGCGCGGACCGTAGCGACGATGACGACAGCATCCGGTTTGATGCCGGCGAAACGGCACTTGATGTCCATGAACTTTTCGGCCCCCAAGTCGGCACCGAAACCGGCTTCCGTAACGGCGATGTCCCCCATCTTCATGGCCAGCTTGGTGGCGACGACGGAGTTACAGCCGTGGGCGATGTTGGCGAAAGGACCGCCGTGGACCAGGGCCGGTGTGTGTTCGATGGTCTGGACCAAGTTCGGTTTGATGGCATCCTTCATGAGGATGGCCATAGCCCCTTCGACGCCGAGCTGGCGGGCCGTGACCAGATTGCCGTCCAGGTCATAGGCTACGGTGATGTCGCCCATGCGTTTCTTGAGGTCCATGAGGTCACTGGCCAGGCAGAGGGCTGCCATGATTTCCGATGCGACAGTAATCATGAAGTGGTCTTCCCGCGGGAAACCGCAGACTTTGCCGCCCATGCCGACGACGATGTTGCGCAGGGCCCGGTCGTTCATGTCCATGACGCGCTTCCAGATGACGCGGCGCACGTCGATGCGCAGGGCATTGCCCTGGTGGACGTGATTATCGATGGCTGCGGCCAAGAGGTTGTTGGCAGCCGTAATGGCATGCATGTCGCCGGTAAAATGCAGGTTGATGTCTTCCATCGGCAGGACCTGGGAGTAACCACCGCCGGCAGCACCGCCTTTGATGCCGAAGACCGGTCCCAGGGACGGTTCGCGCAGGGCGACGACGGCTTTATGACCCATGTAGTTCAGGGCCTGGGCCAGGCCGATAGTCGTCAAGGTCTTGCCTTCACCGGCCGGCGTCGGCGTAATGGCCGTGACCAGGACCAGTTTCCCATCTTCGTTCTTCGAGAGGCGTTTGATGGCGTCAAAAGAAATCTTTGCTTTATATTTTCCGTAGAGTTCCAAGTCATCATCGGTGAGGCCGACTTGGTTTGCAATGGCCGTAATCGGTTCCAATTTCGTCTGCTGTGCAATTTCGATATCGCTCAATACCTTTGCCATAGTAGTTGTCACTCCTGTTCTCTGCATAAAAAAAGGCCGCTCCGCTGGAAGTTTGCCCAGACGGTCGGCTTCAAGAAATCATGCTCCCCGTGGTAACTCCACTTCCGTCAGTCACATGATTATGGCCTTATTATACAAAAAAAGAACCCTTGGGTCAAGGGTTCTTTTCGTTACGTCTTACTGGATTACGCTGGTATCGAGGTGTTCAAAGCCCGTAAGCAGGCCTTTCACCTGGCTGGCGATCTGCTGGCAGCCGCCTTTTTCCCTGCTTTCGATATTCAGCGGCATGTTCGGGTCGTGGAGGGACATGCGCAACAGGGCCCAGCCGTTGGGGAATACGAGGCGCACGCCTTCATAGGACGGCTTGGCGATGGAAATGCCGGCTGCAGCGGCCCGGTTTTCGAACTGTTTGAGCACGTCAGCCCCATAGGCCTGGACACCATCAGTGCCGGTGATTTTCAGGCGAAATTCGACGCCTTCTGCCGGATGGCCCAGTTTGGCGATGAGGTCGCCGAGCTGTTTGCCTTCTTTCTTGGCTTTCGCCGCAGCGATGAGCAGTTTGACCGCCAGGTAGGCACCGTCGTCGAGGTAGTAGTTTTCGCTCAGCGCACCGTGGCCCGACGTTTCGATAGCCAGCGGCGAGACCGTGCCGGCCTCGTTGAGGCGGATACATTCGTCGATGACATTTTTATAGCCCCGCATGTAGCGGTGATGGACCAAGTGGAGTTCATCCTGGAGGAACGTCGTCAGTTCATCCGACGTGACCGAGTCGGTGACGATGGTGCTGCCAGGATAATCGGGCGCCAGGATAGCGGCCATCATAGCGATGAGGGCATTGCGGTTGATTTCTTTCCCATCGGGCAGGACGGCGCTCATGCGGTCGACGTCGGTGTCGAAGATGAGGCCCAGGTCGGCTTTGTTGTCGAGGACGGCCTGGCGGATCGACGCCATGGCGTCGGCATTTTCCGGGTTAGGGATATGGTTCGGGAACATGCCATCCGGTTCGAGGAACTGGCTGCCCGTCGTATCAGCGCCGAGTTCAGAAAGGACCTTGGTGGCAAAGAATCCGCCGCTGCCGTTGCCGGCATCGACGACGATGTGCATCCCTTCCAAAGGACGGTCGTACATCCCGGCACAGAGGCCGGCGCAGATCTTGCGGCGCAGATGCAGCGAATAGAGGTCGATCAGGTCCAGCGAGGCAATGGCAGCCGACGAGACAGCCATGGCCGACGACTGGGAAGCCAGGCTCAGGACTTCCGTGACCTCGCTCTTTTCCAGACCGCCGTCGACGGTAAAGAATTTCAATCCGTTGCGGTTATACGGCAAATGGCTGGCCGTAATCATGATGGAGCCATCCATGTGAGTATCTTCAAAAATGATGGACATGAACATAGCCGGTGTCGAAGCCAGGCCGCAGTCCGTGACGTGGACGCCTTGACCGAGGAGGCCGCCGAAGACGGCTTCTTTCATCATAGCTGCCGATACACGGGAATCGTGGCCGACGGCAATGTGCAAGTCACTCACCTGTTTATTCAGCTTCTTCGCCAAAAACTTGGCAAAGCCAGCGGCAATGCGGTTGACCGCTTCCGGTACCAACGTGACGTCTTCACCGGGGACGCCGGCAACGGCGACGCCGCGGACATCACTGCCATTCTGTAATTTCATCATTGCTTCTGTAGAAATCATGTATTCATGTTTCCTTTCTTCAATTTAGCGCACCGAGGTCCGCCGCTTTTTATCATACTGAAAATCAGGCCAAAAGGCAAGCCTTGACGATGGCCTCTGCCGTAAGGCCGTATTTCTGCAAGAGTTCTCCGGCCTTGCCCGATTCGCCGAAACAATCATCGATGCCGACATAGGCCTGGCGGGTCGGATAGCGGCGCGACAAGGTTTCTGCCACGGCACTGCCCAGGCCGCCGATGACGCTGTGTTCTTCAGCTGTGACGACGAAACCCGTCTGTTTGGCCGCAGCGACGACCAGGTCTTCGTCCAGGGGCTTGATGGCTGCCATATCGATGACCATGGCCTGTTTTCCCTGGGCTGCCAGGGTGTCCGCCGCAATCAGGGCCTGCTGGACCATGAGGCCCGTGGCGATGATGGTCACATCCCGGCCTTCGCGCAGGACCGTCCCCTTCCCCCACTGGAAAGGACAGCTGCCCTGGTAGACGTCATCGACTTTGGCCCGGCCCATGCGCACGTAGACCGGCCCGTCGTGGGCAATGGCAGCCCGGATGACGGCTTCCGTTTCCGCCGCATCGGCCGGACAGACGACGGTCATATTGGGCAGGCTGCGCATGAGAGCCAGGTCTTCGACGGACTGGTGCGTCGCCCCGTCTTCGCCGACACTGAGGCCGGCATGAGTGGCACAGATTTTGACATTGAGCCGCGGCAGGCAGATGGAGTTGCGAATCTGTTCAAACGCCCGGCCCGTGCCGAAGACGGCAAAGGTGCTGGCCAGGGGAATCTTGCCGCAAGCGGCAAAGCCGGCAGCCGTCCCCATCATATCCTGTTCGGAAATGCCCATGTCGAAGTAGCGTTCCGGCGCGACCTCCTTAAAAGCGATGGACCGCGTCGACGAGCCCAGGTCGGCGTCGAGGACGACGATCTTGGGATTTTTATACAATTCCGTTTCTAAGAGATGCCCGTAAGCATCGCGTGTTGCCATTGCCATCAGCCTTCGCCCCCTAATTCACGTAACGCCCGTTCACATTCTTCTTTCGTCGGCGCCCTGCCATGCCAGGACAAGGCGTTTTCCATGAAGGACACGCCTTTGCCCTTGACGGTCTGGGCGATGATGGCCGTCGGTTTCCCTTTCAGGGCCTGGGCCTGGGCCAGGGCCGCTTTGATGGCGTCGTAATCGTGGCCGTCGATGTCCAGGACATTCCAGCGGAAGGCCCGGAACTTGTCGGCAATGGGCATGACGTCCATGACTTCTTCATTGGACCCATCGATCTGCAGGCCGTTGTGGTCGATGAACAGCGTCAGGTTGTCCAGCTTATACTGAGCTGCTGACATAGCCGCTTCCCAGATCTGGCCTTCTTCGATTTCGCCGTCGCCGGCGATAACGTAGACCCGCCAGTCTGCCCCGTCCAATTTGGCCGTCATGGCCATGCCGTTGGCTGCCGACAAGCCCTGGCCGAGGGACCCGGTGGTCATATCGATGCCCGGCGTCGTATTCATGTCGGGATTGCCCTGAAGCATGGCGCCGCACTGGCGCAGGTGCCACAGTTCCTCTTCCGGGAAAAATCCCCGTTCGGCCAGCGTCGCGTACAACGCCGGCACGGTATGGCCTTTCGAGAGGACGAAACGGTCCCGGTCCGGCCAGTGAGGCCGCTTGGGGTCGACCCGCATGACATCAAAATACAAGACCTGCAGCATATCGACGATGGACAAGGAACCACCCGGATGACCCGACTGGGCCAGGGTAACCATCTTGACGATATTCTGCCGCACGTGAGCCGCATGGCGGCTCAATTCATAGCTATCCATAAGAAAGCCCCCTTTTGCCTTATATTATAGCACAAAAGGAGCTGTCGCATCGCGACAGCTCCTTTTAAGTTGTTAGTGACTAGTGGTTAGTTGTTAGTGGATGGCTTTAGATGTAAATGCCCATTGGCTCTCTTCATAGGAGAGTTGTCAGCACAGCTGACTGAGAGGTTCAACCTCTCCGGCCCTGCGGGCCACCTCTCCTATTAGGAGAGGCTTACGGTCTGCGACCTGCGGCCGCGGCCTTCGCAGTTCAGTTTCTTACGAGCCACGAACCACGCTCACAACACATACTTCTCGATGGCTTCGGCGACGGCACCTTCATCATTGGTGGCGTCGGTGACGACGTCGCAATACGGGCGGATGATGGGGTTGAGATTGTGGACGCCGACGGAAAGGCCGGCCGCTTTGAGCATATCCGTATCATTGATGTTGTCGCCAATGGCCAGGGTTTCTCCATAAGGCACGCCCAGGAGGTCGGCCAGTTTCCACAAGCCCGCCCCTTTATTGACGCCGCGGTGCATGAATTCAATATAGCGGTTACTGGAAAAGCTGACGGTAATATCGTCCAACAAGGGGCGGATTTCGGCGTGTATCTGCTGTAGATACTCGTAATCCGTATTAGTCACGATGAGCTTGCAGACTTCTTCTTTGCCGCGGATGAAATCGAGGCTCTCCGCTTCGACGGGCACGTACCCCATGCGGCCGTGGAGGAACGCTTCTTCATCGGGTGTGATATTCGTGATATAGACGACATCACGCGTATAGATATGCATACATTGACCGTATGCACAGCAGCGACGGAAAATCCGGTCGGCCAAGTCGAAGGGAATGGGATCCCAGAAAAGGGATCGGCTGCCCTTATTTTCCGTAATATGGGCCCCATTAAAACCAATGACATACTGGTCCGCCTGGTCGTAGAGCCCCAGAGTTCTCAAGACGCCTTCGATGGAACGGAACCCCCGACCCGTACAGGGAACGAATTTTACACCTTTGGCGATGGCCGCCGTAATGGCTTCGATGTTGCGCTGGCAAATCGTCGCATCGCTGCTGAGCAGCGTTTCATCCATATCACAAGCAATGATTTTATACTTCATGTCGACTCCTTTTCTGTCGTAACGGCTGGGGCATAGTAGTCATAAATCTTCCAGGCTGCGAGCGCTGCCAGACATTCAAAGATCCAGAAGGCGTGCCACACGCCATCAGGGCCAAAGACGCGGCAGAGGAGCCACGCCGCCGGCAGGCTGATGACAACGTAGCGCAACAGCGTGATGGCAAAGGACGGGTTGCCCTTCCCCAGCCCTTCCAGAGCGCCAGACGCCGTAATGGACAAAGCCGACGGCACGCTCCCCCAGGCAATGATGCTCAAGGCCGACGCGCCAGCTGCGATGGTTTCCTGACGAGACGTGAACCAGCCCATGAGGACGTCCGGTATAGTCAGACAGATGATCAAGCCTGCCATCATGATCAGGCCGTTGAGAACGAGCGTCGTCCGATATATAGAGCGCACGCGGCCCAATTCCCCAGCTCCGTAATTATAGCCAATCAACGGCCGTACACCTTGAATGATACCATTTGTCGGCATAGAAAGAAAGGTCTGGAGCTTATAATAGACGCCGAGAACGAAAATATAAGTCGGCGAAAAAGGCGCCAAGAAATGGTTCAAGGCGACGAGGAAAACCGACGACAAGCCCATGTTGAGGGCTGCCGGGATGCCGATGCCATAGAGCCGTTTATCGAGTTCGATATCCCAATGGAGATGGCAGCGGCGGACTTCGACCCGCAGCGGCCGCCAGTGACAGATAAAGGCGTAGAAGAGCAGGTTCACCGTCTGGCCCAAGCCCGTCGCCCAGGCCGCGCCTTCAATCCCCATGGCCGGAATCGGTCCCAGGCCAAAAATGAGGATCGGGTCGCCAATGATGTTGACCAGGCAGCCCAAAGACAAGCCAACCATAGTAACCTGCATGCGGCCAACGGCTTGGAACATCTTTTCATAAACCAAGTCGACGCTGAGGATCGTAGAAAAGGCAAAGACGATGACGGCATAGCGCAGGCCTAGGTCGATGAGCCCGGCATCCTGCGTAAAGGCCCATAAAAAAGCCGGCACAGCCCAAATACAGCCTGCCGTCATGACCAAACCATGGATGACAGCCAGGAAGACGCCATGTGTCGCGGCTACGTCAGCTGTCCCCTTCTGGCCCGCACCGAGACAGATGGAAATGATGGCATTCAGGCCGACGCCAAAGCCGATGCAGACAGCATTGACGAAGTTCTGCATCGGAAAGACCAGGGACACAGCTGTCATAGCCTGTTCGCTAATCATGGCGACGAACAGGCTGTCGACAATATTATAGAGCGAATTGACGATCATCGACACGACGGCTGGCAGAGCCATGGAAACGATGAGCGGCAAAATGGCCCGTTCTTTCATAAATGATTCGTCCATACGTCACCTGCTTCGACGGTTACGAAGCCAGCGCCAAAGGGAAGTTATGCCTTTGATGACCAGATAGAAAATGAAAATATTCACTAACAATCCGAGGATGTCGGCGCCCCAGCCCAGGGACCCCCAGCCAAAGAAATGGCTGAGCATACTGCCCAGGAACATGCCGCCGGCAAAGAGGCCGACACCACGCATGACGCTGCCCAGACGGGACGAAGACGTCGTCCGGTTCGTATTGGCCTGCGGGCTTTCCGCCTTGCGCGGCTGAGCCTGGATGGGTTTCGTATTGCCCGTATTGGGCGCTGCCTTTGTGCCCGTCCCGGTTTTCGGCGTCACCGCCTTTGGCGCCGGCAGCGATTTCGGCGCCGACACGCGGACACCGCCACCGCCTTTGGCAGCCTGTACGGAAGACGGCATGGCCGGCAAAATCAGGGCCATCCATAAGGCAAACATGCAAATGGCAATAAACGTCTTTTTTTTCATAAAATTTCTCCTTTATAATGCGTCCCGCGATGCCCCTGACGCTTTCACAGGCGCCGGGCCGCCGTGGGGGAACATGATGTCATACAAATGGATCGTCGCCAAATAAGCCGACAGCTTGCCCTGTACGCCAGCCAGGGCTTCGTGGACGTCGCAGAAACCGTAACGGCGATGATAGGGGCATTGGAAATCGCCATCCAGGCAGCTGGTGATCATATTTTCCCGTTCCATGACGTTGATGATATCCATGAGGGTAATGTCATGCAAATCCCGGGTCAGGCGGCAGCCGCCCTGGGCGCCGCGGATGATTTCGATGAAACCGGCCCGTTCGAGCTTTTTAGAAATCTTATAGGCAAATTGCCGGGGTACCATTTGTTCATCACTGATTTCCCGGATATTCTTCAATTGTAAATCAGCCAGGGACCGTAAAATGCGGATGGCATAATCTGTTTCTCTGGTAATAATCACGATGTAAGACGCTCCTTCTCATTCTGTATAGTTTAAGTCTATTATAACGTGAAATGGCAAGAAATGCTAGCCGTAAATCGCTTGCGGTTCCCAGAAAAACCCGATATAATAAATAGTGTTTGCATGTTTTAGCTTTAACTACAGATGAGGTGTACTATGTCATTAATCGATGAAGTAAATAATCGCCGTACTTTTGCCATCATCTCCCACCCTGATGCTGGTAAGACGACGCTGACTGAAAAATTACTGCTCTACGGAGGTGCTATCCACCTGGCCGGTTCCGTCAAAGCCAGAAAGACGGCGAAGCACGCCGTTTCGGACTGGATGGAAATCGAAAAACAGCGTGGTATCTCTGTCACCAGTTCGGTCCTTCAGTTCGACTACGAAGGCCATCACATCAATATCCTCGACACGCCGGGCCATCAGGACTTCAGTGAAGATACGTACCGGACCCTCATGGCTGCCGACAGCGCCGTCATGCTCATCGACGTCGCCAAAGGCGTCGAAGCCCAGACAAAGAAACTTTTCCGCGTCTGTAAAGAACGGGGCATTCCCATCTTCACCTTCGTCAATAAAATCGACCACTTCGGCCGCAACCCCTTCGACCTCATGGATGAAATCGAAGACATCCTGGGCATCCACGCCTATCCTATGAACTGGCCTATCGGCCTGAACGGAAACTACCAGGGCATCTACGACCGGGCTTCGTCGTCTATCGAACTCTTTGAAAAAGACACGACCCACGGCCAGCGCAAACTGGCATCGACCAAAGGCTCTGCCGACGACCCGATTTTCAAGGAACTCCTCGATGAAGACGTCCACCAGGGTCTCATCGACGACATCGAGCTCCTCGACGAAGCAGGCGACGAATTCGACATGGAAAAGGTCAAGCGCGGCGAACTGACGCCGATGTTCTTCGGTTCGGCCATGACCAACTTCGGCGTCAAGCCTTTCCTGGAAGAATTTCTGCGTATGGCACCGAAGCCGCAGCCGCGCAAATGTCTGGAAGGCGTCGTCGAACCGACATCGGACCAGTTCACGTCGTTCGTCTTCAAGATCCAGGCCAACATGAACCCCCAGCATCACGACCGCATCGTCTTCATGCGCATCTGCTCGGGCAAATTCGAAAAAGGCATGACCGTCACCCACCGCCAGTCGGGCAAGACCCTGCGCCTCATGCAGCCCCAGCAGTTCCTGGCCACGGAACGGACCATCGTCGAAGATGCTTACCCGGGAGACATCATCGGCGTCTTCGATAACGGCACCATGGGCGTCGGCGACACCCTCTATTCGGGCAAGAAAAAAGTCACCTTCAAGGACTTCCCGACCTTCCCGCCGGAACTCTTCGCTCGCATCCGCGCCAAAGACTCGATGAAGCGTAAACAGTTCCTCAAGGGCATGACCCAGCTGGCCCAGGAAGGGGCCGTCCAGATTTATGAAAACCTGGGCTCCATGGAAAGCTACATCGTCGGTGCCGTCGGGCAACTCCAGTTCGAAGTTCTGGAATACCGCCTGAAACACGAATACGGCGTCGACCTGGAAATGAACCGCCTGCCCTACACCGTCGCCCGCTGGATCCAGGACAACGGCCACGACTACAAGGAATTGAAGAACATCGACAGCGCCATGATCGTCAAAGACCACAAACAGCGCGTCGTCCTCCTCATCGCCAACGAATGGCAGACCAACTGGATCGTAGAACGGAACCCGGAATTTACCTTCTGCACCACACCGGACCAACTCGCCATCGATGAACCTGAAGAATGAGTTAAAAAAAGCTGCCGCTTACGCGGCAGCTTTTTTGTGTATCGTGGGTCGTGAGTCGTTTGGCGAAAATTCGTAGAAATACCGGACAGGCTGTACACAGGATTCGCGCGGGCGTCCCACGTGGACGCTCCTACGAACCACGAATCACGGCAAACGACCCACGGCGCCAAAGGCGCCTTTAAGCCGTGAGGCAGCACCATTCCGGCAGGACCACGGTGCGGTCGAAGGCCGGGATCCAGGTCCCCTGGCTATGGTCATAGGTCCGGACGAGTATGTGGTCTTCGTAAAGGTAGAGGGAGTTAGTGTAAATCGTGTCTTCATCCCAATCGCTGTTATAGACGTTGAGGACGCGGCCTTCATAGTAATTGGCGTCATCCATGAAGGTGGCATCGCTTGGCATCGTATGGGTATGGCCGGATACCCACAGGCGGACCTGGTGATGGCGGGCCAGGATAGTACGGATATCAGCTGCCGGCTGGACAGAATTGCGCGGCGACGGCAGGCTGATGCCGGGGCGGCTCGATACGGCCGTCTGTTCCAGCGGGGCATGGCAGAAGATGATCGTCGGCTGCTGGCGATGGGCGGCCAGGGTCTGGTCCAGCCAGGCCAACTGCTGATGGGACAGTTCGACGGCTGCGCCGCCGGTCACGGTGTCAGGCGATAAGAAGACCAACAGGTATCCGCCCTGCTCCCCGGCATAATAAAGGGGGCCGAAGGTCTGGGTATAGCGGGCGAAATGGATGATCCGTTCCGTGCAGCTCCCAGGGCGCAGTTCGCCATGATGGCCCGTATAGAGCAGTTCGTGATTTCCAGCAATGAAAGCCTTGCGTTTCTTCAATCCATTGACGACAAGGCGCACCAAGCGGTATTCGGCAGCATCGCCGTTGCGCTGGACCATGTCCCCTGTAAAGACAGCCAGGTCCAGGTCCCGCCAGTCATTCATTTCCTGGAGCACCCTTTCTTTGGCGGCCATCCGCATCAGGCGTTCCTTCGGCGGGACCAGGTTCTTACAGGGATAATGGAAATCACTGATGATGACCAGGCGGGAATAATTCCGCTGAGGCTGGGCTTGGGTTTTGGCAAACAACGACGCAAACATGGCATTTCCTCCTTCATCCATACAAAAACAGGCTCGGGCTGTATACGTTCAGTATAGCCAGAGCCTGTATATTTTTTGCAAAAATCAAGGGAAATATCCGTAAAAGCTTACTTCTTCGCGGCTACCGGGTAGTCCTGCAGGGCGTCGTATCCTTCTTCGCCGGTGCGGATTTTGACGGCATTATCGATGGCCGACACGAAGACCTTGCCATCACCGTAGTTGCCCGTATAGAGCACTTTCTTGGCCGTCTCGATGATGGTCCGCGGCGATACTTTGGAAACGACCATTTCTACGCGGACTTTCGGCAGAAGCTTGGCCGACACCTTGGCGCCGCGGTAGAATTCGGTCCGCCCTTTTTCGATGCCGAAGCCCAGCGCCCGGGTAATGGTCATGCCCGTGATGCCGATGGCTTCCATGGCATCCTTCAAGGTTTCGAACCGCTTCTCATCGGTAATGATGGTCACGTTATACATGGCATGGCCGCCGACCGGCTGGGGACTGGCCATGACCGAATTGGGGATGACCTGGTCCAGGGGGATTTCTTTCGCCCCTTGCGGCGCTTCCCCGGCCTTCAAGGCTTCGGACAAGTATTCCAGACTGTCGCTGCGGTCCAGGCCGTAAGCCGGTATCAGCCCGTTTTCCTTGAAGTCCAGGCCGTTGATTTCTTCGGCTGCCGATACGCGCAGGCCGATGGTCGCCTGGAGGATGCGAAAGACCAACGTCATGGCGACGAAGACGAACAGGCCGATAGCTGCGACGCCGGCGATCTGGACCAGCAGCAAATGGGTGTCACCCGTATAGAGCAGGCCGTCTTTGACACTGAACAAGCCCGTCAGGATCGTTCCCAAGGCCCCGCAGCCGCCATGGGCCGCAATGGCCCCTATGGGATCGTCGATGCGGAGCTTCTGGTCAATGAATTCGATGAGGAAGACGACGACGACACCGGCGATAGCGCCGATGAAGAAAGCGCCAGGCACACTGACGACATCACAGCCGGCCGTAATGGCGACCAGCGCAGCCAGACAGCCGTCAAGGGTCATGGATACGTCAGGCTTGCCATAGCGGATCCACGTTGTCACCATGGCTGCCGTCGTCCCGGCAGCGGCTGCGATATTGGTGATAAAGAAGATAGCTGCCGCCTTGAGCAGGGTCTGTTCCCCCGATAAGGACAGGGTCTGGCCGCCATTGAAACCGAACCAGCCGAACCACAAGATGAACATGCCCAGGCAGGCCAGGGGCAGGCTGTGGCCGGGAATGGCATTGACCGACCCATCCTGGTTATACTTGCCGATGCGCGGACCCAGGGCCTTGGCACCGGTCAGGGCACAGATGCCGCCAGTCAGGCTGACGACAGAAGCACCGGCAAAATCATGGAAACCCAAGGCGCCCAGCCAGCCGCCGCCCCAGACCCAGTGGCCGGCAACGGGATAAATGATCAGGCTGATGATAATCGTGACCAGACAATACGACGAAAACTTCGTCCGTTCCGCCATGGCACCGGATACGATGGCTGTCGTCACGGCACAGAGGACAGTCTGGAAGAGCAGAAAGGCCAGGTCCGGATAAGGTGTCCCGGCCGTGAAATCCACTTTCTGGGCAAAGAAATCCGGTACCCCGATGAGGCCGGACAAATCGTGGCCGAACATGAGGCCAAAACCGGCCAGCCAGAAAACCAGCGTAGCCAGGGCAAAATCCATGAAATTCTTCATGACGATGTTGCCGGCGTTCTTGGCCCGCGTCAGACCCGCTTCGAGCATGGCAAAGCCAGGCTGCATGAAGAAGACCAGGACTGCGGCCATGAGAATCCAAAGTGTATCGATTGCCGAGTAACTCATCGTACTTCCCCCTCTTCTTCCGGATACGTCAGGCCCCACTGCTGGCGGATGGCCGTCATGAGGTCCATGACCGCTTTCGTATAATCCAGATACATGCCCTGGCCACCATGAGCCACGGCATTTTCCATATCCACGATTTCGTATTGCAGGGCCTTGGCCTGGCTGCCGGCCTGCAGGACCTGCTGGCGGCCATCGGCCGTATAGGTGAGCGTCGCCGTATCGGCCCGGGGATAGTCGTAGATTTCGATATACCCCTTGTCAAAAGCGGCCATGCCCCGTTTCGGCTGCTTAGCGTGGAGCGATAAGGAAATCGTCGCCATTTCCCCTTCCCGGTTCTGCAAGAGGATGCCCGCCTGTTCATCGACGCCGGTTGGCGCCAGCCGGACCTGTGACGCAATCTGGTCGGGCTGACAACTCATGAAATAGCGGACGAAAGACAAGGCATAGACGCCGATATCGAGGAGGGCCCCGCCAGCCAGAGAGCGGTTGAAGAAGCGGTTCGTCATGTCATAGTCTTTATAACTGCCGAAATTCATCTGGATGAACCGCAGCGGCCCCAGGGCCCCGGAGCGGATAAGCTCGGCGAGCTGCTTATAAACCGGCATGTGATACAAAGTCATGGCTTCGGCCAGGACGACGCCGTGTTCCCGAGCACAGCGCCGGGCCTGGTCCAGTTCCCGGCTGTTCAAGGTGATGGATTTTTCGCAGAGCACGTGCTTCCCGGCAGACAGGGCCGGCAGGAGATAGCGGATATGCGTATTGTGCGGCGTCGAAATATAGACGATATCGACGTCGGGATCGGCAAAGATATCCTCTGGCCTGTCGTAGACCTTGGAGATGCCGTATTTTTCAGCAAAAGCCAGGGCCTTCTCATGGGTCCGGTTGCCGACACTGTATAAATTCCCGCCCAGGGCCTGCATCGCCTGGGCCAGTTCATGGCCGATGACGCCGCAGCCTAACGTCGCCCAACGATATGCTGGCATAACGATTCCCCCTTTTATGCTAACAGGCGGCCGACGAGTTTGACACAATCTGCCGCATCTTTAGAATAGCCATCAGCCCCGATTTCATCAGAGAAACTCGGCGTGACGGCCGCGCCGCCGATGATGATCTTGCCGTCGTAATGCTTATCCGCCGCTTCGGCGATGACGTCCTTCATGTGCATCATGGTCGTCGTCATCAAAGCCGACAGCCCGACGACAGACGCTTTTTCACGCAGCGCCGTCTCGATGATCGTACCGGCCGGCACGTCCTTGCCCAGATCGACGACTTTATAGCCGTAGTTGCGCAGCATGAGACCGACCAGGTTCTTGCCGATATCGTGGACGTCGCCTTCGACGGTCGCGATGACGATGGTCGCCATGTCCTGCTGGCCCGGTTCCTTCTTGATGAGCGGTTCCAAATAGGCAATGGCCGTTTCCATGGTGTTGGCGCTGGCAATGAGCTGGGGCAGGAAGTAGACCTGTTTATCGTACAAATCGCCGACTTTCGTAATGGCCGGGATGAGCAGGTCGTTGATGACCGCATCCGGTGCCATGCCCTTGGCCAGTTCGGCCTGGGCCAGGGATACGACGGCATCCTTTTCCCCTTCCAGGACGGCCTGATAGACGGGATTGACCGGCCCTTGTTCAGTCTGCTGGGACTCCCCCGCCGCCACGTCGGCCGGCATCCCCTGACGGGCCAGGAGTTCTGCCTCTTCCTGGCGTTTCTTTTCGGCTTCTTTCTTGTCGAAATACTGCATGCGGTGGATATAGGCCAGGTCGCAGCCTTCCTTATTCATGAGCATGTTGGCAGCCGCTGCCGTATTCATGAGCAGGTCCTGGGACGGATTGGCAATAGCCATGGTCAGGCCGCTGGCGATGGCCATGGAGAGGAAAGTGGCATTGACATACATCCGGTCGGGCAGGCCGAAGGAGATATTGGACAGCCCGCAGACCGTCGCCAGGCCCAGGTCGCGTTTGCAGTGCGAGAAAGTCGCCATGCAGTCCAGGGCCGACGTCGGTGCCGCACCGACCGTAGCCACCAGGGCATCGACGACGATGTCTTCCGGCGTAAAGCCATGGTCATAGGCATCGGTCAGGAGTTCGTCGAGGACGGCGTGCTTTTCTTCCAGCGTCTTAGGGATACCGGCGTCGGATACGGGCAGGGCAATGAACATGGCGCCGTACTTCTTGACGACCGGCAGGAGCTGTTTGCGCTTTTCCGTTTCACAGGAAATGGAATTGACCAAGGCCCGGCCGGGATAGATGCGCAGGGCCGCTTCCATGATTTCCGGCGAACTCGTATCGATGCTGAGGGGCAGGCCCGATACGCCCGTCACTTCGTAAATGGCTTTGAGCATCATTTCCTTTTCATCAATGCCGTTGGTCCCCATGTTGACATCGAGGATGGCCGCGCCGTTGCGTTCCTGTTCGCGGGCCATGGCGCGTACCAGGTCCAGCTTTCCCGCCCGCAGTTCAGCCTGGAGCTTCTTCTTGCCCGTCGGGTTGATGCGTTCACCAATGACCTGGAAAGAGCCGTCGAGCTGGATTTCCACGACCTGCCGTTCCGAAGCCAGGACGCGGTGATGGCTGGCATGAGGCGCTTTCGGCGTCATCTGGCAGACCGCATCGTGGAGGGCCCGGATATGGTCCGGCGTCGTCCCGCAGCAGCCGCCGACGATATGGGCACCGGCTTCGATGAGCAGTTTACCGTCCTGAGCAAATTCTTCCGGCGTCGTCTTGTAGACCGTCTTGTCGCCATCCCATTCCGGCAGGCCCGCATTGGGCTTGGCAATGAGGGGAACCGTTGCATATTCATACATCTTCTGGACCGTTTCCACCATATCGGCCGGCCCGGTCGAGCAGTTCAGGCCGACAGCGGCGACGCCGAGGTGCTGCAGGACGACGACAGCCGCTTCCGGCGGCGTCCCATAGAGGGTACGGCCGTCTTTTTCAAAAGTCAGCGTCGCCATGATGGGCAGGTCGCAGACTTCTTTGATGGCCAGGACGCAGGCTCGCGTTTCCTGGAGGCTCATCATGGTTTCGACAATGAACAGGTCGACGCCGGCGTCATACAAGACCTTTGCCTGTTGGCGATAAACATCGACCAGTTCCTCAAAGGTCAGGTCGCCCATGGGATAGAGCTGCTGGCCCGTCATGGTCATATCGCCGGCGACCAGGGCCTTCCCCTGGGCGGCTTCCTTGGAAATGGCGACCAAGCCCTGGTTGATGGCGGCCAGCTGGTCGTCCAGACCGTATTCGGCCAGTTTGATGCGGTTCCCCGTAAAGGTCGGTGCATACAAGATCTGGCTGCCCGCTTCGACGAAGTGGCGCTGCAAGTCGATCATGACCTGGCGGTTCTCCAAGATCCATTTTTCCGGGCAGACGCCGATAGGCATGCCCGCCTGTTGCAGATTCGTCCCGGTCGCACCGTCGAGCATGACGACGCCGCGGCTGAGCAAGTGCTGGAATTCTTCGTTAGTCAATCTAAGTTCCCCCTAAAAATTCAGATAGTCGATATATAAACGCTGAAAGGCTTCATCGTTGCCGAGGACGATTTCTTCCGCCCCGTCGGCGATGGCCTGTAACGTGTCTAAGGTCACGGCGCCCGTCAAAAGGCCGATGGCCCCTTTCAGGGACGTATTGCCCACGGCCGTCGTCCGTTCAGCCAAATCCGGCGGCAGCAGGCCGATGACAGCCGCTTTCTGCGGATCCAGATAATAGCCGAAGCCGCCGGCCAGCCAGACCTGCCGGATACGCTGGCGGGAAAGGCCGCTCCGTTCGATGAGCGACTCGATGCCGGCCCGGATGGCGCTCTTGGCCATCTGGATTTCCCGGATATCCTGCTGGCTCAGGATGATGCGCTGATAATCCAGCGTCGATGCCAGCGGGAAGCCTTTATGGAAATAAGGTTCGACGAGTTTCCCCGTTTCGTCGACCAGGCCTTCCCGGACGAGGCTGGCCATGGCTTCCAGGATGCCCGTCCCGCAGATGCCGACAGGGACCCCATGGTCGATGGTCCGCACCTTGGCCCGGCCCCGCTCGATGTGGACCCCGCAGATGGCCCCGGGCACACTGCCTGTTCCCCAGGTCAGCTTGCCCCCTTCCAGGGCCGGCCCGGCCGGTGCCGAAACGATGAAGCGTTTCTCTTTGTTCCCCAAGGCCATCTCCCCATTGGTCCCCAAATCGACGAACAAGCTGAGGTCGTCCGACGAAGCGACGCCGCACTGCCAGATGCCGGCCGTAATATCGGCGCCGACGTAGGTACTCATACCGGGCAGCAAAGTCACTGTGCAGTCCGTAAGTACGCCCTGCCGTCCCAGAACGGCCTGTACTTCATAGGTCCCGCCACCTAGCGAGACGGGATGGAAGGGCCAGTTCCCCAAGCCCTCACAAGACCAGCCCATGAGCAGATGGAGCATCGTCGTGTTGGCCGCGATGGCCATGCGGTGACAATGGCCGGCAACGCCGGGATGGTCCTGGAAGAGTTGTTGCACAAGGCGCGTCAAATCGCGACGGACGGCTTTCTGCAAGGCCTTTCCCTTGCCATGGCAGGCAGCGCCGATACGGCTGATGACGTCGGCCCCAAAGGAACGCTGGCTGTTGACGGCCGTCGCCGTCGCCAGGATCTGGCCATCGGTGCAGTCGACGAGGGCTGCGGCTAACGTCGTCGTCCCGATATCGACAGCCAGCCCGTAGTCATGACCTTCCGTTACCACAGCAGCCGGGTCCGTCGAGTCGGCTGCGACGGCCGAAAAGCCCTGCTGCTCCTGGACCGGGACGACGAGCTCTACGGCATCGCGGGTCACGGCCTTACAGGCCAGGCGCCAGCCCTGGGCCAGTTGTTCATCAGAAAAGATGCGCCGGTCTTCGGGCGTGACCGGCAATGTCCCCTGGACGACGCGGACGCGGCACTTGCCGCACATGCCCTTACCGCCGCAAGGCATGGCCAGAGCCGTTCCCTGAGCCTGGATATAGTCATGGACCCGGCAGCCTCCGGGGCAGGTAATATGCACTTCCTGAGACGTTCCAGCCTGGCGCTGGGTGCAATCCGTCTTCGGGCAGGATGTACAATCGTGATTCACTTGGAACACAGCCGGGTCGTCGCCTAAGTCAAAGACCAGGCTCATGGACTTCACCGGCGACAAAGCCATCGAGGCATTGACCGTCACGCCGACCGTCCGGCCGGCAGAAGTCTCACGGATGACATCGGCCTGGACCGATAAAGGCAGGTCGCTTCCCGGCTCGTGCCGGCAGACGATGCCGCAGCCCTTTTGCCGGCAAATGAGTCGGAGCTGCTGGAGAACCTGCTGTTCCAAAGCAAACAGACACGTATCCGCCATGGCATCGAACAGCAGAGCCCCTACGTCGTCGCCGTCATCGCGATAGCGGTCCAGCTGACGACTCACAGCCGCGCCTAACGTCAGAATGACATAGAGCCGTTCCCCGGCAAAAGCCAGAGCCGCCTTGGCCTGCAAAGACCGCCGCAGGAGCGGTGCCATATCCCGGCACATCCCTTCAGCCCGTTCCCAGGCCTCCCCTTTCGAGCCATAGCCGGCAAAGCGCAAGGCCTGCTCTATATCGGGAGCAATCCGCTGCCCCCGGATGATACGAATATCTGCCATATACTTCCTCCTAAAAAGATTATCCATAATACATAAATTATATAACCTCAAGGCGTCTCGTGGCAACACAATCTTAATAAAAAAAGGATGGTCGCACGCGCAACAATCCCTTTCAAGCCATTAGTGGCTAGCAGTTAGTTGTCAAATTGGACGAAATATAAGCAGTTTCATCAGTATCTTCTAATAGCAATTTTGCGTAGACATAAATACAAAAGGTAGAAAATTCCTTTGACATGCCCAATCATAGTTCAACCTCTCCGCCCCGCTGGGGCACCTCTCCTATAAAGAAAGGCAAAACAAAAAGACCGCACATGAAGATTTTTATCATGTACGGTCTCTTTTTCATTGATGGTGGGCCCACTTGGGTTCGAACCAAGGACCAACCGGTTATGAGCCGGTGGCTCTACCACTGAGCTATAGGCCCAAAGGATAAGGCACAAGGCCTTACCAAATCATTATACGCTAATTGACATATGACGTCAAGGATGGATTTCGACTTAAAGGAAATCTTTGATTTTTTCCCGTTTGCCCCAGTTGCGGAGTTTGCTCAGGGCTTTGCCTTCGATCTGGCGGATACGTTCACGGGTGACGTTGAAGTGCTGGCCGACTTCTTCCAGGGTACGGGGACGGCCGTCTTTGAGGCCGAAGCGCAGGTAGAGGACCTTGCGTTCCCGGTCAGTCAGACAGGAAAAGACGTCTTCGATCTGTTCTTTCAGCAAGATGAAGGAGGCAGCGTCGTCAGGGGCGACGGCTTCCGAGTCTTCGATGAAGTCGCCGAGGTGGGAATCTTCTTCTTCGCCGATCGGCGTTTCCAGGGATACCGGTTCCTGGGCAATCTTCATGATTTCCCGGACACGTTCTACGGGAATGTCCATCTTTTCGGCGATTTCTTCCGGCAACGGTTCGCGGCCTTTATCCTGCAGGAGCTGACGGGAAATGCGGATCAGCTTGTTAATGGTTTCGACCATATGGACCGGGATGCGGATAGTCCGGGCCTGGTCGGCAATGGCGCGGGTAATGGCCTGGCGGATCCACCATGTCGCATAGGTACTGAATTTATAGCCTTTGCTGTAGTCGAATTTATCGACGGCTTTCAACAGGCCCAGGTTCCCTTCCTGGATGAGGTCCAGGAACAACATGCCCCGGCCGACATAGCGTTTGGCGATGCTGACGACGAGGCGCAGGTTGGCATCGGTCAGTTTTTTCTTGGCAATCGTGCCGGCTTTGATGTCTTCTTCTGTCGCATCGGGAGCATTGCCCTTTTCAATGGCCTTGGCCAGGGTAATTTCTTCTGTCGCCGACAGCAGGGGGACGCGGCCGATTTCTTTCAGGTACATGCGGACCGGGTCATCGATATTGATGCCTTCCGGTACGCTGAGGTCGACATTGTGCAGATCCGGCACTTTTTCTGCATCTTCATCATCTATATCATCGTGTTCATTCATGGAATCATCTTCGCCGATGATGTCGATGCCCTTGTCGGCAAAGACTTCGTACATCTTATCGATCTGGTCCGGCGTCAGTTCGTCTTCTTCCATGAGGTTCATGATTTCTGTATAGGTCAGGCTGCCTTTCTTCTGCCCCATTTGCAAGAGCTGCTTGATGTGCTGCAGGGCCAGGGCCTGGCGTTCTTTTTCACTCAACGGTTTCTTTACGGCTGCATCCTTTTTCTTGGACGTCTTACGGCGCGTCGTTTTCTTCGTCGTTTTTTTCGTTACTTTCGTATCATCTGTCGTTTTATTCACCATGGTGTACAGGCTCCTTTCTGCTCCTCAAGACCATTGTTTCATTTCATCGTTAATTTTTTTACAGGCTGCAAGCTCTTCAGCCAACCTTGCATCGCCATTCCGGCTATAAGTGGCAGCCAGGCGGCTGTGCGCCAGGTACTGCTTTTGTAAATCGGCCAGGCGAAAGCGCTTGACATAATCCATCAGTACATTTTCGTCCATTGGGACATCTTGTAGAACCATAATTCGTGCTACTTCTTCGGCCTCCTCAGGAGTTAATTTTTGCTGGATGTCATGTGGTGTGTACATCCCTTGGTGTGCATACGTATCCAAAATGAGCTGGTAAATATGGCGCCGCCGCCCATCGGCAAAGAGGTCCGGCGAGACTTTGGCCTGGACCCGCCCGCAGGCAGCCGGTTTTTCCAGGAGGAAACGCAGGATATTCTCTTCAGCCACGGCCATGGAGCCGTTCCCGCGGGCTGCGGCATTTTCCTGGGATACGGACTGGGAGATGACGACCTGCTGCTGGCCCGCTTCCGGGTGGGCAGCGACGTATTTATTGAACTCGCTGCGCACGGCGTTTTCCCCGATTTGGAGCTGGCCTGCCAGTTTCTTCAGGAAGGCTTCCAGGAGGACCCGGTTATCGACGGCGGCGACGACGGGAAGGACCATGGCCGTAATGGCCGATTTCCCTTCGAGGGTCGTCACATCGAACTGCTGCAGCGCCCGCATGAGCATGTAATCGAGCACATTCGGCGCTTCATCGACAGCCTGGCGGAATTTTTCCGGTCCGGCGGCGTTGATGTATTCATCAGGATCCTTCCCCTGCGGCAGGGACAAGACGCGGATGCGCATGCCCAGGCCGCGGACGATTTCCATGGCCCGCCGTGTCGCCTGCCGGCCGGCGCCGTCCATATCGTACCCCAGGACGAGTTCTTTGGCCTGGCGCTGCAAGAGCCGCGCCTGTTCCGGCGTAAAAGACGTCCCCAGGGACGCAACGACATTACGGATGCCCCGGTTATGAGCGGATACGACATCCATATAGCCTTCGACCAGGATAGCCTTGCCCTGCTCATAAATCGCTTTATGGGCCAGGTCCATGGCGAAGAGAAGGCGTCGCTTATTGAAAATCGGCGTTTCCGGCGAATTGAGGTACTTCGGCTTGCTGTCGTCGAGGACGCGGCCGCCGAAACCGACGATGCGGCTGCGGCCATCGCGGATGGGAAACATGACCCGCCCGCGGAAGGCATCGTAAAAGTGGCCGTTCTTTTCCTTGGCCAGCCCCAGGAGGACTAATTCCCTGCCGGTGACGCCTTTTTTCATAAAGGCTGTCGTCAGCTTATTCCAGCTTTCCGGGGCAAAGCCCAGTTTGAAAGCTTCGATGGTATCGTCCGATACGTGGCGTTTGTGAAAATAAGCCAGCCCGGGCTGGCCGTAATGGGTCCGGGTCAGGCAGTTATGGAAAAAGTTACCTGCCATTTCGTTGATCTGATACAAGCGGTCCCGCTGTTTATCGCGGGCGATTTCTTCGGCCGACCGTTCGACGACAGGCAGGGCGAGGTGTGCCCGTTCGGCCAGTCGTTCGACGGCATCGGAAAAGGAAAGGTTTTCTTTTTTCATAATGAATTGGAAGACATCGCCATGAGCATGGCAGCCGAAACAATAGAAAAAGCCTTTGTCGGCAGCGACGCTGAAGGAGGCGGTCTTTTCATTATGGAAAGGGCAGCAGGCCCAAAAGTTCCGGCCCTGCCGTTTCAGCGACACGTAATCGGAGATGACGCTGACAATGTCATTGGCCTGTCGGACCTGTTCGATAAATTCGCTGGAAAACCGTTTCACTCATATCACCTGTTTCATTTCAATAACGCTGACGTATATATTATTCTCTATCCACCTGTGAAATTCCTTCTTTAGGGAACACTCTTTTCTCGCAAATCATAAAAAATGGATACATAACATTCCTATGATATACTATTTCGACGCGGAGCGTCAAGTTTCCTTTTCCAGAAGATGATTTTTTCTGAAAAACCGCACGCTCAGGCCCTTGCGGGCTAAAATATAGCCCACATGATTTCACGAAATGTATGGATTTATTTATTTTCATTTTGTATAATAGATGTAGACAAAGCCAATATAGGGGAAATGCATATGATTCATTTTACAGTAGGGACGATTATACGGCCTACTTCATTAGGCGGTGCCTTGAAACATTTCGGCGTCTCGTCGACATTGCGGCGCCGGATCAAACACAACGGCATCTGCACCATCAATGGACAGGCGGCGTCGACGCGCGACTTCGTCCAGGAAGGGGATGAAATCTGTGTCACCCTTCCGGAAAAGAATCCCTTTCCGCCAGAGGATATACCCATTGGCATCGTCTACGAAGACGACTACCTCATGGTCATCGACAAGCCGGCAGGTATCCTGATGCACCCGACATCCGCCGTCCGGGACGGGACCCTGGCCAATGCCGTCGCCTATCACTATGAAAAGACGGGCCAGCACTGTTCGTACCACCCAATGCACCGCCTGGACAAGAATACGTCCGGCCTCTGTATGGTCGCCAAGGAGCCGCAGATCCAATATGCTTTCGATAAGCAGGACCTGGGGTATAAGCGTTTGTACTTAGCCATCTGTGAGGGACGATACCCATCGCGGGTCACAACTGTACACGCCCCCATCGGAAGATGTCCCGATAGCATCATCACCCGCTGTGTCCGCCTCGACGGAAAGCCGGCCTGGTCCGATTTCACCTGCCTCGCAGCTGGTAGGGACTACAGCCTGCTCCAGGTCGTCCTGCACACGGGACGGACCCATCAGATCCGGGTCCACAGCAGTTACCTGGGCTATCCCCTGGCCGGCGACGACCTCTACGGCGGTTCGCGCCGCTTCATCGGCCGCCAGGCCCTGCACGCCTACTGCCTCCAGTTCACCCACCCCATGAGCCATCGCTTCATCACCGTTAATTCCCGGCTGCCTGAAGATATGGACGCCCTCGTCCAACGGGCCGGCTGGAATTATATATACTAAAACATCTTTACGTATTATGTAGGAGGAATGTAAACATGCCATTAATTGGAACTACAGAAATGTTTAAAAAAGCCTATGAAGGCCACTATGCTATCGGCGCATTCAACATCAACAACATGGAAATCGTCCAGGGCGTCACCCAGGCCGCTGCTGAATTGAATTCCCCGATCATCCTTCAGGCTTCGGCCGGTGCCCGCAAATACGCTAAACCGCCGTATTTGAAACATCTCGTAGAAGCAGCTTTGGAAGATCATGATCTCCCCATCGCCCTTCACCTCGACCACGGCGCTGACTTTGAAACCTGCAAAGACTGCATCGACGGCGGTTTCACTTCCGTCATGATCGACGGCTCGAAACATTCTTTCGAAGACAATATCGCCCTCACGAAAAAAGTCGTTGAATATGCACACGCTCACGGCGTCGTCGTCGAAGGCGAACTGGGCCAGCTGGCCGGCATCGAAGATGATGTCAAAGTCGCTGCTCATGAAGCTCACTATACCCGTCCGGAAGAAGTCGAAGAATTTGTATCCCGCACGGGCGTCGATTCCCTGGCCATCGCTATCGGCACCAGCCACGGCGCATTCAAATTCACACCGGAACAGTGCACGCGCAACGCAGACGGCGTCCTCGTACCGCCGACACTTCGCTTCGACATCCTCGAAGAAGTCTCCAAACGCCTGCCGGGCTTCCCGATCGTCCTCCACGGCGCATCTTCGGTCGTACCGGAATATGTCAAGATCATCAATGAAAACGGCGGCAACCTGGCTGACGCTATCGGCATCCCGGAAGATCAGCTCCGCAAAGCGGCTTCCATGGCTGTCTGCAAGATCAATATCGACTCCGACCTCCGTCTCGGCCTGACTGCCGGCATCCGTCAGCACATGGCACAGCACCCGGAACATTTCGACCCGCGCCAGTACCTCGCCGACGGCCGTCAGTTCGTCCATGACATCGTCGCTCACAAGATTAAATGCGTCCTCGGCTCGGAAGGCAAAGCTTAATCGTATGTCTTGTAAAAAAGGTATTGATTTTTTCTGCGCCATATGGTAAAATTTCTTCTAGTGTTCTTGTAAATTAGGGAGGTGAATCCATTGCCGCAGATTAAATCCAATATCAAAACGATGGAAAAAGACGCAGCTCGCCACGCAGCTAACTCTCAGGTTAAATCTTCTGTTCATACTGCTATCCGCCGTACGACCGAAGCTATCGCCGCTGGTGACGCTGAAGCTGTTAAAAAAGCATTCGATAAAGCTAGCAGCGTAATCGACAGCGCCGCACAGAAAGGCGTTCTCCATAAAAACACTGCAGCTCGTAAAAAATCCCGTTTGGCTTCCAAAGTCAATGCTATGGGTAAATAAGCTTGACTGAAAAGGGGGACTGGCGCATGAAGGTTTCGACCATCATGCACGGTCCCTTTTTCGTTTATGTTTGAGGTTTGAAGCTTGAAGAAGGCCTTTAAATTTAAAGCCATCCGCTAACAACTAACTGCTAGCCACTAACAACTTTAAAGGGCTTGTCGTTGTGCGACAAGCCCTTTTTCATACAAGGAGGATGCTATGTTCCCCCATTTATTTCAATTGCGCCATTTCTTGGTCCTGTTCTTTCCCCTGCTCCTGACGCAGATGGCCCAGGTCGGGACGGCCGTTTTCAGTTCGATTTTCAGCGGCCGCGCCGGGACGATCGACCTGGCCGGCGTCGCCGTGGCCGTCAATATCTGGTATCCCGTCTTTGCCGGCCTGTGCGGTATTTTCTTCGGCATCTCGCCGATCATCGCCCAGCTCCGGGGTGCGAAAAGGACCGAAGAAATCCCGCCGTACATCATGCAGAGCCTGTACCTGAGCCTGGGCTTTACAGTCGTCATTTTCCTGGCCGGTGCCGTTCTCATGCCGCCCTTCCTCGACTTCATGGGCCTCGACGCGCCGGTCCGCTACATCGCCTGGGAATACCTCAAGGCCCTGGCCCTGGGGCTGGTCCCCATCTGCCTGCAGGCGACGATGCGCTATATCGTCGACGCCCACGGCAAGACCCACGTTTCCATGACGATCTTAGTCATCAACCTGGTCCTGACGATTCTCCTCTTCCGCCTGCTCATCTTCGGCGCCGGTCCCATTCCGGCCATGGGCGGCATCGGCACGGGCTATGCCATCACCATCGCGTCTTGGCTGTCTTTCCTGCTCTTTGCAGCTGTCCTACAGTGGATGGAACCGTTCCGGTCCTATCACCTGTGGAGCCGCCTGCGGCCCGTCAGCTGGCATCACATCCATCACCAGCTGGAATTGGGCATTCCCATCTTTATCGCCGTCTTCTGCGAAACGAGCCTGTTCTCCATCGTCGGCCTGTTCATGGCCGAGTTCGGCACGCTGTACCTGGCCGCCAACCAGGCCGCCATCAGTTATTCGACCCTGACGTACACCCTGCCCTGGAGCATCAGCCTGACGGCGACCATCGTCATCGGCTATGAAGTCGGCGCCCGCAATTACGCCGCAGCCCGGCAATACGCCGTGCTCTGCCAGATGACGGCTTTTGTCATCGCCCTCGGGCTCATCGCCATGACCTATCATTTCATCGACCCCATCGCCAGGGTCTTTACCAGCGATGCCGAGACGTTCTGGGCCATCCGCATGTTCATCTTCTATGCCGTCGCCTTTTCCTTCTTCGATGCCGCCGGTACGCCGGTCCAGGGCATCCTGCGCGGCTATAAGGACGTCAAGATCATCACTTATGTCGCCTTCGTGACGTACTGGCTCATCAGCATCCCCATGGGCTATGCCATGGCCCACGCCACGTCTTACGGCCCCTATGGCTACTGGATCAGCCTCATCATCGGCCTGGCCATCAATGCCAGCGCCCTGAACTGGCGCCTGTGGAAACATACGGCCTGGAAAGTTCCCATCTCATACCCATCTACTAAGGAGTGATTTTATGCCAACTACTCAGCAATTAACGGCTTATGCCCGCGTCCTCTTACAGAAGGGCCTGAACCTGCAGCAAGGCCAGACCCTGGTCATCAACGCCCCTGTCGAATCGCACGACTTCGTCGCCCTCTTGACAAAAGAGGCCTATACGGCCGGCGCCGCCCAGGTCGTCTGCAACTGGCGATCTGACGCCATGGCCCGCCTGCGCTACGAACACGAAGACCAGCAGTACTTCGAGTCCCTGCCGGACTGGCGCCGCGATTTCAGTCTCTATTACTACCATAAGAAAGCGGCCTTCCTCAGCCTCATCTCGGCCAACCCGTATCTCATGGACGGCATCGACACTAAGAAGATCTTCGCCCAGCAGAAGGCCCAGAACGAAGCCCTCAAGGAATACATCGACGGCATGATGGCCTCGAAGACGACGTGGCTCGTCGCCGCTGTCCCCAGTGCCATCTGGGCCAAGCTCCTCTATCCGGACCTCGACGCCGACGCCGCTTATGAAGCCTTGTGGAAGCAAATCCTCCAGTCATCCCGCGCCGACGGTGCCGATGCCCTGGCCGACTGGGACGCCCATCTGGCAGAGCTGAAGAAGCGCCGGACCTGGATGACGGATCAGCACTTCACCAGCCTCCATTATACCAACAGCCTGGGGACGGACCTGACCCTCGGCCTGCCGGACGGCCATATCTGGCAGGGCGGCATGGAAGAGACAGCAGACCACCTGCTGTTCAACGCCAACATTCCGACGGAAGAAATCTATTCAGCACCTAAGGCGGATGCCGTCAACGGCACAGTCTACAGCACGAAGCCCCTGGTCTATAACGGCAACCTCATCGACAAGTTCCATTTGACCTTCAAAGACGGCAAAGTCGTCGCCGCAGCCGCCGAAACGGGTGAAGACGTCCTGAAGAAGCTCATCGCCATCGACGAAGGCGCCTGCCGCCTCGGCGAAGTGGCCCTCATCCCCTACCATTCCCCCATTTCCCTGTCGGGCATCCTCTTCTATGAAACGCTCTTCGACGAAAACGCCTCGTGCCACCTGGCCCTGGGTGCATCGTATCCGACCTGCCTGATTGGCGGCGCCGATATGGACAAAGACGCCATCGCCGCAGCCGGTCTCAACGATTCCATGATCCACGTCGATTTCATGGTCGGTTCGCCGGACCTGACCATCACCGGGACCAAGGCAGACGGCACGACGGTGCCGGTCTTTACCCATGGCGACTGGGCACAATAACGATTTTCCATTGACAAGCCCGGCCATCCGTGCTATTATAAGACGCAACAACCATATACCCTTCATCCAGAGCAGCTGAGGGACTGGCCCGATGACGCTGCGGCAACCCCCTATCGGGAAGGTGCCAATTCCAACGGAACATTCCGACAGATGAAATGAAACCGTATATACGGCCGTCATCTGCATGACGGCCTTTTTTGTTGTTGTTTTTCCCTAGTTACGCCTATTTTAAGGAGTTGATATTGTGATTACACTGAAAAATATTACCAAGACCTACGGCGGCTCGGCTCAGGTCCAGGCCCTGAAAGGCATCAACCTGACCATCGAAGACGGCGAAATCTTCGGTATCATCGGCAAGAGCGGCGCCGGCAAATCGACGCTGGTCCGCTGCATCAATATGTTAGAGAAGCCGACGAGCGGCCAGGTCATCATCGACGACAAGGACCTGACCAAGATGAGTGAATCCCAGTTGCGGGCAGAACGCAAGAACATCGGCATGATTTTCCAGCATTTCAATCTGTTATCATCCCGTACGGTTGCCGAAAACATTGCCTTCCCGCTGGAACTGATTGGGGCCTCGAAAGACGTCATCGAAAAGAAAGTCGCATCTCTTCTGGACCTGGTCGGCCTCAGCGACCGGGCCGGCAATTACCCGTCCCAGCTCTCGGGCGGCCAGAAACAGCGTGTCGGCATTGCCCGCGCCCTGGCCAGCGACCCGAAGATCCTGCTCTGCGACGAAGCGACGTCCGCCCTGGACCCGCAGACGACGAAATCCATCCTGGAACTGCTCCAGGACATCAACAAGCGCCTGGGCATCACCATCGTCGTCATCACCCATGAAATGGCCGTCGTCAAGGAAATCTGCCATCGCGTCGCCGTCATCGAAAGCGGCGTCATCAAGGAAATGGGCCGCGTCGTCGACATCTTCACCAATCCTCAGTCCCAGACGATGAAAGACTTCGTCACGTCCATCATCAACATGGAACTGCCGGCAGGCATCAAGAACCTGGGCGTCACCAATCAGCCTGCACCGGACCGCAACATGCTCGTCCGCCTGCGCTTCAAAGGCGCTGCCACCAACGATCCCGTCGTCGCCGACGTCGTCCGCAAGTTCAACGTCGAAGTCAGTGTCCTCTATGGCAACATCGACTATATCCAGGATGAACCCTTCGGCTACCTCATCGTCGTCATCATGGGCGATATGGAAACACAGGCCAAGGCATTCTCGTATATCAAAACATTACCGATTGGAAGTGAGGTTTTAGGTTATGTCCCAAGAAATAATTAAGTTAATGCTCCAAGGCATTCAAGAAACATTCTATATGGTCGCTGTCGCCACGATCATCGGCGGCATCATCGGTATTCCCCTGGGTATCACCCTGGTCACGACCAGCAAAGGCCATATCCTGGAAAACCGCTTCATCAATCAGATTCTTGGAACCATCGTCAACATCATCCGTTCCATTCCGTTCATCATCCTCATGGTCGCCATCATCCCGCTGACGCGCCTCATTGCCGGCACGTCCATCGGTACGACGGCAGCCTGCGTCCCCTTGACCATCGTCGCCATCCCCTTCCTGAGCCGTCTCGTCGAAACGTCCATCCGCGACGTCGATTTCGGCCTCGTCGAAGCGGCCGAATCCATGGGGGCTACGCCCTTCCAGATCATCCGCAAGGTCCTTATCCCGGAAGCCCTGCCGACGATCATCAATAACATCACCGTCCTCATCGTCAACCTCATCGGGGCATCGGCCATGGCCGGCGCCATCGGCGGTGGCGGCCTCGGGGATATCGCCATCCGCTACGGTTACCAGCGATTCCGTCCCGACGTCATGCTGGCGACGATCATCATCCTCATCGTCGTCGTCAACGTCATCCAGGCCGGCGGCGACTTCGCATCGAGAAAAAAGAATAAGAAGTGATAGAAAAAGGGCTTGTCGCGCGTGCGACAAGCCCTTTTTAGTGGTTAGTGGCTAGCAGTTAGTGGTTAGCCGCGGTCCCATGGACCGCTTTGTAGGGGCCGTCCCGGAGGGCGGCCCGCTCATGCCAATGGATCACGGGAGTCTTACATATACCCGACGGGTTCGTGAATGGGATTCCTACAACGGGCCGCCCTTTGGGACGGCCCCTACGAACCACGAGCCACTAACCCCCAATCTCCAATGCCCCTACAATATCCTGGATGTGTTCGATGCCTTCGTCCTTACAATACTGGTCCAGTCCTTCGGCGATGGTTTCTACGGCCCTGGGGTCCACGAAGTTATGGGCCCCGACGGCGACGGCGCTGGCACCGGCCAGCATAAATTCGACGGCGTCCTGCCAGGTCGTGATGCCGCCCAGGCCGAGGATGGGGATGGATACGGCCTGAGCCGTCTGCCATACCATGCGCAGGGCAATGGGTTTCACAGCCGGGCCGGACAGGCCGCCTGTGATGTTGCCCAACAGGGGGCGGCGGCTCTTGATGTCGATGGCCATGCCCGTCAGGGTATTGATGAGCGATACGGCGTCGGCACCAGCCGCTTCGACGGCTTTAGCCATGACCATAATATCCGTGATGTTCGGCGACAACTTGACGATGACCGGTTTCTTCGTATGGTCCTTGACGCTGCGCGTGACTGCAGCGGCTGCTTCCGGCTGGGTCCCGAAGACGATGCCCCCTTCTTTGACATTGGGGCAGGAAATATTGACTTCCAGGGCGGCCACACCATCGACGTCGAGCTGGGCTGCCAATTCGCCGTACTCTTCGGCAGTACCGGCCGAAATATTGACGATGAGCGGCGTCTGGCAGGCCTTACGGACCTTGGGCAGGATGTCCCGCTTAAAGACTGCTACGCCCGGATTTTCCAGGCCGATGCAGTTGAGCATCCCTGCCGGCGTTTCGGCGACGCGGACACCGGGATTTCCCGGCCGCGGCAGCGGCGTGATGCCTTTGGAAATGATGGCCCCGACGTGGTCGAGGTCGAGAAAATCACTGTATTCTACGCCGAACCCAAAGGTTCCCGAGGCTCCCATGACCGGTGTCTTCATGGAAATCCCGGCGAATTGGACGGCAATCCGTTCGCTGATCATGCAAAGACCTCCTTCGCGTCAAAAACAGGACCGTCGGCACAGACTTTATAGCGCTTGCCGTCGAGCTGGCTTTCAAAGGTGCAGCCCAGGCAGACGCCGATGCCGCAGGCCATCCGTTTTTCCATAGATACTTCACAGGCGATGCCGGCCTTGGCCGAAGCCTGGGCAATGGTCTTCATCATGACCGTCGGGCCGCAGACCGATACGCGGTCGATGGGCTGATCGGCAAAAATCTGCGGCAGCGCATCGACGGCAAACCCTTTGATGCCCTGCGAGCCGTCGTCAGTCGTCACGTAGATCCGGCCGGCATAGGGTTCAAAGAACTTCGTCCAGAACGTTTCGGCTGCCGTCTTTCCGGCGACGAGCACGATGGGATGGTCCAGGCGCTTGGCCAAGAAGATGAGCGGTGCCAGGCCGACGCCGCCGCCAGCCAGCAGGACCTTGCCCGGTGTCGTCGTAAAGACGCCTTCCCCTAACGGGCCTTCGACGCTGAGTGCATCGCCCTGGCGCAAGGTCTTCATTTCGGCCGTACCGACGCCGACCAGGCGGTAAATAATAGTCACATTGCCCGATTCCGTATCGGCATCGACGATGCCGAAAGGACGGCGTAAAAAGGTCTGTCCCCCATCGCGGTGGACATTGACAAACTGACCGGGCCGCGCTTCTCTTGCGATTTGCGGCGCATGGAATACCATTTTCCAGACTTCGGGAATAATGGCTTCATTCTCGACGATAGTCGCCATTTCCAAGAATTTTTTCACCCTCTGATCATCCTTCCTCTGTTTGCAATAAGTCGTCTTTATTGTACCACAGAACTGCCGATTTTCGTAGCCGCGATTATAACTGCCGCTTCTTGCCGATTTCCTGGCGCATCTTCTTTATATTGTCCCGGAAAAGGCCTTCTTCCTGCATGGCAATCCGCGTATAGAGGACGTCGCCGATGGCCATGTGGATCAGGCGCGATGCCCCGGCTTCCGACGTATACTGGACTTCACGGCCCATGCCGCACAGGCAGACATCGGCTTCCCCGGCCAAAGGCGACTGGCCGTGGCTGGTGATGACGATGACCTTGCCGCCGGCCGCCTTGGCAGCCCGGACGGACTGGAGCAGTTCCTTCGTCGCCCCGCTGTGGGACACGGCCAGGACGACATCTGCTGGCGTCATGAGTGCCGCTGCCGTCACCTGCATATGGGAATCGGCATATTCCCGGATGGCCAGGCCCAGGCGCAGGAACCGCGTGGCCATATCCATGCAGACCGTCGCCGAATTGCCGAAGCCAAAGACATAAATCCGCCGGGCCTTCAAGATGAGCCGGGCCGCTTCATCGACGGCATCATAATCGAGGAGGCTCAGCGTATCCTGCAAACCTTCGGCGATATTGGCAAAAACCTTGGACGCCACCTGGCGGCCCGTATCGCCGGCCTGGATATCGTGGAAGTCCTTCTGCGGCGCTGCCGACAAATCGGCAGCCAGCATGAGCTTCAATTCCTTCAACCCGCTGCAGCCCAATTTCTTGCAAAACCGGGAAATGGTGATTTCCGAACTCTGCGCATGAACGGCCAGGTCCGCTACGGTCTCTTCCATGACCTCGCCGGGATGATCGACAATATAATCGGCAATACGGCGCTCTGACTTGGTCAGACCGCCGTATGCACTGCGCAGGACAGGAAATACCTGGAGCTTCATTTCTTCCATCGTCTTCCCTCCTACTTTCATATTCACTTTTATTTTAGCCTACAAAGAGATTCAAAACAAGTACACCAGCTAAACCCATGACGGCAATGATTGTTTCCAGGGCGCACCACGTGCGGACGGTCTGTTTGACCGTCAGGCCGAAAAATTCCTTGAACAGCCAGAAACCAGGGTCATTCGGCGGGCTGAAGATGAGCGAACCGGCGCCCGTAGCCAGGACCATCAGTTCCGGATTGGCACCGGTGACGGCGCAGATAGGGGCAGCAATACCGCCAGCCGTCAGGGCTGCTACCGTAGCCGAACCGCAGGCCGTGCGGATGACGGCAGCGACCAGCCAGGCCAGGAGCAACGGCGACAAATCCGAACCGGCGACGAGGTTGCCGATGTACGTGCCGACACCGCTGTCGATGAGGACCTGTTTCAAGGCACCGCCACCGCCGACGATGAGCAAGATCATGGCAATGGTCAGGACGGCATCCTGGACGGTCTTCATGACATCTTCCATGGATTTGCCCCGGCCCAGGCCGAAGGTATAGATAGCGATGGCGACGGAAATGGTCAGGGCAATGTCCGGCTGACCGAAGAAGGTCAGGATATGGCGGGCCGGGACATCGGCACCCATGGTCAATTTGGCAATAGCCGAAGCAGCCATGAGGATGACCGGAACCAGGGCCGTAAAGACGGAGATTCCGAAGCTGGGCATTTCATCATCTTTAAAGATTTTCGGGTTGTACATGCCCTTAGGGATTTCCGGATTGATGTCGCGCGTCAGTGTACAGTACAGCGGACCGGCGACGATAGCCGTCGGGATAGCGATGATGGCACCATAGACCAGGGTCGTGCCGATATCGGCATTATAAATGATGGAAATCGCTGTCGGGCCCGGATGAGGCGGCAGGAAGCCGTGCGTGACCGACAAGGCCGCAGCCATGGGGATACCGACTTCCAGCAGGGGAATCTTGGCTTCCGCCGCAATGGTGAAGACCAAGGGGATGAGCAGGACGAAGCCGATTTCATAGAACAAGGCGATACCGACGATGAAGCCCGTCAGGCAGACGGCCCATTTGACCTTTTCCCGACCGAAGACGTTGATCAGTGTCGTCGCAATGCGCTGGGCACCGCCGCTTTCAGCCATGAGCTTGCCCAGCATAGCACCGAAGGAAACGACGATGGCCAGGCCGCCGAGGGTCCCGCCCAGCCCTTTTTCAATGGTCGGGATGAGCTTGTCGATAGGCATGCCTTCGGCCAGGCCGACGGCACCGGCGACGAGGAGCAAAGCCAGGAAACTGTTGAGCTTGACTTTGACGATGAGGAAAAATAAGACGAGAATGCCAATAGCGAGTATGACGAGTGGCATAATGAGAAACCTCCTTTATTTTGTATAATGTTCATGCCAATGATGATGGAAGGTGCCGGCTTTATCGACGCGCTGGAACGTATGGGCGCCGAAATAGTCGCGCAGGGCCTGGATGAGGTTGGCTCCGACCTGAGGGCTGCTGTAGGCGTCGAGGTATTGGAGCGAAGCCGAGAAGGCCGGAATGGGAAGGCCGTTGGCAATGGCCAGGCCGATGATCTGCCGCAGGGCGCCCTGGTTGGCATTGATTTTAGCCAGGAAGAAATCGTCGAACAAGAGATTGTCCAGCTTCGGATTCTTGTCATAGGCTTCGGTGATCTTAGTCAGAAATTCGGCCTGGATGATGCAGCCGGCCCGGAAAATGGAAGCGATGGCGCCGTAATCGAGGTTCCAGTCATACGTTTCCGAAGCGCTCTTGTAGAGGGAAAAGCCCTGGGCATAGGCGACGATCTTGGCCGCATACAGGCTCTGGCGGACGGCTTCGACGAAGTCCGGGCCGCTCTGGGTCGTCAGGGCCGGCTTGGCAATGACATCCTGTGCTTTGGCACGGCCTGGTGCGTTGGACATGACGCGGGCATTGCAGGCTGCCGTAATCATGGAAATATCGACACCCTGTTTCATCGATTCGATGCTCGTCCAGCGGCCGGTCCCCTTCTGACCGGCGGCGTCGACAATCTTATCCAGGACCTGTCCGCCTGCTTCGTCGTCTTCGGCGAAAATATCCGCGGCGATACCGATGAGGAAGCTCTTCAGTTCGCCCTGGTTCCATTCATGGAAAATCTTAGAAATGGCGGCGTTATCGTAACCGCCGACGTGTTTGAGCAATAAATAAGCTTCGGCGATGAGCTGCATATCGGCGTATTCGATGCCGTTGTGGACCATCTTGACGTAATGGCCGGCGCCGTCTTCGCCGATGTAAGTGCAGCACGGCTTGCCATCAGCCGCTTTGGCCGCAATGGCTTCGTAAATGGGCTGGATTTCAGGATACGTTTCCTTATTGCCGCCCGGCATGATGGCCGGACCGCGGCGGGCGCCCGTTTCCCCGCCCGAAATGCCCATGCCATAGAAATGGATGCCGTCTTCTTTGCAGCGGTCGTAGCGGCGGCGCGTATCGCCGAAATAGGAGTTGCCGCCGTCGATGATGATGTCACCTGTATCCAGGAGGGGCAGCAGCTGGTCGAGCATGCTGTCCACAGGCGCACCGGCCATGATCATGAGCATGATTTTGCGCGGCCGCTTCAGGGAAGCCAGGAAATCCTTCAGCTCGAAGTAGCCCGTAATCTTGTCATGGGGCCGTTCCTTGAGGAACTGTTCCGTCAGATCCGGCGTATAGTTGTAGACCGAAACGTCGTAGCCGTGGTCGGCCATGTTCAGGGCCAGGTTACTGCCCATGACGGCCATGCCGACGACGCCAATATCGTGAAGTGCCATAGGTATCTCTCCTTTTCACTGGAAATTATAATTTCTGCTGGTATGCCGTAATGTCGGCAAATTCTCCCTGCAAGTTATGGTAGAGCCGGACGAAGATGTCGTAGAGCTGCTGGTAGACGGCTACGTTTTCTTCGATAGGCGTATAGATTTTCTTGGCGTGGACCAAGTCGGCCGTATCGGCGATGCTCTTCAATTTGCCGCTGGAAATGAATCCCAGCACGGCCGCCCCGAAAGCAGCGCCTTCACTGTTGTCCGGCAGGGTGATGGGCTGATTGAGGACGTCCGATAAAATCTGGAGCCACAATTTCGACTTGGTGAAGCTGCCGCTGACGCGGATGTCCTTGATGTCGCCAAATTCCTTGAGAGCTGCCATGACGCTGTTCAGGCTGTAGCAGATGCCTTCCATGACGGCGCGGATCATGTGGGACCGGCTGTGATTGAGGGAAAAGCCGAAGAACATGCCCCGCAGTTCCGAGTTCCAGTACGGCGCCCGTTCGCCCGTAAAATACGGCAGGCAGATGAGACCGTCGGCGCCGGCATCGACGTGTTCTGCCTTCATGGTCATCAAGTCATAGGGGTCGATGTCCAGCGTTTCCAGGGCACTGCCGCCGTAATGGCAGATTTTATCGCGGACCCAGCGCAGGATCATGCCGCCGTTGTTGATGGCACCGCCGGCAACCCACATGTCGTCGGTCAGGTTATAGCACCACGTGCGCATCTGCGGGTCCGTCTTGGGCTGGCGGGTCAGCATGCGCAGGGCGCCGCTGGTCCCGATGGTCCCGCTGAGCTGGCCCGGTTCGACGGCACCGATGCCGACGTTGACCAGGACGCCGTCCGTAGCGCCGATGACGACGGGAAGGCCGGCCGGCAGGCGCAAAATCTTGGCAGCGTCTTCACACAAACCCTGGCTGTACGTCGTCGATACGACAGGCGGCAGCTGGTCTTTAGTGACACCGGCATAAGCCAGGATTTCATCATCCCAATCCAAGGTCCGTTCGTTGTACATGCCGCTCGTGCTGGCTGCGGACTTGTCGATGACCCATTGGCCCGTTAAGTGATAGAACAAATAATCTTTCAATGATCCGACATAGCGCATCTGGCGGAAGAGTTCCGGCTGGTTCTGGCGCAGCCAGATGATCTTGGCCAGGGGATAGCAGGCGTGGATGGGGCAGCCCGTCCGTTCATAGAAAGACCGGCACAAGCCTTCGTCTTTCTTCATTTCCCGGACAATAGACGCGCTGCGGCTGTCAGCCCAGGTCTGCATGTCCATGAGGGGTTCTTTGCCTTCGTCGAGGCCGGCGAAACTGTGCATGACCGTGCTCAGGGCGATGCCGGCCAGCTCCTTGTTCTTATAGCGAAGCTGAGCGGCCGTCTTGCTGATGACTTCCTGGACGGCTTCCAGGATCTGGAGCGGACTTTCTTCGGCCCAGTCCGGATGGGGTGTCAACAAAGGATAAAAAGCTTCCGACGAGCAGACATTGGTCCCGTCTTCCGTATAAGCAATGGCCCGGACGCCAGTCGTACCGACGTCGACGCCGATCCACACTTCCTGGTTCGCCGAATCCATAGGCGTAATGGTATTCATGAGTCATACTCCCTTTCACGTATTTGGCTAAGGAATCTTCTTGATGACTTTATGATACCATTTCCATGGACTATATGCAATAAAAATATCATTTTAAATTTTATATTTTGATACTTTTATATCATAAAAATAGGCCACGCTATGCGTATAAGGAAAAATCAGCCGTTAGCGGTTAGCGGCTGGTTTTGCGAACCACGAACAGCGGCCTGCGTATTTGCTTTTTTGCCCTTTCTGTGCTATAGTATTTTTGCAAGAATGATAGTTTTTTATCATCTCAATATGTAATCATGATATTTACAGGAGGGATTCCCATGAAAGTTATCTTATTGAATGGCAGCCGCCGCGAAAAAGGCTGCACCTATACAGCACTGTCTGTCGTCGCCGATACGCTCAAAGAAAACGGCATCGATGCAGAAATCGTCCATGCCCTTCCCGATGACGCCATCGTCGACGCTGTCGCCGAAAAAATGAAGACCGCCGACGGCCTGGTCATCGGCTCGCCGGTCTACTGGGCTTCGCCGTCTGGTGAAATCATCTCCTTCATGGATAAACTGGCTGGTAAAGCCGGTGCTGCCCTGACCCATAAAGTCGGCGCTACCGTCACCTCGGCCCGCCGTGCCGGAACGACAGCCACGCTGGACGTCCTCAACAAATACTTGTCCTACCACCAGATGGTCAGCGTCGCTTCCAACTACTGGCCCATGGTCCACGGCAATACGCCGGAGGACGTCAAGAAAGATGAAGAAGGCCTGCAGATCATGCGGACCCTCGGCCGCAACATGGCCTGGATCCTGAAATGCATCGAAGCCGGCAAAAAAGCAGGCATCGAAGCCCCGGCAACAGAAGCCAAGATCATGACCAACTTCATCCGCTAAGGACTCGTAGGGATAAGAAATCGTAGGGGCCGTCCCAAAGGGCGGCCTGCTCTCGTAACCCACTGGCTCTCCTCATAGGAGAGCTGTCAGCGATGCTGACTGAGAGGTTGCTTTTCATAGTTGTTGGCATGAAGTTACTACAAACTGCAAACTTAATACTCGAAAAAGAGGCTGTCACACAAAGACAGCCTCTTTTTCACTCAGAAATTTGTTGTATTTACTACAGCTTTTTCCTCTTATAATGGTATAATAGAAGGCGTACAACTTTGAAAGGGAGTTCCGTTTATGTATCCTATTAACCTCGATCTTACCGGTCAGGCCTGTCTGGTCCTCGGCGGCGGCAGCGTCGCCGAACGCAAGGTCCGGCGTCTCCTCGATGAAGGGGCCGTCGTAACGGTCATTGCACCGGCCTCGACACCAGCTTTGCAGATTCTGGCCGAAGAACATCAATTGTCCTGGCAAAGGCGGACCTATCAGCCTGGCGATGAAACCACCTTCTTCCTCATCATCTGCGCCACCGATGACGAGGCCGTCAGCCAAGCCGTTTCAGCTGCTGCCAAAGCCCAGGGGAAACTGCTCAATGTCTGTGACGTCCCGGACCTGTGCAACTTCACCCTGCCCTCCATCGTCCGCCAGGGTGACCTGCAGCTCACCATCTCCACCAACGGCAAGGCGCCGGCCTTTTCGCGCTGGCTCCGGAAGCACTTGGAACAGCACTTCGACGAACGCTATGGCCGCTGGATGGCTGAACTGGCCGCTATCCGCAAAGAGGGCCAGGCCCTCCTCGCGACCAGCCGGGACCGCCAGGCCTTCTGGCGCCAGGCCCTGACCGATGACGTCATGGACCTGGTAGAAAACAACGAAATCGACGCCGCCAGCTCCCTCCTCCGGAAGCGGCTGGCCGCCTGGGAAAGGAAAAACCATGAAACGTAATCTGACTATCGGTACGCGGCGCAGCCAGCTGGCCCTGTGGCAGGCCAACTACGTCGCCGAAGCCCTGCGCCGGCACGACCCGGAACTGACCGTCCAGCTCCAGCACATCGTCACGCAAGGCGACAAAATCCTCGATGTCCCTTTGGCCCGCATCGGCGGCAAAGGTCTGTTCACGACAGAACTGGAACAACGCCTCCTGGACGGCACCATCGATCTGGCCGTCCACAGTCTGAAGGACCTGCCGGCGGACGTCCCGGACGGCCTCTGCCTGGCAGCCATTACGGCCCGCCACCATGTCCACGACGCCTTCGTTTCCAATACCTATGCGTCCCTGGAAGCCCTGCCGGCCGGTGCCCGTATCGGCACGTCGAGCCTGCGCCGCAAGGCCCAGCTCCTCCACACCCGGCCTGACCTGTTCGTCGCCGATCTGCGGGGCAACGTCGACACGCGCCTGAAGAAGCTCGACGACGGCCAATACGACGCCATCATCCTGGCCGAAGCCGGTCTGCAGCGCCTGGGCCGGGCCGACCGCATCACACAGCTCCTGCCCGTCGATACGATGATTCCCGCCGTCGGCCAGGGCGCCCTGGCCATCGAAACCCGCGCAGACGACGAATCGTTGAAACAGGCCCTGGCCTTCCTCAATGACGAAGGCACCGCCGCTGCGACGACGGCCGAACGGACCTTCCTGGCCGCCATCAACGGCAGCTGCCAGGTCCCGGTCGGCGTCTACGGCACCGTCCAGGACGGCATCCTGACGCTGCAGAGCATCATCGCCGCTCCCGACGGCAGCCAGGTCTGCCGCACGACGACACGCGGCTCCGCGGCGGACAGCGCCGCCATCGGCCACGAGGCCGCCTGCACACTCCTCGACGACGGCGGCCGCCGCATCCTCACTGATTTGGGTATCATCCCGACCTATTAAGGAGGTTCTCTCTATGAACGGTATCGTTTATCTCACTGGCGCCGGTCCCGGCGACTACCGCCTGCTCACCCTGCGGGGCCGGGAGGTCCTGGAACGGGCCGATGTTGTCATCTACGACTATCTGGCCGATCCGCGCCTTCTAGAATTTGCTCCGCCAACAGCGGAAAAAATATATGTCGGCAAAAAAGCGGCCGACCACACCTTGTCCCAAGATAAAATCATCGACCTGCTCATCGCCAAAGCCAAAGAAGGCAAGATTGTCGTCCGTCTCAAAGGCGGCGACCCCTTCGTCTTCGGCCGCGGCGGCGAAGAAAGCCGGGCGCTCCACGACGCGGGCCTGCCCTTTGAAATCATCCCAGGCGTCACGTCGGCCATCGGCGCCCCGGCCTATGCCGGTATCCCCGTGACCGACCGGACGGCGGCTTCGTCCTTTGCCGTCGTCACAGGTCACGAAGACCCGACCAAAGGCCAGTCATCGATTCACTGGGACAAACTGGCAACGGCCGTCGATACGCTGGTCTTCCTCATGGGCGTCCACAACCTGCCATCCATCACCCAGCAGCTCGTCGCCCACGGCCGGCCTGCAACGACGCCGGCAGCCCTGGTCCGCTGGGGCACCAAGGCCGACCAGGAAACGCTGGTGGCTACGGTCGGAGACATCGCCGAAAAAGCGGCGGCCTGCCATTTCAAGGCACCGGCCGTCTTCATCGTCGGCGACGTCGTCGCCCTGCGGCCGTCCATGCAGTGGTTCGACACGAAGCCCCTCTTCGGCTTGACCATCGCCGTCACCCGGACCCATGCCCAGGCGCCGGACCTGACACATCGCCTGGAAGAACTGGGTGCCCGCTGCCTGGAAGTGCCGACCATCCGCATCACGCCGCCGACAGACGGCTACCAGGCACTGGATACTGCCATAGCGGACCTGGAACATTACGACTGGGTCATCTTCACCAGCACCAACGGCGTCGATGCCTTTTTCCGCCGTCTCCAGCATCACGGCCGCGACAGCCGTGCCCTGGGCCGGGCTAAGCTAGCCGCTATCGGCAGTGCCACGGCCAAGGCCCTGACAGCTTACGGCCTCCAGGCCGACGTCGTCCCCGGCGCCTACTGTGCCGAAGACCTGGCCGCCGCCCTGGAGCCGCACCTTTCCGGCAAAGAACGCATCCTCATCCCCAGGGCCAAAGAAGCCCGATCGGTCCTGCCCGATACACTGCGCCGCTGGGGTGCCGTCGTCGATGTCTGCCAGGCCTATTGCACTGTCGAAGCCAGCGAAAACGGCGCCGTCCTGAAAGACCTACTGGACCGCCGTGCCATCGACGTCGTGACCGTCACCAGCTCGTCAGCCGTCCGCAGTTTCCTCTCCCTGAGCCAGGCCCAGGCCAGCGACCTGGATGATATCACCTTCGCCTGCATCGGCCCCATCACGGCCCGTACCTGTCAGGAAGCGGGCCTGAAAAAAATAGTGACAGCCCAGACCTACACCATTGCCGGCCTGGCTGAATGTATTACAGATTGGAGAATCAAACAGTCATGAAATTGAATACCTTACGCCCCCGCCGCCTGCGCCTTTCCGCTCCCCTGCGCGCTATGGTCCGGGAAAACCATGTATGCCTCAACGATTTGATTTACCCTATCTTCGTCGTCCCCGGCACGAATGTCAAAGAAGAAATCCCCAGCATGCCCGGCTGTTATCACCTGTCCGTAGACAACGCCGTCCGCCTGGCCGAAGACATCTATGCCTTAGGGCTGCGGGCCATCGAAGTCTTCGGCCTGCCGGCTTACAAAGACGAAATCGGTTCCAGCGCCTGGGACCCGCAGAGCCCGGTCCAGTGCGCCATCCGGGCCATCAAGAAAGCCCTGCCGGACATGGTCATCGTCGGTGACGTCTGCCTCTGCCAGTACACCGACCACGGTCACTGCGGCCAGATCAAAGACCACTACGTCGATAACGACGCCACGCTGAAACTGCTCAACAAAGTCGCCGTCAGTCAGGCCGAAGCCGGTGCCGACATCGTCGCCCCATCGGACATGATGGACGGCCGCATCGCCTCCATCCGCCAGGCCTTGGATGAAGAAGGCTTCATCAACACCATCATCATGTCCTATGCCGCAAAATATGCCTCCGGCTTCTACGGCCCCTTCCGCGACGCCGCCGATTCGGCACCGCACTTCGGCGACCGCCGCCAGTATCAGATGGACCCGGCCAACGGCCGCGAAGCCATGAAGGAAATCGACCTCGACCTGGAAGAAGGCGCCGACATCATCATGGTCAAACCGGCCCTGTCCTACCTGGACATCGTCTACCAGGCCCGCCAGCGCTGCCAGCGGCCCATTGCCACGTACAACGTCAGCGGCGAATACGCCATGGTCAAAGCGGCTGCCCGCAATGGCTGGATCGACGAAAAGCGCATCGTCATGGAAGAATTGACCAGCATGAAGCGCGCCGGTGCGGACATCATCATCACCTACCACGCCGTCGACGTCGCCAAGTGGCTGAAGAACGGCGAAGTCGAGGCCTAACGATGGACCTCGTCATCCTTGGCCTCAACCATAAGACCGTCCCCGTCGCCATCCGGGAACGCTTCACTATGACGCCGGACGCCATCCACCAGGGCCTGCAGCACCTCGACGATTACGGCGGCCTGCGCGAAGCCGTCGTCCTGTCGACATGTAACCGGTCCGAAGTCTACGCTGTCGTCGACGACATCCGGGACAACGAACAGGCCCTGCGCGACTTCTTCCTCGACCTGGCCGGCCGCCCGGCTTATGACCCGGCGTATTTCTACAGCTATACGGGGAAAGCCTGCATCCACCACCTGTTCACCGTCGCCGCCAGCCTGGACTCACTGGTCCTCGGCGAAGGTCAGATACTCAGTCAGGTCAAACAGGCCTACGTCATGGCCCATGAAAACGGTGCGACCAGTGCCATCCTCAACATGCTCTTCCAGCAGGCCATCGCCACAGGCAAACGGGTCCGGACGGAAACGCACATTGCCTACAATGCCGTATCCGTCAGCTATACCGCTGTCCAGATGGCCGAAAAAAGCCTGGGCTCCCTCTCTGGCCGGAACCTCCTGCTCTACGGCGCCGGCCAGATGGCCCGCCTGACAGCTCAGAATTTCTTAGGCAAAGGTGCCGGCAAGCTGTACATCGTCAACCGCCATCTGGATCGGGCCCAGGAACTGGCGGCGGACGTCGGCGGCCAGGCCGTCCACTATAAAGAAGTCCAGTCCGTCGTTTCCGATGTCGACATCATCATCGCCTCGACTGGCGCACCGCACTATGTCATCACCGTCCCGCGGCTGCAGCGTTTCCAGGAACTGCGCCAAGGGCGGCCCCTGCTGATCATCGACATCGCCGTCCCGCGCGACGCCGACCCGGCAATCACCCAGATTCCCGGCGTGACCTTATATAACATCGACGACCTGCAGGAAGTCGTCCACGATAACGAAGCGACGCGTCAGCGCGAAGCCATTGCCGCCAGCTATATCGTCGACGAAGCCGTGGACACCATGATTGAACGCTATCAATACCTGTCCGTCCGCCCCGTCGTCCTCAGCCTGTCCCAGCAGGCCGAACGGACGCGGCGCCATTTCGTCAAGCGGGCGCGCAACAAACTGCCCGAACTGACAGACGACCAGTTCCGCGTCGTCGAGAACTTATCTCACATCCTGGTCCGCAAAATCCTGCGCGCTCCCCTGCGGCGCACCGTCGAAGCGGCCAACACGCCCGATGAAGACCGGGTCGTCCGTGAACTGCGGAATGTATTCAACTTAGACATCAAAGAATGAGGAGGCCTTCCCATGCTCCATTTAGAAAAATCAGCTGCGGCTTTTGCCGAAGCGCAGACCCTCATGCCGGGCGGCGTCAACAGCCCGGTCCGCTCGTATAACCGTATCGGCTGTCCGCCGCCGTTCATCGCCTGGGCCAAAGGCAGTACCATCTGTGACATCGACGGCAATCAGTACATCGACTACGTCGGTTCCTGGGGTCCCATGATTGTCGGCCATGCCCACCCCCGCGTCGTCAAGGCCCTGCAGGAAGCGGCCACGCGCGGCACGAGCTATGGCGCCCCGACGCTGATTGAATCGCAGCTGGCCAAACTGGTCAAAGAAATCTATCCGTCCATCGAAAAACTGCGCATGGTCAATTCCGGCACGGAAGCGACGATGAGCGCCATCCGCGCTGCCCGCGGCTATACGGGACGCGATAAAATCGTGAAATTCATCGGCTGCTATCACGGCCACGGCGACAGTCTGCTGGTCAAAGCCGGTTCCGGTGCCGCCACCTTCGGCCAGCCCGACAGCCCAGGCGTCACAGCCGGCACGGCCAAGGATACACTGACCGTCGCCTATAACGATTCCGACGCCTTCCGGGAACTCATGGACCGCTGCGGCGACGACATTGCCGCCGTCATCGTCGAACCCATTGCCGGCAACATGGGCCTAGTCCTGCCGGAAGAAGGCTATCTGCAGCTCTTGCGTGACGAAACACAAAAGCATGGCACGGTCCTCATCTTCGACGAAGTCATGTGCGGCTTCCGCACGGCCCTGCACGGCGCCCAGAGTATCTATCACATCGTCCCGGACATGACGACCCTGGGCAAGATCATCGGCGGCGGCCTGCCCGTCGCAGCCTATGGCGGCCGTAAAGACATCATGGACTGCGTCTCGCCGGCCGGCCCGGTCTACCAGGCCGGTACCCTCAGCGGCAACCCCCTGGCCATGGCAGCCGGACTGGAAACGCTGCGCCTCATCACAGAAGACCCGGATTACATCGAAAAAGCCTGTGCCAAAACGAAAATCCTGACAGACGGCCTCAAAGACGCCGCTGCCCAGGCCGGTGCTGCCGTCCAGGTCCATCGGGCCGGCACCATGTTCAGCGTCTTCTTCAGCGCCGTCCCGGTCACCAACTACGCCACGTCCGAAGCCAGCGACCAGGACGCCTTCCGCCGCTACTTCCTGTCCATGCTGGAACAAGGCATCTACCTGGCACCGTCCCAATTTGAAACCAACTTCGTCTCCGGCGCCCACAGCGATGAGGATATCGCACGCACCGTCAAAGCCGCGGAAACAGCATTCCGGGCGGCCCGGGGATAAGGCCCTGCGGGCCGTGGGCCGTGGTTCGTGGTTCGTGAGTCGTAGACCGTGGATTGCTGGAGATTGTGCAGACACCCTTTCGGTGTAGGGGCGCCCACGTGGGGCGCCCGCGCGAATCCTGTGCACAGCCTCAGCCTGCATTTCTACGAATTTTCGGCAAACGAATCACGCCAAACGAACCACAAAAAAAGCTGCCGCTTATGCGACAGCTTTTTTTACGCTTTTTACAGGATTTTCGACAGGAAGAGTTTCGTCCGTTCTTCTTTCGGGTGAAAGAAGATGTCGTCCGGTTTGCCCTGTTCGAGGATTTTCCCTTCATCGATGAACAGGACGCGGTCGGCGACTTCCCGAGCAAAGCCCATTTCATGAGTAACGATGGCCATGGACATGCCTTCTTTGGCCAAGTCCTTGATGACGTCCAATACTTCGCGGACCATTTCCGGATCCAGTGCCGATGTCGGTTCATCGAAAAGCATGAACTTCGGTTTCATAGCCAACGCGCGGGCAATGGCCACACGCTGCTGCTGGCCGCCGGATAAGGTTTCAGGATAGGCATCTTTCTTATCGGCCAAGCCGACTTTTTCCAACAGCTGGATAGCCGTCTTTGTCGCTTCTTCCTTGCTTTCGCCGCGGGTCTTCATGGGCGACAAAATGATGTTCTGCAAGACCGTCATGTGCGGGAAGAGATTGAAGCGCTGGAAGACCATGCCGACTTCCTTGCGGATATTGTTGATGCTCTTGGCATCGCTCATGCTGATGCCGTCGACGATGATTTCCCCAGCCGTCGGCTGTTCCAGATAATTGATGCAGCGCAGGATCGTACTCTTACCAGAACCGGACGGGCCGATGATGACGACGACTTCTTTATCCTGAATGGTCAAGTCGATGCCCTTGAGGACGTCGTGCTTGCCAAAACTTTTTTTCAAACCTTTAATTTCTATCATCCGTTGCGAACCTCCGTTCCAAATAGCTTACAAGACGGGCAATGGTCAAGGTCATGACCAGGTAAATGGCAGCAACCGTAAGCCAGATTTCAAAAGAACCATAGGTCTTGGCGATGATGAGCTGGCCGCGGCGGGTCAATTCTTCAAAGCCGATGACCGAAACCAGGGACGTTTCCTTGGTCATGGAAATAAATTCGTTGCCTAACGGCGGGATGACGTGTTTGAAAGCCTGGGGCAAGATGACGTAGCGCATGGTCTGCATCCACGATAAGCCCAGGGACCGGCCGGCTTCCATCTGGCCTTTATCGACAGACTGGATCCCAGCGCGGAAAATTTCCGAAACATAAGCCCCACTATTGATCGAGCAGGCAGCGACGGCAGCGACGAAAGGATTGATACGTTCACCGATAACCATGGGCAGGGCAAAATAAATCAGGAAAATCTGGACCAGCATAGGCGTACCACGGATAATATTGACGTAGCAGACGGCAATGACCTGCAGGACCTTGACGCCTGACAGACGGCAGACACTGGTAATCAGGCCGAAAATGAAACCCAGGCCGACAGCAATCGCCGTGATTTCAATGGTAACACCGGCACCGGCTAACAGCAGGGGCAATGAGTTCCAGATCAGACTAAAATCAAACGACATGATAACACTCCTCTAAATGACACTCTGTAACATATGATAATATATACGCTACTCTATTATACGTGCATATTTATAAGATGTCAACGCATTGAAGGGGATTATCGCACGAAGACTGCCGTCGTCATGCATAACCCTTTTTTCACGTCGTTTGCCGTGGGTCGTGGTTCGTTTGCCGTAATAAACAAACGCAGTCGGCTGGCCGCAGGCCGCGGTGTAGGGGCCTCCATAAGCGGAGGCCCGCGCGAATCCTGTGGGTGTCCCAAACCTGTATTTGTGAGAGCTTTCGCAAAAAAAGAGGCTGTGCACAAGGAGCATTTCCTTTATGCACAGCCACGGCAAACGAATCACGTTGCACGCCAAACGGCGCCGCAGGCGCCTTATCTCCCCAAGAGATGGACCAGGCTCAACAGATTTTCGTCGATGGGATAGCGCAGGGCTTCGGCTTCCGAATACGGCGTCGCTACGACGCGGTTATTGATGAGGCCGACGACACAGTTGTACGTGCCAGCCAGCAGGCTGTCGACGGCTTTCTGGGCAAAACGGCCGGCCATGATGGCGTCATAAGCCGACGGAGCGCCGCCGCGCTGGACATAGCCGAGGACGGTCAAGTTCGGCGAAAGGTAGGTGTGTTCTTTGATGTAGTCGACGACATCAGCCCCTTTGGCAGCGCCTTCCGCGACGATGACGATGCTGCTCAATTTCTTCATGCGGTGCGATTCTTCCAGGTGACGGCAAAGCGCAGCCAGATCGACGGGATGTTCCGGGACCAGGACCGCTTCGGCACCGGAAGCCATGCCGGCATTGAGGGCGATGAAACCGGCTTCGCGGCCCATGACTTCGATGACGGCGACGCGGTCATGGGAGAACGCCGTGTCGCGGATCTTATTGACCGATTCCAGGACCGTATTGACAGCCGTATCGAACCCCAGGGTATACTGCGTCCCCATCATATCGTTGTCGATGGTGCCGGGAATGGTAATCGTCGGGATGCCCCAGCGGCTCAAAGCCTGGGCACCGCGCATGGAGCCGTCGCCACCGACGACGACGAGGGCATCTATTTCCAGTTCACGCAAGTAAGCAGCGGCTTTCTTCTGCGTTTCTTTTTCCTTGAATTCCAGGCAGCGGGCTGTCCGAAGCATCGTACCGCCGCGATGGATGATAGCACCGACGTCACGGCGGCCCAAGGGGCGCGTTTCATGGCTAAGCAGGCCTTCATAACCGCGGATGATGCCTTCGACAGTGAGACCTTTCTGGATGGCATACCGTGTAACCCCGCGGATAGCCGCATTCATACCAGGAGCGTCGCCGCCGCTGGTCAATACTCCGATTTTGTTGATCATTTTACATCCTTCTCCTTCTTTTCCCGGGCAATGAATTGCACATGCCTTTCGTTGATTTTATGAACAATGGATTCGACGATCTGTGACGCTCCCCCGCGCGTCGTATCAATGACGCAGTCGCAGTACGGATAGACCTCTTCCCACTGTTTCATCATCGTGTGGACGAAATCATGAAGATTCTCATAATCGACAGTCGGCCGCTTGCCTATGTGACGGCTGACCCGTTCTTCCACGCGGAACGGTTCGGACAATAAAGCGACGATAAATCCATGACGATGCAGGATTCGATAAGTACCGACATTCATGGGAAAGTTGCCGCCAAAGGAAATGACAGCTTCATGATAGCGGCTGACTTGCTGCAGGACATTGATTTCCCGTTCGCGAAAAACTTTTTCTCCGGCACTGGCATAGAACTCGGCAATGGTCATGCCCACAGCCCGTTCAATACGCCGGTCCGTATCGACAAATTGCCAGCCGAGGCGCTGGGCCAGCTTGCGGCCAATATGACTTTTGCCGCTCCCCATCATGCCGACGAGAACGATATTCCGCTTCATCATTATCGGCGCACCTCCTCTATTAGTATACTCTGCATATGTACCCCCTTATTCTATCATAATTTTTTCTCCTTGACACAAAAAATTCTGTACTTTTTCTTCATAGAACTATAAATGGAGTGAATTTCCCTTCATAACAAGATGTTTCCGCCCCTATTCAAGCCCCAAGGCCTGCCGTATAATAGAAACATATTCTATGGACGCGAGGAGAAATCATATTATGAAAATCACACAGCTTATGTATATCAATGAAATAACAGGACTGTCGTGCCGCGGCAATGAATGTTTCTTGCCATATGGCGAAATGCTCTGCCTGGCAGGGCGGCCCGTTCCGACAGCGCGATTATGGGACAAACTGCCAAAAGACGGGTACATCGAATTCCCGGACAAGACGGGCTGCATGGATGGCACGTGCCGCCTGACGCAGCAATCCTTCACGCCGCGCAAATCCGTTTACGACCTGAGCCGGACCGATTCATCAGGCACGGTGAAGGCCGCTACGATTACGGTAGAACAGTTCCCGCGGCCGACGGCCATCGAAGGCCACAAAGTCCGGGGCCTGATGGCAGTGACTCAGCCCCGTATGCCGTCGAATACGGCAGAAGCGTTGACCTTGGCAGGCGTTCTGGATACGGCCGGCCAAATCGCCCTGGCCTTCGGTGTCATCCGCCTAGTCTACGACGACACGCCGCCCGTCGCCGACAACGATGCCGCCCGGCTCCGCGATGAACTAGCCCAGACCCAGGCCTATTATCAGACCTTGCAGGAAAATTACGACGGCTACGTCCAGACGCTGGAACAATCCCTGTGCGAATGGGAAACGCGCTGTCCCCAGGAAGACGTCGAAAAAAGGGCCTTTCCCCTGCCCGACGACTACACGTCGCGCCTGGAAAAGGCCCTGGAAGGCTTCCGCGTCTGTCTGGCCGGCGGCAGCGCCCTGTGGCATGACAAAGTCCGCACGCACTTCCCCCATTGGATGATTTTAGAAAACAAGCACTTCGACGTCCAAAAACTGCAAGGCGCCGACGTGCTCATCATCAATACCAACCACACGGGCCACGCCCTGGTCCGCAAAGCCTGCCAGCAGGCCGCGTCCCAAGGGACCCTGGTGTGCTACACCAGCCGCTACAACCTAAACGCCGTCGCAGCCGACGTACTCTATGCCCTAGGCGAATAAGCCTTACGGCTTGACATCTTTCAATTCCGCCTTAAATTCCTGGGCCAGCCGGTTCAGGCTGTCGTCACCATTCAAGGCCGGATTGGTCGTGGCCCCGTTGGCCATGGCCGTGTACAATACCGACGCGAAATCATCACGCGTCATCATAGGACTCTTCAATACAGCCGGACGCTTGAATCCCTTGAGCGCACCGGCTTTTTCTAATTTAGCTACATAAGCATAGGCCCAATGATTTTCCGGGACATCCGGGAAAATATCGTCGCCGTGCGCTACCGCTGTCGGACGAGCCGCCTGAGACTGATTCTGAGCCAGTTTTTCCAGAATAGCCGTCTGACGTGCCAAAATCTGAGTCAAGGCTGCCGTATCGCCAGTCGGAGCGGCTGTCATGGCCGTTGTCGTCACAGCGGGAGCCGTGGAAACTGGCGTTGACGGGACAACGGTTTTAGCAGGGACGGGTGCTGTAACCGGAGCCGGCGCGATGACCGGCGCTAAACGAACCGGAGCTGACGGTTGTACGACAGGAGCCGCAGCTGCCTTGCGGACCACGACGGGCGCCGGTTCGTGACTGCTGCGTCCCATCTTCCAGGTGATGCCGGCGTTGACCATATTTTCACCGCCACCCATACTGCCGCCAATAGACAGAATCGTCGTATCATTGGGATGATAATAAGCCCCGATAGCCACGGCATTGGCGTCATGATAGCAGCCGTAGTTGTGCTTCAGAGATAGCCGCTGCCAGCTGACTTTCTGTTGCAACCTTAGTCGAGCCTTTATAACCGCCCACGGAAACATCCTGCGTCGCTTTTGCAACTTCCCATGTTGTATTGGACAGGCCGGATACTGTCTTATTTGCGCCATCTATCGTCACGCCACCGACTGTTGCCATGCCCTTTGCACTGTCCATGAGGATTTTGTTCGCATCCGCATCTTCCCCCAGCTGAATAACACCGTTTGACATTTTGCTGGATCCGACTTGTACAGAACCGTCTTCCGACAAGTTCAGCGTCTTATTGAGTCGGATACACAGCACACCGCCTTCATTCGATGTCTTGATGTTGCCATCCTGCGAACCTTCACCGTCACCTTTAATTTGGATGGTCTTGCGAAGATCCTGCATAATGGAGTCCCCAGTATCTGCTTGCAAGCCGAAACCACCAGTACCACCACCCGACGTAGTGATATTCTCAATGGCTTGTTTAAGTTCTCCTTCTATAGCTGCCATACTGTTGTTTTCCGATATGGTCGCGCGATCCCATTTTGTATTGGAAAGGCCTGTAATATAGTTACCGTCTGCAGTGTTGGCACCAGAACCTGCCTGCTTGCCAATCAAGAGGCCGCCCAACCAGTTCCCATTATTCAAAGTACCGCCAAAGTGGATGGTATTCATTCCGGTTAAATCGGTCTGCAGGCCATAGGTGAAGGAAGCTCCATTCTGGACAAGGGATAGGTTGTTTCCGGCATTGAATATTACCGTATCTCCGGCCGAAATCTGTTTATCCGCAGCGTTGGCCGTTTTATTCGTCAGGCTACCGCTGCCGGATTTTCCGGAAGCCGCGGTCCAGTAAGTCTGGTTGATGGTTTCCGCCACATTCTTAGCCGTGGCAAGGCCATCATCAGCGTCAGAAACCGAAGCGACTGTTCCATTCGTACCCGACGCAAGTGCTTTTGTCTTCAAACTATAGGTAACATCCGCACCGGTATCCGATTCGCCCGTACCTAAACGAGCTGCTGTACTAGTCGTCAGATACGCACTGTTCGACTTGAAGGTCACCTTCTTGCCGGCGCCGATATCCGCCACCTTCTGTCCGTCATTACCGGCAATCTGCCAACCGCTGCCCACCTTGTCATTCACTTCTTTCAGCTGGGCCACATTGACAGCATCTGTATCAGCTGTACCAGCACCAACACCACTGATGACGTTACCACCATTACTCAGCCCCTTATTAGACAAGATAACAGCTGTCTTGCCGTCTTCTGGAGTCTTCGGTGTCAAGGTAATGCCCTGTCCATTCTGAATATAGGTATTGCCCGCTGCATCCGTGGTCGTAATGCCTTCTGCCGTCTGAACCGTAGAGCCTTTCGTCGTATCGGATGTCGTGACTTTAGAGATACTGATTTCTTGTTTCAGGCCGTAAGTGAAAGTTGCTTCGCCTGACGTATTATCCCCCTGAACCAAAGTCAGATTTCCATCATTGGCAAAGTGAACAGTATTTCCTGCTTTCACTGCTTTCTTACTACCCGATGTATTATCAGCCACTACATTGATAGATGCGCTGTTGATAGCATTCGCTACATCCTGGGTCGTTGCCAGTCCATTGGCTGTGGAAGTAACCGTACCAGCCTTATCACCGGTACCAGAACCAAATGTGCCGGTGGTCACATCCACCTTCACCGTGGCATTGCCAGTGCTGTCATCCTTCGTGACTACAGACTTGGTATAGTTGCCGTTATCATAGGTCACGGTCTTGCCCTTACCGATATTGGCGCTCACATCTGCATTCGCCGGATCTTTGCCTTTGATTGTCCAACCTGCGTTCACATCGGACTGAATGGCTTTGAGCTGCGATACATTGACCGCATCCGTATCGTTACTGCCATTGGCAACACCACTGATGACCCTGTTTCCCGCGTCGATACCGCTGGCGGCAATCTTCGACCCGCCGGAAATGGTGAGACCCTCTGTATCCAGTGTGCTATTGCCGGTAGTGACTTTCTTCAGGGAAATCTCCTGATTCAGGTTGTAGGAAACAGCACCGCTCTCTTCTACAGAAGCAGTTGTATTAGTGCCGTCATTGAAGGTCAGGCCGTTTTTCAGCGTCACCGATTTCGCAGCTTCTTTGTTGGCTTTTACTGCCAGATTGTCCACATTCACCGTATAGGTATGGTGTCCATCAGCATCTGTATCAGCCAAAGTGATATTCGTGCCCTGGGTCAGCAATGTACGGGCAGACTGCAGCTGCTTAACATTAACCGCATCTGCATCATCCGTACCTGCCGTCACATTATGGATTTTCTGGCTGGCTGCATCAATGCCGCTGCTGGTAAATTTCGGGCCATTGGCAATCGTAAGGCCTGTGGTATCCAGGGTAGTCTTTACGGTTCCATCAGCACCAGCCAATGTCATCTGGCCGCCGTTGGTCCCTGTGCCGTCGAGCTTGATGGTTTCTTTATAGCTTTCCCCACTGCCAGAGCCCAACTGAGCGGTGTTCAGGTCCTTGAGGTTGCTGGCCAGCTGTACATGGAGGGCATTCTTGTCCGCATCTGCAACAACAGCAATGTTATTGCCGGTGAGCTTGGCAGTATCCACCGTGTTGGTGGTCTTGCCATCGACGTTGGACGAAGTGACAGCATCGCTGCCGCCGGTGATGGAAATAGCCTCGTTGGAGCCACGGGCCACGACGTTCTGATCGTCTGCCGCAGTGGTACCGAAGCTGGAATTGTCACCGCCGAAGCGGATCTGGCGGGTCAGAGCATAGAGTTGGGAGCCGTTGACGGCGTCGGTGCTCGTAGGACCGACAAGACCAGCAGATACGTTCTGGATGCGGCGGGTAGCGTCTTTACTGCCTACTGTAACAATACCATCAGCCTGACTGCCCGCATAGTTGTAGCTACTATCATTGCCATAGGTGTAATCTGTGTCGTAGTTGGTCACGCCGGCAGAGATACCGTCCTTGTCCATTGCCGCGATATTGGCCGCATGGATATACTTGGCTTCATATTTCTGCTTGATGGCATTTTTGGCTTCGTCTGTGGCAGCGTTCTTGTATTCATCCGAAGCAAGTGCTTCTGTATCGCCCTGGTCTTGGGCCAACTGGATGGCTTCCGCCGTTGCCGACTTAGACGCCGTGGCGGAAGATTTTGTGCCGAGATAGACGGAATTGCCGAGAGTAGCTGTCACATCGTTGCCGAGGATCTGGAGATTGGATACGGGTGTCGACTGCTTTGTTACATCGACGGCGTTGTATTGGCTTTGAAATACTTGTACAGATTGGACACATAGGTGATATTCCCGCTGTTGTCCGTTATTTTTTCCACACCCAGGGCATTGACGGCTGAATCCAAAGCCAGCAGATTGTAGGCAGTGGATTGCCCGTTATAAATATAGAAACCGTTTTCAGGAGGCCGCAGTTCCGTATACAAGGTTCCGCCAGTGAGCAGTTCTTCGTTTCCATCAGCAATGGTCCCAATACCCAGGGCTTCACCCCAGAGTTTGGCATTGTCTTCCTGCTTTTTCTTTTTGGCTTCATCGGTGGTTTCACTGGAAGTATCAATTTTCGTACCGATGTTGGACGCATCCACATTGGCCTTGGAAGCTAGGCTGTTGTCGCCAGTAGTCAGTTTGGTTTCCAAGTCACTGATAGCCTTAGTCCGAGCTGTGGTTTCATTGCTGATGGCCCCTGTATTAGCGGCAATATTGCTCGTATTCGTGGCAATGCTTGCAGTGTTTTTGTCTATTGCCGTCTTATTCGCAGTAATATTGTTTGTATTGGTAGTTGTCGTGGTTTTATTGGCAGCAATATCCTGTGCATTCTTGACTACCTGCTTTTCCAGAGCCTGGATATTCTGGACTTCTGTATTGGTATCAGAGATATAGGTAGTATCCCCACTCCCCGTATTCCCACTTCCCTCTTCTGCCTGCACGGCCACCCCCACGGGCATAGCCAGGCTCATGGACAAGACGGTCATCACGATGCCTCGGGCCAGGCTCCCGTGTTTGCTGAAAACGGTTTTCAGCATTTCTGGGGTTTCTGATTTGGTACGGCCTTTGGCAAGTTCGGATACGACTTGATACATGCATCGCGTCCGGTTGTAAATGACTTTATACGTCTTGTTCATGATAAAACCTCCTGCACGCCTTATGATGTCACAATGAGTTCAAGCAATTCAGTCTATTTCATCAAATATATTCGTATAATATTGACAAAATATAGAATTTTTATATGCAAATTTTATATACTATTTATTATATGCCTCTGATAAGTATTTTTCAATAACCCCGCCATACGTTTGTAAAATAAGACAGGTCTGTCCATTTCTCGTGCAATTTTTCACGGTATATTGACGGCTGCCTCGGCGACGCGCTATAGTAAAATGAAGAAGGAGGTGTTATCGTGAAAATTTGGAAACAGGCTATCCTGGCCGCCTTGTTCTGCACCTGCACGACCTTGTCCGGACTGGCTGCCGACGAAGCTGCCAAAACGGTTCCAGCCGAGCCAGCCGCACAGGTCCAGGCCGCTAATCCGGCTGATACGTCCAAAGCTAATGTGCTGACGGATCCTTTAGCCGGCCATACGGGCAAGATCATCGACAAATACTACCTGACCAAAGGCTCTACCTATAAAGACGTGACGACGCTACTCCAGACCATCGACTCCCATCGGACCAGCTTGGACGCCAAAGACAGGCCCTATTATTTCCGCGTCGACAAAGACCTGACGGACAAGTATTTCCGCCGAGTCCGGGCATATGACGAAAAGACAATGGAACAAATCGGGGACTACCTGGTCGCCAAAGACAAGAGTTCCGTCTGGCGCATGGACACAGCTCATGAAGGCCTGATCTATGGCAGCGCCGAAAAAATGATGAAAAAGAGCCGCGTCATCATCTATCCGCGCTACCTGGCCCTGGGCAGCAAAGGCATCGTCGCCTTGCAGACGCCAGGCGGAGTCCCTTACACGCTGAATGCCAAGAGTCTCAATGAATCGGTCGCCAAAATCGGCGAAGACAACAGCATCATCCCCGTCAAAACAGGCCAAGTCGATATCTTGGCAGACGTCACTGTCGGCGACATCAAAGAAACGGCATCGCGCCGCATCTCCGTCGTCACCCAGGCCGATTTGGAACGCATGGCCTACAACGCCTACCTGACCCAACTGTATATGGACACCTATTGGAACTGGGGCGGCCCCTTTTACCATGATTGGGGCTGGCACCGTCCACCCCCGCCGCACCATGGCCACCGGCCACCACCGCGGAGATAAAAAAAGGGCTTGTCGCACATGCGACAAGCCCTTTTTCTGTAGGGGCGCCACGTGGGGCGCCCGCTCTGGAATATGTATGATTTTCCCAGCCAGTTTGCTAGGAGCATCATCAATCCCTAACGGGTCGCCCACGTGCGCCCCTACGAGCCACTACTCACACCAAATGTCTGGGAGCAGCCGAGACGGCACCTTCCAGGCTTTCTTTTTCTGTTTTATAGATGCGTTCGGCAATTTCGTCGACTTTGTGGGTCAGCCACATATAAGCCGTCGTACCCTCGCGGTAATCGGCTTCGGCATACATATCGATGCGGCCATCTTCCCGCAGTTGTTCGACTTGACGGAAGGCCTTGCTGTTGCCCTTGGGATAAATGGCGAAGGTCGAGCCGCCGAATTTCTTGACCACCGAAAAGGCCGGCACATCACTGGGCCCGTCGGCAATATAAATCATATTGGGAAAAGCGACGCGCCGCAGAGCATCGGACATCTTGGCGTTGACGTCGATTTCCGGATGCTGGGGCACGCCCTTATTGATTTCAAACAGCGCCCGCGTCTTGGTCGTATTGTCGATAGTGTAGCCCACTTCGCTGATGATCTTATGCTTTTCTCCATCGAGCCCTTCAATGAGGTCACAGCCCCAGATAGCTTCGACATAGGGCATGACCGCCGACCCTTTGATGATAGCCGACATACCCGTACTGACGATGTAATGCTCTACCTTGATGTTGTACTCGCGGTACTTGGGATTCTCTTCGACGACACGCTGGAGATTCTTGAAGATTTCCGGGACACCGTGATAATACTTCTGTTTCTGGCCAAAAGTCTTCAGCTTTTCATTATTGAGGCCCTTGAAAATCCCATTCTGTGCGTCCTTGATGAACTGATTCAAGTAAATCGTGTCCGCATTGACCTTGACGCCCTCCTTGGCATAGCGCGCCGGCAGGGCATTGACATGCTGCCAGAATTTGGCCTTATCGATATGATATTCCTCAAAAATAGGGTCCTGCATATTCCCATCAATCAACGTCTTATCGAAATCCCAAATCACAGCAATGATGTTCTGCATAAAGCCCACCCCCGCTTTCAGGCAATCAGAAGGAAAAGGTATCTTTCAACCCCAGCCACTGCTGGTCTTTATCGCTCAGATTCAACGGGGTCCCATCTTCAAGATGATAACCGGCGGCACTGGGCGAACCTTTATAGTCACCCACGAGCTGAGGCCACTGGATGCCGATTTCCGGGTCGTTCCAAGCCATGCCGCCTTCATCATTGGGATGCCAGAAATCGTTGACTTTATAGCAAAATTCAGCGACATCGCTGAGGACCAGGAAGCCATGGGCAAAGCCTTCCGGAATGAGGAACTGCTTCTTGTTTTCTTCCGTCAATTCGACGCCATACCACTTGCCATAAGTCTTGGACTCACGGCGCAAATCGACAGCGACATCAAAGACACTGCCGCGGACGGCACGGACGAGTTTGCATTGAGGGAAATGCTTCTGGAAATGAAGTCCCCGAAGTACGCCTTTAGTGCTCATGCTCTGATTATCTTGAACAAAATTGATATGGAATCCCGCTTCTTCCATGTCCTTCTGATTATACGTTTCCATAAAATATCCCCGTGCATCACCATGAACCGTCGGCGTAATGACACAAAGCCCATCAATACCGCCCACATTCTTTTCAACCTTTATCTGCATTGTTGTATCTCCCTTCATGCATGTTTCCTTTATTATAACATATTTAGTTAAACGCAAGCCGCAAATCGGAGTCTTGTATTTTTTTACGGTCCACAGGACCGCAGGCGGCCCGCCACGACTCCTGGGAATTGACAGTCCCCAACAACTGTAGGGGCGACCACGTGGGGCGACCGTTCAGAAGAACGAGGCATAATTTCCACCTGTTCACAGCGGGCCGCCCTTTGGGACGGCCCCTACAGATGCGGCTGCAGCCGCATAATTTTTTTATCGCCTGCATGCGATTTCGTAGGGGACGTCCTGATAAGGCGGCCCGCGTGAATCCTGGGCATGGCCAGAATTTATGACGAGTAGCACACGGTCGTAATACAATTATGAAATGTTGCCGCGATGTTGCCGCGCAACGGCATCCGTAGGGGACGTCCTGCAAGCCTTTTTGGCCCGTCAAGTGACGACCAACGGGATGCGCAGGACGGCTGCCAAAACGGACAGCAGAGGCTGGCGGCCCGCTACGCGCTGAGGGTATCCCAAAGCGTCGTTGTCACTTTGAATCCATCGCCGCATAGCGGCATCTGAGTCCATAACGAGCCACGAACTACTAGCCACGAGCCACTAAATTCCCCAAATATCTCCGCAAGGCATCTTTCCAGTCAGGCAGCGGACGGAAGCCATTGGCGGCGAGTTTGCTTTTATCCAAGCGGGAATTGAAGGGCCGTTTAGCTTTGGACAGGCCGTATTCTTCCGTCGTGACAGGAATGACTTTCGTCGTATAGCCGGCTTGGCGATAGATTTCACAGGTAAAATCATACCAAGAAATATACCCGCCTTCATTGGTCGCATGGTAATAACCATATTTATCGCTTTCCATCATATCCACCAACAGCCGGGCCAAATCAAAAGTATACGTCGGCGTCCCAATCTGGTCATTGACGACGCGGACCGTATCATGAGTCTTACCGACATTGAGCATGGTTTTGACGAAATTCTTGCCATTCTGACCGAATACCCAGGCAATGCGGACGATGAAATATTTCTTCAGCGTCTGTGATACAGCCAATTCCCCTTCCAGCTTCGTCTGACCATAGACATTGAGGGGCTGGTAATCCTTACAATCCGGCTGCCACGGCTCCGTCCCCTGACCGTTGAACACATAATCCGTACTGAGATAGAGCATCTTGCAGTCCAGTTCTTTGCAGACATCGGCAATATGCTGCGTCCCGCCGGCATTGACGGCCCGGACCTGATCCACTTTGTCATCATCTTCGGCCAAATCGACAGACGTCCAAGCCGCACAGTGAATAACCGCATCGGGCTGCACATCCGTTATGACCCGCCGTACGGCATCAGCGTCGGTAATATCCAAAGACACATACGGCGCCGTCGTCACTGCCGTCCCGTCAGCCATCCCGCTGTACACCGCCTTCGAACCACTGCCCACGGCTATATGCCCGCGGCGGATCAATTCATTCATCACATCATGACCCAACTGGCCATTCACACCCGTTACAAAGATTTTCATAGGATGGATTCCCCTTTCATACTTTCTTATTACACCATCGTTATCAGGTAAACGCAGACCACAGACCGCCTGCAAACTGCGTTCATTTCACATCGCCTCTACGCAATTTCTATGAATTGACAATCCCAACAACTGTAGGGGCGACCACGCGGGGCGCCCGTTCGGAATAGCGGGGCATAACAACATACTGCGTGCCATGTTGACCGTCCGGATATCTCTCCAACTGTTCACAGCGGGCCGCCCTTTGGGACGGCCCCTACAGCTGCGACTTGCAGCCGCATAATTTTTTATCGCCTGCATGCGATTTCGTAGGGGACGTCCTGATAAGGCGTCCCGCGTGAATCCTAGGCATGGCCAGAATTTATGACGAACGATTCATGGGCATAATACAATCATGAATTGTCGCGGCAACGCCGCATCTGAATCCGAGGCGGCCTGCGAATTGCGCCGAGGTTTCAGCCCCGGCTTCCATACATCTTCTGGTAATACTGCTGGTATTCGCCGGAAATAATGGGCTGCCACCAGTCTTCATGGTCCAAGTACCACTGGATGGTCTTTTTGATGCCGTCGGCAAATTTCGTTTCCGGCAGCCAGCCTAGTTCTTCATGGATTTTCGTCGGGTCGATAGCGTAGCGCCGGTCATGACCTTTGCGGTCGGTAACATGATGGATGAGGCTTTCCGGCTTGCCCAATGCTTTGCAAATCAATTTGACGATGTCAATGTTCTTCATTTCATTGTGGCCGCCGACATTATAGACTTCGCCGACACGGCCCTTCTGGAGGATGAGGTCGATGGCCCGACAATGGTCTTCGACATAGAGCCAGTCGCGGACATTTAGGCCGTCCCCATAGACAGGCAGCGGCTTATCATGCAGGGCATTGATAATCATAAGGGGAATCAATTTTTCCGGAAAATGATAGGGCCCATAATTATTGGAGCAGCGGCTGATGGTCACCGGCAGGCCATAGGTCCGATGATAGGCCAGGACCAAGAGATCAGCCGATGCCTTGGAGGAACTGTACGGGCTGGATGTATGAATCGGCGTCGTTTCCGTAAAGAACAAATCTGGCCGGTCCAAAGGCAAGTCGCCGTAGACTTCATCAGTCGACACCTGATGATAGCGCTGGATACCATACTTGCGGCAGGCATCCATGAGGACCGCCGTCCCCATGATATTCGTTTCCAAGAAAATCGCCGGATTCTCAATAGACCGGTCGACATGGGATTCCGCCGCAAAATTGACGACCACATCGGGATGTTCTTCTTCGAATAACGAATACACCGCATCGCGATCGCAAATATCGGCCTTGACAAAACGGAAGTTATCCTGATCCATAACCGGTGCCAACGTCGACAAATTCCCGGCATACGTCAACTTATCCAAACAAATCACCCGGTCCTGCGGATGCTCCCTCAACATATGAAACACAAAATTCGACCCAATAAACCCGGCACCGCCGGTGATGATGATAGTCATAGTGGACATTCTCCTTTTTTTCTCATGATAATTCTATTCTTCAAAGGTATAAGGTTTGCCGTGGTTCGTTTGCCGTGGTTCGAACAATGCAATCTACTCTATCTGCTCATGCTTGATTCTTAAACTCCGAATCAAGGCACTTAATAATTGACCGACTTTATAACTCAACTGCTTCGCATGATGAATTTGCTCATCTGTCAAATATTCAAAATCAACACAAAGCAGCAACTGCGTCATCAACTCTGCATTCGAGCCTTTTGCAATATGGAGGAACTGGATGAATTCCTTCGTACTATTCCGGGCCTGTCCTTCTGCTATATTGGAAGGAACCGATACAGCTGCACGACGCATTTGGTCAGATAATGCATATCGTTCTTCAACAGGCAGCATTTTAACCAATTGGTAAATTTCCCGTGCTAGCAACATTGCTTTCTGCCAGACAATTAAATCTCTAAATGAACGTAAGGGCATAGCCGTTTCACACTCCTTCGCCAAACGGCAAACAAGCCACGCCAAACGACGCGCAAAGCGCGTCAATCTTTTAGGAAGCGTCCTTCCGCTACTTTTTTCAAATATTGTCCATATGGGCTCTTGCCGTATTTTATGGCGCTTTCCATGAGGGTTTCTTTATCAATCCAGCCGTGGCCATAGGCGATGTCTTCTAAGGCGGCAATCTGGATGCCGGCCCTCGTTTCTACAGCCTTGACGAAATTCGAAGCTTCACTCAGGCTGTTGACTGTTCCCGTATCGAGCCAGGCGTAACCCCGTCCCAGGGTGACGACGTTGAGATTCCCTTTTTCCAGGTACATCTGATTCAAATCAGTGATTTCCAGTTCGCCCCGCGCCGACGGCTTTACCTTTTTGGCATATTCACAAACATGTTTATCATAAAAATACAGGCCCGTAACAGCGTAATTCGTCTTCGGCTGTGCCGGTTTTTCTTCAATAGAAATGGCTTTGCCCTTTTCATCGAATTCAATGACGCCGAACCGTTCCGGATCATCGACATAATAGCCAAACACCGTGGCTCCTTCCGTATTGGCCGCAGCCTGCTGCAAATGACGGGTCAGCCCAGCACCGTAGAAAATATTATCGCCCAAAACCATAGCACACGGTTCCCCGGCAATGAATTCTTCACCGAGAATAAAGGCCTGAGCCAATCCATCTGGCGACGGCTGCACCTTATAACTCAAATGGATACCATAACGGGACCCATCTCCCAGGAGCCGTTCAAAATTCGGCAAATCCGACGGCGTCGAAATAATCAAAATATCCCGAATCCCAGCCAACATCAACGTCGACAACGGATAATAAATCATGGGCTTATCATACACCGGCAACAACTGCTTAGACGTCACCATCGTCAGCGGATACAACCGCGTCCCACTACCACCAGCTAATACAATCCCTTTCAAAAAAATCACTCCTCACAGTAAATTTCAACATCTAATTATACCAAAAAAAGCCTGACATACAAAGTTATGAATAACTTTATACGACAGGCTCGTTTTTCTTACTTAACATACTGCTCAAAAAAATGGCCATAGTCTCCTACTACATTTGCAAATGGTTAGACGCCATTATTACTCGTATGAGCAACTAGCCCAGTGCGTTTCTGCTGAACGCCACACATAGGAAGACCCCCGAGGATGCCGCCCCGGGGGTCTTCGTGTTACATATACACTTCTAACAATATCATTCTTTTCCTACATTCATTATAGCATAATTTTCCTACCCGTCAAGGATAGTGGCCGGATTTAGAGCCGTTCCTACACCATGGTAATGTCTTTATACTGCGGCTCCACGATCCACTGGCCCTGATGATCCATGATGCCCCAGCCTGTCTTTGTTTTGACCGGCGTCAGGCCGTTGCGGAAGCTTTTGACGTCCTGGATCTGGCCGGCGGCAGCACGATACTGAACCTGACCGTTCCTGTCGACAATGGCATACTCTTTCTTGTCGTTCCAGCACCAGGTATAATCTTCTAGGAGGAAAGCCAGCCATTTCACCTTGGCCGGGAATTCCGCAACGAAGGCCCCTGTTTCCTGATTGATGAGCATATTTTTATCGCCTTTCGTCAGCAAAAGGCGCTGTGCCCCCAGGAACTGTACGCCGTCATAGGCAAAATCGATGACCTGCGCCCCATCGACCATGCTGAAGACGCCCCATTTTCCATTCTCTTTATCTTTCAAAGAAACAAAGCCGTCAACATCATCCAAAAGCCGCCCATCATCAAGACTGTAATTTCCCGGCGCAATCAGGTACTGCCCCTTGCGGTTGACGAAGCCCAATTTCCCTTTATTGCGAACGAAGGTGCCAAATTCCGTCATCGGATAAACGGCATCATTTTTGCTGTCGATGACGATATTGCCGACGCGGTCGAGATAGCCTCGCTTCACGCCGTCATAAGTCAAAGGCGCCACTTCGTCATCGTAATAGACGGAATGCGTCGACGAGCCAATCAACGCGCCGGCGAGGAAACCGCCCAAATTAAAATGGCTGACCCTGCGCTGGTATTCTGCCAGACCGTGGTGATAGGGCAAAATGACATCATACGGCGCAGCGAACTGGACCCGGCCTTTTTCATCAATGGCCACTTTCTCGCCCTTATTGTCCTTGACGAAAGCCAGGCCTTCACTGAAGTCAGCCAGCACGGCCTTATACGTCGGCGCCACTACGATGTTCCCATTCTTGTCCTGAATACCATAACGGCCTTGATCCTTGAAGAAATGGGCCGACGCGGCTTCTTTCTCCGGCCAAACCGCCGGTGCGCCCTGCTTATCGACATAAGCCGTCCCTCTCTTCCCTTCCGTCATAAACACGCCTTTACCGGCATAGGACAGGGACTTATACGCCGGCGCCATGAGCCATTTTCCGTCCGTACCCATCAGGCCCCACTTATCGGTACCGTCCTTGACCGCAGCCAGGACCCCGTCCTTATAATTGGCATCGTATTCCTCTTTGACCTGAGAAGAAATCGTCTCCATCCCCGGCGGCGGCAAATGCCTGGCCATCGCCGGAAAGACAACATCCCCCAATGACGAAGGACGGCTGACACTCCAGCCCGAATGCGACGCCGACTCACGCGTCGACGAATGCCACTCCTCCTGCGTCACCACCGTCGTATGCACCTCACGATGCGCCTGTTCCGCGAGCGAAGCCGGCTCAGCGGCCTGCACCGCCAAAATGGATAAAGAACTACATAAAAAACCTGCTAAAATGAATCGCTTCAATGAAAAATGGTTGTACATGTCGCTCTCCTTTTCAATCTAAAAACACAGGCGCCATCTTCAAACAATACGTTCATAACCAACGACGTCTGCCAAATTCCACAAATCGAATCATGCCTATAAGTATCCCTCAAAGAGTTCTTCCCCGTTCCATTCTTACCAATCACCGTAGTAACCGGTGTTAAAAGGCTCACTTTTTCATCGACATTTACAGCTGATATCGTTAAGCTGGCTATAAAGCTAATTGCAAAATTGCATTCTTCAAGAAGTCTAAGGCATGATTCGAGAAATCAAAACATTTAGCTTTTGATGCTTCCCCGATTTTCATTCCTACGAAACTATCCGTTCCAGATAGATAAGCATGTAGTCGGTTTTTGTGTGGCGTTCTAAATGAACAATCACGTTTTCGCTGTACTTCATCTAAATAAGAGTCTGTCACTTCCAATAAATTATTCCCAGAAAACTCCTCTTGTGACAGGTTCAAAATCTGACAACATAAATCTTCTAAAGTTCCATTAGAAAAAGTATCTTCCCTTTCTTTTCCCGGTAGCAAAACAAATCCAAAACGCATCCCTTCTTGATTTTCCACAAATCTCCCATCCATAGCAATAGAAATTTGAAAAGCATCTTCCAAACTTTGTTGAATAGACTGGGCCGCACTAATAGCATTGGATTCTGCATCCCGCACCACTAAAAAGCCTTTCATCTGGTCAAAATAATCAAGAGACGGAAAAAGGTGTAAAGTCTTTCTCATTTCTTCATTACCGCCCAAATTAATAATATTAAAAGTATCCGGAACTAATTTTTTATTTACCAAATATTCGATATAATAACGCAAAAACATCTCCTCATCTCGTCCCTCACAGAGAATGACATGCGGAATATTAGGCAATAGCTTAAAGGGCCGCTTGGTATGAGTCATACTAACGCACCTCCAATTCAGCATTCAAAGCTGCTTCTAAATCATCACCTGAAAACGCATAGGCATTTCTACCTTTAGGAGATGCGCTAATTCTTTCGTAGCATAATGACGACAATTGGCCCAATTCTTTCATCGTCAATGCGGATTGCCGTAGAATATCTAAATTATGGGTCGTAATCAACAATTGGCATTTCATTTTTAAGGCAGCTTCATACAACGTTTTCAAAACTTTGGGATACACACTATAATGAAATCCATTTTCTATTTCATCTAATAAAACAATCCCATTAGGACTCGTTAAAACGAGAAGAAGCAATTGTAACATTTTATTGATGCCATCACCCATATAAGTAATCGGCATTTTTACATTATCTGTTAAAATGATGTATACATAGGGGAGATTATTCTCTACAATCGTGGTAATATCTAAAATACGAGAATCAAAAACACGTAAAACATCCAATAGCATTTCTTTTTTCCCGTCTAATATAAACTTGCTGACCCATTCAGCAATAGTTGAATTATCCACTACATATATATTTTTATAAAAACTGACTTTCACAAAAGGAAGATCCTCTATTGTTTTTTTAGAAGAAACTGACACATGGCGAATCTGGGTATTTTCAAATGAAAATCGTCCCTGTACCTTATGTTTTCCAATACTATTCGTGTACTGCAAAGCATAGAAATGCCTGTCCAAAAACTGAGGATCATATCCTTGCTTCAAAATTCCCGTAACAGTTCCTGCGTTAATATCAAGACTGGTGTTTTCATCTGCTACTTTTTCCATTGAAAGCAGTGACTTTACATTATTTTCCCGGGTAACAGAAAAAGAAAAAGAATTAGTTTGGTTGAAATCAAAAAATAAAGGATCCCAAATACGTTCTGGCGTAGCTTGCAAATTACCATTACCATTCCTACCAGCAGCTAAGGCAAAAAATATATTAGGATTTCGATAGCCAAAATTCAAGAAAACGGCTTCCAAAATAGCTGATTTACCAGAATTATTCCGTCCTCCAAATAAAGTGATAGGAGATAGATCCTTAACTAATAAATCTTGGAAACATCTAAAATTCTGTATCCTTAGTGTTTTAATCATCTGCTCACCTACTTCACCGCGCATAAAAACGAACAAATTTTCTATCTTCAATATATCATATCTACGACAAATTAGCAAGATAAACGATTATATTCTGTCTTTTATGTATTTATAAACGGTATCTGCCATAGGCGTAAATAAATATTTTTGCTCACCAGGCCCAGCCGTAAGTGACGATTCAAAAACATCAGCAGCCATTAATCCAGATGAAAGTAATCCTTGCACTTTCTCATTATAGCTATATTGCTTACGACTCATCGTATCAGTTAAATTCAGTTGTTCAACCAAAAATTCCAAACTATACACATCCGTGTTCAAAATCACAAAGATGACCCGATAAAATTCTTCCAGCCATCGGTTTTCTTCTTCATGGGCCAAAGCATATTTCAAACTATTGGCCGTAAAATGAATTTGTTTCCTACCGTATGCCTTATGAATCGTATCCATCAGTTGGAACGAGAATTCTTCTTTATCCACCTGATTCAATCGTTTGCTCATTGATTCCTGAGCATCAGCAGATAATTTCAAATGATTCCAATCATCTAAAAACCAGCTCAGTTTTTTCAAAAAGATTCTATCAGGAATCGTCATGAACTCTTTACCGCACTTCTGCAAAAACTGAATCATTTTTCCCGGCGACAAGTCGATTATAACGTCCAAAAAATCTACAGCGACATCCTGAACTTCTGGTACAATCACTTCTGCTTCGGCACTCTTCATCATTTGGGCTAAAGATTTCATAAGTTTCTCCTATGCAAATTAACGTATGCTCGTATCATTGACACATCTCACCATATTCCTTATCGCTTATTTCTTCATTGGCCATGCATTGGTTATTTTCAATGAACTATAATTGGCTAATTTCGACGGACTTAAAATGGCGTTTTTCGCCAGCCACTAACACTCTTTGCTAACAAATTTTGAAATTCAAAATAAACTTTCATCATCTTTACATGGCTGATCTATTAATCTATCATGCAATTCAATTTTATTATAATTATTATCAAAAGAATCGTAAGAATAAATAGAGGCAATGATCAGCTGATTTTCTTTAAACTCTTCTTGAAGTATTTTCATCATCAAATTAGTATTAGCATCATCTAATTCTCTACTTCGTGGTGAATCCATTAAAATAGGCAAAGTAATGTGTAATTGTTCTTGCACAACTTTTATATACGCCAGATGAAAAGCAAATACTCTTTTTTGCAGCGCTGCTCCTGAAAGTTCTTTGAGGTTTGATGTATAAATATAGTTTGATGTAATATTATCATCACTCACATCTAATTTTTTTATGTATTGCTGCATATACTTTGAAATTTCATTACCAAAATGATTGTTAGCCTTTGTCCGATCAGAAATGTTTTTTCTGATATTTTTAATAGATATTTTTGTTTCTTTTATTTTCCCTTCTAATATAGATTTATTAAGGGGAATTAGCTGAATATATTCATTGATTTTTTCAACTTCACTTAGATTTTCAAAAAAGCACTTATTTTGTTGTTGCGAGTACTGTTCCTCTAAAATTTTTTCTATTTTTTTTTGAATGCCTCTTTCTCTTTTTGAAAGAATCTTTCGCCTATTAATCAACAATTCATGCAAATCATTAAATCCAACAATATTATCAGAAGTAATTGCAACTTCTTCTCCATTTGGTAATTGTATCAATAAATGCATCGCTGAGATGAAACGTTGGAATTCGTTGTTTTTAGCCAAACTAGAATCAATACGTTTGATTTCACGTCTCAGGTTACTCTGTTGAATCTCTAAATTAATAAGTTCAACATGAAGTTTATCACTATAATTTTCATCAAAAACTATTTGTTGATTCTCTTGCAGGCCATCTTTATATTGACTTAATTTTAATAAAATACTATATTTTTCATTCTCAATTTCAAGGCGTTTTTCATGTTTAATTAACTCAGAACAATCAATATTAGCTAAACCTCGAATAAGTTCTTCAATGCTAAAATGAATATTGCCAATAACCTTTCCTCTATTAAGTAACGTCCACCCCTTTTCTTGATCGATATAAAATACACCTAAAATGTTGTTTAAAAGATCTACATTTCCTGTCCGAAATAAGGTATAATGTAATGCATCTTTATTTTCCGGTAAAACAAAAATAGATGATTTTCTCTTTCGAGACAAGGTAATTTGATTTTTATCCGGTCTTATTAATTCGATTTTCTCTTTAGAATCCAAGGTAATCCATACATGTACCAGACAATGATTAAATTGGATACCTCGAGTACTGGGGATATCAAATCCAAGTCCATATAAAATAAATCGTAATAAAGTGGTTTTTCCTACACTATTTTTACTACTAGATATTAAATTAATCCTTGAACTAAAGTCAATCAACCGCACATTATTTTTTTCTTTCAAAAATATTCTATCTATAATCATAATCCCACGCTCTCTTTAATACGATTAATTTTTATGCGATTTTCTATTATTTTACAAAGAACAACTTTAATTATGGTTTCTTGCAATTCTGAATCGTAATCTAAAAACTCTGAAGAAAAATTGTCAATATACTTTTCCCAGTTTAATTTAATAAAATTTTTATATTTCTCACTTCTCGTTCTATTATTATCAGAAAATCTCCGATAATCACTTAATACTTTAATTGCAAATTCGAAATTCTCACTTTGTGCACTAATGATACTATGATACCCTTGTATAATTTCTTCAGTAAGTGCTTCGTCCAAATCACCTGCAAGAATCTTAGGTATATTATCCGTATCAGTTATTTTCACAATCATGGGCCAAATAATATTCTTTTTTTCAAGAACAAGTGATTCATCGCGTTTTGTCCCACTGCAAAAAATATCACTTTTCCATAGTTGTAATAATATCGTATCAGAAATATTAACATCAAGACGCATCAAAAAATCATGAATCTCTTGTCTAATAAATTTATATCTTTCACGCTCATTATCTGTAGCAAATGGCAAAATTTGAATTTTTAAAACTGAAGGATCTAATTCAATCTTCCTTTCACTTAACTCATTTTGAATAATTCCTTGTTCTGTTTTAGTAAGATCAAAAAAATTTTGTTGAACCGGAAAATAATTAGAAATAGCGACTTCATGGGAGTTTTCTTTCAATGGATCTGGAGAATTAGTAATAAAAATTAATTCTTTTATCTTGCGATTTTGAGCTATTCCAGATTTAGCAGCTTCAGACAACGATTGAAGAGATTTGCGAAGATTATCCTTCACATGATGAAAATCTTCTCTAGGTCTTCGTACCGCTTTAGCCTGCGCAAAAATACAAAAATCATCTTTCAAATATAAATCAATGTCTTCTTCACCCTCCAATCGTAGTGATTCAACATCCTTAATATTTTCAAGAAATAATACAATCGCCGCATTTACTTGAAAATCAAATCCAAACAATGTTGCATCAGCTTTTCGCTTTGTATTCCCCATAATAAACCGCCACCTAGCAATAGATGAATATCAATCCGAACATTTTTTCTTTATAGAATATCATATATCAAAAGAATTATCAAATACTCAATTTGCGTAAAAAAAGATGCCGACAGTTTCCTCATCGACATCTCCCAACGAATCACTTCCCCGATTTCACATGCACACTTTGAATGGTATGTAATCCATAAGTCTGTGCAACTTGCTGATTTAACCAAAATTTATTGTTTTCTCTGTCTTTAATATCATCCAATCCATAGGCTGCACAAAATTTGTTCTTCGGCGTAACTGGATTTACATATACATCCAAATTTCCTCTTTCTTTTTCCATTTGGATAATAGCAAGATTCTGATTCCACTGCGCTCTATAGTCTTGGATACCACTCAATGCATCATTATAAAAAGTATGCATACCAAGCAACAAAGCAATCATCAGGAAAAAGCGATATTTACGAATTGTAATCGTATTATTCCAATCATCATAAAGCAACCCTACTGAAATTATCATTAAAACAACGCATCCTAAAAATGTCCGATTGGTGATTCCGCCTACAACACTCATGGAAACAGCAGACATGACACCAGCTATCATAAAAAGAAATGCAAGTTTTTTTCTTTGACTTTTTAGAAAAATCGCCAGTAATGTAAACAAAATAATTAATAATAAAGTCGAATTAAAATCAAACAAAGCCCCGACATTATGAAAAACATTTATCAGCATCTGAAAAATAGATTTTGAATGTTTTTCAGTAGCAAAACGCACGAAATTTCCCGGTGCCAACCAAAGGAGCAAGGAACCAATAATCAAAGCACCAATACCGGTTTTGGCAAACAGCGGAATAACACTATATTTTTCCCGATATAACCAAATATAACCCGCTGCTAATAAAATAAGTGATACAGATACATTTTCATTGGACCAGCCTGCTAAAACACCTATCCCCATCAAAAGGATAAGCGCGGGTACAGAATTCATCCATTTCTTTTCTTTATGAAGATAAATTCGCCAAAATAACATATACAATAAAGGGATTAAACTCAACCACATATAATTAGCAGCACCAGACACCCATAAAATATCTTGTCCAAAAGCAGGCAAACAAGCAGCAAGCAAGAAATTAATCACCACAAATAGTGACGGTGAAAACTTGATTTTTCCCACTATATTAAAGTAAAGTAAGCCAACTAACAAGAAATATCCTAGCGTATTAATTACATCAAAAAGTCGCTTAGGTACGGATAAAAATAGACAAGCAAAAAATTCTCCCCAAATACGGCCACCCCAAGAAAAATAAAAGTCCCATAGATGACTAAGATGTTGTTTAAATGTGAATTGTTTAACTATTTCAATTTTTAAAATATCATCAGCAACCCAAGGCGTTAGATGATTTAAATGAAGCATTAAAGCAATCATAGTGATAGTAAAAAGCAATAATATAATTGGCTTAGAAATTGAACTTTGATCAACTTTCAAAAATGTATCATCAAATTTACCTTCAAAGGCCTTGGCAATATTTTTTATTTTATTCTGCATTTTAGTGTTGCGCCCCTTTCTGGTCCATAACAGTTTCTCCGTTATAATCTTTCACCAAATAAAGAGGTCGGAACTTACTTTCATTGAAGACACGGCCCAGGTATTCCCCAATGATGCCGAGGAAAAAGAGCTGGATGCCACCGATGAAGAGGATGATGGAGACGAGGGACGGATAGCCGGGCACGTCTTCGCCGCAGATGAGCGTGCGCAGGACGATGAAGAGCATATATAGGATAGCAATAAACGCCAAAATACAGCCCACAAAGGCCGACGCCCTCAGCGGCGCGATGGTAAAGCTCGTGATGCCTTCGATAGCCAAATTCATCAGCTTCCAATAATTCCACTTCGTCTTGCCGGCAGCCCGGGCATCGCGGTCGAAAAGGACTTCTTTCTTTTCGAAACCAATCCAGCTAAACAAGCCCTTTGTATAGCGCTGGGATTCCCGCATCAGACGCAAGGCGTTGAGGCACTGCTTATCCAATAAACGGAAATCGCCGACATCGCGCTGCATGGGTACACTGGACATTTTCTGCAAAATCGTATAAAAGGCATGGGACGACCATTTCTTGAAAAAAGACTCTCCTGCCCGGCTGCGTCGCTTGGCACTGACATCCTGATAACCCTTTTCCCACCAGGAAATCATTTCCGGAATTAATTCCGGTGGATCCTGCAAATCGGCATCCATGATAATCGCCGCGTCGCCCGTCAAATAGTCGATGCCCGCAATCATGGCGATTTCCTTGCCAAAATTACGGGACAAATTGACATATGATACACGGCCGTCCTTTCCATGAAGCTCCCGCATGATATCCAGCGTATGATCCTTGCTGCCGTCATTGACGAACATGAATTGGAAATCATACCGCGGCATCCCGTCAATCACCTGCACCGTGCGCCGGTAAAATTCATGCAGAACAGCTTCCTCATTATAGCAAGGTACTAAAATCGAAACTAATTTTCTCCCAAAAGTGTTATTTTCATCACTCATTATCCGAATCCTTTCCATCCAAAGATTTTTCAGTATTTAGCAGTTTCCTACAAGCAGCTTGCATAAGTTCCGTATCGAATACATCCATTGTAAGTGGGAAATATCAACAATCATATTAGCTACTTTCAATAAACTTCCATTAACTAATTTCAACAATTTACATATGTTTATTGTTACCCCAGTGAAATCAACTTCTTGAGTATTTTTTCTACTTTCGCTTGCTCTTTCGTATTCATAGCAAATCGATAAATCAGTACACTATATAATACAGTATACAACAAAATTTTTAATACAAATCCTAATTTACCGCTAACCGGTAAGAGTGAATCTACCCCGTACCCAATAACCAAACATATTAATACAGCTATAGTAATCCGGCCTATTTGACACCAAAACTCTTTGATATCCAAGTTAATACACCGAGCATAGAATATGTTCATAATTAAGCCATTACCAATAAGCATAGAAACACCTGTGGCAACAGCACAGCCTATACCCCCATAATAAGTCCCCAAAGGGATAGCCATGATAAGGTTCAGTACCCCTGTTAAAAAGTAAATTTTTGCCCGGAAATCATAACAATTCATGGCTTGTAAAATTGCCAGACCAATATTTTGAATTAAATCGATGGTAAAAGGAAGGATAATGAACAGTGTAATAATATAGGCATCCGTAAAACCGGCTCCAGCCCAAATTTGTATGAATTGTTTCCCAAAGATGATAAAACCCGTGGCAACCAAAGCTAATAGATAGTACTGCCAACGCCCTATCTGGGTGAACAATGCAGAAAGTTCCTGCACAGGTTTTCTTTTGGCTACCAATTCTGTAATATGTGGCAAGTAGACCCCTGAAATAGCAGTAGATAACGCCATATAATTCATATAGATAAGCGATGCAATAGAGTAGACCGCCACTGCACCAGTCCCCTGTACAATGCCCAAAATAATTTGATTCGTCTTCCAAAATACTTGGTCAATCAAGGATACCGCAAAAACGCTTAATGCCAATCGGCGAAAATCAGCAAAAAGATCATGATTCCAGTAATGGAATTTGATAGTAATATGCAATTTTCCAAAACAATAATACATTCTTGCCAAAATCAGTACTACGTTAAGAAAGGTCTGTGCCACTGCTACCGCCATAGCCGTAGGATACTTTTGCAAAATCAAAACTACCAAGATTGGCTGCAGGATAAGTTGAATCGTTTCCAGCCCTTTCAAAAACAAAAACTTTTCATGAGCATTGATGACTGCCCGAAAGATCATGGTAGACAGGCTGACTGCAATATTAAACAGCAGCAGTAAAAACATCTGGCCGGCTTCTGCTAGCTCGTCCCCACTCATGCTGGCTCCAAAAATATAGTCCAGATTAAAATAGCAAACACTGCCTACGATAAGGCATAATACGGTAACTCCAGCATATCCATAAAGAGAAATAGCAAGGATATTTTCCATACCAATTTTATCCTTTAATGCCTTATATTTCGTATAGAACCGGGTTACAGCTGCCGTTAAACCAAAATCCATAATGCTAAAATAAGCAATCAAAGATCCAATAAGTTGATACAGACCATATTCGTTCTTACCGATGTAATAGAGAAGAATGGGCACATAAAGAAAACCTAGGACGGCATGAAGAACAATATTTAGATAACTTAGCCCAATACCTATTTTCCGTTGATTCATGATATCCTTTCTCTTTTCTCTGGAAGAATCATAGCATATCCAATTCCCATAAGAATCCAATAGCAACAGGTAACATTTAAATTATCTCCCAATCCTGAAGCCATAATACCTAACCATGACAGCAAGAAAAATATAGTTTCTTCTTTTTCTTCCGGACTGGAAAGAGTTGATCGCATCTTTTTAAGCAACTGTACCAACAGATATAAAGAAGGAAGTAAATAAACTAACAACCCTAATATTCCTGTTTCAGCAAACCGCGTACAATATTCTCCCAATGCAGGGAACCCGGATTTCATGATTCCTTTTTCTTTTTGGTCATGAATCCATCGCTGAATTTCATTGCCAGCAAAAGCTTCTTCTGGCAGATAATCAGGAATGTAAGCTTGCCGCAATCCTTTCCCCACACCCAAAATAGGATAATCCTTGCCGATGGCTACACTTGCTTTAAAAATAGAGTATCTAGACCGATTGCTTCTTTGTGTAGAGCTGGAAATGGAACCAAGGTTATCTTGCAAGTATTCCCCCATTGCTTCTGTTTTTTCTTCACTGTATCCCATTGTACTTGTTCCAGACGGACTACCTGGCATATAGCTCATCGAAAATGTAGCAATTGAAAAAGAAAATAGTGTAAGTACAATAATTATTGCCGTATTTTTGATGAAATCTTTTTTATGATACCAGATGGTAGCCATCACCAAAAGAAGGAGTTCACCAAAGAACAATGCATTTGCTGTCCGCGCTTTTGTCAAAAATAAACCAAAAAGGAAGGCAAATAAGAGCAGACAAACAGCCGCGTTCTTCTTCCATCCTTTAACTTTCAGCAAAGAATACCAAATCCAAGGCATTGCAAAAGCAGCAAAGATTCCATAATAAGAGGGTTCTGCAAACAAGGATCTCAATTGTCCTTTTAACAAAAGTGGCGGCCACCACGTACCATTGCTCTTAATATCATGCACAAGAGGATTCACATGAATTAAAATATTTTCAGCGACTGTGCTTCCGCTTAAATAGAATACATCCAAGATTCCATAAAGGCAAACAACTATACTCGCGCAAATTACGGCCTTATGCAAAATAGCAATTCCTGTATGCGCATCTTTTCTAAACCAAAGGTAAATCAGAAGCGGAACACTGAAAAACCAAAAACATTCAAGAATAAAACCTTTTATTGGCCGAGCAAACATCCAAATTTTCAAAAGATTTTGCTCAGATATAAATAAACCTAATCGTTGCAAAAGTTGCTGTGCTACCGATAATTTATCAATTTGTTGTACAGGCCCAGTTAAAATAGCATCATAATATGGATAAATGTATAGTCCATGAACAAACGAAATAAAAATAATCGCAACGTAAAGGACAATGTAAGTAACAAAAATTTTCACCACATTTGTTACTTGAAATGAATTTTTTCTTTTCCTATACTTCCAAATATAATAAAGAAATGCTATCAAAATAGGATATATACTTAAATCCTTACCTAAAAATGAACCCAGAAAATTGAGTTGCAATATATGAGGAATCTCAGAAAAAATAGTAAAAAAAACAATGAAAAAAAATAAATTATTCCGCAATGCAATCACCTTTATTGATTATTAATCTTTTATTAACTATGCCTAATAACGCTATATTTTATAAAATTTCGTATTTTAGATATATAAAAATAAACCAAAGGTAGATTTAATTTTACTAAGGATAATGCAATTTTCTTCTTTTTTTTATTAAAGTAAATTGTTTTTATATTTTCACTTTCACTCTTTTGTATTTTCAAAAATTCTTTTTTGAAGGTAGGATATGTACAATTTTGGGCACAAAGGTTAAGGTGTTTTAAAATATCTTTTTGTATCAATCTTGGAATTTGTTCAGAAAAATATCCATTCTGATCCATTTCACTAAATTTTCGAGCTACTAAAATATGTTGTTCCATTAGTCCCTCTTTATATGTTTTTGTTGTTTGAAATTCATTTTGTCTATAATAATAAAGTCGGTCAGGTATTACCACCATGCTATTAATGTGATAGAGTACTTTAATAACACCTACAGCATCTTCACCGTACCAAAGATTTTTCCCTTCATTAAGTGCAATTTGAGCCAACTTTCTGTGCCATAATTTACACACCAACCCCATAATAATACCGACACAGAAATCGCTGTTTTCATGATAATTACAAATAGCTTTATTTTGTAACAACTCTTCAATTTTTTTTCTATCATAATACCCGTCCTGAGGTAAGAGTTCAGTTGATATACATATTCTACTTTGCTCCGAATAAATGTACTGCTGACAAAAAACAAGTTCTACATTGTATTTCATCATTGCCTGATACATTTTACTAATATAATCGCCTGCAACAAAATCATCACTATCTACAAATGCTATATATTCCCCTTTTGATATTTTCAATCCATCAATTCTAGCAGCAGCAACTCCAGCATTTTCTTTTGTGATAATTTTAATTCTTGCATCATTCTTAGCTATTTTCTTACAAATATCCAAACTTCTGTCCGTACTGCCATCATCTATCAAAATAATTTCTATATTATGATAATCCTGTTTCTGTAAAGAAGAAAGACATTGTTCAATTTTATCTTCCGTATTATACATAGGTACAATGATTGATATCAAAGTATCTGATTCTTTGCCTAACAATAGTACATCTTCCTTTCATATACTCATATCTGAAATTGATTATTTAGTTTTTTTAATATATGATTCGGCGAAAATTCATTGTTATAATGATAATCTATAGTTTCTTTTCTTTTGACCCATTCAAAATCAATATCTTCAATATTCTCAAAATACTTCATATACTTTGGATTATAAAAAGACAATTCTTTAATATTAGGATTATTAGTTAATAGTTTCTTATTGTAGCAAACAGCCTCGTAATAGCGTGCTGTCTGAACCTTTTGTCCTTTTGCAACCATTTCTAAAACGCAATTCGTCGAGAGGATATTACCAATTACCTTTTCATAAGGCAAGTCTTTCCCATGAAAATTCAAGCCTGTTTGATTTTCCAAGTGCATCTTTTTTAAATTTCGGGGATCATCTACCAAATCAAAATTAGTTTTCACACCAGTTTCCTGGCATCGCTTGTACAGCTCCATGACTGCTTCATTTCTTCCGGCTTTATTTCTGCCTACAAAATACAAATCACTTTGATTGGCGGCAGGCGTTATGCCATTCATTTTAGAATAAATCGTTGCACCCAGATATTGGAAACCATATTCTTTACAATCATTTTTATCATAAGAAAGAATAACATCCCACGGAAATCCAAAGATGTTAGGAATAGCCTTTGGAATATGTTCCGATGACCCATGCAAAGAATCAGCAATAATAATGACCATCTTTGTATTGGTGCCAGTTGATTTAATTTTCCTCAGGAAATCCAAACTCACCATTGACAACGCGCCACTATCAAACATGACGCACGTATCCTGATCAATCAATTTAAACAAAGAGGAATACCAAATTTCTTTATACGGCAAGTTAATCAATTTATTAATTTTACAGCTTTGATGTACCCGCCGTATAAAGTTAACAAATTTTGATTTATACGGCATTTTTAACGGGTATGGAATGATCTTTTTGCTAGTAATCAAATCTTGATACATATAATAATCAAACCATCCATAGGGCCATATCATAATATATTTCATCACTGCATCCCCATAATCATTCTTCGATACATATCCAATAACCCTCTCGACGCTTTCCAGCCCAAATTATTTATTTTATTAATGCCTAAATTCAAATGGTGAGGGGAACAAAATTTCTTTCCACTATCTTCATCAATACTAAATTTCACTTTAATATCACCCTGAGCTAATTTCAGGACTACCATCTGTGCCATTTCGACAATACTGCAGTATGTTTCAGGATTAGCAGCGTTATAGGCTTCCCCACTTTGACCAGATAATAATACTGTTAAAATGGCTGTTACCGCATCAGCAGTATATAAGTAGCATCGCTTACTCGTTCCCTGTGTCTGTAAGACAATATCATGATGTTGAACTGCACAGCGTGCAAATTCAGCAAAGACGCGTGCATCATCTTTCACAACACCAGGGCCGAAGGTCTGAGCCAAGCGTACGCTGAAGGCAGGTACGCCATATTCCTGTGCATAGCTGGCGCATAAGCTTTCACAGACTCTTTTTGCTTCCGGATAGCAGCTGCGAACTATCATCGTATCGAGCGTCGTCCCTTGTGTTTCGTCAATCACCTGATCTGATAGTGGTGCGCCATACACTTCCATACTGGAAAGATATACGAAACCAGCCGATTTCTTCTCCTTGGCTAATTGCAGCAAGCGGCTCGTTCCCTTGACATTTGTTTCTATCGTTTCTACCGGATGCTCCACAAAAAAAGCACTGGCTGTAGGGCTGGCACCATGGATAATGTAATCGACAGGCTGCTCAATATTCGGCAGATTTTCGACAGTACCCATAATAAAATGAAGCGGAAGATTTTCCTGCAATTGCTTAGAAAACATGTTTTCCGCTTTTTCCCGATTGCGAATCAAAGCCAATACCTGTAAATTCAATGACATTTTCCAGTTTGCATAGAGCAGGCTATTAATCAAAGTAGAGCCAATCAGCCCTGTCCCACCAGTAACGAGTACCGTCTTTCCCTGCAGTTTTTCCCAAGGGATATACGATGCCTGTGTAATCGACTCCAGATCTTCTAAAAAAACTTTATTTTCTGTCCACATGATACGCTCCTAAAATCCTAAAATCTGTAAATTTTCCTTTGCATCCATCACAGCCCGGAAAATGTAAAAATCTACAGGCGTCGTAATTTTTATATTTTCTGCCGGTCCTTCTACCGTATAAAGCGGATAGCCATAATGCTGCATCAAACTTGCCGAATCGATAAAATCCAATTTTTTTTCTTCAATCGCCCGACAATGAGCCTGGTAAATGTCCCCCAATTTGAAGCACTGCGGGGCTTTGGCCATCTCACAAGAAGAACGATTAAAGATTTTACCTACCTGCTGCGTATCGGCCTCTTTCAAAAAAATAGTTTCAATAGCCGGCGAAACAGTAATCGCATTCCCATGTTCCTTGACCATTTTGATACAGGATGTAATCGTATCTTCATTGATAAGTGGGCGTACACCATCATGAATCAAGACGACATCTTCATCATGAAAGATTTCATGAGCGGCCTGAATACCATGAAAGATAGATTCTTGTCCGCTATCCCCACCAGGAACGATGCGGCAAATTTTATCAATCGCATATTTCTTTAACAGGCTTTTCGCATAATCGATCCATGCTTCAAGACAAACCAAAACGATTTTGTCAATCATTGGATGCTGTTGGAAATTTTCCAAAGTATAAATAAGAACCGGCTTTCCATGCATTTCAAGAAATTGCTTGGGCTTCGACTTTGTATTCATTCGCTTGCCAGTCCCGCCGGCAAAAATTACAGCTATATTCATATTACACTCCATTTATTTTATAAAATTATTCCCTGAGATATACTGTTATATCATGACTAATACGTTTTTCAAGTGGCGGCAATTTCATATAGTCCCCATAAAGTCCCTTTAAATAGCTATTCCAACAAGAAAAAGTTGGAAATTGATATCCTTCAAAATTAACCATCACGGTCTTCTCAAATTCAGACTTTATCATACGTTCACCAACACCATATAATCCCCATGTAATAGCACCAACATATTCTGCCGATTCATAAGGTATTTGCTGTGCAATTCCTTCTATTTTCTTTGTACATCTTTTTGCCCCATAAAAACAAGATAGTGGCTTCAAGATATATTTGCTATATTTATGAAAAGTAGTTCTCCCGGTGCCTAAACGAGAATCAATGAGCATTAAAATCCGTCGATAAAAATTGCATTTAGAATATATTTTTTCAACTTGCTTTTTATCATTTGGCAAACCATCTACAGGAAAAATATCTAACCATAAATGCCGATTCGCTGCTACAGAATATTGTGCCTCTATTTCCGTATGTTCATCTATAATTCTAGCAAAAGGGAATAAAAAATCTCCATTCTCATATGAGATTAATTTCAATCGGTCATGTTTAAAATTTTTAATTAAATAATTATAATTTGGCCGTGATAAGCAGAGGTCAATATCATCATCCCAAGGAATAAATCCCTTATGACGAATTGCTCCTAATAATGATCCACCAGAAAGAGCCCATTGTATTTGATGACTTTGACAAAATTCAGCAAAACTTAATAACATCTGAACTTCATGTTGTTTTATCTCTGTAGACGTTAATTTTTTCTTCATTATTCTAACCTATATGATAATTACAAAAAAATTATCAGTTTCCTTTCTTTCATATTAACAACTAAATTATTCTTGTCATAATTTAGACTAATGTATTCCTCACTTCAATAAATGCCTGTTCAGGAGAAATCGAGGTCAGACACTTTCTGTTTTCCGGACAGTTTACATAACGAGAGGTTCCATAGCAGTACTGAGTGGAGCAGCAGTTCTTGTTAACCAAAAATTTGGCGTCATCAGAATATGCGCCATGTGTATGAAAATTAGTCGGTCCAAATACGGATACTGTTCTTGCCCCTACCGCAGCAGCAATATGCTGCATTCCCGTATCTACACCAAAGACGCAGTCACATAAGGAAGCCAGGGCAATTGATTCTTTAATCGTTGTTTTCCCGACAAAATCAACGATTTTAGGCGATTCCGGAACGTGCTTTTGAATATAATCTACCAATGGAATTTCCGCTTTACCACCAATCAAGGCAATCGTCACATTTTCCTGAACTAATAATTGAATCAAGGCGGTCATGTTTTGAATGCCCCAGGAACGCGTATATACTTTACCAGTACGCAGGAATCTATTTTTCAAGCTGTAATCAGCGTTGCCAATACAGATGCCGACGATTTTCCGCTTTGCATTCTCTGCGCCTATTTTTGCCCTGATTTTCGCTGTGCTCATTTCATCAGGATAAATCTTAGGATACATTTTCCCTTGAGGGATATCGCAGATTTCTTGAATGGAAAGCAAGTTAGCTTCCACGAAGTGATATTTATCTTCGAGAAGATCAAAAAATAAATGTTGCTTCTGCCAGCCCACGATATGCTTTGGGTTCACGATTTTCATAAAAAGATTGGCTTTCCGCACTGGCGTTATGCAGCTGCTGATACCATACTCAAATTTACTTTTCCGTAATTTCCATAATACGGAAAGGCTTTTGCCGATATCTTTATAAATGTCAAGACAAACAATATGATCAATCCCTATGTGCGAGGCTTCAATGATATCTGATGCACTGGCAAATTTGGTAAGGACCGTAATCTCACTATTAGGAAAACTCATTCGAAGCACTTTCAGCATCGGAAGAGCACATACGGTATCCCCCATGCCGTGCATCAATTCCACCAAAATTTTCATTTTCTTCGAATTTGTCATGTTATATAAAACCGCCCAACTAAGGATCAATACATTTCATCGACAGCGTTGCAAAAAATATGACCTACCAAAATATGGCATTCCTGAATGTGAGCGGTAAAGGTAGAAGGTACCTGTAAGGTAATATCCGCCAAAGCACTCATTTTACTGTCTTTTGCGCCGGTAAAGGCCATAACTGTGACGCCTTGTTTCTTTGCCTGTTCAAAGGCTTTTACGACATTCTTACTATTGCCGGACGTCGAAATGCCTACGAGTACGTCCCCCTTCACAGCGAGAGCTTCGACCTGACGTCTGAACACATCATCATAACCATAGTCATTGCCAATCGCCGTCAAAATAGACGTATCTGTCGTCAAAGCAATCGCAGGCAGCCCCTGACGTTCCTTTACAAAGCGTCCCACGAATTCAGCCGCCAAGTGCTGACTATCCGCGGCACTGCCGCCATTGCCGCAAAACAGTATTTTGTACCCGTCTTTGATAGCTGCACAACAAATAGCTGCCATCTTTTCAATCGTCGGGATACAATTTAATTTTAAAGCCGTTACTGTATTTTCATGTTCTTCTATAATGTTTTTAATATTCATAAACCCTCTCTATATCTCAGATACTATTTTTCTATAAATTGATGCTAATCTGTCAGCAGCCAAATCAATATCATAAATTGAATTTGAAAAAACGAAATTACATTTTTCTCGGTCAAATTTCTCTCCATTTTGGATTTTTTTTAAATCAGCAACCCAATGTTTCACATTATCAGGTTTAATTGATTCTTCTGCAACTAAATCTGAAATTAATACCGCCTCTTGTGGAACCGCAGGACTCATAACAATTGGTAATCCATTGGCTTGAGCTTCTACAATAACCATACCCAATCCTTCATACCTGGTCGGAAAACAAAAGGCATCCATCACATTATACAACTCATCAACATCTGTGCGCAAACCTAAGTCAATAACTTTATCAGTTATTTTCTTTTCTTCAATTAACGAATGCATTTGATTCCGCAAGGAGCCATCGCCTATGAGTAAAAGCTTGGAGTTAGGAACTTTTTGTTGTAATTGCGCAAAAACCTCAATCAAATATAATGGATTTTTCTGATACACCATCCGGCCGACATTACCAACAACAAAATCAGTATCAGCGATATTTAATTTCTGCCTTAGCTGTTGTCTTTTAGTAACATCGTATTTATATTTCCAAAATTCAATCGCATTATTGATAATGGTAACCTGGTGATTATCAAAAGCCGCGTCCCCATACATCCATCTTCCAGCTAACTCGCTGCAAGCGAAATAGCGATTTGCGAAAAACTTGGAAAACGGTCGTAATATCATTTTCAGGAGATTTCTTTTTGTCTCGCTTGGAACTGATGTACTGTGATTATGTAGGATTCTTATCGGCGTACCTGCAATCCAGGAAGCGAATAAAGAAAAAAAGCTTAACGTATTCATGTTGGAATGAACAATCTGATATTTATTTGATTTTATAATATGATATATCTCAGATGTAAAAGCAAGAATATTCTTTTTATAAGAAGTAACTTTAAATACTTTCCCACCCATTGAATTAACTAACACAGTGATATCAATCGGACTGTCTTCATGAACGACGAAGTCAAATTGAACTTTATTTCGATCTATATGTTTATAATAATTGAGGATAACAGACTCAACACCGCCTCCAGCTACTACCCCCAATATCTGCAATACTCTAAGCGGTTTATCTTTCAAAAAAAGCACCTCCATAAAATCGAATTATTAGCCTTGATTCCAAAAAGTACTCAGATATAGTCCGGATAATATAGCTTTTTATAAGTTCTAGAAGCAAATTGGTCTGTCATTCCACCAATATGATCAGCCACCATCCGAATAAACATGGCATCTTTTTTCAATTCTGCATCGTTCATTCCTGCCCGATTAAAAGAACGGCCTTTAAGTTTAAAATATTTTCCCAACATATAATCAGGAAGTTGCTTGGGATGAACATAAAAAGCTTTAAATAACTGTTTAATCAAATACTGTGCTTTGGCATCAGAAATGCTGACTTCTTCAGAATAAATAATTCTGTCATCCATCCAATTTTTTAGCTCTTTGACAAGTTGATCAATGGCATTTGAAAAAGAGACACGCTGTTTCTTAAATATCACTTCATTTTGTATATCATACTTCTTAATATATTGAGAAATATTTTCTTCTGATTGTTTGCATACATCATAAATCAAATAGCCAACTAAATTTTTAATAATCAAAGAGCGTGTCTCATAAGCAGGAGCTGCTGTGCCTTTATCTACTGCAATATGATAAGCTTCCATGCACTGCGAAACTAAGGGTTGATTCATTAATGATTTGAAATTAATAACGCCACTGCGAACGCCATCTTCTAAATCATGTGTACACTGAGCAATTTCATCAGCAATTGCTACAACCTGGCCTTCCAATGTAATAGAAAAAGGCAGGTCCAAATGCATATCCGTTAAATCCAAGTCAAGATAATGATAGTATCCATATTTATTCCGCACTTTGGTATGTTTTAAAATTCCCTCACGCGTTGCAAAAGTGAGATTAATACCTAAATAATCAGCACATCTAGTTTCTAATTTGTCGACAACTCTCAATGACTGAAAATTATGCTTAAAGTTTTGTTTAATGGGAGGAATTTCATTATCAAGGCCTTCCATCAAAATAGTATTTAAAGTCCGCTCCCCGATATGTCCAAAAGGAGTGTGCCCCAAATCATGGCCGAGTGCAATGGCTTCGATCAATTCATCATTTAATTTCAAATATTTTCCAATGGATCGCGCAATCTGTGATACTTCCAATGTATGAGTTAATCGATTTCGGAAGTGGTCCCCTTTATTGGCATTAAACACCTGAGTTTTATGCATCATTCGGCGGAAAGCCCTTGAATGAATAATCCGATCTCTATCACGTTGAAAAGGATCTCTATTTATAATATTATAATTATAGCATCTATCTTCATAATGCCGCTTTGTTAAAAATACTGAATCATTTTTTGCTGCATATATTTCCATAATCATCTACCTCATATGAATATTTTTTAATGATTTCTGATTCACTCATTTGTAAATATTGATTCTGGCACTGGCACCGTGAATCACATTCTCGAACAATAATCTTCATGGATAAACCTGCCTGATAAACAGCGTCTTGTAGTTCTCGATAAGCATTGCTGAAAATGTCATGATACTTTTCCGGCAACGGATCCATCTGTATAAATCGTAAATATTGAAAACTAATCTTTTGTACATCATGCAAAGTAATATGCTGACTAAAATTACCTTTGCAAAAACCATCTTGCAAGTCAATTAAATTAACAAAATATCTATTCTCAATGTTCATTCCCGACTTCCATCGTATTGGATTATCTTTAGTAACACGCACTTGGTTTTCCAATGCGGGAGAAGATAATAAATCCAAACTATAAATAAAAGTGACTGGCCCATATTGATTACAGCGATGCGCTCGACGGTGAATATCAACTGAATCAAAGAAAATATCGTTATAAATTCCGAACCTTTTATCATCAGCATCACTATATTGTCCAGTCTGATAACTGCCTGGTAATTGACTAATATATTGCCGCGAACATAACCCTTGATTTTTTAAGAAGCTGATTGATGTCAATACTGTGTTGGCATGGAATAATCCTTCAACCCGGTGCTGTATCAAGACATTTTTTACGTCTTCACTAGTCAATATCAATGCCTTCTCTCTCAAATAAACAAATAACAACTGCCCTCAAAATAGCTTGCGATAATTAGCTCATGAAATAATAATTATATTTTATCATACTTTGCCAAGTTATGCAGAAAAAAATCCCCGCCATACCGTAATCGCTACGGATCAGCGGAGATTTTTAATGGAATCGGCCTAGCACATCCCTTCGGCACCGACATGGACGGGAATATACACCGGATCCGTCGGCATCCAGTATTTTTTATGGGCGGCGATAATGATTTTGATAGACACGATTTCGACCTCTTTCAGTGGTGCGGCGATGCTGCGCACCGAGTTTTTAGTTTGCAGTTTGTAGTTTGTAGTGGATGGGTTGAATAAGTAACGCCATTGCTGCAACTATCTTTTCGGCAATATTTTTAGTTTACCACATTTTGCGGATTTATGCACGAGGGGGGCGCCTGATGGCGCCGCGGTTCGCAGTTGGCTGTCCGCAGTCCGGAATATCGTTCATCGTAGGTCGTTCATCGATAAAAGATAGTTTGCAGTTTGCAGTTTGTAGTTTTTAGTAAAACCATCGCGATTCGGACTCGCTGGCGCATCGCCGCCTATTTGGAGTCAGATGGATGCTGCGCATCCTGGAACTCATGATTTTATTACGACCGTACACCATTTGTCATAAATTCTGGCTGTTTACAGGATTCGCGCGGGTTCGCCACGCGCGAACCCCTACGGGCGGTCAGGGACACGCACTGATTTTTACTGTCTTTTTCTGCATTTCTCTACACACCCCCACTATGCGCTGAGGGTATCCCGAAGCAGCATTGTCAGTTTGAGTCTGTCGCGGCGCAGCCGCATCGCTGTAGGTGGAGCCGCGTGGGCGACCCGCTATGTGCCGCAGGGGCACCCGAAGCAGCATTGTCAGTTTGAGTCTGTCGCGGCACAGCCGCATCGCTGTAGGGGTCGCCGCGTGGGCGACCCGCTATGTGCCGCAGGAGCACCCGAGGCAGCATTGTCAGTTTGAGTCTGTCGCGGCACAGCCGCATCTAAGTCCAAGGCGATGCGTCAGCCTTCGCTGTCCATTCTGGCATACTTTACACAGAGCAGGTAAGGGGGTGTTGTCTTATGCAAAAACTTAAAAACTTCTTAACGGCTATCATGGCAAGTGTAGTTGCTTACTACCTTTGCAAGTGGTTAGATGCCGTTATTGTTCTCTTGAGCAACTAAACCCGGTGCGTTTCCGTAAAACGTCACGAAAAGAAAGCCCTTGGAATGGCAGTTCCAAGGGCTTTCGTGTTGCTTATGCAAAAACTTAACTTCTCTATTTATTATAGCATAACTTTTCTGTCCGTCAAGAATGACGCCTTGCGGCGCCGTGGTCCGCAGTTTTTAGTTTTTAGTAAAACCGTCGCGATTCGGGCTCGCTGGCACATCGCCGCCTATCCGGATTCAGATAGATGCTGCGCATCCTGGAATTTCTGGATTGTATGACGACCGTGTGCCATTTGGCATAAATTCCGGTTGTACACAGGATTCACGGCGGGTTCGCCACGCGCGAACCCCTACGGGCGGTCAGGGATATGCCCTATTTTTTTACTGTCCGCCACCGTTTTTCACTGCATTTTACTGCTCTTTTCTGCTTTTCACTATCATTCAACAGGCTGTGCACAGGATTCGCAGCGGGACGCCGATTATGGCGTCCCCTACGTCACGGGCTCCGCCACGTGAATTATCAATCGTCGCCGCAAGGCGAGGACGTAGGGGCGGCCGCCTCTGCTGTCCTTTTTGGCAACCGCCTTGTGCTTCCTGTTAGTCAGCACCTTGCGGGCCAAAAAGGCATACCTGCCGACCGCCGGGAATGGTGGCACCGTCCCGGAATTTATGACGGACTGCGCCTGGTCGTAATATCATCATGAGTCTAAAGGCGCGGCAGCGCCATCTGAGTCCGAGGCGATGCGGCAGCATCAAGCATCATTATATCCCATATTTTTTAAATAAAGTTTCCCGGAATTCTGCGTCTTCGGCGGCTTTAGCCGCATCATCATACCGTTTTTCTTTCAGTAACAGGCTCATCAATTTTCCCCAACGTTCATTAGCCAAGTACTGGCCTTGCTCACGTCCTTCCTTAATTCCTTCTTTCCGTTCTTCCTGCATTTTCATCGCGTACGTCATATATCTCACCCTTTCATTTTCAAGTTTCTTGACGGCTCGTATTTCCTGATCGATTTCTTGGACAAAATCGTCGTTGCTCAGGACACCGTTGACGTAATCGAGGAGGCATTTTACATCTGGTGTCACGTCATCGGCAGTGCCAACGGAGTTCAGGAAAATCTTTGTTGCCCCATCGCCTAATTCCAGTTCTTTGTCTTCCAGACAAAGATTTTTGAACGTGTAAATATGCCGGCCTTTATCGAATGGTTCAAAAGGACAGATGAAGATGACATAACTGGAATTCAATTCGTCGTAGTCGGCACCCCGTTCCAACAAATCGGCATCAATCATGGACTGGTAATAGCGCGTACGGCGATACAGGCCGTCGTCATCGGGCTTTCGGACCTGCATTTCGATGTCGTAGACTGTATTTTCATCATCGGCTACGAAAACATCGAGACGGATGCCCTTGCTGTCGTACTGCATCTTCATGTTCTTTTCTTCTTCCGGATAGGTGATATCCCGAATGGGGACCTGCAAGATTTTCTCCAGCATACGCTTACAAATCCGCTTGCGCCGCATAATCAGCTTAAACATGTAATCATCACAAATCGTCAGGTCCTGCCATGGTTTAATCTGGTAACTCATGTCATCCATCCTCTCTTTATTATAGCATGATACAAAAACGGAACAGAAGTACTTCTGTTCCTACCATACAATAAATATTCAGATGAGAATAGGCATTTAATGAGATTCTAATCAAAAACCGCGAATTTTAATGAAATATTAATGAAAGGCGCCTTGCGTCGCCACGGTTCGCAGTTCGCAGTCTGGGATTGGGTGATTCGTTCGTCGTAGGCCGTTCATCGTTTGTCGTTTCGGAGCTGGCTCGCTGCCGCATCGCCGCCACTCGGAGTCAGATGGATACTGCGCATCTAGGAATTCTGGATTGTATTACAACCGTGTGCCATTTGGCATAAATTCCGGTTATACACAGGATTCGCAGCGGGACGCCGATTATGGCGTCCCCTACGTCACGGGCTCCGCCACGTGAATTATCAATCGTCGCCGCAAGGCGAGGACGTAGGGGCGGCCGCCTCTGCTGTCCTTTTTGGCAACCGCCTTGTGCTTCCTGTTAGTCAGCACCTTGCGGGCCAAAAAGGCATACCGGCCGACCGCCGGGAATGATGGCATCGTCCCGGAATTGATGACGGACTGCGCCTGGTCGTAATGTCATCATGAGTCTAAAGGCGCAGCAGCGTCATCTGAGTCCGAGGTGATGCGTCAGCATCAAGCATCGTTATATCCCATATTCTTTAAATAAAGTTTCCCGGAATTCTGCGTCTTCGGCGGCTTTAGCCGCATCATCATACCGTTTTTCTTTCAGTAACAGGCTCATCAATTTTCCCCAACGTTCATTAGCCAAGT
>ERZ772831.4-NODE-4-length-250341-cov-5.504966_pt1 | contig 250341 bp, 196 predicted proteins | sample MGYA00580858_ERZ772831 | MGnify/ENA primary metagenome ERZ772831 (study PRJEB29015, sample SAMEA2737694) | human gut metagenome | biome: human gut; feature: human-associated habitat; material: faeces | place: China | collected 2012 ... | reverse complement strand
CCCGGGCCGGCCTGTTTTATAACATATCCTGTCCGGTACGGCATGTCCGGGACGGTGGGTAAATTGGCCGGACAAATGGGAAATGTCAAAAAAAATGTATCTTTGTTCGATTCTTTGTGCAAAGTTTCGGTTTTGCACTGGAAACACCGGTTTTGAACCCGCCACACAGGTTGTCGATGACCGAAAAATTGCTGCAATATCTCGAATCCCATTATGCGCCGCAGGATTACCCCGTGATTCGCGCGCAATACAACGATTTCCAGGGCCGCCGACCGTTTGCCGGATTGAGGATATTGGAGGCTACCCCGTTGTTTTTTAATACGATCGCCAAATTCCTGCCGCTGATGGCGGGCGGGGCGGAGGTGACCTTGTCGCATATCGGCGGGGTGCCGTACGACCCGGCATTCATCGAATGGGCCGAAGCTCAGGGAATTCGAATTGCGACGAACAAGGAAGAGGGTTTCGATCTGGTTTCCGACTGCATCGGCCTGCACAGCGACCTGCGCCCCAAATACGGTTTCGCCGAACTGACCCATTCGGGGATCGGTTACTATGCCGATTGCGATAAACCCTGTTTCAATACCGACGGCAGCCGGATCAAACGGATCGAAGGTGCGCTCGGAACGGGCGACGGCCTGATCCGTGGCCTGCAGGCGTTCGGTCTGGGGGTGGAATCGTCCCAGCGTTGGCTGCTGTTCGGTTTCGGAAAGATCGGCAGCGGTGTGGGCATGCGGCTCAGGGCGGCGGGTGTTCCGGTCGAAGTGGTCGAGGCCGTTGCGGTGCGCGGGCGGCTGGAGAACACTCCCGTGGGGGATTTCCCCTTCGTGGATATGGAAGATCCCGATGCGGTCGTGGCGGCGGTTCGCCGTGCGACGCATATCGTGACGGCCACCTCGGTTGCGGGTGTGATCGGCCGCCGGTATCCTGTGGAGCCGTTTCTGGAGGGGCAGGTGCTGGTCAATATCGGCGCCGAGGATGAATACGGCCCCCTGTTCCCGGAGCAGAGCGTGCTGAACCGCAAGGTGGCGGTGAATTTTGCGCTGGAGGAGCCGACGCATCTGCGTTATATCGAAACCACTTTCGCGTTGCAAAATGCGGGACTGGAGTGGGTCTTGAACCATCCTGAAGCGCGGGGAATCGTGGTACCGCCGGAACCGATGCAGGAGTCGTTGCTGGAGATCGTGCGCCGGGAGGGAGCCATTGCCGGGGAGTTGCGGCTGATCGGGCTCTGAACCGGGTGGACTGCTTTCCGGGAGGAGCGGGCTAGGTTTGCATCCGGTGGAGATTTTTATAGCCGAGAGTTTCCCGATGAGGATCCCTCCCGGGGCGCAACCGGTCGTCGGGGTTCGGGGCTAAATTCCCTCGGCTGGACATGACGATGTTGAAACGATAAAACCGATACTAAACAGATAAAATACGAACGATGAAAAAGATCAAAGCAGCCGTAGTGGGTTACGGCAATATCGGCCGGTATGTGCTGGAGGCGTTGGATGCAGCGCCCGATTTTGAAGTGGCGGGCGTCGTGCGCCGTGATGCGTCGAATGTGCCCGACGAATTGAGAGGGTACCGTGTGGTTGATTCGGTCGAGAAACTCGAAGGGGTCGATGTGGCTGTGCTGTGCACACCGTCGCGCAGCGTCGAGGAGCAGGCCGGGAAGATCCTCGCGCTGGGGATCAATACGGTCGACAGTTTTGATATCCACACCGACATTGCCGGCCTGCGCAGCCGACTGACGCCTGTCGCTAAGGAACACGGTGCCGTGGCTGTCATTTCGGCAGGCTGGGATCCCGGCAGCGATTCGGTCGTGCGTGCACTGCTCGAGGCCTGTGCTCCGAAAGGGTTGACTTATACGAATTTCGGCCCCGGCATGAGTATGGGCCATACCGTGGCGGTAAAAGCGGTTGACGGCGTGAAAGCGGCTTTGTCGATGACGATTCCGACCGGGACGGGTATCCACCGCCGGATGGTCTATGTCGAATTGAAGGAGGGATACGATTTTTCGAAAGTGGCCCAGGCGATCAAATCCGACGACTATTTCGTGCATGACGAGACACATGTGATGCAGGTAGAGTGCGTCGATGACCTTCTCGACATGGGACACGGCGTGAACCTGACCCGCAAAGGGGTTTCGGGCAAGACGCAGAACCAGCGTTTCGAGTTCAACATGTCGATCAACAATCCTGCGCTGACCGGGCAGATTCTCGTTTCTGCGGCCCGGGCGTCACTGGTGCAGCAGCCCGGCGTCTATACGATGATCGAAATTCCGCCGATCGACTACCTGTACGGCGAACGTGAAGCGCTGATCCGGCGGTTGGTGTAACCTGCTTCGTGCGCATCTCCTGATCGGGATGTCTGCGGATGTTCCTGAGTATTGCTGAAAAGTCGTATATTGGCAAGGGCACAACAACTATCAGGATATAATGTAAAGGTTGGTGTGTTGCCCGCAAGCCGTTAATCTGTCAGCGGACAAGATGCAACGCTTGTTTTGGCAAGCTGCACCGACAAATATAAGCCTGATTTTATGTGTGTTGTTGTAGACCGATTTAAGAGTTTTTATTAAATATCACCTATCCCAACACCTTCATGAAAGCATCATACAAAGCATTAAACCGTCTTTGATCATTTTTTGTCAACTTGATATCGACATAGCTCCCGTTTACAAAAAATCGAATTTTAGAGACTTGTTTGCCTTTCAATTGTGATGCATCTAAAGAACAAACCAAATATAAACCGAGTCGGTTATTAATCTCTGCCGGATGCCAAGCTCCGGGAGTTGAAATTGCATATCCCATATTTTCTGCGGGAATCACATCATGCTCCGTTTTGAATAAAACCTGATTTCCTGCATCGCATGACATCATTGAGGGTTCTGTATGTATACGAAACTCGATAAAGTCAGCATTACCAGCATGTCTGAAACGCGCTCGGGTTTGCAAATATCCGGTGGCCCCTCCGTTATGAATTCGAACCCAGGAGGTAGTAATAGCCCTAGTTCCTGTAAAATCGTCCGTCGAAGATGAAACTTTGACATTTTGTGCCAAACACAAAGCAGGGTATAATAAAAAAGTCAATAACAGTATGTTTTTCATAATTTTGATATTATTTATTACTACTACGATACTGTGATTAATAACATGATTAGTTGCATGATCTTTAATCTGCATTCGGACACGCTTTATTCTGCGTGTCAGCCATTGATCAGTCCGCCGGAAAAAGCAATTTCGGAGATAATGAAAGCCAAATTCATGGGGCAGCGTATCATTCCTGCCGGACGGAACTGCTTGGCAATGTCCGGAAATAAGGTTTAAACTGTACTCCGCCGGATTCGCGGCTTACCGTTTCGGGCGCGATTTCATTTTTGTCCGCAATGCTTTTTCTGCGGCAGCGCTCCAGTACCCGCAGTCCAGTTCGATGAATACCGACGAATAGGGAATGGTTGATTCGGTTTTCAGTACCACGGTGGTAAAGAGTTTCGATGCCGTGTCGATCTTCGAGAAAACCTCTTCGTGCAGGATCGTGTTGACCTGGGCGTCCTGCAGGGCCTGGAAAATCTCGGTACGGGCCTGTTCCGTTCCCGGGCAAAGGTCGTCCGAAAGCGAATTTAACTCGAGATCGGTGTAATAAACCGGCTTGACGTGCGAAGCTTTTTCAAGCATCCGGACGAGCTCGCCGAGTACGGGACGCATCGGCTCGCCGGTGTTGATCGTGACGATGCCCGGCGCGCTTTGTAACGGGAAAGCTTTGTCCACGACCAGAATCCAATTGCGGTGGCCCAGTTTGGGCAGCAGTTGTTCAAATTCTTTTTTCCACATGGTATCGGCGGCTTGTGTATTCGTGATTGCGGGGGGAACAGACGCTTCTTTCGGTTGATGATGGCAGCCGAAAAAGAGCGAACCCAGCGCGCAAATAATTAAACTTTTCATATGGCAGGCGGCAGTAAGGTGGAACCGGAGCGCTATGCCTTAGCTGCCGTTCTTCTATCGCGGTGGTGGATCGTATGGCTCCGGTAGCCGTACACGATGATAACCAGGAAACAGATCAGGGGCAGGATAAACGATACGTTTACGGCCGGGAGGCCGAACAGCATCCCCTGGTCGATGATCGCCGCCTGTGCAGGAGGCATGATCGAACCGCCGAGGATAGCCATGATCAGGCCCGCAGCTCCGAATTTGGCATCGTCGCCCAGCCCTTCGAGCGCAATGCCGTAGATTGTCGGGAACATCAGCGACATACATGCCGATACGCCTACCAGGCAGTACATCCCGTTAATGTTCTGAAATCCGATTACGCCTGCGGTCAGTGCGGAGCCTGCGATGGCGAATGTCATCAACAAGGCCCCCGGCGAAAAGTATTTCATCAGGAACGTACAGATGAAGCGGCTTACGCAGAAGATTGCCATCGCCACGATGTTATAACGCTGCGAAAGCACCTCTGCGGCTTGTTCTTCCATGCCCGTTTGGGTGAAAACCCGCGTTCCGTACTGGATGATGAATGTCCAGCACATGATCTGTGCCCCGACGTAGAAGAACTGTGCGATCACTCCTTCGCGGTAGCGCGGGATGGCCCAAATGCGCTTGAGCACGCGCCCGAGGTTCATCGAGTGGTCTTTATCGCCGTTTTTCGGCATTTTGGTGAAAAATATCAGGAAGAAAAGAGCCAAAATAACCAATCCTACAATCACATAAGGAGTGATCAGAACATTCAGGTCGGCGGCTTTGACCGCTTCGAATTCTGCGTCCGAGAGTTGTGCCCGTTCTGCCGTGTCGAGCGGGCTCATTCGCGCCTGGATGAATTGCATCGCGCAGAACATGCCCAGCAGCGATCCGATCGGGTTGAACGCCTGCGAGAGGTTCAGCCTGCGGGTAGCGGTCGATTCGTCGCCCATGCTGAGGATATAGGGATTCGAACTGGTTTCGAGGAACGAGAGTCCGCAGGTGAGGATGAAGTAGGCGATCAGGAATGGAAAGTAGAGGCCGGTTTTGCTGGCCGGGATAAACATCAGCGCACCGCATGCATAAAGGGCGAGACCGACCAGGATTCCCGATTTGTATGAGAATTTCCTGATGAACAGCGCCGCTGGGAAGGCCATTGCGAAATAACCGCCGTAAAAAGCCAATTGCACGAGTGCGCCGTCAGTGGTGCTCATGCGGAAAATTTTGGAAAAGGCCTTCACCATCGGGTTGGTGATGTCGTTGGCGAAGCCCCAGGCGAAAAAGAGGGAGGTGACCAGAATAAACGGCACCAAGACCGCACGGGATACCAGTTTAGGTTTCGGGTTCATGCAAATTGGACGTTAAAGGTTCGGTTAAAAGTTTTTTGGCGAAAGCAAATGTAACCGAAACAACTTGTTTTAACAAGCAAACCGCCCCGAAAAGTGAAGAAAAAATCACTTTCCGGGGCGGGGGCGGTTTACCGCGGACCGGCCTTGCGGCCGGAATTACGACCCGCAGGCTACAGCCGGTTCTTGATGTCGGTTACGATCTCGCCGTCGAAGAGGTTGACCACGCGGTGCGCGAACGACGCGTCGTGCTGCGAGTGGGTCACCATCACGATCGTCGCACCGCTGTTGCGGTTCAGGTCTGTGAGCAGGTCCATCACCTCTTTGCCGTTTTTCGAGTCCAGGTTACCGGTGGGCTCATCGGCGAGGATCAGTTTGGGACCTGCCACCACGGCGCGGGCGATCGCTACGCGCTGTTGCTGACCGCCGGAAAGCTGCTGCGGGAAGTGTCCGGCACGATGGCTGATGTTCATGCGGCTGAGAATTTCGTGTACCATCTCTTTGCGTTTGGCCGCTTTCACTTTCAGGTAGATCAACGGCAGTTCTACGTTTTCATAGACATTCAGTTCGTCGATCAGGTTGAAGCTCTGGAAGACGAATCCGATGTTGCCCTTGCGGAACAGGGTACGCTCTTTTTCCTTCAGCCCGCCGACCTCTTTGTCCAGCAGGTAATATTTGCCTGCGGTGGGGTTGTCCAGCAGGCCGAGGATATTCAGCAGCGTCGATTTGCCGCAGCCCGACGGCCCCATAATGGCGACGAATTCACCCTCTTTCACTTCCATCGAAACGTTGTTCAACGCGATCGTCTCGATCTCTTCCGTGCGGAAGGTTTTGCTCAGGTTTTCGATCTTTAACATGATGTTTGGTTTTAAATGGTTATGGATTCAATATCGTTTGTTTGCAAATGTTACCGTTTGATGGCATCCACCGGATTGCTGTTGGCGGCCCGCCAGCTTTGGCCGAAGACGGTCGCCACTGCGATGGCCAGCGCGGTCAGTCCGGCCAGCGCGAAGATCGTCCAGCTGAGCGGGATGCGCAGGACGTACTGCGAGAGCCAGTCGTGCATCAGGTACCAGATGACCGGTACGGCGATGACGAAAGCGGCCAATACATAGCGGACGAAGTGAAGGACCAACCGTTGCAGCACTTCCCGGTTCGTCGATCCGAAGACCTTGCGGACGGCGATCTCCATCGAACGCTGCCGGATGAAATAGGTCGCCATGGCGAGGATACCCAATGCCGCAATGAGGATGGCTACCAGCGTGAAACCGAACAGGATATCGGACATCCGCTGCTGGGCGGCGTATTGTTGGTGCATGACCTCATCGTATGTCTTATACTCGCAAGGCATGCCGCCTGTGTATTCCCTGTAAACCCGCTCGATTGTCCGGAGTGTGACCGGGGAATCTAAGTTCGTCAACTGTATGATGCATGCCCACGGCCAGTAATTGTCCTGCATGTGTTCGATGATACAGGGTTCGGCCGGATGGGTGAGATCCCTATACCGGAAATCTTGCACTATCCCGGCGATGGGACATTTGAAATATTCGCAGTACGAAGCCGAGTCGGGCAGTTCCATCGCCTGCATTGCCGTTTCATTGAGCCATATCGCTTTTCGGTCGTCGGTGCGGTTGTCGCGTAAAATACGGAATCCCATGATTTTCAGGTAAGAACTGTCTCCTTCGAATCGTTGTATACTGATCGGCCGGTCGTGCCATGTGTCCGACGTATTATTAGAGCCGAGCATGGGAACCCCCCGAACGAGGGCGACATTTTCTACTCCCGCAATTTGCAGTAGTTGGTTTTTCAATCCGGCGGATTGGCCCGGATTCAGGTCGGGGATGGAAAGGTAAAGTTTGTTTGCGGTGTCGAAACCCAGGTCGGCATGCAGCATCATGTCGATCTGGCGGGACATGGTCAGCGTGCAGCCCAGCAAAACGATCGTGATCAGGTATTGGAACCCGATCAGAATTTTGTTGTAAACCATTTTGGTCTTGTGCCGGAAACTCCCGCGGACCACGTCTATCGGGCGGGCCCGTGTGATGACAGAGGCCGGGATTACTCCCGTCAGCAGGCCCAGCAGAATGATGGCTACTACCCCGATTCCCAAGTTGCTTGCCGAGAAAAGATTGCTTACCGAAATATGGGTTTGAAGGATACGGTTGAAAATAGGTTCGGCTATGCCGGCCAGCAGTAGTGCGATCAGCAACGAAAGGATGCACAGCAGAACGGATTCGACGATCAGCCGGGTGAAAAGCGCTTTGCGTGAGCAGCCCAGCAGGCGCCGGACGGCCATCTCCCGGGCCCGGGATTCGGATTGGGCTGTCGAGAGATTGATGTAGTTGATTACGGCGAACAGCAGGATCAGCATGGCTACGCTGAAAAACGTGTTGATCAGCGTTTTGCTGCCGATCCGGATCTGTTCGCTCGCGTATAACGGATTGGATAGGTAAACTTCGGTTAGGGGAATGATTGTCAATTCACGGGCATGGTCGTCTTTGTAGGGCCAGTAGTAGGTTTTGAGGTGCGAGAGCATATCCGGCATCTTGGCCGACAGGTCGGCATGCGGTTTCAGCATCAGGTACAGCGGGAACGAAGCACTGGCGTATCCGCGTTTCAGGACACCGTCCCACCCGTAAACTAAGGGTGCCCATTCTTCAAAAGAGAGCATCACGTCCGGAGTGACGAACTGGCTGTTGCCGAACGGCCGGAGAATTCCCGTCACCGGGACGCTTTCGCCTTTGATCGTAACGGTTTTGTCGAGGTAATCCCCTTCGGGGAACAGGTTGCGCGCGAACGATTCGGAAAGGAGCGCCCCGTTTTTCGACCGCAGGACTTGGGCGGTATCGCCTTCTGCGAGTCGGAACGAGAACATCCTGAAGAAATCGGGGTCGCTCAACAGTATCTTTGCTTTCAAGTGGCGTTCTCCAGCCGTTGCGACCTCATCCGTCTCAAACAAGCGGACGTAGGTTTCGATCTCCGGGCAACGCGCTTTCAGGTCCCGGCCGATCAACGGGGCGAAACAGGCGTCCGTTTCGTCGCACAGCCGGAATATCCGCTCTTTGTTGGAGTGGAACTGATCCACGGCGTATTCCTGACGGGTATAGGTGACCAGCAGGATCACGAACATCAGCGAGATGGAAAATCCGAAGATATTGATCGCCGTATAGAGCTTGTTGCGGCCCAGAAAGTTGAGAAATGCCCGGAAATCGAAGATGGTTTTCATGGTCTTGGGTAGTTTAGGCCGTAGTGTATTCGTTTTAGTTAATGCGGGGGCGTGTTTAGTGCGTGTTCGGTGTAAGTTCGCCGGCAGCCTATTCGCTTTTAACGGCGTTTGCCGGGTTTTCTGTTGCGGCCTTATAACTTTGCAGCGTGACGGTCAGCAGCGTAATCGACAGCACGATCAGCAAGGCCGCTGCGAACACCCAGATGTGGACGGGGGTACGGGATGCGAAATTCTTGAGCCAGAGTGATACCTCATAATAGGCTATCGGTGCGGCGATTACGAAGCAGACGGCAATGATGCGTACATAGGTCTTGTTGAACATCGCGAGGATTTCGCCGACCGTCGCGCCGAACACTTTGCGCACCCCGATTTCTCCCCGTCGGTACTGCGTGTCGAAAATGACCAGCCCGAAGACTCCGATAATCGAGATGATGATGGCCAGCAGACTGAACAGCGTGATCTGACGGTCGAGGCGCAGTTCGTTTTTGTAGAGCGTGTCGAGTACGTTGTCGAAAAACCGCACGTCGGTCGGGTAGGCCGGGTCGAGTGACGCGACCGTTTTTTTGATCTGTTCGACGGCTACCGGCAGGTCGGTCCCGGGCCGGAGCCGGACATAACAGACGTAGAGCGGCATTTTGTATTTGAATATATCGGGTTGGAGCACGAATACCTGCGCTTCGATCGGTTTGCGCATCGAAGTGTAGTTGATATCGTCGATGATCCCGACCACTTCCATGTTCCGTCGTATAATGTCTCCGAGTTCCAGGCCGTATTCCTGCTGCATCGTGCGGTTGATGACCAGCGTGCCTTCCGAGTCCGGTTTGAGCAGGTCGGATTCGCTGAAGTCCCGGCCTTCGGCGATATGGATGCGCATGAATTTCAGAAAATCGGGCGAAACGGGGAATGCGTTAAAGTGGACGTCTCCGTCTTTATACCCTCTTCCCCAGCCCATGTAGTCGTCGGAGCCGCCCAATAGTTGGTGAGCGAACGTTACATCCTCCACAGCCGCATATTCTTTGAGCCGGTTGGACAGTACTTCGGTTTGTGTTTTGGCTATTTCCGGGCTTAGCCCTACGACGGCTATGTTGTCGCGGTCGTATCCGGCCGGTGTGGTTTTCATGTAACGGGTCTGTAACTTGACGAACAGCAGCGAGATAATCAGGATGATCGAAACGATGAACTGGATCGAAATCAGAACGGTGCGAAGTTTTCGCCCTTTGGGGGAGAGGCCGAAAGAGCCTTTCAGCACCAGCGCGGGCGGGAACGAAGTGATGTACCAGGCCGGGTAGGAGCCTGCAATGAAACCGATCGCCAGCGCGACGCCGGCCGTCAGTAACAGCAGGTGCCCATTGGCCTGTAGGGTCATATCGGCCGTAATGAGCGTAGCGAACGAGGAGACGGAGAGCAGGTAAACAATAATCAGGGCGATCAGGTATGCGATCAGGCTGATCCCGACCGCCTCGAGGATCAATCCCCAGCGCAGATGACTGTTGGGGCTGCCCAGCACTTTTTGCGTATTGATGCTCTTGATCCGCATCGGGGTCAGTGCCGTGGCGAAATTGACGAAATTGATCGCTGCGATGGCGATTACCAGGAAGGCCACGATCAGCAACAGCCGAGTCTGGCTCCGGTCACCGTTCGTTTCCGGGCTCATGCCGTCCACGTCGTTCGAGTAGAAAACATCCGAGAGCAGGTTCAGGCGGTAGTCGGTAGCGTAGTGGTCGGGATTGTCCTGTTTGCGGACATAATTTTGCCGGTGGTTCTCCACGACCGCCTCTTTGTTGGCCGGATCGTCCAGCAGGATATAGGCCTTGTAACTCCAGTTGCCCCAATCGTTCGTAGCTCCTGGTCCGAAATTGTAATAAAAACCATTTTTGAGTTGGCTGTTCCGGGGAAAGTCCCGGTAAACACCTCCGACCGTGAAGGTCGTTCCGGCGTAGGTGAATTGTTTGTCGAGGGCCGGTTCCGTACCGTACAACCGTTCCGCCATACTGCTGGATATAAGTGCATAGGCGGGTTTGCGCAGTACCGAAGTATCCCCTTCGATCATTTTGAAGTCGAAAATCTGCACGATCTCGGGGAAGCAGGGCAGTGAATATTCGAAGAAACCTGTTTTCGCCCCGTTGCGTTCTACCGTGATGTATTGCTGTCCCCAATCGGAAACCAGTGTGCCGGTTCGGATGTGTGGCGAGGAACGGATGAATTCGTCGATCACGGGGCGGGAATGCGTGCTTGCGAAGTAAGCCCGTTCATGGTCGGTGTCGAGTCCTTCGAGCCGGTAAATGCGGTCGGCCTTCGAGTGGAATTTGTCGAATCCCCGTTCGTAGTTCACCTGCATCAGGATAACGGTGAATGCGGCGAAAGCGACTGCCAAACCCAGGATGTTGAGCGTACTGGCCAGGCGAAAACGTTTGAGCAGTGTCGAAAAGTTGCGAATAATCAGTTTCATGTCCTTGCGATGGTATTTGAAGATAGGAATATTCCCGGATTGTTTTATATTTAGTCTGTTTTGATGGATTGAGCGGGGTTTTCGGTCGCAGCTTTATAGCTTTGCAGCGTGACGGTGAGGATAGTGACAGCCAGTACGGCCAGCAGCGCTACGGCAAAAACCCAGATGCGGATGGGGGTTTGGTAGGCGAAATTTTGCAGCCAGAGTTTTATTTCGTACCACGCTACCGGTACGGCGATTACGAAGCAGACGGCAACAATGTAGAGATAAGTCCTGTTGAACATCGTGAGGATTTCTCCGACTGTCGCGCCGAATACCTTGCGGATCCCGATCTCCTTGCGGCGGTATTGCGTGTCGAAGATGACGAGCCCGAAAACGCCGATCATCGAAATGAGAATCGCCAGCAGGCTGAATAGGGTAATTTGCCGGTTCAGTTTGATTTCACCCTGGTACAGTGCATTCAACACATTGTCGAAGAACTCCACGTTCACCGGGTAGGCCGGGTCGATGGCGTGGATCGACTGGTTGATGTGTCCGACCGCAGCCTTAAGGTCGGTGCCGGCTTTGATTTTCACATAACAGAAATTCAATACCTGGGAACTTTTTGTTGAGACCAGCATCAGGGCAAACGGATCGACCGGTTTCCTCAGCGAGGTGAAATGCATGTCGGCAGAGGTTCCTACGATGTCCGCGACAAATCCGTCTGCAAGGCGCTTCCCGGGGATAAGTTGGGGATTCTCCAGGACCATTTTTTGATTGCAGATCAGGGTGGCCGCATCCTGCTTGCGGGCGTCGGCATCGGTGAAATTCCGGCCGTCGATGATCGGGATGCTCATCGTCGTCAGGAAGTTATGGGAGACGGCCATAATGCCGAAATGGATGTTTATCCCTTGATCCATAATGCCTTGAACACCGTAATCGTCCGAATTGCACAACTTTTTGTTTGCGTAACTGACATGGGTAATGCCCGGGAACGATTCGAGCCGGTCGGTCAGTGCCTCGCGGTGGTTGCGGTAAATATCGGGGCTGATTTCCGTGATGGCGATGTTGTCTTTGTCGAATCCCAGCGGGGTGGTTTGCATGTAACGGGTTTGTATCTTGACGAACAGCAGTGAGATAATCAGGACGATCGATACGATGAACTGGATGGAAATCAAAACGGTTCGCAATCGTTTCCCTTTTGGCGAAAGCCCGAAAGAACCTTTCAGTACCAGGGCCGGCGGAAAGGAAGTAATGTACCAGGCCGGATAGAGTCCGGCGATCAGGCCCGCCAGTAATGCGCCTGCGGCGACATAAGCTGCCAGCGGCAGGTTGGCCGTGAGGGCCATGTCCGCCGAGATCAGGTCGGCATAAGAGGTTAACGACAGCACATGGACGATAACCAGTGCGACCAGATAAGCGATCAGGCTCAGCCCGACGGCTTCGAAAATAAGTCCGGCACGCAGGATTCCCGTGGAACAGCCCAACACCTTTTGTGTGTTGATGCTCTTGATGCGCATCGGAGCGAGTGCCGTGGTGAAGTTGATGAAGTTGATCGCTGCGATGGCGATTACCAGGAACGCCACGATCAGCAGCAGGCGTGTCTGCGCTTTGTCCCCATGCGTTTGCGGGGTCATGTCTTCGGAGTCGTTCGTGTAATAAACGTCGGAGAGCAGCGTTAACCGGTAGTCTTTTTGCCGTTGGTCGGGATGGGGTGCCACATAGTTCTTCATGTAGTTGTCCACAACTTGCTGCTTGTTTGCGGCCCTGTCGAGCAGGATGTATCCCTTGAATGCCCACATGCCCCGCTGGTTGGCGAACCGCTTGCCCATGTTGCGGTACAGCGCATTGTGGATTTGGGTGTTGCGCGGGAAATCCCGGTAAACACCCCCGACGGTCAGGCGCTCCGATCCGTAAGTAATTTGCGCTCCATAGGCCGGTCGGTGGCCGAACATCCTGCGGGCCATGCTTTGGGGAATGAGGACCTGATCCGGAGTGCGCAGGGCGGTGGTATCTCCTTCGAGCATGGCAAAATCGAAAATTTGCGCCAGCTCCGGGGTGCAGAGTACCATTTGCTCGCGCATTCCCGTCGGGTGGTCACCCTGTTCCACGGTCAGGTAAACCTCATCCTGGTCTTCGGTCAGCGCTCCGGCTGCGATGTGCGGCGAAGAGGCGGCGAACTCTTCGATTTGCGGGCGCGACAGGATACAGGCATATAAGGTACGTCCCGCCTCTTCGTCCTGCGCTTCCAGGCGGTAAATACGTTCCGCTTTCGAGTGGAACTTATCGAAACTCTGTTCATAGCGAACCTGCATCAGGAGAATGAGGAAAGCCGCGAAAGCCGTTGACAGCCCCAGGACGTTGAGGATGCTTGCCGTTTTGAAGCGTTTGAGGATGGTTATAAAGTTTCGCAGAATCAGTTGCATAACTTGGCGTAGTATAGTGTGTGGACGGATTTTGGTGTCTGTTTATTCGGCTTTGATCGCGTTGACGGGATTTTCGGTTGCGATGCGCCAGGACTGGAGGATGACGCAGCCTGTGACGATCAGCAGCATGAAAAGAATTCCGGCGAGGAATATCCACGCCGACAGCGCGATCTTTTCGGGGAATTGTTCGAGCCATTTCCTTGCGGCCAGGTACGCGAGCGCACCTCCGGCCAGGGCGCCGGTCAGGGCCAACAGGCAGACTTCGCGTGTCAGCATGCCGATGATCTGTCCTGCAGTCGCACCGTTCACCTTGCGCAAGGCGATCTCCTTGCTGCGCCGCACGGTCTCGTCGCGAACGTAACCGATCAGGCCGATAACCGAAATGATCAGCGTGATGATTCCCCCGATGAGAACCGAATTGCGGTACAGCCGCGAATCGTTATAGAGATAGGCTATCTCCGCTTTATATGGAATCACGACGATGTCTTTCCCGGTCAACGTGCGGGTCAGCAGGTCGCTTACCCGCCGGATGTTTTCCTGCGACATTTCGTACAGCCGGATCAGGATAAAGCGCTGCGGCTGATTGCTGTACACGAGGATCGACGGGTCGTCGTGCAGGCCGCTCCCCCCGATTCGAATGTCGTCGTATACTCCGGTAATCAGTACGTTGCCGTGTTGGGTCATCCGGACGGTTTTGCCTGTGACGCCGTTTTTCCAGCCCGAAACGGTCACCATTTTGTCGGCCCACGCGCGGCTGACCATGATCGAAGGGGATTTGTAGCTGCCTGATTCGAATCTCCGGCCGTCGATGATCGGGATGTTCATCGTCGCGAAATAGGCCGTGTCCACTTCCGAAAGATCCGAAAAATTGAAAGCCTTTTTGTCGTCGTAGAAGGCATTGTTGCCTCCCGACCCGAATACGGGCAATGCGTCGGCTGAGGAGACCCGTTCGACGCACGGCAGGCGCCTGAGCTCTTCGATCGCTTTGGCGCGGGCTGTCGGGGCGACGCCTTCGGTTTGGCAATAGAGCAGCCGGTCGAAGGAGTAGCCCGGATTGTCGTTCACCAGCATATGATATTGCCGTGCGATGATAATCAGCAGGATGGTCAGCAGTGTGCAGGCCGTGAACTGGACGAGCAGTAGGGCCCGTTTCCAGTGTCGCTTCGATTTGCTGTAGCGCCGGAAGGCCGTTGCCACCGGAATGCGGGAGAAGAGGCTGGAGGGAATCAGGCCTGTGATGATGAATACGATCAGACATACTCCCGTCAGGATTACTCCGCTGCTCCACGAAAGGAGGCTTGAAATCCGGACGTTCAGCAACTCTTCAGCCGTCGTCCGGAATGCGATGACGAACAGAACCGCTATGCCCAGCGACAGGAACAGGTGCAATAACGTTTCGGTCAGGATCGATCCCGAGATATTGCGGCCCGAGGCTCCGTAACACTTTTGGATGGCCACCTGCTTGCTGCGCCCTACCATCGACGAGATGACGATCAGGATGTAATTCATCACGGCTGTGAACAACAGCGCGAAAGCCAGCAGAGCTAGCATTACGCTCATCCGCCCGGTGGCCGGATCGCTGCTGTGCAATCCGGTCAGCGGTTGTAATGTGTAAGATACTTGGTAACCGGCTTTTTGCAGGGATTCTGTGTCCAGGTATTTTCCTTTGGCTTTCTCTATGGCCGGCGTTATGCTTTCGGGGCTGGCACTGGGATGCAATTTGACGAAACTACCGTAGCGCTCGTTGCCTATCCAATTGTCGGTTCCGTCCCAGAAAAACTTGGAAATAGAGGCTAGTGAGACGATCGCATCGTATTGGATGTGGCTGTTTTCGGGCATCTCTTCAAATATCCCACCTATGATGATCGTGTTGTTCGGGTAGCTGTCCAGCCGGATGTTTTTCCCCACGACGTTTTCTCCGTGCCCGATACTGCGGGCCAGCGTTTCCGAAACGAGCGCGTACATCGGCCGGGCGAGCACCTCTTTGGCGTTTCCGATCAGCATAGGGCGTGGCAGCACGTCGAAGAAGCAGGAGTCCGCCATGATGAATTTCCCGGAGCGACGCTCTTCGTCTTCGGTGAAAAAGACATCCTCTTTGTCTGAGAAATTGAAAACGGTAAACCGGGTGGCCGCTTCGATCGCCGGAATTTCGGTTTTCAGGCCCGGAGCGACTCCGCCGCTGGTATAACCGGAAAGCATCAGAGAGGGTTCGCCGCCCTCTTCGCCGGGCATCGAATAGTTCCCGTATATGCGGTAAATCCGGTCGGCGGCCGGATAGAAATCGTCGTAGGTCTGTTCGAAGTAGATTTTGGCGATCAGCACCAATCCTACCGCCAGGCCGACGCCCAGCGAGAGGATTTTAATCCCGTTGCTTCGTCCTTTTTTGAAAAGGCTCCGGTATGCCAGGGTGATGTTTTTCATTAGGTGTATGCTTAGGGGATATGGTTTTTCATGCGTTAGGTTTACAGGAGTCTGTTTGTTATTCCGATTTGATCGCTTTGGCCGGGTTTTCGGTTGCGATACGCCAGGACTGCAGTGTGACGCAGACAAATATGGTCAGTATAGTGAAAAGGATGCCTGCGAGGAACATCCACGGTGACAGCGTGATTTTTTCCGGGTACTGTTCAAGCCAGCTTTTCCCTGCCAGGTAGGCGAACCCGGCGCCGAGCAGCGTGGCGGGAAGGGCGAGATATCCGATCTCCCGCGAAAGGAGTGCGATAACTTGCGCAGCCGTGGCGCCGTTCACTTTGCGGATCGCTATCTCTTTGCTGCGGCGGTTCGTTTCGTCACGCACATAGCCGATCAGTCCGATCAGCGCGATCAGCAGCGTGATGATTCCCCCGATCATCACGGTATTGCGCATCAGGCGGGAGTCGTTGTACAGGTAAGCCATTTCGGCCTTATAGGGTATGACCACGATATCCTTGTCGGGCAGCATTCGCTTTAGTACGTCGCTTACCTGCCGGATGGCCTGCGGGGTGAGCGATTGCAGCCGGATGACGATGTAGCGGCTCGACCAATTGGTATGATACATGATCGTCGGATGTTCGTCCATTCTGTTTTTGCCGGTGCGGATGTCTTCGTAGACGCCATAGACCGTGGCAGGGGTGTAGTTGTTTATCTCGAACATTTTTCCGACCACTCCGTCGTGCCATCCGGCGGTCAGGGCCAGTTTTTCCGCAAACGAACGGCTCACCATAACAGAAAATGTTTTGGGCGCACTGGCCTCGAACATCTTCCCGTCGATGATTTTTATCCCCATCGTCCGGACGAAACCCGTGTCCACCATGTCGAGATCTTCAAAATTGAAAAGGGTGCGACCGTTCAGTGTGGCATCATTTCCATTGTTTCCGGTCAGGACAGGCAGTAGGGAACAAGACCCTACCTCTTCGGCTTCCGGCAGCCTGCGCAGTTCCTCCAGCGCTTTTATCTTGTCGGATGTTTTCGCTCCGTCGGTGGTGCAATAGACCACCCGTTCGTAGTTGTATCCCGGTCGGTCGTTGACCATCCGGTCGTACTGCCTGCTGATGATGATCAGCAGGATAATTAGGAAAGTGGCGGCCATGAATTGAATGAAAAGCAATATCCGTTTCCATATTTTCCGGGATTGCGTGGAGCGGCGGAAAGCGGTCGATACTGGAATCCGGGAAAAAAGGCCCGAAGGAATCAGGCCGGTTACAACGAATACCGACAGGCAAACCGCCAGCAGGATCGCAAGGCTGGTTCCTGTGAAAAGGGACGACAGCGAAGCGGAGAGCAGCTCTTCCGTCATGCCTCTGAACAGTGTCAGCAATAAAACGGCCAGCAGCAGCGCGAGTCCTATGTGCAACAATGTTTCGGTCAGGATCAGTCCCGTGATGTTTTTGCCTTGTGCCCCGTAACATTTCTGGATGGCGATTTCCCGGCTGCGTCCCATCATCGATGAGACGATGATCAGGATGTAGTTCATCATGGCGGTAAACAGCAGCGCAAAAGCCAGCATGCCGAGCAGGACGCTCATGTGGCGCACACCGGGGGACTGCTTGTGAATGTCGGTCAGCGGGAGAAGGTAGTAGCACAGTTCGGTGCCTCTTTCTTTGAGTTTTGCCTCATCGAGATGTTTTTCGACACACCGGCGGATTGCTGGACCGACGGTTTCGTATCGCACGCCGGGGCGTAGTTTCACGTAAGCATGGTAGCGGTCATTAGCATACCAGTTGTCTGTACCGTCCCAGATAAATTTTGCGATCGAACTCATCGAAATGATGACATCGTAGGAAATCTGGCTGTTTTCGGGAATGTCTTTGAAGACCCCGCCTACGGTCAGTTCCACGTCCGGATAATTGTCCAGCCGGAGGGTCATGCCCACCGGGTCGCCGCCTTTGTTCAGGCTGCGGGCCAGCGATTCGGAAACCAGTACGTATTGCGGACGGCTCAGCACTTCCTTTGCATTGCCGCTTATCATCGGGCGCGGCAGGACGTCGAACAGGCATGAATCTGCCAGAATTACTTTCCCGGTGTGGCGTTGCCTGTCGGCAGTAAAAATGACGAAGCGAGTGTTGTCTTCTTCCAGAGGAGTAAACCGGGTTGCCGCTTCGATTTCCGGAATGTCGTTCTTCAACCCCGGAGCTATGCCTCCCGGCACGGTTCCTCCCTCTAGTTTCTCGCCGTTTACCGAGAAATTCTCTTGAATTTTGCAGATTCGGTCGGCATCGGGATAGAAAGTGTCGTAGGTCTGTTCGAAGTAGATTTTGGCGGTCAGCACCAATCCTACCGCCAGACCGACGCCCAGCGACAGAATTTTGATTCCGTTGTTTTGTCCTCTTTTAAAAAGGTTCCGTCGGGCCAGGGTTATATTTCTCATGCGGTAAAAAGATTGAAGTTCGGTGAACGGTTCGTTTGGGTCGTTATCGTTGGTGCTCTTATTCGGTGCGGATCATTTTGATCGGATCGCCGTGGGCGGATCGGTGGGTTTGCCAGAGCGCCACGCAGGCGACGATTACTGCGACGAACAGCGCGCCTACGGCGAAAATCCACCAGTGGAGCGTAATCCGGTCGTTGAACCGCATCAGCCACTCGCGGCTGAAGAGGTAGGCGGAGGTTATGCCCAGCAGGATGGCCGGCAGCGTGATCACCGACAGGTCGTGCAGGATCAGTCGCTGGATATCGCGGGCGGTGGCGCCGTTGACTTTGCGGATGGCGATCTCTTTGGTGCGTCGCCGGATTTCGTCGTTGACGTAGCCGATCAGCCCCATCAGCGCGATAATCAGCGTCGCCAGCGAGACGGTCGTTACCGTGTTGCGAAAGGCCCGTTCGTAATGGCGTTCCACGGTCAGTTGCTCGTCGAAAATCTGGAATTTGAACCGGACTTGCGGCGTAACTTGTTTGAGTTTGGCTTCGACGGCCCGGATCGATCGACTGTCCATCTCCCGCAGCCGGATCGAGAGCACGAGGTTGTCGAAGTTTTGGTTGCCTTGCAACGAGAGAAAGTGTAACTGCATGGGAGGGACTTCTGCATTGACGGCTTTGATTTTGAAATCGCGGATTACGCCGATCACCGTCATCGGCGAACCGAAGTTATAAGTAATTTTTCCTACGGGATCGTCTGTCCACCCTTGTAGTTTAGCATACAGTTCATTGACGATCACCTGATCGTAGGGCGTGCCGTTGGTGAAATTACGGCCTGCGACCAACTCGATACCCATCGTGGCCAGATATCCTGTGTCGACCATATCCGTACGGGACGAGAACAGCGTATTGTTCGTTGCACCCTCGGTACAGAGAGTGCCGTTGTAAAATTTGTTAAGAGGCACGTTAAGGCTCATCCCGATCCATTCCACTTCGGGCAGTGACCGCAGCGCTTCGCGGTATAGGTTTGCGGTACGGCTGTCCGTTTTAAGTTCCGTGTAGATAAGCCGGTCGTGTTGGTAGCCCATGTCGAGCGAAACCATGTGCCGGAATTGCAGTCCGGTGATCAGTACGAATACCGTGACGAAACTGACGCAGATCAGTTCTATGGCCAGCAGCAATTGCTTCCACCGTCGCCGGTTGCCCGAACCGTTGCGGAACGCGGCCTGTACCGATACCGAAGCGAACAACAGTGCGGGGATCAGGCTCGAGAGCAGGAATACCAGCAGGATGACCGACAGCGGGGCCCAGATGCGTGCCGGGGCGAACAGCACTGAAACCGGGATGCCGGTGAGCGTTTCTACCTGGGCACGCATTGCGTAGATCAGGACGGTCGCCAGCAGCAGCGCCGCACTGACCAGCAGGGCTGTCTCGTAAAGCGAAATGGCCAGGATGTCGCTTTTTCCGGCCCCGTTGCATTTAAGCGTCCCGATCGTCTTGCTGCGGCGTACCAGCATCGATACGGAGATCAGCACATAGTTCATCGACGAAACGAAAATAATCAGTAGCGCGAGAATGCCTATTATCAGTGCCATGCGTACCGTATTGCCGTCGACGAGGTTGGTGGAGGTGACGGGAACGAAAAAGAAACGCGGAAGACCTTGCTGGATGGCATCGACCATGAAATCGGGCGCTCCGTGCCGGATGAAAAAAGCGTTCAGTTCCGGTTCAATTGTGCGGGGATCGGTCCCGGGTTGCATTTTGATGTAAGTATCGAAACCATCGCCGTTATTCCAGCTGATCTCAGAGTCGTTTTCCGATAGGATCGCTTCCAATGGCCACAAAGTACTGTTGTGGGGTATATCCTTGAAAACTCCGCTGACCGTTACGGGTCGTTTGTTTTGATATCTTAGCTCTTTGCCGACCGGGTCCTCCCGCCCGAACAGCCGACGGGCGAAACTCTCCGAGATCATCACTTTGTCCTTGCCGGCAAGTGCCCGGTGGGGGTCACCGCTTATGACCCCGAGGTCGAGCACATCGAAAAACGATGTATCGGCAACGACCAGGTTGGCTTCGAAGTCGCGTTTGTCCGATTCGAACGGCACGGTGCCTTCGCGCCGAAACCTGGTGGCGGTTTCTACCTGCGGGAAGTCTCCCTTCAGGGCCGGTGCGACCGTTCCGAATGTTGTGTCGAAATTGCCTTTTAGTCCGTCAGCATCGTAGTGTACCCAAAATTGATAGACGCGCTCTTTATCCGGCAGGAAAGAATTGTACGACAGGTCGAATACGATGAATGAGAAAGCGAGCAGCCCTAATGCCAGCCCCAGCGTGATCGAAACGACCCGGGAGATGTTGCCGCGCAATGATTTGAGCGAATACCGGAGCGCAAAAAACAGGTTTTTCATCGGATTGGTGTTAAATGTAAGGTGAGTAGTAGTGTTTTGTAGCGGTAGTTGTAGTAGTGTCGTGTTTGATTCTGGTGGGGTGTGTCTTGTCTTGTCTTGTCTTGTGCTCCGAAGATATACTCCCGTTGCCGGAGACGATCTGCCGCTCCGGCAACGAGAGCCTCTCTGTGTGCTATTTCAGCACCAGCATTTCGTTGTCGCCGAAAGTGTCGTAGCCCGATACGATCACTTTCTCGCCAGCCTGAAGTCCTTCGACCACTTCGTAATATTGCGGATTTTGACGCCCGATACGGATCGTGCGGCGGTATGCCCGGCTGCCGTCTTCGGTTACCACATAAATCCAGTTGCCGCCCGTCTTCTGATAGAACGCGCCGCGCGGGATCAGAATTGCGTCGGAAGGTTGACCGAGCTCGAGGTTAATGTAGTAGGTCTGGCCGGTGCGGATGTTGTCGGGACGTTTCGAAGTAAAGGTGAAGTCGGTTTTGAACTGACCTTCCTTGACATCGGGGTACACCTTGCTGACGACCAGGTCGTACCGGGCATCCTGCCGTTCGAACGATGCGGGCAGTCCGCTGCGCACGCGGTCGATATAGTGCTCGTCGATCAGCGCTTCGATCTTGTAGTCCGACAGGTCGTTGATCTGACCGATCTTGACCGTATTGGAAACTGATTGACCCAGCTCTGCGTCGAGTGTCCCGAGTTGGCCGTCGATCGGCGATTTAACGTTGAGATTGTCCATCCGTTGACGGATCAGCATCATATTTTGCCGCATGCTCTGCAGGTTCTCTTCGAGGCTTTCGATCTGGGTGGTGCGGTAGATCGAGTCTTGCTTTTGGCGCTCCTGTACCACATGGCGCGTTTCGAGCGCCAGCTCGTAATCTTCTTTGGCCTGAAGGTAGTCTTCGCGTGCGATCAGTTTTTCCTTGTAAAGCCGTTCGTTCTGGCGATATTTGCGCTCTTTGCGCTGCACGTCGATGTTCAGGCTCAGGCGCTCTTTCTGCAGGTCGAGCTTCTGCTGTTCCATCGACACCATCGTATTGCGCAGGAAGTTGTCTTTTTCGGCCAGGTCGGCCTCGCTTTGCAGGATCGCGATGCTGAGCGAAGAGTTGCTCAGCCGGACGATCACCTGGCCCTTATGTACCATAGCTCCCTCTTCGACGAGCTTTTCTTCCACCATGCCGCTCTCGAGCGGACTGAGTTGAATGGTCGTGACCGGCTGTACTTGTCCGTTCACGCGTACGTAGTCGTTGAACTGTCCTTGCTGTGCGGGTTCGATTGTCAGCAGCCTTTTGTCGACTTTTAGCGTCGAAAGGTGGTTGCCGAAAATCAGCCAGATAACCAGTATCAGCGCCAGCGCTCCGCCGACCAGGTAAGGGATGTATTTCTTTTTGATCCAACGTTTGTTTTCGATGACTCTGTCCATATCCGTATGTCTGAATGATTCTTGTTTTTATCGTGTTTCGGGCGGTGTATCCGTTTGTCGCAGGTTCTGTTTTAATTCCGTACAGGTTGTGTTAATAGTCCTGTTCGAGGTAGGGAGTACCCTTGTAGTAATCGACCACACGTTTTTTGATCAGGTATTGCAGCAGTGCGTTGAGTTTCGCGGCTTTTGCCACGAGTAACTGGTTCGAAGAGGTTTGCAGGTCGATGACGCTGGCGAGCCCCTCTTCGTATTTCCTGCGCATGGCTTTGTATGCCATCTCCTGGGCGATTACTTGTTTGGTGCATTGTATGTATTCTTTGGCGGTTCCTTCCATATCCTGTACGGCGCGTTGGATTTCGCTTTCGATCTCGTGCAGAGTTTGTTTTTGTTCCTGATCGCTTATTTTTATCAGGTTGCGTTGTTTGGCGATGGTGATCTGTTGCGAGTAGTTCTTAAAAATAGGAATATTAAGTCCGACACTGACATATTTACCCACCCGGTCTTTGAATTGTTGGCGGAAAGGAGCGTGCTCTACGGCGTTTCCTCCGATTGTCTGGCTGTAACTGGTAGAGACACCGCCGCTGAGTGACAGAGAAGGCAGCAATTGCCATTTGGCTGTCCGGAAGTTGAGCATTGCGGTTTGGAAGTCGAGCTGTGCGATCCGCGCTTTCGGCAGAAAATCGGTGGCCGTCCGGTAGATGCTGTCGGCAGGAACGTGCGGTGCGAGAGGCGCCATTGCCCAGTGCTGTGTGGTATCGAGCGGAAGCGTGTCGCCGATCGGGTAGAACATCGCTTCCTTGAGTTTCAGCATTGCATCGGCGTAAAGGTTTTGCTGCCGGGTGAGATTGAAATCCTCGCTGGCCACTTTAGCTTCGATTTCCAGTACGTCGGCGTTGCCTTTCAGTCCCAACTCCTCCTGTACTTTGGCCTGGTACAGCGTGTTTTTGCTCTCCGCGAGCTGTTCCCCCGCCAGGTTGACCATCCCGCGGTAATAATGTACGTCGGCATAGGCCTGCATCGTTTCGAGCGCGATTTCATCATTGATCAGCTGCATGTTTTCGGCACCCTGCAGCCGGGCTATTTTTGCGATGCGAAGGTTGTTGACTACTTTGAAACCGTTGAACAATGGCAGCGAACCGGAGACGCTGTAAGAGTTATTGAAGTTGTTCTGAGCGGTGTAGGTGTTGGTCTCGGGGTCGAGCGATCGGCCGAAGTTGGCATTGGCTCCTACCGAACCGCTGATGTAAGGCAGAAAATTCATGATCGCTGCGAGGTGATCGCGGTCGGTATTGGCATTTGTCAGCTCCTGTATCTTGCTGCGCGGCGAATGTTCGACCGCATAGGCCATACAGTCGTGCAGCGTCCAGGCTTTGCCCTCATCTGCCGCACGGGCCGGAAGGGTGCCGATTGCCGTGACCAGAGTGATCAGGGGAATGATTCGGGTTCGTGACATTTTTAGTGTAATTTCTGATGTGTTTGGTTCTCTTTTGTGCCAAAAGTGTGCCTTGTGGATTAAGTATTTGTTGTATAGGATATTAGTTGTTTGGTTGGTGCGGGTGAGTGTCAATAAATTTGACACTCTTGTATAATTTTTAGACGAACCTGCGTTTTGTAAATGGAGGATAAAGGTTGTGCGCTTGTTTTCGCAGATGATTTTTTAGGTATATTTGATTTGATATTCGCCGGAATGTCGGCGCGACAGGACCGGTAGTTTTAAGGAGATAATGAAATGACGGGTAAGGCGGGCAGTATATTGATCGTGGATGACAACAAAAGCATCCTCACGGCGTTGAAACTCTTGCTGGGCAATTATTTCAACAGGGTGGTGACGCTTCCGGCGCCGACCGCGCTGGTTTCGACGCTCCGTTCGGAAAAATTCGACGTGGTGCTGCTCGATATGAACTTTTCGGCCGGTATCAACAACGGCAACGAAGGGCTTTACTGGCTTTCCGAAGTGAAGAAAGAGTCTCCTGCCTCGCAGGTGGTGCTTTTTACAGCCTATGCCGACATCGATCTGGCCGTCAAGGCGATCAAAAAGGGGGCGGTCGATTTCGTTGTGAAGCCCTGGGATAATTCGAAACTGATCGCCACGTTGCAGGCGGCCTATAACCTGAGCATTTCGAAGCAGGAAGTTAAGCAGTTGCGCGAGATTAAGCGTGAATTCCGCAGCGAGGCGTCGATGTTCTGGGGTGATTCCGAGGCTATGCGGACCCTCAGGCAGATGATTGAAAAGGTGGCGCCTACCGATGCCACGATCCTGATTGCGGGGGAAAACGGCACGGGCAAGGATATGCTGGCGCGGGAGATCCATGCGCTTTCCGCGCGGCGGGACGAGTCGCTGGTGAGCGTCGATATGGGGGCCCTGACCGAGACGCTTTTCGAGAGCGAGTTGTTCGGTCATGTCAAGGGGGCTTTTACGGATGCCCGCAGCGACCGGGCCGGCAAATTCGAAGTGGCCTCGGGCGGGACGCTCTTTCTCGACGAGATCGGCAACCTGCCGTACCATTTGCAGTCCAAATTGTTGTCGGTCATCCAGAGCCGTACCGTGACGCGCGTGGGCAGCAATACGCCGGTGCCGGTCGATATCCGGCTGATTTGCGCGACGAACCGTAACCTGCCGGAAATGGTCGCGTCCGGCTCTTTCCGTGAAGACCTTTTTTACAGGATCAATACGATCCATGTGACGCTGCCGCCGCTGCGCGACCGCCCGGAGGACATCCTGCCGCTGGCTGAACGTTTCCTGTCACAATATGCCGCGCGGTACGGCAAGAACATTACCGCGATCGACAGGACTGCGGCCGAGAAGCTGGGCGCCTATCCCTGGTACGGAAATATCCGCGAATTGCAGCATGCAGTGGAGAAAGCGGTGATTCTGTGCGAAGGGGAGCGGTTGCAAGCTGCCGATTTCGTATTGGCGCAGCGCGACGAAACGGTTATGCCGGGCGGCGTCACGACGCTCGAGGAAATGGAATCCTCGCTGATCCGCCGGGCGATGGACCAGCACAAGGGCAATCTGTCGCAGGTGGCCGTACAACTCGGGATTACACGGCAGACACTTTATAACAAAATCAAAAAATACAATCTTTAGGGATGTTCAGGGGAGTGGCCTCGAAGCTGGCGTTGGTGCTGCTGTTGCTGATTGCGGCGACGGTGGGGGCAACCCTGCTGATTATCCACAATCTCTGGTTTTACGGAATCCTGACGGCAGCCGTCGCCTGTTTGTTGTTAGGCGGTGTTTTCCGGCTCTATCGGTCCAATACGCGCAAGATCACGTTTATGTTCAATGCGATCGAAAACAACGACTATGCCTTTCAGTTCACCCGTTACGGCAGTTCGCTTTCGGACGACCTGTTCAACCGGTCGCTCAACCGGATCAAGGAGTTGCTGGTCAAGGCCAAGAACGAGGCGATCGAGCGCGAGAAATATTATGAGCTGATCCTCGAACGGATCATTACCGGCATTGTGGTCGTGAACGAACGGGGCAGCGTCATGCAGACCAATTCCGAGGCGTTGCGTTTGCTGGGGTTGTCGGTTTTTACGCACCTGAGCCAGCTCGACCGGGTTGAGGAGGGGCTGACCGAAAAGTTCCGGGCGCTCGAAGTTGGCGAAGGAACGCGTGTGACGCTGCATCACGAGCGGGGAGAGGTCAATTTGGCGTTGCAGGCTTCTGAGGTGACGATCCGGGGCACGAGGCTGCGTATCATTGCCGTGAACGACATCGACCGTGAGCTGGACGATAAGGAGTTGGAGTCGTGGATACGACTGACGCGCGTGCTGACCCACGAGATTATGAACGCCGTTACGCCGGTGATGTCGCTCAGCGATACGCTCCTCAGGCTGCACGGCAACCGCGATGACGACACCTATCGCGGTCTCGAAGCGATTCATGCGACCAGCAAAAGCCTGATTTCATTCGTCGAGTCTTACCGTAGCTTTACCCGGATTCCCGCGCCGGAGATGGAACTGCTCGACGTGCGCAAATTCCTCGAGCGGATCGTGATGCTGGTCAGCCGCCAGATCGAAGAGCAGCACATTCGTGTCGATATCCGCGTCGAGCCCGAAGATTTGATCCTCTATGCCGATGGCAACCAGATTACGCAGGTGATCCTGAACCTGTTGAAAAATGCCGCCGGTGCGATCGGTACGCGCGAAGGAGGTGTGATCGCGCTTTCGGCTTTCTGCAACGACGAGGAGCATGTGATCGTCGATGTGGCCAACAACGGCGAACCGATTTCGGAAGAGGTGTCCCAACATATTTTCGTACCCTTCTTTACCACGAAGGAGCATGGCTCGGGCATCGGCCTGAGCGTTTCGCGGCAGATCATGCGCCTGCACCGCGGCAGCCTCAAGTTGCAGCATTCGACGCCCCGGGAGACGCGGTTCCGGCTGGTGTTCCGCTAATGTGAAAAATCGGCGGCTCCGGAGGACGGAAGTACCGGATTTTGTGTAGTTTTGTAGGAAAGCCTTATCCGACATGGCACAAAAAACGATTCCATCCGGCGCGCGCAGGCTCGCCAAAACCGACTACCGTAACCTGATGCGCCGGCGCATCCGCAGGATTTTGCTGATCTGCAGCAGCTATGATGCCTATACCCTCGAAGAGGACGGGCGCCTGGAGGTGCAGCTCAACCACGAGTATATGGAGCTGAACCTGAGCAACCCGCCGTCGTTCACGCGGGTGAGCAGTTCGACCGAGGCGCTGGAGTTGTTGCAGGGTGAAAATGATTTTGACCTGGTTATCAGTATGTTCAACGTCGGGGATCTCGACGTATTCCACTTCTCTAAACAACTCAAGGCGCTGCATCCCGAAATTCCGTTCGTGCTGCTGACCAACTTTTCGAAGGATATTTACCGCCGCATAGAGGGCGAAGACCGTTCTGCGATTGACTATATCTTCAGCTGGCACGGCAACGCCGACCTGATCTTGGCGATCGTCAAGCTGATCGAGGACCGGATGAACGCCGACGACGATATTCTCGGGGTGGGCGTGCAGTCGATCCTGCTGGTCGAAGATTCGATCCGTTATTACTCGACCTACCTGCCCGCAATTTATAAGTTGGTGCTGCAGCAGAGCGCTGAGTTTCTCAAAGAGGCGCTCAACGAGCAGCAACAGATGCTGCGCAAACGCGGGCGTCCCAAAATCCTGCTGGCGACCAATTACGAAGAGGCGGTGATGCTTTACGAGCGTTACAAGCGTAACCTGCTGGGCGTAATCTCCGATGTGGGGTTCGTGCTGCACAAGAACGATCCTGCGGACAGCGAGAAACTCGATGCGGGGATCGACCTGTGCCGGCTGATCAAGAGCGACGATCCGCACATGCCTTTCCTGTTGCAATCCTCCCAGGAGAGCATGCGCAAGACGGCTGAGGAACTGGGGGTGGGATTTGTCGTCAAGTATTCGAAAACGCTGTTGATCGAGCTGAGCGACTACATCAGCGAGGAGTTCGCTTTCGGCGATTTCGTATTCCGCGATCCCGGCAGCGGCGAGGTGATCGGCCGTGCGCGCGACCTGCGCGATATGCAGCGGCTCGTGCAGGAGATTCCCGAAGAGGTGTTGCTCTATTACACCTCCCGGAACCGACTGTCGAAGTGGATGTATTCACGGGGATTGTTCCGGCTGGCGGGTATGTTCAAATCCGTTTCCGAGAGCCATTTTCCGACGGTGGACGGGCTCCGCGAGTTCATTGCCAAAGCGATTACCGAATACCGCATCGTACAGGGGCACGGCGTGGTCGCGCATTTCGACGCGCAGACCTATAACCGCTACATCTGGTTTGCCCGTATCGGCGAGGGGTCGCTGGGGGGAAAGGCCCGAGGACTGGCCTTCATCAATAATATGTTGCAGCGTTACGACCTCTACGATAAATACGAGGGAGTCAAAGTGATGCTGCCCCGCACGGTGGTCGTGGCCACCGACTATTTCGACCAGTTCGTCCGGGACAACGGGCTGATGTATGTGATCAATGCCGACGTGGGCGATGAGGAGATTCTCTCGGAATTCGTCAGCTCGCGGTTGCCGGAAACGCTCGTGAACGATCTGCGGGCTTACATCCGTACCGTTTCCGGACCGTTGGCGATTCGGTCGAGCTCGAAACTGGAGGATTCGCATTACCAGCCCTTCGCCGGTATCTACTCGACCTATATGATTCCCAAGACGGACAATGAAGACCAGATGTTGCGTCTGTTGGGCAAAGCGGTCAAGAGCGTCTATGCGTCGGTCTATTTCGCGGCGAGCCGGGCCTATATCCAGGCCAGTTCGAACCTGCTGAGCGAGGAAAAAATGGCTGTGGTGATCCAGGATGTCTGCGGTACCGAGGACAGCGGTTATTTCTTCCCGACCATCTCCGGCGTGGCGCGCTCGCTGAATTTTTACCCGATCGGCGACGAGCAGCCGCAGGACGGGATCGTGAATCTGGCTTTCGGATTGGGCAAACTGGTGGTCGAAGGCGGATTAACGCTGCGTTTTTCACCGCGTTACCCGCGCAATGTGCTGCAGCTTTCGACGACCGAACTGGCGTTGCGGGATACCCAGCGCGAGATGTATGCGCTGAACCTGCGTCCCGAGGAGTTCAAGACGTCGCTCGACGATGCGGTGAACCTGCAGCGTTTCGAAATCAACAAAGCCAAACATTTCCGCAACATGCGCTATGTGGCTTCGACCTGGGACATGCAAAACCAGCGTATTTCGGACAGCAATTTCGAAGAGGGGCGCAAGATCGTCACTTTTTCGCAAATCCTGAAATACGATACGATGCCGCTGGCCGGGATTCTGAGCGATATGCTCGCCCTCGGCGAACGGGAGTTGCGCTGTCCGGTCGAGATCGAATTTGCCGTCAATATGGATGTGCCGTACGGGGAGGACAAGGTGTTCGATATGCTCCAGATCCGTCCGATCGTGGACAGTCCGTCGAACCGTTCGCTCGACTGGGATCAGGTGGATACCTCCGGTGCGCTCATCTATGCCGAGAGCGCGCTGGGGTTAGGTGCGATCGAAGGGGTTACCGACGTGGTCTACATCCGCCCCGACAGGTTCGATACCGCCCATACGCAACAAATGGCCGACGAGGTGAACCGGCTCAATACGGAGTTGCGCGACCAGAAACGCTCCTATGTGCTGGTCGGTCCGGGCCGTTGGGGATCGAGCGATCCGTGGCTCGGCGTACCGGTCAAGTGGCCGCATATTTCAGAGGCGAAAGTGATCGTCGAGTGCGGGCTGGATAATTTCCGTGTCGAACCGAGCCAAGGCACGCACTTTTTTCAGAATCTCACCTCGTTCGGGGTCGGCTACCTGACGATCAATCCGTTCCAGGGGGACGGCCGCTTCGATATCGCACAGCTCGATACGCAGCCCGCCCTGTACGAAAGTGCGTATGTCCGCCATGTGCGTTTTCCGGAGCCGCTTTACATCTTTGTAGACGGCCGCAAAAACCGGGCGATAATCCGTCCCGCAGACGTATAGATTCTTCCGGAAGTCCCTTCCGGGTGTTTCCTGATATTCTATGGTGCTGTGTGTACAGTTTGATGTTGTGTCTCGGGTATGTTGTTTCGGGTATTTCCCAGGTGTCTTTTTGGCGTCTCTCTCGGGTGCGGGGCCGGGAAGTTCGGTTTTGCCTTATTTTGTTTTGGAAAAGTATACCGGCAGTTACCGGTCCAGCCGCACTGTAGCGAGGTAGATCGCAGCGTGTCCTTCGTGCGACGAGTAGTAAGAGATCCAAAGCGTGTTACCGCGGACAACAAAACCCGGATAACTGCAGTCGCCGCCGCTGGGCAGCCGCAGGAGCAGTTCGGCGCGTTTCGATCCATCCAGCCCGTACAGGCCGCAATGGGGTTCCTTTTGCACCTCCCGTGAGCCGATCAGGATGCTTCCGTCGGGCAGTGCGCACAGGTTAGGGCCGCCGAGGCGGATGCCCAGGTCGTTCCATTCCCATTCCGTATATGGAGGACGGCTTTCTCCCCACACGCCCGTGGCACCGCCTATTTCTCGCCGGACGAGCAGGTAGAGTTCGTCGTTGGGGCCGAACAGCAGCGCCGTTTCGTTCGGCATGCTGTCGCAGCGCAGCCTGGTAACGAGGTCGTAATGCAATCCGTCCGACGTTTTTACCAATGACAGACGGTCGTTTTCGTAGATCGTCGCGTAACCTTCCGGGCCGTGCCAGGTGATTTTCCAAAGCCAGATTTTATTCGGGAAGAGCGTTTTGTCCACCTCGATCGGTATCGGGGCGGAAAAAGTTCTGCTCCTCGAATCGAGGAACGATACATGCGAAATTCCCCCGAGGAATTGTCCGTTCTCGTAACGGCTGCCGCCCATCAGCAGCATCAGCCGCCCGTCGGGCGTCCTGCTCAGTTGCGGGTCGCGCAGGTCGGTGCCCTGCGATTCGACCAGTGCGAACGGTTCCCATGCTTCTCCGGTGTCGGAGACCAGGATGCGGATCTTGCCATCTTCGCCCGTGAGTTGCGGGACATGGCTTTTCGCTTCGCGGAAACAGCAGTAGAGTTTGCCCTCGTAGTCGATCAGTCCGGTGAACGCCGAGTGCGGAGCTTGGTCCCAGATGCGGCGTGTGCCGGTCAGTTCCAGGGCTGAAGCAGGGGAAAAGGTGAATGCGGCGAATACTCCTGCCAGGAGCATTCCGAACAAGCGTGCGGGTTTCATGACAGTAGGAATTAAGAATAAAGCCGATTTCCCCGGCCGGGCGGATCCGTCGTTGCCGCTCCTTGCCGGGTTTAACCAAAGATACCTAAAAATATTAAAAAAGCCGCTGTTTTGCAGCGGCTTTTTAGGGATAATCATTTGAGGTACGAAGCGATAATTCCTTCCATGACCCGGTATCCTTCCGGATTGGGGTGGACGCCGTCTTTCGAGTATTCGGGCGGCAATCCGTTTCGGCCGTCCTTCATCCGGGAGTGGTAATCGACGTATTCGATGCCGTTTTCGCGGGCATAAGCTTCGATCATCGCATTGAGCCGGATGATCGAATCGGCAGGTTTGATTCCTTCGCGCCACGGGAATGCGGCGGCGGGGAGTACCGAACAGAGGAGTACCCGGATGTTGTGCAACCGGGCCAATTCACACATCGAGGCGATATTGTCCATCACGTTTTCGAGTTCGATCGGGCCGTTGTTCTGTGCGATATCGTTCGTTCCGGCCAGAATCACGACCGCCTTCGGGGCCAGTTCGATGACGTCCGGACGAAAGCGTGCGAGCATTTCCGCCGAGGTCTGGCCGCTGATGCCCCGGCCGATGTAGCCGTTGTCCGCGAAAAAACCGGGGCGCATCCTCGCCCATCCTTCGGTGATCGAATTGCCCATGAAGACGGCTTCGGCGTCCTGTTTTGCGGTGCGGTTCGCTTCGCGGTAACGATCGAAACCCGCCCAATCTTTCTGCTGCCCGAACAAAGTGGTGCCGCATAAGAGCATGCCGAGCAGAAATCCTGTTGTTCTCATTGCCGGTTGTTTTACAAACTTTGGTTATGTACATGTTTAACCGCCCGGCCCGAGGGGTCGTTCAGGTTCCGGAACGAAGCGTCCCAGGCCAGTGCCTCGGCGGTGCTGCAGGCGACGGAAGGCACCGACGGCACGCAGCGGGCGGCCGATTGCGAGGGAAAGTGCTCCTCGTAGATCGAACGGTAATAATACTCTTCCTTGTTCATCGGCGGGTTGATCGGGAAGCGCTCGGCGGCATGGCTCATCTGTTCGTCCGAGACAGCCTCCGAGGTGACTTTTTTCAGCGAGTCGATCCAACCGTAGCCCACTCCGTCGGAGAACTGCTCCTTCTGGCGCCATACCACGCTTTCGGGCAGCAGGTCCTCGAACGCTTTGCGGACGATCCATTTTTCCATGCGGCCGTCCTTGGCCATTTTCGCTTCGGGATTGATACGCATGGCGATATCCATGAACTCTTTGTCGAGGAACGGTACGCGCCCTTCCACGCCCCAGGCCGCCAGTGCCTTGTTCGCCCGTAGGCAGTCGTACAGGTGCAGTTTGCCCAATTTGCGCACGGTCTCTTCGTGGAAGGCGCGTGCATCGGGCGCTTTGTGGAAATAGAGGTAACCGCCGAAAAGCTCGTCGGCTCCTTCGCCGGAAAGTACCATTTTGATACCCATCGACTTGATTACGCGGGAGAGCAGGTACATCGGCGTAGAAGCCCGCACGGTGGTCACATCGTAGGTCTCGAGGTAATAGATGACATCCCGCAGCGCATCCAGGCCCTCCTGGATCGTGTAGTGGATTTCGTGGTGCACGGTGCCGATGTGGTCGGCTACTTTACGAGCTGCGGCCAGGTCGGGTGCACCTTTGAGCCCTACGGCGAACGAGTGTAGCTGCGGCCACCACGCATCGCTGCGTCCGTCCGTTTCGATACGCTTGGCGGCGAATTTCTTCGCTATGGCCGAAATGACCGACGAATCGAGTCCGCCCGAAAGGAGCACTCCGTACGGAACGTCCGACATCAATTGGCGGCGTACGGCCTCTTCCAGCCCCTCGCGTAGCTGTTCGATGTCGGCGCCGTTGTTTTTCACTGCATCGTACTGCATCCAGTCGCGCGTATACCACCGGGTCATTTTCTTGTCCGTACTGCAGAGATAGTGCCCCGGCAGGAACGGATCGATCACTTTGCATATCCCTTCGAGCGCTTTGAGTTCCGAGGCGACGTAAAAATGGTTCCGTTCGTCCCAGCCCATGTAGAGCGGGATGATCCCCATGTGGTCACGGGCCACCAGGTAAAGATCCTTTTCGCTGTCATACAGTGCGAATGCGAAGATACCGTTCAGCTCTTCCAGAAAATTGATCCCCTTTTTGCGGTACAATGCAAGGATTACCTCGCAGTCCGAGCCGGTCAGGAATTCATACTCGCCTGCAAGCTGCTCGCGCAATTGCCGGTGGTTGTAAATCTCTCCGTTGACGGCCAGAATCAGTTTTCCGTCTTTGCTTTTGAGGGGTTGTCCTCCCGATTCGGGATCTACGATCGAGAGTCGTTCGTGGGCGAGGATTGTGTTTGTTCCGCAATAAATGCCCGACCAGTCGGGGCCCCGGTGGCGGATTTTCCGGGCCATTTTCAGTACCTGGGGTCTGAAACTCTCCGCGTCGGAAGAGATGTCAAACATCCCGACGATTCCACACATAGATGTTTGCTTTTACACGATAAGGTTACCCCGCAAATATAATAAAAGATTTTAATTACTGTTTTTGCGGCGTAACGTCATGCGAAGCAATTCGTCGAGCGAATATTCGCCCGGTCCGGCGATCAGCAGCGTGATGTAGATACTCAGGTACAGCAGCGCGAGTTCCGAGGCAGCCATCGTGAAGCCGGGAAAGGTGAGGAAGGCGGCCACGCACATCCCGACAATCAGCGGGATAACCGCCAGCCGGGTAACCAGGCCTACGATCACCAGCAGGGAACAGCCCACTTCGGCGCAGGTGATCAGCAATAGTGAAAAGCCCGCGCCCAACCCGACCGGATCGGGAAAATTCGCTTTCAGCGCGCTGAAATTTTCTATTTTGGCTACGCCGTGCGTCAGCATCATAATGCCCACGAAGATACGCAGCAACAACAATGCGATGTCCGAACCGTTGCTCGACAGGAGCAGGTTAGTGAGTCGGGAAACAGATTTGCTCATGGTGTTGGGATTTAACGGGTTGTTTTATGTGAGGATAATGCAAGAAATGTACCCGATTGCAGGTGGCGGCCAAATAATCGCGGGGATAAAGGCACGGGCGTTTCGTTCCCGGCATTCCGGATGTCGTCCGGCCGGACAGGGGCGGATTGGTTTTGCTGTATGCATCCTCGTCGTACGCATATCGGGCGCCCCCCCTTTTCGTGTGAATGCCGGAGCGATTCGGGCCTTAAGATGCTATCTTTGCGGGAAAATTCCGGGTCATGAACATGAAAGCCAAAGGCTATATTCTGGGAGCTGTCGCAGCTGCGACCTACGGGATGAATCCCTTGTTTGCCCTGCCGCTTTACAAAGCGGGGATGAATCCCGATTCCGTGCTCTTTTTCAGGTATTTGTTCGCCATTCCCATTCTCGGCGTTATGATCAGGGCGAGGGGACGGCACTTTACCCTCCGGCGAAGGGAAGTGCTGCCGCTGGTTGTGATGGGCCTGTTGGTGGCCCTCTCTTCCCTGACCTTGTTCCAGAGTTACAATTATATGGAGGCCGGTATCGCATCGACGTTGCTGTTCGTTTATCCGATTATGGTCGCACTGATTATGGCGGTTGTTTTCAAGGAAAAATTGACCCCGCAGACCCTCTTGTGCATTGTGCTGGCGTTGGGCGGGATCGGTTTGCTGTATAAAGGCGGGGACGGGGCTGCGCTCAGCCTTGTCGGGACGATGCTGGTCATGGTTTCGGCGCTTTCGTATGCCATCTACCTCGTCGGCATCAACCAGTCGGCACTGAAAGATATGGCGACTCTTCAGGTAACTTTCTACGTGCTGTTGTTCGGATTGTCGCTGTTTGTCGTCCGTCTGGGTATGTCTGGTAATTTATGCGTGCCGGACCAATGGTATTTGTGGGGAAATTTACTGGCCCTGGCCGTTTTCCCGACTGCCGTGTCGTTCCTGTGTACGACCAGTGCCATCCAGTATATCGGTTCCACACCCACGGCCATTCTGGGAGCACTGGAACCTGTGACGGCCATATTCTTTGGGGTGACCGTATTCGGGGAGATGCTGACCCTCCGTGAGAGCATAGGGTTGGTCATGATCGTGACGGCTGTCACTTTTGTGATCGCAGGCAGCAATATTACCCTGTACCTGATCCGGTTCAGGAAACTGTTTCCGCGGCTCTCCGTCGGGGGGCGGAAAAGGGCAGGTAGTAAAGAGCCGTTAAGCCGTTAAAATATTCCGGGAAGTACCGTTCGTTGACCGGCGGTGGGAAAGGCGCGGATATGAAAAAAGCACCTGCTTTTGCAGGTGCTTTTCCCTGAGCCTCAAGCCGGACTCGGACCGGCGACCTTTTCATTACGAATGAAATGCTCTACCAACTGAGCTATTGAGGCGGAGATTCCTGTTTGAATTCCGAGTGCAAATTTGGGAAATAAAATCGGAATTTTCAAGAACTTCACGGAATAAATCCGTGCGACAGAGGATAATTGTCAGGTTGTCAGGATTGTGTCGCCCATTTTTTGCGTATCTGTTCCTCCGTTTTGTGATTTTTGCCGTTCATTGCAGGTCCCGGAGCGGAATAACCCGGCAATGTTGCTTTTTCAGGTATTTCAGGATCTTCCGGAACTCTTTGGGCGACGTGCTGACGAAATCGTGTGCGAGATCGGGTACCCCGTGCAGGCAGAGAACTACTGCGCCCCCCTCCGGACAAGCTTCGACTGCTTGGCGGACATAGGCCAGCGTGTGCCCGGTTTTGTGGTTGATCGAGTAGCTCGGGACCATCATCGGGTCGGATATGTCCCGCAGGTAAGGCCGGTCGCCGCCGTGACGCGCATAGCGGTAACCCCGTTCCCGGAGTAGGGCAATGCCTTCCGCGCTGGTGTCGTAGCCCGGATAGGCGAACGTCGTCGGATGGGGAATGCCGTATTGCGCGCATTTATCCTCGATGTAGCGGATTTGTTCCTCTATTTGTTCACGGTCGAGCTTGCTCATGGCCGGATGGGAGCGGGTATGGTTGCCGATTTCGAAACCCATTTCCGACAATTCCCGGATTTGTTCCCAGCTCATGTAGTGTTCCTTGTTTTCGAATCCGCGGAATTCGCAGACGAAGAATGTACCCCCGAGACCGTACTTTTTCAGGAGCGGTGCGACTACGGTCCGGTGGCTGGCGGCGGCATCGTCGAAAGTCAGCACGACCGTCTTGCCTGCGGCAGGTTGCGATGGGGCGCCCGGTGTTGCGGGTGGTGCAGCACCGACCGGCGTGCGGAACCCCGGGAGTGCGGAGAGTGTTAATAATACTGCGGCCAGCGATATGGAAAGGGCTGGAATCTTTTTCATGTCAGGTGAATTTTGCGGGAGATACCGGGTTTTCCCGAATCGGAAGATAAAATTGACATTTTTTCGACACTTTTCCAAATTCTGCCCGTCTCTGTGATACCGTATATCCTTGTGCCGGATTATTCGTACCTTTGCAACCCGATTATACTAAATTACAGCCAAACGATATGAATTGCCGCCGATATGCCGGAGGGTTGCTGCTTTCCGGCCTTTTTCTGCTTTTTTTCCAGGGAACGCCGCGTGCCGGCGCCGATGTGTCCCGACAACCGGAGCATCACTCCTACCTGCGCCCGCCGTTCCTGCGGCCCGGTGATACGGTGTCCGTCGTAGCCGTGTCGTCCAAATTGCCGAAAAAGGTCGATACGTCGTTTATCCGTACGATCGCTTCGTGGGGATTGACGGTCAAATTGGGCGAACACCTTTTCAGCCGGGACAGCGGTTGGTTTGCCGGAACCGACCGGGAGCGTGCCGGTGATTTGCAGCGGGCACTCGATGATCCCTCCGTCCGGGCGGTGATTTTCTACAAAGGGGGCTACGGTGCGATACGCACGCTGGACCATCTCGACCTGAAAGTGCTCCGGAAACATCCGAAATGGCTGGCCGGGTTCAGCGATGTGACGGTCTTGCATCAGGCGCTGCGGAAGATCGGTGTGGAATCGATCCACGGCACAATGCCCGTCCTGTTCCGAACCGATACCCTGAAGACCGATACCTCCGCACTTTCGTTGCGGGACGCCCTGTTCGGGGAGATCGGCGGTTACCGTACGCCGCCGCATGCTTATAACCGGCCGGGCCGGGCCGAAGGACGGCTGGTCGGCGGCAATCTGTCGCTGATTTATGCGCTGAACGGTACCGACCTGGATAACGATATGGACGAACCCTCGGTGCTTTTTATCGAGGATGTAGGGGAAAATATCTACCATATAGACCGGATGATGCAGAACCTGAAGCGCAGCGGCAAGCTTGCGCGAGCCAAAGCCGTCGTGGTGGGATATTTCAACAAAATGAAGTTCGAGAAGGAGTGGGGTGCGGATGCCGAGGCATTGATCAACGCCTATACGGCATCTTTGGGGGTACCTGTAATTTTCGGCTTTCCCGCCGGGCACGCCAGTCCGAATATGAGCCTCTATATGGGGCGCCGGGTGTCGGTCGTCGTCACGCCCGAGGGTGCGGCGCTCGAATTCCTTTGACGGGAATGCCCCTTGCCGTATAACCGGTTGCCGGTATTCAGGTCCTGTTATCCGTTCTCGTCCCGATTCCCTTTTCCGCTCCCGCTTGCGTTTTCGTCTCCGTCGTCACCTCGGAACGATACCCCGCAAAGGTGGTCGCAGTAGATGGCCGCCGCTTCGCGGACGATTTCCGGACAGGGACGTTTTTTATAGTAGTTTTCCGTTCGTGCTTCGGGAGTAGGGGAGAGCGGAGCGCCTGTCGTGATGCCCAGCAGTTCGCGGCAGACGCAGGAACCGTTGCGCCGCCGGAATTCGGCGGCCAGTTCCTGTACCAGTTTGTAATTGTTGCCCTTACCTTTTCTGTCGCCCGCCTCGGTCGATCCGTTTTCGAGTCCGGCCAGCATGAAAAGTCCGCATGCAGCACCGCAGGTTTCGCGCATACGACCGATACCTCCGCCGAACGGGGCGGACATTCTCAGCGCCAACTCGCGTTCCACGCCGTACAGGTCGGCAAAAGCGGCGACTACCGATTGCGAACAGTTGTAGCCGCTGCCGAACAGTTCGCCTGCCTGTTCGACCCGGGCGTTTAACATTTGCCGGTCTGCATCGCTGACCGGCTTCCCTTTTTCCTCGATTGTCATGCTTTCGGTTGTCTCTTTACAGTCCGGTGTGATGGATGGTAGCTCGTATATAGGGGGGCGCTGGATTATTCCACCAGCCGGAACGGTTCTTTGGAGTCGCCCGTCCATTGGTAGAGGTGCACCGTGCTGCTCTGCAGTTTGCCGCCGGGGCCGCCGTCCTGGTGTGAAATGTAGAAATAGCCGCCTCCGATCGGACACAGGCCCGTGGTCCCCCATTCGAACTGCCAGCCCCGGATGCCGCTGGCGGGGTCGTTTTCACCTTCCTGCACCAATGAAAGCACTTCGCCCTCGACCGGGGTGTCGAATCCGGCGAGCGTCTCTTTCCGGGGGGCTTTCGAACCGTCGATCACGAAGAGCGAATAGTTCGGATATTGGCTTTTTTTGCCCCGGTATACGGCGGCGTACCAGTTTCCGGACGCACAGTCGTAAGCGAGGTTTTGGATGCCGTAAGAGGTATTGCCCGTGCGAACGAAATATTTATGGTCGGGAGCCGCCGGGCCGCTCCGGTGCGGAGCCTGTTGCGTGAGCGTCTGTTCGTATTGTTTCCAGGTCTCGGGATCGTAATTCAGGATCACCTGGTAGTCGTTGTCGCTACGGGTCGTGTCGCCGTAAATGCCGTAGGCGACATTGAGGTAGGGTTTGCTCCCTTTCGGTGCGCCGAATGCGGGTCCGAACGAGATGCCGTCGATGCCCGAGCAGCCCAGACGGTGTTTCACCTCGCGGCCGCCGTTGACGGCCGTTCCATAATAATCGTCCACGACCTCTTTAAGGTAAACGGCCGTCATCACGCCGTCTGTTTCCGCATCCATATCGGGCCGCGTAATCTTATCGACATCGAAGATCGCCACGTAAAAGGCGTCCGATGGATTTTCCCCATTGCCTTCTTTGTTGAGCTGGCGCAGGATGCCGCGACCGATTTCATCGTTCTTGTACTCCAGTGAACCGTACACCCGGCCGTCTTCAGGATTGACCGTCAGGCAGCCCAGATGGCCTGTCATGCCCTTCACGCTGCCGATCAGCTTGCCTTGCAGGTCCGTTTTGAGCAGTTCGGTGGTGAACGAAAAATACATGTAGCCGTTTTTGAGGTCTACTGCGATACCCTGCACATGGAACGGTCCCCGGACGCCTGAGAAAACCTCCCGGGGCAATTTCGACAACTCAGGCGTGCAACATGTCTTGCAGCACGTTGGACAAGCCAGTGCCGACCGTCCGGTTTGTGCGGTTTTCTCGGCTTTTGAGGCCGGAGCGGTGAGCAATAACATGGCGCTCAAAAGAGGAAAGAGGCGGGAGATTCTCATGGGATCGAAAATTTTAGCTTAATATATTGCGAGCAGTTTGGGATGATGGCTCTTGCAGACAATACCTTCAAAGGGTATTCCTTATGACAAAAATACGGAATAAAACCTTCGGATGCAAGATGTTTTCGGCTGTCCATGCAACGAACTATCCGGATTCTGATGTAAAGAGTATGGGGTCGGAATATTTTTCCGGTCTCGCAGACTAATGAAAAATCGGACTTATTCCATACTCTGATCTCTTAGGTATTTAAATGTATAATGACTAAAGTGAATATACAATGAAGAAGTTGAGCTAATTTTCGTTTGTCGGAGATCGTTATCCTGCGGCGTTCGGCGACGATGAGCCCCTCCTGCTGCATACGGGTCATCTCCCGTTCGAGCGAAGGGCGCGACACCCCGAAATATTCGGCCAAAGCGGCTTTCGTTTTGTCCAGTTCGACCGTCTCCGTGCCGGATACTTTAGCGAGGTGCAGCAGGTACATGGCGGTCTTCTGCCGGATCGTGCGGAATGACATGAAGTGCAGTTTCCGGCTCAGCCGGGAGGCAAAATCGGCCGAAATATCGAGGTAGTTTTTCAGGATCGTTTCGTTCATGGAGAGCATTTTCAGGATTGACTGCTTAGGGATTACGACCGCTTCGACGTGCTCCCGCGCGGTGGCCTGTACCGGGAAACGGTTGTCCCGCCCGAACAGGAACAGGACCGCCAACGGGTTGGGGGCTTCGATATCCTCCACCTTGACCACTTTCCCCGACGGATCGGTCATTTCGGCCTTGACACTCCCTTTGAGCAGGATGATAAGCCGGTTTGCCGGTTCGTCCTGCAAAGCGAGAATCTCGCCTTTCTTGAAGCTGTTTTCATGAATGTTCAATTCATTGAAGATTCCTTCGAGCTCATCGGGCGTTATCTGCCCAAACAGGGGGATGTGGGTCAATGCCGAATAGTCCATAGCAGTCTCTTGTCGGTGCGTATGCGAAGGTAGAATAATTTTTTCGAGTGTAACAATAGTGACACTTGTTGGCAGTCTGTTGCCATAATTTTGCCTGAAACAAAAAGCACGAAAAAATGAAACGCACGGTTATCAGAATAGACGAAGCCTTTTGCAACGGCTGTGGAAACTGCATCGACGGTTGCCACGAAGGAGCCCTGCAACTGATTGACGGTAAAGCGGTCATGATCAGCGACCTTTACTGTGATGGCCTCGGCGCCTGTATCGGGGAGTGCCCGGTGGGGGCGATCGCGTTCGAAGAGCGTGAGGCGGCCCCCTACGATGAGGAGGCCGTCATGGAGCGCCTCGCCCCGAAAGGTGAAGCCGTTCTCATCGCGCACCTCAGGCACCTGCACGAACACAATGAACACAAGTGGGTTGCGCAGGGATTGGATTGCCTGAAAAAACGCGGCATACATGTTGATCCGAAAAAAATCGGGATTACTTCGGAGTCGAGTGGAAACTGCGTGTCCGGTTCATTCCGGCCGGATACCGCCGGACGGAACGAACCGCTCGCCTGCGGCTGTCCGGGAACGATGGCGCGGGAGATCAGGCGGCCGCAAGCCGGATTCGCAGTGGCCCCGGCACCAAACGCCGCTCCGTACGGGGAGTTACGATGTTCTGAACTGCGGCAATTCCCGGTTCAGCTTCATCTGCTCAATCCGCAGGCCGGGTTCCTCCGGGATGCCGACCTGCTGTTGGCGGCCGATTGCACCGCTTTTGCCTGCGGGGATTTCCACAATCGTTTCCTGCGCGGGAAATCGCTGGCAATCGCATGTCCGAAGCTCGACAGCAACACGCAGACCTACGTCGGCAAACTGACGGAAATGATCGATGGAGCGAAAATCAATACGCTGACCGTGCTCGTCATGGAAGTCCCCTGCTGCCGGGGATTGGTGCAGATCGCCCGACAGGCGCGGGAAAAGGCCCGCAGGCACATTCCAGTCAAAACGGTCGTCCTCTCGGCCGGCGGCGAGGTAATCGACGACCAATGGATCTAATTACTCACTAAATACAAAACAATTATGGAAATGTTCTGTTTTCAGTGTCAGGAAGCGGCCGGAGGAAAAGGCTGCACGATACAGGGAGTTTGCGGCAAGCTGCCCCGGACGGCCAAATTGATGGATGTACTGCTGTATGCCGTTCGCGGGGAGGCGATTGTCAACCGAGCCCTGCGCGATAAAGGCGCAGCCGAAGAGAAGGCCAGCCGCCAGATAATCGACGCGCTGTTCAGTACGATTACCAACGCTAATTTCGACGATGAGGCGCTTAAAATGCGTATCGACAAAGCTCTTTCGATGAAAAACGAATTGATCGGGACGGCGAAAAAACGCAGCATCGGGTTGCCTTCGCTGCCGGAGGTAGCGTTCCATCCTGCCCCGGACCGGTATGAATCGGCAGCAGAGAGGGTCGGCGTATTGAGCATGGAAAACGAAGATATCCGTTCGCTCAAACAGATGGTTATTTACGGGGTAAAAGGTGCGGCAGCCTATACCGAGCACGCCCTGAACCTCGGATTTGCCGATCCCGATATTTTTGCGATGATCGAAAATGCACTTGCCGAAGTCTGCCGCCCGGATATCGATGCAGACGCGCTTACGGCGCTGGTTCTGAACGTTGGCGAATGCGGAGTCAAAGCCATGGCACTGCTCGACAAAGCCAATACGACCACCTACGGCAATCCCGAAATCACTAAAGTCAATATCGGGGTGGGCAAAAATCCGGGTATTCTCGTCAGCGGACATGATTTGAAGGATTTTGAAGAATTGCTCGAACAGACGGCCGGAACCGGCGTGGACGTCTATACCCACAGCGAAATGCTGCCGGCCCATTACTATCCGGCATTTAAGAAATACCCGCATTTCGTCGGCAACTACGGCAACGCCTGGTGGCGCCAACGCGAGGAGTTCGCGACATTCAACGGCCCGATCCTTTTCACGACCAACTGCATCGTGCCTCCGCTCAAAAATGCGACCTATGCCGGCCGGATTTATACGACCGGCTCGTCGGGGCTTCCCGGCGCAACCCACATTCCCGACCGGCAGGAGGGCAAGCCGAAAGATTTCTCCGCGCTGATCGCACATGCCAAACGGTGCGCTCCGCCGACCGAGATCGAACAGGGTGAGATCGTCGGAGGATTCGCCCACAACCAGGTGATCGCATTGGCCGACAAAGTGGTGGAGGCCGTGAAATCGGGAGCGATCCGTAAATTCGTCGTGATGGCCGGATGTGACGGACGCTTCAAATCCCGCCAGTATTATACCGATTTCGCTGAAGCGCTGCCAAAAGATACGGTAATCCTGACGGCCGGCTGCGCCAAGTACCGTTACAACAAGCTGCCGCTTGGGGATATCGGGGGCATTCCGCGCGTACTCGATGCCGGACAGTGCAACGACAGTTACTCGCTGGTGATGATCGCACTGGCCCTGCAAAAGGCCTTTGGGCTGAAGAGTATCAATGACCTGCCGATCGTTTACAACATTGCCTGGTACGAGCAGAAGGCGGTGATCGTACTGCTTGCCCTGCTCAGCCTGGGCATCACAAACATTCACCTCGGCCCGACGCTCCCTGCTTTCCTCTCTCCGAACGTAACCAAGGTGTTGGTCGAAAAATTCGGAATCGGCGGAATCTCCGATGTGGGAAACGATATGAAAAACTGGATTCAATAAAACAAGACGTTATGAAAGAGACTTTCCCGAAATCCTCCGTTATGATTATGGCTGATATGGTCGGTTATGCGGACGGAGGTGTCGTCAGCAAACAGGTGTTGAAAAACGACGCGGGTAATATTACGCTTTTCTCGTTCGATGAAGGGCAGGGCTTGAGCGAACACACTGCCCCCTTCGATGCATTGGTGCAGAATCTGGAAGGCGAGGTGGAAATTGTGCTCGCTGGGCAGCCGTTGCGTTTGAAGAGAGGGGAGTCGGTTATTATGCCGGCCGGAATGAAACACTCCCTGCGTGCGGTCACCCGCTTCAAGATGTTGCTGACTATGATAAGAGACTAACCGACCTTCGACGCTGTCGGAGCCATCCTTTTTCGTATCCGGAAAGAGCCGGATACGAAAAAGGATGGCTTTGTTTTGGCGGTTTGGATCGGATGGAAATGGTGAATGAAAATAGGCGGGTTAGATAATGAGTTTCATTAGTCTTTTCATCCTGTTTTCCGTGGACGAGAGCAATGGAAGTATTTACCTTCACTTCTATCTTGGATTTTCGCTCCGGTAACCGCTTGACAGCATTTTGCGAAAATGGGGTGTAGGTGGGGTGGATGTTTTCTGCTGTACGGTTGCAATCATATATCGTCCGTCATTGTATGTGAGGTCTTTTCAAACCACGCCTGCGGAGGTACATAAAAAATGAAAATCTTGTTGAAAGAATACAATGCAAAGAAGATAAAAATATTTGAGGATGTGATCGACCTGCATCAGCGTTTTGAGGTGATACACCCGTTCCAGGACGGCAACGGGCGCGTAGGACGCCTGCTTATGTTCAAAGAGTGTCTGGCAAACGGTTTCGTTCCGTTCATCATCACCGATGAACTGAAGATGTTTTACTGTCGGGGGACTTCAGCAGTGGCCGCAAATCAAAGAATATCTGCTCGATACTTGTCTTACGTCACAGGACAACTACAAAGCGCAGCTCGATTATTTCAAGATCAAATATAAGCCAAAGAAATTTTTCGACAGAACAGAGGAAAGATCATCCTTGCGGGAAATACATGAAATGGCGAAAAGCAATCCCCAGTGCGCGGCGGTTACTATAAGCAGCATGAAGTTTACGAAGGAACGACTAATGTGATTCTGCCAGAGATCACAGGACATCATTAATATAGCCATTACGAGACTCTGTATAGATCCCGTATCGTATCTGTTATGAAAACTGATAATGTCGTGTGCAAGAGGCTTATTTTTAATATTTTAAAATGTAATCCGGCAGGAGCCTTATGTGATCCGCCTGGGGATCTTTAATACCTCCGGAATTAACAGCAAATACCCTTCGAATGCGAATTTAGGCGAGGTTTAAGCCGGCTAAGCAGTTTCGTCTACCCGTAATCCCCCATTACCAAAATTCAGTCTATAAAATCTTCATTATATCGTCATCGAAGGTATCTTCGTTGACGGCCCGGCCCCGGGCCTTGCTCCTGTAGTTATACACCGATTGGAGCGTAATACGGAAAAAGGAGGCGATCTGCTTGTTATCGGCAACTCCCAGTCTTACCAGCGCCAATATACGTAACTCGGTATTCAATTTATTGGCCGAATTCTGATCGTACGTATATAACTGATCCGGCTTGAGCAGTTTATTGACCTCGTCGGCAAAATGTGGGAAAAGGTCGGTGATCGATTTGTCGAAATCGGCCAATAGGCTATTATAATCCTCGTTCATATCGAACATAGAGGATATATCCTGCTTTATTTTTTCGCAGGACGTACTGCCGTTTAGCATTTTCAATAGCTGCTTTTTGTATTTTTCTGCCTTTTCTATCTGTACTAAATTTCGGTTGATGAATAATTTAAGATATGCCTCCATCCTCAGTGCGGAATCCTGCAGGCGGGCATTCGTTACCGACAATTTTTTACGGTTGTTTTTGTTCTCCTTGTTGCTGCGCAGCAACAAAAACAGACAAAACCCCAGCGTCACTAAAAAGATGGAAACGACAACAGCGACTATTTCTAACGTTTTTTTGCGCGCTTCAGCTCTCTCCAGATTGATCTGCAATGTGTAATAATAGGTGGATTTGATAAGGTCCGCTCTATAACTGTCTCCGAAGATAACCGCATCTTCGACGGCAACATTTATGTATTCATCGGCCATGTGTGCGTAAGGATTGTTAGAATTGATCAGCAATCTGCCTACATATAAAAGTGACAGCAAATTTGTCATAGCCAACTCATTGGAAATTATCGCGCTTCTTGTGAATGCTTCGAGAGACACACGCTTATAGTTATCCCCCAGTTCGAGATAAACCAACCCCAGATAATACAGATATTCGGCACTCAGATAAGGCTTGACGTCATCCCTTTTCTGCAGGGTTTTAATGGTATTGATGGCTTGTTGGTAATTTTTTTCCAAATAAAATTTGTAAGCCTGGACACTTAAATATTCCGATTCATCGCCTCTTTCCAAGGCCAGGTATGAATCCGCATTCCGAAGCGCCAGTTCTATGTATTTATCCCTGTAGTGAGAGTCATTCTGAAGCTTGGTGTAACTGTGGCATACGTGCATATACACTTTATAATACGTTTTCCGTAATTCAACGGGCAGCTTATCGGGATCAATTGATTCTAGAATGGAGAGGGACTCGTGTGTAAGCCCTGAAAAGCGCAGGTAGTTTGCCCGGCGCAGGAGAGATTCCGTAATGAGGTTCCGGTCGCCCAATTGCCTGGCTATTTCCAGACATTGGTCGGCATAATATAACGTGGGGGCGTTTTCATAATTGCTGTATTGAGAGACCAATTCTTTGGAAAGCTCATATTTCTGTTCCAGCGAAGCAGCATTGAGCAACCGGTTTTTGAGCTCGATCAATGTATCGTTCTTTTGCTCTATGTAAAACGAACGGTTAGCGATAGACGCATCCAACCTGATGAAAAGCGAGTCTGGCGCCAATGATTCTCCGGACGCCACGCAGCACCCCAAGAGACATAATATCAAAATTATAGTCTGTTTCATAATTTCCGTCACAAAAACAACAATCCCTTAAACATGTTGACAACTGCCGTTCATTCGTGAAAGTTACACGCGGCTATATGGATTCGAATTGTATACCAAAAGTATGCATTTTCCGTGCAACTAAGCCCCATATCCTTTCTCAATCTGCATCTACCTCCAATCAATCGAATTAGAGACCTACTATACTACATAACATATACCTAACATTATATAATTGTCAATCATGTGTATGTTGCTGATAATTAATCGTTTTTCTGATTCGCGGCACTTAACCAAAACACTAATATTACAGCTAATTACCACAAAATCAAGCATAACAAAGTCTAATTTTGCAGCGTTTTTCACTAAACTTCAGCTAATCACAGATAATCAAATTTAAAGAGTTTATCCGCAACCAGTTATGGTATTCTCTGTACTCCTGAAACCGATTGAACACGAATATATTGTACTCTTTATAATTATCAGCACCACATTAATAAAAAAATGAACAGATTGAACAGATATATATTATGGCGCACGCTCATGTTTGCCTCGATGACGCTGTTTTTTGGGGCGACAAACTACAGCTATGCCGCGTCTCCCGGGCACCGGCAGGATACATTGACTGCGGTATTTTATTTTGCCAACAACAGTTCGCTTCTGATGCGGGAGTACCGCACCAACCAGGCCGAATTGAATAAACTGGAAGAAATACTCCGGGATATAACGGTTAGCTCCGCACTGGATTCCATTGTCATCGAAGGAAGCTCGTCCCTTATCGGATCGTTCCGGACCAATTCACGCTTATCGTACGAACGTGCCATGGCGGTAAGAAGTCATATCCGATGGAAATTCCCCGATGTGGAGTTGAATGAACAGAAAATATTTATAAAACCGTCGGTTATCAATTGGGGCTACCTTTTCGAACAGGTCCGACTTGACAGGATGGTTCCATACAGGGATGATCTTCTGCGCATACTTTCGATGCCGCTTGATGAAGAATCGAAGTTCATTCAGATAAAGCGTCTGGGCGGCGGCGCAACAGAGAATTACCTGACACGCAACTTTGCAAGGCTTATGCGGTCGGGAACAAGCGTTGTATTCTACTTAAAGGAAGAAAATCCCGAAAAAGCACAGCAACAGGAAGAGTTTGTCACAGTACCCGTCCCGCCAGACAGTACCGCGATAGAAACGACTATTGATTTTCCCGGGCAGGTGGTGGTGCCGGAAGCTGGCACTGATCCGGTAAACGATCCGAGCGACACCTTGTCGATTCCATCGTTGACGACAATGGCACGCAAGCCGCTTTTTGCGATAAAAACCAACCTTCTGTACGATTTAGGAGCTGCGGTCAATGCCGGTATCGAAATACCTATGGGGCAGCGCTGGTCATTGGCTACGGAATGGGTGTTCCCGTGGTGGCTTTGGGAAAAAAAACAACACGCCCTGGAAGTGCTGAACGGGAACCTGGAATTGCGTTACTGGTGGGGTGAGCGTACAGGATGCAGTCAAATGACGGGATGGTTTACGGGTCTATATGCGGGCGGTGGTTATTATGATGTGGAATGGAAGACAAAAGGATATCAGGGCGAGTTTGTTTCAGCGGGTATTACCGGAGGTTTTGCCCACAGCATCAGCAAAAACTGGCGGATGGAGTATTCGCTCGGTTTAGGATATATGGGAAGCAAGTACAGGGAATACACTGCCAAAAAATGCGGAGAGGACGATCAGTGGCACCTTATTCTCAAGAACCGGGGGAACTTCCACTGGGTTGGTCCGACCCAATTGAAGGTATCCCTGGTATGGATGATTAACCGCGGTTACCGCAAGTAAGAAAGCGAATAATGAAACGCATATACAATGAATATACAGTATTGATGCTGGCCGTCGCACTGCTCTTCAGCAGTTGCCGCCGCCCTATTGAAGAAGTAGTGGGTCTGCGTGCCGTTATCCCCATGGGAACGCTGTGGGAGAAAGCCGGTATAGCCCCGCAAAACGTAACCGCATTGTTTTACAGCAAAAATGACGGCAAATTGGTTCTGGAACACCGGTTTGAAAACAGCGCCAACCGGATACAGACCTATGCCTATGTGCCCGAAGGGGCCTACACGGTTGTCGTTTTCAATGAGATCCGGGGACAGCTATATGGGATCGGTATTCGCGGATATGAGGATCTGTCGACACTCGAAGCGTACGCCACGATCAATTCCAACCCCACCGTACCGTTAAGGTCGGGCGATGTTCCGTACGTTTACGAACCGGATATCCTGGCTTCGGTTACGGTACGTGATTTCGAAGTGAGTTGTGCAATGGTCAGGTATACCCAGAATCCAGAAGGGCAGACGCCTTCTCCGGGGATGCAGGAATCCATCGAAACCCTGGTAGGATTGATACCCGAACGTAAGGTGCACGAATTGAATGTCACTGTCCATGTGGAGGGTTTGAATAATGCCCGTATGCCGGCACTGATCGATTTGAACGGGATGGCGGGGGCCTATAATTTCAGCGGGGACAGGAGTACACTGCAGGCCGTTAGCCAGCAGTTCACCATAAACAACAGAACCTATAACCCCGGCTCGACTACGGCAGGTACGATTTCAACCACTGTCCGCACGTTCGGGATCCCGGGCCAACAGCCCTCGTCGCTTACTCCCCAGCCCGACCGTCAGATCGCAATGGACTTTTTCTTCATCTTGAAGGACAGGGACCGGACCGTTGTGCACCAGCAGGCGAATGTTACCGGGCTGATCCGGTATCTGCCGGGGCAGCATGGGGCGACGGTTCTCGAAGTGGAGGTGGACTTGCCCGAGCGGCTGCTCGATGTGGAGCCCGAGGGAGGAGGTTCCGGTTTTGACTCGGAGCTTATCGATTGGGATGTGATAGATGTACCCTTAACATCGAAATAAGATAGTGGTTATCAATAAATAATATTGTTTAAAACGTGATAAAGTAGAAAAAAGCGATTACCGACCGGACAGGGGAATACTCCTAATTTTCACCTTTGCAAGGCGAAAGTGAAAATAAAGAAAACGAAATTTTAAAAGATTAGCGAACAACACATAATTCGAATCAAAATGAAAAAAATCTTAATGGCTTTGGCCGCGGCAGCCATATTAGCAGGCTGTTCGAAAAACGAACAGGAAAACGTTGAAGGATTCACTCCGAAGCAGATCAAATTTACCAACCTTAACGACAAATTGACCCGTGCCGCAAACGATGGGAACGATTCTTACCGGGTTTATGCAGCTTGGAGTGGTGGGACAGGCTGGTTTATCAACGATCAGGTAAGCGCAAGCGATGTCCCCAGCGGTGGCCCTTACTACTGGCCCGCTTCCGGCAGTGTGGATTTTTACGCATGGGCTCCGGCAGACGTTGCGGCGACCGGAGCGTATCCGGCTCTCTCAATCGCCTATGAAGTTCCAGCAAATGCCAACAAGGATTTTACCATTGCCGCTCCTCAACTGGGCCTGACTTCCGGCACTGTTGGTTTGGCTTTTTCCCATATGTTGGCCAAGATCACCGTTACAGCCCAATTGCATGATGACTTGTCAGATGCTGGCTACCAACTCAGCACAACAGGGCTTACTGCCAGTCTGGATGTTCAATCGACAGGAGGAACAATCGATCCGACGGCCACTACTCCCGCATGGGCCTCTCCTAATTCAACGTCTGCAACCTATGCAGGAGCAGCTTCTTACATGATTATGCCGCAAAGTTCGGTAGGATGTAAAGTGAAGATTACAGCCGGCATAACGATAACGAAAAACGGAACCACAATCTACAGTGGCGATCTGCAGCAGTATACGATTGCGACTGGCAATATCCCCGCCGATGAGTTCGAAAAAGGCAAGCATTATTTGTTGAAGATGATTATTGACGCCGATTCGCACGGCGGCGGAACGGATCCGATCTTCAATATAATCGAATTCGAGTCTTCCATTGCTGAAGATTGGACTGCTGTGACGCCCGATCCCGAACTTCCCCAGCCATAAATAAAGGAGACGTTTTGGTAACACAGGCCGGAAGAGGGTGATACCTCTTCCGGTCACTAAAGATTTAAAAATAGACACGGTTATGAATACTATCCGATTTATAATAATAAGCTTGACCGCAGCTGTTGCAGCTGTGTCCTGTACTAAAAACGAAATGGAAGGCTACGGGTACGGTGACGGCAGGATCGGTTTCATTGGTAACCCGGGTGATGCCTTCACCCGCGGAATGCCGGTGGAATCGGTAGCGGACATCCCGGATATGGGAGTATTTGCATATTATACCGGCAACGGAACCTCCAATAACTGGGCGGCGAACGGAGCGACAGCGACCCCTGATTTTATGAATAACGTGAAGGTTTCCCACAACAGCGGCTCCTGGACCTACGACAATCCGGCCTACTGGCCTCAGGCCGCGGATGCGAATATCAGCTTTTTCGCCTATTCGCCCCACGCTGCCGCTGCTAACGGGATAACTCCAAATGTTACTACAGGCATTCCGACCATCAGCTATACCGTTCCCACGAACTGCTCCGACCAGCCTGATCTAATGGTTTCGGCTCTTGTGGCAGACCGCAACAAAACCAATAACGGCTCTGCACCTGTCAATTTTCAGATGAGGCACGCCCTGACATGCATCGGATTCAAGGCTTCCGGCAACGGACAGCAAATAATTAAGCTTGAAATACAGGGAGTTAAGATCGACGGCATCTTGACAACCAATGCTGACGGAACATTCTCATGGAATATCGCTTCCTCCTCCACAGGAAATTTTGAAGCCACGGTGGATACGGATGTATACCTGGATCCTTCGTCGCAGCTGGTCAATACCGGCGGCGGTTACTTGATGATGATTCCGCAGACTCTCCCGACCGGCGCCAGGCTGATCGTGGGTGTCGATGACGGGCGTCCGGATGTTGAGTTCGACCTGAGCGGAATTACATGGTCGCCCGGGCAGCGTATCAATTACAGTTTATCCGTATCCCCCGATGCCATCATTATGCTTACCCCGGAAAAAATTGTTCTTCCGCCTATGGGAGGGTTCTCGCAGTTCAACGTGATCGTGCAAAACGAGTCTCCCAAGGCCTGGACCATAGCGGGCACCAATTTCTATATTTGCGACAACCTCGCCGACCTGCAGGGCTGGGCGGCCGGAACGCTTACTGCCGCCAATGTGAAAAACCTGGACGGAACCATTCCGGTCATTGGCTCTTACAGCGGATCGGGAACGACGACGCTCTATGCATGGAAACCCACCTCTAACAACAGTACGACGAACGAAATAACCGGGACCATTGTCAATACGGACGATACGGACATAAAAATCAACCTTGTGCAACTGCCCGACTATGCGTCATCAGTGATACACGCCAGCTATATCCACGATCAATACGTCGGAGCATACTGGAAAAACAATCAGAAAGGGGAGCGTATCATACGCATACCTGTCAGTTCATCATTGCTCGCGGGAAGCTGGGATGCATCGGTATTCTGGCTGGGCGACGGATGGAGCGCGGGTGATATCGTATTCAGTACGGAGGATTCCGACGATGCGGGCATAACCTATAACCGCAGCACTGAAACTCCGGCCGATATGCTTTTGCCGGCCAATGACGCCACTTTCATCGTTTCCGGGCATTTGTCTTCGGCCTCAGGAAGCGTTGTCAGCGGAACCGGCAACTATATTTCTTTCCGCATAGGCCTGACCTCCACCTATACGCCTACCACTGCCGTCCCTGTCCGCTATGCTTTGGTGTTGCTGCGTTACGGGTCTCCCCAAAAATATCATGTAATATTTATACGGCAGGGGGAAGAGGCCGACTACCTGATGCATCCTAACGATAACAGTCGCGGTCTATCGGCTGTGCGTTTTTCCGCCTACAATGCCACGGCATCAGATATGGCCAATTCCAGTATTTATACCGATATCCAGGGAAATCTGTCGAATGCCGCGTTCACGGATTATCCTTCACAGGCCGGAGCGCTTTATCAATGGGCACCTCTTGCTTCTCCGCGACGCGCTTATAATGCCGACATTACGACGGTACCGACAGGGTGGTTGTCTCAAACAAACCCAAACTTTTGGGAGAGTATAAAAAACACATACGAAACTTGCCCCCCGGGGTACCGCCGGCCGAACGACGGTTCGACTTCTGCAGTCGCGTTGAATAACTCGGCATCAAATATATCCAATTCGGAGATCAGGCAATCTTTGTACGCCAACCCTCCCATTGGGGGGAATCAATCAAACGGCAATATGAGATGGGGCTTTTATGCGGACGGTTTTTTTGACCGGAGAGCTCACAATAACCCCTATGTAGGGCCAGGCGTAAATGGGTATGATGTCAGGGAAGGCAATACGGCCGTGGCATGGGGCACCAAAGACATAGCCTACATAGGCACGCTGTTCTTCAACCCGTCAACGAACAGTCCCCGCCGGAATGCGTCCATTTTTGTGCCGGGCGCCGGATACAAATATTCTTTCGACGGAGAACTTATAGAAGCTGGACAGTGCGCGGCCCTGTTGACGGCCTCGGCTTCCGACACTGGGAATATGTGGTATCTGATAGGTACGGCTAATGCTCAGCAACTTGAGAGTTCGAAAGCTTCCGCTATGAGTTTACGGTGCGTCAAGGCGGAATAAGAAGGGATAAAATGGAGAGGACATTCGATTGTCACTGGATATACCGTTGATAATATTCTACAGAACTCTTAACTCTGTTAAGTAGTTAGTGTGCCGGCCAAGATGCGAGGTGACGTTTTTCTCTATTCCACAGATACTTGCAATCTCTTTCAGGTAGAAATTATACTTGGCGTTACTCATAACCGGCAGTAAAAAAATGCTGTCCCGTTTACGCTCGTACTTTTTGATGATGGATAGCGGAATATCGAGGAGTTTGACCTTTGCCGCAGTTTTGGTCTTTATCCGGTGGGTATCGATCCAGAGGGCGCCGTCATCGTCGGCGACCAAATCTTTGTCGGTCAGGGCGGCGGTAGTGGAATAATCGTAGCCGGTAAAGCAGCAAAACAGGAAAATGTCGCGAACTTTTTCGAGACGCTTGTTATCCGGCTTATAGTCGATGATACTTTCAAGTTCTGCTTTGGTGAGATACCCGCGATCTTTCTTGACTTTTTTGAGTTTGTGGTCACAGAAGAGATCTTTAGACATCTGGCCGTTCTTGAAGCACATAGTCGTGATGCGCTTGAAAATCCGCATCAGCTTTTCGGAAGAGTTTGTATCCAGCTTATACTCGGTTTTCAGGTATGTCTCAAAATCTATAACGAAATTCCGATCTAATTGGTAGAGCAAAATATCGTTCTTCTGCATTTTGACTTTCAAGAATTCCTTGAGCCGACGGTAGGTCAGGTCATACTTATTGAAAGTGGACTGAGCGAGGTCGATATCGATTAGTTTTTCCTGTCGGTCGTTGAATTCCTCGAACACGGTCAGCAGCGTATTGCTTTTGATATTCGTGCCGAGGAAAGCACCCCGCATCATCGAGGCAGTCACGACTTCGTTAGCTTCCGAGAGGCTATGATAGTGCATATCATTTGCCCCTTGATGCTGTCGAGATAGCGGTTGAGCTGAAGTGCCTCTTTTGTCTGTACTGTTGCTCTGCCGGACTTCGGGTCCCAGATTTTTGCGGTTACCTCGCTTTTGAGGCTGAACTTCACTCTTTCGCCGTCGATGGTAATCCGTGCGCAGAGGGGCACCTTGCCATTTTTTTCTTCAATTCCCACCTCGCGAGGAATAAGATTCTGAATGTGCTTTTCATAACTGTTTACCTGTTATTCAGATTAGGTAAATCGTTGAAGAACAGTTTGAAAAAAGCCTAAGTGTCCCACCTTTTTTCTCAAAGTGTCCCATTTTAGGTTCATATCGAACCGGTGGGGACACTTTTGGGATGCCAAGGTGTCTGAAAACGGCTTTCGGATGTCTTGCGAAGTCTTCGGAGAAGGCATGAAAAAACCCTCTGAAACATCGTTTCAAAGGGTTTTTGTCTGATTTTGGCGCGACAGCGTCTTTCGCTGTCTTAGCCTCTGGAGCGGAAAACGAGACTCTGACCTACGTCTTCCTTATGCGTTGTTCATCAAGCACTTCCCTTTGATTAGTCGGGTTGTTTTCCCAAAGTGGGACGCCGGCGGGGACATTTCTCGAAACCCATTCCCTGTGTGAATTTTACCCTCCCGGAAACTGTTTTTCTCGGTTTACTGATACAAATATAGTGTTATTTTTTGTGATGCGCTATCAAGTCCTGCAAACATTCATCGGTGCTCTTTATGACGCGCTCTCGGAGCAACTTTTTTATCTGGCTGATTTGGTAGTAATATTTCCCGCCAAGGCAAGAATAAGTGATCTTGCCGTTCGTTCTTAATCGTTGTAATGTCCGGTCACTGATTTTCAAAAAGCGGCAGATTTCGTTGCTGACCACCCAGCTCTCGTCGTCTCTCTCCACCGGATGCTCTATCAATTGTAAATGTTCCGAAATAGCATCAAGTTTCTCTACTAGCTGTTTAAAAGCTCCAGATTCAATAGTTATTACCTCCATTGTTCAGAAATTTATTGGTTAAAAACACTTGCATCAACATTGGTCCGTTGGTGTTAGTTGTCTATAATTAAGAATAGAGATTGTCATTTCGATTCGGTTAAACGAACAGAACTTTTTAAGAAAAAAACGTCCCGATAATGAATCCGCAACTTGTTTCTAGGTTCTTACTTATATTTGTAGTATAAAGGAGATGTCGTATGCCAACTATGAGCGTTAAAGAAGTATGGTTTGCCGATGATCGTATTTTCATCGAAACCTATAATGGAGAAAAGTTGAGCCAGTCTCTCAAATGGTATCCACGATTGGCGGGTGCCACCGAGGCTCAACGCACCGCGTTTAGGCTTTCATCGATAGGAATTCATTGGGAACAACTAGACGAGGACGTCAGTTTCGAGAGTTTCAGATACAAAAATGAATCACCGATAGAAGACCGGTTAACGAGATGTTTATCTACATAAACTATCGCAACTAAAAGTTTGAAGGAGATACCGGGTTGCTCGGAGGAAAGTGAATTTTCTCCTGACGCCATTTATTTTTACAACTATCTGTATATGATTATTTATAATAGTTTCGATACCTATAAAAAAATTCTCGTTTGTGGGGATATCCACGGCGAGTTCAAAACCTTGCTATACGAACTAAAGCGCAAGCAAATAGAGGATGCTGTTGTGTTTGTTGCCGGCGATTGCGGCATAGGTTTCGAGAAACCGGCTTATTACGAGCAACTTTACAAAAAGCTGGAGATGACTCTGGTTAAATTGAACTGCATGCTGATTCTGATGCGTGGCAATCACGACAATCCTGATTATTTCGAAAATCGACTAATCGACTACCCTCGTATGAAGACTATTCCGGATTATTGCGTCATACAGTTTTCCGGAAACAATATACTATGCATTGGCGGCGCTGTTTCGATAGACCGGGAGTACCGGGAAACCCAAATGGGGCTGGCAAAACTGAAAAATAGAACGGTTACTTACTATTGGAAGGACGAAATTCCGGTATATGCTCCGGAGAAGTTGTCCGAAATTAAAACCGACGGACTTAAAATAAATACCGTAATAACACATACTGCCCCGTCCTTTTGTTTTCCAACAACCAAATCCGGTATCGAGGGTTGGCTCGAACAAGACAATACCCTTTCAGCCGATCTTGATTATGAGCGCAAAGTTATGGATGAAATATACGAACACCTCAAAGTCGATAACCATCCATTGTCCACATGGTTTTATGCTCATTTCCATGCATCTAAAGTGGAATACATTTCCGGAATTAGATTTCAGTTGTTAAACATTCTGGAATTAATGCAAGTAAGGTAGCTCCAGTTGCTTTAAAGTCCCGATTTATGTCAAGATCATGGGTTGACCGACCGGCTTGCGTCTTAACTGTTTTTGATCTTCTGTCGTTTTTCCCAGACTACGGTTGGGTTTTCGATCAGGCCCTTTCTTTTGAATTTTATAGTATCCTTGCGGGCGAATTCCGCACCGAACCATAAAAGGCACTTATCTGCCGAATCACAGCCGTTAATTTAATTTCTTGCTTTTGCAGAATTCCCATTTTATCATCATTTTATTTCTGTAATGATGCAATTATGGTGCATTACGGAAATAAAAGCGAAATAGTAGACCGTTTTTTTAATCTTCTATCGTATAAGTTTCATCATAGATATCGCGAAGGTTTTTCCCTTCATACTCCCAATAAGAGGTGGGTTGAAGCTCATAAGAGATTCCTAAGAGCTTTTTTGTTACAGCCGTTAATGATGACTCTTCTCCATCTAGCGACACTTTCCTATCTCCGACTACGATCACTTGGATAGTCGGATCTTTAACGAACGTTAGAAGCGAGTTTAATTCTATTCCCATCTCTCTGTAATTCATCGGAGGACGACGAGTGTATTTAATCTTTTCACTTGCAACCTTGTCGTCGATAGTTAAATCATTTTCGATTTCAGCGCTAACCTCGCTTGTAATGTCTTTCCGATCAAAGAGCTCAAGTATGGCTGTCGCTTGCTCCGGTTTAATACTGAAAAACTCTCGATTCGCATTAATCCTATTCGGTCCAAAAGCAGTATGCAGGGCCTTTTCAATTTTGGCGCAATCGGAAACTTTGACTTCGCATGCATATGAACAATCAAAAGGAACAGGTACGCCGGTGCTGTATAGCTCTTTCATCCTGGCATCAATGCTATCGCGTGTTGTCATGCCGATTTTAACCAAGCCGGGCATTGCAGAGTTGGTCAGAACATATACAATTCCCTTGTTGTTAGCGATTTTCATTATCCGATTATTTTAGTATATATCATATAACAATGGTAAATATACCTTATTCAATATCAAAACCGCCCATAAAAATAAATCGCCGAAGAATATTATCTATCTTCATTTGAATTTTATGTGGTGGAATCGTTGTATTTTCGATTCTTTCGAAGTAAGCCTTTGCTATATTTCGATCAACAGATGTTTTAAGTTCATCAAATCGACCAAATTCGTTGATATTATCTTCGGTTACGTGGAGATTCAGGAATGTCCTGAGCATCGCTTCATCGACACCGATTGCTGTTGCAAATTTCCGAATCCGGTCATTTTTTGCATTCTCCTGATACTCTGTAATGTAATCTCGCAGTGTTTTCTTGCTATCTAGTACTGTTATATCACCACGCTCCACATCGTGGAGGAATATATTGGCATATTTTTGTTCTTCTTGCGTTAGTGTCGCAAAAGTTTTGTGTAGGTCGGCGAGGAGTTTTTTCTTGACGTCTTCCGTTGCTTCGTCAGAGTGAAGTGACTTGAGCCACTTGTCAAAGCGAGAGTTCATATAGTTCACATCTATCGCTCCTGTATTGATCTCTGTCAGGTGGGTATCGATGTCATAAGGCACATCGCCAACTCTTACTCCTCCACCGGGACTATTAAACAATTCTTTATAACGAAGTGCAAGTATTAGATATGTATTTTTATCCAGTGCAGGACGTACCGTTCTTTTTGTGCCATCCTCATGTTTAAAAGTGTAAACTTTCTTATTCCAATCGAAGCCTTGTATTTTTGCAGCCTCAAGGAAGTCATTGAACTGTTTGAACAGTTTTGCAAATTGAGCCTTTTCTGCATCTGTATCAGGAAGTTTCTCAAAATTATCGACTCCCGCCGCCTCAAAAAGTTCCACAATATCTTGGTAGATGGCATTCATCGTTCGGATATTCTTTTCGAGTTTATCAGCGAACAGAGCGAGCGGTTTATCGCCTGAGTATAATTTGAAAGCACTTTCTATGTTTCGTGCCATCGTGTGAGGCTTGCGGTAGTAACGGATCGTGCCAAACGGTTTTTCGGGACCAAACAGACGGTTCGTTCTTGAAAAAGCTTGTATTATACCTTCATTCTGCATTAACTTATCCAGATATAGGGTGTTAACCCATTTAGAGTCGAAACCTGTCAGCATCTGATCCACAACAACAAGTAGATCTAACTGCTTTTCGGGAGTATTCTCAATGTGTTTATATGGATCCTTGTGTGCAAGACGAAGCGCGACATCCTTTTTATACTTTCTGAAAGTAGGTATGGTAAATGTTTTACCGTATCTTTTGTTATAATCCGTAAGCATCTCGACTATTGCATCTTCTTTGATCGTGCCGCTTCCATTATTATCAATGCTTTGGTCAAATAGAGCCGCTACCTTGAAATCAGGTTTCAAGCTCTTAATCAGTTTGTAGTATTCGATGGCTTCAGGAATACTGCTTGTGGCAAATATGGCGTGAAACTTTCCTCCGCGACTAATTGTAGTCCAGTTCTCAAAGATGTCATTTACTACCGCACTTCGGTACTCTTCGGTTTCGTATTGCGAGGTAGGGATATAATCTTCGATGCCTTTCGTGTAGTTGCCTGCACTGTCAATTGAGCCGGCCATCGGCACGTCATTCATATACTTATAATAGACCTTACTCTTTTTAGGATCGGCAATAGCTTCTGCCTCAGTAGTGGCTTTGGCTTTCTCCAATGCTACTACTCGACGCAGGTCTTTATCTTTGTATGTAAGAACCTTGTAGGGATCAAATCCCAATACGTTTTTATCCCTGATGCCATCGGCGACGCTGTATTTATGTAACTCGTTGCCGAAAATAGTTGCGGTTGTATTTTTCTTTTTCTCGTTCTCTTTCTGAATAGGCGTTCCCGTGAAACCGAAGAATATGGCTGCAGGGAATGTCTTTTTAATGGTTATCAGCATATCGCCAAACGTAGAGCGGTGTGCTTCGTCAATAATGAAGACAATTCGTTTTTTGTTGATCAGGGCTATGTCGTGGTCGTTGCGTGAGCCATCCTCCTGGATGTTGCTCATCTTTTGAATAGAGGTAACAATCAGCGTGTCGCTAGCTGCATTGCTTTTAAGTTTAGTTATCAGCACTTCGGTATTCTCGGTCTCTTGCACTGAATCGCTATCGTCGGCAAAACCTCTGTACTCAATGAGTGATTGTGTCCCCAGCTCAATACGATCCATCAGAAAGATTACTTTATCGGCATCCTTAGAGTTGGCAATAAGTTGGGCAGACTTAAAACTGGTCATTGTTTTACCCGATCCAGTGGTATGCCACACATAACCACCGTAGATGTTTTTATCAGCCCATCGTGTACTTGCTACTTTATCCGATATGGCGCTCGCCGCATAGTATTGATAGCTACGCATTACTTTCAGTACTCCATCGGTGTCGTCGGCAACCGTATAGAAACCTATCAACTGGTGAGCCATAGGGATAGAGAGAAGACAGTCGGCTATTTTGTTCCATTCGTTTATGGGTTCGTTGTTAAAGTCACACCAGTGGAAAAAATAATCGGGATTGAATTTGCCGTCCGCGCCTGGATTGGCAAAGTATAGCGTCTCTTCAGGATTCATCGCCACAAATATCTGCACTAGCGAGAACAAACCTTGCGAGAAAATACCCGCATTAGCATATTTCTCGATTTGGTTACAGGCTTGACTGATGGGAATACCGCTCTTTTTGAGTTCAATGTGAAAAAGCGGCATGCCGTTGATAAGCAGCATCAGGTCTCCACGGCGATCGCTCTTTAGTGGCGATGAAGTAGGGAACTTGGGTTGCTTTGCTATTTGGTAGCGGCTTTGCCCTGCGGCAATCTCATGGCGGTCGTATATCTTCAGGCTCACCTCCTTGCCTAAATGTTGGGTATCGTTGGGATTATCTCGTTTTATAGATACTGTTTTGCCGTTGATAAAGCCATTCAGACGTAAGGGTGTGCGCAACGTGTTTATTTGTTCGATAATTTGCTGCATTTCGCCATCTGTCAATGGGTATTCTCCCAGACGGTCGACACTTCTGTTATTTTCAAAAAGTATCTTCGCCCAGTTAGCTATTAGCTGTTCTTCGGTCGGATTTACGAGCACCTCTTTTTCCCAACCGTATCGCGTATGTAACAGCTCAATGAGAGCCGCCTCAAATTTCAGTTCGTCGTCAAATGATGTCATAGCTAATCCTCCTCGGTTGCAAACATCTTATCAAGGCACGCTTTTTTAATGTTTTTGAGTTTATTGATTTGCTGCTCTGTTTTAGTGATAAGATCATCTAAGTTTTTGAAGAATATACCTATTGCTTTCTGCTCGTTCCTATTAGTCGGAACTTCTACTTGCTTTGCAAGTAATTCCTCTTTGGTGACTCCTTTGATTGAGGTTCCTTGAACCTCTTTCAATACGGTCTGCATTTTTCGATGCATAATATATGCTGCAAAATATTCATCTACCTTTAATTTACTGATCGATAGAAAATCTTGACTCGTTGCATATTGGAAAGGTATCAATGCCAACTTGCCTACACCAACACGAGTAATAACTGCAATAGAATTTTCTGGAACTAATTTAGTTGCCGATTCCTTTACTCCACTATTTGAGATGAACTTTTGAGGAACTACTCCAAATACTACATCTTCTTTTAAGTCAGATGTCTGAATCCATGGAATATTTCCATTCCAATATCTTTCTATTGATGTACGTGGCGTTCCTCCTCCATAGAAATCACTTGCAATATCTTCTATAGCCATTTCTTTCCACCCTTCTGTAAATCCTTTAAATCGGAGTTCAGGAGTGTTCAACCCGTTGCGCGGAAACATCTTTTCAAGACATGCCTTCTTGATGTTTTTTAACTTGTTGAGTTTCGTCTGACTTGTATTTATAAGCCAGTCAATATTCTGAAAATAGTTGCCTATTTGAGTTTGTTCTTCAATTGACTTATCTTTATCCTCAGGATTAGGAAGTATAAACGTTGTATCTAATATATTCTTATTATATAGTCGTTTAATTGTACTTCCTTCGAGTCCATTCCATTTTATAATAGAATATAAATATTTAAGAAATAAATTGGAAAGTCGTTCGTCGTGAGTTAACCACACAATGTTTGAATCCTGAAAATACTCGTCAGCCCCTCTGTATTCAACAGTATGTCCAATGCTTCCAGACGCAGAAATTAAAATATCACCAATTTGTGGATAGGGATACTTTCTCTTGTATTTTTCGAATAGCTCTCGTGAAATATAAGAGTCTGGTTTTGCACCGAAGGTACCTATCTTGTAAAAAGGAATTTCTCCTTCGCTATCTGTTTGGTCTTTAAATACCCGTCTATTCATTGAGATAGAGCCAAATTCTCCAAAAGCTTTTTTAATCCACTCCTCTGCAAACCCCTTAAACCGGATAGCAGGAACGTTTTTCTTATTTCCCATTGTCATCCGCTCCTAACAGTTTTTGAAATTCACGAAGACCAAGTATATCAAACTCGCTACCCTCCAAATCGTCAATAAGTGCTGAGAGAGATTTTTCCGACTCCCGAATTTGGGAATCCAACTCGACATAGGTAACTGCATATTTCTCAGCAAGAGCCTTCGTGCGCCCAACCAAGTCGTGGATAACTCCCGCCGGAAGTTCCGCCAATAAGCTACACAACGGCTGAATCCATTTAAGATCAAGCAACATAAGTACTTTTTCATCAGAAAGTCCTTCGATAGTCTCCTTGGTCAGCATATGCAACGCCCAGGCCTTTTCCTTAACCTCTTTTTTCAGCTTCTTCTCTTTCTCGATAAGCGTATGCACACGCCTTATCTTCGTAGTAAGCACATTATCATACCCGAAGATATTAGCATCTTTACAGTAAGCTTTTACCTTGGCAGGAACAAAAGCGGTATTATCGTCGTTCAGATAGGCACCCTCTTTCTCCTCTTCACTCATCTCGTCTATGATTTCGGGGTATTGAGCAACAACGGCCTCCAGTTCTGCCTCCTTTTGCTTGAGTTCATCCAGTTCTTTTTTCAATAAAGTTTGCTGTACCAACTCAAACGGAATCACGCGCCCAATCCATCCATCTTGCACCTCGACATCCTTACCGTCTTTTTTCTTAATCACCATATTGGGATCTACTTTGCGAGTAGCCTCAAAACCTTCGGTCTGGATAACTTCCAAATCGGTTGCTGTTTTAGACCATTGGTCATCTAACACTTGGTAAGCTTGGTATTTGTCAATCAAAGGTATATTAGTCAAGCGACGGAAAATATCCTCACTAATCTGGTTTTCTTCTTGTGCTACCTTGACCGTCAACATATTTTCGATCAACTCACGATATAGGTATGACGAAAAATCAGAGAACGCACCATTGAATTGGCTGATAAAACTTTTCACATCGACATTGTCGGTGATTGTCTGTTTTATATCTTCTACGGCCAAGGACGAATAAGGCGTATCATCGCTCTTAAATATTTGATTTCTCAACGATGGGAATGCGTCCCAAAATTTAGACAATCCATTAATCTCCGAATTCGGAATACCTCCGAACATCGAAGCATAGATATCCCACGACTCCGCATCGTCCGAAGAGTCTACATAACGAGGAATGTTTAGATTGTATTCATTCTTTCGTATCTCATCACGTTCTACTTTGCGAGAAAACTTCGGCTCGTCCGTACGATTAATCACCGCATCGGTTATTTTTTTAATATCGCGAGCACGTAGCCTATTGTTCTTGCCCTCCTTCACGAAACCCTTTGATGCATCTACAATCAATACATCTGTATTCTCTCGCTTTTGGCGCAGAATCATAATGATAGTTGGGATGCCCGTGCCAAAGAATATATTTGCAGGAAGCCCAATAATCGCATCAATATGGTTTTCCTCAATCAAGTTTCTGCGGATTTTTTCCTCCTCTCCACCACGAAACAGCACCCCATGAGGTAAAATGATGGCCATTATTCCATTCGGCTTGACGTGGTACAGGTCATGTAACAAAAATGCGTAATCAGCCTTACCTTTTGGAGCTAACCCAAAGCGTTCATATCGCGGGTCAAATTCTTTATTTTCAGAATCCCAGTTCTGAGAATAAGGCGGATTAGAAACCACAGCGTCTACATAAACTAGATTATAAGTTCTCTCAGGGTCTGTGTCGTCGAAATATGGCCAGTCTTCTTCGAGCGTGTCGGCATTTCGTGTTAGGATATTATCCGGCAAAATGTTACGCATCACCAGATTCATACGGGTCAAATTGTATGTATTCTCCTTAAGCTCCTGTGCGTAATATTTGATATTATCTTTATTGCTAATATGTTTTGCAACTGACCGGCCGATATTGATAAGTAACGACCCCGAACCACTCGTAGGGTCATATATCTCAATTTTTTCTTTATCTTTAAGATGGTTGGCTACTATCTCTGACATCAAAATCGCTACCTCGTGAGGCGTATAGAATTCCCCGGCTTTCTTTCCGGCATTAGCCGCAAAGTTTCCAATCAAATATTCATAGATAAAGCCTAAAACGTCATAGTCTTGACTACCATTCGTCGGTATATCTTTAATTAACTGAATCAAATCGTTAATTGCCTTGGTTTGAGAGCCTGCACTGTCTCCTAATTTACTAAGGCCGGTCTGGAGGGTATCGAAGATATTTTCAAAAATCTGGTTATAGTTTTCACTAATCAAACGGTTAAATGCCGAGATAGCATCACGAACGTTGGCAACACCAAAATCTTTGCCCTTACTTAACCAAGTAGAGAATAGATTTTCGTATGAAATAAAGTAACCCAAGTTCTTTTGGCAAAACTCGATCGCATCCGCATCTTCTTCTGTCAGTTTCTTCAACGCCTCTTCTGTCCAATCGTTACTTTTTAAATAAGCCTCCTCTTTGTCGGACAAAAATTTATAGAAAATAAAGCCAAGAATGTAGTCTTTATAATCATTCGCCTCTATTTTAGAGCGCATCTTATTTGCAGATGCCCAAATCTTTGATGCAAGTTGTTGTTTATTCATATGGATTATTTATTCATCGTTCGGAATGTCACAATTCGAAATTTCATTATTTAACTTCACTAGCAATTAAATCCTTCACATCTACTTGTAGTAACCTAGCTATTTCGAATAGCAATTCCAGGCTGGGTTGGCGTCGGTTACATACGTACGCATTTACGATACTGAAACTTTTGCCCAACCGTTCGGCTAGCCATGTTTGTTTAATCCCTTTTTCTTCAAGCACTTCCTTTATTCTGTTCATGGTGGCGTGCGTTAAAACGAAATATTTTGAACGTAAAGATATGAAATATTATGCTATATAAATGTGTTCAAACCGCTAATAGGTAAGTTTGTCGAGATTGATTTCGTACTCTTCCATTAGTGAATAGAAGATATCCTCGATATATTCCATCGTGTCGTAATCAAGCTCAATCTCTTTATATTCGGTCGCTCCCCGAGGTTTAAACCGGACTTTATTACCTTCTTCGTATTTAAAATACTTTCGAAGGACATCGGTTTTAAAATTAAAGAGTACAGCGATGTAATCGTCAACATTAAGCATTCTTTTCAATTTCTTTTCCGCTTCGGGATCTTCCAGATCAAATGAGATTGTTGCGTAATGGCTGCTATGGGGTAAATTGTTGTCCATAGATAAGTTTGTTTTGAATTATGTAAATACAAAAAACGGGAATATCCGATGACATCCCCATTTCGATAAGTTCAGAATTGGGTATATCAAGTCATACACACCTTAATAATGAGATGCATACAGACTGATTGTTTGATGTATAGTGTTTTCATTGGCAGGGACAAAATTAACAAATATTTTCACCCACACCGTCGATTTTTATTTTTTGAGGGTGAACATTACCGATGTTGCTTGATCAGTCGTTGCAACGTCCGCTCGCTAATCTTCATAAACTGGCAGACCTCTTGGCTACTTGAGATAACTTTTTGTATTTCAAACTTCTGTTTCTTGGTTGCAAAGTGGACTTATTTTCGCTAGATTGTCACATATAACTTATCTTTCAACCCTCATCATAATGATGGGGATTTTATTTTGCGGGATATCCGAAGTAAATAATGTTTATGTGTGTAAAAAGAAAGTATGATATGCGAAAGCAGTAGGGCTATATCAATTGGGTAAGAATCAGTTCACTTAAGGAGAAAGAAAGTGTCAAAATACGCTGCCATTTTAGATGCTGCAACCCGTACTACCAAACAGCATATAATTTTCGCTAAATAAGTGCTTTATGGTGGTGGTTGCTATATATATTAAAAAGGAAGTTCCTTTCAGGACTTATCTTTTTTATTATTAAAACGCTGACTGAAAATGAACTCCAGTTTTATAATTGAATTAAAATAAATCAAAAAATGAGAGAAAAAAGGGTCAAGAACAAAGGTCGAATATATATAGCCTTTAGGGAAAACATTAAAAAAATTTGGAAGGATCCTGTGATGGGCAACGTGATCGCAATGGTTATATTCGCACTTTTGACATGGTTGTTTTGCAGGTCATAACATTTATCTTATAATACGGTTCAGCAGATCGCCCAAGCCCAAACGGGAAGAAATAAAGCAGTCTAAAAACAGTCAAGCCGTGTCTGATGGATTAACAACCGGACACGGCTTTTGTTTCTGATGCTCTTTAGTAAAAAATCTGCCGCGAAACTCTATTTGTCACTATTTGTATGTCGGTTATACCTGCGAAGCGCATATATTCCGGATGGCTTCCAATCGCTGCGTGAGCGTTGGGGCCTTCCGAGCAGTCTGCAAATTATAGCGGGTCTGCATATCAACCAACGCCACCGGCTCAAGACCTAACGCAGCTTCGAGCAATAGAGCGATTTCGGTACTTACTGGACGTTTGCAATTTAGTATTTCATTGAGTTGAGTATGAGAAACGCCGATCCTGTCAGCCAGCTTACGCTGCGAAATACCTCGGTACTCTAATTCGTCTTTGATTATCTCCCCCGGATGAATCGGATAGTAAGGATCAATTTTATTTGCTGTTGTTGTCATAACAATACAAAAATAGTGATTATTATATGATGTTCGCAAAAAAGTGAACATCTTTTATTTTCGCTCAAACCCCTTCCGGCTATATTCTGAGTTGCTTTGTTATGGGTAAACTAAAACTCATAGGTTATGTTTTTCCTGTATTCAAAAAGAAAGTGCAATCCATAACAGGCCGATATAATCGGATGCTATACGTCACAGCGTCGGTTAACAAAACACTCAAGAAAGTTTGCTCCAGGTTAGGGATCGAAGATAAGATCCGTGTAAATAGTTTGCGAAGATGGCTGGACGTAGTGTTTTGTGTAACCGGAGAGGAAAAATTAGAACTATATACTCATAGCTCCGTGTATCGTTGTACACGGAGCAGAGTTGGCTTGGGTTATATATCAATGTGTTAAATGGTGAATTAATAGCTTCATTTAAAATACCACTGGCTGCCGCACTAAAAAACCTTATTCATATTCTGCCGTAGTTCTTCTTTATTTGTATGGGAATAGTAGAACCTGTGGATCGTTTGCGGACTGTTGCCGGTCTGTTCTGCTATTTGCAACGGCTGATATCCTTCATCAACCATTTTTGATATGAAATATGACCTTGCCATATTCCATTTAACACTCTCTTTAATCCCAAGATTCTCACAAATACAGGCTAGAGTATTATTAACATTATGAGATAACCTACGAACTCTTCCCTGCATCTTTTTTGTAGTATTGTGTTTACGGGTAAATACAGGAAATATATATTCTGACTTAGGGTTCCGGTATTTTTCAATGATCGCTTTAGCTTTGTCTAATAGTACTGGCCGGGCTATCTTGTCGCATTTGATGCGCTCATAGATAATCACATCCTCTTTTATGCAACGGTGTCTCAGGAAACAAATATCGACGGGGGACATCCCGCCTGCATATAAGCTGAACAGAAAAAGATCCCTGTCTATCATTTGTTTCTGTGATAACCATGACGTATCCATTTGCTCTATCGTGTTAACAGTCTTATGGGAAATGGTTTTGGGAATAACAGGCTGCCGTTTGAGTTTCTTTCTGACAGGATCGAAAGCCGACATTCTCACGTTTAACACACCTTGTCGCCTGGCAAAGGTAAAAGTGGCATGCAGGGTTTTGAGTTTTTCAGATATTCCGCCTGCATTACCATTCAACGAAGCCCTTTTCTTAAGATATTGCACAAAGTCCGTAAGAAATACTTCGTTTATATCCCTAAAATGGTATTTACTGAATTTCTTTCGATAAACTTTCTGGGTAAATTCACAAAGAATATTTTTAAGGCATTTATATTTGTTAGCAGTGGAATAGCTTGTTAATACATGTCCATTTTTATATCTCTCTTGACAGCAAAACTGTTGAACTATGTTATCAAGCATATCCGAAACCGTAATATAATGAATTGATTTTTTGCTGTCTTGTTCATAATAATGAGATAGCTCCTTGGGGATCCAGTCTTTGCCATCCGACTCCCATTTCTCTGCAATTTTCCGGTATTTGAATTTTTCTTTCAAGATAAGCTGATTGCGCTCATATATATCCTTTGTATTTCCGTCAAACAACTGTCGTTTAGGGTTCCAATCATCATACCGCCCGGATATCGGGATAATTTTTGGAACCCGGGCATAGCCGGTTTTAAAGAAGATTAGTTTGAGTTTGACCATCTCCAGGTCACGGGGATTCCGGTATCCTTTAACATTAATTGTAAACATAGTATTGATTTTTAGTTTGACATTATTTTACCATAAGTCTACTTCAGGTTCCAATGACATATGTTCACAAAAAAAGCGGTGTAACAGAATCTGCTCACCGCTTCTAATCTGATATATCAAATTAAATTGCTTTGTTCCCAAATGACATGTAAAAACTGAAGTTTGCTTATTCGGCTAAAATATGTCTAATCACTCAAACTGCCAAAATCACATATTTTAATTCACTAATTTTCTGTTTGTTTCTGCAGAACTATAGTGAAGTGCATTCGAAGCTTGCTTTAATGCCGTAAAATATGGCTGAATTCGGTTCTCATAATAGTCATATGCCCTTATTGTATAACCTCCGGCAAATTTAAGGGCCTCCGGAAATGAAATTCCTTCCTGCGCACAGAGCAGGAGGTAGCTGTAACGGGCAGACCGGAATGTTACCTTTACATCCAACCCGAGTATACTTACTGCTTTTTGTAGAGTCTTGTTGATTTCGCTGGCTATGGCGTTAATACGATTCTTCCATCCTTTAACTGATGTTTTTATTGCATCGTCCACAGGAAAGATGAACCCATCGTCATCAGTATCAGTCAAAGCGTATTTGTTCAGAATATCCATATGTCTGTGATCAAGCTCTATTCCATCGCATAAAGGATAAAGGAACCGAGTACACTCCAATATATCGTCATCGTCGATGTCATACCATTCGAGAGATGCTAAATTTGTCAGTGACATGCCTCCGGTGTAATAACTCATAAGGAAAAGGTCGAGATGTAATCCCTCTCTTTCATCGAATAAACTCCGGTCTATATCCCGGATCATATTAATAACCTCGGGAGAAACAATTTGCTGTGTTGCTTTAGTCTTAGCCATAATAAATGGATTTAGATGTTAGTAATGTAGTACGGTAATTCGAACCGTTTCATATTAATAATAGAGAGGGTGCGTGACAAAAGTTTGAAAAAGATAGAAAAAAATCAGACGGCAGAGTTGTTGTCTTTCTCTGCCGTCTGCAATTAACCTATAGAAGTACACGTTACATTACATTTTAAGAATAGTGATCCGTAGATTATTTAGTTTGAGAACCCATACTAAATTTCGTGTTGTTTAGCGTTCGAGCAAGTTTATCCATCTCGTCACTGATGGTTTTGTCGACAATCCTAGCATAGATCTGGGTCGTACTGATCTTGGTATGGCCGAGCATTTTGCTGATCGATTCGATGGACACTCCGTTAGGGTAAGTAACCGTTGTGGCGAAAGTGTGCCTCGCAAGGTGCGAGGTCACATTCTTCTGGATTCCACACAGTTCGGCGATCTCTTTCAGGTAGAGATTGTACTTGGCGTTGCTCATTACCGGCAGCAAGTAATTTCCGTCTCGCTTTAGTTCATACTTTCTGAGGATCGACAACGGAATGTCGAGTAGTTTGATTTTCGACGGCGTCCCGGTTTTCACCCGGTGTGTTTCGATCCATATATCGCCTTCGTCGTCTTGTGCTATATTCTTATCGGTTAATGCAGCGGTCGTGGAGTAATCGAAACCGGTGAAGCAGCAGAATACAAAAATATCACGGACCTTTTCGAGTCGTTTGTTGTCCGGTTCGAAATCGATAATGCGTTCCAATTCTACTTTAGTCAGATAGCCCCGGTCTTTCTTAACCTTTTTAAGCTTGTAGTTACAGAACGGATCCCGGGATATTTTACCATCTTTAAAACACATTGTCGTAATGCGCTTGAAAATGCGCATCAGTTTTTCTGACGAGTTCGTATCGAGTTTGTATTCAGTCTTCAGGTAGGTCTCAAAATCCATCACGAAATTTCTGTCCACCTGATTGAGCAAAATGTCGTTCTTACGCTTCTTGACTTTCAGGAATTCCTGCAATCTCCGGTAAGTAAGGTCGTATTTGTTAAAGGTAGATTGTGCGATGTCGATACCGATAAGTTTCTCCTGTCGGTCGTTGAACTCTTCGAATACGGTAAGAAGAGTATTGCTTTTAACATCAGTGCCTAGAAATGCATCACGTACCATTGAAGCCGTCACAACTTCATTTGCCTCAGAAAGCCGATGATAATGGGTAATAATTTGCCCCTTGATACTGTCAAGATATCTGTTAAGTTTTAGGGCCTCTTTTGTTTGTCCTTTTGCTCGTCCGGACTTCGGATCCCAGATATTTGCTGTAACTTCAGTTTTGAGGCTAAATCTAACTTTTTCACCATCAATTGTGATTCGGGCGATGATGGGCACTTTGCCATCTTCTTTCTTCAACTCCCATCTAACGAGGAAGAGAATTCTGAACGTACTTTTCATAATTGTTTACCTGTCTTTTAGTTAATTAAGAATAGGTAAACCACTGACAAACAGTTTGTAAAAAGCGTAAGTGTCTCACCTTTTTTCTCAAAGTGTCTCACTTTTAGGTCGCGATAAACAACCGAGTCACTTTCGAGACGTCAAGCTGTCCGGAAATGTTTTTTTGGTGTCCTGCGATGTCTATGGAGGGCATAAAAAAACCCTCTGAAACATCGTTTCAAAGGGTTTGTCTTGATTGCGTCCTGTTGTGTCTCAGGACTTTGAGCGGAAAACGAGACTCGAACTCGCGACCCCAACCTTGGCAAGGTTGTGCTCTACCAACTGAGCTATTTCCGCAATTATGTTATGAACTCCTCAAACTATGCCAGCTGCTAGTAGCCTGTATCGTTTTCGGTGATGCAAATGTACGACGAAAATTTGAAAATCCAAATTTCCATGCGATTTTTTTGCATTTTTCTGAATGCCGGCGCCGGATACGGCCTAATTCAAGAATCCGGCGGAGTATGTATTCGGGCGAGTAGACATAATAGCGGCTCCGGTTAGGTTATGGTACTGTTTTCTCTTCCTTTACGTTTGCAATAGCGATGTTATATGCTTGCAATTATAGATTTTCGGCCTCGTGTAACCACATTGTGCAGCTTGCATCGCTGGGCATACGCCAATCGCCGCGCGGAGAGAGGCTTACCGAACCCACTTTTGGTCCGTCGGGTAGTGCCGAGCGTTTGAATTGTTGGGAGAAAAAGCGGCGCAAAAAGGTAATGAGCCACCGTTTGATCGTTCGATCTTCATATTTGCCTGCGAATGCTTGCCGGGCCATCAGGTAGAGTTTGGCCGGGCGGAAGCCGAACCGAACGAAATAATAGAGGAAAAAATCGTGAAGGTCATAGGGACCTACCAACTCTTCGGTGCATTGGGCGATTTGCCCGTTGCCGTCGGCCGGTAACAGTTCGGGGCTGATCGGGGTGTCGAGAATATCCAACAGCCACGGTCGGGCTGCCTCATCAGGACCTTTAGCGGCCACCCATCCTACCAGATGACGGACGAGCGTTTTCGGAATTCCGCAGTTGACTCCGTACATGGACATGTGGTCGCCGTTGTAGGTTGCCCAGCCGAGTGCCAGTTCGGAAAGGTCTCCCGTGCCGATGACCAGGCCGCCCGTTTGGTTGGCGATGTCCATCAGGATTTGGGTGCGTTCGCGGGCCTGCGCATTTTCGTACGTGACACTCCGGTCGCCGGGGTCCAGTCCGATGTCTGAAAAGTGCTGTTCGCAGGCTGCGCGGATATTTACTTCGCGGATCGTAATACCGAGGGTCTCCATCAGCCTGAGTGCGTTATTGTAGGTGCGTCCCGTTGTCCCGAAACCGGGCATGGTTATCCCTGTGACACATGTGCGCGGCAGCCCGAGTTTGTCGAATGTGCGGACGGCAACCAACAGAGCCAGCGTCGAGTCGAGGCCTCCCGAAATGCCGATGACGGCTGAGCGGCAGTTCGTATGGCGGATACGTTGGGCCAGACCGCTGATCTGAATGTTGAAAATCTCTTCACAGCGTTCGTCGATGTGTGCGTCTTTTCCTGGAATGAAAGGATAGGGGCTGATTTCCCGCAGCAGGGGAGTCCGGGTGTAGTCCTGAACCGGCAGTCCGGCACGGATGCGGCGGTATTCCTTTTGTGGACTTTCCGATGTGAAGGTATTGGTTTTGCGCCGCAGTGCCATCAGTCGTTCGATGTCCACGTCGCAGAGGGTCAGCTGTTCGCCGAATGTGAAACGTTCGCTTTCACGCAGGATCGCTCCGTTTTCGGCGATTATGCCGTTTCCGGCAAATACGATGTCGGTGGTCGATTCGCCGCAACCGGCCGAGCTGTACAGGTAGGCCGCCATCGTGCGGGCCGACTGTTGTTCGATAAGCGAACGCAGGTAGGCATGTTTGCCGACCATCTCGTTGCTGGCCGAAATATTGACTAACAGGTTTGCTCCGGCAAGGGCCTGCATCGATGAGGGAGGCACGGGTACCCAAAGGTCTTCGCATATCTCTACGCCGAGGCATACATCGCCGCATTCGAACAGCAAGCGGGTCGAAAAGGGAGTTTCCTGCCCGCAGAGCGATATTCGTTCTGCGTGAGATTCGGTTCCCGGAGCGAACCAGCGGTTTTCATAAAATTCGTTGTAGTTGGGCAGGTAGCTTTTCGGTACTGCGCCGAGGATTTGTCCCCGGCTGAATACGACGGCGGTATTGTAAAGTCGGTTGTCGAGCGCTACCGGTAGTCCTGCTATGCAAAGCAGCGGCAGTGGGGCCGTTTCTTCCAGCAATTGGGTCAGGGCGGCTTCGGCCTGCTGCAACAGGAAGGGCTGTGTGAACAGGTCGCCACAGGTGTAGCCTGTGATCGAAAGTTCGGGGAAGGCGACGATGGCCGCTCCTTGTGAGGCAGCTTGCCGGGCGAGCGTGGCGATGTGTGAAACGTTGTGCTGGCAATCGGCCACTTGAACGACAGGTGTGGCGGCCGCTATTCTGACGAATCCGAAATTCATACGTGATCGGGGTTATGCGAAAATTTCACTGAAGGTTCCACAGCCGGGGGACCGACAGCTATACGCAAAAGTAGTGAAAACCGGTTAAAATCCCGGAATCAGACGGCTTTTATTCAGACAAATTCGAACCGGGTCGCGTCGAAGAGTCCCCGGTCGGTGAGCCTGAGCGACGGGATCACCGGAAGAGCCAGGAAGGCGAGCTGCATGACCGGAGTGGAGAAGGGACAACCCAGTGCGTGGATATGCCGTTCGGTCCGGTCGTATTGCCGGATGACCGTCCCGAGATCCGCATCCGACATCAGGCCGCCGACCGGCAGCGGCATTTCGGTCGTGGTATCTCGGTCGCAGCAGACGATACCGCCCTGCATGGCGATCAGCCGGTTTGCGGCTTGCACGATCAATTCGTCGCTGCTGCCCGTGACGATCAGGTTGTGGCTGTCGTGCGCGATGGTCGATCCGAAGGCTCCGTCCTGCAGGTTGAATCCGGAGACGTAGCCGATGGCCGCCGGAGCGTGCGGGGCGTAGCGGTTCAGGACGATCATCTTTTGGTAGCGCCCTTTTTCCCCGGCCGGGATCAGTTCTTCACCGGTAATCAGCGTTCCCTCTTCGGGACGAATGACCCGTAACAATTCATTGTCGGCGGAGGATGTCGCGATTATGCCGGTCGTGATCGGTTCGGCCAGGAAGTGATTGACGGTGCGGTCGGTTCCGGGAGCGGGGAGCGTATCGACCCGTTTGCCGTCGATCCATACCTGCGAAGGAGTGAAATGAATCAGGTCGGGGCAGCAGATCAGATCGGCCGGATCGCCCGGTTGCAGCAATCCGACTTTAAGCCTGTAATGGCGAATGGGATTCAATGTCGCAGCGGCCAGTACGTCGAACAGGTCGTACCCCAGCGCGACGGCCCGGCTCACCAGCCGGTTGATATGCCCGCGGCTCAGTCCGGAGGCTTTCAGGTCGTCGGTACACAGCATCACCCGGTCCGGACGGTAACCCAGCAGGGGAATCAACGTGTCGAATTCCCGGCTTTGGCTGCCCTCCCGGATCTGGATCATCATTCCGGCGTCGATCTTCTCCCGGGCCTCCGGCAGCGAGCAGGACTCGTGGTCGGTCGAGATGCCCGTGCCGATATACCGGCGTAAATCCGCTCCTTCCAGTAACGGTGCATGGCCGTCCACGGGTATTCCCCGGCGCCGGGCCGCTTCGATTTTACGTATGCACTGGTCATCGCCACCGAGGACGCCGGGATAGTTCATCATTTCGCCCAGTGCGACAAAAACGCCCGACTCCAACAGCTCTTCGACCGTACGACTGTCGAGGGTTGCGCCGGACGTCTCGAACGGCGTGGCCGGAACGCACGACGGGACGGTGTAGTGGATCTTCAGCGGCGTACGCCGGGCTTGTTCGACCATGTACCGGATTCCATCGGTCCCGCAGACGTTCGCGATTTCGTGAGGATCGGCCACAATGGCGACAGTGCCGTGTCCCAGCGCGGTGTGTCCGTATAAGGCCGGGGAGAGCATCGAACTTTCGATGTGGACGTGTGAGTCGATAAAACCCGGAAGCAGGAACGGCAGGCTTCCGTTGTGCCGAGAGTCGTCTGCCGGGGTATTGCCGAACCTGTCGATGCGGGCGATTCGCCCGTCGGCAATCGTGACGGTGCCGGGGTAGATCTCCCGTCTGATCAGATCGACGATATTTCCTGTGAGCTGAGGCATGGATCCGGAATGAGTTGAATGATTGAATATCGCCCGCTCGCCGCTGGTCGGAGCGATGGGTAACGGTCCGGAGCAAATGTAAGAAACAAAACCGATAATCCGTAAAAAAGCCCTTCCGTATGGCGGAAGGGCTGAGGTGTGGTTGTGCGGGGCGATGTTATTCGACCGGCGGAACTTCGATCAGCAGTACGGTCGAATCCTCGCGGGCGGTAATGTCGAACTCTTCGGCGTCTCCGATTCCGATTCCGTCGCGTTTTTCGAGCGCATAACTTTCAGCGTCTATGGCGCCGTTTATGACAAAAAGATATACGCCGAAGCTGTCCGCATTGTAAAGCCGGTAATGTACCTTCTTACCTTTGTCGAGTTTGGCGATCGAGAACCATGCCCGTTGGTAGATCCACAGGCGTTTTTCATTCTCTTCGGGGTGGTGGGCCGAATAGGGATAAACGATGGTGCTGATCTGGTTCGGTACGATCAATTTCTCTATCGGCGCGTTGACGTAGCGCGGTTCGACGTTTTCCACGGCCGGGACTACCCAGATTTGCAGGAATTCGGTGGTTTCATCCTTCGATAGGTTCGATTCGCTGTGGTGGACGCCGGTACCGGCGCTCATGACCTGGACCTCGCCTTTGTGCAGAACCGACACGTGGCCCATGCTGTCGCGATGTTCGAGCCCGCCCCGGAGCGGAATGCTGACGATCTCCATGTTGCGGTGGGCGTGCATGCCGAAACCCGTTCCCGGTGCGATGCGGTCGTCATTGAGAACCCTCAGCGCGCCGAAATGGACTCGCTCGGGATCGTAATAATCCGCAAAACTGAAGGTATGTGCGGTTTGGAGCCAGCCGTGGTCGAAATAGCCGCGGGTGTTTGCTTTGTGAACGATAGCTTTCATAATTGATTCGGTTCTTTTATATAATTTTACATACGATTGCGGATGATTTGTATGTACAATCGTATCAAATAGCCTGCCAAGCCGGGGGCGGAAAAAGGGAAATGACTGTCACCGAGATGCTCCCGATCGGTTCGGCAGTGGATTTGCAGTGAAAATACCAATCGGGTATCATATTTGTATCTTTTTGAAAAACAGACTTTGTATCGAAGTTATAGAATATTTTTATGCAATAAAACACCCGATTATGTTAATTATTCTTTCTCCCGCCAAAATGATGGATATGTCGCCGGCCCCGGCAGGACTACCTGTCACGGACCCCGAATTCCGTAACGATGCCGAATTGCTCGCGGCCAAGATGCGCCGCTATTCGGCTGCAGACCTCGCGACGTTATTGAAGGTAAGTCCTAAGCTTGCGCAGGAGAATTATCTGCGTTATCAAAATTTCGACGACCCTTCCACGCCGGCCAAGCAGGCGATTCTCGCTTATGTCGGCAGCGTTTTCCAACATATAGATCCTGCGACGCTCTCCGTTCCGGATCTCGAATATGCCCAGTCGCACGTACGGATGATTTCGACTCTTTACGGGTTGGTCCGCCCGTTCGACCGGATCAAAGCCTATCGTATCGCTTTCGGGCTGAAACTGCCCGGTATGCCGGGCAGCCTGTACGATTATTGGCGGCCGCTGCTTACCGATCCGTTGATCGGTACGGTACGCGGTGCCGGCGGCGTACTGGTCAATCTGGCGAGCCTCGATGTGTTGGGAGCGCTCGATATGGACCGTATCTGCGGGCAGGTGCGCGTAGTGACGCCGGAGTTTCAGGAACGGCGCGACGGCCGGTTCGAAACGGTGCGGACTTATGCGAAAATGGCACGGGGCGAAATGACCCGCTATATTCTTCAGCAGCGTATCGAGACGCCTGAAGCCCTCAAGGGGTTCGAATGGGAAGGATTTCGTTTCAATGAGGCCGCCTCGGGGCCCGAACGCTATCTTTTTACACGCGATACCCGGAACTGACCCGGTACCGGGGCCGGATCGATCCGTGAACAGCTTTTACGCTGAACTTGCCGATATAAGTTCGGATGGTATAGTTCGGGTTTCAGTCTCTTATTCGGAGGTGTGATCCGAAGTTGGGCGGTTCTGTGCATTCCGGTTCCATAACCGGAAAAGCAGGTCGGCCTGTTGGAGGATTTTGCTGCCCAGCAGCGGCGGATAACCGGGATGGTCGGCGATGAAGGCATCTACGGCCGTAGCGGCTGCTTCCGAATGTTGGCTGCCCAGTAGGGCGGCCGTCCACTTACGGGGAAAGAAAATATCCCCCGTACGTTGTATTTCCTGCAACTCTTCGAGTCCCGGACGGATATACGCGGCCGAACGGGCGCCGTGTACCGGATGGTTCAGCAGGGAGAGTGACGTGTAGGCCCACGGTTCGATGCTCCGGTTCGCCGGGTCGAGCAGGCTGCGGAACACCGAATCGCGGACCGAAGCCGAAGGCGATACGGCCGGTGCGATGTAGGCGTACTGTTTTTGCCGGTCGGGATTGGTGATGCGTGCCCCTTGACGCGCGATGATCGCTGCAGCCCGGTCCGGGAAACGCAATGCGAGCGTGTATGAGAGGTTTGTCAGGTCGTTTTCGCCGAGCAGCATCCGGTTCGCTAACCGTTCATCGTCCCATAATTCGTAAAGCGTGTTTATCGCCTGCGGGCTGCGGGCGATACCGCACCAAGCCTGGGTTGCCATGATGCGCCGCTGGCGGTCGGGATCGTTTTGCGCGATCTCCCATAAAGCACCTTCCAGTTCGGGAGAGGCCGTTTCGTCGTAGTATAGGCCGAAACAGCCCCGGATGTAGGTGAGCGCTTGTGTGAACAGTTGTTGGTTGCGTTCCTGCGGAAGGTAGGCGATCATCGCCCGGAGAAACCGTTGCGGGGCAATCGTGCCCCCGAGCAGGTTTTCGTTCAGCGTAATCAGTGCAGAGAGCCGGGCCACGTCGTCGGGCAAGCCGGTCAGGCGTTTCATCAGGTATTCCGATGTGACGCTGTCCAGCCGGAAGTAGCCGTAGGAGCGTCCGTCCGCATTGGGCAGCACGCAGCGGGTTCCGGCAGGGAGGACGAGTTCCGTTTCCGGTCCGTCGAGCAGGCATTGCAGGGTATCCGTGGCGTTCCCGTCGCCGAAAGCGAGCAGCTGCAGCGGTTGGTTCCACGCCAGACGGCGTCCGAACGGATCGCTTTGCATGATGCGGAGCCTGTTTTCATGCCGGGTCATGTCGATCGTCGGCATTCCTTTTTCGTCGACCCATACCCGGCTCCATGCGGCGAGGTCTTCGTCGCATCGGCTGTCCAGAACGGCGATCAGGTCGTCCCATGTGGCATTGCCGTAACGGTGGTCGGCCAGATACTCGCGGATGCCGTCGCGGAATTTTTCAGGCCCCAGTTTGGTGAAAAGCATCTCCATGACCACCGGGGATTTGCTGTAAATGATCTGGCTGTACAGCAATCCCGCATCGGAAAGGTTCGGTAACTGTTGCCGGATGGCCGTGCTTCCCGCAGTGCGGTCTTCGCCGTAGGCTCCCGGTACGTTGGAGCGGATGAAGTTGAGCCGGTGGTCGATCTGCGGGAACTGTTCGCGCATGATCATCGCAGCGAAGAAATTCGCGAAAACCTCTTTGGTCCAGACGTCGTCGAACCACTGCATCGTCACGTAGTCGCCGAACCACATGTGCGCCGTTTCGTGCGCGATCAGGCTGCCTCGCGCCATGCGGTTTTCGGTCGTCGCATTGTTTTCGAGGAACATCGAACGGTCGGCGTAGAGTGTCGCCCCCATGTGCTCCATACCGCCGTACTGGAAACCGGGGATGACGATCAGGTCGTATTTGGCGAACGGATAGGGTACTCCGGTATATGTTTCCAGCCAGTCGAGCGCATGGAATACCTGTCCGAGGATTTCAGGGCATTGGGCCGTTTTCTGCGGATCGGTTTCGCGGTGGTACAGCGATATACTGCGGCCGTTGCGGTTTTCGGTGACCCGTTCGAACCGCCCGCCCACGAATGAGAACAGGTAGGTGGGGATCGGTTCGGTTTCGTGGAAAGAGATTCGCTTGCGGGCTCCGGTCGTTTCGGCTCCGGCGGCCATTTGGCTGCCGGCTCGGGCAGCCGTCCGAGCCGGACCGCTACCGGAGGTCTCGGTTCCGGCTGTAGGTCCGGATGCGGTATTCAACGTGTCGGTCCGGGCTGTGGCTCCGTTGGCAATCGCTTTCCACTCGGCCGGCAGTTCGAGGCTTAGTGTGAACCGGGCCTTCAGGTCGGGTTGGTCGAAGCAGGGGAAAAGAGTCCGGGCCCGGTCCGGCACCAGCAGGGTGTAGAGGAAATCGTCACGCCGGTTGAGCGATTGGTCGTCGGCCGTGAAACTTACGTCGAGGGTGTTCTCTCCCTTGCGGAGGGCCGACCGGGGGATGACGATGTGTTCGTCGGTTAACGAATAAGGCGTTTGCTGTCCGTTTAGTACGACGCTATGGATTTGGGACGTATCGCCGCGGAAATCTGCAATCAGTGCGTCGGGTTTATCGAGTGTGAACGTGATACGGGCTTTTCCGGTCACCTTGTCGGCGCGGTTGCCGGGAAGGTTGAAGTGCAGGTCGTAGCGGATATTCTGGTAGCGTGTTTTGCGGTAACGGGCCAGTTCGAGGCTTACGCCCGGGGCGGTAAGGTCTTCGGGCTGCGGTCCATTGCAGGCCGTACAGAGCAGGATAAGCAGCGCGATTGTCCAGACGTGGAGCGGCGTGCGGGTCGGAAAGGTCGTATATCTATTCATCGGAAAGCGGAACAGGTTGCTACTGCGAATTTACGCATATTTATGCAGATTTCCGGGAATGCGGTCCGATATAATCGTTTATAGGGGAGTTGCTGGCGTTTTTTGGTTCGGACTTTGCGGTATAACAACCCAAGATTGCAAAAAAAAGAAATATGAGACCTAATAAAGTTGCATTTGGTTTGTCGCTGATCTTGTCGGTTGCCGCTTTGTCCCGGACAGACGCCTGTACGCGGGTGGTATACAATGGTTTGGATGGCACGGTGATGACTGCCAGGTCGATGGACTGGAAGGAGGACCCGTACACGAACTTGTGGATTTTTCCGCGGGGCATGTCCCGGAGCGGGGAAACGGGGAACAATTCGGTACATTGGACCTCGAAATACGGGAGTGTAGTTGCTTCCGCTTACGAGATTTGCAGTACCGACGGCATGAATGAGAAAGGACTGGTGGCCAATCTGCTGTGGTTGGCCGAGTCTGAATACCCGAAATGGGACGGTCAAAAGCCGGGGCTCACGATTGCCGCATGGGTACAGTATATGCTCGATAATTTCGCGACGGTGGACGAAGCGGTAGCGGCAGTTTCGAAGGGTGGGTTCGAGGTGGTTTCGGATCAGATGCCCGACGGTTCGCGTCTGGCTACGTTGCATTTGTCTATTTCGGATACCACGGGCGACAACGCCATTTTCGAATACGTCGGCGGGAAACTGAATATCCACCATTCCAAAGCCTACCAAGTGATGACCAACTCGCCGGTGTTCGACCAGCAGCTGGCGCTCGACGACTATTGGCGCACCATCGGAGGCACAACGTTCCTTCCCGGGACGAACCGTGCGGCCGACCGTTTTGTCCGGGCATCGTTTTACATCGACGCGATTCCCAAAGTGAAAGATTCGCGCGAGGCGGTGGCCGCTGTTTTCAGTGTGATCCGCAACTGCTCGGTGCCGTTGGGTATCAGCACGCCCGGAGAACCGAATATCTCCTCGACCCGTTGGCGTACGCTCTCCGACCAGAAAAGCAAAATCTATTTTTATGAATCGACGTTTTATCCCAATATCTTTTGGGTCGATTTCAAGGATGTCGATTTTTCGCCCGGAGCGCCTGTCAAAATGCTGGACCTGAATCACGGTAAGACTTATGCGGGCAATACCGCCGCGGAGTTCGTCGCAACGGCGCCTTTCCATTTCCTCGGGATCGAATAGGTCCGGCCGGGACGTGCCGAGCAGGCCGGATTTCGGAAAATGCTGGTTGAATTAAAAACGCGGATACCATATGGTATCCGCGTTTTCCGTAATGAATTTGCCGCCTCTTTCGGGGAAAGTTTCCGCTTGTCAGTCTTTCCACGTATTGGCCGGCATCGTGAACCCGATCTTGTCGAAAGGAATGGCCTTGAAGCCCGGGATCTGTTTGAAGACTTCGGCATCGGGTTTCAGGTTCCAGTTTTCGTTCGCCTCATCTACGAATCCGGGAGCCGGGTAACCGTGTCCGCTCCAGGTAATCCAGCTGTTGGTCATGTTGTAATAGGCGCGTTCGTAGGGACGTTCCCCTGCACGGACCAGCGTGGTGACGTTGTAGAAGAGGTTGCGCGTGAAATTGTTCCGAACGGGGTTGTGGTAGTCGTTGTTGATGTAATCGAGGATGAACGGATATTTCGTGGAGTAGGGAGGTTGCGAGGCATTGACCTCTGCGAAGCGGCTCTTGAACGTGTTGTTCGTATCGTCGTTGTCGCCCCAGTGCGTCATCCGGTCGTCGATATAGAGTCCGTAAGGACAGTCGATGAAGATATTGTTTTCATAGTAGTGGTCAGAACCGCCTCCCACCAACACGGGATGCAGTCCCGCCTTGTAGAGGATGTTGCCGATTACGGTCATGTTGCAGGCGCCGTCGTCGTGGTAGAACCCGGCTACACGGTGTTTGGCGCTCAGGTGGTGTACATAATTGTACATGAGTTTGTTGCCCAGTTCTGTTTTGTCCCGTCCGTTGTAGATTGCGCCGAGGTCGTCGATTTCGCTGCAGACGTTGTGTATGTTGCAGTATTCGATCAGGTGGTCGTTGCCGTTAAACTGGATGGCCGTCGAAGGTGCATCGAAAATCTCGCAGTTGCTGATACGGTTGCCTACGCCGCAGATGTAGATAGCCGGGCGCGATGATTTTTCAATGCGGTTGTAATGGGATATGCTGCAATTCTGAACGTAATTTCCGCCCGGTTCGAGCGTAAGCCGGTTGCCGCCGCCCATGTTGATGCCGCCGCCGCCCACGTTGTAGATGACGCAGTCTACCACGCCGTTGTTGTGTCCCGCCTGCCGGTCGAGCGACGGATGCTGCCACATCACCAGCGGCATCGATCCCAGCATGCCGGATACCTGCGGCCACTCTTTGCCTACCTGCTGTCCGTAATAGTCAAAGGGTGCATTCCCTTTGCCGACGAGAACGGCCTGTGTACCGATATTGCGGAAACGGCAGCCGCGCACGACGGTTCGTTCGGTGCGTTCCATATAGATGCCCGCTCCGCGCGTGCATTCGAACGAGATTCCCCGCACCTCTACGTTTTCGACCCCTTCGATGGAAAGCATCGGTTCCGCCAGCAACGATACCTTTATTGACTCGGGAATTTTATCCAGGTAGACCCAGACCGTTTGGTTCGGGACATCGAGGTAGTATTCTCCCGGCGTGTCGAGCTCTTCGAGCATGTTCATCACGAACCAGCGGTTGTAGTCTTCGCCCGAAATCAGGCCGTACATGCCCGCTTCTGCAAAGGTAAACGTCTTGGCTACGGTGTCCATTTTAGCCACCTTCAGCATATCGTCGGCATAGCCCCATGCGAAGTAGCCGGAGAGCCATTCGGGTCTGCTTTTCCACGTTGAAGGCCGGTTGCCGCAGTATTCGAACGTGCCGCCTTTGTTCGCAAAATCGCCGTAGCGTGGAATCGATCCCTTGTCGATTACTTTACCCATCAGCTCCATCGTATCGTTCGGCCAGCGGCAGATGCGGCGGGGCTCGTTGTCGATGAATACTTCCGTCCATGCCGGCAGCGAGGGGCGCCCGGCACCGACGTTGCGCAGGTCGCCGATCTGTTTTACGCCTGCTTTGCGCAGGTCGATCTTGTAGATTTTGTCGCGTATTTCGTCCCGGACCCGGATTTCCGAAGCGGGTGCCTTTTCCAGCAGGGTCAGGGGAACATCCATACCGCCGAGGAAAGTTACCGATGCTCCGTCCATCGGCCGCACGACCAACTGGTTTCCCTGAGCGCCCAATTGGGCAGCGGTCATCTCCAACGTTTTCGTGAGCCGGTAGGTGCCTTCGCCGATCAGCAGCGTGACCTGGTCACCTTTCTGGCGGTATTTTCCGGCCAGATCGATTCCCTTTTGCAGTGTGGAGGCGAGAACGGCCCCTTGCGGAGCTCCGCCCTTGGGCGGATTGACGCAGACGACCCGTTCGGCCGCCTCGATATGTCCGCACAGGATGAGTGCGGTGAACAGGACGCAGATGCGTTTCATAGCAGTGTGTAGTTTTGAATGAACGAATGCCGGGAAACCTCGTGGCGGCCCGGAGTGCGAAGATAGCAATTTCCGTCGGTTTGTTTTCCCGGTTCATGAAAAAACGACCGGAACGACGATACGGAGCCAGGATACGGGTATGAAAAAAGCGACTATGATCAAATCATAATCGCTTGATTCAAAGAGCTGTTGACGAGGATTGAACTCGTGACCTCTTCCTTACCAAGGAAGTGCTCTACCACTGAGCTACAACAGCAATGTTGCATTATCTGCGCGAACCTACCGCGCGGTTGGAGCGGAAGACGAGATTCGAACCCGCGACCATTAGCTTGGAAGGCTAATGCTCTACCAACTGAGCTACTTCCGCAAAAATTGAGTGTGGGCGGAGATGGATTCGAACCACCGAAGTCGAAGACAGCAGATTTACAGTCTGCCCCATTTGGCCACTCTGGTATCCGCCCGTACGGCGGCGCATCGCTACGCCGGGTGTTGCGCCTCTTTCCTGTTTCGGTCCCCTCTGAAAGTCCTGAAACTCCGGTTTTCAGGGAGATACCCGTCAGTTTGCAGGGTTTTGAGGACGACAAAATTACGCATTATTTGCAAATACGCAAACATTACCTGCCAAAATCAGCCGTTTCGGGAGAAAATTACCCTCTTCCACCGGCTGAAAAGGTCTGCAAAAGGGCGAAATCGGCCTCAAAGGTACAATCTATTTTTTGAATAAGGAAATTTTTTGCGACAAAAACTTAGCGAGAGGATAAATTCCTAACAATTTATCCACAATCACGAAGTGCTGTTCTTTGCAACATCCTGTTACAATACAGTTCCGGCAAAGCGTGATCAAAGGGCGGTTTACAGCGTCTCTTGAACCGGCGTGGCCTTTTTCGTATCGAAATCGTATGTGGCGGTCAGCGCGAAATCGAGCTGTTTGCGTGCCAGGTCGGCCCGCATGACGCGAATGCGGACGCCGTCGCCGAGGGTGAAGATACGTCCCGTACGTTCGCCGCGGAGACAGTAGTTCTCTTCGTCGAAAGTGTAGTAGTCGTCCGTCAGGTCGCGCAGCGACACCATCCCTTCGATCTTCGTGTCGTCCAGTTCGATGTAGATTCCCCACTCCGTGACGCCCGAGATGTGCCCGTCGAACTCCTGGTCGAGCTTGTCGAGCATGAACTCTACCATTTTGTACTTGATCGACGCGCGCTCGGCATCGGCGGCGCGGATCTCCATTGCCGACGAGTGTTCGCACAATCCTTCGTAGTATTCCTTGTCTTCGGATTTACCCCCGGCCAGGTAGTGCGCCAGCAGGCGGTGCACCATCATGTCCGGGTACCGGCGGATCGGCGAGGTGAAGTGCGTGTAGTAATCGAAGGCCAGCCCGTAGTGTCCGATATTCGTAGTCGTATAAGTCGCTTTGGCCATCGTCCGGATCGCAAGTGTCGAAATGAGGTTCTCCTCCTGTTTGCCGTGAACGTTCGTCATCAGCTTGTTGATGTCCTTGGCGAGCGCTTTGCCGACGGCATCGCTTTTCATCTGGTAGCCGAAGCGCATGACGAAACTGCGCAGTTGGGCGAGCTTGTCGGAATTGGGTTTGTCGTGCACGCGGTAGACGAACGTGCGTTCGCTGTTCTGCACCCCTTGGCGTTTACGTCCCACGAACTCGGCTACTTTGCGGTTGGCCAGCAGCATAAACTCTTCGATCAGCTGGTTGGCTTCCTTCATCTCCTTGAAATAGACGCGCAGCGGCTTGCCGTTTTCGTCGAGGTCGAATTTCGCCTCTTCGCGTTCGAAGCTGATTGAGCCGTTACGGAAACGCGCGGCGCGCAGCTTGCGGGCCAGCGCATTGAGCGCCGTAATCTCGTCGGAAAGGTCGCCCTGGCCGGATTCGATTATCTGCTGCGCTTCGTCGTAGGTGAACCGGCGATCGGAAAGGATCACCGTACGGCCGAACCATTCGTTCTGTACCTCGGCCTCTTCGTTGAGTTCGAATACGGCTGAAAAGCAGAATTTCTCTTCGTTGGGCCGCAGTGAACACAGCCCGTTCGAGAGGCGCTCGGGGAGCATCGGGATCGTCCGGTCCACCAGATATACCGATGTGGCGCGGTTTTCGGCCTCGGCATCGATGATGTCGCCCGGATGGACGTAATAGGTTACATCGGCGATGTGCACGCCCACTTCTATATTGCCGTTGGACAGACGGCGCATCGAAAGCGCATCGTCGAAATCCTTGGCGTCGGCGGGGTCGATCGTGAGGGTCGTAATGCCGCGGAAATCCCGCCGGGCGGCGATTTCGTCTGCGGACAGCTCGGCCGGGATTTTGTCGGCTTCCTGCTCCACCTCTTTGGGATAGGTATAGGGAAGGTCGTATTCGGCCAGGATCGCATGCATTTCGGTGTTGTTGTCACCCGGAGTACCCAGTACGTCGACAATCTCACCCGCGGGATTTTTCATCGTGTCGGGCCATTCGGTGACCCGTACCAGCACTTTTTGACCGTCTTTTGCTCCCTTCAGGTCGCGCAGCGGAATGAATACGTCGGTAGGGAACTTGCGGCTGTCCACTTTCACGAATGCGAAACTGTCGGACAGTTCCAGTACGCCCACGTATTTTTTGTCCGAATGTTCGAGTATCTCGATTACCTCTCCTTCGGGGTTCATCTCTTTTTTTGCCTTGCGGGTGATCGCTACCTTTACGCGGTCGCCGTGCAGCACATGGCCGGCGTGCCGCGAGTTTACATAGATATCTTTGTCCAAGCCTTCGACTTTGACATAGAAAGCCCCGGAAGAGGTCATATCTACGATCCCTTCGAAAGTCTCGCGTTTTGCGTTGCTGAGGCGGTATTTGCCTTCCGCGACCAGTTCGATCGTCCTTTCATCGAGCAGGGACCGGACGACGCTGCGCACTTCGTCTTTTTCATCGCGTGTCATTGCGCCGGTGGCGGTGATCAGGTTTTTAACGGAATAGCGCTTGTCCGGCAGGGTGCGGAACAACTCTGAAATCAAAGATGCGATGCTGCCCGATGTTTTTGTTTTCACCTTCCCTTTTGAAGGTTTTTTCTTGTTTTTCGTCATTCTCTTTCTATATAATCGGTACAAAGGTAGGGAAATAACCCGAGATAATACGGACGGAGCGGTTAAAATATTGTTACGCCGGCGAGTGGCGGATTAGAAAGGATAGCCCACACCGAAGCTGAGCGCCGTGTGTTTTAAGCTGAAATTGCGGATGACCCAGCGTTTTCCGGGATTGACGTTCGGATCGTGCAGTTGAATACCCCAGTCGAGGCGGAAAATAAAGAAATTGAAGTCGAGCCGGGCGCCGATTCCGGTGTTCAGTCCGACGCGTTTGTAGAAATTGCGGAGTTGAAACTGGTTTTCCGGGGTGGTACCTTGTCCGGCGAACCAGATATTGCCCACGTCGCAGAAAACAGCGCCGTGCAGGAAACCCCATACTGGGAAACGGGCTTCCAGGTTCATCTCCAGACGCATGTTGCCCAGTTGGCTCGGGTAATCGGAGGCGATGCGTCCGTCGATGCCGGGCCCGAGCGTCCGGGCCGCCCATCCGCGCATGCTGTTGCTGCCGCCGCAATAGAAAAGCCGTTCGAACGGCAGTGCGGCAGAGTTGCCGTACGCATAGCCGAAGCCTCCGAAGAAACGGTAGACCAACGCGCTTTTCTGTCCGAGCCAAAAGTTTTTGACAAAACTCAGGTCGGTACGGAAATATTGGGCGTAGCGAATACCCAGCAGGGTATAGTATTCGTCTTTTTCCTTGTTGGGGAAACCAATTCTGTACAGCGCGTTGAGCAGGTTGCCGTTCGTCTCGAAGTTGAAGCGCAACGCGATGGAGCCCCGGTTGGCGTTTTTCTGCTGATTCGTATAAAGGTAGGAACCCGAAAGCCCGGCGATCAGCTGCGACGTGTAACTGTTCTGCAGGTAGGGGTTGACCAGGTTTTTTAGGAACGAATCCTGTACGTAGCGCATGTTAACCAACGTGAGGTCGACCGGCCGCAGCGCAAAAGTACTCCGCCCCTTGCCCCACGAATATCCCCAAACGGCACTGGCCAGGTCGCGGTGGTAGTACGGCCGTTTCTGCGTGTTGTACGACAGGTCGATCCGGGTACGCGGGTTCAGCGCGTGGTTGTAGCGGTTGACGCGGAAGGGGGTGAGCAGCCGCGGAAACGAGAACGACGTGCTGACGCCGAATTCGTAGGCGTCGCTTTTGTACTTGCTGCCTGCGTACATGAATTCGTATCCGCCCCGGACATTGACCTCGAACAGTTCGACACCCCGCAGCAGGTTGCGGTTCTGGTAACCTACCTTGGCCATCACGCCGAAGTAGTCGGCCGATGTGGTGCCTTCGAGGTTCACCGAGTAACTTTGCCGCAGTGCCGGGGTACAAAGCACCTCGCAGGACAGATAATGCTCGGCGGTGTAGTCGGCTTCGTCGGAGCCGGTAGAGTCCGTCCCGACGAATGAGATGAAATTATCCTTTTGCGTGCTGTCGGCCACTTCGGTGAAGAGAATGCTGGCACTTTTGTAGTAGCCCAGCCGCATGATGTTGTCGTACGTGCGCTTGACATCCTGGGCACTGTAAAGTGCATTGGGGTACAGGCTGATCGTGCGGCGCAGAATCTCCGAGCGAACATGCTGTTTTGTGTCGTAGATGATGTTCAGCCCGCGGTAACGGACCGTGTCTAACCGTGTTTTATACAGCGAATCCGTTGTGGCTACCGTCGGGTTGTAGTCCGGAAAAACGTTGATGTCGCGGATGCGGTAGATGCGGTTGTTGTCGAGCACGGCCTCTCCGTTCGTGTCGTATCCGGCCATGTATTGCTTGACAAGCACGGTCAGGTCGATGCGCCGGCCGCCCACGGTCGAATCCGCGACATAGCTGATGTTGTTGATCGAGAAGTTGTAGTAACCCTGGTTTTTCAGGAAATTCGTGATCCGCGCCCGTTCGTTGTCCAGCACGTTCGCGTCGAAAATGTTGCCGGTGTGCAGCAGCGTATTCGCGGTGTCGCTGAGGATGATCGCCTTGACAAACCGGTCGCGGAAGTCGTAACGGATCGTCCCGATGCGGAACGGCTCTCCCTGACGGGCATGGTAAGTGACCTGCGCTTTGCGGTCGGCGGTGTCGACTGTGGGAATGACTTCCGAGTCGAGGAATCCCTTGCTGTCCATGTATATTTTCATACCGCCGGTCGAGAGTGCCGTTTGGGCTGAGTCGAGCAGCACCGGAGCGGCCCCGAGCCGCCGTTTGAAGCGGTTCCAGCCGTTGTTTTTGGCAGTATCGGCCTGCGAATAGATCCAGATCGGCAGGTTGGTCCCGAGAAAACGCTTGTTCGGCTGTTGTCGGATGTATTTGTCCAGTTCGAGCTTTGTAATCTGGTCTTCTTTCGGTAGTTCGGGTTCTTTCTCGATTTCCACCTGGTTTTTTGTCAGCAGGTATGCGCCCGAAGGGAGGTGTTTGGTAGCATTGCACGCGGCCAGTGCCGCTGCGGCCAGCAGCAGCAAGGCCCGCAGGGCGCCTTTTCGGATCCGGTATGTGGCCGATGTGTTCAGTTTTTACGGAATTTAAAGCGGACACGCAGCACCCCGTCGGTGCAGTCGCTCGAAATGATGGATACGGGAGGTATTTCGGCCGTGTTGGTTACATGGCTGCCGATGCACGGACATGCGTCGTAATCGCCGATATGCACGATACGGACCGATTCTGCCCCTTCCGGCAGCCGCTCGAGGCTGTATCGGGCTCCGGCTTCGTCCGGACTCAGCAGCTCATCCCGCACGCCGAGTTTTGCGGCGATCTGCGAGTTGACGGTTTGTTCCACCCGCTCCAGTTCTTCCGGGGTCAGGTTGCGGGGGAAACGAAAATCACATTTCGATTTTTTCTTTTCGATATGCGTCGAGAAGGCGCGGCCGCAGCCCAGCATGCGGGCGATCGTGCCGTTGACCAGATGCTCCGCTGTGTGCATCACCGGATCGTAATCTTTTTCTCCCATGTCGTCTTTCGTGCGGGTTGTGTCGGATTAAAAATGGTACGGGAGCTTCCGTAAATATTATTGGTTGAAAAACCCCTGTTTCTTAAGTGCGTCGAAGTATTTACGCGAAAAAAGCAGGTTGTCTTTTCCGGTGTAGCGGCGTTCGGTAAAAATGCGGGCGAGATTCGGGAGTTGATTGACTTCGAGCAGTCCGGCAGTCTCTTCCGAAGCTTCGCGTTCCGCCCAGATGCGTTCGATCTGTTCCGGCGTATAGTCGTGGTAACGCTCCCGGTGCACGACACCTTCGAGCGGTAACCGGTCGGTCAGCGGCGGCATTTTGTCGGGGTAACCCATCGTGAGCGTTGTAACCGGAATCACCCCTTCCGGCAGGCCGAGTACCTCTGCGATCTCCTGCGCGTTGTAGGTCGTCGTGCCGAGGTAACAAATGCCCAAACCTTCGTTTTCAGCTTGCAATACGATATTTTGCGAGGCGAGAATCGTATCGATCATGCTGTTGACGAACCAGACGAAATTGTCGTATTGCGGCTCGGCTCCCCGTTGCCGGCACCAGAGCGAGAACCTGCGGATGTCGGCGCAAAAGGTGATTACAACCGGGGCCTGTGTGACCATCGGCTGATTGAAATGGCAGGGCGCCAGCCGTTCCTTGATTTCGGGCGACGTGGTTACCACCAGGCTGTATAGTTGCATATTGCCTGTCGTAGAGGCGCGTACGCCCGCTTCTAGGATGCGCCGGAGCACCTCTTCGGGAACGGGCTCGGGCAGATAACTGCGGATGGAACGGTGTGAAAAAATCTCGGGAATCATACGGTTAAAAACTTAGACCGGTCATCATTGGGGTAACGAATATTCCGCCACGCGATACAGGGAGTCGGGTAGGATTGGTCACGCTGCCTGTCTCGCTGCACGGAGGCCCGTTGTCGGTCGATACGGTAAATGATAGACAATATGCGCAAATATCCGTTATTTTTTTCAAAGCCGAAAGGGTTTCGGGAAAAATTACCATATTTGCGGAGTCGGCCTTGGGCTGCAAATGTTATGCGATGAAACAGCGGTTTTATAAATACGAAGGAGCGGGTAACGACTTTGTCGTGATTGATGGACGTACCGGAGGGTTCATCCCTGGGCGTGAACGCGTGGCATTCCTGTGCGACCGTCGGCGCGGGATCGGTGCCGACGGGCTGATGATTCTCGGGCATGATCCCGAGCAGCAGTTCCGGATGCGCTATTTCAATGCGGATGGCGGGGAGTCCACCATGTGCGGGAATGGCGGCCGGTGTATCGCGTTGTTTGCCGAACATCTCGGCATCGGCGGTGCAACCAAGCGCTTTACGGGCATCGACGGCGTGCATGAGGCGCGGATGCTCGAGGTGGAGGGCGACCGGGGTGAAGTGGCGCTCGGCATGATCGATGTGCCTGAAATAGACCGGCACGACGGTTATTGCTTCCTTAACACCGGGTCGCCGCATTATGTCGAGTTCGTCGAGGATGTCCGCAGCGTGGATGTTTGCAGTCGCGGCGCTGCTGTCCGGTGGGGCGAGCCGTTCGCCGCCGGTGGCGGGACGAATGTGAATTTTGTCGAACGGGTCGGTGACGGGCATATCCGGGTGCGCACGTTCGAGCGCGGCGTCGAGGACGAGACGCTCGCCTGCGGTACGGGAGCTACGGCATCGGCATTGGCGACCGCTCTGCTCAGCGGTAGTCCGGTACGCCGGTACCGGGTCGACGTCGAAGGGGGCACCCTTTTCGTTGCGTTCGAATCGGCCGGCGGAAGCTCTTTTAGCCATGTCGTCCTGACAGGGCCGGCGAAAAAGGTATTCGAAGGGGAGATCGACCTGAAAATTTAAGGCCGTAAAGTTGGTTTTTCAGAAAAAATCCATAACATTGTAATCGCGAAACGGTCGTACGACCGAAAGTTAAACCGTTAAAAACCATTCAAATTAATTCACTGTTTCACGACTCATGAAATCGACCAAAGATTTCCGGATTAAACAGCAGTCTTTTGATTCGGAAGATTCGATGAAGCGGGCGGCCAAATTGGAGCCCATCAAAAAGAGCGGTAAGGAGAAACGCGCCATTTACAGTCAGTTGGATGATGAGGACGACGACGCGGAGTTACTAGCTCTGCGTAAAAAGGAGTCGGTGCTCGATTATTTCGACGATGACGAATCCGCCGAAGAGGAGTTTGATGACGAAGAACTCGACGATGGGTACGAGGATGACGAGGAGGAAGAAGAATGGGAAGAGGACCTCGAAGAAGATGATGATGAACCCGAGGACCGTTGACAGGTTCCGGTGACGTTATATGCGAATGGCTGCCCACAGGCAGCCATTCTGATGTAAAAAGCGGAAGTGAAATGGAAAAATTTATTATGGCGGCCGGGACGGCGCTGAGGATCAGCGACACGCTGAAAGGCGGTACGACCGTCGTATTGTTGCACGGTTATCTGGAATCGCTGGAGATTTGGGGCGATTTTATGAAGGAACTCGCGATGCATTACCGTGTCCTTGCGATCGATATTCCGGGAATGGGTATTTCCCAGGTGCGTGGCGAGGTGCATACGATGGAGTTTCTGGCCGATGTTCTGAAAGGCGTGCTCGATAAGCAGGGCGTTGAACGTTGTTTTGTCGTGGGGCATTCGATGGGCGGCTATGTGGCCGAGGCGTTTGCCGCGAAATACGCTTCGATGTTGCAGGGACTCGTGCTGTTTCATTCAACACCGAATCCCGATACCGAAGAGAAGCGGGAGAACCGCCGCCGGGAGATCGAACTGGTGCGTGCGGATAAGAAAGAGCTGATCGCCGAGCTGTTTGCTCCGAAAGGATTTGCACCGGAAAACCGCAAACGGCTCCGTGCAGTGATCGAGCAACTGTCCGAACTGATCTCGATGAGCGACAGCGACGGGGTGGTGGCCGTCCTGAACGGATTGATCCAGCGGGCCGATCAGAACGAAATGCTGCGAAATCTGAACGTGCCGCAACTCTTCATCTTCGGTCGGGAAGACGAGTTTATTCCCGTGGCGGCCGCCGAGGCGATTGTCGCCGCACAGCCCCAAGCCGAAATCGCATGGCTCGACCATTCGGGCCATATGGGATTTGTCGAGGAGCCGGAACAGGCGTTGGCAATCCTGACCGGGTTTATCGACCGGTACCGGTAAAACAATGTTGCGGATGGTTTTGCGGCGGGCTGGATGTTGGAATATCCCGCATTCCGGAGTTATACTCTTTGTTAGGGCACGGGGTCATAGCCGCTGCCGCCCCACGGATGACAGGACAGCAGCCGCTTGATACCGAGATACCCCCCTTTGAACAGGCCGTGTTTGCGTAATGCCTCGAGGCAGTACTGCGAACAGGTGGGGGTATAGCGGCACGAAGGGGGAAGAAACGGGGAGATGCCGTTCTGGTAGATCTTGATCAACAGCACGAACGGGGCGATCAACAACCACTTAACTGCGTGCCACAACCGTTTGGATGATTTTTCGGACTGCATGCTCGATCGTTTTGTAATCGGCTATTTCACCGGAAGTATAGAGCAAACCGAGCGAAAGCCGGATATTCTCACGGATGCATATTTCACGTAAGGGCTCTTTGTTCAGTCGGTATGCCTCCCGCATACGCCGTTTGAGCAGGTTGCGGACGTTTGCCCGTTTGTGGAGTCGTTTGGGAACAGAAACCATAACGACCGTTTCGGGCTGCGGAATGGATCGTCCTTTTTTACGACCTGCCTGCGTGCTCCCGGCTGCCGGTAGAGGTTCCAGCCGCTCGACCCGTACCAGATAGCGAATCGGGAACGCAAAGCCCCGTTCCCCTTCCCCGAACAACAGATCGATCTGTGTTCGGGATTTCAGCCGCTGTTCGGGCGGCAGAGTATATCGGGGCGTCTCCAAAGCAGTCTATTTCGACGGGGTGGATGAAGCGGACTTCTTGACGGGAGTTCCTGTTTTAGCTTTTGAAGCGGATGCGCTGTTTTTTGTCGTGCTGTTTTTAGTTGTTGCCGCTGCGGTTTTTGGTGCCGGGCGGCGTTTAGCGGGTTTGGCCTCCTGCGCCAGGATGTAAGCCCGGTCCGGCGATTGTCCGTCGAGCACTACCGGAGCGACCGTTTCGCCGGCGTTGATCTTTTTGAGGTACAGTTCGATGGCCCGGGTCATCGAAGGCGCTTCGGGCGAAGGCGCCATAACGCTGACGGTCAGTCCCTCTCCAATAGCAGTATTGGTCGTGCCGTGTCCGAAAGTGGCGATTTTCGGGTGACCGTTGATGCCCGGGAAGGTGCCGACGAGCGATACGATTTCGGACGGGCTGTAGAATACGAGCATGTCGTAGTCGTTCACGTTGATCCCCGAGAGATCTGCACTGACGGTGCGTGCGAGAACCACTTTGTCGAATGTGAGGCGCAGTTTCTCCATGGCCAGCGGCATTTCGGGTTTGTGCGGTTCCGAAACGGTCAGCAGGTACTTCTCTTCTTTGTGCTTGTTGAGCAATTCCATGAAGTTTGCGAATGCGCCGTCGGCGAAAAATATTTTACGCTTGCGGTAGACGATATATTTTTGCAGGTAGAGCGCAACGGCCTCCGTGTTGCAAAAATATTTCATGCTTTCGGGAACGGCGATGCGCGCCTCTTCGCAGATGCGGAAAAAACTGTCGATCGTGGTGCGACTGGTAAAGATCACGGCCGTATGGTCGAGGATCTCGATCCGCTGGCTGCGAAACTCCTTGAGGGAAATCCCCTCGACCTTGATGAAGGGATGAAACTTGACATTGAGGTGGTGTTTCGAAATGATCTCGTTGTAGGGGGACTTTTCGATTGCTGCCGGAGCCGGCTGCGACACCAGGATGCTTTTAATCTTCAAAACGTTTAGCCTTTAAATTCAGAGTCGGACCTCCGAAGGATTCTTCCGATCCTGTCATCCGGTTACTGCTTCAGTCCATTCGCATGGCCTCTAACAGCAAGAGACTGACGGGGAACCATTCGACGGTACAAAGGTACAAAATCCATTGTAAAATTGAAACATTCCGCTCGATAAAGAATCGGTAACTCTTTCCCAGGTAAAGCAGGTACAGTGCTGCTACGATTGTGATTGTCAAATAAATGAAGAAGGTTGTGCTGCTTCCGTCGCCAAGGGCGAATAACAGGAAAAACGGAGTCAAAATCAAAAATGAAACCGATCCCGAAAGATGGCTCATGAACCGGTAGCTCTTGAAAAAGGCCTGGTTCCGGGTGACTGCGCCTACGATTCCCGTCACCAGATACCGGTAGAGCAGGATGATCCCCGGAAGCAGCAACAGAATCACAGGAATCAGGTTCACGTTCAGGATCCCGGTTGCCGGCAGCCTTCCATCGAGGCCGAAGTAGTCGCATAATTTGACGCTCAGGCCACAGATCAGCAGGATTCCCAGTAGGGTAGAGAGGTTGATGAACCGTTTGAAAAAGAGTTTCTGCTCGGCATAAATTTTTTCCGACGAGGTGTGCATCGCCAGGAAACGGAGCAGTTGCAGGATATCGCCGCGGAAATTGTACAGCAGGTAGCAAAAGAGAATGAAAATGGCGATTACCAGTCCTTCATAGGTGTAATTTTCCACCCAGGAGAGCTGCTCGATCGGTTGCGGCATGCCCGTTTCGCCCGTTACCAGCTTGCTGTGTACCCCGAAAATGTCCGCTTCGGAAGGAACGTGCACATGTAGTGGGACGATGTCACTCAGGTAGCAGTCGCAATCGGTTACGAATCCTCTCATCGGTGCCGGACGGTTTTTAGGAATAGAGTTTTTTGAGCATGATGCGGATTGTCGTACCTTGGTCTATTTCCGAGTTCAACACGAAAATACGACCGTTGTGATAGCCCTCGATAATTCGTTTACTCAGCGACAGGCCCAATCCCCAACCGCGCGTTTTGGTAGTGAAACCGGGTTCGAAGATACGTTTGAAATTACTTTTGGGCATTCCTTTACCGGTGTCCTTGACATCGATGTAAATCCAATCGTTGTCCGACGAGAGTTTTACGTCGATCGAACCCACTCCCGAGAGTGCATCGAGGGCGTTTTTGAGCAGGTTTTCAATTACCCATTCGAACAGCGCTTCATTGACCAGTGCCTTGAGTTGCGCCATCGCCAGTCCGTTGTAGTTGATCGTTACGTTGCGCGGTACGCGCGTGCGGAAATAGAGTACGCTGCCTCCGACGATTTCGTTGATGACGCCTTCGCTGAGCGAGGTGGTCGACCCGATCTTCGAGAAGCGGTCCACCACTTTCGTCAGCCGGACGACATCCTTGTTCATCTCTTCGACGGCCGTTTGGTCGATGGGTTGGGTCCGCAGGTATTCGATCCAGCCGAACAGCGACGAGGTCGGCGTGCCGAGTTGGTGGGCGGTCTCTTTTGCCAGTCCGATCCAGACCCGGTTTTGTTCATCCTGTTTCGACGAACGGAAAGTGATGTAGCCGAACATCGCGAAAATACAGATAATCGCCAATTGGATATAGGGGAAATAGACCAATGTGCGCAGCAGGTTCGATTCGCCGTAGAATAGGTAATAGGTGTCGTTCGACCAGGTTTTGATTTCCCAGTACTGGTTGATTGCCGCCATCTCTACGCATTTTTGTCTCAGCAGCGCCGGATTGGTGAGGATGCGCTCGGGAATAAGGTGCGACGTGACGACATCCAGGGTTCCGGTGGTGATGACGAACGGAATGTTCGTATTGGCGTTGATAATTTGACGCAGTACTTGGTTCTCAGGCCCCATCTCACCCATTTTGCTCATCGCGAACGACCATAACTTCACCTCGTTCTGCTCTTTTTCGCGCAGCTGCCGGGCCATGTTGTTCGTGAACAACAGCGACGAAGTGCCGATAATGAAACCCAGGATGATGATGACCACCCTGTTGCGGAATGAGAAGATTTTTGTCGAAAATTTCTTTTTCACGGCTTTGGCTGCTGGCTGTTGAAGATGGGGTCGGGCTGTTACCGTTATGAATTACCTGTTTGAACTACAATGATAAGATCATTTCTCTCCGGCTCGCGGGATATCAGCTCTCGGAGTATGGCATGTGCCGGCTCATTGACATTGCTTCGTAGTTGGACTTTCTCGGAATTATTTGCGTTGGGTGTCCTGCGACGTGATGATCTGGTGGTAACGGGCCGGATCCTGCAAAACTTTGATCGCTTCGAGGATTTCAGGATCCAAGTGGCTGTTGTGGCGTGCCACGCCCTGTATATAGTGATAGCGCATCACGATCTCATCCCCGATCAGTTCTTTGATTTCCTTTTTGAATGCCTGCAGGTCGGCCTGTTTATCATCCCGGATTTTCTGTTCGATCGCGTTCAGCTCCCCTTCGATCCTGTCGAGGTATTTGTCGCGCTCCGCTTTTTGGCGTAACTGGGAAAGCGTTTGTTGTGTTTCCGATTCGAAATCCACAGGTTTATCGGCCATGAACCGGACGAACTCGTTGTAATCCGCATCGCTCAACTCGAAGTTGTCTACATCGACACCTTCCCGGTGTTTTTTATAATACAGGTTCGCGAAGTCTTCGATATAGCCCTTTCCGTAAAGGACATTCGTGAAACGGCTGTAATAATTGTCGGGCATGCGAATGTCGGGCATCACGCCGCCGCCGTCGTACACTTTGCGGCCCGCTTTGGTCGTATACTCCTTGATCAGCGAATCGGGTACGGTCCCTACGCTGCCGTCTTCGGCCCGATGCGAATAGTCGATCGCCTGGATGCAGCGTCCGCTGGGGGTGTAGTATTTGGCAGTGGTGAGTTTCAGGTAGGCGTTGTAGCCGACCGGGCGGGTCGACTGTACGAGCCCCTTGCCGAACGAGCGCTGACCGAGCAGTACGCCGCGGTCGAGGTCCTGGAAAGCTCCCGCTACGATCTCTGCGGCCGAGGCCGAGGAGCTGTTGATCAGCACGGCGACCGGAATTTGCGTGTCGATCGGTTCGCTTTGGGTAACGAAGGTGGCATCCAGCTCCTTCATGCGTCCCCGCATCGACACTACCTCGGTACCTTTGGGGACAAACATCGAGAGGATTTTGACCGCCTCCTGCAGGATGCCGCCGCCGTTCCCCCGCAGGTCGATAATCAGTCCTTTGATCCCCGCTTTTTTCATCGACATGACAGCGTTGCGGATATCGTTGCTGCAATCTTCGGAAAAATCTTTGTGTACGATGTAACCGATGCTGTCGTCGATAACGCTCCAATAAGGAATGCCCGACACGACGATCCGTTCCCGCTTGAAGGTCAGTTCTTCTTCCTGGCCGGTCAGCAGTTTGCGAACCTTCAGGTGCAGCGTGGTGCCCGGCGTGCCTTTCAACATCGAACTCACCTTGCTCACTTCGTAGCCTTTGATGCTTTCTCCGTTCACTTCGAGCAGGAGGTCGCCCACCACGAGTCCGGCCTTGTCGGCTGGAGAGTTTTTATATGGCTGGGCGATCATCACGTAGTCGTCCTTTTGCCGGATCATCGCGCCCATACCGCCGTACTTGCCGGTAGTCATGATCTCGAAATCGGCCATCTCCTTTTCGGGAATCAGTTCGGTGTAAGGATCGAGCTTGGAGGTCATGCCGTCGGCGGCGTCCAACAACATTTCGTCGGGATCGATCTGGTCCACGTAGAGCAGGTTCAGTTCGCGGAACATGTTGAACAGTATCTGGATATTACGGCCCAGCGCGAAATCCGGGTTCGATGCCGCGATCGTTACCGTACCGACCAAAGCGACCAGTGCGGAGAGCAGCGTATATTTGATGCCTTTTTTCGTTTTCGCTTTCATGTAAATTCTTCCTAAATGCTTTTATATGTACGGAATATATACGGGGAGGGTGCTAAAAACTTTTTGCTTTGCGATTCGTTTGCAATGCGTCGGGAATCCTGCAGGTTACTGCTCTTGTGCGAGTGCCGGTTTCAGGCGGAATTCCATCCGAACGACCTCTTTGCGGATGCCGTCGATCACGAGTTGATCTCCTTGCTGAGTGACGATGATTGTGTCCTCCCATAGCAAAAGGGCTTTTTTGGCCGGGCTCGAAGCGCGGAAAACCAGTTGTCCGGGCGTCTCGCTTACCAGGCTGAACCCGCCCCGGTGCGCCACCCTGAGAATGTCGTCCCGATTGGTTGCAACGCTGCCTTTCAGGCTTCGGGAGGTGAATCCGAAACGCGGATAGAGGAATGCAAGGACCATCAGCATCCCGATCATCATCCAGCCGCGCTGGGTGTGGAACAGTTCGTGGAGCATTTGTTCGCCGCCGGCGCGCGCCGTGTTGGTACGGATCATCAGTACGAAAATCAGTGTAAAGAGCAGCGCCAGCCAGATCAGGTATTTGATGGAGCGGATCAGGTATGTTTTCATCGGTTTACGGATGGTTTAATCGGTGCAAAGATAATGTAAATTCGTTTATCGGTACGCGTCGTTTTTGTCACAGAAGTAGAGCAGGCTTCCGTCCCGGGAGCCGGCGATGATCCGGTCCATCGGGACGTCGTGCTCTTCGGCCGGAATATGCTCGAAAAGCTGAAAATCGAAACAGATACCGACTTTCAATGCCTGTGTGCCCGGGAGCAACCTGTCGTAGAAGCCTTTGCCGTGGCCGAGCCGGCTGCCTTGCGGGTCGAATCCGACGGCAGGTACGACGATCAGGTCGGGATCTGGGTCCCGACCGGTCAACTCTGCCGGCTCTGTCGGTTGTGCCTGGGGAGGGTTTGTACGGGGAACCTGCGTAGTGTGCGCAGCCAGGAGTGATTTACGGTTGGGCGTGTGTTCGGAAGTCGTGTCCGGAACCGGCGTGCCGGGGAGCGCTGAAAAGGGGGCCTCCGGATCGGGTTCCCATACGCCGAAGCGCCGTTGTACCAGGTGTTCCCTGCCGGTAAAAGGATACAACAGCAAACCGTCGCCGTGCATAACCGGCAGCAATACCTGCTTTTCGTGGCGCCATTTTTCGGCAAAAGCATGCGTCTCCACCTCTCCGGGCAAGGACCAGTAGAGCGCGACACACCGCGCGGCGATGAATTCGGGCAGTTGCTCCAGGGCCTGCATCACATGGTCCGAGGCGACTTTCAGTCCCGCCCGGTCCGCGGCGGCATACCGTTCGCGGACAATTTGCCGTAACCTCCTTTTGGCCGCTTGCTGTGTTTGGAGCGGCCGGTCGGATATGGAGCCAATGATGGAACCGGACATAAATTCGGGTGTGAAAGTATTATTGGGTTAACGGGGAAATGCGGTGGAACATTGTCCTGCGCATTATATTCCCTCCTCGGGATCGAGGCGGCGCGTCAGGCTTTCGGGCAGTGGGGGCATGCCGCCCTGCTGCGTGCAGACATAAGCCGAAACGTCGACTGCCAGCCGGTGCGCCACACGGATCGACTTGCCGCGCAGCAATGCGGCGCAAAATGCTCCGGTAAACGAATCGCCTGCCCCGACGGTGTCCGCGACTTCCACTTTCGGCGTATCGTAATATGAACTTTCGTCCGGTGTAAAGACGTAACTGCCGTTTGCACCGCAGGTGAGGATCAGCACCTGCAGTGCGTAATCTTTCACGACCGAACGGCAGACGGCCCGCAGGTTCAATTCGTCGTACCCGAACATCTGGGCGAGAAGGGTTACTTCCTCTTCGTTTAGCTTCAGGATGTTGCATTTTTGCAGCGAACTGAGGATCGTCTCGCTGGTATAAAAATTCTGGCGCAGGTTGATGTCGAAAATACGCAGGCTCTCCTCGGAAGTATCGTCGAGGAAACGGTTGATCGTTGTGCGCGAGACTTCGCTGCGCTGTGCGAGCGAGCCGAAACAGACTGCACAGCAGTTGCGGGCCAGCTCCCGGAGCGAATCTGTATAGGGAATATGGTCCCATGCGACCTGTTCGCGGATGTCGTAGCGCGGAACTCCGTCGCTGTTGACCTCGACCTGTACGGTACCCGTCGGGAAGTCTACCTGCGGCAAAAGATACCCCACTTTATTGTCTTCGAGCGTACGGACCACCTCGTCGCCCAGCGGATCGTGCCCTAAAGCGCTCGCTACGGCTGCATCGAATCCGAACTGCGAGACGTGGTACGCGAAGTTCGCCGTACCCCCGCCGAGCCTTTTGTATTCGGGAAAGAGGTCCCAGAGCACCTCGCCGATCCCTGCGATGGAATAATCTTTCATGTCATTTGCTTTTGCACGTTCAGTCTTTATTCAAAGATAGGTAAAATCCCCGGGAAAACGGCCGAAAATCTTGCCGGATGTCCGGATTTGACATCCGGTCGGTTCGGGGATTCATATTATTTTGCATAACGGAGGGATTGACTCCGGCGGTAACGCCTCTGTTTTTTGTCCCAATCTGTGCAGTTTCTCCGGCAAAAGATTGTTATTTCGAAAACAATCGAATAACTTTGTGTGCCCGTTGTGAGCACCTAACGGGCTATCTTCAAGCTGATAACCAACATTATTAATAATCAAACCTTTTTCTCTTATGGGCAATTGTCTGTTCACATCCTCAATCGGAAGAAAACTGATTATGAGTATTTCAGGTCTCTTTCTGGTTCTTTTCCTGTTGTTTCACATGTCGATGAACCTGGCGGCCGTTTTCTCGACCGAGGCTTACAATGCGATCTGTGAATTCCTGGGTGCCAACTGGTACGCACTGGTGGGAACGCTGGTGCTGGCCGCCGGTTTCCTGGTGCACATCATCTATGCATCGATCCTGACGCTGCGTAACCGCGCGGCCCGCGGCGACAAGCGCTATGCGGTGACGGCAATGCCCGCAGGGGTGAGCTGGGCTTCCCGGAACATGTACATCCTGGGAGCTATCGTAGTGCTCGGGCTGATCCTGCACCTGTACAACTTCTGGTACAAGATGCAGTTCGCCGAGATCATCGGCGACCACAACCTCGGCGCTTTCGGCCCGACGGACGGCGCGGCTTACATCGCCGACTTGTTCAGCAATCCGGTTTACTGCATCATCTACCTGGTGTGGTTCGTGGCCATCTGGTTCCACCTTACGCACGGTTTCTGGAGCGCGTTCCAGACGATCGGCTGGGACAACCAGATTTGGCTCGGACGCCTCAAATGCATCGCGAATATTTTTGCTACGGTCGTATTCCTCGGTTTCGCCGTGGTGGTTGTGGCTTTTTACCTGCGCAGCCTGTGCGGCGGTGCCTGCGGTGTATGCTAATCCCTTTTTCTGCTGAAAAATAAAAAATAAGATAAAACAAAAACTATGGCAAAGTTAGATTCTAAGATTCCTGCCGGCCCGTTGGCGGAGAAATGGAGCAAGCACAAAGCTGACATCAAGGTGGTCAGCCCGGCTAACAAAAGAAAACTCGACATCATCGTAATCGGTACCGGTCTCGGCGGCGCATCTGCAGCCGCTTCGCTCGGCGATTTGGGATATAATGTAAAGGTGTTCTGCATCAGTGACTCGCCCCGCCGTGCGCATTCGATTGCCGCACAGGGCGGTATCAATGCTGCGAAAAACTACCAGAACGACAACGACTCGGTGTTCCGCCTCTTCTACGATACGATCAAGGGCGGCGACTACCGTGCCCGTGAGGCAAACGTGTATCGTCTGGCCGAAGTCTCGAACTCGATCATCGACCAGTGCGTAGCACAGGGCGTGCCTTTCGCCCGTGACTACGGCGGACTGCTCGATAACCGCTCGTTCGGCGGCGCGCAGGTATCCCGTACGTTTTACGCCCGCGGCCAGACCGGCCAGCAGTTGTTGCTCGGCGCTTATGCAGCCCTGAACCGCGGTATTGCCCGTGGCAACGTGAAGAGTTATCCGCGTCACGAAATGCTGGACCTCGTGATGATCGACGGCAAGGCGCGCGGTATCATCGCCCGCAACCTGATTACCGGTGAGATCGAGCGCTTCGGTGCACACGCCGTGGTGATTGCATCGGGCGGTTACGGCAACGTTTTCTTCCTGTCGACCAACGCGATGAATTCGAACGGTTCGGCCGCATGGCAGTGCTACAAGAAAGGCGCCGACTTTGCGAATCCCTGCTTCACGCAGATACACCCGACCTGTATCCCGGTGCACGGTACGCAGCAGTCGAAACTGACGCTGATGTCCGAGTCGCTGCGTAACGACGGCCGGATTTGGGTGCCGAAAAAGAAAGAGGATGTCGAGGCGATCCGTGCGAAAAAGAAGAAAGCTTCGGATATCCCCGAGGAGGATCGCGACTACTACCTGGAGCGCCGTTATCCGGCTTTTGGTAACCTCGTGCCGCGCGATGTGGCTTCGCGTGCCGCCAAAGAACGCTGCGATGCAGGCTTTGGCGTGAACGAGACCGGACTGGCCGTGTTCCTGGATTTCAAGACGGCGATCGCCCGCCTGGGCAAGGACGTCATCAAAGCCCGTTACGGCAACCTTTTCCAGATGTATGAGAAGATTACGGACGTGAATCCTTATGACGAACCGATGATGATCTATCCAGCCGTTCACTACACGATGGGAGGTATCTGGGTCGATTACAACCTGATGACGACGATCCCCGGCCTGTACGCGATCGGCGAGGCCAACTTCTCCGATCACGGTGCGAACCGCCTCGGTGCTTCGGCGCTGATGCAGGGCTTGGCCGACGGTTACTTCGTGCTTCCTTACACGATCGGCGATTACCTGTCTCACGAGATTCAGACTCCGAAGATCGACACGAACCGTCCCGAATTCGCGGAGGCGGAAAAAGGTGTTAAGGAGAAGATCGCCAAACTACTCTCGATCAACGGGAAAGAGTCTGTGGATGATATCCACAAGAAACTGGGCCACATCATGTGGGAGAACGTCGGTATGGCACGTACCAAGGAGAGCCTTGAGAAAGCCATTGCCGAAATTCAGGCGCTTCGTAAGGATTTCTGGAAAAATGTACGCGTGGTCGGAACTGACAAGGATTTCAACCAGGAGCTCGAAAAGGCGCTCCGTTTGGCCGATTTCCTCGAACTGGGCGAGCTGATGGCCCGGGACGGTCTGAACCGCAACGAATCTTGCGGAGGGCACTTCCGCACTGAGTACCAGACTCCGGAAGGAGAGGCGCTGCGGGATGATGAGCATTTCACGTATGTGGCTGTCTGGGAGTACAACGGACCCGATAAGGAACCGACTTTGATCAAGGAACCGCTGGTATTCGAAGTGGTGCATTTGGCACAGCGTAACTACAAAGACTAGTGACCGGTAAGGTGTAGGATTTTTAAAATTTGAAAAGATGAACTTGAAATTAAAGATATGGCGTCAGAAGAACGCCCAGGCCAAAGGGGAATTTGTGGAGTACGCGGTGGAGAATATTTCGCCCGACACGTCGTTCCTCGAAATGCTGGATATTCTGAACAATGATCTGATCCACAAAGGCGAAGAGCCGATCGTGTTCGACCACGACTGCCGTGAAGGCATTTGCGGTATGTGCTCGCTGCACATCAACGGCCATGCGCACGGACCCGACGAGGATGTTACCACGTGCCAGCTGCACATGCGTAAGTTCCACGACGGTGAAACTATCGTGATCGAACCGTGGCGTTCGAGCGCCTTCCCGGTGATCAAGGACCTGGCCGTGGATCGCAGTGCATTCGATAAGATTCTGCAGGCCGGCGGTTTCGTTTCGATCAACACGGGCGGTGTACCGGATGCCAATGCGATTCCTATTCCGAAGAAGGATGCCGACGAGAGTATGGATGCGGCTGCCTGCATCGGTTGCGGAGCGTGCGTAGCGACCTGCAAGAACGGTTCGGCTATGTTGTTCGTCGCTGCCCGCGTATCGTCGCTGGCCAAGTTGCCGCAGGGTCGTGTTGAGGGTGCCCGCCGTGCCAAGGCGATGGTAGCCAAGATGGACGAACTCGGTTTTGGCGCTTGTACGAATACCGGTGCCTGTGAAGCCGAATGCCCCAAAGGTATTTCGATCGCACACATCGCCCGCCTGAACCGCGAATTCCTGTCTGCGAAACTGAAAGACTAATCCGTTGCCAGGGTGCCCGCCTGAACTTGTTGTCTGGCGGAGCCCGGTTAAACGATAAAGTTGATTGTTGCCGGGGCTTTGAATTTTCAAAGCCCCGGTTTTTGTATCTTGTCGCCGGATGTAGCCATTGTGTAAATTTCCCGGCAATCCGGTCGTGAGTGATCGGGAAAGCTGTTAAAACGTGTGAAAATACTGTGTAGGGTACCGTTCATCGGAGTGTGTTACACAAAATTAAAAGGAGCTGATTATGGAATCCATTCATTTTCGGAATGGAACAAAAAAGGATATCGGTGTATTGGCTGAACTGTTTCGGGAGACGGTTTGTCGTATCAACAGCCGGGACTATTCACCGGAACAGATTGCAGCCTGGACGGGAGGCGCAACGCCGAAGCGGTGGGACGGGCTCTTCTCCGGAGCGCTCCGGTTTATTCTTGCCGAACGGGATACGGATGGAGCGATACTCGGTTTTACAGCAGTCGATCGGGGGTATCTACATTCGCTGTTCGTGCATGCGGAATACCAAAGCCGGGGCATCGGATCGGGATTGTTGGAGCAGGCGGAAGCATATGCGCATATGCAGGGTGCCGTTCGGATCACTTCCGAAGTGAGTTTGACGGCCCGGCCCTTTTTTGAGCGAAAAGGTTATCGGGTGGATCGGGAACAGCAAATCGATCGAGGCGGCGTTTTGTTGACTAACTTTTTGATGTACAAAACGCTGAGCTGAATTGTCCGGTTGTTTCCATTTTTACCGTGTTATTTTTATGTTAAAAAATGGAGGCAAAAGATTCAACCTGGCCCGGAATCGCTATATTTGCCAAAGAACGATATACGAATAGTGATGAATTACAACAGCCGTATGATGATGTCCATGTGTATGCCTTCCAGCTTATGCCGGACACTTCCGCTGTTGCCTTGATCGAACCTTTACGTATTGAGTAGACACCATAGAAGTCCGGCTGTTAAGCCGGGCTTTTTTTGTTTTAGCCGGGTTTACTGCAAGAGGGGTTCCGGCGGAGAAGTGCCCGGACAGGATACCGGCCCGACATGGAGATGACCCGATAACATCGAACCGAATCCGTTAAATCTTATAAAAACATTTAATCGATAAAACCATGAGCAAGAAAAATTACCGCTTTGACACGTTGCAGGTCCACGCCGGACAGGTACCCGATTCTGTTACCGGTTCCCGTGCCGTACCCATTTACCAGACTACATCCTATGTGTTCGACGATGCGCAGGATGGTGCCGACCGCTTTGCGCTGCGCAAGTTCGGCAATATCTATACCCGCCTGACCAATCCGACCACCGCCGTTTTCGAAGAGCGGGTCGCCGCCCTCGAAGGCGGAACGGCTGCTGTAGCGGCCGCATCTGGACTGGCTGCGCAATTTCTGGCCATCGGTAACCTGGCGGAAACGGGCGATAACATTGTCAGTACCTCCTATATCTACGGTGGAACCCATAACCAGTTCAAAGTTGCCTTTCGTCGTCTGGGCATCGAGGTCCGTTTTGCAAATGGCGACGATCCGGCTTCGGTCGCTTCACTGATCGACGACAAGACCAAAGCGATTTACCTGGAGACGATCGGCAATCCGGAATTTAACGTTCCCGATTTCGAGCCGATCGTGGAGGTGGCCCGCAGGCACGGCATTGCCGTCGTGACCGACAACACGTTCGGCGCCGGCGGATATCTGTGCCGGCCGCTGGAGTGGGGAGTGAATGTGGTGACCCACTCTGCGACGAAGTGGATCGGCGGCCATGGGACGAGTCTTGGTGGAGTCGTCGTCGACGGGGGTAATTTCGATTGGGGCAACGGACGTTATCCTGCGCTGAGTGAACCGTCGGATAGTTATCACGGCCTGAATATCTGGGAAACATTCGGTGCGGGCAGTCCGTTCGGTAATATTGCGTTTGCAATCCGTACGCGCGGTGAAGGGTTGCGCGATTTTGGGCCCACGCTTAGTCCGTTCAACGCATTCCAGTTGCTGCAGGGGCTCGAAACGCTGTCGCTACGGGTACAGAGATGTGTGGACAACGCATTGGAGCTCGCCCGTTGGTTACAGAAGCATCCTAAAATCGAAAGTGTGAATTATCCGGGGCTGGAAGAAAATCCGCACCATGTTTTGGCGAAGAAATACCTGCGCCACGGCTTCGGCGGTGTTTTGTCGTTCCGGGTGAAAGGCGATGCCGGGCAGGCTGCCGAAGTGATCGGCCGGTTGGAGCTGATCAGCCACCTGGCCAATGTCGGCGATGCGAAAACGCTGATTATCCATCCGGCTTCGACAACCCATTCGCAGTTGCCGGCCGACGAACTTGTCCGGGCGGGCGTCTATCCGAACCAATTGCGGTTGTCGCTCGGTATCGAAGATATTGAGGACCTGAAAATCGATCTGGACGATGCCTTGACGGGTGTGTGAAGTTAAAGGCGCCGCAAAAGAAGGCATTCCCGATGTGCGGAAACAGGCCGGAAGACATATCACAGGGCTCTTTGTTTGCGGGATTGTTCGTTTCTCGTTAAATTGCCGTGCTGTCGCCGGTGAAAAGCGGCTTTGAGGAATGAGGGCATTAATTATTGCCGATAACCAGGATATTACCCGGGCCGGATTGCGGGCATTGTTTGCTCGTAACCCGGCTGTGGGTGCTGTTTGCGAAGCCCGGAGTAAGAGTGATTTGATCCGGAATTTGCGACTGGCTCCCGATGCAGTCGTCATTCTGGATTACGCGTGGTTCGATTTCAACCGGGTCGAAGAACTTTGCATTTTACGCGATCGGTATCCGTGCAGCGGTTGGATGCTCTTCTCGGAGACCCTGGTCGGTTCACTGTTGCATTGTAGTTTGCGTGGGGAGAGGCCTTTCGGCGTGGTACTCAAAAGATGCGATTCGGATGAGATAGAGGCCGCGTTTGAAGCCGTAATGCAGGGCAGGGGGTACGTCTGTGAGTCGATCCGTGATACGCCGGCGTACCCCGAACAGTCCGGTACGGGTGGGATGTCTGCGGACACCGTATCGTCCGGGATGCAGCATCCGGTTGTTTCGATGCCTTCCGTACATTCGCTGACCCCGACCGAACAGGCTGTTTTGCGTGAACTCGCATTGGGGCGCACGACGCGTGAAATTGCTGCTGACCGTTATGTTTCGTTCCACACCGTTATCACGCACCGAAAGAATATCTTTCGCAAACTCGGCGTAAATAACGTGCATGAGGCGACGAAGTATGCCATGCGGGCGGGAATCATCGACGTCGCGGAATATTGTATCTGAACCGAATGTTTTTTGTTAGATGCTTATTTTCCAGTAAATTTTTTTTTGCGTGATCAAGTAAATTTACCCGGGAGAGCACTCTTCTGCGACAGGGAAGTGGATTGTAGTTCAAGCACGTACCAGGATGCTGTACGGGGCGAATAAATAGGGATTTATCATTTGCAGGGTTGAGGTGAAAAACGGTTTTGAGGTTAAATACCTGTTTTATTGAAGAGCAGGACCGCATGAGCGGTCATATCTCGTAGCAGAGGTTGCCTCATCCCCTGATGCTCTTACAGCAGTTGTACTCGCTTTCCGTTCTTCCGTTATAGTTATAAAGGATATTCGTCGAATGCGTACAATACCGTGGACAGGTAACGTTCGCCGGTATCGGGCAGCAATACGACGATCTCTTTGCCTTTATTTTTTGGATCGGCCGCCAGTTGTGTAGCCGCATAGGTCGCGGCGCCGGCCGAGATACCGACCAGCAGGCCTTCGGTACGGGCAAGTTCGCGGGAAGTGCGGATGGCGTCGTCATTCGACACCGTGATGATCTGGTCTACCGCCGCCGCATTGTATGTTTTCGGAATGAATCCTGCGCCGATACCCTGGATTTTGTGCGGACCCGGTTTACCCCCCGAAAGGACGGGCGAATCGGCCGGTTCGACGGCAACGATCCTGATTTTCGGGTTTAACTCTTTGAGCCGTGCACCGACCCCGCTGACGGTACCGCCGGTACCGACGCCGGCTATGAAAATATCGACTTTCCCGTCGGTGTCGCGCCATATCTCTTCGGCGGTCGTGCGTTTGTGTACGGCCGGATTGGCCGGATTTTCGAATTGTTGCAGGATGATCGCTCCCGGATGCTCGTCGCGTAGCGTTTCTGCCTTTGCGATAGCCCCTTTCATCCCTTCCGCACCCGGCGTCAGCACGATATTCGCTCCGAGCGCTTTCAGTAAATTGCGCCGTTCGATACTCATCGTGTCAGGCATTGTTAACGTCAGTTTATAACCTTTGGCCGCTGCGACGAGCGCAAGGCCCACTCCGGTGTTGCCGCTGGTCGGCTCGATGATCTCGCTGCCCGGTTTGAGCAACCCTCTGTTTTCAGCGTCTTCGATCATTGCCAATGCGATGCGGTCTTTGACGCTGCCGCCCGGATTGAAATATTCCAGCTTGCCGATGATGGCAGCGTTCGGCGCGTATTTCTTATTGAAGTTCGAAAGTTCTAGCAGGGGGGTATTGCCGATCAGGTCGGTCAGTTTTTTTGCGATTTTTGACATGGCTTCGATGTTTAGTTGGCTTTTCTCTTGTGGTACAAAGATAATGCCTTGCAGTGCGGTGAGGCAATCCCACGAATATGGTATTTTTACCCGATACGGCCTGGATATGTTATTCCACGTCCAGTTCGAGCTCCTTGCGCAGTTTGGTCAGCAATGGATTTTTGTCCGTGAGGTAGCGTAACCGGTCCTCCACCTTGATCGGTTTAAGGCCTTTGGGGTTGGCTTTGATCGTGACGTTGAACTCGATGGGGACCCGCAGTCCGCTTAGTTCGCCGAGCCGGTATTTCATTTCGGCGAGGCTGTGCATCAGTTCGTCGTAGGAAGATTCGTTCGGAACAGTCAGGTTGATGCAATTGCCGCTGACCCGGGCATCCTGGAATAATACCCCCATGCGCGGCCGTTCCTGCATCAGCTCTTGCGAGAATCGTGCGCATCCGGCAATCAGAGCCGTTTCGGTATCTTCGTCGATCTCTATCGGTTCTTCGTCGCCCTCCTCTTCTTCCATGTTTTCGGAAACGGCCACGGGAGCCTGCAGGATCGAGCTGATCGAGCGCCCCGATAGCGATATGCCTCCCGGAAGTCCCGTTGCGGTATTGGCTTTTGTGGAAGCTGCGGACGATACGGGAGTTGCCGGAATCGCAGGCTGCGCTGCCGCCCGGGGAGTTGCACCGGATGTCGGAGTTGCCGCCGTTGTTGTTGGCGGCGACGGCATAGGAGTTGTTGTCGGCGGTGCAGGAACTGTGGCGGGTGTAACGGGTTGCGAAGTTGTAATTTGGGTCGTGCCCCGGGATGTTTCGGGTACGGCAGTCCGTTCCACCGGTTGCATTCCGGGGGTATCCCTCCGTTCCAATACGGGCAACGAAGGAGTTAAGGCGTCACTGTTTTTTTTTTGACCGAGCCCGCAAAGTTTCATCAGGCCCAGTTCGACGTGCAGACGTTGGTTTGTCGCGGTTCGCAATCCCGAGTCTATCGCCGTCAGGAGATTGATCCCTTCGAACAGTAACGGGACACTGCATTCGGCCGCCTGTGTTTTGTAGCGTTCCGCTACACTGCCGGTCACCTCCAGCAGCGGCAGCGTCTGCGGGTTTTTGCACATCAGCAGGTCGCGGAAGTGGTTGTTCAGTCCCGCTACGAAGGTCTGGCCCGAGAAGCCTTTGCGCAGTACGTCGTCGAACAGCAGCAGCGCTTCTGTGTAGTTACCCGCGAGAATCTGTTGCGTGATGGTGAAATAAGTGTCGTAATCGAGTACGTTCAGTGTGCCGGCGACCTCTTTGATCGTGAGGTTCGATCCGCAGAACGAAACCACCTTGTCGAACATCGACAGCGCGTCGCGCATCCCTCCGTCGGCCTTTTGGGCGATGATGTGCAGCGATTCGTCGTCGTAGGTAACGCCCTCCTGCGAAGCGATGTATTTGAGATACTCCACCCCGTCCTCGACCCGGATGCGGTTGAAATCGTAAATCTGGCATCGCGAGAGGATCGTCGGGATAATCTTGTGCTTTTCGGTCGTCGCAAGGATGAATACCGCGTGTGCGGGCGGTTCTTCGAGCGTTTTGAGGAATGCGTTGAACGCCTGCAGGGAGAGCATGTGCACCTCGTCGATGATGTAGACGCTGTAGCGGCCTACCTGCGGCGGGATGCGCACCTGATCGATCAGGTTGCGGATGTCGTCCACCGAGTTGTTCGACGCGGCGTCGAGCTCGTGGATGTTGAACGAGCGGTTTTCGTTGAAGGCTTTGCACGATTCGCATTCGTTGCACGCTTCGGCATCTGCGGTCGGGTTGAGGCAGTTGATCGCTTTGGCGAAGATACGCGCGCAGGTGGTCTTGCCCACGCCGCGCGGTCCGCAGAAGAGGTAGGCGTGTGCCAGCTGACCGCGGCTGATCGCGTTTTTTAGCGTCGAGGTGATATGCGACTGGCCCACCACCGAAGCAAAAGTGGCGGGACGGTATTTGCGTGCGGATACGATGAAGTTGTCCATAGGATCAAAAGGCGTTGCCGGCGTTACGGTGTCGCCAGGACTCCCGGAGTAATGAACGGATTCCGGCCCGGCGTCGAACAAAGATAGTAAAAAATGGCGGTTTACCGCCCCGTGGAATCCTCTTTTACGAGGTAGTCGCTCTTCTCGACGTGCTGGTAATATTGTTGCAGGCGCGCTTTCAGATCGCGTTCAACCTGTTCCAGATAGGATGTGCGTTCGGACGCGATATCGTGTCGTTGCAGCGTGTCGGTGCGGGCATAGGCCGACACGGTTTTGTGTCCGTCGAAGAAAAGCACGAGCGAATCGGTAATCGCCTGGTAATTCTCTCCTGTCATGTTTACGGCCATTGCTGCACGGTCGTTTTCGCGCAGCACGTCGCGCCCGAAAGCGAAGTACGGCTTTGCATAGCCGGTCAGGCCCAATAGCGTCGGCATCAGGTCTATCTGCTGCGTGATGCGCGCATCGGAACCTTTGATCGCGCCGTCGGGCGTGTACAGCAAGCAGATGATGTGACTGTTGCCGGTGGGCGTGAGCGTTTTCGGCGCGAAGGTTTCCGACGAGACATGGTCGGCGACGAAGACGAAAATCGTGTGGTCGTACCAGGACTCTTGCGAGGCGGTCTCCATGAAACGGCGGATCGCGAGGTCGGTATAGGCTACCCCTTTATGCACTTTGGTTTTGCCGGCCGGCAGCGTGTTCCGGTATTGTTCGGGTACGACAAACGGGTGGTGTGAAGTGAGGGTGAAAACCGAGGCGAAGAAGGGTTGAGGCATCGTATTCAGTTGCCTGGCCATGTACTGCAGAAACGGTTCGTCCCAAATACCCCAGTAGCCGTCGAAATCGCCGGTACCCTGCGCCTGTTCATAGTCTTCGCGGCTGTAATAGTGCTGGATGCCGGCTTGAGAGGCGTAAGCGCCGAACCCCATCGATCCGCGCGCCGAGCCGTTGAAGAACGAGGTCCCGTAGCCCTCGTCGTGCAGGATTTTCGGCAGTGCGTCCATCGGGGCCACCGCCTGTGGCAGCAGTACGAAAGGCGTTTCGTACGACGGGATCGACGAAAGGATCGACGGCAGTGCTTCGATCGACTTGTGACCGTTGGCGAAGGCATTGGTGAAGTAGTATCCTTCGCGCATCAGCGAGTCGAGAAACGGGGTAAAACCTTTTCCGTCCGGGTAAAGGTCCGGGTTGAGCAGTGCCGAATGTTCACCGCTGAAACTTTCGAGTACGAAGAGAACGATATTGCGCTTGCCCAGCGAGGGAGCCCCGCCGTCGGGATGGTGGTAAGGGGCGTACAGCGAGTCGAGCGTAGCCTGGTCGAAAAATTTCTCATAAACGATCGCCTTGTTGCCGAGCGTCCGGATCAGGCAGAACGGGTTGCTCAGGATCAGGTTCGCTTTCAGGTTGGAGGCCGTATAGAGGGTCGCGTTACTGAGGGTGATCGGCCGTGTCTGGCGGCTGAACCCGCCGCGGATGCCGCCCATGACCAGTCCGATCGCAACGGCCAGTACGGCGAGGTTAATGCCGAAATAGGCCCATCGGTTTTCAATCCGCGTGGGCATCGCTTTGATACGGCGGTAAACCCACACCATCGCGGCAATCAGCAATGCGCACCACAGGACGATATACCAGTTCTCGGCCAGACCTTTGAGAACGACCGTTCCGGTGTTGTCGTTATTATGCAGGTAGGAGAGTTCGTCCGAGGTGAACCGTTTGCGGGCGTAATGGAAATAGATGCCGTCGGCGGAGTTGACGATCAGCGCGAGCGCGTTGGTAACGGTGTAGAGCCAGCACAGTATTCGCTGGTACCGTCTTGTTTCGCGGAACCGGAACGGCAGCAGCGACAGCAGGATGAACAGCGCGTTGACGTACAGGATCGAAGCCGTATCGAACATGCCCGCACCGCGCAACAGTCCCGGTATTTCATTCCACTCCAACGGGCCGACCAATCCGGCGTTCTGCAGGTAGAAAACGATCCGGCAAAGAAACCACAGGATGTAAAGCAGCGCCAATCGCAACAGGAGCGTAGTCGCGTCGTTTTTCAAGAATCTTTGTAAAAGGTTTTTAGTGCTGTTTTTCATCGGATGGGAAATCTCAAAACGGCTATTTCGAAGAAACGGTACCCCGAACGGATGGCTTGCACCAGATTAAAGTAGTCAATGAGGAGAACTTATGTCTGTTTCTTTGATTTGATGCGGATCTCGGGTTTATGGTAGACGGTCGAGTGCGGGGGAACCGATTCGGTGAGCCAGACGTTGCCGCCGATCACCGTGTCGTGGCCGATTACCGTGTTGCCGCCGAGGATCGTGCTCCCGGCATAAATGATGACATTGTCCTCGATGGTCGGATGGCGCTGTTGTCCGCGCAGCTCTTTGTCCACGTAGGTCGCTCCGAGGGTAACGCCTTGATAGAGGCATACGTTCTTGCCGATTACCGTCGTTTCGCCGATCACGATGCCGGTGCCGTGGTCGATGTAGAAATGGGGGCCGATCTGCGCGCCGGGGTTGATGTCGATTCCGGTCTGGCTGTGCGCGTACTCGGTCATCACCCTGGGCAGTACCGGGATCTGCAGGCGGTAGGCGATGTGGGCGATGCGGTAAACCATGATGGCGTAGAATCCCGGGTAGCACAGGATAACTTCTTCGATGCAGTAAGAGGCGGGATCGCAGGTGCTGTACATTTCCGCATCCCGCACCAATCCGGTGTAAACCAACGGTATCTCGCCGAAAAACTTTTGAGTCAGTTCTTTGCAGTCGACTTGCTTGCAAGAGCAAAGAGGACAAATGATTTTTAGAAAATCCTGTTGGAGTTTTTCCCAGCGGGCGGCGATCTGCACTTCGGAGATGTGCTTGTCGTCGCGCACGGGGAACATCACATTGGTCAGTTCGTCGACAAAACGGCGTACCGCTACCTGCGAAGGAACCTCGTGGCAGAAAGTTTCGGTCATTTTGTAGAGGCGTGCGGGAAAATTTTTGATAGCGTCGGCCATATGCGGTATGCTAATTCTGTTCCGGTTTATTTCAGCGAGGCGACGTAGCGCTCGATATCGTTTTGCAATTTGTGGTAAAGGAAGCAGTCCTTGTAATGCTCGTTGTCGAGCAGTACCTCGCGTACGTTCCGCAGAGCGTTGTTGTAGTTGCTGATCTCGTTTTTCAGCGCAACGCCCTGTTTCGTGCCCATATTGATGCGCTGTGTGGTGATGTCGCGCAATTTGTCGCAAACGGCGTGCAGCAGCGTGATGATAACGTTGTCCAACAGCGTGTGTCCCTGCATGAAGTAGTAGACGTTGTACGGCGTGACGCCGTATTCGGCGATTTGTTCGCCGAAGTGGCGCACTTCGTGTGTCCAGTCCCGGTTGTGTACTTCCAGTGCGTGCAGCCGTTTGTCGGCCTGCCGCTGGAGCCATTCCAGCGTGGGTTGCCCGTTGTCGCGCAAGTCGAGGTAGTTGAGCCTCACGCTGGTACGGAAGTCGATCAGCGAGAAAGCCCGTTCACTCTTGCGCCGTGCCGAGTAGGCGTACCACAAAAACAGCGGGTAGATGATGCGCGAATACTCCCTGAGGAAAGCTTCGAAGTCGAAAATCAGCGTATCGTTTTTGGTCGCTTTCGCACAGATACGGTGTAACGAAGGAGGATGGCACAGGTAATTTTCCGTTGCGTAGGCGTAGGTGTGGAACAGGTAGGGCGATTCGTTCACCAACCGCGACTGCTCGGTGTGGCCGTCGAACAGGTAGTCGAAATCGCTGTCCACGCACAGCAGCAGGTCGGGGCTGCTTTCGGGAATCATATCCAGCAATACGCGCTTGCCTTTGGCTAGGTCCTGCCGCGGAGGAACGCTGATTTCGAATTTGAGCCGGTCGGTTTCGTAGTCGTCGAAAATGCCGCGCCAGAAAGCCACGTCGTCGTATCCTTCGACAAATACCTTCACCAGCCGGTAATCTCCGTTCGCATAACGCGAAACGATGGGAAGCGTGGCGGGTTGCGGTTCTTCGCGGTAGTAGCGTTTCTGTTTTTTCATCGGTCGGTTTATTCGGACAGTTCTACGCACACCACCTCGATTCCTACGCGCTCCAGCAATTCGATGCCGTCCGAACTGTGGTACGAGTCGGCATAGACTACCCGGCGGATGCCGCTCTGGATGATCAGTTTCGCACATTCGATACAAGGCGATGAGGTGACGTAGAGCGTTGCGCCCTCGCTGCTGTTGTTCGATTTGGCTACCTTCGTGATTGCGTTCGCCTCGGCGTGCAGGACATAAGGTTTCGTTTTTCCCGCTTCGTCCTCGCAAATGTTCTCGAAGCCTGACGGAGTGCCGTTATAGCCGTCCGAAATGATCATCTTGTCCCGGACGATCAGCGCGCCGACCTGACGCCGTACGCAGTATGAATTTTCGGCCCAGATACGGGCCATTTTCATGTAACGGATATCGAGCTGGCGCTGTTTCTCTTCCTTGTATCCCATAAATATCGTGTTGAAAAGAGCATCGAGGGACTCTCTGTGAAAATCCCGTTTACAAATATATGGATTTTCATCCGTTATCCAATGCCTTCGTGCATTTGCGGCAGGTATAGCTGTTTATCAGCGGGTTAATTGTTGTGCAGTTGTTGGATGTTCCAATATTATTTTAGTATATTTAACTGCTTTACGGGCGTTTCGCCTCCCCCGGAAATTTTGTCTAACCAAAATTCAAGACCTATGGAAAGCAAGTTTTTTACTTTCGTCCGACCCTATCTCGATTATATCGATTCGGGCCGTTTTTTCCGCCAGCCGTTCTGTTGGTTGTATAGTGTATTGGCTGTTCTGAACCTGTTGTTTCCGCTGATCGTTCTGGCGCAGTCCTGCCGTTTGGGGGTGTTCCATGCCGGCGGGAAGGTGGTTATTGCTTTTATCATTGCTTTTCTTGTGTTGGCTTTGGGTGGCTGGATCAGTTTCCAGATCTGGTGGAACCGCAAAAACCGGATCATGCAATCGTCGAAGCAAGGCGATGATTTTATCGCGATACCCGTCTTTTCGGATTTTATCCAGACGGCCGGCGAGTGGGCCGGAACATGGATCGCCGTTGTGGGCGGTTTGCTGTCGTTGTTGTTGTCTTTGATTTTGGGTGACGATATGTTCCTGATGAACCGTGCGCTCGGCTTCGGTTTCCTCGATTTCAGCTTTATGGGAATCGTCCTTTTCCCGATTTACGGGTTCCTGATCGTGATCGTTGCTCGTGTGGTTGCAGAAGTCTACCGTGCGTTGGCCGCTATTGCCAACAATACGAAAAAGTCATAGTCTGTCGAGCGTCGGAGTAGGATGTGCGGCAGTAAAATATTTTCGCACTACGGTATGACAGTGCAAAACGCAGGCGAAGTCCGAAACTTCGCCTGCGTTCATAATATGCCGTAAATCCGGATTGCGGACAGGTCCCGATGGTAACGGCTAGTCGATGTAAATCTCCAGTAGTTTCCCCTCTCCTTCGAGGGTGACCTGCTCGATGCAGGCCGGGATGAGGATGGTTTCGCCTTTGACGGCGGTTTCGCTGCCGCCGTTCCATTTCAACGTGAGGTTTCCTTCGAGGATCATGTAGATCACGAACGAATCCAGCGCTTCGTAAGAACGTACGAGCTGGCCTTTGACCTCAATCACATTGGTAGTGAAATAAGGGCATTCGACCAGGTTGACCGACCGGTTCATTTCGGGCTTGTGCGTGACGTCGTAGTGTTGGTCGGGAGCGAAGTTGATCGCATCGGCAGCCAGGTCGGTATGCAGTTCGCGACCTTTGCCGTTCTTGTCCACCCGGTTCCAGTCGAATACGCGGTAGGTGATGTCCGAAGTCTGCTGGATTTCGGCGATCAGGATACCTTTGCCGATTGCATGGATCGCACCCGCCGGAATAAAATAGGCGTTATCGGGTTTGACCGGCACGCGTGCGAGGATGTCGGCCAGTGTGCCGTTGGCTACGTGGCGCAGGTACTCCTCTTTGGTGACCGGGCGGTTGAACCCGAGGCACAATTCGGCGTCTTTTTCGCTGTCGATTACGTACCACATTTCGGTTTTGCCGTACGAGTTATGGCGTTCCAGTGCAAGTTTGTCGTTCGGATGCACCTGGATCGAAAGCGCGTCCTGTGCGTCGATCAGCTTGATCAACAACGGAAACAGCAGGCCGAATTTATTGTAAATCTTGTCGCCTACCAGTTCACCCATGTATACTTCGATCAACTCTTCGAGGCTGTTTCCGGCTAGTTTGCCGTTGGCGACGACCGAAACGTTCCCCGGCACGGCGGAAAGTTCCCAGCTTTCGCCGATGAGTTTGCCTTCGGGCAGCTTTTTGTCCATTTTGCGGCGGAGCTGGTCGCCACCCCAGATTCGTTCTTCGAACAGGGGGTTGAATTTCAGGGGGTAGAGCATATTCTAACGTTTTTGATTGTGCGATTTTGTAGTTGCAAAAGTACACTTTTATCACGATAATTCATACCTTTGGAGCTCATTGATAACGGGAAAATAACAAATCTAACAGAGCTGGAAAAGATGAAAGAGACAGTATTGGTTACAGGTGGAGCCGGGTATATCGGTTCGCACACGACCGTCGAGTTGATCGGGGCCGGATACGATGTGGTGATCGTCGACAACTTGTCGAACTCCGAATTCGGTGCGGTCGAGGGTGTTCGCAAGATTACCGGCGTAGAGGTTCCCTTCGAACAGGTGGATTGCACCGACAAAGAGGCGATGGCCCGTATCTTCGATAAGTATAAGTTCAATTCGATCATCCATTTCGCGGCGTCGAAGGCGGTGGGTGAATCGGTCGACAAACCGTTGCTTTACTACCGGAATAATCTCCAGTCGCTTATCACCATCCTCGAACTGATGCGTGACAAGGGTGTTCGCAATATCGTTTTCTCGTCCTCCTGCACGGTATACGGCCAGCCCGAGGTGCTGCCGGTTACGGAGCAAACGCCGCGCCAGAGCGCTCAGTCGCCCTATGGCAATACGAAGCAGATTTGCGAGGATATCCTGCGGGATACGGTACATGCCTATCCGACCATTTATGGAATCGCACTGCGTTATTTCAACCCGATCGGCGCCCATCCGTCGGCTTTGATCGGCGAATTGCCCAAGGGGGTACCGATGAACCTGGTGCCCTTCATTACCCAGACGGCTGCGGGGCTTCGCGAGTGCCTGAGCGTTTTCGGCGACGATTACGATACCCCGGACGGCTCGGCGGTCCGCGATTACATCGATGTGACCGATCTGGCCCGTGCGCACGTAGTGGCGGTCGACCGGATGACCGGCGGTAAAGGCAAAGGCAATTACGAATTCTTCAATGTCGGAACAGGCAAGGGCCTGTCGGTACTGGAGCTGATTGCTGAGTTCGAAAAGGCTACCGGTGTCAAAGTGAACCACAAGATTGTCGGACGTCGGGCCGGCGACATCGAGAAAATCTGGGCCGATACCTCCTTTGCAAACCGGGAACTGGGTTGGAAGGCGCAGCGTTCTACGGGTGAGACGCTGCTTTCTGCATGGAATTGGGAAAAACGGCTGCGCGGGATCAAGTAAGTCCGACCCAATTGCTCTGAATACGGATCGGTATGATTTGCCGGTTGGCTTATGGAAATGTCGATAGTACCCGTGTCACGGGCAGTGTATATAAGCAGAACAACGGCCTAAAAGAGCGAAGCCCCGTAGCAATCTTACTCGGTGTAACTTATAGGGGGAAACGGCTGCCCGCAGGGCAGCCGTTTCTTTTTTGTACTACGGTCTCCATCGGGTGTTTGACGTGGGACCGGTTTGCAGCCGTTTATTTACCGGGGACAGAACTCGGTTCGCTGGCTTGGGCTGATTTGAAGATTTCCCCCATCTTTTGGGCGAACTGCATTGCCCATTGTTGGGCGACCCCCATGGCATCGGTAGCGATTTTGGGTTGCGCATCCGCCATTCTCCGGCCAGACGGAGTTTCGTAAAAACGGATGATGTTGTCGAGATCCTCTTCCGTATAGTACTTGGCGTAAATAGGAACCATCAGATCCATCAGCTGGGTAAATGAATTGTCGAATAGGACTTTCATTTGCTGCATCGTATTCTCCGGAAGCTGATTGCCATTTTGTTGCATCTGTTGTTGCATCATTTGCATCATCTGTTCCGGTAATTGCCGTTGCACTGCGTTAGCGCCTGATATCTCCATCATCTGTTTGAGCTTGGCATTGAATTCAGGCGATTGGGCGTGGACTTGAAAACCGGATAGGAGGAATGCCCCGAGTGTAAACAGGAATAATTTTTTCATGATAAAAGTTTTATGTGTATTAGTCAGTGCGGAACGGGGTGCTGTTGTATTCGGTTGTAACGGGCAGGAAAGAGTGATCTCGAGTTGGCCGATTTCCAGTCCGAGACCGCTCGGTAGGTGGGTGTTGTGTGGTAATAGATTGGTTGTAAGCGAGTTGTTTTTTTTGGTCCGTTTGTGCTAAAGAATCAGCCTGGAAAGTTTTTTGGCGATCAGGATACGCTCCTGGTTCAGTGCCGAAATTTGGTGTGTCACCGTACCGAGCTCCTCTTCCGAAAGCTCTTCGTTGCACAGCTTGTGCTGTAGTTCGGCGATGATCGTCTCGATCACCTTCGATTTGTACAGGATGACCACGCGCGGTACGGCCACCGGCAGGCGGTCCTGTTCGCTTTCGACGATAATGTCGTGTTTCTGCCACAGCTTGCTGGCCGTGTAGTTGTCATCGTAAGTGAGCAGGTCGACGATCGCAGTTGCGACCGTCGGGTCGGCATGGTTGATGAAACGGTGCATCTCGATTTGTTCGCCCGCTTCCCATAGCTGTTTGTACTCATCGTAAATGGTACGGTAGGCGGAATTGGCCAGCCGGATGCCGTTGTTTTCGAGGTCGCCGATGATCACGTCCGCCACATTCAGTTGTACGGTCTCTTTCCCTTCTTTGTAATCAAACGACTGGTCGCCGTATTTGACGAGGTATTTGATCAGTTCGCGCTCCAATTCTTCGGTGCTGCTGCCAGGCATGACCTGCTTTTGCAACGTCGGAGCGGTCGGGGGCAATTCCCGTCCGCGCAGGATCTCCTGCCGCCGGACAAACTCTTTCGCTTCGCTGCCGGCCGAACGTTCGACGCGCTTGAGTGCAATTTCACGCAACAACACCTGTTCGTCGATCTCCATCTGTTTCGCACATTCGCGCGTATAGACCGAGCGCGTAATGGCATCGGGAATCACCGAAATGCTCTGCACGATGTCGGAGATCAGTGCCGCTTTCTTCAGCGGGTCGCCCTGCGCTTCGTCGAGCAGCAGGCGTGTTTTGAACGAGATGAAATCCTCTTCGTGGCCCAGGATGAAATCACGAAGCTCCGTGGCGTTGTGCTTGCGTGCGAACGAGTCGGGGTCGTCACCGTCGGGCAGCAATACCACCCGTACGTTCAATCCTTCGCGCAGAATCATGTCGATACCCCGTAACGACGCTTTGATCCCGGCGCTGTCGCCGTCGTAAATCACCGTGACGTTTTTCGTAAACCGGCTGATCAGCCTGATTTGGCCTTCGGTCAGCGAAGTGCCGGATGAGGCGACGACATTCTCGATTCCCGACTGGTGCATCGAGATGACGTCTGTGTAACCTTCGACCAGGATGCAGCAATCCTCCTGCGTAATGGCCCGTTTGGCCTGATAAAGGCCGTAAAGGACGTCGCTTTTGTGGTAGATTTCCGATTCGGGCGAGTTGAGGTATTTCGCTACCTTCTTGTCGGTGCGCATCGTACGGCCGCCGAATGCGATGACACGACCGCTGATGCCGTGGATCGGGAAGATCACGCGTGTGCTGAACCGGTCGTAATAAGTTCCGTCTTCGCGTTTGATGGTCAGTCCGGTGGCGGCGAGGAACTCCTCTTTGTAGCCCTCTTTGAGCGCCTGCCGTGTGAAGGTGTCACCGCCGCCGGGGCAGTAACCGAGTCCGAAGGCAAGGATCGTAGCGTCGGAAAAGCCGCGTTCGCGGAAATAGGCGATGCCGATGTTTTGCCCCTCCGGTGTTTCATGCAGTGTTTTGGCGAAATATTCGGCGGCATAGGACGAGACGACCATCATGCTTTCGCGGTCGTCGTTGCGGCGCTCTTCCTCGGGGGTGAGCTCCCGTTCCGCCACCTCGATGCCGTACTTTTTCGCCACGTATTTGAGCGCTTCGGGGTAGGTCATGTTTTCGTGCTCCATCACGAAGGTGACGGCGTTGCCGCCTTTCCCGCAGCCGAAACATTTGAAAAGGCCTTTCGACGGCGAGACAACAAACGAAGGCGTCTTTTCGTTATGGAACGGACAGCATGCCTGGTAATTGACCCCTTTCTTTTTGAGTTGCACGAAATCGCTGATTACCTCGACGATATTTGCCGAGGCGAAAATGCGGTCTACTGTCTCTTTATCGATCATGGTGCGTCTCTCCGGATCCAAAGATACGTTTTTTTCCGTTACACCCGCCGGGGAATAGCCGGGACCGGAAGCGGGAAAAACAGAGTGCGGTGCGGGAGTGTAAATTACGGGAATAACCGGCGTGGAAATGTCGGTTTGGATTGCAAATTGGAAGGCGGGTGAAGGTGCCGGCTTGTTGTTTGGGTTTTGCGCTTCGGGAAACTTTTACAACAAATGGTCGTACAGGACTTTCAAGCCGATCAGGATCAGGATCGCGCCTCCGAAAATTTCGGCTTTCGAGCCGAGTTTCGAGGAGACGTGTTTACCGATGAGAATCCCTGTGGCCGAAATCGAAAAGGCGGCCGTGCCGATGAGCGCGGCGGCGAGCAAGATATTGCCCAACGGACTTCCGTCATAGAGATGTATTTTCACGAGGCCGAGGCTGAATCCTGTGATCAGTGCGTCGATGCTCAGCGCGATGCCGAACATCAGCGTGTTCCGCAGCGAAAGCAGGTCGCAATCCACCTCGTCGTCCTGGACGGCGGAGAGTCCTTCGCGAATCATCTTGGCGCCGAGGAACGCGAGCAGGAAGAAGGCGATCCAATGGTCGTAATCGGCGATCAGGCGGCTGACGTTCGCGCCAAACAGCCAACCCGCAAGGATCATCAAAAAATGGAACAGTCCGATGACGATCAGAAAACGCACTTTTTCGCGTCGTGTAGTGCGTTCGCTGACGAAGCCGAGCGTCAGCGAGACTGCGAACGTGTCGAGACTGAGACCTATACCGAGCAACAGGATAGCGGCCAGATTCATAAAACGGGTAATTTCCGCAAAGGTACGACTTCCCGCCGAACAAAGCCCTTTTTCGCGCATAGAATTCTCTAAAAATAGCTAATTTTGTACCATGGATTTCAAATTGGTATCGGATTATAAACCTACCGGCGACCAGCCCGAAGCGATCGAACAGCTCGTTTCGTCGTTGCGCGGCCACAGCCGCCACAACACGTTGCTGGGCGTAACCGGTTCGGGTAAAACGTTCACGATGGCGAACGTCATTGCGCAGCTCAACAAACCGACGCTGATCTTGAGCCATAACAAGACCCTTGCAGCACAGCTGTACGGCGAATTCAAGAATTTTTTCCCTGAGAATGCCGTCGAGTATTTCGTCTCCTATTACGACTATTACCAACCGGAAGCCTATTTGCCGACGACCGATACCTACATCGAAAAGGACCTGTCGATCAACGAGGGGATCGAGAAGATGCGCCTGAGCACGACTTCGTCCCTGCTGAGCGGGCGTAACGACATCGTTGTCGTGTCGAGCGTGTCGTGCATTTACGGTATCGGTAATCCCGAAGATTTTCATGCCACCTCGATCACGCTGAAGGTCGGCGATATCATCAGCCGCAACAAACTGCTGTACGGATTGGTCGATGCGCTCTACACGCGCAGCGAAACGGAGTTCAAACAGGGAACGTTCCGTGTGAAGGGCGATACGGTCGATATCTATATCGCTTATGGCGACAAATGTTACCGGGTCGTTTTTTATGATAATGAGATCGAGGCGATTTATGCGGTCGACCCGATGACGGGACAGCGGCTCGAATCGCTGGAACGGATCGTGGTCTATCCGGCCAACCTGTTCGTCACTACGCGCGAACGCATCGAGCGTGCGATCCGCGAAATCCAGCTCGACCTGGGCAAACAGTGCGAATTTTTCGAGTCGGTGGGCCGTCCTGTCGAGGCGCGCCGGCTCAAACAGCGCGTCGAGTACGATCTGGAGATGATCAAGGAGCTGGGGTACTGTCCCGGCATCGAAAACTATTCGCGCTATTTCGACGGGCGTGCGCCCGGCAGCCGTCCGTTTTGCCTGATCGATTACTTCCCGAAGGACTTTTTGCTGATTGTCGACGAGAGCCATGTGACGATACCTCAAATCCGGGGGATGTACGGCGGCGATGCTTCGCGCAAGCACAACCTGGTCGAATACGGTTACCGGTTGCCTGCGGCGGTGGATAACCGCCCGCTGCGTTTCGAGGAGTTCGAATCGCTCGAGAACGAGGTGATTTATGTGAGCGCCACCCCGGCCGATTATGAGTTGATCAAATCGGAGGGTGCAGTGGTCGAGCAGTTTATACGCCCGACGGGTTTGGTCGATCCGTCGGTCGAAATTCGCCCGACTTTCAACCAGATCGACGATTTGGTCGAGGAGATCGATAAGCGCGCCCGTGTAGACGAGCGGATTTTGGTGACGACGCTGACCAAACGGATGGCCGAGGAGCTGTATAAATACTTCGACCATATGGGTATCCGTTGCCGCTACATCCATTCCGATGTCGATACGCTGGAGCGGGTGCAAATTCTCGACGACCTGCGTGCAGGGCTGTTCGACGTGCTGATCGGTGTGAACCTGCTGCGCGAGGGACTCGACCTGCCGGAAGTGTCGCTGGTCGCGATTATGGATGCGGATAAAGAGGGTTTCCTCCGGAGTGCGCGGTCGCTTACGCAGACTTCCGGCCGTGCCGCCCGGAATGTCGGTGGTCGCGTGATCATGTATGCCGATACGATTACCGATTCGATGCGCCTGTCGATCCAGGATACGAACCGTCGTCGCGAAAAACAGTTGTACTACAACGCGACTCATGCCGTGATGCCCAAGCAGGCGATCAAAAGCGGTACGAAAATTATGTCGGGCGAATCGTTAGGAGCCAATTACACTCTCGGTGTACAGGGTCTGGATGCCGCAGCCGACCCGGTGGCCGCCTATATGACCGACCGCGATATCGATGTGGCGATCCGCTTGGCCCGCGAAGCGATGGAAAGTGCGGCGCGCGACCTCGACTTTACCGCTGCGGCCCGTTATCGCGACCAGATGTACGCGCTGCAGGAACGGCAGAAAGTGATGCAGGGCACTGCTTCAGATAAACGGCCCGGCCCGAAAAAATAAGTTTCAAGTAGCTATTCTGAAGACATTTCCGACCCGAACGAATTTTCCGCATGACACCAGCCCAACGCCTTACGAAGATTGTCGACTTCTTTTATATCCGTCCGGTCCGGGCGGTAATACCGCTCCAGACATTCCGTTACGCGATTTGCGGCGGAGTCAACCTGGGGCTGAACTGGGTGCTGTATGCCGTACTCTATAACTTCATACTCGACAAGGAGATCGTTCGTTTGGGTTTTGTCGCCATTTCTCCCTATATCGCGGCGTTCCTGGTCGTCTTTCCGATTACATTCGTAACCGGTTTCTGGCTTCAGAAACATATCGCGTTCAAGTATTCACCGCTGCGGGGGCGTACGCAACTGTTCCGTTACCTGATCAGCGTACTGGGGTCGGTGTTGCTGAATTACCTGCTGCTGAAATTTTTTGTCGAGGCGGTGCACCTGTATCCGACACCGTCTCAGGCGGTTACCTCCCTGCTGATTATCGGGTACAGCTACCTGATGCAGAAATATTTTACTTTCCGCGGCTGCGAAAGCTGATCCGTAGCGCGTTTTGCCTTTTGGCCCGGAGGTGCCGAGGAGCGATTTCCGAAATGAGGTTATATCCGGTACGTCGTGGAATAGAAGGTTGACGGTGCTACCCTCAGGAGCAGACGAACAGCACGGCGATCAGCCAGTAGACCGCTGCCTGGATCCAGGCGAGTATGCGTGGCGGGATCTGTTCGATTGAAAATTTTGCGGCCAGGTAGTCGGCGACCAATGCCACCGTGGTGAAGATTACGACGGCCACCGCAGCGAATGTCAGGCCCAGCAGCAGTGTATCCGTTTTCGGCGTCAGACTCTCCCGGCTGATGAACTGCGGGAAGAAGGCGAGGAAAAACAGGATCACTTTCGGGTTCAGCAGGTTCATCGTGATACCGATCCGGTAAAGCCGGCGAAAAGAATTATTCTCAGGCGTCTGGGGAGCGCCGTCCGGAGCAGGGGCAATGCCGGATGCCGCCGGGTCGGTCGTAATGGTTTTCGTTTGCCCGGCACAAGCTGCTGGAAAGGGTTGCGGCTGTTCGATAGCTATGTTGCCCGGTGAAGGTACTTTCCCCCGGGCCGTTTTTTGGTAGGCGCGTAACGACGCGTAACCCATCCACAGCAGATAGCAAATGCCCGCGTATTTGATCCCTGCGAACAGAGCCGGGGACGAAGCGATAATCAGCGAGAGTCCGAGCGCTGCCGCCGCGGTGTGGAAAAAGAGCCCGGAGCAGAGGCCGAGTGCCACTGAAATACCGGCACGTTTCCCATGCAAAATGCTTTGTGTCAGCACAAACAAAATATCCGGTCCCGGGATCAGCGTCAGCAGCGACGAGGCGATAATAAATTCGACGAGCTTCATTCGGTTAGGATTTGGGCGATTCGGGACGGACGTTTCCTTTTTATTGGTTTCAACGGTTCTGTGCGATCGCAGTCCGGTCTCCGTTGCGGTTATTTGACCCGGAGCCGCTGTTTGAGCCGCAGGATCGTGGTTGGCTTGATGTGGTTCAATTGGCAGATTTTCGACACCGAAGTGGAATAAGTACGTGCCAGCTTCGAGAGCGTATCGCCGCTTTTGATCGTATGGTAAACCGCTTTTGAACCGTTGTTAGACGAAGAGCCTGAAGTCGCAGCGGAGCGCTGGGTATCGGACACGTCGCCGGTCGAGCCTCCGTTCGCCACGAGGGCCGATTCGTCATCCGCCACCGTCTCTTCCGAAAGAGCATCGGAGGTGCTCAACGGCCGGGTCGCCGCTTTGACGTTGCCGCCCCGGTTGTAGAGGTAGAGCGTGTTCGTGTGCAGGCGTTGGTTTTCGGTGTCGAGCAGCAGGCTCGGGTTCAGGGCCTGGTTCGCCACGCGGAACTCGAAATGCAGGTGCTCGGTGGTAGCCCGCCCGGTGCGGCCCGCCAGTGCGATCGGATCGCCCGCTTTCACCACATCGTTGACCGTGACGAGGTTGCGCGAGTTGTGCGCATAGGCGGTTTCCATGCCGTTATAGTGGCGAATCACAATGATATTGCCATACCCGCTGTACGGTTTGGACATTCGTACCACACCGGAGAAAGCGGCACGGATCGTATCGTTCGGAACGGCTTTGATGTCCACCCCGGTGTGCATCGACCGGCCCCGGTAGCCGAATCCGGAAATCTGTTTACCCGGATAGGGATAGCAGAAATCGCTTTCGAGTTCTGCGAGCGGAATTTCCAGTTCGCCGGAAGGTGGGAACGGATTGTTCAGGCTCATCGGGATGCGGACGTTAGCGCTCTCCGTTTCGCCGAAAGTCATCCGGGGCAGCGGGTAGCGATAAGGCAACTTCTTGGGCGTTTCGGTCTCGGGTAGCGAATCGCTAACCGGCTGCTGTTGTTTTCCGGAGGCCTTGGCCTCTTTGTCCGACGTGTCTTCTCCTGCGGGCTTGGAATAGTTCTTGCTGGCCGAAGAAACGTTCGGATTGTACCGGCTGACCTCTTTGTCCTTGTACAGGGATTTTGTGACGGAACAGCTTGATAGCAAAAGTATTGTTAAGGTATAGGATAATGTTCTCAACGGCAGCATCGTATTTTGACTTTAGATTCGGCAGCTAAAAGTAGCGATTTTTTGCGAAAAGACGCCCGTTCACCCGCTTTTCTTGTGGTGTCGGACGGTGCAGGGAACTGTGAGGATATGAAAATAAAAACTATCTTTGTTCAATAAGTAAGGATTAAATATGCAATCGATTATGGATACAGAAAAAACCAGATGCCTGATTATCGGTAGCGGCCCCGCAGGCTATACGGCCGCCATATACGCTTCCCGCGCGAACCTCAACCCGATCCTATACGAAGGGACCGAACCCGGAGGCCAGCTCACCTCGACTACCGATATCGAGAACTTTCCCGGTTATCCGGAGGGGATCAGCGGTACGGCTATGATGGAAGACCTGAAGAAGCAGGCCCAGCGTTTCGGCGCCGATGTGCGTTTCGGCATTATCACGAGCGTGGATCTTTCGGTACGGCCGTTTAAGGTGGTTGCCGACGGTAGGCGGGAGATCGAAACCGATGCGCTGATTATCTCCACCGGTGCGACGGCTAAGTATCTCGGTCTCGCTTCGGAACAGCGTTACAAGGGCATGGGTGTTTCGGCCTGCGCGACCTGCGACGGTTTTTTCTACCGCAAAAAGGATGTCATCGTAGTCGGCGGCGGCGATACCGCCTGTGAAGAGGCGACCTATCTGGCGACGCTGTGCAACAAAGTGTATATGGTGGTACGCAAAGACTACCTGCGTGCTTCGAAGGCGATGCAGGAACGCGTGATGAAGACTCCCAATATCGAAGTGTTGTTCGGCTATACGACCGTCGAGGTACTCGGCGATGAGAACGGGGTGACCGGCGCGTTGGTGCGCCACACCGGCGGTGAAGAGAAGGTGATCGATGCATTCGGTTTCTTTCTCGGTATCGGGCACCATCCCAATACGCAGCTCTTCGAAGGCCAGCTGGAACTGGACAAAGAGGGATATATCAAGACGGTTCCGGGTAGTTCCCAGACCAGCGTAAAGGGGGTTTTCGCAGCCGGAGACGTGCAGGATCCGCGGTATCGCCAGGCCATTACGGCTGCGGGATCGGGATGTATGGCGGCGCTCGACTGCGAACGTTATCTGCTGGACATTCAGTGCCTGCAATAGAATCTGTGTCGCAACAGAACGGATGGTGAAATAGCATCATAAAAAAGAGTGAGGGCCCCGCACATTTTTATGCCTGTTTGTATAATATTGCTGTTTGACCGGATACCCTGCTGACCCATTGCCATGTTTGATACGCGTAAGATATTTTCCATCGCCTCTGGTGCGGACTTCGATCAGGCCGCACTGGAGGTGTTTCGTTTTCAGGCCGAGGCCTGTACACCCTATCGGGAATATCTCGAACTTTTGGGTATCGACCCTGCCGGAGTGGAAACTGTGGAGCAGATTCCGTTCCTGCCGATCGAACTGTTCAAGAGCCATCGGGTATACAGTGGTTCTTTGCCTCCGCAGCAAGTGTTTACGAGCAGCAGTACGACCGGGCAAATTCCTTCACGGCATTATGTCGCCGACCTCGCTATTTATGAAGAGGCGTTTACCCGCGCCTTCGAACTGTTTTACGGCCCGGTCCAGAAGACGGCGGTCTTCGCGTTACTGCCGAATTATCTGGAGCGTGAAGGTTCATCGCTGGTCTACATGGTTGATGCGTTGATCCGCAAAGGTGGGGGTGGTTTCTATCTTCATGACCACGAGGAACTGTTACGGGATATGGCGGCGCATTCCGGTCCGAAAATCCTGCTTGGTGTCAGTTATGCGTTGTGGGATCTGGCCGAAGAACGGCCGGGACCGTTGCACGGCACGATTGTCATGGAGACCGGGGGAATGAAGGGACACCGGGAGGAGTTGCCGCGTGAAGAGTTCCATCGCCTGCTGTGCGATGCGTTCAGCGTGCCTTCGGTGCATTCCGAATACGGAATGGCAGAACTGATGTCGCAAGCCTATTCGTCCGGGGAGGGGCTTTTTCGCACGCCGCCGTGGATGAAGGTGATCGTGCGGGACCTGCACGATCCGTTCGGGCGCCTACCTGTCGGGTCTACGGGCGGCGTGAACCTGATCGACCTGGCAAACCTCTATTCCTGCAGCTTTGTGCAGACGCAGGATCTGGGGACACTTTATACGGATGGTAGTTTTCGTATTCAGGGGCGCATATCGGGTAGCGAAATTCGGGGATGTAACCTTTTGGTGCAGGAGTGACCGAGTAAACCGCACAGCCGGGGAGACGATCGGGATAGCCTTTGTTTCTGCAGCCGGTTTGTGCGGCATAATATGATGAACAGTCGAGTAAAATGATCCAGATCAAACGACCCGAGGAGTGTTGCGGCTGCACGGCCTGCGCGGAAAAATGTCCGAAACGGTGTATTTCGATGCAGCCCGATGCCGAAGGGTTTCTCTATCCGGTAGTGGATGCAAGCCTCTGCATCGAGTGCGGCTTATGCGAGAAGGTATGTCCGGTGCTGCACCGTTACGGCGCACCCGAACCGGCTTCTGTGCGGGCCTATGCCTGTTGCAACAGGGATGAACCGGTGCGGATGGCCAGTTCGTCGGGCGGAGTGTTTTCGCTGTTGGCCGGGGAGGTGCTCGACAAAGGCGGTGTCGTGTTCGGCGCCCGGTTCGACCATGATTTTTCAGTGGTACACGATAGTGTCGAAGAGATTGTCGGGCTCGGGACCTTACGCGGATCGAAATATACGCAGAGCCGGATCGAAGGCAGTTTTCGCCGGGCGGAATCGCTGCTTAAAGCGGGACGGGAGGTGCTGTTCGTCGGCACGTCATGCCAAATTGCGGGGTTGAAGCGGTTCCTCGGGCGCCCGTATGCGAATTTGCTGGCGGTCGATGTGCTGTGCCACGGCGTTCCCTCGCCGAAAGTGTACGCACAGTATTTCGCTCAGCAAACCCGGCGCGTCAATGCGGAAGCACAACCTGCGACCGAACCCTACCGGCTTGCGCACCTGGAATTTCGGAACAAGGAGGAGCGCGGCTGGGGACGTTATTGCATCGTGTCGGAATATGTCCGTACGAACGGAGGCGAGTCACAGCAATTGCGATTGGCGGTACCCTTCACCCATGAGATGTTCATGCGCGGTTTTTTGCATAACCTCTACCTTCGGCCGTCTTGTCACGAATGTCCGGCGCGCCGGTTGGCGGCCGGGAGCGATTTGACCATTGCCGACTATTGGGGAGTGGAGGAGCATCATCCGGAGATGAATGACAACAAGGGCACGTCCCTGGTTATTCCGCTGAGCGATCGGGGACGCAGGGCGTTTGCCGCTCTTTCGGTGTCGTTGAAAACGATCGAAACGCCGCTTCAAGAGGCATTGCCCGGCAATCCGTGCCTGATGCGTTCGGTCAGGCCGCACCGGAACCGGGCCCGTTTTTTTGCAGAGTTCGAACATGCGGAAGACCTGCCCGCCTTGATCTCCCGCCTGACCCGGCGCACGCTGCGCGAACGTATGCGCCGCAAACTCCGGGGCGGGTTACGTCGCATCGGATTGGTGCGGTAGACTTACCTGCCGTGAGGAGGATGGCGGAAGAGGTAGACGACAGTTGAGGTGGGAATCCTTGTACCGGGAGCTACGTCAACGAAACGGCATTGCATGAAAACAGATCATCACACTCCGGGCCGGATTGCGGTGATCGTGTTCAAACATATAGCAGCTTTTTATGAAACGCATTCTGATCGAACATTTCCAAAGTCTCGATAATTACGGGACCGGCATGATGGGGCTGGTGACCGTGCAGGCGCTTGCCGATCGTTATGGTACCGCAGAGGTGGAATTTCATTGCGATTTTGCCGATGCTGCGACACTCGAGGCTGTCCGGCGCGAGTTACGGGGCGATGTCCGGCTGTACCGCCATGAACCGGCCGATTACTATACGGCTTCGATCACGAATATCTGGGGAAGGCGTTTGCACCGCCTGTTCCATCTTTTCTTTTCGCCGGAGGGGCGGGGCTTCGACCGGCTGATCGTGTTGGGAGGGGACGATATTTCGGAATATTACTCAAAACTCGACCCCTGCGTCAACCTGTTCAAAAAGTGGGAGTCTTCGTTCCTGACCCGCGTGATCCTGCTCGGACAGACGCTCGGTCCTTTCTCGACGCTCTATAACCAGTTGGCGGTGCGTTACCTGATGCCGCGCCTTGAGGTATATGCCCGCGACCGGGTCAGCGTGGATTATCTGCGCGACAATTTCCGGGTGAATGCGTCGCTGAGTGCCGATCTCGCTTTTGCCGACCTGCCCTTACAGGGGGATCGTACGATCGAAAGCGCGGTATTGGAGCGGTATGGGTTAGAACGCGACGGTTATTTCACGGTGGTCGTATCGGCGGGACAGCGCGGGGGTAAGTACTACTGTCAAGATGAGGCGGACTACCTGGACTGCTATCGGGATATTATCGGTTCTCTTGCACAAAAGGAGGCGCTCGCGGACAAAAAAATCGTCCTGTTGGCGCATACGTTCGGCCGTTACGGTGATGAGACGGAGTACGTTCGAAAATTATACGACCGGTTACCGGGGGCGTTGAAAGAGCGGACGGTGCCGGTCACGGATAAGATTTTCCAAACCCGGGCGCGGTTCGTGCTCGGAAACGGTCTTTTTACCGTGACGGGACGCATGCATGCGGCGGTCTCTACGTTCCAGATGGGGCGTCCGGCGGTTTGCCTCTCGTACAGTACGAAATTCCGCGGTGTGATCGGTGGCAGTCTCGGACAGGACGATCTGGTGATCGAAGCCGACGACAATGCTCTGTGGCACAGTCGCCGGATCGTCGCTCTGGTATGCGACCGGGTAGATCAGGTACTTGCGGAGTACAGGGAACGCTGCGAGCGGATCGGTAGCCGGGTCAAAGAGCTACAACGGCAAGTGGCCGTTACGCTCGATGAGATTTCGTCGGAGAGGCCTGCCGGTCGGAAACCGGTACAGTGATTTGCCTGGCGGCAGAAATGCGAATGCGGATTATCCGTAGTTGCCCGGATATGCCGGGAATGCCGTTGTAGGAGTGCATATGGTCAGGGCAATCGAGGAGATTCATTGGGTCAAGTGATCTCCTCAGCGCTTGATCCGTAAGAAAACGATCAGTTATGGATATTACATTTTCGGTAGTTATTCCCTTGTATAATAAAGGGCGGGAAATTGCCCGCACGCTCGGAGGCGTTGCGGCGCAAACCTATACGCCGCTGGAAGTGATCGTGGTGGATGACGGTTCGACCGATGATAGCGCCCGGGTGGTCGAAGGGTTGGACCTGCCCGGCGTGCGCCTGATCCGGCAACCGAACGGCGGCGTATCGGCGGCCCGCAACCGGGGCATTGCCGAGGCGAAGGGCGATTACATCGCGTTGCTCGATGCCGACGACTACTGGAAGCCGGAATATCTGGAACGGGTAGCGGCGCTGATCGGACGTTATCCCGGCTGCGGATTGTACAGCATGGGTTTCGAAGTACACCGCCCGGAAGGCGTTTTTCCGAACGAGACAGTTATGCAGGAGGGGATAGTCGGTAACTATTTCCGCACGGCGATGCGGGTCAACCTGACCCAGACTTCCAGCGTGACGATTCCCCGCGCCGTATTTGAACGGCTCGGCGGTTTTCCCGAAGGGATGAAATTGGGGGAGGATCAGTACGTATGGACGAAGATCGCACGGACCTATCCGGTCTGCTATTCGCCGCAGCGCTTTTCGGAGTTCAACCTGATGGCGCAGAACCGTTCCGCGCAGAACTACAAGATGGAGCGGACTCCTTATTCGTTTTGGGAATTTTACGATCCCGGGACGCCGGACTGCAACGAGTATATCGCACGCTGCGAGATTGGCAAGGCTTTGGTCCACAGTGTATACGGTTATACGGATGCTGCGCTTGAGGTCGAACGAAGGTACAGTTATAACCGACATTACCGGCTCGGATGGTGGAAGTTGCGTATCCTGAACCGCTTGCCGGTGATGTGGCGCCGCCCGTTGCTCGATTCCTACAAACGGGTGACCTGGCTGGTGTCGAAAAAAGGGTTGCTCGGGTAGGCGCTACTACCGGATTAGGCCCAACAGCCCCCGCGAGATATTCCAGCGCATTTTGATCAGGTAACGGCCCTTGATCGGTTCGCCCTGCACCGTATAACCGAGGGCGAGGACGAATGTTCCGCCCCATTTGATCCCTTCGCTGAAAAGCCGTTTCAGGTAGGTGGCAGTTCCGAGGTTCCGGGTGCGGACCCGTTCGCTTTTACCGATCATGCGGGTGAGCCGGTCGAAATATTCGGGCGTCAGCTTTTGTTCCGGGATGATGTGATAGATGATTGCACCCGGCACATAGTAGATCTCTTCCTCTCCAGCCCGCAGCCGAGCGAACAGGTCCTTCTCCTCGCCGCCCATCGGAGAGTTGCCGGTACGTCCCAGTTCCGGATTGAACATCCCGTAACGTTCGATGGCCGTGCGCCGGATACCCATATTCCCGCCGCCGGGATAGGTGTGTTTCGGAAAGGGAACGATCTTTTCCCCGTAATAGAATGTTCCGGCGATCGGCCGTTCGGCGTAACGGCTGAGCCATGCCGGTACCGGGAATTCGTACAGCGGTGTGACCACGCCGCCGCAGGCCGCTGCGGTCGGATACATCCCGAAAAAGTCGTAGTAACTTTTGAGGAAATCCCGGTTGACCAGTTCATCGTCGTCGATGATGGCGAAATAGTCCCCTTTCGCGTGGTTTATTCCGCAGTTGCGGGCATGGGAAAGTCCCTGGCGGATTTCGGTTACCATCGTAAAGTTGAGTTCCGGCTGAGCTTCTGCAAAGGAGCGGCATACTTCCGCAGTGTGGTCCGTCGAGTTGTTGTTGACCACGATGATCTCGAACAGTTCGGAACCGAGGCTTTGGTTGGTGAGGCTGTTCAGTGTGCGGGGCAGATAGTCGGCCCGGTTGTAGGTGGCGATAATCAGCGAAAGTCTGACCGAGGAGCGTGATCCTGGCGTAGTGATCGTTGGGGCACTCATGGCGCGTGTTTTTGGCCGGACAAGTTGGAATCCGGGCATTTGTGCATGTGTAAAAGTATAAAAAAAAACGGTTCCCCGAAAGAACCGTTTTTCTGTATGGCACAGCACGACGATCTTCGTGCATAGGGTATTGGGTTTCTTGTCCGGAGAGAAAGTCCCGCGGCAGTTAGAAGCTCAATCGCAGGCCGAAGAGAATGCCCCACGTGCTGGCTGTGGAGTTCTGGCCTACCCATTTTGAGTTTTTCTTGAAATTGTCGCTGCTGCTGGCATTGAGGGTGTATTGGGCGGCACCGGCCGCATTTTGTCCGGTGTAAGTAAAGAGTCGGAAATTTTCGTAGCTCTGCATCCCGTTGGTGTAGTAAACGCCCCAGTTTTTGTTCAGCAGGTTGCCCACGTTGAGAATGTCGACGCTGAACTGCAGCGAATAGCGGTTGTTCGAGCCGAAATTCGAGGCGATGTCCTGCATGAACTTGAAGTCGAACTGGTTGATCCAGGGCTGTACGTCTCCGTAACGTTCGGCATATTGACCCTGACGCTTCTTCAGGTACGAATTGCCGTTCAGGAAAGCTTCGTAATCGCGCTGTTGCTCGGCGGCGGAATAGGTCACTTTCCCGGTCTCTTTGTTTTTCACATCGACGAAGTTGGTCTGGTCGGGACGCGGAATGAAAATCAGGTCCTGACCGAAGGTGTCGCCGTTCATGTCGTTCGAGAAAACGTAGCTCAGGCGTCCCTGGTTCGTGCCGCTATAGTAAAGCGTGAAGGTCGAACGCAGGTGGTTCTTGGCCCAGTCTACCGAATAGGAGATATAGCCGTTTACACGGTGCGGCATCGAGAAGGCCGAATAGCTGACTCCCGGATCGTTCAGGCTGCCCACCGAGGCGCTGGATCTCCAGGCCGACAGGGCGACACTGCCCGGATTGGCAGTGAGGTCTTTCGCATTGTTGTAGGTGTAGGCGATCATACCGGACAGACCGTTCGAAAATTGCTTGGTCAGCTGTACCGTCAGCGAAGCCTGGTGTCCTTTGTTCGTATTGGTCAGCACCATCATCGAGCTGACGTCCTTGTTCAGTTTGCCCGAATTCCATCTGGGACGGTCGTCTACGCCGGTGAAATTGCCGACCGGATCGGGCAGGTTGATGTTTCGCTGCGTTACGGCGTTGATATCCTTCGAGTACATCGCTTCGAGAGTCAGCACCATCTCCCACGGCAGGCGGAAATCTGCGGCGACGCTCGTGCGCCACAATTGCGGGAGTTTGAAATTCTCGTCCACTTTGGCGAAGTTTGAGCCGGAGGGTGTTTCTCCCGCCTTGGGCGGATTCGGGAAAATAGCCGGATTGTTGAATACCTGGTCGCGGTAATTCGGGTTGAAACGCAGATCGTTGGGCACTCCGCCACCGGTGAGTACCACTTCGGGGCTCTGTACGAATCCGGCGCTTCCCGGTTGGTTCGTGAACCAGACGAACGGCAGCAGCCCGGTAAAGATGCCCGTTCCTCCGCGCAGCTGGATCGAGCGGTCGCCCGTAATGTCCCAGTTGAAGCCTACACGCGGCGAGAAAAGCGGTTTGCTCTTGGGCCATTGGCTCAGGTTGACGGTTTGCCCGTTCTCGAAAGGAATTTCGCTCAGTGGAGTTTGTACACCGTTAATCGACGTGGAAGTCGGCCCCTGGAGTTTCGTGTAGAAGATCGGAACTTCGAGGCGCAGACCCGCGGTCAGGCGCAGTTTAGGATTGACCCTCCATTCGTCTTGGACGTAAACACTGGCCAGCCCGAAGGTGAGTTTCGTGCGCGCATCCTCATTGCCGGGGTATCCGAGCTGGTAGGCGAATGCGGCCGGTTTTGCGTTGTTGATGAAGTCGTCCACCGAATTGTAGGCGTAGTAAGTGGTTCCCTCGCGCATGTAACCGTTGCTGAAATGTTGGTTTTCGTAAGACAGTCCGGCGGTGAGCGTGTGCTGTCCCAAACCGATGGTCACATTGTCGGTGATGTTGAAGGTATTGTTCAGTACGCCGTTGTTGAACGAGAAGATTTCTGTGCCGAACGACATGTAACCTTCATAGGTTTTACCGTCGCTGCCCAGACGCATGATGTCGACGAATGGAAAAAGGTCTCCGTCCGTTTTACGGGTGTCGTTGATGTTCGTGAACGAAGCGAGCAGCTTGTTCGAGACCTTCGGGCTGAAGACGCTGTTCAACTCGGCCGTGATCGAACGCACGCGGTTTTCCTGCTTGTAACCGGTATTGGCGAACGAGATGGAGTTGATGCTGTTTCGGCCTGCGTTGTTCAGCCGGACGCCGCCCGGGGTGGAAGCTCCGCTCACGAGGTTGTCGTCCTGGGATTTGACATCGTTGTAGCGCACCATCAGCTTGTGGTTCTTGCTGATGTTCCAGTCGATGCGGGCCATGATTTTGTAGTTGTCCGCAGCCGAGTTGCCGAAATTCTGGTATGCGCCGGGATCGTAATTGTACTTCTCTTTGAGGAAATTCGAAACCCGTTCCAAGTCGGCGATGGTGGTCTGTGATATCTTGTTTTCGGCGCTTCCGACACCGTCCGTGCTCGGCTGCCATTGGTTTCCAAGGAACGATTTGTATTCGAGCTCGCCGTTGATGAAGAAGAAGAGCTTGTTTTTGATAATCGGGCCGCCGACGCTGGCACCGTAGGTTTGGCGTGAGGTGGTTTTGGCATTGGCGACGGTGGCATCCTGCACCCGGTCGCCGGTCATCGATTTGAAGCGCTGGAACGTATAGGCCGTTGCATGGTATGAGTTATCGCCCGATTTGGTGACGGCGTTGATGTTCGCACCGGTGAAATTCGACTGGCGAATGTCGAACGGGGTCAGGTTGACTGAAATTTCTTGGATAGCATCCAGTGAAATCGGTTGCGCGTCGCCGCCCGGGTAGTTGTTCGACGTACTCAGGCCGAAGCGCTGTGCGAAGGCCGCACCGTCGATCGAAACGTTGTTGTAACGGGTGTCCCGGCCCCCGAAAGAACCGCTGTTTCCGGCCTGCGGCGTCAGGCGCGTAAAGTCCGAAATCGAACGGCTGACGGTCGGCAGCACGTTAAGCTGGCGGTTGTTGATGTTCGTCGCTACGCCGGCACGGTCGGAATTGAGGATCGAACTGCGTGTGCCGGTGACCACCACTTCGTCCAGGTCGGTCGATTCGATGGGCAGCGTGACGTCGAGTACATAGTTGTCACCCAATGCGATATTGATACCTTCATTGAGTACGGTCTGGAAGCCGAGCATCGAAATTTTCACCGAATAGGGACCGCCCGAACGCATGTTCATAATGCGGTAATTGCCGGTACCGTCCACAATGGCGGAATACTCGGTGCCTGAGGGAGTGTGTGTGGCCAGGACCAGTGCGCCGACTACGGGGGCACCCTGTTCATCTTGCACATGTCCGCTCATGCTCGAGGTGGTGACCTGTGCCGAGGCGGCAGAGAATGCCAGCAGGCAAAGCATGAAAGAGACGAATTGCTTCATACGGGATTGGTTTGGTTGATTAAACATTCTATATAATGTCGCAAAAGTAGGACTTTAAATGGAGATTTAAGTTAATCGGGGATTAATAAATTTACATTACTTTCCGGCCGGATTGTCAGAACAGTTCGTATTATGGTGCTGAAATACAACCGGAATAAGGATTTCTGTTTTGCGGAGGCGGATAAAAATGAGGAATGTTACCTCGGTAAAGTAGACTTAAAGATGGGAAATAACGGTTTTTTTGACACTTCTTTAAAAAAAGTGACAAAAATGGTTGTTGGAAAAGTGCCTTGCAATCCGAATATTTGTACTTTTACTTTAAACTGCGATCCAATTTACAATCGATGAAAGGCAAATCAGACACGGTGCCCTCCCAGGAGAACAAGCAGGGAATAGATGACCGGCATCAGAAAATCGTTTCCGTACTGGCTGCGCACAAGGTTGCCCTGTGGGAATATGATATCCGGACCGGTGTCTGTAGTTTCGATGAGGATTATTTTCGCATATTGGGCCTTACCGAGGCAGGCGTCGAGTTTTCCGATATAGATGATTTCTATCGGTTCGCACATCCGGATGATGTGTCTAACTACCGCGAGGCTTTCGGCCGGATGTTGGCGTCCGATACGAAAAATGCCTGTATCCGGGTGCGGTGTGTCGGGAACAAGGGACAAGTAATTTGGCTCGAAGATAATTTTTTCTCCTATCAGTCTGATGAGGAAGGGCGCCCGCAGAAACTGGTCGCTTATACCGGTAACATAACGGCCCGGTGCGAGGGAGAAGCCCGTATCCGTGCGCTCGAAGAGCGTAACCGCAAAGTGATCGAAGCGCTGCCCGAGTTTATCTTCATCATGGACGACCGGTTTTTCATTACCGATGTACTGATGGCTTCCGGTACGGTGTTGCTGCATCCTGTGGAAGAGTTGATCGGTGCCGACGGCCGCACGATCTATTCGGCCGAGGTGAGTGACCTGTTCGTGCGTAATATCCGGGAGTGTCTCGCGGACGGGAAGATTCGTGAGATCGAATATCCGCTCGATGTCGAGAGCGGGCGGCACTATTTTCAGGCGCGTATCGCCCCGTATGAGAAGAACAAAGTCCTGGCACTGATCCATGATATCGGCGACCGCGTCCGGTGGTCGAAAGAGCTGATCGAAGCGAAGGCCCGCGCCGAGGAGTCCGACCGGATGAAATCTGTCTTTTTGGCTACGATGAGCCATGAGATCCGTACGCCGCTCAATGCGATCGTCGGTTTTTCGGAGTTGATCGCCGCAGGCGATTGCGGGGAAGAACAGGAGGAGTATCAGGAAATCATTCGCAGCAACAGTAATCTGTTATTGCAACTGGTCAACGATATTCTCGACCTTTCCCGGATCGAGTCGGGCAAATCCGAGAACCATTTCCAACCGGTCGAGGTGACCGGGCTGCTCGACGAGGTGGGCAAGGTGCACAGCTTGAAAATGACGGCCGGGGTTGAACTGAAAATCGTTGCGCCTGCACGGCCGGTCTGGATTTTGACTGACCGCAACCGGTTGACTCAGGTGTTGTTCAATTTTTTGTCCAATGCCATTAAGAATACCCAGCATGGATGTATTACGCTGGGTGCCGTGCAACGGGACGGTTGGCTCGACCTGTTTGTCAGCGACACGGGCTGCGGCATGCCTGAGAATAAGATACCTTTGATTTTCAATCGTTTCGAGAAGTTGAACGATTTTGTGCAGGGTACCGGCCTGGGACTCTCCATCTGCCAGAGTATAGCCGAACGCCTTGGGGGATATATCGATGTCCAGTCGCAGTTGGGTGTAGGCAGTACTTTCTCGTTCTGTCTGCCTTATCGCGCCGATGCCGAACTTGAGGTTGCAGAACTGCAGCAACCGGTTGCCGCGTCGGTTCAGAAGCATCCCGACAGGAAGCGGAAGGTGATCTTGGTGGCGGAAGATGTCGAAGCCAATTACCGCCTGCTGGCGGCCCTGCTGAAAAAAGAGTATACGCTGCGTTGGGTGACCAACGGCCGCGAAGCGCTCCACAGTTTCGTGCGTGAACGGCCCGACCTGATCCTGATGGATCTTAAAATGCCGGAAATGAACGGCATCGAGGCAACCGAACGTATCCGCAGTATTTCGCCGGACATTCCGATTATCGCCGTGACGGCGCATGCGTATTATACCGATAAGGAGCAAGCATTGGCCGCGGGCTGTAATGCGATCGTCTCGAAGCCTTATGCGATTGCGGACCTGAAGCAGACTATAGAAAGATGGATTAATCCCGTCCCGGAAAGCGCGGTGAGCTGAGACGTCGTACCGTAGACCGGGCGGAGAGGCTTTCGGTGATCATCCAGCGAGGTAGGGGTGGATGATTCTTTCTTCCGGGGGTGTATAATGAGTATAAAAAAGTAAACGTAAGCCTAAATGAAAAAGGTCGCCCAAACGGGCGACCTTTTCTGTGTTTTTGAAACTGTATACCCGCCAGGAACCGAACCATAAGGATAGGTTTGGCCGGGGATAGGCAGATGTTATCACAGGGATGCGATGTAATCGGACATCTCTTGTTCGTGGGCTTCGATGCTCTGCAACAGTTTGAACTGGGCATAGGAGCGTTGCAGGTTATGCTCGGGAAATTTGATTTTGTAATAGGTGTCCCCGTCGAGGTAATCGGTCAGAAAACGCACCGTCTGCATGTAGGTCAGCATCTTTGCCCCGAAAGGAAGCAGTTCGCGTTCGGTCGGGGTCAGGAAACTTCCCGCACTCCGGATATAACCTTTCGAAAAGGCGCGGAAAATATCCATATTTACCGAAACGTTGTCAAGGTCCGGATCGTCTTCGGCCCCGGTATTCGCTCCGGTGCGGATGAAGTCGCCGAAATCGCTGAGCACGAAACCTGGCATCGTCGTGTCGAGGTCGATCACGCACAGCGGCTTTCCCTGTTCGTCGAAGAGCAGATTATTGACTTTCGTGTCGCAGTGCGTAACCCGTTTGGGAAGTCTGCCTGCGCGGTAAAGCTGCTGTGCTTTGCACATCACCTCGGCGCGTTCGAGTATCTCTTCTACGAGTTTTTGCACGTCTTTCAGGCGCCCCGCACTATCGCGGGCGATCGACTCTTTGAAGCCCTCGACCCGGAATTCGATGTTGTGGAAATTCGGGATCGTTTCGCCCAATGCCCCTTCGGGCAGGTCCGAAAGCTGTGACTGGAAGTTGCCGAACGCCATTCCGGTCTGCTCGGCCAAAGCGGGTGTCATCGTTTCGTGGGTCACGGAACGCGGAATCATCACCGTCATGCGCCAATAGTTTTCGCCGTCGAAATGGTAGAGTTTACCGTCTTTCGCCGGTACCAACTTCAGCGCCTTGCGGTCGATGTCGCTTTCGCCCGAGGCTTCGAGTTTGGCCCGGATATGGTCGGTCACGCGTTGGATATTGCGCTGGAGTAGTTCCACATCTTTGAAAATGTGGTGGTTGATCCTTTGCAGGATATAGTCCGGCGTGTTCGTCTCAGCGGTCGTTACGCTGTAGGTGTCGTTGATCAGGCCGTTGCCCACCGGGGCGATCCCTGAGACGGTTCCCTCGATATCGAATTGTCCGGCGATTTTCAGTTTTTGTTCCATACTTGAATTGTACAAAAAACAAGGGTTAGTCACATCGTGCTTCGGGAATGAATGGACATTCCCGCTTTACTTTCTATTTCGCATCTCCCGGCGCATAGGCGAACGAGAAACCTTTGACTTTGTCCCAGGCCCCGCGCGTGAAATCGGGAACTTTGACCGGTGCGCTTCCGTTCTGAACCGAAGCTTCGGTCAGCGCGACAAGCGAACTCCACTCGGCCGCATCGTATACGTCCTGGTCCAGCGGAAGGCCGTTGCGAAGGCAGTAAATCAGGCGCGAGTCCATGATGAAATCCATTCCGCCGTGTCCGCCCACCGCGCGGGCTTTTTCCCCGTACTCCTTCGAGATCGGATGCTCATAACGGGTCAGCAGGTCGGCCAGGGCTTTTACATCGAGACCCTCTGCTTCCACGGAGTCGAGCCCGATCTGCTCGATGGGATATTTCTGGGCGAATCCCCTCGTGCCTACCACCTGATGGATGCGGCTGTACGGACGCGGATTCGATACGTCGTGCTGTACCATGATCGTCTTGCCTTTGGCCGTACGGATTACGGTGGTGTTGACGTCTCCGAGCTTGTAGTCGCGTTTGGCGAATTTGCTCTCCGGGCCGTGGTTCGTGATAGCGGCATCGGTCAGCCCGAACTGGTCGGAAGACATTGATACGAGGTAATCCATCTTGTCGCCGCGGTGGATGTTCATGATCTGGGCGATCGGGCCGAGGCCGTGCGTCGGATAGGGATTGCCGTCGTGGGCGGCGTTGTATTCGAGACGCCACATGTCGTGGTAGCCGGTCGAATCGTTCATGCACAGCCCGCGCAGGTCGTGGTTGTAGGCTCCCTCGGTGTGTACGACCTCGCCGAAAAGTCCCTGTTGGGCCATGTTCAGCGTAGCCAGCTCGAAGAAGTCGTAGCAGCAGTTTTCGAGCATCATGAAGTGCTTGCGGGTTTTTTCCGAGGTATTGACCAACTGCCAGCATTCGTCGAGGGTCAATGCCGCCGGCACTTCCGAAACGGCATGCTTGCCCTGCTCCATTGCATAAACGGCGATCGGCGTGTGCATCTTCCAGTCGGTGCAGATGTAGACCAGATCGACGTTATTCAGTTCGCAGGCTTGTTTCCATACAGAGGTGTCGCCGCTGAATTCTGCGGCTTTCGGGAAACCGGCTTTATTCAGCGTGGCCTGGGCTTTGGCTACGTTACCCGGCACGATGTCGCACAGGGCGACGATCTTCGCGCCGTCCACATGCGTCAGGCGTTCAACGGCTCCGCTACCACGCATACCCAATCCGATCACGGCGATACGTACCGTGTCGATCGGATCGCATCTCAACTCCAAGACGTCTTGTTGACCGGCCGGGCGCGCCGGCTCGGGAAATTCGATCATTGCGCTTTTTTGCTCTTGCTGACAGCAACCGTTCAGCATGACCGTCGAGGCGATTGCCACTACCGCGAGCATTAAGGTGTAAAATCTTTTCATCGGGTGTTGTTTTAGGGTTAATAATTCGGTTGTAGGAGGGTTTGCTTGCGACGGGCGCTTCTTTTTGCGGGGAAGGCCGTTTGCCGGTGCCGTCATAAACAATCTTCCCGTTCAGGAACCGTATCTGCCGGTACTCTTTTCGGGTACCGGCAGACAGCGGTTCGGGAAGGTAGATCTGATGCGGAATCCGATCGAATCGGATCGTTTATTCGCCCTGTGTCAGCGAGTAAGGCCGCTGTTCGGGCGTGAAAGTCCGCTTTTTGTTCGGTTTGGGACCCATCACGAAGTTCAGTTCCCCGCCACCCATGATCTGGTTGTGCGTCAGGTAGGCCGTTTTGATCGGCTCGCCGTTCAGCGTCACGCTTTGTACATAACGGTTTTTATCGTTTACTTTATCGGCGCGGATGGTAAGGCTCTTGCCGTCGCCGAGGTTTACCTTCATGTAAGGCAGGTAAGGCGCTCCGATTACATACTGATCGGTGCCGGGGGCCACGGGATAGAAGCCCATCGCAGTGAAAATATACCAGGCCGACATTTGACCGCAGTCGTCGTTGCCGCACAGTCCGTCGATGTTGTTCTGATACATCTTATTCATGATCTCACGTACCCAGTATTGCGTTTTCCACGGTTCAGAAGTCCAGGCGTAGAGGTACGGAATGTGCTGGCTCACTTCGTTGCCGTGCACATAATTCCCCAGAATACCCTCGCGGGTTACATCTTCGGTCTCTGCGAAGAATTCGTCGGGCAGATACATGGTAAAGAGCGAATCGAGTTTCTGGATAAACCTCTTGTCTCCGCCCATGTAGGCCTTCAATCCTTCCACATCCTGCGGAACATAGAACGAATAGTTCCACGAGTTACCTTCGAGGAAGCCTTCGCCGTGCGTGCCCAGCGGGTGGAAATCCTTTTTCCACGTACCGTCGCTGTAACGTGCGCGGGCCAGACCCAGATTCTTGTCGAAAGTGTTGCGGTAGTTCAGCGCGCGTTTTTTGTAGGTGTCGGCGATCTCTGTCTTGCCCATATTTTTGGCCGTGTTGTAGATCGTCCAGTCGTCGAATGCATATTCCAGCGTGTTCGACGCTCCTGTCGGATTTTTGTCGAACGGAACGTAGCCCAGTTCCATATACTCTTTCAGGTTGCCGTAGTAAGGAATGGTCGAACTGCTGACCATCGCTTCCAGTGCGAGCGGCTTGTCTACCTTGATGCCTTTGGTGATCGCGTCGGCCAGTACAGGAACGGCGTGGTAGCCGATCATGCAGAAGTTTTCATTGCCCATGTGCGACCATACCGGCAGTGCGTGGTGGATGCTCTGCTCGTAGTGCTTCAGCATCGATTCGACCATGTCGGTGTTGCGTTCGCGGTTGATGATGTTGTAGAGGGGCATCAGGGCGCGGTACGTATCCCACAGCGAGAAGATGGTGTAATTGGTAAAGCCTTCGGCCTTGTGGATGTTCTGGTCGAGGCCGCGGTACTGGCCGTCCACGTCCATGTAAACCGACGGGTTGATCAGTGTGTGGTAAAGCGACGTATAGAGCATCGCCAGTTGGTCGTCGCTGCCTTCGGCTTCGATGACGTTCAGCTCCTTGGCCCATTTTGCACGAGCTTCGGCGGCGATCTGTTCGAAAGTTTTGTTGCCGGCTTCGGCTTCGAGGTTCTTCATTGCCCCTTCGGTGCTGACGGCCGACAGTCCCACTTTGATATCGAGCGTCGGGTCGTTGCCCAAATCGAAATCGAAGTAGCATACGATCTGGCGTCCCTGAATATCGGGGAAATTACGGTTCGGCTTGAATTTGGCCAGATGACCCATGTATTTGGGTTTCTTGTGGTCGATGTAGCCGTAGTTGTTGAAAGGCTTCGAGAACTTCATCGCAAAATAGGTGTAGTTCACCCGTGCCCAGCCGTTTGTGATGCGGTAACCCACCAGCGTGGAGTCGTTCACGACCTGTACGCTCGCCCACAGCACCTTGCCGTCGTAGTTGTAGATCGCATGGTTCATGTCGAGGATGATGCGAGACGTATCGGCGTCAGCCGGATAGGTGTAGCGATGCACGCCCGTGCGCTCGGTAGCGGTCAACTGCGCTTTTACGCCGTAGTCGTCGAGCATCACTTCGTAATAGCCCGGCGTGGCGATTTCGGTATCATGCGAGAACCGCGAACGGTAGCCCGCATCCGGATCGGTCGCCGTGCCCGGGTTGAGCTTCAATGCTCCGGTGGTCGGCATGATCAGGATGTCGCCCAGATCGGAGTGGCCGGTGCCGCTGAAGTGGGTGTGGCTGAAGCCGACGATCGTCGAATCTTTGTGCTGGTATCCCGCACAGTATTCGTATGCGCGCGGCTGGTAGACTCCGTCGATGTTGTGCGGGATGGTGTCCGTGTCGGGACTCAGCGCAACGATTCCGTGCGGTACGCAGGCACCGGGGAAAACGTGTCCCATTTTGTTGGTGCCGATGATCGGGTTGACCTGGTCTACCGCGCTGCGCTGCTGGGCCGACAGGGTGGCTGCGCCCGCCAGCAGACAAAGAGATAAGCAGAGAGTTTTATTCATGTCTGGTTTTCAGTATGGATTTAACAAGTGCTTTCAAAGATAACGATTTCACCCGGATTTTCGTCTAAAGGCGTATGGAATTCGCGCAAAAAGCTCCGGAGTTTAATCGCCAGTCCCGGCATCCGGCTTGTCGTGATATACAACGAGTCCGGGAATGCCGGTCAATGGAATAGGGCCTGAAAATGGGGTTTGTAAAACGATGATGAGATGGTAATAATTTTATTATTAATCTGTTGGATATTGCTTTTGCGATTGGTTATTCCGCTGAAATGGCCGCTTGGGCAATCACATCCGGACCGTGAGGTTTCCCATTTTGACAAATCATCCTTGCCAAAATGGAAGGGTAAAAAGAATGAAGTGAGGTTATAAGGGAAAATAATTTACTAAAATCAGAATATAAAATGAGAGTGATGAAATTCGGCGGCACTTCGGTAGGATCCGCTGTCCAGATTCGGAAAGTCGCAGGGCTTATCGGGAATAAATCCCCTAAAATCGTTGTATTGTCGGCTATGTCGGGGACAACCAACACCTTGGTGGAAATAGCCGGAACACTTAAAGACGGTGACCGTTTCCGGTTTGGTGAACTGGTCGGGCAACTTGAGTTCAAATATGTGGAAACAGTCAATGACCTGTTTGGTACGGAGAGTTGCCGCCGGTTGGCTGTGGATGGGATGACGGATTGTTTCCGTACTCTATGGAAAATGCCTCAGGCCGGTTATACACCCGAGAATGAAAAAGTGATATTGGCACAGGGAGAGTTACTCTCCACGTTATTGATGCACCTATGCCTGAAAGAGATGAATATAGAGTCCGTAGTGCTGCCGGCATTGGAATTTATGCGGCTGGGCGGCAACGGCGAACCCGATGGGCGGTTCATCCGCCGCAATTTGTGCAAATATTTGCGACAGCACCGCAAGTGCTCCCTGTTCATCACGCAAGGCTATATTTGCCGCAATGCGGCCGGAGAGATCGATAACCTGCAACGCGGGGGCAGCGATTATACGGCATCGTTAATCGGAGCGGCAGTAAGGGCGGAAGAAATTCAAATATGGACCGATATCGACGGACTGCACAACAATGATCCGCGCATAGTGCCTAATACGGTTCCGGTACGGTTGCTCAGTTTCGACGAGGCATCCCGGCTGGCCTATTTCGGTGCGAAAATCCTGCATCCGCTTTGTATCCAGCCCGCCGAGAAACACCGTATTCCGGTCCGATTGCTCAATACGATGCAGCCGGAGGCACCCGGCACGCTGATTACCGAATGTGCTGAAAAGGGTAAAATTAAAGCCGTAGCGGCCAAAGACAATATCACTTATATTAAAATCCGGGCTTCACGGTCGCTGCCGGCCTACAAATTCATCAGCAAAGTATTCGGCGTTTTCGCACGCTGTAAAACACCGGTCGATCTGGTGACCACTTCCGAAGTAAATATCTCGGTATCGATCGACGATCCGCAGCGCTTACAGGAAATTGTCGCGGAATTGGGCAAATACGCAGAGGTTACGGTTGAAAAAGACATGGTGATCGTTTGTGTTGTGGGAGACTTGGAGTGGCACAATGTCGGTTTCGAAGCCAGGATTATCGGTGCGCTCCGTGATATTCCGGTGCGGATGATCTCCTATGGGGAGAGTAGCAGCAACGTTGCGCTCGTGATGCGGAGCAGCGATAAGAGCCGGGCGTTGCAGGCACTAAACGAGTATGTTTTTGTTTAAATGGGGGAAAAATAGGAGGTGAGCGGATTTTTGCTATCTTTGGGAGCAAATCACTTACTGACCGATTCTGTTATGAAAAAAATCTTTGTATCGTTGCTGCTACTGGCGGCCTTCTCGTTGCAGGCTTCCGCACAGGACAAGTATGTGCCTACGGAGGAGAACCTGCGCAACCGTGAAAAGTTCCAGGACGACAAATTCGGCGTCTTCATCCATTGGGGCATCTACAGTATGCTCGGTGACGGCGAATGGGCGCTCGAACTGAACAAACTCGACGCTAAAGAGTATGCGAAACTCGCTTCCGGATTCTATCCGTCGAAATTCGATGCCGCTGCCTGGGTGTCGGCCATTAAAAATGCCGGCGCAAAATACATTACAATCACGTCGCGTCATCACGACGGTTTCTCGATGTTCGATACGAAGTATTCGGATTACAATATCGTGAAAGCGACGCCTTTCGGCCGCGACATCATCAAAGAGCTGGCCGACGAGTGTAAGAAACAGGGAATTACGCTTAATTTCTACTATTCCCACATGGATTGGACTCGTCCCGACTATTATCCGCTGGGACGCTGCGGCCATAACACGGGCCGTACCGAACATGGCCAGTGGAGCGACTATTGGAATTTTATGAACAACCAACTCTCCGAACTGCTGACCAACTATGGCCCGATCGGAGCGATCTGGTTCGACGGCTGGTGGGACAAGCCTTTCGATAAGGACTGGCAGTTGGATAAGCAATATGCGGTGATCCACAAAATCCAGCCGGGTTGCCTGATCGGTAACAATCACCACCAGAAACCGTTCGATGGCGAGGATTTCCAGATGTTCGAGCGCGACCTGCCCGGACAGAACACCGCCGGACATTCCCCCGATTCGGAGATCGGTACGCTGCCGCTCGAAACCTGCCAGACAATGAACGGCATGTGGGGTTATAAGATCAACGACCAGAATTACAAGTCGGGCAAGGAGTTGATTCAGTATCTCGTGAAAGCCGCCGGCAATAACGCGAACCTGTTGCTGAACATCGGCCCGCAACCCAACGGCGAGATACCTGCGCTTGCACTCGAGCGCTTCCGCGAGATCGGCGATTGGATGAAGGTCTACGGCGAAACGGTCTACGGAACCCGCGGCGGGATCATTCCGCAGCGCGAATGGGGTGTTACCACGCAAAAAGACAACAAACTTTATGTGCATATCCTGAACCTGCAGGACGACGGCCTCTTCCTGCCGATTACCGATAAAAAGGTGAAGAAGGCGACCCGCTTCGTGGACGGAGCTCCAGTGAAGTTCACGCAGGATAAGGACGGCGTGCTGTTGCGACTGGGCGAAGTTCCGACCGATATCGACTATGTCGTGACGTTGGAGATGTAAGGCGGCCCGGTTCTAAATGATCCGGTTCCCCAAAAGTAAATCAAAAGATAGACGCATATCACAAGGGCGGCAGTGAAGCCGCCCTTGTGATATCTCTGTTTTAAGAACCGGATTTCCTTAAATTTCAGGATCGGATTCTCCCGGATTTATTGTACCCGCCGGATCGAAACGATCTTGACCGGTTCGGTGAGGATTTGTATCGAATCCTGCAGCTGTTGGATTCGCCGGACGACATCCATTCCTTCGGTTACCCGGCCGAATGCGGCGAAGCCCTGTCCGTCCGGGTTGCGCTTGCCGTTGAAATCCAGTTCGGGTTGGTCGCCGATGCAGATGAAAAACTCCGACGAAGCGCTTCCCGGTTCGCTGCGTGCCATCGACAGCGTTCCGTCCAGGTGTTTCAGGCCGGTCGCTTCGGTCGTTTCGTGTGCGATCGGTGTGAGGTTGCCTACCGACGAATCGTTACGCAGGCCGCCCTGGATAACGTCGATCTTGACATCGTTGTCCGGTTGGTTGTCGGGACGCACGACCCGGTAAAATGTCGCGCCTGTATCGTAGGCTCCTGCATCGACCAACTTCATGAAATTCGCTCCCGAGATCGGGGCACGGACCGTGTCGATCGTCGCGGTGATCTCTCCGGCGGAAGTGGTGATGACGACGACCGGAAGCCGGTTGCCGGGCTGACAGGCATTCAGCAGCGTTCCGCAAAAAAACAGCAGTGAACTCCAAAGAATTTTTCTCATGGTTCGGGATTTTTCAGGTTTAGGTTTACGAAGGTACGACAAAGCCGGAGGATTTAAAAGCCGTTCGGTCGCGGCGTTTCGGGAAAAATTCGTAATTTCACCCCTCACAGCCGGATATGTGTCCGGAATATGTGGTCGGACTGCCCGGGGTATCCTTGTTGTCAGTATTTTGGAAGGGGTGCGGGACGATGTCCGGTGAAGCTGGTAAAAAGCAATTATTATCAGACAAGATTATATGAGACAATTGGAATCGATCGCAAAAAAGGCAGTATGGGCCTCACTGGTCCTATGTTCTGCAATGTTATGGACGGAACCGGTTATGGCCGCCAAACCGCAGCCGGTCAGACAGGTACTGTGGTATACCCGTCCGGCGACAAACTGGATGACCGAGGCGTTGCCTGTCGGTAACGGACGCATCGGCGCGATGATTTTCGGCGGATTGCCCGTCGAACGGATTCAGTTCAACGACAAAACGCTCTGGACCGGCAGTACCACCGAACGCGGCGCATACCAGAATTTCGGCGATATTTTTATTGATTTCGGGGCTGCCGGAGGGAATAATCCCAGGGGTCCTGTCGATTACCGCCGGGAGCTGGATCTTGACGATGCGTTGGCCAAGGTCGTTTATAAGGCGGATGGCGTGACTTATACGCGCGAGTACCTGGCGAGTTATCCGGACGATGTGATCGCGATGCGTTTTACCGCGAACAAAAAAGGTAAGATCGGTTTTACCGTCCGGATGGACGATGCCCATACCGGCGGGCAGAGGGCGGCTACGGGCAACAGTATTACCATCTCAGGTAAACTGACGCTGTTGTCGTATAAAGCGCAATTGACCGTGCTCAACGAAGGGGGGACCCTACAGGCCGGAGATTCTACGCTGACGCTGACCGGAGCCGATGCCGCGACGCTGTTGTTGAGCGCCGGGACGGATTATGATCCCCAATCGCCGGACTACCTGACACGGTCGGCCTGGAAAGGAAAGGTGAGTACCGTTGCGGCCCGTGCCGGTTCCAAAGGATACGCCGCGTTGCGGAAAGCGCACTTGGACGATTATCATGCACTGTATAACCGGCTCTCCCTGAATGTCGGCAATACGACTCCGGAACTTCCGACCGATGAGCTTTTCGTTCGTTACAGCAAAGGGGAGTACGATCCGGCGGCCGATGTGCTTTATTTCCAGTACGGACGTTACCTGACCATCGCTTCGTCCCGGCCGGGACTCGACCTGCCGTCGAACCTGCAAGGGTTGTGGAACGACAGCAACACGCCGCCCTGGCAGAGCGACATCCACTCGAATATCAACGTGCAGATGAATTACTGGCCTGCAGAACCTACTAATTTGGCCGAGTGCCACGAGCCGTTTACCCGCTACATTTACAATGAATCGCAGCTGCACGATTCGTGGAAAAAGATGGCAGGCGAGCTCGACTGCGGGGGCTGGGCGCTCAAGACGCAGAATAATATTTTCGGTTATTCGGACTGGAACTGGAACCGCCCGGCCAATGCGTGGTATTGCATGCACGTCTGGGATAAATACCTGTTCGATCCGCAACGCGATTATCTTGAACAGGAGGCCTATCCGGTGATGAAGTCGGCCTGCCGGTTCTGGCTCGACCGGCTGATCGTCGACGATGACGGCAAGTTGGTGGCCCCGAACGAATGGTCGCCCGAACACGGACCGTGGGAGTCGGGGATTCCTTATGCGCAACAATTGATTTGGGACCTGTTCAACAATACTGTCCGGGCCGGTCGCATTTTGGGTACGGACCAGGCGTTCGTCGATCAGCTCGAAAGCAAGTTGGAGCGGCTCGATAACGGTTTGACAGTCGGTTCGTGGGGGCAGTTGCGTGAGTGGAAACACCTGGAAGACGACCCTGCAAACCAGCACCGCCATGTGTCGCACCTGATCGGGCTCTATCCCGGCCGTGCGATTTCACCTGCGCTCGATACGCTTTATGCGAATGCAGCCCGCCGCACGCTTGCGGCACGCGGGGATTTCGGTACTGGCTGGAGCCGGGCGTGGAAGATCGCATTCTGGGCGCGCCTGCTCGACGGAGACCATGCGCACTTGCTGTTGAAAAATGCCATGACGCTTACCGACAATACCGGACTGACTTACCAGACGCATCAGAACAGCGGTAGCGGAATCTATGCGAACCTGTTCGACGCCCATCCGCCTTTCCAGATCGACGGCAACTTCGGTGCGACGGCCGGTGTCGCCGAAATGCTGTTGCAAAGCCAGCTCGGCGAGTTGCACCTGCTGCCCGCGTTGCCTTCGGTGTGGGGTACGGGTGAAGTCAAGGGTCTGAGGGGCCGTGGCGGCTATGTGGTCGATATGGATTGGAGTGGCGGGAGATTGACCGGAGCAACGGTGCTGGCTACCCATGACGGGACCTGTACGATCCGGACGGACGTTCCGGTGTCGGTGCAGGGTGCTGCGTCGGGTCGTTCCCGGACTGTTCCCCGGTTGGCTGTCAGTACTCCGGTTTCGGATGGATATTACCTGACAACCTTCCCGGCTCGTGCAGGAGAGCGCTATCTGCTGAAAACCGTTGCGGCGAAATAGAAATGGTAAACGGTGCCACCGAAACCGGTGTCTTTTGTTGAAGGGTTTTTCTGTAGTCTCCGGCTTCGTGGATTTGTCCGTATGCCGTAGGCATATTGCCGATACCGGACAAAAGTATCCAACCCAAAGAGGCAAAGCGTACTCTGGTAGCGACAAAAGCGAGTTAGAGGACGCTGATTTCCGGTCTCAGGAAACAGGCACAGTCTTATCTGCTTACGGCAAAAACCGACCGTACCGGATCGAGCGTCAGGTGCAGGCGGGTGTATTTCTCCCCGGCGGCATTCGTGACGGTTTCGGTTTCCGGCCACGGGACGATTTCGCCCGTGTAAGGATCCCATTGGTCGAGGCGGTGTTTGCCGCGCACTTCGACCCAGGTATCCACCGGTCGGTTGGTAGAGTTTGCGAACAGGTAGATGTCGCGTCCCTCCTTTTGCTTGTGGATGTAGGAGAACATGCCGAGCATCTCCGGTGTGAGCGGATGGTCGCGAAGGACGCCCAATGGCCCACCGAGACTGTCCGCAGGAGCTTTCATATCGGCCAGAAGCGGAATGCGGACATCGGGCGACGGAACTAATCTTGCGATTGCCGTACGCAGCATCTCACGTGTAACGGCAGGCACGAATATTGCCCGACCCCCCTGTTTGTTTGCGGCGGACGTCTCTTTTGCGGGCATCGGCCGGGTCGGGTCGATACCGAAGATTTGTCCGATCAATGCGGTTATTTCGGTGTCCCGGCCGAATTCGGCCGATTGTACCGGTAGTTGGCCGGTCGCCAATATTCGGCCCCCTTTGTCGTAAAACTCTTTGATACGTTTCAGCGTTTCGGCGGAGATGACTTTGCCTGCGGGTAAAATCAGCAGGCGGTACTCCTGCCGGGTCTGCCGGGTGTTCAGTACCAGCCGTCCGTCGTGGACAGAATAGAGGTTGCCCTGCAACAGCTCCGGATGTACGAACGTGAAATCTTGCCGCAGTTCTCCCGTCAGCCAATCGCTGAGCGTGTTGTAGTTATTCTCTGGCGGGACGTCTTTGCCCGTATCCGGACGGCCCGGCATGAAGCCGTGCCAGGCTTCGAGCGAATGGATCGGATAAAGCAGTGCAATGTCGGTCACGCGCCGCCCGCCGTCCAGCAGCGCTACCGAGCGGCCCACGTAGTCGCTGTAACGGTGCAGCGCCGGGCCCAGCAGTTTGCTGTCGTGCGAGATCAGCGGCGGAATCTTTACCTGCTCGGTGTCGTACCACATCCCGTGCGGGACGAAAAAGTTGACGCCGCGTGCCATCAGCTCCATCGCCAGGCGGTAGAGCATCAACGAATCCATATCGGCCGGGTAGTTGCCGTAGCACTCTGCCGCCGTCACCGGGCGGTCGAATGCTTCGGCGGCCGAACTGATCAGTTTGAAACCCGACCGGCCGAACGGATAGCCGTGGATCGCATCCATCAGCGGGACCTGGGTGTGGCGGTAGAATTTGAACGGGTCGCCGTACATGTCGACGGCCGTGGGTTCGTAATTGCCGGGCGGGTGTCCCATGCTGGCGAGTCCGTGTGCGTTGCACCACTGGGCCACCATGCGGGGGAAGCCTTCACCCATCAGCTCGGCGCGCAGGCCGAAAAAGGCGACACGGGCGGCTTGCGTTTCCGGTCCGATATCGTACCAGAGGGCCGGATAATAAAGCACGGCTTTTTTGCCGTAACGCTTTTCGAACAGCTCGCTCATACCGATGTTCCAGCATCGGTTGGGATAACAGCCCACATCGTCGAAAAAAGTTTTGGTAATGGTATTGCCGAAGAAGTCGCTGAAACGTTCGGCGTAACGGTCGTAAGTCAGTGAAATGAATGTGCGCACAGCCGTCGTGTCCATGTAGTCGATTTTCGAGCTGCCGGCAAGTTCGAGAGTAAAAGCCATCAGCTTCCACTTGCCTTGCGGAACGTTCCACCTCAACGTGCTGTCCTGCACCAGGTCGGTCAGGTCGATGCGCTCGCCCGTTTCGACGTTCATTGCCACTACTCCCATGAACTGTCCGTGTACCGGTATCGTTTCGGTGACCGTTGCAGGCCCCGTGAAGTCGCGTTCGCGCATACTGAGCTGCTTTTTGGTCAGGTGCGGAAACTCATCGCGGATGCGGTTCCAGGCCGTGCCGCTCGGAAAATTGATGTCGTCGTACAGGATCACTTCGGTTCCCTGCTCCGCCGAACATTCGAGAATGTCCTCGTACCGCTCGAAATAACCTTCGGTCATGTATTCGGGCGTTGTGCCGGGTGTCATTTCGCCATTCGTCCAGCTCTTTTCGGGCGAGAGGGGCAGAATGGCCACTCCGCCGAAACCGTCTTTGCGGTAAGCGTCCTGCACCTGTTTGCGGATACCTTCGGTTGTCAGGTGCCCGTTCAGGTGCCAGAAAGGTTGCGGCCGGAAGCGCGAAGGGGGATTGACGAAGTCGTTTTTCCAGCTGTCGCGTCGATAGAAACTGTCGCGTCCGTAAACGATGATTCCGAGTGCGACTACCGTTGCGGCAATGATTGCATAAAAGGTGGTTTTGCGCGGATTTATCTTCATGGCGGGTCGTTGTCGTGTATGTATGTCCGGGTTTGTGAACCCGATAAAGATACATTTTTTTGCCGCACCTTCCAATCTTTTAGGAATGAATGCCCCCTGGTGCGGAAAGATACGGGTGCGGGAACAGTGAATTCCCGGGAAAAATTGTATTTTTACACATTCGGGAATGTGGGTGTTATCCGGATTTCGATATATGTGATAAACTCGTGTGAATGAATTATATAGAGTGTTTTTATGCTACGTTGGAGCGGCGGCGGGCGGACCGTCCGGCGTCGTGGTTCGGCATTCCCGACCCGGAGGCGTTACCCGGTCTATTTTCTTATTTGGGTGTTTCCGATGTAAAGGAGTTGAAAAAACGGCTTGACGATGATATCTATCCGGTTGCGGGGGATTCAAAACTATAGCGATATGAAACGATACGGCAGTGTGATCCGGGTACGTCCCGAAAAGTTGGAAGAGTATAAGAAACTGCATGCCGAGGTGTGGCCTGGTGTCCGCAGGATGATTGCCGAATGCGGCCTGCGTAATTACAGTATCTATTACAAAGACGGATTTTTGTTCAGTTATTACGAATATGTCGGCGACGACTATGCGGCCGATATGGCAAAAATGGCTGCCGATCCCGAGACACAGCGTTGGTGGGCTGTCTGCGAACCGTGCCAGCAACCGCTCGACACTCGCGCCGAAGGCGAGTGGTGGGCCTCGATGGAAGAGGTATTCCACCAAGACTGAACACCGGTCAGCGAGTTTCGGCTTTATAGTGTCCGGCTTGATTTTTTTGGAAATCTCTTGTATATCGGCTCAGCAGGTCCTGGAATATGTCAGTGGTACTGCATGGATGGGATTCAATTTTTCTCGGTTGTTAGGGAGTCGGTAGGAGAATGAATGTGCGGGACGGCCTTACAAATCCGGTGCGTCGTGCCGGGACAGTTCTATCCGGTGTGTGACGCAGGCGGGAAGTTCGTGTTCGGAGTGGGTCACATAGATCATCGTTTTGCCGGGGCGTTCGCAGAAATGTTCGATTACGGCCCGCGCCAACTCTTTGTTGCAGCAATCCAGCCCGTGCAGCGGTTCGTCGAGGATCAACAGGTCCGGGTCTTTGACAAAGGCGCGTGCAAGCAGTACCATCCGTTGTTCGCCGGACGAGAGGCGGATGAAAGGTCTGTTTCCCAGATGCCCGATTCCGAATGCGTCCAGCCATCCGGCGCATAATGTCCGCTGTTCATCACTCGGGATTCGGTAGAGGCCTATCGAATCGAACAGGCCGGATGCGGCTATATCGATCGCCGGCAAGTTTTTCAGGTAGGCGCGGTGCATTTCGGGAGAGACATAGCCGATGTGACGTTTGATGTCCCAGATGCTTTCGCCCGAACCGCGCCGCCGTCCGAACAGTGCGATGTCTTGTGAATAAGCCTGCGGGTTGTCTGCGCAGATCAGGCTCAGTAACGTCGATTTGCCCGATCCGTTTGCGCCGGTGAGCGTCCATTTTTCACCTCGGCGGATCGTCCAGTCCACTCCGCTGAGGATGGTCCGCCCGCCGTAACGGATCGTGATGTTTCGCAGCCGCACCATCTCTTCGCAGGGTATCGGGGCTGTACGGCCATCCGGGAGCCGGGGCGGTTGATTCCTGTAATTTTCGGCCAGTTTCCGGCGCCGCGTCGAAAACGGCTCCGCGGCAAAAAACTCGTCTCGCGTTTGTTTCGGACCGCACACGCCCTTCTCGAGGGAATATACGTGCGTGATAAACGCGGGAATGTCGTCCGGGGATGAAACCGATAGGATAATTTGTACCTGTCCGCTCCGGGCCAGGTCTGCCAGCAGTTCCGTGAGTTTTTTCCGTGTGGTTGCGTCCAGTCCGATAAACGGACTTTCGATAATCAGTACTTTCGGCGCTACAAGCAACATTTTCGCGATCTGGAATCGCCGCAGCTCACCGCTGGAGAGCAGGATGATCCGCTTGTCGAGCAGCGGACCTATTCCGAGCAGGTTGAGCAGGGCGTCCCGTTCGTCACTCTTACAGCCGGACGCTCCCAGCATTTCCGAAGCCAACGGCGCACTGTCGCGGTCTGAAGCATTCCAGCGCTGCTGGTAATAGTAACCACTGTCGGCCGTCCCGTAGGCATCGCGGAAGGTGATGTAACGGATGTTGTCCGAAACATAGATGCTCCCCGGGTTTGGCGATGCATCGGTTGGGGCTGTTTTCTCTGAACTTTCGGTGCCTTCTCGCCCTTCTTCTTGGAAACAGTATGCCACCTCCCCTTGTCCCAGGTAGAGTCTGCCGAGCAGCATTTCGATCAGCGTGGTCTTGCCGCTGCCGTTTAGTCCGATCAGTGCGATGTGTTCGCCTTGTTCGAGTGAAAAGTCGGCGGGCCTGTGCAATTGCCGTGCGGGATCCCGCGCGAGTGCGTTTTTCAGTCGAATGATGGGTCGGGACATGGATTCCGGGCAGTTGGTACAGCTGGTTGCAAATTGGGCCGGTTATGTTTGTTGGGTATGCTATCGCTTTCCCGGTTCGGCCGGTTCCAGCCGGATGGCGAGTCCTCCCGATCCGTAAAGTTTCGCCGGAAGTACCGTATTTGCATCGACCGTGCGGGTTTCCACTTCGACTTTGGTGCGGGTCGGGGTTTTCATCGTGCCGTCGCGGTAGATGTGCGCCACGTACTTCTTCCCTGCGGGCAGAAAGTTGAACGGGATGTCGAGCGTGCGCGGCTGCAGGCCGTTCATCACGCCGACGAACCATTCGTCTCCTTTGCGCCGGGCCGTGGTGATGTATTCGCCGATCTTCCCTTGCAGCACTTTCGTCTCGTCCCAAACGGTCGGTACGCGGTCGAAAAATTCCAGTTCCGGTTCGTCGCGGCTGTCCGAGGGACGGTCGTACCAGTACAGGAACTGCAACGGGCTGTAATACACCACCGCCATAGCCAGTTGCTGGCCCGACGTGGCATGTATCGCCCGCGCTTTCGGCGCGAGCGTATCGATCATTTGCGGGTTATAGCCGTCGAAATTGCGGAAGTAGTAACTGATCGTATAGTCGGCCGGTCCCGCTACATAGCGGGTGAAAGGCAGGATCAGGTTGTTCGTCGCGTCGGGCATCTCCTCGTTGCCCCGTACGCCTTCCTGTGTGAGCAGGTTCGGATAGGTGCGCGAGAAGCCGGTGGGGCGGTATTCGTCGTGAATGTCGACCATCAGTTGGTTTTCGGCGCATTTCTTCACAGCGTCGTGCATCCATTTCGTCCACATCTGCGAACCGACCTGCACGAAGCCGAACTTGACCCCCTTGATGCCCCATTTGTGGTAAAGCGGCAAGATCGTATCGAGCTGTGCGGCCAATGCGCGTTGGTTCACATAGACCCATACGCCGATTCCCCGGCCGTTCGCATAACGTACGACTTCTTCCAGGTCGAGGTCGTTATTCGGATTCCGTCGCGGATCGACATTCACGCGAGAAGCATCCGAAATTTTTTCGTATTCATGGCCGTACCATCCCGCGTCGAATTCGATGTATTGCAGGTTGCGTTTTACCGCGAAGTCAACCAACTCCCGGGCCCCTTTGGTCGAGAGCGTTACTTCGCGCATCACCTTGCCCGGCTTGATCCACCACGGATTTTCGATTGCACAGGGCGGGTTGAGGTTCAGCAGCAGGTAGTTGTTTTCGATCAGCTGTCCCGGCTGTTCGGCCACCATTACCACCCGCCACGGCGTGGCGAACGGCGCGATTTCGTCGACGGCGCCGTACATCGAGCAGGCCAGCGTGTTGGGTTTCCCGTCGGCAAGTTTGAATTTCGTGCGGACGTAATCGACCACTTCGGCTTCGGCAAGCGCTCCGTAGAGTCCGCCCGGCAGTTCGAGCGTCAGCGGACGGTCGGCTTCCCCGGGCCAGTCGTGCAGCGGCAATTTCTGGTGCACGGCTTGGGCAAAGGGGGCGAAATAGGCCATCGTGCCTTCCGGCAGGGTGAATTCTGTCGCCTCGCCGGTAATATGCAGGTAACCGCCTCCTTCGAGGAACAGATAACGGAACGCCGCGCCCTCGTCGTAGGCGCGCACCTCTAATTCGAGGCCCGGTTCCCGTTTACCGTGCGCGAAGCGGATAACGCTTTGATTGTAGCGGTCCGGGATTTCGCTGCGCTCCCCGTAAACCGGAGTCCAGAGCGTGTCGCGGCTCGACCGCGTAACTCCTGCAATACGCATGCCCCGGCTCCAGTCGCCGTTGCCGTTGATCCCGAGTGCCGATTCCAGTACGACGGGCTTACCTTGGTAAGTAACCTCGTAGCGGGGCGCCCCGTCCTGCAACGAAACTGTGATCGCCAGTTTGCCGTTCGGCGAGAGGGTTTGTACGGTTTCCTGCGCGGCGGCGGATTGCATGCTGCAAAAGAGAAGTCCTGCACAGAGGAGACGTAGGCGGTATTTCATGGTCATGATAGATATATAGCTTAAATTAACTTATCGGAAATTCGGCTTATCGGGAGAGTTCGGTGTTTCGTTTCGGTTTGTACGATCCAGCCATATGGATGGAACGGGTTTCCCAAGATACGGTTTTTTACCGGAACCCTGCGTTTTATTTTTCCGCCCGCTCCGCAAATTTTATCCGGGAAAGATTGTTCCCAGGTTGAAAATCTGAGGGAAGAAGTTGTTACAGTTTGCTTCCTACTCTCTGCATCCATAGTTCGGCCATCTTTTCGTGACCTGCCGCCGTGGGGTGCGTACCGTCCCACATCCAGTACGATAACTTCGGGGTCCGGGCGTCGTGTGCGAGTTTGTCGAATAATCCCTGATAGGGCAGGAATACGGCGTCGTATTCTTTGGCCAGCTTTTTTACGACGGCGCCCAGGCGGTCGCACTGCGCGCGCCAATGGGTATAATGTTCCTGCCACATACCAACGGGAAGGATGAAAGGCTCGGCCAGGACGATCCGTACCTCGGGATTTTGAGCCCGGGAGCGGTCGAGGATGTCTCGGTAGTCCGCTTCGAACCGGGCGGTATCGACTTCCTGCGGGCCGTCCGTCTTGTTGTAAACGTCCAGCAGATCGTTAACGCCTACCAATACCGAGAGGATGTCGGGATCGATCTCCAGCGCGTCCTGCTGCCAGCGGGCCTTCAGGTCCGCCACGCGGTTGCCGCTGATGCCCCGGTTGTAGAACCGGTAGTCCTCCTCGGGATAGTCTGCCATATAGCGGGCGGCACAGATGAACATGTAACCGTGTCCGAAAATGTGGTTCATGTCGGTGAGGCTGCGGTTCGGGCCGCCGCTCACTTTGCCCCAGTTGCCGTCCGTCACGGAATCTCCGATATAAAGGATTTTTTTTCCGGTTGCATGGGTTTCCGGAAGGGTCCACACCAACAGGGAAAGTAAGACGACAAGCGATTTTCTCAGGTTCATATCGGTCGGATTTTACGGTTAGTGTTTGGGTTGCATGGGGTAGTTTCGCAAGATTCTTTGCAGCAGTTCTGGCGCATCGGTGGTGATGTAATCGACACCTTGACCGATCAGATAACGCATGTCGTCAGCTTTGTTTACGGTCCAGACGTTGATTTCGAGTCCTGCTTCCCGGGCTTCCCGGAACCAATGTTCGTTCTGTTTCATTTTGTCCAACGAGTAGTCGATTCCCGTGCAACCGACCGCTTTGGCTTCTGCCGGAGACAGGTCGCCGGTAAGGTAGGCCACTTTCGCTTCGGGATCCAGCTCGATCAACTTCAGCATCGCGTCGCGGTTGAATGTGATGTATTCGACCCGCTCTTCTACGCCAGTTCGCTTTACCATTTCCACAATCTTGGCGGCCAGCGTTTCGCTTTCCCGTTTGTCTATTTTCTGGGCTTTCAGCTCGATGATCAGTTTGGTCTGTTTACATTGCTTGAATTTATCGAGGTAGGCGGCGAAAGTGGGCATCGTTTCACCGTTGGCAAGCACCGCTTGCCGCAGGACGGTCGAAGGGGTTCGCTCGATCTCCCGCATCGTGCCGTTTACATTGACGTGCGGATCGTGGAAAACCATCAGTTCCCCGTCCGGGCAGAGGTAAACGTCGCATTCCGAACCGTAAGCGCCGATTTCGTCCGCTTTTTCGAGGGAAGCGAGCGAATTTTGGGCCGATCCGTGTGTATCCCAATATCCGCGGTGGGCGATAACTTGTGTGGTTGGTGCTGTGCAGCCGGATTGGACCGGATTGTTCTGTGAATTGGACATTACCGGGACCGATAGTGTGAAAAGTGCAAAATAAAAAGATTTGGAAAGGAACATGAGAGCTGAATTTTAATCGGCTACTAATTTACGATTATTTCCAAATAATCGTAAATTAGTAGCCGGTAAATTGTTTGGAATATGGAAGAGTACCGGAAAGACGATGAACTGGCCCGATGCATGGTGGAGTGGGGATGGCGATACCATCATGTAGGCATTCCGACCCGGCAGGTACGGCCGGGAGAAACCTATTTGCCCCATCTGAAATTCTCCGTTTCCGGTTTCGCTTCCAGCCCTTTCGGGGCAGAATGGATGAGATTCGACGAAGAGTGCGGGATGCATGAACTGATCCAAACCGTTCCGCATATCGCCTTTGTCGTTGAGGATTTGGATTTCGAGTTGGCGACACGCGGGTTCACTATTCTGACAAAACCCAATCCCCCGTCAGAAGGAGTCCGTGTGGCGATGATCGAACACAACGGAGTCCCGATCGAATTGATCGAATTTTCATCATAAAAGGGAGCTGAAATGATCTGATGCTGAAAACCGTCAGTTTGAGACAAAGTGTTGTGGAAGGCTGATAAGTATAATAACCGTACGAGTCTATAAGGAGTATATTCGTTTCTTCAATTATCCGGAATCGGATTCATTTTATCGTTTTGATCAGTATGAAAAAACTCGGATTCTTGTTTGCTGTCCAGCTTTTGGCGGTTTGTTCAGCCGTGGGGCAGGAGACCGGCCCGTATGAAAATACGACTTATATTGTCTGGAGCGCCGACCGGCCTTTGTCTGAACAGGATTTTCTCGGCGATAGTACTCGAGTTGCACCGGAAGCAATGGAGTTGTTTCGGAAATTCGATCTTGGAGCATCCGCTTCGGTCGGGATATGGTCGGTGGTGGATATCCCGGATAAGAAACTGATCCGCCGAGGCGAGCGCCAGGAGCATATTTATGTCGTTCCTCTTTTTGAGAAAACGAGATCGTTTATTATCAATGATGATACTTTAGCCGTGAAGCTGCAACAGGTGGTATTCGATATTTATGAGTGGACATCCCGGTTTATGCGTAAGGAGTTGCAGTCCTTTCAGGATAGCATGGGCGGAGCTACCGGTAGCCAAGCTGTCGTGTATGAGACAATTAGGAACAATTGCAAAAAGATGTGCGATATGTTGGTCGGTCAATACTCCCGGGAAGTATATATCGAAAAGCAAGAAGGGGCTTACGATAAATGGCGGAAGTTTATCGACGGACAACTCGAAAGTCTTAAAGAGTATGCGACGGGCGAGGCAGAGTGGCAGCGGTTTTTGAAGGGGGAACCGATTCTGCCGGATTATGTCCGGGTGAAAAATGTGATTAGCGGAGCCCAGTCCATCCCGCAACGGGAATGGTGGGATTAGGTACGATCGGTATTGAATTTATGTTATTAATATAATTTGAAGTAATGATTATGAAACGACTGTGTATCGGTTTGGTTTGCTGCCTGCAATTTTTGATGTTGTCGGGACAGTCCCTCCCCGTCGGTTCGGGAACGATACGATGGATTGATCCGCAGACTGCCGGGTTCCCCGTGGTACAGGGGCAGGCTTGGTCGCAGGAAATGACCGGGAATTACTGCAGGCTGCCGGAAAACATGCGCTCGGAAGTGAGACCCATGGTTTGGACTTTGGCTTGCCATTCGGCCGGGTTGTCCATTTGGTTTCGGAGCAATGCCGCACCGATCCGTGTGCGTTATGCGGTGACGCATAACGATGAACGGGCTATGCCCCATATGCCGGCAACGGGAGTGTCGGGGCTCGATTTGTACGCGGTTGACCAGAACGGATGGGAGCGTTATGTGCCGGGTAAATTCGACTGGACGAAGCAGGATACCGTCTATGCCGTGTTCCAACCGGAACCGGATCGCCATTTTGCTCGGCAAGGATATGAGTTTCGGCTGTACCTTCCTTTGTATAACGGAGTGTCTAAGCTGGAAATAGGGGTGGACAGCGCGGCCCAATTCAGGTTTCTGCCGGTGCGTGCTGAAAAACCGATCGTGGCCTACGGTACGTCGATCATGCAGGGCGCTTGCGCTTCCCGCCCCGGTATGGCCTGGAGTACCATCCTGTCCCGGAAACTGGACTATCCGTTGTTGAATTTCGGATTTTCCGGAAATGGAACCATGGATTCTGTCGTATTGGACGAGCTGGGGAAAATAGATGCGCGGATGTATATCGTGGATTGTCTGCCCAATCTGGTGGGCATCGCCGATTCATCGGTTACGGCACGCTTCCGGCAGGGGGTCGCTCTTTTGCGCAAATATCATCGGACACCGATTCTTTTGGTAGAGCACGCCGAAGCCGAAGCGGATGGAGAGGATAGCGCTGCCTGTCATAAAAACGCATTGTTGAGGGCCTGTTACGAACAGTTGCGTGAGGAGGGGGTGCCTGAGCTCTATTATTTGTCCTGCCGGGAGATCGGATTACCCGATGACGCTTTGGTGGACGGCATCCATCCGTCCGATTACGGGATGATGCGGCAGGCGATGGCTTGTGAAAGAAAGATCCGGGAAATTTTCGGGGAAGAGCAGGGAAATCTTTCCACGACCCGGCCGGTGCGCCAACGGCGGGATGCTCCGTATTATGAGTGGTCCGACCGGCACGAGGCGATTTTGACAAAAAATAGGATCGAGGCGCCGAAAAATGTCCTGTTGGGAAATTCGATCGTGCATTTCTGGGGCGGTGCGGACAAAGGTCATTACAGGAATGGAGCGAAAAGTTGGGAGCAGATTATGTCTGTTGCCGGATTCAGTAATATGGGTTGCGGATTCGACCGGATCGAAAATTTGCTTTGGAGGGTTTGTCACGGCGAATTGGACGGCTATGAAGCGGAACGGGTCGTTGTTATGATCGGTACGAACAATTTGTCATGCAATACGGACGATGAGATTATCCGAGGAATTGCCCATCTGGTTGCGGTGATCGCACGACATCAGCCTTCAGCCGGGGTGGAAGTGATCGGTTTGTTGCCTCGTCGGGGGATGGAAGATAGGGTAAGCGGAGTTAACACGAAGCTGGAAGAAAAAATCCGCTCGATGAATCTTACGTTCCGTAATCCGGGCACGCTCCTGTTGGGGAAAGGGGGGAAGATTGACGAATCCCTGTTTCGGGACGGCCTGCATCCCAACGAAAAAGGGTATGGACGAATTGCCCCGGTCATTGCGGGAATGGAATGATCCGGTTGGCGAAATACGAAATTTAAAAAGCGGATAACTCGACTGAGTTATCCGCTTTAGTAGCGGGGACAGGACTCGAACCTGTGACCTTTGGGTTATGAGCCCAACGAGCTGCCAACTGCTCCACCCCGCGATGTGGAATGCAAAGATAACTAAAAAACGGCCAAATGCAAACAGTGAGCGATAATATTTTTCGTTTTTTGACGAGCGAGTAGGGTAAGTGCTTTATTCACACGTCAAAACGATGATGTTGGTTGCGGCCCTTATTTTAGTATCACTGCCCATCCGGGCAGTATATACCAACTGTATATGGAATTCGGGATATGGAATTGACGTTCGTGGGGCTATTGGACTATCTCAGCTTCACTGTTCCGGTGGATTCCATGTGTGATCCACTTACATCATATATACGTCGGTTGATTTGTCCGGGTTCAAGGGGCTATTTTGTGAAACGAAGCCCGGCCATTACCGGACAGTGGTCGGAAATATACAGGTCATCGAGCTTTTCTGCCAGACAGCCGTGCCGCAGGGTTTCCAGACCACCCCGGACGAAAATATAGTCCAGCCACATGTTTTTAGCCAGGCGGCCGTAATTGTGGTAAGACCATTCGGGTCCGTAACGAATCGGTGCGACGGAACGCGTATGGGTCAGGTGTTCGGGGTTGGCCGGATCGAGCAGGATCCGGATCGGTTCGGAATCGGGTTCGGCGTTGAAATCGCCGGTGACGATTACCGGCAGGTCACCGGCCAGGGCGCCGAGTCTGTCTAAAATCAGTTTGGCGCTTTCCCTGCGTGCCACTTGACCGATATGATCGATGTGCACATTCATGAAAAAGAGCTTCCTTTTCGAAATTTTGTCTTTGAGGATGGCCCAGGAGCCCATGCGCGGACTGGCTGCATCCCAGGCTCGTTGTCCGATTGCATTGATGTCTTCGGCAAACCAGAAAAAACCGTGATCCAGCAATTCGAAGCGCTCTTTTTTCCAGAAAATAGGGTCGTGCTGCCCTTTCGATTTACCGTCTTCCAGACCGATGCCGATCGATCCGTATTCGGGCAGGCGTTCCTGCAGGTCGGTCATCTGGTTGGCGAAAACTTCCTGTGCTCCGAAAATGTCGATGTCGTAAAATCGGATCATGTTTGCGGCGAAATCACGCCGGTTGGACCATTGGTTCGGACCGTCCGCCTTGGTATCGATGCGGATGTTGAAAGACATTACTTTGAGTTCGTCGTTGGACGGTCGGGCGGAGGCAGGGGAGAACCACGCGGATACTACCGCTGCACAGAGTACGAGATTGCGAATCATAGGTTAGTTTTTTAAATCTATAAAGTTAATGTTTTTTAAGACACGAGACGATCTGTTCCTGTTCTTGGAACACGGGAAGTATGAAAAATATCTTTCAGAATTCATGGAACAACAGAAACAAATAAAAGCCCCGTCTAAAAGACGGGGCTTGTGTGTATGGAGTGTTGCGGATTTAAGATGCCTGCCGGCCGGGCAGCGCTTGGGCAACGATCTCCGCGAGGTCGTATACGGGCAATGTCCCGCTGCGGGCAATGGCTTTTTTACAAAGCGGGCAGGCCGTTACAACCGAACCGGCTCCGGTGGCGGCGAACGTGTCGGCAACGCTCTGGCCGATCCGGCGCTGGCCGTCGTCGCTGATCGCGATGTTGCCGAGACTCGAGCCACAGCAGAGGGCATGCTCGCGGTTTTCGGCTACTTCGCGCAATTCTCCGATCACTCCGATCACTTCCCGCGGCGCTTCGTAAATGCCGCTGCCGCGGCCCAATTCGCAGGGGTCGTGGTAGGTGAACACCTCCGTGCCCGGGTGCAGCTTTAACTTGCCGGCGGTGATCAGCCGTTGGATATATTCCGAATGGTGCAGTACTTCGATGCCGTCGAGTCGGTAATCTTCGCGGAATACCTTAAGACAGATCGGGCACGAGGTGACGAGTGTGCGGATACCGTGTTTGCGGAACAATTCGGTATTGTAATCCATCATTCGGCGGGCCGCCTCAATTTCCCCGGAAAGTTTCAGCGGACGGCCGCAGCAGACGCCGCCGTCCTTGTCGGCCCACCATACCTGTTCGCCCGAAGCTTTGAAGATTTGCTCCATCGAGCGGAGTATTTTCGGAGAAAGGAGCGTCATGCACCCGGCAAAGTAACCGACCTTGCCTTCACCCTCGGAACGGTCGAGGCCTTTGATGTAATTGTAGCGGTCGGGGGCGCATGCGACGGCGTTTTTAGCCCGGCTGTTCAGCCGGAGGGTGCCGAGCTCGATACCGACCGGGCAGGCTACGACGCACCGTCCGCAAAGCAGGCAGTTGTCGGCTACCGCATCGGTCAGGTGTCCGTAGCGGCGGTCGCGCAAGAAATAGACCGACTGAACGTTGTCGATCCCGGCAGCGCTTTGGAGCTGGCACGGATCGATGCATATCCCGCACCGTGAGCACGCTTCGATCTGGAAATGGTCGTAACTTTTCTCCTGAACGCCGCTGCGGATACCTGCATTGCGCAGGAATATCAGCGGAATTTCGGTAAAGATGTGCATGTAACGCGAGAACGGCAACGCGAAGAAAAAGACGCCGAGCGAAATGGAATAGAACCACCACATCGGAAGTTCGCCGTGAATCAGCAGGCTGTTGGGAAGCGTATTGGCAAGCAGTTCGCCGGTCGTGTTGGTCAGGAAACTGCCGCCGCCGATTCCCGGCGGGATAATGTGCACCTGGTCGCCCAAAGCCCAGCCGATGCCACCGAATTTCCACAGTACGCCGCTGGTGAAACTCTCGGCCAGCAAACGGGCCGGGAAGATGAACCACAGGGCGGTGAGTGCGATGCGGTCCCCGAGCACATGCTTGGTCGTGCGTCGCATGCCCATTGCCCGCGAGCGGATCCGTTTGAAAAGGGCCAGGCCGATCCCGATCAGGATGAGCAGCAACAGGGCGTCTTTAATCAATGAAAAATTGAAGTTGCGCTCGAAAATCGGATGAACGTAATAGGAGAAAAAGATATCGACGTAGAGCGGTACGTTGTGTCCTTTGAAATAGACCAGTGTCTCGATCCAGCCGGTCAGGATCAGCAGGAACCATCCCAGTGCGAAACTGGTGTGCATGTAGCCCAGCAGCGGGTTCGTGCGCCATATCTTGCGGTGAAGCAGCGATTCGCTGCCGATTTCGCAGACCGATTTCCATGTGGCGCGCGTGGGCAGAGACCGCCAGAACATTTTGCGTTCGGCGGGTGCCAGTCCGATAAACCAGGAGATGTATTTATAGAGCAGGACGACCAGCAGGAAGCCGGCTCCTACCCAGAACGGTAAGACGAATAGTCTGAAATGTTCCATGAGTGGCGTGGTTAAGCACAATTGTGCTATTTTTCAATGTTTCCGGCGGGTTTTCCGTGCGGTTGCTGCTGTTTTTATTATGCCTCGGAAACCCCGTGCGGTAAATGTTCGGGACTACTTGCCTGCGAGGTGTTTTTTGATCGTGAGCACGATTTCGCGCGTGTTGATGCCCCGAGGACAGACAAGCCTGCATTTGCCGCAGAGCATGCATTTCGACAACTCTTCGTAAGCGCCGGCGTATTCGCCCCGGCGCACGAGGGTCTGTACTTTACGCAGGTTGAACGATGTGAGGTTTCCGGCCGTACAGGTGGCCGTGCAGTTGCCGCAGGCGATGCAGGTCTCCAGTTCGGGGTGCTCGCGGAGCAGTTGCCGCGAGTAGCTCAAGTCGTTCTTGTCGAGGTTGATCGAACGGGGTTGGTTGATCGAATATCCGAAATTCATCGCGTTACGCTTTTAACTGGCCGGCCACCTTGTAGGCGGCGGCTATTCCTTCGTTGATCGATTCACCGATATTTTTCGGTGCCGTGACCGCTCCGGCGTAATAAATGCGGCTGCAATCGGAGGCCACGTTGCCGGTAAACTGGTTGGCCGGTTTGACGAAACCGCTCGGATATAGGTCGACGTGCCGGTTGAGGCTCAGTGCCATGTTGCTCGCACCGGCTTTCATGCCGACGATCAGCACCAGCATATCGACCGTCATCTTCAGCGGCCGGCCGATCAATGTGTCTTCGGCTTTGATTTGGATGCGGTTGTCGATGGTCGGGGCCGCCTCGCTGATGCGGCCGCGTACGAAATGGATCCCGTAAGTCTGTTGCGCCTCTTTATACAACTCTTCGTATCCGGGGCCGAACATGCGCATGTCCATGTAGAAACTGTACACTTCGGTTGCCGGGAGCGCCTGCCGCACTTCGATGGCCTGCTTGACCCCGGTGATGCAGCAAACCCGGGAACAGTGGCGCTGCCCCACTTTTTCGTCGCGCGAACCCACGCAATGCAGGAACGCTACCGATTTCGGGGCTTTGCCGTCGGCGGTGCGGATGCCTCCTTCCTTGAACATCCGTTCGATATCGACCGTCGTAAAAACGTTGTCGTAGATGCCGTAGCCATACTCTTCCTTGATCTCAGCCGGGAAAATATCATAGCCCGAAGCCACGACTACCGCATCGCCGTCGATTTTCGTACCGTCGGTGAGCGTTACGCTTTTTCCCGCGTCGTCGATGCCACCGACTGCCGTTGACGTGTGTACTTCGGTGTTCGAAGCCTGTACTTTTTTCGTCAGTTCGGTAAGCACCTCCTCTGCCGGGGTCATCGTGGGGAAGAGCCGGTCCCATTTGTTGAGCTTGCCTCCGAGAACGGCCTCTTTCTCGATGAGGATCGGTTGCAGTCCCAGTTCGTCCAGCGTGATGGCGGCCTGCATGCCGGCCACGCCTCCGCCGATGATGATTACTCTGTTACCCATATAGGTCAATATTCTGTGCGTTATCTTTATTTTTGGTAGCAACCGATTGCCGTCGGTTCCGGCTGGCCGATGAATTTGCCGTTTTTGCCGAGATATTTTGTCGACGGGTCGTAGGGAACACCCATTTTTTCGAGCAACGGTTCGACGGCTACCTGATGCATCTGCATGCCGAGGTCCCACGGATCGTAGCCCAGCACCAATCCGGCCATCTCTTCGTAGGTTAGCACCGGAATGCCCTGTCCGTTCTGTCCGTAGGTAGTTCCTTCCATTTCGGAGACCGTGTATTGCCATTTGTCGAGGAACATCGCGCAACCCGGACAGTTCGCTACGATAAAATCGGGTTTGTATGGGGCCATCGATTCGAGCTTCTTTTTCGAGTTGGCTACCGAGTAGCCGCGGTTCGCCTGCACGAGGTAGTTGCGGAACCCGAAGCCGCAGCAGTGGCGCCGCTCGGGATAGTCGACCACGTTGCCGCCCCACGATTCGATCATCCCGGCCAGCACGTAGGGAAATTCCGACCCGCCGATGCCCGCTTTCGGGAAAATTTTCGCGTAGTGGCAGCCGATGTGTTCGACTACGTTGAGCGGTTTACCCGTCTCGGCGTTGACGAGCAGGTGTTTGGCTTTGGCCGCGATCTCTTCGCGGTGGTGGAAAATGACATCCGACGTGTGCGCGAGGCTTTTGGGTTTCTTGAATTCGCGGCCGGTCGCCTTGTAGAGGTATTCGCGCGCCTGCTCTTCCATTTCGGGGAAGTCGTGCCACATTTCGAGCGTTTCGGAGTAGATGCCGAAAGAGGTGATGCACGAAGGAATGAAATTTTCGTATCCCGCTTCGGTCATCAGCGAGAATTGGCGTGCCACGACCGTCATGATCGTTTCCAATGGTACGATGTCGCCGTGGTAGCCGATACCGGTACAGGAAGTGTGCTGCGCGTCTTCGCGGATATCCCGGCCCAGGTCGTTCCCGATGATGTTCAGGAAAGCCGCCTCCGAACCCGGGAAAAAATTCTGGCGGATGCAGCTGCGCGCATAATAATAGCGGTCGTCGGCAATATCTTTCTGGTAATCTTTCCAGGTGGTTTTCATCGTCCGTTTATATGCTGAGGGTGGTTGGTATCGTATTGTTTGTCGCGGGTTCCGTAATCCTGCCGGGAGCGTATCGTGTCGCGTTTGCGGTCCGGGATGCCATGTGCCGTGTCCGGGATTATTGGTGGCTCCCGCTGTTGGCGGTGAATACGTCGCGGAAATAACGTTCGTCCGCGCCGTCATAACCCATTTCAGTCGCTTTTTCGGCTGAATATTTTTCAATATTTTCGAAGAAATCGGTGCCTCCGGTCGTGTCGAAGATTGCACGGATCTCCTCCATGCTCTTGTCGTCGATTTTGCGCATTGCGCCGACGCCCACTTTGCAGTAGTTGTCGCCGAAGCGTTCGAATACGTCGCGGTCGTGTTCGTAAATCCACTTCCAGACGGGGCCTTGTTCGGGGTGGAGTTCCGGGTCGACCAGGTTCGGCTTGATGCAGTAACCGGTTTTGAGGATGTTGTGCCCGATCGTGCGTTTGATGGCCAACTGCTGCCGTCCTTTTTCCGAGTAAGTGAAAAATCCCAGTTTTTGCGAGAGCCTGCGGAGCGCCTGGATGATATAGCCCGGCGTATTGGCCCTCGGGCAACGCGGACGGCAAGACATGCATTCGCCGCAATACCAGATTGTTTCGCTCTTGAGCAGTTGCTCGATTGCATCGTCGTCCTTGGTTTGGACGGTATTGACGATCTGGCGCGGGTCGTAGTCGTAGAACTCGGCGGCGGGACAGACGCCGGTGCAGATGCCGCAGTTCATGCAGGCGGTGAGACCCTCCTTCATGCGCACATCCTCCATCAACATGTCGAAATATTTGCCCATCGTATCGGTGTGGTTTACATACAATTTTCAGCATAACAAAGTTACTGCTCCCGGCGAACATGGAAATAGGGCGTAACACCTATTTTGGGGTAAGTATAAATGCGTATGCTCCGGTCGATCAGACTGCTGATGTCTCTTCGGATGTTACGGTTGACGGGTCGGAACGGATACGGTACCGCGGAGGAATCGGGCGAATAGCAATTCAGCGGATTTATCCCTATCTTTGCCGGACCGGCGCATTCCGCACCCGGTTGCCGGCACTTTTCGGCCGTTGCATGGTCTGTGTGTCCGGCATGGACGAGGTTGTGTCCGCTGGTGTTAAATTCATTCCGATGGAGTCCAATTACGAAAAAGAGGAGCTTTTCAGCCCTGAAAAAGTGGCCGCACTGGCCGGACATTATAAGGCGATTCTGGAGTTGCTGGGTGAGGACGCTTCCCGCGAGGGATTGCTCAAAACTCCCGAACGGGTCGCCAAAGCGATGAGTTTTCTCACGCAGGGGTACGGGCAGGACCCGAAAGAGATCTTGCTCTCGGCCAAATTTAAAGAGGAGTATAAGCAGATGGTGATCGTGAAGGATATCGAGCTCTATTCGATGTGCGAGCACCACATGATTCCGTTTTACGGTAAGGCGCATGTTGCCTATATTCCGAACGGCTATATCACCGGCTTGTCGAAGATCGCCCGCGTGGTCGAGGCGTTTGCGCGGCGATTGCAGGTGCAGGAACGGTTGACGGTGCAAATCCGGGATTGTATCCAACAGGCGCTCAACCCGCTCGGTGTCGCGGTGGTCATCGAGGCGAGCCATATGTGCATGCAGATGCGCGGCGTGCAAAAACAGAATTGCAGCACTACCACCTCGGCCTTTACCGGGGCTTTCCTGACGCAGATGCAGACGCGTGAAGAGTTTATCCAGCTGATCGGGAAATAGGAAAAACGATATCAACGGAGATACCCGCTCAACTCTTTTTTCAGCTCCTCACCGTTGCTCGGCCGTTTTGCATGGCGCTCCGCGATTTTCCCCTGCCGGTCGAAGATGATGTAGCGGGGAACGGAGATTCGGACTATTTTACCCGCCTGATCCGTATCGCAGAATAATGCGCCCAGTTCGTTCGCGAATTGTCCGGCTGTGCGCCCTTCCGGAGCAAAATAAGTGACAAAATATCCCTGTAATCCGGCCTCATTCAGTAATTCCACGCACTGGTCACAGCCGGCTTTGTCGCTGTCTACCGAAGCAAAGAGGCAAACGATGTCATTGTCCGTGAAAAAATCCTGTAATGCCGGATAGTGGGTGATTTCGGCACGGCACGGTTGGCACTGGGAAGCAAAAATGTCCAGATAGACAACTTTCCCGGAAAAGTTTTGCAACAGGGATCGCATGGAATCGGGATAATCCAGTCGTACAATTTTTGATGTGTTCGTCTCCTTGGGCTGCCCGAGGGACAACAACGGCGAAGCGGATAACAGCAACAGAGCAAGTAGGATTCTCATCTTTAGGGAATTTTAGGTTCGGGTAGCGGGAATTACTTTGGCTGTATGACGATGGTTTGTAGTAATCTTCCGTAGGTTTGTGCCAGGACGCTTTACAGCTGCTCATGCGGCTGAGAAAAAGCAGTTTACCTAAAGACAATAAAAAAGCGAACTATTCGGATATTCCAGGAGATGTTTCCTTTTTTGCAAAAAGCGCCGTTTTTTGCCGTTTCATCTCGATAAATCGTTCTACACCACGACGCACCGAACCCAGTCCGAATTTTTGAGGCTCGATCTTTTCGATCGGGATGAAGAACGTTTCGGCCACATCGTCGTGTGCTTCGGGGGCGGAGGTGTCCTCTACACGGCACAGGAAAAACATATCGAGCGTGTGCACTTCGAAGCCGCTGAACGGATAAATATTCGGCAGTGAAAAGAGATAGGTGCTTTGCCGGACCGTAAATCCCGTCTCTTCTTTAACTTCCCGGGCCACACCCTCTTCCCCCGTTTCATACATGTCGATAAAGCCGCCCGGAAGGTCGAAGGTGCCTTTCGCGGGCTCTTTGGCCCGGCGTGTGACGAGCAGTTCGTTCCGGGAATTGAGAATCAGCGCCACCGTCGCGGAACAGGAGTTGAAATAATAGACGAAGCCGCAGTCACGGCATTTTTTTGCTTTTTCGTTGTGTTCTTCGAAGCGGGATGAACCGCAGCGGGGACAGTACCGGAACAGGACTAACGGATGCATTGCAGTAAGGGCTATGATTTGATCTGACAATGCCTATTCGGCATACGAAACCAATCCCTCTTTGCGCGGGTGCGCTGCGGGCTCTTTGCCGCCGTTGTAGCCGAGCGCGGCGCAACCGTAAACTTTGTGTACGGTCGGCACGCCGAGCCGTTTGAGGTAAGCGCGTACTTCGGGGGCGTCACAGGTATAGGAGAGCTGATTGATCCAGCAGGAGGCGATTCCGAGCGAGTGGGCTGCGAGAAACATATTTTGCAAAGCGCAGGCGCAGTCCATACCGCCGGTGCGTGTCGGTTCGTTCGAAGCGATCACCAGCACCGGGGCATCGTAATAGCAGCAGTAATCTTCATTGAGCTGGCGGCCTTCGTAGCGGATCAGCGCCGTGCGGATCAGCCGGTTCAATTCGTGGAGTTTTTCGGCGTCCTGGATGACGGTGAAGTGGAAGGTTTGCGCGTTCATGCCTGTGGGGGCAAGCGTCCCGGCCTCTACTATGGTGGCCAGCACATCGGCCGGCAGCGGCCGCGGATCATAAGTGCGGACGCTCCGGCGGTTGCGGATCGCGTCCAGTACGGGATTGGTTTTCATAAGCGAATTTTGGATGTGTCCGCTGCAAAAAACATTCCGCAAAACCCGACCGGTCATGCGGAATGCGATTCGTTGTTCCGCGCTTGTCGTTCTGCGCGTCTCCCCCCTTCTTGTTTCACGTCCTCTTTTTCTCCTCTTTCTTTGCGGCAATCGAATGAGAAGAGAGTAAAGGTACGACACGGGTCATTTTTCAGGGGCGAACAAGTCTTGCGAACATGTTGTGCGCAATATTTTATGAAAGTTTCCGGAGTGCGCGATGCCGGTATCGTGTTCTTTGCAACCAATTGCGGAAACGCTACGGCATATTGCCGGAGTTATTGCATCGCTCCGGAGTGTTCGGTTCGCACCTGCGGCGAGATACTGGATTCAGACGGTCATGATCTCGGCCTCTTTGGCCGCGAACAGCTCGTCCACTTTTTTCATGTACTTGTCCGTGAGTTTCTGGGACGAGTCTTCGCCGTCTTTGGCCATATCTTCCGGCATGCCCTCTTTTTGGGCTTTCTTGAATGCCTCAACCGCGTCGCGGCGTATATTGCGGATGCTGATGCGAGCCGTTTCGGCTTCGCTTTTGATCTGCTTGACCAGCTCTTTGCGGCGCTCTTCGGTCAGCGGCGGAATGTTCAGGCGGATGTGCTCGCCGTTGTTCGACGGGGTCAGTCCGATGTTCGCCACCAGAATGGCTTTTTCGATTGCGCCGATCAGGTTCTTCTCCCACGGTTGGATCAGCACCGTACGTGCATCGGGGACGGTGACGCTGGCCACCTGTGATACGGGCGTGGGATTGCCGTAATAGTCTACGGTGATGCCGTTGAGCAGGTTCGTGCTCGCTTTGCCTGCGCGTACCGAGGCGAGTGCTTCCACCAGGAACTCGATGGCTTTGTCCATTTTGGCCTGTGCGGGGTCTAATATGGTCTTGGGTTCTGTCATAGTGGTGATGCGTTTAGGATTATTTCAATGCGTTTTCTATCTTTTCGATCAGTTCGGTGAGTTGTTCCGGACTATATCCGGTCTCGCAGGCGAGGATGGTGCCGTCCTTGGCGATGACGAAGTTGCGTGGAATCGTTGCGGTGGCGAAAAGCGAGTAGATTTTGCGCTCCGGATCGAGTCCCATCGGGAATGTGTAGCGTTGCATCTCCCGGAATTTTTCGACGGCTTCACGCGTTTCGCCGCGCGAAATCGGCAGGAAAACGAAATCCCTGCCTGCGAAGCGGTCGATGATCTGTTTCTGTACCTGTTTCAGTTCGGCGCGGCAGGGCGGGCACCAGGTCGCCCAAAAGTTGATCAGTACGACCTTGCCTTTCAGCGATGCGATGTCGACCGTACTCCCGTCGAACATCTTTACAGTGAAATCGGGAACGGGATCGCCGACCTTTACCAGCGTTTTACTTTCCGGTACTGCGGCTTGAGTCTGGGGCGTTGAAACAGTTTGTGCCTGAGGTCCAGTCCCGTTTTCGCCGGATGCCGCCAAGGCCGGGCTATCCATCAACGTGCCGGTTTGTCCGGATGCTGATGTTGCCGTGAACGCCAGCAGGGCAGAGAAAAGAGAGGAAATGATATGTACGGAAAGTTTCATCGCGGTTGTCGGTAGATGGTTAGGCGTAAATTTATCAATACGAACGGGTTGCGGCTTTACGCATTTTTCACCACGGTGCCGATCGGTTCCCCGTCGACGATTTTGCACAAATTCCCCGGCGTGTCCATGTCGAATACCACGATGGGCAGATCGTTCTCTTTGCACATGGTGAAGGCGGTCAGGTCCATCACTTTGAGCTTACGGTCGTATACTTCGTCGAAAGTGATCGTGGAGAATTTCGTCGCGGTCGGATCTTTTTCCGGATCGGCAGTGTAAACGCCGTCGACGCGCGTGCCTTTGAGCAGCACCTCCGCCTCGATCTCCACGCCGCGCAGCGCCGAAGCGGTATCGGTTGTGAAATAAGGGTTACCCGTACCGCCGGCGATAATCACCACGCAGCCACCGGCCATCAGTTCCAATGCTTTGGCTTTCGAGTAGAGCTCTCCTATCGGTTCCATGCGGATCGAGGTCAGTACTTTGGCTTTGGCTCCTTCGCCTTCCAGTGCGGTTTGTAAAGCCAGTGAATTGATTACCGTCGCAAGCATGCCCATCTGGTCGCCTTTGACGCGGTCGAATCCTTTCTTTACTCCGCTCAGTCCACGGAAAATGTTTCCGCCGCCGATCACGATTCCGACCTGCACGCCGCTGTCGACGACCGCTTTGATTTGTGTGGCGTAGCTGTTCAGCACGGCCGTATCGAGGCCGTATTTCTGTGCTCCCATCAGCGACTCGCCGCTGAGTTTGAGTAATATCCGTTTGTAGACAGGCATTTCGTTGAGTTGGTAAGTTGTTGCTAATACAATAGTCGTGTTTACAGGAAGTGTGTCGTTCTCCGTCGACGGAATTTTTGGTTCGTATGGGATGTTACGTCGTTCGGTCCGGTTTCCTCTCTTCCGTGTCCGGTTTATTTAACCCATATCAACCGGTTATTTCTGCTCCTGCATCAGCTGCATCAGTTCGTCGAGTTTCGGGGTGAGGATGATTTCGGTGCGTCGGTTTTTCGCGCGAGCCTCGGATGTTTTGCCCGAAGCTACCGGCAGCGACTCGCCGCGTCCGGCGGCGATGATGCGGCTCGGAGCGATTCCTTTGTTTTCAAGCAGCAGGCGCACTACGGTGGTCGCACGCTTGGCACTCAGGTCGAGGTTGTCGCGCAGTTGGCCGTTGGGCCGGTAAGGCACATCGTCGGTGTGCCCCTCTACCATCACGTTGATATCCGGGTTCTGGGCCAGTACGGTAGCCAGGTCATGCACGGCCCGGGCTCCGTTGGGATCGATTTCGAAACTGCCCGAGCGGAACAGCAATTTATCGTCCATCGACACGTAGACATTCCCGTTTTTAATCGAAATGGAAAGGCCTTTGCCGTCGAAGCCGGTCAAAGCGTCGGTCACTTTGCGCCGGATCGCATTGATCGCCTCTTCACGGCTGCGCAGCATAGCTTCGAGTTCGTTCACGCGCCGCGAACGCTCGTTGAGGGCCATCTGGCTCGTCTCGAGTTCTTTGAGCATGCGGGCGGTTTCGGCCGACCCGTCGGCCAGGAGTTTCTGGTAGCGTTCCTGCAGTGCGGTGTAACTCATGTAAAGCCGGGTCGAATCGGAAACGAGCCTCAGGTTTTTGGCCGTGAGCGTGTCGTTGCGCCGCGTCAGGTCGTCGATGCGGGTGTTTGCGGAATTCAATTCGCCGTCCAGGCGCAACGCTTCGGCCTTCATCGAATTGAACTTTTTGTTGGATACGCAGGCGCAGGCAACCCCCGCCAGAAGTAACAGCAATGCGGCTTTTCTCATCGCAATCGGTATAAGATCCATATTTGCCACGAAGATACAAAACAATTTAGAATGTACCAATGTGCGTTTAAAAATTACTATCTTTGCTGCTTAGTTTTACCGCGATGCAGGAAACCCAGTACAAATACCTCGATAAAGTGGATTCGCCGGACGATCTGAAAAGGTTGCGTGCCGGCGAACTGACGCAGTACTGTGCCGAATTGCGCCGCTTCATCATTGCGCAGCTTTCATCGAACCCGGGGCACCTGGGGTCGAGTTTGGGCGTGGTCGAACTGACTGTGGCGCTGCACTATGTGCTGAATACGCCGGATGACAAATTGGTATGGGACGTGGGGCATCAGGCCTATGCGCACAAAATCATTACGGGTAGGCGGGACCGTTTCTGCACGAACCGCAAGTTGGGCGGCCTGAGCGGTTTCCCTAAGATGGGGGAGAGTTTGTACGATGCGTTCGGGGCAGGCCATTCATCGACGTCGATTTCGGCGGCATTGGGTATTGCGATCGCTTCGGCCCGTCGCGGGGAGAAGCGCGAAGTGGTGGCGGTGATCGGCGACGGAGCGCTGACCGGGGGCCTCGCTTTCGAGGGATTGAACAATGCGGGGGCGTCGAATGCGAACTTGTTGGTGGTGCTCAACGACAACCGCATGTCGATTGATCCGAATGTCGGCGCCCTGAAGGAGTACCTGCTCAACATCACGACATCGAAAAGATATAACCAGGCCAAGCACCATACATGGACCCGTTTGGAGCGGTTCCCGAAATTGCGGCGAACGATCCAGAAGATGGGCAACGCCCTCAAGGGAGGTTTCCTGCAACAGAGCAATTTGTTCGAAAGCCTCAATTTTCGCTATTTCGGGCCGGTGGACGGCCATAACGTCGAGCAACTGACCCGCGTATTGAAGGATCTGAAAGAGATTCCCGGGCCGAAACTGCTGCACGTACTGACGGTGAAGGGCAAAGGGTATCAGCCGGCCGAAGAGCATCAGCGCACCTGGCACGCTCCGGGGCTGTTCAATCCCGAAACGGGCGAACGGCTCGGACATACGAGAAACGGGGCCCCGCCGCGCTATCAGGATGTGTTCGGCGAGACGCTGCTCGAACTGGCCCGGAGGGATGAACGGATCGTAGGGATTACCCCTGCGATGCCTACGGGGTGTTCGCTCAGCATCATGATGGAGCAGATGCCCGAACGCTGTTTCGACGTGGGAATCGCCGAGGGGCATGCCGTTACCTTTTCGGCCGGACTGGCGGCGCAGGGTTTGGTGCCGTATTGCAACATCTATTCGTCGTTCATGCAGCGCGCGTACGACAATGTGATTCACGACGTGGCCCTGCAGGGGTTGCATGTGGTGATGTGTCTGGACCGGGCCGGACTGGTGGGCGAGGACGGTGCGACGCACCACGGGGTTTTCGATCTGGCGGCAATGCTCCCGGTACCGGGGTTGACTATCGCCTCGCCGATGGATGAGGTCGAACTGCGTAACCTGATGTTTACGGCCGCTTCCGGCGAAGGTCCCTTTGTGATCCGCTATCCGCGCGGTAACGGTGTGACGCGGGATTGGCGCCGCCCGATGGAGACCCTCCCTCTCGGCCGGGGCCGTATATTGCGAGAGGGTAAAGACTTGGCATTGCTGACCATCGGCCCTGCAGGCAACGATGCGGCGTGGGCGGCGGAGCAGGCGGCCGGTGAAGGAATTTCGGTGCTGCATGCCGATCTTCGTTTTGCCAAACCGTTGGATGAAGGATTGCTGCACCGCATCGGCCGGGAATTCCGCCGGGTGATCACTGTAGAGGACGGAGTCGTAAACGGTGGAGTAGGTGCGGCTGTCCTGGCATTTATGAACCGTCACGGCTACCCTTGCCGTATAACGATGTTGGGTGTGGAGGACCGGTTCGTGGCACACGGAACGGTCGCCCAGCTTAAGGAGATGTGCGGATACGATGCACCGGGGATTCTCCGGGCGATCCGGGAAGCAGGGGCAGAACGTCTGACGAGCCCGATTGACGGGAGGGTGACCGAACAGGCGAATACGGCCGACGGACCAGATACGGACTGTGCTGTGTATCCGTTCCGGAACGGAATAAAATCACCGGGACAAGAACGTAATGAGACAAAACAAGATTAACGATATGGAGTACGATTTCAGGGCTATAGAGCAAAAATGGCAGCGCCGTTGGGCCGAGCAGAAAACCTACAGGGTCGAAGTGGATAAGAGCCGGCCGAAATATTATGTGCTGGATATGTTCCCTTATCCGTCGGGGGCGGGACTGCACGTCGGTCATCCGCTGGGTTACATCGCATCGGACATCTATTCGCGTTACAAACGGCTCCGGGGTTTCAATGTGCTGCATCCGATGGGTTACGATGCGTTCGGGTTGCCGGCCGAGCAGTATGCGATCCAGACCGGCCAGCATCCGGCCGTAACTACGGAGAAGAATATCAACCGTTACCGCGAACAGCTCGATAAAATCGGCTTCAGTTTCGATTGGGACCGCGAGGTGCGTACCTGCGATCCCGAATATTACAAGTGGACGCAATGGGCATTCCTCAAAATGTTCGATAGTTACTATTGTAACGACGAACAGCAGGCGCGCCCCATTGCCGAACTGGTCGCTGCGTTCGAACAGGGCGGTACCGATGGCTTGAACGTTGCCTGCACGAAGGAGCTCGCCTTCACCGCTGCCGAATGGAATGCGATGGGCGAGGCCGAAAAGGAGAACGTGTTGCAGAATTATCGGTTGGCGTTCCGGGCCGACACATTGGTCAACTGGTGTCCGGGGCTCGGAACCGTATTGGCCAATGACGAGGTGAAAGACGGGCTTTCGGTGCGCGGCGGTTTTCCGGTCGAACAAAAGCTGATGAAGCAATGGTTGCTGCGTGTGACGGCTTATGCACAGCGGATGTTGGACGGCCTCGACAGCCTGGAGTGGAGTGAATCGCTCAAAGAGATACAGCGCAACTGGATCGGCCGGAGCGAAGGAGCCCAGGTGTTTTTCGGCCTGAAAGGACTGGACGCTCAGTTGGAAGTTTTTACGACGCGTCCCGATACCATCTTCGGCGTCACGTTCATGGTGCTGGCTCCCGAGCATGAATTGGTGCAGAAACTGACGACTCCCGAATACAAAACCGCCGTAGAGGAATACCTGGCCGAAACAAAAAAACGTTCGGAGCGGGAGCGTATGGCCGATACCAAACGCGTGAGCGGACAGTTTACAGGCGGCTATGCCGTCAATCCGTTCAACGGCAAGGAGATTCCGATCTATATCAGCGATTACGTGCTGGCCGGTTACGGTACCGGTGCGATCATGGCCGTTCCGGCGCACGACAGCCGCGACTATGCTTTCGCCCGTCATTTCGGACTGCCGGTTATTCCGGTGGTCGAAGGCGGCGACCTCGAGACGGAATCCTATGATGCCAAAGAGGGGAAACTGATCAATTCGGAATTCCTCGACGGTCTCGATGTGAAAGAGGCGATCGGGGCGATGTTCACTGAAATCGAGAAACGCGGCTTCGGTAAAAAACGGATCAATTACCGCCTGCGCGACGCGATTTTCAGCCGTCAACGCTACTGGGGCGAGCCGTTCCCGATCTATTACAAAGATAATATCGCCTACCCGCTGTCAGAGGAGTGTCTGCCGCTGGAACTTCCCCCGGTCGAAAACTTCGGTCCGACAGCCGACGGCGAACCGCCGCTGGCCCATGCTGCGAACTGGCAGACACCGGAAGGCTATCCGTATGAGTTGAGCACGATGCCCGGCTTCGCGGGTTCTTCAGCTTATTACCTGCGTTATATGGATCCGCACAACGGCGATGCGCTCGTAAGCCGCGAAGCGGACGAATACTGGCGCAGTGTCGACCTTTATGTCGGCGGGATCGAACATGCCACCGGGCACCTGATGTATTCGCGTTTCTGGAACATGTTCCTTTACGATCTGGGGTATGTTTGCGAAAGCGAACCGTTCAGGAAACTCGTGAATCAGGGTATGATCCAGGGGCGCTCGAATTTCGTATACCGTGTCGTCGGTACGAATAAATTCGTGTCGCTGGGGCTGAAAGACCAGTACGATACCCAGGAGATTCATGTCGATGTGAACATCGTGCGCAACGACCTGCTCGATCTGGAGGCGTTCCGGGCCTGGCGTCCCGAGTTCGCCGATGCGGAATTTATTCTCGAGGACGGTAAATACCTGTGCGGCTGGGCGGTCGAAAAGATGTCGAAGTCGATGTTCAATGTGGTGAATCCCGATCATATCGTTGAAGATTACGGTGCCGATACGCTGCGGATGTACGAAATGTTCCTCGGACCGCTCGAGCAGAGCAAACCGTGGGATACGAACGGTATCGACGGCGTGCACAAATTTTTACGCCGCTTCTGGCGGTTGTTTTTCGATCGTGACGGCAAGCTGATCGTGAGCGACGAAGTGCCGACCCCGGCCGAACTGAAAACCCTGCACAAGACGATTAAAAAGGTGGGCGAGGATATCGAGAATTTTTCGTTCAATACGTCGGTAAGCGCCTTTATGATCTGCCTCAATGAATTGGGGCCGTGCAACAAACGGGCGATCCTCGAGCCGCTCGTGGTGCTGCTAGCACCGTTTGCGCCGCATATTGCCGAAGAGTTGTGGGAGAGTCTCGGTCACACTACGTCAGTTTGCGATGCCGCTTTCCCGGCCTATGAGGAGCAATACCTGGTCGAGGAGAGCATCGAGTATCCGGTTTCGTTCAATGGCAAGATGCGTTACAAGAAAGCTTTGCCGGCAGGCCTCTCGCCCAAAGAGGTGGAAGCAGCCGTACTGGCCGATCCCGCCGCTGAGAAATACCTCGACGGCAAAACGCCGAAGAAGGTAATCGTAGTACCGGGCAAGATCGTCAATGTAGTGATTTAACGCATCGAAAACCGATTAATATTTTACGGTAATTTCCGGGATAATGGAGTATCTGCAATATGCAATTGATTTCGTACTGCACATCGACGTGCATATGGCCGAATTGGTCGCGCAGTACGGGATGTGGATTTATGCGATCCTGTTTGTGATTATCTTTTGCGAAACGGGATTGGTCGTGACGCCGTTCCTGCCGGGCGATTCGCTGCTGTTTGTGGCCGGGGCGCTCGCGTCGTTGCCGACCAACCATGTGAACGTGCACCTGATGATCCTGATGCTGATGGCGGCCGCCATACTGGGGGATGCGGCCAATTATACGATCGGACGTTTCTTCGGGGAGCGTTTGTTTCGCAACCCGAACTCCAGAATATTCAAACAAAGCTACCTCGAGAAAACGCACCATTTTTACGAGAAACACGGCGGCAAGACGATCATTCTCGCCCGTTTCGTCCCGATCGTGCGGACGTTTGCGCCGTTCGTTGCCGGAATGGGGCATATGAGTTACCGCCATTTCGCGTCGTACAACATCATCGGCGGCGTAGTGTGGGTGGCGCTTTTTTCGTATGCGGGGTACCTGTTCGGCGGATTGGAAGTGGTGCAGCGCAATCTGAAATTGCTGATCGTTCTGATTATCTTTATTTCACTCGTTCCGATGGCAGTCGAAATTTGGCGCAACAAGCGCAAGGCGAAGAAAACAGGTGCGAAGGCGGGAGAATAAGCCGGTATGTGTTCGGTGTATTTTATAGAACAGAAGCGGTCCGGAAAGGCCGCTTCTGTTCTATTGCATTTTTAATGCAGTGGTAGTTGCCGATCCGCCGGTCGAAACGCTTTCCCCCGGATGACCAGCGAGAATCAGCAAGTGCCGGGATGCATCGAACGGGTAATGTCCGTGCTTTCTCAGAGTTTTTCTCCGTAGGCCAGGTCGCCTGCGTCGCCCATTCCGGGCACGATATAAGACTTGACGGTCATTTCGGCATCGAGCGAACCGCACCAGATTTTACAGTTGTTAGCCGAGAGGTGTTTTTTTGCATATTCCACGCCCTCTTCACTGCCGATGACGGTGGCTACGTGCGTGAACTTGGGCATCCCGGCTTTTTCGACCAGCGCGTTGTAGGTCATTACGAGCGACGAACCGGTAGCCAGCATCGGGTCGGCGATAATCAGCGTTTTGCCGGTCAATTCGCAGGTAGAGATGTACTCTACCTTGATGTTGAAGCTGTTGTCCTTGCTGTATTTGCGGTATGCCGAAACGAAAGCGTTCTGCGCATTGTCAAAATAGTTCAGGAATCCCTGGTGAAACGGCAGTCCCGCCCGCAGGATCGTGGCGACCACGATCTCCTCGTCGGGCATCATGATTTCGGCTTCGCCCAGCGGCGTTTCGACCGACCGGGGTTGATACTCGAGCGTTTTGCTGATCTCGTAGGCCATAATCTCGCCTGCCCGTTCCAGGTTCCGGCGGAAGCGCATGCTGTCGCCTTGCACCGTCACGTCGCGCATTTGTGCGATAAAGCGGTTGAGGATCGTGTTCTCCCTGTCCAGTACCGTTACCATCTGTTCTGCCATTGTTCCCAAAATTGTGTTTTCGTTCTCCTTGCCCGCGTTCCCGCAGGGGATTAGTATAAAAAGTTGTTGAACGGGTAGCGTCCCGCATGTATCTCGCGCACCATGCCGTAAAGGTCCTTGCGCAGTTTGTCGATATTGATCCGTTCGCGTGCCGAGATGAAAATGCAGGGCGTATTCGCTTTGGCGATCCAGCTGTTTTTCAACTCGTCGAGCGTCATATTTTCCTTCGTGGCCGGGGTCAGGTCGTCTGCGTCCTTTTGAATGAACGAATAGGCGTCGATTTTGTTGAAAATCAGAAAAACGGGTTTTTCACCGGCCCCGATCTCCTGCAACGTTTCCTTCACCACGGCGATCTGTTCCTCGAAGTTGGGGTGCGAAATGTCGACCACATGCAACAGCAGGTCGGCTTCGCGGACCTCGTCGAGGGTCGATTTGAACGATTCGACCAGCTGATGGGGCAGCTTGCGGATAAATCCGACCGTATCCGAAAGCAAAAACGGCAGGTTGTCCAATACCACCTTGCGAACCGTCGTATCGAGCGTGGCGAAAAGTTTGTTTTCGGCGAAAACCTCGCTTTTCGAGATCAGGTTCATGATCGTCGATTTGCCGACGTTCGTGTAGCCGACCAGTGCGACGCGGACCAACTGGCCCCGGTTGCTGCGCTGCACGGCCATTTGCTTGTCTATTTTCTTGAGCTGCTCTTTTAGGCGGCTGATGCGGTCGCGCACGATACGGCGGTCGGTCTCGATTTCTCGCTCGCCGGCCCCGCCGCGGGTTCCCGTGCCGCCACGCTGCCGTTCGAGGTGTGTCCACATGCCGGTCAGGCGTGGCAGCAGGTATTGGCATTGCGCCAGTTCGACCTGTGTTTTGGCATAGGCCGTAGTAGCCCGTTGTGCGAAAATTTCGAGGATCAGGCTGGTGCGGTCGTATATCTTGCGGGAAAAAACCTTATCGAGGTTGCGGATCTGCGAAGGGCTCAACTCATCGTCGAAAATCACGAAATCCACTTCGTTCTCTTCGACATAGGCAGCGATTTCGGCCAGTTTCCCTTCTCCCACGAAGGTTCGTGAATTGGGGTTGGCCAGCCGCTGTACGAAGCGTTTGAGCGTTCGCACACCGGCTGTTTCGGCCAGAAACTCCAGTTCGTCGAGGTATTCGGTCACCTGCGTTTCGTCCTGCCGGTCGTTCATAACGGTGACCAGTACGGCAGTGTGTCCTCTGCCGTCGGTTGTATTCGTTGTTTTGGTCTCTCCCATAAAGGCTCACAAAAAAGGCGCTTGTGTCAAGCACCCTGCAAAAAATCTGCCCGTTACGGGCGGAACAGGAGGCAGAACACTCCTGTATAGGACAAATGTAGTAAAATTTGGCGAAAACGAGGCGAAATTTTTGGGTTTTGGATTTTTTGCCTATCTTTGTCCTGCATCAAGGGGGATTAGCTCAGTTGGCTAGAGCGCTTGCATGGCATGCAAGAGGTCACCAGTTCGACCCTGGTATTCTCCACTTCTCTGAGGCTGTTTCGGGAACGGAACAGCCTGTTTTGTTTTCCGTTAATTTTCGTGCGATGAAAGTACAGGTGGAAAATTCTTATATTTACACCAAACTTTATTGATTTTGGATTCTTCGGCAGTAAAAGAGTGGCTTTTCGGCAAAACGCTTCCGGAGCTCGAGGCGGTGGCTGCCGCATCGGGGATGCCCCGCTTTGCGGCCGGGCAGATTGCCGGGTGGATATATGCCCGCGGAGTGACCGATATCGCAGCGATGACCAATCTCTCGCTCCGCAACCGCGAACGGCTTTCCGAACGTTATTGTGTGGGACTGTTGCCGGTTGCGGATGTGCAACAGTCGTCCGACGGTACAAAAAAGTACCTGTTTCCGACCCTGCAGCAACGCTATATCGAATCGGCGTACATTCCCGATAAGGACCGCGCGACGTTATGCGTTTCGTCGCAATCGGGCTGCCGTATGGGTTGCCGCTTCTGCATGACGGCCCGGCAGGGATTTGCACATAACCTGACTTCGGGGGAGATACTGAACCAGATTCGGACGATTCCCGAGAGCGGAAAGCTGACGAACGTCGTCTATATGGGGATGGGCGAACCGCTCGATAATCTGGAAAGCGTGCTGAACTCGATCGAGATACTGACCGCTCCGTGGGGTTACGGTTGGAGCCCTTCGCGGATTACGCTTTCGACGATCGGCGTAATCCCGGCCATGCGCGAATTCCTGAACCGGAGCGCCGCACACCTGGCGGTGAGCCTGCATGATCCGATCCCGTCCGAACGGTTGGCGATGATGCCGGTCGAAGGAAAATATCCGATCGGGCAGGTGGTGGCCGAGCTCAAACGGCATGATTTTTCACACCAACGGCGCGTTAGTTTCGAATATATCGTTTTTGCCGGGATCAACGACTCCCCGGCGCATGTTACGGCTCTCGTGCGGTTGCTGTCCGGGTTGAAGTGCCGCATCAACCTGATTCGTTTCCATGCTATTCCCGATGCCCCGATGCAGGGTGCCGACGAGGCGACGATGATCCGTATGCGCGATGCGCTGGCCCGTAAAGGGATCATCACGACCATCCGCGCGTCGCGGGGCGAAGATATCCAGGCGGCTTGCGGCCTGCTGTCGACACGGGAACAGGAGAAACAGGCAGAATAGGTATAATAGTTGTACGGCTGAAACGTTATATAAATATCTTTAAAACCGAAAAATGATGAAAAAGTTTTTGATGGTGGCACTGTTTGCGCTGATGGGGGCGACAGTGCTCAAGGCACAGAATAACGGAGTGAAGTTTATCGAGGATAAGCCGCTGTCCGACGTCCTGGCCCAGGCGGGCAAGGCGAACAAATATGCATTCGTAGATGTTTATGCGACTTGGTGCGGCCCGTGTAAATACATGACGTCACAGGTGTTTCCGCAGGCTGCGGCGGGCGACTATTTTAACAAAACATTCGTCAATGCGAAGTACGATGCCGAAAAGGGCGAAGGTGTAACGGTGGCTAAGACCTACCGGGTGACCGCTTATCCCACCTTCCTGATCCTGAACAGCAAGGGCGAAGAGGTCGGACGCCTTCTTGGCGGGGCCAAGACACCGGAAGATTTTATCGCCCGGGTCAAAGCGGAACTCGAAAATATCGGGAAGTAAACGGGATACCGCTATCGCGGCGGTCATAGCACCGTATCTCTGTTTCCGTCGAGCTTTATCGATAACTGACGGTATTATTGACAAAGGGTTGCTCCATTCATGGGCAACCCTTTAATTTATGGCGGATTTGTATAGTCGTCCGTCTATATAATATTTGCTATAATTCCTGATAATGATGTTTTCTTTGGTCGGGATGAGCGGGTCTTGTGTGCAGAAAGCGGCAGCATGCGAGAAAGGTGGTATGCAAATCCAAAATACCCCGGCCGATGCAGGTTGTACTCCCGTTTGCAGGGGTTACACCAGGTCGATGCCGGCGGCACGGCATTCCGTACGCATCGTTTCGGGCCAGATGCTGCTCTGGATTTCACCGATGTGGGCCTTGCGCAGCAGGTACATGCACAGGCGGGATTGGCCGATACCGCCGCCGATCGAGAGCGGCAGTTCGCCTGCTAGCAGTTTGCTGTGAAAATACAGTTCGCTTTTGTACTCTTGTCCGCGCAGTGATAACTGGCGCCGCAGTGCCGTTTCATCGACGCGGATACCCATACTCGATATCTCGAAGGCATTGCCGAGTACCGGATTCCACAGTAACAGGTCTCCGTTCAGGCCGTTATAGCCTTCCTCGTTCGGAGTGCTCCAGTCGTCGTAGTCGGCTGCCCGGCCGTCGTGCGGTTCGCCGTTCGACAGTTCACTGCCGATTCCGATTACGAATACCGCACCGTATTCCTTCGCAATGGCATTTTCACGCTCTTTCGGGCTCAGGTCCGGATGTAGGTCGAGTAATTGCTGCGAGTGGATGAAATGAATCTCTTCGGGCAGGAAAGGTTCGATCTGCGGAAATTCGACGTAGAGTTTGTTCTCGGTTACCTTGATCGCCTCGTAAATGCGGCGCACGGTTTTTTTCAGGAACTCCACGTTGCGGTCTTCCGGGGTAATCACCTTCTCCCAGTCCCATTGGTCTACATAGAGCGAGTGGATGTTGTCCAGCTCCTCGTCCGGGCGCAGCGCGTTCATATCCGTGTAGATTCCCCGGCCCGGCTTGATATTCATCTCTCCGAGCTTGAGGCGTTTCCATTTGGCCAGCGAGTGCACTACTTCCGCACGGCGCTCGTCCATGTCCTTGATCGGGAATGCAACGGGCCGTTCGATACCGTTCAGGTCGTCGTTGATGCCGGTCCCGGTGAGCACGACCATCGGCGCCGTCACGCGCAGCAGCGCCAGTTGGGCTGACAGGTTTTCCTGGAACATGTCCTTGACGTGCTTGATCGCTTTTTCGGTATTTTCCGTGCTGCCGAGCAGGTTGCGGTATCCGGCGGGTTTTATTAGTGTCATTTCGATGTTGTTTGTGCGATGCGGAAACGGTGTTGCCGGCTGATATCTCTCCGGCGGATCCTTCCGGGGAAACGGAGGAAAAGTATGGCTCGGAATTCCAGGGCGGTGCGGTAAATCCGGAGACGACTCGAAAGAGTCGTTTCCGGGGATGTTATTTAACCGTAATCAGGAAGTAGTTTTTCTTGCCTTTTTGTACCAGCAGGTATTTCCCCGAGAGCAGGTTGTCGCTCGTTACGACAGCATCGGTGGAGGTCACTTTTTCTTTGTTCAGCGAAACACCGCCGCCCTGAATCAGTTTGCGGGCCTCGCCTTTCGACGGGAAGATCGCAGCCTGCTCGGTGCAGAGGTTGATAAAGCCGATACCTTCGGCGAGTGCCGCTGCGGGAACTTCGAATTGGGGAACGCCCTCGAAAACCTGGAGGAAAGTCTGCTCGTCGATCTTGCGCAAAGCGTCGGCGGTCGCGTTTCCAAAGAGGATGCCCGATGCTTCGACGGCCTTGTCGTACTCCTCCTCGGAGTGAATCATGCAGGTAATCTCTTTGGCGAGCCGCTTCTGCAATTCGCGCAGGTGCGGCGCTTCGCGGTGTGCGGCGATCAGCGAGTCGATCGTCTCTTTGTCGAGCATCGTGAAGATTTTGATGTAGCGCTCGGCGTCTTCGTCGCTGACATTGAGCCAGAACTGGTAGAATTTGTAGGGAGACGTATAGCGCGGATCGAGCCAGACGTTGCCCGATTCGGTTTTGCCGAATTTGGTGCCGTCGGCTTTTTTGATCAACGGGCAGGTAAGGCCGAACGCTTCGCCGCCGGTCTTGCGGCGGATCAACTCCGTACCGGTGGTGATGTTGCCCCACTGGTCCGAACCGCCCATTTGCAGCTTGCAGTTTTTGTGCTGGTAGAGGTGCAGGAAGTCTGTGCCTTGCACGAGTTGGTAGGTGAACTCGGTGAACGACATGCCGTCGCCTTCGCCGTTGAAGCGCTTCTTGACGGAGTCTTTCGCCATCATGTAGTTGACGGTGATGCATTTGCCGATGTCCCGGATGAATTCGAGGAACGTAAAGTTTTTCATCCAGTCGTAGTTGTTGACCATCTCCGCGGCATTCGGGGCTTCCGAAGAGAAATCCACCAGGCGGCTCAGCTGCTTCTTGATTCCTTCCTGGTTGCGGTGCAGCGTTTCTTCGTCTAGCAGGTTGCGCTCGAGCGATTTGCCCGACGGATCGCCGATCATACCCGTGGCGCCGCCGACCAGGAAGATCGGTTTGTGTCCGCAGCGCTGGAAGTGCTTCAGGATCATGATGCTGACCAGATGGCCGATGTGTAGCGAGTCGGCTGTCGGGTCGATGCCCACATAGGCGGTTGTCATCTCTTTGGCGAGTTGCTCTTCGGTTCCGGGCATCATATCGTGCAACATGCCCCTCCACTTGAGTTCTTCTACAAAATTCATCGAATGGTTCGGTTGGTTATGGTTGGCGCAGGAGCGATTTTGGTCCGGCGCACATCAATTCGCACAAAAATAGTCAAATTCCGCCAAACGGCGGTGATTTTACAAAAATTCAGCGACTACGAAAGTGCTGCCGCCGATATAGATCATGTCTTCCGCTCGGGCTAATTCGCGAGCGCGGGCGACTGCGGCGGTTACTGTCGGTGCTGTTTCGCCCTGGAGTCCGTATTCGGCTGCCCGGCGGGCGAGGATGTTCTCATCGAGCGCCCGTTCGATTCCGGCCCGGGTAAAGATATAGTGCGCTTCTTTGGGTAGCAACGGCAGAACTTTGGACAGATCTTTATCGGCGACGAATCCCAACACCATATACAGCTTGTGGAACTGTTGCCGGGCGATCTGTGCCGCAATTTCACGCAATCCGCCTTCATTGTGGCCGGTATCGCATACGGTGAGCGGTGCATGGCCGACGATTTGCCAGCGCCCCAGCAGGCTGGTCGAAGCCGCGGCCGAGGCCATCCCTTTCTGCACGGCCTCGCGCGGAATCTGCAGGCCGCCCGAGCCGTTGAGGACATCGAGTACCGTAAGGGCCGTGAGGATATTCTTACGCTGGTAGTCTCCCAGCAGGTCGGTGCAGAGCGTAAATGTTTCACCGTCGAGCAGGTTCTCGATGGTGAATGGCTGCAGGGCACGGGGTGTCGCAGCAACTTGTCCGCAGGAGTCCTGCGGGAGCGTCTTGCCGGTCGCAAGTGTCTTCGGGCTCCCGGTTATGGGCATCATCTCTCCATTGTCCGCTTGATTTACAATATGGTAGGTTTGATCGGCGAACAGGATCGGTGCACTGCACTCCTTGGCGCGGGCGATGAACGTGAGCTGGCTTTCGATCTGGCTCTCACCGATCACTACCGGAGTCATCTCCTTGATGATTCCGGCCTTTTCACCGGCTATTTTTTCGAGCGTGTCGCCGAGGAATTGCGCATGATCCCAGCTGATATTCGTGATGACGCTGACCAGCGGGCGGATAACGTTCGTCGAGTCGAGCCGTCCGCCCATACCCACTTCGATCACCGCAATGTCTACCCTTTCCCGGGCGAAATGGTCGAATGCGATAGCGGTCGTAATCTCGAAAAATGACGGCCGGATCCGGTCGATCGCTTTGCGGTGGCTGCTGACGAATGCCACCACCGCTTCTTCGGAGATCATCTCTCCGTTGACGCGAATGCGCTCGCGGAAATCTTTCAGGTGCGGCGACGTGAATAATCCCGTACGGTATCCGGCGGCTTGCAGGACGGCGGCAGTCATGTGCGAGACGGAGCCTTTGCCGTTTGTGCCTGCGACATGGACGCTCCGGAAACGGCGGTGCGGTTCGCCCAGCTCTTTTTCGAGTTCGGTGATGTTGCCGAACCCGGGTTTGTAGGCGTTGCCGCCGATGTGCTGGAAAACGGGAAGCGAATGGTAGAGGAAATGGAGTGTTTCAGCGTAAGTCATTGTTCGGGTAAATCGGGTTTGCAACGCAATTGCGCGGAATAGCGCTGTCGTGTTTATTGATCGGGTAGATGATTGCGGTTAATTCCGCAAGGCTTGCTTCTGTCCGGCAGATTTCAATCGTTCAGGTGGCTGCGTTTGCGTACCCGGTAGGCCATGAAATAGAGCAGCCCGAGCGCAAAAACGTACCACGAGATGCGGCCGATCACGTCGCCGTAGCGGGTGTAAAAAGTCATCCGGTCGTGAAGGCCTACCTGCGAAGTGAGTGCGCCCCGCACATCCCACCCGAGCGTTTCACCTACATCGCCGCGGGCATTGATAAAACCCGAAATGCCCGTGTTCGCACTGCGGGCGATACTGCGGCGCGTTTCGATCGCCCGCAGGCGCGCATATGAGAAGTGTTGCCGGTAGCCCGGCGTGTCGCCCCACCAGCCGTCGTTGGTGATGACGAACATCAACTGGGCGCCGTTGCGGATGAATTCGGTGAAATACTCGCCGTAGATGGATTCGTAGCAGATGGCCACACCGAAACGGGTGCCCTGCGGAGAGGTAAATACTTTGCGTACCGAATCGACACCCAACTGTCCGGTGATGCCGCCCAGATCGACGGTCAGGAAGTCGAGGTGTTTGAAGATGTTGTAATAGGGCATCTTCTCCACCCCGGCTACGAGGATCGACTTGTGGTGGATCCGGACGTTGCTGCTGGAGTCGATAGCCAGCGCGCTGTTGTAAAAGTCATACCAGATTTTACCGTCGGTACGGGCTGTTGCCGATGCGTGTTCATAGTCCGGGTAGCGTTGTGCTGTAGTGGCGCCGCTGATAATCGTAGTGCCGGGATAGGATGTGCGGATCAGTTCTTGGAACTGTCGTACCGAAGGAGCAAGCGATACGAGTTGTTCCCAAGGGGTGTCGTCGATCGCTGTTTCCGGTGCGACGATAAAATCGACGTTATGGGGAGCTCGCGACATCAACTCCAGCATGACAGCGTTCTGCTCGGATTGATCGAGCGTGAATTTTATGTTGTAAGGATCGAAATTGGGTTGGATGACTTCGACCGAAACCTTTTGGTCTGGTTCTTCGCAGCTGTAATAGATTCCCAGCGATACGATGACAGGCAAGAGCACGGCTACAGCGGGTGCGATCCAGCTTTGGAGATGGCGGCGCTGTTTCCATGCCTCGAAAACCAGCAGGTTACAGATCAATACCCAGAGCGAGCCGCCCAAAACGCCGGTGTATTCGTACCATTGCACCAGCTTTACGTCGTGTGCGAATCCGTTGCCGAGCGTCAGCCACGGGAAGGAGATTTCACCGCAGATATAGAGGTATTCGTATGAAATCCAGCCGACGACCAGTAATGTGTAGGCCAATGCGCGGGGGGCACGGCGCCAGACCGCGTGATAGATCATGAATGCCGTGAGGTTCAGTGCCGTGCCGAAAACAACGGCCAATACGGCTCCGATAACGGCGGCTTCACCTACCCACCATGTGGTCGCTCCCCACCACAGGGCGAAGGTCAGTGTGAGGTAAGGCCACAGGCGTGGAGTTCGGCTTAAGGGTTTCACCCGGCTGTTTGTCCTGCGGCCGGCAGCCGGGGCGGAAGCTTCAGCGGCTTTTGTACTCTTCTTCTTGCCTTTTTCCTTCTTGGGATCCTGTCCAGTTCCGGATACCTGGACGGTTTGTCCTGCGTCGGTATCGGCAAGCTCCTGTTGCAGGATCAGCAGCGGCACGAAAGCGACGAGCAGTGTGAGGGCCGGGGCGCCGAGCCATGGAAGCGCGAGCAGAACTGCGCTGCAAAGGGCATATAGTATCCGTTTTGTCATTTTTACGCTTTCCTTTTCGGCAAAGATAGATTATATTTACTATTTTTGTGCTGCATGACGGGAGGCCGGGAGCCGATCCCGTTACTCTTTTTCTGTCGGTATGGAGTTTATAGCACTGTTGAAGGGTATTGTCATCGGGCTGGTCGCATCGATTCCGCTGGGACCTATCGGCGTGATGTGTATCCAGCGTACGCTGAGCAAAAGCCACCGTTCGGGGTTCATCTCCGGGCTGGGGGCCGCCACGGCCGACTCGCTCTTCGCCACTGTAGCGCTCTTTTCGCTGACTGTGGTGATGTCTTTCATCGAAAATTATATTGCGATTATCAAGGCATTGGGCGGCATCTCGGTGATCATCGTCGGCATGGCGATTTTCCTGAAAAACCCCGCTGTGCAGATTCGCCGTAACCGGGCCGGTAAGGGAAGTCTTTGGAGCGATTACCTTTCCCTGTTTTTCATCACGTTGGCCAATCCCGCGTTTATCCTGATTTTCGTTGCTCTGTTTGCCGCATGGGGGATCAGTTACGACGGTATCGGTTTCACTGACGGCATGATTATGATCCTTGGCGTGTTGGGCGGTGCGTCGCTGTGGTGGTTTACACTGACTTTCTGCGTCAGCCTGCTGCGCAAGAAATTCCGTCCGCGTCACCTGTTGTGGATCAACCGCGTCACGGGGGCTGTGATCGTCGTGCTCGGTGCGGTGGCTATTCTCTCTATTTTTATACAAATACAAGTTCCCGTACATGGAGTCCTTCCCCCCCAATAAAAAGAAAATCATTATCGCGGTCGACGGATTCTCGTCGTGCGGCAAGAGTACGTTTGCCCGTGAAGTAGCCGCACGTATCGGCTATATCTTTATCGATACCGGTGCGATGTACCGGGCCGTCACGCTGTTGGGGCTTCGCCGCGGTGCGATCGGTCCGGACGGAGTGGATGAAAAAGCATTGACAGACTTGTTGTCCGAAGCCGATATATCGTTCCGTTTCAATCCGGGGCGGGGAGCCAGCGATATTTACCTGGACGGTGAGAATGTCGAAAGCCGGATTCGCGGCATCGAGGTAAGCAATAGCGTCAGCCGTGTCAGCAGCATCGGCGCCGTACGCGAGAAGCTCGTGCATCTGCAACAGCAGATGGGGAAGCAAAAGGGTGTCGTGATGGATGGCCGCGATATCGGGACAGTGGTATTTCCGAATGCCGAACTGAAAATTTTTATGACAGCCGATCCGGCGATCCGTGCCCAGCGCCGTTATGCCGAACTGACGGGCAAAGGTGAGCAGGTCACGCTTGAAGAGGTGATGCAGAACCTGCTCGAACGCGATCATGCCGACCAGACGCGCGCGATCAGTCCGTTGCGCAAGGCAGATGATGCCATTGTCTTGGACAACAGTTTTATGACGATCGGAGAAGAGCTCGAATGGGCACTGGAGCTGATCGGTAAGCTGACTGCCTGATTTTACTCCGGTGGTGCAGACCGCATCTGTCGGAAGTTTGCCTTTGTCCGGAAGTTTGTCCGGATTCAGGTGGGCAAATCGTGTTGCATATTTTCCCAAATCAATGAAATGAAAATCGAGATCGACGATAAATCGGGTTTTTGCTTCGGTGTGGTGAAAGCGATCACCAAGGCCGAAGAGTCGCTTGCCAGCGGGGAGAAAGTTTATTCGCTCGGCGATATCGTGCACAACCGGGTCGAGGTGCAACGCCTCGAATCCCTGGGGCTTGAGACGGTATCGCATGCCGATTTCCCGCAGCTCATCGGCCGGACCGTGTTGATCCGTGCGCACGGGGAACCGCCTTCGACCTATGAACTGGCACAGCGGTACCGGCTCAAAGTGATCGATGCGACCTGTCCCGTGGTCGCACATTTGCAGAAAGTCGTAGTCGAGGCACACCGCAAGATGCAGGAGTGTGGCGGCCAGGTGGTGATCCTCGGCAAACGGGGCCATGCCGAAGTGGTGGGTTTGACCGGTCAGGTGGCCGGCGATACGCTGGTGGTCGAACGGTTGGAAGACCTCGATACGGTCGATTTCAGCCGACCGGTTTACCTGCTTTCGCAGACGACACAGAGCCTCGAACTGTTCGACCGGATGAAAGAGGAGATTCTCCGGCGTGCGGCCGATCCTGCGAAAATAACCGTGCACGATACCATCTGCCGCCAGGTGTCGAACCGTAATCCTCACCTTCAGGAGTTCGTACGCCGGTTCGATGTGGTCATCTTTGTCTGCGGCAGGAAAAGTTCGAACGGAAAAGTGCTTTACCAGACCTGTCTTGCACACAATCCGCGCAGCTATACTGTCGAGGATGAGACCGAATTACAACCCGCATGGTTCGACAATTGCCGGTCGGTCGGCATCTGCGGTGCGACCTCTACCCCGAAATGGCTGATGCAACGTGTCGCCGAAAACATTGCACGACTGACCGGATCGGTTACTGAATAACCTGTCTGCTTTAAAGGTGTGTCAAAGTGCTCTTTCAGTGTTTGCAACCAAAACTATGAAATCCGGGAATTTTCTCCGTTCCCGTTATTTTGTTTTTGCCGGGCGGTATCTTCTTACAGCTCTTTTTTTAGATAGATCATATCCTTAAGCGTGATTCCCTCTTCGACGATCGAATGGTGGTAATGGTCGGTGAAAAAATCCGGTATACGGTGCGAGCGGACGAATCCGCACGATTCGTAAAAGGAGAGTGTGCCGGGCGTTTCGCCCGTACCGACGAGCATGGTCCGGTAGTGTCCTCGGTAGTATTGCGAGATGTGGCGTATCAGTGCCCGTGCGTATCCCTGTCTCTGGTATGCGGGCAGTGTGGCGAGGTTCTTCAATTCGCAGGTATCGGATGTCTCTTCGGTTACCACGCAGACGCTTTTGAGACCGTCGTCGTACAGTGCGAACAGTTCGCCCCGGTCAAGGTAAAGGTCGATCATGTTCTCCTGTTCGTCGGCCAGCAGTAGTAGTTCCAGAAAATCTTTTTTCCGTTCGCGGATAATCCTGATCTCGTGGGGCATTGGGGCATGTTTTTCTTTGTAAGGTCGGCAATTGTTTCGTGGGGCAAGATCCCCTTTCGTACAAGGTTACTTGCGCAAGGTAATAAAAAGAGCCGTCCTCCAAGACGGCTCTTTTTATTTATTAAGTACAGGAACTTATCCCAGGTAGGATTTCAGCAGTTTGCTGCGTGTGCTGTGGCGCAAGCGGCGGATTGCCTTTTCCTTGATCTGGCGTACACGCTCACGCGTCAGGCCGAACTTTTCGCCGATCTCCTCGAGGGTCATTTCCGAACAACCGATACCGAAGAAGTACTTGATGATGTCGCGCTCACGGTCGGTCAGCGTCGATAAAGCGCGATCCACCTCGGTGCTCAACGATTCGTTGATCAGGCCTCGGTCGGCGATCGGAGAGTCGTTGTTGACCAGTACGTCGAGCAGCGAGTTGTCCTCGCCGTCGGCGAACGGTGCGTCTACCGAGACATGGCGGCCCGAAACGCGCAGCGTATCGGTCACTTTCTCCTTCGGAATATCCAGTTCGTTGGCCAGTTCCTCGGGTGACGGCGTGCGCTCGTGTTCCTGTTCGAAGCGGGCGAACGCTTTGTTGATCTTGTTGAGTGATCCCACCTGGTTCAGCGGGAGCCGCACGATACGGCTCTGCTCGGCCAGTGCCTGCAGGATCGATTGTCGAATCCACCATACGGCGTAGGAGATGAATTTGAATCCCCTCGTCTCGTCGAATTTCTCCGCGGCTTTGATCAGACCGAGGTTTCCCTCGTTGATCAGGTCGGGTAGCGACAATCCCTGGTTCTGGTACTGCTTGGCCACCGAAACGACGAAGCGCAGGTTCGCGCGGGTCAGTTTCTCGAGTGCCTCTTTGTCCCCTTTTTTGATGCGTTGGGCCAAATCGACCTCTTCCTCGACGGTGATCAAGTCCTCTTTACCGATCTCCTGCAGGTACTTGTCCAGCGAAGCGCTTTCGCGGTTGGTAATCGACTTGGTGATTTTTAGTTGTCTCATGTTATTTTGTAGGTTAACCTGTTTCGTTTTCCGCCTCCGGGGAGGATGGCCGCCTCCCCGGAGCATTGCGGGAAAACGGGTTATTTGCCGACGATCGAATAGCTGACCGCACGGCCGTCGGGGTAAATTCCGTCGATCGATTCGATCTTCGAGGTAATCCGGTTCAGGTCGGTTATGCTGCGTACCGGACGGTCGTTGATCGCGGTGATGATATAGCCGGTGCGGATGCGGGCTTGTGCCAGCACGCCGTCGCCGCTGATGGCTACCACCTGTACGCCTCCGTTAATCTTCAGCTCTTTGCGTGCGCGGTCTGAAATGTCGGCGAATTGTCCGCCCAGCGCATCGATTGCTGCGACGACGTCGCTCTTGACGATTCCTGTGTTACCAGATTTATTACGCAGGACGACCTCCATTTGTTTCACATCCGAACCTCTTTTTATTTTTACCGTGACTTTGTCGTTCGGACGGTGCTTGGCGATCTCTTCGAGCAGCTTCGACGAATTGTCGATGGAGAGTTCCTGAATACCGATGATGACGTCGCCTTTACGGATGCCGGCTGCATGGGCTGCACCTTCCGGATCGACCTCTACCACGTAGACGCCCCCTTTCTCGTTGATACCGGTCTCCTTACCGCGCTGTTCGATGAACGCATCGTTGATCTCCTGGAACGTTACGCCCAGCATGGCCCGCTGTACGACGCCGTACTCTTTCAGGTCGACGACTACTTTTTTGACGATCGAGGTGGGTACGGCGAACGAGTAGCCTGCAAAACTGCCGGTGGGCGATTTGATCACGGTGTTGATACCGACCAGCTCTCCGCGGGTGTTGACCAGTGCGCCGCCGCTGTTGCCGGGGTTGACTGCCGCGTCGGTCTGGATAAACGATTCGATGCGGAACTGGCTCGGGATAATATCCAGGTTACGTGCTTTTGCGCTGATGATGCCTGCCGTTACGGTGCTTTGCAAACCATAGGGGCTGCCGATGGCAAGCACCCATTCGCCGAGGCGCAGCGCATCCGATTCCCCGAACGGAATATTCGGCAGGTCGGTCGCGTCGATTTTCACCAACGCGACGTCCGTGGTCGGGTCGGTGCCGATCACTTTGGCCGTGAAGGTACGGTTGTCGTTGAGCGTTACCTTTACTTCGGAGGCGTCTTCCACCACATGATTGTTCGTGACGATATATCCGTCGGGACTGATGATGACGCCCGACCCGCCGCCCCGCTGCTGCTGCGGTTGCTGGGGTTGTTCGAAACTGCCCTGCGGGATGCCGAAGAATTCGAAGAACGGATCGAATCCGCCTCCTCCGCCGAAACGGCTGTTACGGCTCGATTTGACCTCTTTGGTTACTTCGATGTTCACGACGCCTTTGACGGCGTTCTCGGCCGCATAGGTCAGGTCGGGATATTTGTCCGCTTCGTATGAGGTGAAATGATTGCCTGCCTGCTCGCCGAATGCGGCGGGGGTATAGGTGCGGGTATCGTTGCCGGCTACTTGGCCTATCGTATAGGCCGTCACGCCTCCGGCCAGCATGGAGGCTGCCACTACCGTTGCAAATAATGTGACCTTTTTCATAATTAGAAATTGTGTTAGAATTGGCAATTAATAAAATAAAAAGGGTCGAAATTGTTTCACGCGTATGTTGGTTAGTCTGTGAATCGTAATTGTAAAACCGGAGTCCGGTTGTGTCAAAAACGTGCGGACCGGACCTTTTGTTGTCGCCGGTCCGCACGCTTTCAGTTCAAACGCAGTTCCGTATTTCAATATTGTATGCGGCGGGGATAAATCCTTTTCATTGAATTTTGTTCCGGGCGCAAGGGTATTCATTCCCTTTTGCCGGAAATGTTCGGTTGCTTATACTTTGTGGTCGCTTCGGTTATTTCAGTCCGAACTCGGCCCGGATCTTATCGACCGCATCGAGCTTTTCCCAACTGAAGAATTCGACAGCTTTGGTCGTCTCCCTGCCGTTTTCCCATACGGTTACCTCTTCGGTGTAGGGCCGTCCGCCGAAGTGACCGTACGAAGCGGTCGCCTCGAAAATCGGATTGCGAAGCCCGAACCGTTCGACGATTTTGGCCGGGCGCAGGTCGAACAGCTTGCCGATCCGTTCGGCGATCTCCCCTTCGCTGATCGCGAGGTGGTTCGTGCCGTAGGTGTCGACATAGATGCTGAGCGGCTGTGCAATGCCGATCGCATACGAAAGCTGGACGAGGATCTCGTCGGCAACGCCTGCGGCGACGAGGTTTTTGGCAATGTGGCGTGCTGCATAGGCGGCGCTGCGGTCCACTTTCGAACTGTCCTTGCCCGAGAAGGCCCCGCCTCCGTGTGCCCCTCGGCCGCCGTACGAATCGACGATGATCTTGCGGCCCGTTACGCCCGTGTCGCCATGGGGACCGCCGATCACGAATTTTCCGGTAGGGTTCACGTGCAGGATATAATCTTCGCCGATCAGTTTACTGAGGCAGTCGCCGGCCCGTTCCAAACGTGCTTTCGTGCGCGGAATCAGGATCGTGCGGACATCTTCTCGGATTTTCGCGCACATGGCCAGTTCCGCCTCTTTCTCGCTGCGGGTGCCGTCGGGCCGGATGAATTCGTCGTGCTGCGTCGAAACGACGATCGTGTGGACCCGTTTGGGCTGTTTGTCGTCGCCGTACTCGATCGTCACCTGGCTTTTCGAGTCGGGACGCAGATAGGTCATCTCTTTGCCTTCGCGCCGGATGACGGCCAGTTCTTTGAGGATGACCTGTGCGAGGATCAGCGAGGCGGGCATGAACTCTTTGGTTTCGGAGCAGGCATAACCGAACATGATACCCTGGTCTCCCGCTCCCTGCTCCTCTTCGGTCTCGCGCACAACGCCCTGGTTGATGTCGGGCGACTGTTCGTGGATCGCCGAGAGGATGCCGCATGAATTCGCGTCGAACATGTAGTCGCTTTTGGTGTAGCCGATCCGCTGGATGACGCGGCGCGCTACGGCTTGTACATCGACATAGGCTTCCGAGCGCACTTCGCCGGCCACGACGACCAAACCCGTCGTGCAAAGCGTTTCGCAGGCCACTTTCGATTGGTTGTCGTGGCGCAGGAATTCGTCGAGAATGGCGTCGGAAATCTGGTCCGACACCTTGTCGGGGTGTCCTTCGGACACCGCTTCAGAAGTAAATAAATATCCCATTTTTATAAATTTTTACTGCCTGCGGCCGGCCGACTAACGTCCTGCAAGGCGTGCCGGAAACTATATTTTCGGCAGGAAGCATACGGTACCGGCGGCCATGCCGGCAAAATCAATAAAACGGGAAAAACTTAGCTGTTGGGGAAAACCAAATACTAGAATTACAATTTTAGCATTTTTTCGAGTGGTTGCAAGCGGCCAAATCTTTCCACACTGTCTTAAACGTTCCGTTGCGGGAAATCGTTTGTACAAAGGTACGAAAAAATCGGCATATTTTTCAAAATATTCAAATCCGGAGTGGAAAACTCCATGCTCCATGCCGTTGCTGGGGAAATGAAACAGGGAGGTTCTCCTTTTCCTCCCTGCCTCATTTAGTATGTTAGACTTTCAGTTATTTCGGTTGCTGTTTCCGCCCGACGATGAAAGTGCTTTTGACCGCCGGAAGCGTCAGGTCGAACCGGGTATAATCCTTGCCGTCGCGTGAGACGGTTTCTGCGGGAACAGCCGCTACCTTTCCGGTATAGGGGTTCCAGGCTTCGAGTGTCAGGCATCCCTCCAGTTCGACCGGGGTGGTTAAGTTGTCGTCGGTCGAGTTCGAGAAGAAGTAGATATCCTTGCCGTCGCGTTGTTTGTGGATGTAGTTGAATACGCCGTTCCCGCTGTGACGGAATGTCGTGTCGACAATGTTTACATCCGGGGCGATACCCAGCCTGTCCAAAGCGTTTGCGAGGGTGCCCGCATCAGGATCGGGGACAAAAAGGGCCATCCCGCCGCGCGCATTGGTTCGCAGCTGTCCGTCGTCCTGCTGCTTTTTCGGTCCGAAAATTTCCGCGATCAGGTTATCTATTTCGGCGTCACGGCCAAATTCGGCCGATTTGGTGGGGAGCGCCGTCGTGGCGAGGATCTTTCCGCCTCCGTCGTAGTAGGCTTTGATCTTTTTCAGCGTTTCGGCCGAAAGAACTTTCCCGCCCGGAATGATCAGCAGGTCGTACTCCTGGTGGTTGACCCTGTTGTGCAATACCAGATTTCCGTCGTTCCCGGTAATCCGTCCGTCCACCAGCGATTCGGGATGGATGAAGGTGAAATCGCGGTGCAGGCGGTTCGTCAGCAGCGAGCCTACCGCCTGGAAGTCAGCTTCGGCCGGGACGTATTCGCCCCAGGGACGATAAACGGCAATATCGAATTTGTGGTGTCCTTGCAACGAGGTGATCGGGTAGAGCAGTGCGATCTTCGATACGCGGCGGCCGCCTTGCAGCATGTAGCAGCTGCGGGCCACGAAATCGCTGTATTGGGGCAGCGTCGCAGCGAGAGCCGGGTTGTAGGACGAGATTACGGGCGGAATGTAGACCTTTTCGGGACGATTGTCGTACCACATGCCGTGCGGAATCAGGAAGTTGATTCCCCGCGAGAACATGTCCATCGCCACCCGGTAGAGCATCAGCGAATCCATGTCGGCCTTGAACGCACCGTTCACCTCGGCGCCTACCATCGGACGGTCGTAGAGGTCGGCGGCCGAGCTGATCTGCTTGTGCCCGTCCCGGCCGTAACCGTAGTAGAAGATGTAATCGGCCAGCGGAATTTGTGAATGACGGTAGAATTTGAGGATGTCGCCGTGCAGCTCGGTCGTGTTTTTCGTGTAATTTCCGGGCGGGTGGCCGATGCTGCTTACATTATGATCGGCGCACCAATCGGCCACCAGGCGCGGATAGCCCTCGGCCATCAGTTCCGAACGGATCGTATGGAACGCCACGCGTGCCGCTTCGGTTTCCGGGCCGATGTCGTAAAAGAGCGCGGGGTAATACAGCGCCGCATTCTTGCCATAGCTCTTCTCGAATATTTCGGTAATCGCGGGTGTCCAGGTCTTCTCCATGCCGTTGAACCCGATGTCGTCGTAAAAGACACGCTTGACGGTATTGCCCATGTATTTGCCGTAGCGTTTGCCGTATTCGTCGTAATTCATCCGGATGAACTTGCGGACGGCCGTCGTGTCCATGTAGTCGACCTGCGGGCGGACGTTGTACCGGCAGCAGAAAAACATGACCCGCCAGGCGCCGGGCGGCACCTCCCACGTTACTTTTCCGTCACGGATATGGTCCCTGAGATCGATCATCTCGTACGTGTTGATGTTCATCGCCGTGGTAGCCATCAGCAGTTTTTCCGTGCTGTCGGGCAGGATCTGCGTGAAGGTCGCGGGGCCGGTAATGACATATTCGTCCTTCTCGAGGAGCTTGCGCGTGTCGCGCGGATATTGGGCCTGCAGTCGTCCGCCGGCTGTACCGCTCGGGAAATCGATGTCGTCGTAAATGATCAATTCCATGCCGTTGCGGTGCATCGTTTCGATCATATCGTCGTATCGCTCGAAATAGGCGTCGGTCAGGTACTCGGGCCGTGTACCCGAGACCGGCAGCACGGCAATGCCTCCGAATCCGGCTTCGCGTTTGGCCCGGTTGATTTGCTTGACGATCGTGTCGCGCGTGAGCGTGCCGTTCAGGTGCCAGAACGGCATCGGCCGGTATTCGTTGGCCGGGCGGCGAAAGGCGGCCGCGTCTTTGTCAGTGGGTTTCGCTGCGGTCCCCAGCAGCAGGATCAGGGCGAAAAAAGGGAACAGACGTTTCATGGGAGAGGTTGAAGGTTCGATTAAAGATTTTATTAAAGCTGTTTAAGTCAATAAGGGAATGATTCAGTGTTGTTGCCATCGCCGGCCAGCGTTATTTGTCCGATTTTGTAGCGCTTGTGTCCGTCGCAGCCTTCGTAGGGCAGTTCGTAAAGCGGGGTCCCGTCGCGACGGCCCACCGATACATACAGGTCGTATGTGCCCGGCGCGCAGGCGCGGAAGAAACAGTGGCCTCGTTCCGTAAACCGGGGGGCGATCGTGAAAGTCGAAGCCAGTGCCAGCGTTGAGGCCTGTTCGGGCGCTGCTACCGGCAGAGTGCCGACATCGAGCGTGTCGTCGACCAGCACTGAAACGATACCGCCCCGTGCGTCTTTCAGTGTGAAACAGGGGAAGCCCCCTTTGTAACACGGTGCTACGCCGGCGTTACTCCAGGCCGATTCTATTGTGAACGCTTCTCCGAGCGCCACTTTTTGCGGCCAGGAAGCATTGTCCATCCGGAGCCGGTAGCCGATGCGGCGGTTGATCCGGTCGATCGCCTCCCGGCATTCGGCCAACTCTTCGCGCGGCCACCAGTGGATCGACATGTAGGAGGCGTGGTAGGCTTCGACCGATTCGACGAGCAGTTCGGAATCCCAGTTGCCGCGCTTTTTCGACAGGCCGTAATGTTCGTGTTCGAGCACGACCGGCATCGCGGGCCAGAAAAGTTGTGCCATCTCGTCGTGGTACCACTGTTCCGGCGCTTTCGAGACGAGGATACTGTCGTCGCGCATCGTGACGCCCTTCGAAAAGGCGTAGTCCATGATCGGAAACCGTTTGCCGCGCAGGAACGGCCCGGCATAGTCGTCGGAGACGGCAAGCTGTGTTTTCGTGAAATGGCGGCAGTAGAGATCGATCATCTTTTTCTGCGTTTCGATGCTCCAGGAGTGTCCATGCTTGGGCGTCGTGGCGACCGAATGGCCTTCGCCCCACATCCCCATGTGCCCGATGTCTACGAATGCGACATTCGGATTGCCGTTGTAACGCTCGGCCATTGCACGCACGAAGTTTTCGACTTTTTCCAGGAAAACGGGATCGTCGTAATCGGGTTCGTAGGCCCAACCCGCGGCATCGTATCCTTTGGCCCCGGCATCGAACACCCATTGCGGGGTGGCTTTGTACATCCACGACTCGAGCGCCGAAATGCGGAACGACACCTGCATTCCCTTGTCGATCCATCGTTGTGCGGGCGTGTCGAGGGTTTCCCAGATGAAATGTCCCTCTTCGGGCTCGACGAAAGCCCACGGAATGCGCAGGTAAGCGCCGCCCAGGCCCGGGAAATCGTCGAGCGTATCGGACGGGGCCAGTTTGGAGCCGTAATTTTCGAGTTGGTTCGAATAGAAGTGCATCGTCCAGCCCATATTCGGATTGCAGAGCGCACGTCCATGGTCGCTCATCGCGGCGTACAGGCGTTCCCCCGAAGCTGTGACAGCGGCACTCGTGCTGTTCCCGGAATGGGTTGCGGGATCGGTTGAAGGTGTTTCCGAAAGGGGCGAAGCAAAAGTATTTGCCCGAAGGTATGGAGCTGAAACGAGCCCTGCGGTAATCCAGCCCAATTTACCGAGGAAAGATCGTCGGTTACATTTTTTCATGTGGGGTAGAGTTTAGGGATGAGGGCTAAGGTAATACTTTTTGCGGAAAAAGCCGCCCTTGCGGGGCGGCTTTCCAATTAAATTAAACAGTATGTGTGACGGATACTATTTGCGCTTTTCCTTGAATTTTTCGATTTGCTTTTTGATAGCGTCGATGCATAGGTCTACCGACTCTTCAAAACTCTTGCTGCGCCGATCGGCTACCAACTCGCCGCCGGCTACGTTCAATTTGACGATAGCCACCTTGTTGCCCTGTTCGTCGTCCTTGTCGATACGCAGCGTAACCTGAGCCCCGATCGCACGCTCGACGAAACGGTCCATCTTGTCCATCTTGGCCTGAATGAAATCGACCAGCCGCTTGTCGGCGTCGAACTTTACGGATTGGATTTTCACGTTCATAGTTTGTCCTCCTTATTTTTTATGTTTCCGGCCCTGGGATGGGCCTTGTTATACACTTGTTTAAGTTGTTCTATACTGTTGTGTGTGTATATTTGCGTTGCTCCCAACGACGAGTGTCCCAGCAGTTCCTGGATCGTCCGGATGTCGGCCCCGCTGTTGAGCAGGTGCGTGGCGAAAGTGTGCCTCAGGACGTGCGGGCTGCTTTTGCCTTGTACCCCCGCTTCGCGCAGCAGCGTGTGGACGATCCGGTACACTTCGCTGCGGCTTATGGGGTTTCCTTGTTGAGATAAAAATAGGTAATTTATCCCGCTTTCACAAATGTTTTCGGTCCGTAAGAGTTCCAAATAGTGGACAATTTTGGCCGAAACAGCTTCGATGACCGGCACGACCCGTTCCTTGTCCCCTTTGCCCCGCACTTTCAGCAGCGAATAACGGTCCGAGAAATCTTCCAGCTTTATGTTAATCAATTCTGCAAGACGTATGCCAGTCGCATAAAAAAGCAGCACGATCAGAGCATCGCGTTCGGTGAGAAAATCATCCGTCGGGGCGACGATCGATTGCAGGATGCCTTGCATGCGGCTCTCCTCGACGAACGAAGGAAGCCTTTGCGGGGTTTTCAGGGCACTGATCCGGACGAAAGGGTCACCCGCGACAATTCCTTTTTTGCGCAGGTAGCGGTACAAAGATTTGACCGAAGAGATTTTGCGGTTTACGCTCCGGGCGCTGAGATTTTTGGTCCCGGTCAGGTGCATGATCCAGCCGCGCAGGTCATTGCCCTCGGAGAGCGTGGGGTCGAACGAGCGGAGGATGTCCGCCTCCTCTTCGGGAGTAGGGGAGGCGGTTACCCCACAGCAAAAAAGAACGAACTGACGGATGTCGTCGCCATAGGCGCGTACCGTCAGTTCGGAATATCGTTTCTCTGAGCGCAGATATGTCAGGAATCCCTCGATCATAACTCAAAGATAGCCTTTTATTTTAAAGAGAACCTCTCTTAAGGCCGGTGTCGTGACCCGCAAAGCGGGGCTTTGGAACCTTGCAGTTAGAAGGGAGGCTACTCTTCTTCGCGCTGCAGCTGCTCGACGTAAATCGCGTGCAGCTTGTTGACACGGTTTACGACAGAGGGTTTGGTGAAGTACTGGCGGCGGCGCAGTTCCTTCAGGACACCGGTTTTCTCGTATTTGCGTTTGAATTTTTTGAGGGCTCTTTCGATGTTTTCACCCTCTTTGATCGGCATGATAATCATGGTCTGTAAATTTTTTGCCTAAGGCAGTTTAAAATTCGGTTTTCTATGGATCGTTCGGGGCTAATGCGTCCCGAAACAGAGATACGGTTCCAGCCGTTCGGCCTCTTCCGCTGATAAAATATGTTGCTCTATCAAATCTCCGGTGTCGCTCCAACCTCCTTTCAATTGCCTGAACTTCAGGATTCTGTTTAAGGCCTTGGGCGGTAAATAAGGGTGACCCTGCATCCGCTTCGGGGACGCAAAGTTAATATCAATTTTTTGAATTTTGCTACAATCGACGAAAATTTGTTGCAAAATCATCTGGTAGTTCCGGTCGGTCATACCCGTAACCTCCTGTAACTGGCTGACCGAGGCGAATCCGCCCAGTGCGTTTCGGTAGCGGATGATGCGTCCGGCCGTGAGTGGACCGATGCCGCGGATGGAGACCAGAGCGGCGGAATCGGCGCTGTTCAGTTCTATCGGGCCTGCGTGCCGGGATTGTTCGTCTCGCTTGTCCCGGAGAGGCGTTGGTGAAGCATCTGGATTACTGCCTGCCGGTATCGGTACGGGAGCGGTGTCCGGCCGGGGCGAAGACCGGTTCGTATCGGGTGCGGTGTCTGTTTCCGGTTTGTTTTCCTGCCTGTTGCCGGCGCGAACCGGATGCGGATTCTGCTCGACGGCAGAGTAGGTCTGATCGATGCGTATGTACGGGGCCAGTTCTGCGAATTTCTCGGTGGAGACGGTGTAGCAGCGCGCGAAATCCTCTTTGTGGCGGAAAACAGCGCCGGCATCGCGGTAATTCAGAATTACCCGGGCCTGTTTTGGCGAGAAGCCGAGCCGGATGAGCTGTTCCAGGGTTGCCGTGTTGGGATCGAAAGTGAAAAGCGAGTCGCGCCGGGGTTCCCGGCTTTTGCCGGATTGGGGCGATTTGCCGGATGAAAAAACCTTTTCGGCGAAATTATCTGAAATTCCTGTATGTATGTTTGCCTGCACCGAATCGAGTACGCGGTCGCTGTAGAGCGTGAAACTCTTTTCGAAGCGGGGCTTTCCCAGGCGAGCGAACAACAGGCAAAGTGCCACGAGCAGGGGTAATAACAACAAAACCCGCTTTCGTTCCCTGCGCGAAAACGAGAACAGGGAACGAAGCAGGTCTTGGATGCGTGAGCGTAACACGGGTTTGCAGCTCTATGGTATAAAGAACAGTGCATCTGACCCAGTTCCACATTCAATACGATTTTACTCATATCAAATCATGCAGTCATTACAACAGTGCATTTGGGGGACGCACTGCTCAGGTAAAGACATGGCAATTTTGTCACCACAATGAAGCGGTGAAAGATTTGATATGGGATTTATGTCGTAAAGAATGTGGATTACAAATATAAGTAAATAAATAGCGAAACCGCGACTGATTCCCTTTCGCGGATCGAATTTTTATAGGAGGGCGGTATGGTACGTTGGGTTGCAGGGATTACTCCTCTTCGTCCGAATAGGAGAGATCGCCCATCAGCGCATCGATCTCCCGCCGTTCACGTTTGGTGGGACGCCCCATACCACGGTCGCGCTGGACGAAGATGGTTTCACGCGGCACGTTCAGCTTATTTAGCTCTTCCGGAGGCGTGATGTCCTCCATGTATTCCGGGACGTTTTTGGCGCCTTGGCGGCTCGATACGAGGGCAAGGACGCGAAACGAGTAGGTGACGAGTGTTTTGCGGACGGTCACGGTGTCTCCGGGCTTGATCTCGCGCGAAGGCTTGGTGTAGCTGCCGTTCAGCGTCACGCGGTTGGTACGGCAGGCCTCGGCCGCGTCGCTGCGCGTCTTAAAGATGCGCACGGCCCAAAGCCATTTGTCTATCCTGACCGAATCGTCCATAACGGTATCAAGTTTTGGGGTGGAAGAAACCAGAACTGTTGTTTAGTCTGTTAATTGAGGTTGGTTAATGTGTTAAGATGTATTAACGTGCCGTTGTTTGAGGATTTAGCGGGGCGGGGAAATTCAGCTATTATTGAACTGATTCATAGTTCGTTCAAGCCCGATCGTGCCGAATGCTTTGATCGCCTCGGCAGCCACTTTGGTGCGCTCGGGCAGTGCTGCGGCCTCCTCTTTTGTCCATTCGCCCAGTACGTAGTCGATCTGCATTCCTTTCGGAAAATCGCCCCCGATGCCAAACCGCAGCCGGGCATATGCATTCGTGCCGAGCAGTTCAGCTATATTTTTAAGCCCGTTATGTCCCCCGTCGCTTCCTTTGGCCCGGATGCGGATCGTACCGAACGGCAGCGCGATGTCGTCGACGATGACGAAAACGTTTTCCAACGGAATTTTCTCGGCCTGCATCCAGTAACTGACGGCTTTTCCGCTCAGGTTCATGTAGGTCGACGGCTTGAGCAGGATGAATGTCCGTCCTTTGTGTTTCAGTTCCGCTACCGAGCCGTAGCGCTGGGAGCTAAAAACAGTATTGGACGCTTCTGCTAAAGCGTCCAATACCTTGAAACCTATATTGTGACGGGTCGCAGCGTATTCGGCTCCGATATTTCCCAGTCCAACAATCAGATATTTCATTGCATAGGGTTATTGATTTTCCCGCTTCACGTTTCGACGTATGTCCGAAGGCTCACGGGTGGTTACAACCTGTTGCGGATTATTCGGCGGCGGCAGCGGCGGCACCCCTTGCGGCACGGGTCATCTTGACTGCGCAAACAGCGGTAGAGGCTGGTGTCAGCAACGTGATGTTGTCATACTGGAGGTCTCCTACGAAGATGCTCTTGCCCAGGCCGAGGGTCGTTACGTCAACGACGATCTCGTCGGGAAGGTTCTCCATCGTGGCGCTGATGCGTACTTTACGCTTGCTGAGGATCAGTTTACCGCCCTGCTTTACACCTTCCGAGTTGCCGGTCAGGCGCACCGGAACGTCGATCGAGATCGGTTTGCCGGGAACTACGTGGTAGAAGTCGATGTGCAGTACGTTATCTTTGACGGGATGGTACTGCACTTCGCGCATTACGCCTACCTCTTTCTGGCCTTCGATGTCGAACTCCACCAGGTAGGACTGCGGCGTATAGATCAGCGGTTTTACCGCTTTGGCGTCCACCGAGAAGTGAACCGTTTCGCCACGGCCGTAGATCGTGCAGGGAATCATCCCCTCTTTGCGGATGTGTTTGCTCTCTTTTTTCCCGAAATCAGCGCGTTTCACGCCGGCAATTTTGATTGTTTCCATAGTTTAAAAGTCGTTTAAATTTACATTCCGGCGCTACTCAGAAACAGGACAAGAGATTGAACCTGCCTCCCCATCGGGCCGTTTCCGGTGGGCAAAGATAGGACGAATAAACCGGAAAATGAAAAAATACCCGAAAATTTCACCCTAATATTTTGCGGTTTCTCAATTTTGGCTACCTTTGCACCACTTTCCGCTATGGAAAGCAGGTTCTTTACACTCCATGACGAATTTAAATTATTTTATTAATTTGTTTGGAGAATATGTTTTAACGCCTTATCTTTGCAACGAAGTTTTAGGTTCATTTAGGTTAGTAGTTAGTTTTAGGTTAGTAGAAGGAAGGCATTCCAGACTCGGGGCATTGTTCCCGGACTGATGTCTTTCCTTTGAAATTTAACCTGCGGACTTCACTCCCTGTTGCATACAGATATCAGGCCCAGATGGTGAAATTGGTAGACACGCTACTTTGAGGGGGTAGTGCCGGTTACGGTGTGCAAGTTCGAGTCTTGTTCTGGGCACCATGTTTATGCGGCGGTACGCCGTGCGGCAATTGCCATTGTTCTGAAATTATTGATTTAACGATATGCCCAGGTGGCGGAATAGGTAGACGCGCACGTTTCAGGTGCGTGTGCCGCAAGGCGTGCAGGTTCGATTCCTGTCCTGGGCACTAAGGTCCTTACAGTTGAAGATTGTAAGGACCTTTTTCTTTTATGTTCTCGCGTCTCAATAAGATCTGGATGTATCCTGGGTAAGGACATCTAATGAATATATTGCGGCTTTCTTGATGTTGGCCTGTTCGGGACAACTGTCCATACTCCATTTGCCAAAGTGTGTATTCCCGTCTTTTGGCCAGGCGGACTTTTTGTGTTTCCTCTTTTTTTATGAATCCGGTTCTTATTGATATTTTGAAAGGAATTATTGCAATTTGAAAACAATGGGAATGAGGAGATTCATCTTGGTAGCTACTCCTGAAACATGAGCCGGTTCCCACTTTTTGAGCAGTCGCACGACCCGTAGGGCCTCTTCGTCGAGTAGCGGATGTACGCTTTTGTAGACTTCGGCGGTTGTCAGTGTGCCGTCGGTGTCGATATGGGCCGAAACCAGCACGGTTCCTTCAATTCCCTCCTGAGCGGCCTTCTGTGGATAGGTCGTATTTTTTGCGAGCTGGCGGAACATCGCTTCATTGCCCCCGGTATATTTGGGTGGGGTCTCAGCAGGATCTTCCTTGAGCGGCCGGAGTACGCCGTCCCTGCCTTTGCGCAGGAGTGAAAACGAATAATCTCCGGACGGCTCCGCATGGAAAACGAATATTCGGGACGCTAAAATATCGTCGAACGATGTCGGTTTGCGGATCGATAGATGTACCTGTTCGGCGTCGCAACCGGTTTGGAACAGCAACACCGATTGGTCCCGTCCTTCGGACGAAAGCGACCAGGAAGCTTTTGCCTTTTCGAATTTCTGATATTTCAGTCCCGGATGTCGGCGATACCAGTCGTATTTACTCCGGGCGATCGCCTGCGAGGAACGATGGGTGCTGCGGAGTAACATCCCGCCCCGGATGCAGGTCAGTTCGGCATTCATTGCTTGCTCTTGCTGAAGAAAAGGACATTGCAGGTGAAGTACCCCCGGAGCGAATGCCAGGACCTGCAACGGGACAGCACCCAGATAAACCGTTTTCCCGACCGAATCGGAGGTAATGCAAACGTGATCGTAACCGGAGGGAGGGAGCAGGTTGACCTCTAAATAGCCGAATCTGATCGCCCGGAAAGGGGCAGTTTCGAGTTGGAGTTGTAGGATTTCTTTCCGTTCGCCGCCGGTAAGGTCGCTCCGGTAGCTAAGACCTGAGTCGGTATTCAGGAGCAGTTCACTGCCGTTTTCATCCTGAAATGCATAAAGTATCTGCACTCGTGCATTGCCCAGCCCTTCGATCGGATCACTGACGGCGCCCGATATTTTGGGATTGGCGGGGCGGATGGGAGTGAGGTGTACTCCCTGCATCGTCAGCGATGAACTGCCCGGCTTGGTATGGCACGAGAAATGACTTTCGAGGGAGAAATATTGGGTCGAGTCTCCGGGTATCGGTTCTTTTATGTAGAGGCTGTCGATGAACGGCCGGAGGTGTGTGCCGGAGGCAACCGGGTCGAATATTATCGGGTTTTCCCACGGAAACAGGCGTAGTGCGTCGCCCGAGCGTTGCAAATCTTGTTCGCGGTATGTCGTCGCTTGCAGGTACGTGTAGTAATCGGAAGGAATCGCTTTGTTGGGGCAACCTGCTGCGATGGCGGCATAGTCGGTTTTGTCTCTTTTCAGGGCACTGTAACGATAAACGGACGGTTCCGCGCTTACGGCTGCAAAGAACGAGGCGAGGCTCAAGGCCGCCGTACCCAGCAGGAGTGGCAGGTTTTTCATGATATGGTGCAATGTCGATGGATTTATAGGTTGTAGATGTCTGAAACCTGGATTTCCGACTTGCGGTTTCCGAGCGGTTTTCCTTTTTTGGAAAGGTTTTCACTCACGGCGACATGTGTTGCGGATGACATCCACTCCTCTTTTGGGATGGTGCAGGAGTAACTCAGCAGGATGGGGCGCTTTTTACCGTATTTCGAACAGACTTCCGGGGCTTTGGGCTCAATTCCCTGACGGCGCAGTCGGCGCGTTTCACGGTTGCTTTCCCGGCCTGTCTGCAACAGCAGGCTGCCTAGCGAAACCGAGCTGTTTTGCGGCCCGTTGGCCAGTTCCAGTGCGATATCCATCGTCTCGTTCCGTTTTATGGCCCCGTAAGGGATGTCGATTACCATTCCCACCTCGCAACTGTCCGGGCCGCTGCCGCAGAGCTCTGCATGATATTCGATCTTGTCGAGCCGTTGTTCGACAGGAAGGTCTTCGGCCCGGAGCGATCCGGCGAAGGCGAGTATGCCGCCGGCCAGGATCAGTGTGCGGTGATTTGGTGTTTTCATCGAAAGTTTTGCGTATTGTAAATGTCGTTTTATTTATAAATACAAAGGTATATAAGAAAGGTATTTGTAAAGGCCGATCGATTGTATTTCGGGTGTGAAAACGCAAAATGAGGATTTTATTTCGGAATTTGAGTATGATTTGAGGTGGGAAATGGTTACCTTGACCACAATTCCGTAAGGACTTCGACCAAACCAAAACTACATACCTGAAATGAGTACGAGACGTGAATTTCTGAAACAGGCCCTTACCGGTACGGCGGCCCTCTCTTTGGGCGGCCTGATGCCCGGCCTCAGCAACAAGAGTTATGGAAGCGTATTGGGCGCTAACGACAAAATCCGCGTAGGCGCTATCGGTGTTAATTCGCGCGGTATGGCGCTGGCGACCAATTTCGCGATGCAGCCCGGCTGCGAAGTGGTGCATATTTGCGATGTCGATTCGCGGGCACTGGCCAAATGCACCGATGCGGTCGAAAAAATCCAGAATAACAAGGTGCGGCGTGACCGGGATTTACGCAAAATGCTCGAATCTCCCGAGATGGACCTCGTGCTGATCGCTACTCCCGACCATTGGCATGCTCCGGCTGCGCTGATGGCCATGCAGGCGGGGAAGGATGTCTATCTTGAAAAACCGTGCAGTTATGCGCCGCACGAAGGAGAAATGCTGATCCAGGGAGCTGCGAAATACCGCCGCTTGCTCCAGATGGGAAACCAGCGCCGTTCGTGGCCGAATGTAATAAAAGGTATCGAAGAGGTCAAAAAGGGCACGATCGGCCGTGTCTATTTCGGCAAGGCGTGGTATTGCAGCAATCGCGGCCCGATCGGTACCGGCAAGGAGGTGGACGTGCCCGAATGGCTCGATTGGGACATTTGGCAGGGTCCGGCTACGCGGGTGCCGTTCCACGACAATTATGTACATTATAATTGGCACTGGTTCTGGCATTGGGGTACGGGCGAGGCGCTCAACAACGGGACGCACATGGTCGATATCCTGCGTTGGGGTATGGAAGAGGACTATCCTGTCTCGGTGAACTCCGTCGGCGGCCGTTTCCGTTACCAGGACGACTGGGAGACTCCCGACACGCAGGTGATCAGTATGAATTTCGCCGACGGCAAGTCGATGACCTGGGAGGGCCGCAGTTGCAACGGCCGTACGGTCGAGGGTGCCGAAGTGGGTGCGATGTTCTACGGCGAAAAAGGCAGTTTGCTGATTACCGGCAGCAATGGTTATACGATTTACGACCTGAAAAACAATTTGGTTAAGGAGGAGATGAGCGGTACGACGTTCGACCAGAACAATCTGGTTAATCCGACCCAGTCACTCGATGTTTACCACATTGACAACCTGTGCGATGCAATCCGTAAGGGTACGCCGCTCAATGCCGACATCGTGTCGGGGCACAAGAGCACACTGCTCGTGCAGTTGGGCAACATCGCCCAACGGGTCGGACGTACGCTGAATATCGATCCGCTCAGCGGCCATATTCGGGGCGACAAGCAGGCCCAGAAGCTTTGGAGCCGCGAGTACGAGAAGGGCTGGGAGATGAAAGTCTGATCGTCGGCCTGCGAAAACTTCGTTCTTTGGAGAAATGTTCCGGCGGAATGCGGCATGGGCCCGTTCCGGCGGAACTAAACCGGAATTCACTAACCTAAACGGATAATCATGTCAACCGGCAATCCTCCGGCGGCCGCTCCGGCGCGGAAAACCTCCGTCGCCGCGATGGCGATCCTCGGGCTGATGTTTTTCATCTTCGGGTTTACCTCGTGGGTGAACTCGATTCTCGTACCCTATTTCAAGATCGGCTGCGAACTGAACCATTTCCAGTCCTACCTGATTGTTTTCGCGCTTTACAGCGCTTACCTGATTATGGCGATTCCGTCGTCGGCAATTCTCAAGCGGGTAGGTTTCAAGCGCGGTATCATGTACGGCTTTTTCTGCACGGCGCTCGGTGCGCTGATTTTCATCCCTGCAGCGTGGTGGCGCTCCTATCCGGTGTTTCTGGCCGGGTCGTTTGTGATCGGCGCCGGTTCGGCGATGCTGCAGGCGGCCGCCAATCCTTATGTAACGATGATCGGCCCGATCAACACCACAGTGAAGCGCATGGCGATCATGGGCATATGCAACAAATTCGCCGGCCTGGTGGCGCCGCTGATTTTCGCGGCCGTGGTGCTCAAGGTGACCGACAGCGACCTGTTCGTGCAGTTGGAATCGGCTACGCTCGATCCTGCGGCCCGTTCGGTGATGCTCGACAGTTTGGTACACCGGGTGATGGTGCCCTATGCCATTTTTGCCGCTTTCCTGATCGTGATCGGGGTCTTCATCCGTTTTTCGATGCTGCCCGAATTGAACCTCGAAGAGAAGAACAAGCAGGAGGTGGCGCCGGGCGGCGAGGGTAAAACGTCTGTTTTCCAGTTTCCTTACCTGATCCTGGGCGTCGTGGCGATGTTCCTGCATATCGGTACGCAGGTGGTGACGATCGATACGATCATCAGTTATGCACAGACGATGGGAATGGACCTGCTCGAGGCCAAAACCTTTCCCTCTTACACGTTGTCACTGGTGATTCTGGGGAATGTGCTGGGCGTGTTGTTAATACCGAAGATTATCTCGCAGACCCGTGTATTCCAGATCTGCTGTACGCTGGGCTTCCTGCTCTCGTTGGGCGTGGTATGGGGCAACACCCAGGTCGATTTCCTCGGCCACCACGCGAATATTTCGATCTGGTTTCTGGTCGGTATAGGGTTGGCTAACTCGCTTGTTTACGGTGGGATATGGCCGTTGGCGATCCGCGGGCTCGGCCGTTTCACGAAAACCGGTTCGTCGATGCTGATCATGGCGCTTTTCGGTAATGCCGTCGTGCCGCTGATCTACGGATATATCGCCGATACGGCATCGTTGCGCATCGCCTATTTCTGGATACTGCTGCCCGGTTTTGCGTATTTGATGTTCTATGCTTTTTGCGGCTACCGGATTACTTCGTGGAGCGGCCGCAAATCCTAAACAGTATTGAAACATGAACAAAACGATCATTATAAACGGCCGGATCGTACTGCCTGAGGGTGTGCTTGCCGACGGTTGCGTCGAGTTTGCCGACGGAAAGATTACTGCGGTGAAGGAGGGGCCTTACAACGGCCAGGCGACCGGTACGATTATCAATGCGCAGGGCAATTATGTTTCGCCGGGCTTTATCGACATCCATACCCACGGAGCCGGCGGTCACGATTTTATGGACGGTACGGTCGAAGCGTACCTGGGGGCTGCGCAGATGCATGCCAGGCACGGGACGACGGCGCTGCTGCCGACGACGCTGACCAGCACCAACGAAGAGTTGTTGAATACTTTCGCCACGTACAAAGAGGCCAAAGCGCAGAACCGCAGCGGGGCCGCCTTTCTGGGGCTCCATCTCGAGGGCCCCTATTTCTCCTACAACCAGCGCGGTGCGCAGGATCCGAAATATCTGCGCAATCCCCGGCCGGAGGAGTACGAAACGATCCTTGCGGCATCGGACGATATCGTACGCTGGAGCGTTGCCCCCGAACTGGACGGTGCGCTGGAGTTCGGGCGGAGGCTTGCCGAGCGGGGTATCCTGCCTTCGATCGGGCATACCGATGCGATTTACGAACAGGTTGAAGAGGCTTACCGGCATGCCGGTTATACGCATGTCACGCATCTCTATTCGTGTATGTCCACCATTACGCGCCGCAATGCCTACCGTTATGCGGGAGCGTTGGAGGCGGCCTATATGATGGACGATATGACCGTCGAAATCATTGCCGACGGAGTGCACCTTCCCGCCAGCCTGCTGAAATACGTATGCAAGTTCAAGGGGCCCGATAAGATCGCTTTGGTGACCGATTCGATGCGCGGTGCCGGCATGCCCGAAGGCGAGACCATTCTCGGCAGCCTGAAGGATGGCCAGCGCGTAATCATCGAGGACGGGGTGGCCAAGCTCCCCGACCGGTCGGCATTTGCCGGCAGCGTGGCGACGGCCGACCGTTTGGTGCGGACGATCGTTTCACTGGCCGAGGTGCAGCTTGCGGATGCGGTGAAGATGATGACGCTGACGCCCGCACGGATTATGAAGGTTGACGATTGTAAAGGTTCGCTCGCCGTGGGCAAGGATGCCGATATCGTGATTTTCGACGAGGGAATCAATGTCAAAACCACTATTATCGGCGGTAAATGTCTGACGATTCATTAGGATTGATTATGGATATGTTTTTGAAACAGGATGAACTTGCCGTCGAGCAGTACGCTTCGCGCAAGGCTATGGGCGAGGCGGCAGCAAAAGAGGTGGCCGCGAAAATCGCCGGACTGCAACGGGAGAAAGAGTCGGTCAATATCATTTTTGCTGCCGCACCGTCGCAGAATGAGTTCCTCGAAGCGTTGATCGCTGCGCCGGGCATCGATTGGCGCCGTGTCAACGGGTTCCATATGGACGAATACATCGGGTTGGCAGCCGATGCACCGCAGGGATTCGGCAATTTCCTGCGTGGGCGGCTGTTTGGCCGTTTGCCGTTCGGGCAGGTTTTCTACCTCGACGGACAGGCGGCTGATCCCCAGGCGGAGTGTGCACGATATTCGGCGTTGTTGGCCGAATATCCGGTCGATATCGTCTGTCTGGGCATCGGCGAGAATGGGCATATCGCCTTTAACGACCCGCATGTGGCCCGGTTCGACGATCCGGTGCGCGTCAAAGTAGTCGACCTGGACGACAAGTGCCGCCGCCAGCAGGTGCACGACGGTTGTTTCGCTTCGTTAGGGCAGGTGCCTACGCACGCGTTGACACTGACGATTCCTGCACTGACTGCTGCGTCCGGTATGTATTGTATCGTTCCGGCGCAGACGAAGGCGCGCGCCGTGCACGATACGGTCTATGGCGAAATTACCACGGCCTGTCCGGCTTCGATTCTGCGAACGAAAACCGGTGCGAAGCTTTACCTTGATCCCGACAGCGGGGCTTTGCTGTAGTTCTACCGGCTCTGTGCTCCGGAGGCCTGCGTGTTTGCCGCGAGCTGTGTGTTGTGACCGCTGAAACGGATAGCAGAGACGGATTTTGTAAATAAAGGCTTGTAAGGACCGGCTCATGGGCCGATCTTTTAACCCGAACGGTCGGCCTGATTTGGATAGTATCTACTAAAACTGTTAAAACCGGAAAGGATATGAAAACGAAGAGTTTATTTTTGACGCTTTTGGCGCTGGTGGTAGCTACCGGCCTGACCGCAAAGGTCAAGAAAATCGGGATGATCGGTCTCGATACCTCGCACAGCATTGCTTTTGTCAAATCGTTCAATGATAAGTCGGGGCCCCACGCCGGACTGGGAGAATACCGGGTCGTAGCCGCCTACCCGCACGGATCGTACACGATTCCGTCGAGCTATGAACGGATTCCCGCTTACACTGACAGCGTAAAGAAATACGGCGTCGAGATCGTCGGTTCGATCGACGACTTGCTTAAGCAGGTGGATTATGTGCTGCTCGAGACCAACGACGGCAACATGCACCTCGAACAGGCGGCACAGGTGATGAAAGCCGGCAAGCCGATGTTTATCGACAAACCGATCGCCGGGCACCTGAATGAAGCTATCGCGATTTTCGAACTGTCTAAAAAATACAACGTACCGCTGTTCAGTTCCTCTTCGTTGCGTTATACGGCCGCTACGCAGGAGATTCATAACGGCAAGTACGGCGAAGTGATCGGTGCCGACAGCTATGGTCCCGATAATTCGGAACCTTCGCACGGTGACTTTACCTGGTACGGTATCCATGCGGTCGAAGCGCTTTATGCGGTGATGGGTACCGGTTGTAAAGAGGTTAGCTGCGCTTCCGTTCCGGGAACCGAAGTAGCTACCGGTATCTGGGAAGGCGACCGGATCGGTACGTTCCGGGCGAACGTGAAGGCCAAATATGTCTTCGGCGGCACGGTGTTTACCAAGGAAGGTGCGTTTCAGATGGGTTCTGAAATCCCTTATGAAGCGTTGTTGCAGCGGATTATCGGATTTTTCGATACGGGTGTCGTGCCGGTAACCCCGCAGGAGACGATCGAAATCTTCACCTTTATGGAAGCTGCTTCGGTGAGCAAGGCACGCGGCGGCGTGCCGGTGATGATGAGCGAGGTTTACGAGAAAGCCAGCCGCGAAGCACAGGAAATATTGAAGAAGTATTAGAATTTTCGTACCTTGATTTCGCTTCTGGCCGGTTCCGGCCCGTTATGTGTCTTGGTTTGACACGATTGTATGATTCCCGGGGCGGTATGTTCCGGGAATCGGTTGAGGACAACGGTCGTATATTTGAAAACAGGGAAGCACCTGAGCCGAATAGCCGATGCGAACCGGCAGGGAATCCGGGTTTGTGTGAAGTGCCGGGTATACGATTCCGAACCGATTGATGATTTTATAGTGATGAAAAACCGTCTGTTGATACCGTTACTTTTGGCCGCATCTGTCGTGGGATGCCGCACACCGCATCTGGCCGCCTCTTTCACGGGAGCCGACGGCGAGGTGCGCCTGATCTGTCTCGATCCGGGCCATTTCCATGCCGCTTTGGTGCAGAAATATCCGAATCCGCGTATCGACAGCACGGTCTGGGTGTATGCGCCTGCTGGCGATGAAGTGCAGGGTTATCTCGATCTGATCGAAACGTTCAACGCTCGGGAGAAAGATCCGACTCTCTGGCAGGAGAAGACCTATATCGGGGCAGATTACCTTGAAAAGATGCTGGCCGAGCAGCGCGGTAACGTCGTTCTGTTGGCCGGTAACAACGGCCGCAAGATCGATTATATCGAACGATCGGTCGGGGCCGGACTGAATGTATTCGCAGATAAACCGCTGGTGATCGACAGCGCCGGATTTGCACGGCTCGAGCGGGTGTTCTCCGAAGCAGGCGGGAAAGGCGTGCTCGTTTACGATATTATGACCGAACGGTACGATTTGCTCAATACCCTGCAGCGGGAACTGATGCGGGACTCGGCGCTGTTCGGAACCATAGTGAAAGGGACGCCGCAGCAACCGGCCGTCGAGGTGACCAGTATACACTCTTTCTATAAGGAGGTGGCGGGCAAGCCGCTGACGCGTCCGGCCTGGTATTACGATGTCACGCAGCAGGGAGAGGGGATTGCCGATGTGACGACACATTTGATCGACCTGGCGGCATGGAAATGTTTTCCCGGGGAGCCGGTCGATTACCGCAATGATGTGGAGGTACTCTCCGCAACGCACTATCCCACGCCGGTGACGCGGAGTCAATATGCCCGCTCGACGGGTTGTGCGGAGTTTCCCGCTTATTTGTCGGGTGCCGTACATGATTCGATACTCGACGTCGAAGCCAACGGTACGATTCTCTATACGCTCAAAGGCGTGCATGTGGCGGTCGATGTACAATGGAAGTTCGAGAATCCGCCCGGCAGCGGGGATATTGCCCGTTCGGTAATCCGGGGAACCAAGGCGACGCTTTCGATTCTGCAGGACACGGAACAGGGTTACAAGCCCATGCTTTATGCCGAACCTGCTCCGGGCGTGGATGCTGCCGTGTTCGAACGAAACCTGGCCGCGGCGGTGGCGCGGCTCGCGCAGCAATACCCGGGATTGACGGCAGTACTCGAACCTGTATCCGCAACTGTGTCGAGTAAAGAGGCGAAAACGGCCGGGAAAGCGGCTTTGCGACCTGTCCGGGTCCTGGCAGGGCAACCTTCCGCAGCCCGGATGCGGATTGTCGTGCCTGCGGGAAGCGATCCGGGACATGAGGCCCATTTTGCCTCGGTATTCCGTTGTTATACCGATTATCTGGTTCAGGGAATGCCCCAATGGGAACGGGATGCCATATTGGCAAAATATTACATCACTACCAAAGCGCATGCGATGGCGCAACAAAAAAGATGAACGATACGGTTATTACGGCAGCTTTCAAGCGCCGGGAGTTGAAAATATGGGCGGTGTGCTTTGTCGCTGCGATACTGGTCAATGCCGGAGCGATTCTTTGGTTCGGGACCCATTGGGTCGAATTGTTCACACAGATCGGCTATGTCGTTGTTTTATCGGTCCTGCTTTATGTCGTTGTCGCCGGAGTGCGGTTGGTCGTGTGGGGCGTGAAGAGGTTGGCTTGCCGCAAGTGCAGGTCGGCTAAAATAACAGGTAGTCATAACAGGTAGTCATAACAGGTAGTCATAACAGGTAGTCATAACAGGTAACAGCGTAAACAGGGAAGCGGCAGGGTGCTGACATTCGAATATAGTACGGCCAATCGCGATATGCCTGTGGCGTACGGATCGTTCCGGGCCATGCATACGCTCTGTGAAGTTTTAATCGCTGGAATCGCACGTCCTGCGGCCGAGGAGCTGATCCGAAGGATTTATGAGCGGGCCGGTGTGCTGGAGTCGAAATTTAACCGTTTCGATCCGCAGAGCGGGGTGAGCAGGATGAATCGAAGTGCTGCCTGCGGAGAAACGACTGTCGATGACGAACTTTACGGGGCTTTGGAGATGTGTCGTGTGTTCAACCGTTCTACCTGCGGCAGCTTCGATATCGCCGTGCAGTCGGAGGAACGTCCCTCCGGCGAAGCGTATCTGTTACAGCCTTCGCGTCATGCTGTGCGATTTACCGGAACAGGCGTGACGTTGGATTTCGGCGGTTTTGCGAAAGGGTATGCGTTGGAACGGATCAAACAATTGCTGATCAAAGAGACGGCCGGATCGGCTTTGGTCAATTTCGGCAACAGTTCGGTCCTGGCCTTGGGAGCACATCCGTTCGGAGACCATTGGCCGGTCGGGTTGGCAAATCCGTTCCGGGACGGTGAAGAGGCGTATGGCTTTAAGTTGCGGGACGGGGCGCTTTCCATATCGGGACATACGCCCGAGCATCCGCGGCACATTATTGACCCGGGAAGCGGGGGGTATGTAGCGCGGGATGGTTTCGTCGCTGTGCAGGGGCGTTCGCCGTTGGTGGCCGAGGTGCTTTCGACAGCCCTGTTCGCGGCTCCCGAAACGAAATGGAGCGGTATTATGGAGAATTACACGGATTACCGTGCCGTGCGGATCGGGTGCGATCGTGACGGTACGGTTACCGTAACGGAAATTACATGATAAGCGAACCGTTCGGAGTATAGACGGCCGTGACCGCACAGCGCGGGAGGCGGCCTGTAACAGATTTTCAGTCAGAAAAATTTATGGACAGAAGAGGGTTTCTCAAAGAGTTGGGGCTGGTCAGCGGTAGCGGCATGCTGCTGGCGATGTTTCCGTGGTTGCAGTCGTGCAGCGACGAAGCGCGCCGCGAGGTGGCGGGTGAAAAGGCGCGGTTGGCCATTGTCGGTACCGGTTCGCGCGGCCAATACCATATACAGAACCTGCTGAACACGCCGGAAGCCGAGATCGTCGCGCTGTGCGATATCTATCCGCCCCACCTGGCTGAAGCCGCGGCGCTCTGCCCCGGTGCCAAATGCTATTCCGATTTCGACGAACTGCTCAAAGATACGAATGTACAGGGCCTCGTGATCGCGGTGCCGTTGTCGTCGCATGCTCCGCTGTCGATTGCGGGACTGCACGCCGGCAAGCATGTTTTCTGCGAAAAGGCGATGGCCTATACGGTCGACGAATGCAAGCAGATGTACGATGTTTGGAAGGAGACCGGTAAGGTGCTCTATATCGGCCAGCAGCGCCTGTTCGATAAAAAATATATCCGGGCCGTGGAGTTGATCAATTCGGGCGAGATCGGCCAGATCGTCGCGCTGCGTAACTTCTGGTTCCGCAATAACGACTGGCGGCGTCCGGTTCCGTCTCCTGAGTTCGAGCGGCTGATCAACTGGCGGCTCTACCGCGACACGTCGTGCGGATTGATGACCGAGTTGGGATGCCACCACTTGCAGAACGGTACGTGGATTCTGCGTTCGCTGCCCGATTACATTACCGGCAGCGGCGATATCGTCTATTGGAAGGACGGTCGCGACGTATACGACAGCGTGTCGACCATTTACCATTATCCCAACGGGGTGAAGATGAGTTTCGATTCGGTGATTGCGAACAAACGTTACGGGATGGACGAGCAGGTGCTCGGCTCGAAAGGAACGCTCGAACTCTCCCGCGACCGCCTCTATCACGAGGAGCCCCGTCCGAAAACAGGGATCCGCCAACTGATCGGTCAGATCGAGCAGGGAGTGTTCGACAATTCCGTTTTTGCGGGAACGAGTTGGGCACCCGAACTCGGCTCGAACGATCCGGGTGAACCGATCGTTTCGTCTGCGGCAGTGCATAACGGGGCGAGCATGGTCGGCGCTTCGGGGGACGGGTCGGAAGAGATGATCGCGGCCTACTGCCGTTCGGTCATTACCGGCAAGCAGGCGCCGAACCTTGTCGAAGAGTCTTATTATGCAGCCGTACTGGCCCTGCTCGGCCTGCAGGCCATGGAGGAGCACCGGATCGTCGAATTCCCCCAAGAGTATGTCATTCCTTATTTGTAGATAGCCGATGATCCGGGTCCTGGTCCTTACTGATTTTTCGAGCGGCTATGGCCGTAACCTGCTTCGGGGCATTGTCCGCTATTCGCAGCAGGTCGGGGGTTGGACTTTTTACCGCATGCCGCTTTCCTACCGGATGCTGCATGGCGACAAAGGCGTGGTCGAGTGGGCGAAAAAATGGGGTGCAGACGCAATCGTCGCGCAACTCGGGGATGTGGATATCAAGTTGCTGAGGGACCTGAAGATTCCCATCATCGTGCAAAACTACCAGGACCGTATCTCCGGCGTTTGCAACCTGACGGGCGATTATATCGGGACGGGACGCATTGCCGCCGATTTCTTTCTGCGTAAGGGTTACTATAATTTTGCCTATTACGGAATTACGGATACGGTCTGGGCGCGGGAGCGCGGCGAAGGGTTCCGGCTCGAACTGGAGCAGCGCGGTTACAGGGCCTATCAGTTCCTCGAAAGTTCGCCGATGCGCGAGGCGTGGAATTATGATCTCGAGTCATTGGGACAGTGGCTGCTTTCGTTGCCGAAACCGGTGGGTTTGTTTGCCTGTGACGACCAATTTGCGCTGCAGGTCTCCGAAACCTGCCAGATTTTCAGCATCCGGGTTCCCGAAGAGGTGTCGATTCTCGGGGTCGATAACGACGAACTGCTGTGCAATATCGCTTCCCCGCAACTCTCTTCGATCATGCTCGATGTTGAAAACGGGGGCTACATGGCGGGACATACGCTCCATCAATTGATCCGCAAGCGGATCGAAGCTCCTTATAACATTTCGGTCGGAGCATTGCAGGTGGTCGAACGCCAATCCACGCAGAAGTATGTGATCGAGGATCCCTATATCTTGCAAACAGTGGCTTATATCGAACAGAATTATGCTACGCGTTTGTCTGTGAACGACCTGTTGGAGCGGATTCCGCTCTCGCGGCGCATTCTCGAAAAACGTTTCAAGCAAAATACCGGTCTGACCCTGTATCAATTCATCCAGCGTTACCGGATCGACCATTTCGCACGGCAGTTGATTTCGACGCGCCGCGCCGTGAAGGATATCGCCTTTTCCTGCGGTTTCGACGACTGCAAGAACCTTTCGCGGGTCTTCTGCAAGTTTAAGCAGATGACCCCTTCCGCCTACAGGCGAAAGTACGGTGTGCACCGCCGGGGGGATACTACGCAATTTTAAATTATCGTGAAGTTTTGGTTATGGCATTATAAATGACCGTTGCACGGTTAACTTTGTCGACATTCAGTTGCAGTGCCGGATTTGCCTGTTTGCAAAACTTTATGAAATTTTACTGATTATGTGGTTGCTATCCATGTTGTTGCAAGCTGCCCCAGCGGTTGGGACCGATCCTGTCGCCGCACACGGCGAAAGCTATTTCAGCCTGATGGCCAAAGGCGGCGTGATCCTGATCCCGATTTTCTTGTTGGCGGGGCTCGCCATATTCCTTATTGCCGACAAGTGGCATTTTCTCCGGAAACTGGACAAGAGCGATAACCGGGCGCTGGCCTATCTGTTGCGCCTGATTTACGAAGGAGATACGGATAAGGCCGCGAAATTTGCCGGTGAAAGGAATAATCCCGCTTTCAACGTGATTGCGGCGGGTCTGAAAGACGATAACGGGTCGATGCAGGATGTGGAAGAATCGATGCAGGTGGAGTCCCGCATGCAGATTGCCCGGCTCGAAAAGGGGTTGAATTACCTGGCGATTACCGCGTCGGTAGCACCGATGCTGGGATTCCTCGGGACGATTTTCGGGGTGATCCGTATCTTTTACGATATTTCGCTTTCCGGCCAGTTGGACATCTCGACCATTTCGAACGGATTGTATGAGAAGATGATCTGCTCGGGGACCGGCCTGCTGGTAGGTATTATTGCCTACAGCGGCTATTCATTGCTGAACGGCAGGATCGACAAGGTCGTGTTGCAGATGGATGTGACGGTGAACGAGGGATTGAAGGCTATCCGGTCGGTCAGCCGTTCGGGGGTGTTCAACGGTTATAGCTCGTAAGGCGATGAAAATCGAGAGGCGCAAAACGGGTATTGCGGAGGTGTATACCGCTTCGCTCAACGACATCATGTTTTTCCTGCTGCTGTTTTTCCTGATCATCTCCACGATGGTCACGCCGATGGCATTGAAGGTGCTGCTGCCGCATTCGAGCACGGCGGAACAGGTAGCTGTCAAGAAAAACATCATGCTGGTCGTTACCGGCGACCGGCAATATTATATCGATGACCAGAAGGTCGGATTCGGAGAGATCGAATCCCGGCTTTCGGCGATTCTTAAAAACAACACGACCCCGGACGGCAAGGCCGTCGAATATGTCGTACTGTTGCAGGCCGATAAGTCCCTGAATGTTCAGGATGTGATTGATCTGGTCGATATCGGTAATAAATTGCATGTAAAAACCCTGCTTTTCGTGGATAAAACTTAACGGAAGGACTTTCGTTTATATTTGTTGCAATATAAATACAATAAAATATTGTTGTAAATATGAGAGTTCCGGGATTTGGAATACGAAAATTTCTGTGAGGGGACTTTATTAAATATGTTGTGGTGTCTGGCGCGAATCACAGCTTTTACTCGATCGGCTGGTCGGAGGAGATTTGTGATAAGGTGAAAGCCTGGTTGATTGCCTCCACTCCATTTTATAAACCCTCCAGCCAAAGGTCAAAATCGGATTTTTGATATCAGGTGTACGAATAACATGCTCTTTTTTGTAACTTCGTAAGATCGAATCAAAACCTACGAATGAATATGAAAAAAGTGTTGTTGTGTTCGCTGTGTCTGTTGGTGTGTGCGTTGGGAATCAATATTCCCGCAGTTGGCCAGCCGTCGCAGAAACTGGTTAACGTGGTGGTATCGCCCGACCGCCCCGATTGGAAGTATAAAGTGGGCGATGAAGCCGTTTTTACGGTACAGGTGCTTGAAGCGGCCAATCCTGTTAAAGGGGTAACGGTGGATTACGAAGTGGGGCCTGAATTTTTCCCTACTGTTAAGAAAGAAGGAGTCGTGCTCAAAGACGGCAAAATGACGCTGAAGGCGAAGATGACCGAGCCGGGATTCGCACGTTGCCGCGTGGTGGCAAAAAAAGACGGTTATACCTACGAGGGTTTGGCGACGGTGGCGTTCAGCGAAGATCAGATCCGTCCGACATCGCCCGAACCTGCCGATTTCGACGCTTTTTGGACCGATGCACTCGCTCAGGCCCGTAAAACTTCGCTCGATCCGATTGTGACATTATTGCCGGAGCGTTGCACGCCGACTCAGAATGTTTATCAGGTCAGCTTTCAGAACGAACGTCCCGGTTCGCGGATCTATGGCATCCTGATGATGCCGAAGAAAGAAGGGAAATATCCTGCCGTACTGTGGGTGCCGGGTGCCGGTGTCCGCGGACGCCAGGGTTTCAATCTCGGGGACAGCATCATTACTTTGCAGATCGGGATTCACGGCGTACCTGTGGATATGCCTGACGGAGTGTACCGCGATCTGGGCAGTGCGGCGCTGAGCGGATATTGGCGTTATAGCATGAATGACCGGGATGAACACTATTACAAGCGGGTTTATACCGGATGTGTCCGTGCGGTGGATTTTCTCTGTTCGCTGCCCGAGTTCGACGGTAAGACCATAGGTGTAACCGGAGGCAGCCAGGGAGGGGCACTGTCGATCGTAACGACTGCGCTCGATCCCCGGATTCGGTTTATGGCCCTCAACCATCCGGCATTGTGTGACTTTGCCGGTTATCTGAACCACCGCGCCGGCGGATGGCCGCACTATTTCCGTGAAAAGCAGCCTAAACCCGGAGAGGTTGAGGCGCTCTCTTACTATGACGTGGTTAATTTTGCAAAGCGCGTGAAAGTGCCGGGCTGGTTTACGTGGGGATATAACGACGTGGTATGTCCGCCGACCTCGATGTATGCCGCGTACAATGTTATTCCCGCACCGAAAGAGTTGCATCTCTACCTCGATTCCGGCCACTGGATCTATCCCGAACAGGCTAAAGCCAGTAACAAATGGCTGAAGGAACATTGCGGGATCCGGTAATATTCGCAATGTGACCGTTTTGTATCCGGGATAAAATTTGCGGTTAAAATATCGGCTAACGTCGTATCTGTAAAATCGTCCTGGTGTTTTGCCGAAGGTCTCCTTTGGCCAGGGAATAATAAAACGGGCTGCATGCATCCGATGCAGCCCGTTTTTCGTTATTAGCTCCTATTTGTAGGGATTGCAGGAATAATCATTGGACAATCTGTCCGAGCCTGAACTCGGACGGATTATTTCCCTGTCACTGTGCAATGGGTTTGAGTGCAGTTTTGTTTTCTATGGATATTTCGTATCCGGCCGGTGTGTCGAGCGTGTAATAGAGCCGTTTCCCTTTCTTTTCCCAGGAGAGGGATATCTCCTCGTCGCCGATGGGTACGGTGCCGCTGCATTGTTTCAGGTCCGAATCATTGAATACGATATTCAGGCGTTTGTGGATCGGATCGATTTTGGCCAGACCCAGCAGGTCGCGGTAGAATACATGCGCGATGTGCGCTGCAAAACCGTGGTTGCAGCTGGCCGTGGGCGTCAGGTTTTCCCACAGCGTACCGGTCTGGTCGGCCATGTACAGGTATTGGTCGACCGATTCGTTGAGCAATTGCTTTACCAAGCCGTAACGGGAGAGTATCTCCATCCGTAGATAAGTGCCGATGAAAGCATTCGCCGGATAAATTTCGGAATATGCCCCGGTTTGTTTGCGTTGCGGGCCAAAGTCGGAGCAAAGGATATTCCACAGCTTCGGATAACGTTCCGGAGAGGCCGTGCCGAGGAAGAATGCATAGTATTGGCAGGTTTCGGTACGGTTTTTCGGCTGCGGGACCAGATCGCCGTCGACCCGGACCGCGTTGTCGATGAAGAAGGTGCCGTCGAAAGCCTGTTTGCGGATCGTCTCATGGATTCGCTGTGCTTTTTGCTGCAGATCGGGACGGTTGTAGAGTTTTCCGGCTACTTCCAGCATTCTTGCATAGAGCATGTTGGTGGGATAGTTGACATCCTGGACGAAATCGTTCGCTTTCGACCATTCGACGAAAACCCACTTTTCCAGGTTCTCGAGCAGCTCGTCCTCGTTCTCGTATCGGGCGAAATAGTCGAGCAGTGCGTTTACCTTCGGTTCGAGTGCTTTGATCATTTGCCGGTCGTTGCTGCGTGCGAGGTACTCTTCCAGTTCGATCACGAACCACATGGCCCAGTTGGGGATGAAATTGCCGTTGACGTGATCCGAAGGATAGCACATCGGGAGCATTCCCTGCGGGATGTTCATGAATTTCTCCGGAAGCAGGTAATTCTCGAGGAAATTGGTTTCGATCAAGTGGTTGCCCGAAAGATCGAAAGCGACTCGCGCCGTGAAATAACTATCGCACAGCCATCCGGCTCGCTCTCGGGACGGACAGTCCATGAAAATGTCCAAGGCATTTTGCTTGTAAGTCTCCACGGCCGCTTTGTAAATTTTGTTGATTCCTCCGTTGTCGCACGAGAACGAGGCGCGCGCAACATCCGAATTCACATACTGGCGGATGTAAAAATCGCTCACCTTGCAATCGCCTTTTTCGACGATTACTTGCAGGTATTGGAGCGTGTAGGGTTCGAACGATTCGAGTTCGTATGTGCCCGGTGCCAGTTCGTACTCCATCCGTCCGTCGAACGACATGCGCCGTTTGATTCCCCCGTTGGTCAGCAGTTCATCCCACAGGAAAACGATTTTCGAAGGGGTGCGGACATCGAATTTAGCCCCGATAAAGCCTGTGGAGTTGCATTCGAATTTGTAGACATTGTTCGGAAGGCTTTCCGTGTAGCGGCGGATCGTGTAATCAGGGTATTTCACCCGCCTGGCGATCAGGTTCTTGTGGTCGGTCTGCTCCAAAGCGACCGGCTTGAACAATGGCGATGCGGGATCGGTCAGCCAGGAATTGTAATCCGGGGTGAGTTTGTAAAGCTCACGATGAGTGCGTTGGTAGCTGAATTTGGGTGCCTCTTCTAAACGCTGTCCCAGCACGGCCCCTTCGAACGGTTTGCCCTCTTTGCTCCAGGATCCGGATGTCGTGGCGGCTACTACTGTCCCGTCGGAAGTGATCTCGGCCTGCAGGAACGACGGTGCGTTCATGATGTAAAAGTTCGGGATATTATAGCCCGCTACCTCGAGGGCGATTAGGTTGTCGCCGGATTTCAGGTACGGGTTCAGGTCGTATTCGTCGATGCGGTAAAAACCTTTGCCGGCTACGCAGGGGCCGTGGCCCAGGAAAACGCCGTTTACATAGGCCCGGTAATCGCTGTGCGCGGCCAGGCGCAGCTGTGTCTGTGATTGGCCGTTCCAAGGGATGCAGACGCGGAAACTGGCGGTCAGGTTTGGCGTGTTCTGTTGGCCGTTTACCCAAACCGGTACGGCGCGTTGGAACGATGCGGGTTGGGCGTACAACTGGATGCAGGCCAAGGCACCTAAAGCTGCGAGGATGCCTGTTCGGATTAGTCGGTTCATACAATGGAATTTTATTTGGAATGTTTGTCGGGGTTTAACGTAAGAGCCTATTTTATCCATAAGGGCAATACCCAGGAATAAGCCTGGGGGAGACTACGCTGAGAAGATCCTGCCCGAGCGCGGTCGGCGGTCTTTTAGCGGGATTGCCCGGCGTCGTTCTGCAGCCAGTCGAGCAGCAGTTGTTTCATCTGGTCGTGGAACCGGAAAGAGGGACGGAATCCCCAGCCGTGACCTCCCGAAGGAAAAGTATACAGTGCGGCCGGGATTTGCCAGCTTTTAAGGGCTTCGTAGAACATAATGCTGTTTTGGGACGGGACGGTACGGTCGTCGTCCGACTGCAGGAGCAGTACCGGCGGGGTTTGTGCAGTCACTTGCTTTTCATTGGAATAGTAATTCCGGAGTTGCGACGTGAGGTTTTCGCCGGCCAATCCCCGGACCGATCCGCGGTGTGTCAGGCTGTCGGCAAAGGTAATTACCGGATAGAAAAGAACCCCGAAGTCGGGACGTGTTGCTGCATCGAAATGAGTGAGCAGTGTGGATGCGAGGTGTCCGCCGGCCGAAGAGCCCATGACTCCGACCGAATTCGGGTCGATTTTCCATTTAGCCGAATTTTCCCGGATCAGGCGCATGCCCTGTTGGGCGTCGGCGAGCGGAATGGCATGGTGCCCGTTGGGGATCCTGTATTTGAGGACTACGCCGGTGATGCCGTTTCCGGCCAGCCATTGTGCGATCTCTTTGCCTTCGTGATTGATGGCCAGGAAACTGTACCCGCCGCCGGGTGCGATGAGGACAGCCATTCCTGTGTTTTTTTCCTGTGCGGCCGGATAGACAAGTAGCGAAGGGAGGGTAACGTTGTGGACGAATCCGTGCTCGTCGATGGTCTCCGGACCGGTCAGACCGCTGTTGCCGGGAGGAGTGGAAGGCCATAACGTGACCTCGAACGGCGCGTGTTGGGCCTTTGATACGGTGTTGCACAAAACTAAACAGAGAATAAGGAAAATTGTTTTCGGGAAGTGTGGATTTTTGTAAAACATGGTCAGGAACGATAAAATTTGCTCCAAAATAGAGAATTTTTCCCGGATTGCAAAGAGATTCCGGAAGGCTTTGGTCCGGAACTTTGGCCTGAAAACGGCAACGCCGCAATTTGCAATTGCGGCGTTGTGTCAGGATGTAAGGAGGGCTACTTTCCTTTGACTGTGTGTGTGCCGGCTGCCAACGGAATCGTCTTGCCGGAAGGGAAAACCGCTTCAGCCGTGGTGCCTTCGGGTACGGTGGCAGTGATAGTCAGGTTTTTGCCTTTCCGGGTTACACTGGCCCGGATTTCCCCGTTGACACTCGCGACGGTTGCCTCAGCCCGGGTCAGGTCTCCCAGTTGCGGGGCGACGCGGAAGGTTTTGAAGCCCGGCGAGGTAGGGGTGATGCCGCAAACTTTTTGGCTCAGCAGTGTGAGCGGACCGCCTGCCCAGGCATGGTTATTCGAGTTGGCGTCGGTCGGAGTCGCCATGAAGTCCCATACTTCGAACAGTGTCGTGTAATCGTGGTTCATCATGTTCGCATAGCGCGTGCGGATGCGTTCGAGCGCCAGCTCAGGCCGATCCATTTCAAACAGGGCTTCGAGTACATATTTTTCCATGTAGGGTCCGGCGGACATCTCTTTCTGTAAAATCGCAGTCAGTGCGGGATATTTGTCCGGCGAAGCGAGGCCTGCGAGTACGGCCATGGCTTGGGCGCGGTCGTCCGTCGGTTTGGTGTAGTCCGGATCGCGGTAAGCCGTGCCGGTCCAGAAGCGTTTGTCGAAATTCTGCTCGATACCCTGCATGATCGCTGTAATTTGTGCGGCATCGTCCGTTTTTCCGAGCATCAGGGCGAACTCTTTCTCAGCTTTTAGTGCGAGGTAGTACCAACAGTTGGTCAGGACCCCGAAATCCTGGTTGGGACCCCAGTCGGCCCAGTTCCAGTCGCTGCCACGGGTAATGACGAGACCGTCTGCGTCGAGTTTCCACACATCGTGCAGGTAACGGTGCAGCCTGTCGTAGACCGGTGCGACGAAGCTGCTGTCCCCGCTGTAATAATATTGGGTATAGAATCCGTACCAGCCTACCGAGGCGAGCATTTGCAGCGGGAGTTCGCGTGTCCAGTTGCCCGCCGGAACAGGCGAGAAGATGACGCCGTCGCCGCGCTGCCAGTTCATTAGTTCGTAAATGGCTTTGAGCGCCAGTTTCTGGGCCTGGGGATCGAAGGCGTAAAACGCTTGTCCCAGTTCGTTTACGGCATCGCCCCACCATTGCGCCCGTTCACGCTCGGGACAATCGAAGTAGTTGTCGCGCATGTTCACGTACAGCGTACGGGCTGCACGCTTCCAGAGTTCGTTCATAAACGGGTCGTCACATGCGAATGTTCCGGCAAATTCGGTATCGTAGCCCGTTTCGCGGAACTTCACGGCTTTGACCTCCACGCCTTGGGGAATCGCATATTTGACGATATGGCCGCTCATCCACCCGAGACTTTCGTATTGCTGGTTGCCGGGGCGTGTGATGTATTCGGAACGTACCGAAGGGGCACTGCCGTTGCCGGTATAGTAGTTGTCCGTTTGGATGCGGATCGTGTCGCCGCCGGTTGCGGAAACTACTTCCAGCCACGGGGTGATCTGTGCGTTGTAGGGTAGTTTGCAGTACAGCGTGTCGCCGACGGTTTCCACCTTGACATAATCTTGCAGTCCGTGGTTTTTCCATTGCGGAATGGGGCGCTTCACCAGTTTGCCGAACGGCGGCCGGTTCGGATCGCCGACCATCATCGCCGAAGTCCGGACTTTGTCTTCTCCGGGCAGATACCAGCCGTCGATCGCTTTGCGGGCGTCGAAACGGATGTTGCCTTCGGAAAGCCGGTAGTTGGGGCGGGGCTCTCCTGTATCGTCGCTGTAAGCCTGGTAAGTATCGCATTTCCAGCTGTTGTCGCTTACGATTTTGACGCCGGGAGCCTGGCAGTCGAATAGGAAACCCGCATGGCCGCTGCTCGAATGGCTGAAACCGTTCCGTCCGAAGTACCATACCAATGCGGCAATCGTGTTCTCTCCTTTTTTCAGGAAGGGCGCGATGTCTATTTCATCGTAATAGGAGTCTCCGGGAGCGGGACCCCGCTTCAGGGAGCCTTCGAAAACGACCGGTTCGCCGTTGATCCAGAGCCAGTATTTGCTGTCCGCTGCGATGCGGGCGATGGCCTGTCGGGGAACATCTTGCACGTCGGCGGTGGTGCGGTACATATACCAGCTGTTGGGATTACTCTGGTTCGTCTCGTGGCTGATCCAGACGCCTTTCCAAGGGGTTTCGGCCCGTAATCCGGAGCCCAGGATCAACAATAGCAGGAAGAAAGAGAGTTTTTTCATAAGGTTTACGATAGGTTCGGGTTAATTGTCTATTTGCGCGGATATTTCCAGTTGTGCAGCACTTTGTGATCTTTGTCCTTGACGGTGACCTCCATCTCCTTTTCGCCTGCATGAATATAGGCTCCTTCGACGTTGGAATTGATCAGTACCGGAAAATTACAGCCGTTCTCCCCGGCGGGAACATAAAGGTGTTTGTGCAGGTGACCGCACAGCATCAGGTCGATCTTCGCTTCGTTGAGCAGCGGGACGAACAGCCGTTTGGATTCGATCGGTCCGTACCAGGCGGAGTATCCGGGCGGAATGTGGATGACTACGACACGGTAAGCCGCATTTTTGCAGGCGTCGCTGTTGAGCGTCTCTTTGAGCCACTCGGCCTCTTGGGCCCGGTACGTGTCGAAACCGCCCAGACCGTTGTATTCTATGTCGCTGTCGGGCTTGTCTTCACCGCCGTCCAGTACGATAAAGAAGACCGGACCTGCCTGGAACGAATAGTAGGTCTGTCCGGTGGGAGAAGGAAAATAGTCGCGATAGTGGGCGAAGAACAAGCCCCGGGTCTCGTGGTTGCCACGGGCGTAGAAGAAAGGAATTTCCGAGGCAAAACTTTTGACGGCGGTAGTGAGGAACCCGTCGAAAATTTGCTGGCCGGAAGCGAAGGTGGTCACCATGTCGCCGTTGAATAGCACGAAGTCGTTTTTGTCTTTGCGGACATTGTCGGTCAATGCGGCGAGCATCGCGTTGTTGCCGTGTATGTCGTTGACCACGGTAAACGATACCGATTTCTTGTCGTTATCGAAGGTGGTGAAGTAAAATGGTTTGACATCGTAAACATTGCTGGCGGCCGTCTTGCCGTACTGAACATAATAGTCGGTCTGTGCGGTAACCTCTTTCGAATAGATGCGATACCGGTAAGTGGTCCCTTTTTCAAGGCCCGTTACATGTACCCGGTGCAAGGTTCCGACGACCTTACGTCCCATATCGGTCTGGAAAAATTTGGGTCTTTCGGTGGCATAGAAATGTTCGTCGTTGTCGGGGGCGATCTCGACCCACGAAACGGCATCTCGATTGGTGGCCCAGACGATGGTTACTTCGTGCTCCCCCAGCATTTGCAGGTATGGACCCCCGGTGATTTTGAAGTCGTCGGATTGCGCTGCTGCGCCGAACCACATGACAAGGCCGGATAACAGCAAAAGAGCTTTTCTGATCATGGTTTCTTCTATGAATGGGTAAAGTATTGGATTGGCATGAATTTTTTCAACGATACCAAAGATACTGTTTTATTCCCGGATTTTTGTGATTTTGTCGTTTTGTACGTTTGTTTTGCGAGATTATTCTGGATCAAACTATTTATTTTTAGCTGTTTGTCCGGTTTGGTGCCGATAGGCTTAAACTAAATTTAATCTCGTTTCATCGCAAAAAGATATGGGAAGTGTATGACGTTTATGCACAGATCGATAGGGTATCCGATTTTGGGGAACCGCTTTTTTTTAGTATTATTATCCCCCAATCGTAAACTTTTTTCTATGTTTTGCAGTTTTAATTTCAAATTTTCGGGCCGGAAGCACTTGGTGTGGCTGGCCGCTGTATCGCTGGTGGCCGCCTCCTGCGGAAAGGGAGAGTCCGGCAAAATCGACCGGCGTGCCGTTGTCGAGCGCCATCGGGTCGTGACCGATTCGACGAACCGGGTCAGTCCTGCACAGGTCGGTAACGGTGATTTCGCATTCGGGGTCGATGTGACCGGCCTGCAAACTTTCGTGCCGTTCAACACCATGTCGAACTGGAGCTGGCACAGCTTCCCGCTGCCCGATGGGGTGAAGGTGGAAGATTATACCGGTGTGCTGGTCGATACTTACGGCAAAAAGATTCCTTATAACCTGTTCGATCCGGGAAAACCGGAAATTTCACAATGGCTGGCTGAAAATCCCCACCGCTTTAATCTCGGGCGTATCGGGCTACAGATGACCAAGGCCGATGGTTCTGTCGTAAAGGCCGATGACCTGACCGAGACGCATCAGGAGATCGACCTGTGGAAAGGGATTATCTACAGCTCTTTCAAACTCGACGGTGAAAAGGTCGAAGTGACCACCGCCTGTGCTCCCGACCAGGATGCTATCGGTGTGACCGTAAAATCCCCGCTGGTGAAGCAGGGGCGTATCGGAGTCTTTTTCGATTTTCCATATCCGCATACCAAACAGTTTCAGACCTATCTGGGCGATTACCACGCTTATGACAAGCACCGCTCGGTTCTCGAAGCCGAAGGCAAACAGAGTGCCGAGATCGTCCGCACGATGGATAGTACCGAGTATTACACGGCGCTTCGCTGGACGACTCCCGCCACTTTCGGACAGGATACGCCTTCCGGCTCGCCGCACCGTTTCCTTTTACAGCCGACCGGCGGTGACAAATTATCGTTTACCTGTGCGTTCTCACCGGAAAAAATGGCCGCGGATAAGCTTCCGACAGCCAACCAGGTCGATAAGGCCAGCACCAAAGCCTGGGAAGCTTTTTGGAAGTCGGGAGCAGCGATCGACCTGTCGGGAAGTACGGATCCCCGCTGGAAAGAGTTGGAACGCCGTATCGTGCTTTCGCAATACGTGATGCGTGTGAACGAAGCAGGTGTGCTGCCTCCCCAGGAGAGCGGACTGGTCAATAACGGCTGGTACGGACGTTTCCATTTCGAAATGATCTGGTGGCACGGCGTGCACTACGGGTTGTGGAACCGCTGGGACCTGTTCGATAAGAGCTTGCACGTATTTCCCGATTTCCTGCCTACATCGATCCAGCGGGCCGAGGGCATGGGACGCGGCGGTGCTAAATGGCCCAAGTGTACGGCCGATTTCGACCGCGAGTGGCCCTGTGGTGCGCACGCTTACCTGATCTGGCAGCAACCGCACCCGATCTATTTCGCAGAGATGGATTACCGGCTGCACCCGACTCAGGAGACGCTGGACAAATGGAAAGATGTGGTCTTCGCTTCGGCGCAGTATATGGCCGATTATGCCCATTACGATTCGGCGGGCGACCGTTATGTGCTGGGGCCTCCGGTGGTGATCGTTTCGGAGAATACCGATGCATTGAAGACGGTCAATCCGATCTTCGAGTTGGGGTATTGGCGCTACGGTTTGCGGACGGCGCAGCAGTGGCGTGAACGGTTGGGACTGCCGCGCGAGCAGCAATGGGACGATGTGCTGGGTAAGCTTGCCCCGCTGCCGGTTCAGGACAGTGTTTATGTGACGTACGAAGGAATCCCCGATATGTGGACGAAATACACGTTCGAGCATCCGGCATTGACCGGAGTGTTGGGGATGCTGCCCGGGGACGGGGTCGATACCACTACGTTCCGGCGTACGCTCGACAAAGTAAATCGCGAATGGCAGTCCGATAAGATTTGGGGTTGGGATTTCCCGATGATGGCGATGGGCGCAGCGCGCAGCGGCAATCCAGAGCTGGCGCTCGATATGCTGCTCCATTCTTCGAAACAATTCCAGTTCGACGAACACGGCCTGGCTACCGGCGGTCCGTGGCCTTACTTCCCTTCGAACGGCGGATTGCTGACGGCAGTCGCGATGATGGCCGAGGGCTGGGACGGATCGCAAGGCGAGGCTCCGGGTTTCCCGAAAGACGGGACTTGGGTAGTCAAATATGAAAATTTTGTACCGATGCAATAAAATACTTTCCGAAATGAACCCGTTAGAGAATCAAACGGTTGTTCCGTAATTTTTACTGGTCGCCGGTATCGGCAATGTTAAAGAATTATTAAAATTATTTAAAAAATTTGGATAATTCGAATTTTTCTGCTTATCTTTGCTGGTGAAGTTTAGGTTCATTTAGGTTAGTAGTTTTAGGTTAGTAGAAGGAAAAAACGGTAGAACAGAGACTTGTGTCTCGTTCTGCTGTTCTTCCTTTGAAACGGAAAATTGGTTTTTAAAAATATATAATAAAGCGGATGATTCTTAATGAATCATCCGCTTTATTGTTTGAAGAGTGGAGAGTGTCAGGTGTAATTAAATATTTTAAAGAATAAAACCTCCCTTGAGAAGCAAACAATGGCGCAGGTTCTGTTCCGGGTCGTATTCGGGGAACGATTCGGGGTTGGCTTCGATGACTCCGACAGCACGATCCAATAAACGCTCTGCAGTTGTCCTGGCCTGCCTTCTGAGGCGCTCCTGCAGGCGGATCGAAGCCGGTGAACCGTAGTCCGATTTCTCCTGCAGGATGCCCAGCGTGCCGACCGAAGCGGTCAGTTCGTCGATTACCATGCAACGTATGTAATAAGCCAGCGGCGGTTTGATGTAGGTAGAGACAAAGTCCGAATAACGCTCTTCCTCTAAAGCGTCGAACAGAGCTCCGAAAACGGGTTGGAGGTATTGCAATTGCGCGACTTCGATCATCGTCGGGCGAATCAGGTCGTCCCGAAATTGCTCGGTGGCCGGGAAAGCGGTTTCGAGCACCTCGGCCGGTGTAATCAGCAGTGCCATAATCAGTCAATATTGCGCATAGCGTATTTGGTAATTTGTGCGACATAGAGATTCTGCGTCGGATCGTCCGGATCGTAATCCAGTCCGTCGGCCTTGCGCGCCTCCCAGACTTTCATGTAGAGCGGTTTGGATCGAGCGGGCGGCCTGTTGACGATTTGCATCGACGAAGTGTCGCACCCGAGAACCTGTCCGATCACGATCCGGATCGGTTCCAACAGTTCCTGCTGTTCGCCGAGAATCAACGTATTGAGGGCGATTTCGTATTCGTGCAGAATGCGTTCGGAGTCGAATCCGGACAGGTAGTCCAGTCCGCTGAGCGAACGGAACCACGAATGCGCCACGACGATATCGGTCACGGCCTGGTCGTGAAGCGATTTCCAGTCTCCTTCGTTGGAAGAGCTGATCGGGACGAATTTCGAATTGTCGGCCTCTTCGGCATTCTTGACCATAAACATGACCTGTCCGGGTTGTCCTGCAAAGCGCTTTTCGGCTGCCCGGATGATCTCATAGGCATCCTGTTCGTTGTCTACGTTTCCGTCGAGCACCATAATACCCGAGAGTTGAAACGAATTGTCGAGCCGGCTGATGTTCCATTTGTCGGTTTTGTAAGCGATGGCCGATACGTTCATGCCGGCGATGTAGGGCGGCAGTCCGTAATGTTCGAATGTCGGTTCGTAATCCTTGTAATGAAACATGGAGCGTAACGTACCGTCGGACGCTTGTTCGAAACGGGGGTAGAGCGGCAACCGTTTGGCGTCCGAAGGGGTGTAATGTTGCCAGTCATGGTGCAGTAGCACATGATCGCTTTCTTTTGCGATCCGGCATTTCGATGCATCCTGGTGGTAAAACGACAGGAATGAACGTTCCGGGGTCGTGACGATCTCGAGGAATGCATTGCCGAAAAGCGCTTTGTCGAAGGCCAGTTTGTTGAAAACCTGCCGCAACGTTTCGCCTGTCCCGTTGGCCGACCCGATGAACCGGGCCAGGGCCGGATCCCCTTCATTGAAAGAGAAACCTTTGCCGGAGACATAGTCTGCTTTGTCGTTGATAATCCTCCGGTGGGTCGTGGAGCGGCGTGCCATCAGGGCCAGGGCATTGGGAAACAGGTTGTCGTCCCCCCACCGCCAGTAGTGCGTCGCCCCTGCTTCGGTGCTGCCTTGTGCGACAAAGGGATCGATCCGGTTGTGCGGCAGGTAGAGTTTGCCGGGCGAGTCTTTATCTGTTGTTTTCTTTTTCATAGGCAAATGTTGTGATCCGGATGCAGTACAGGGGTAGCTCCTCGATACGGCATCCGGATCGTGGGGGTTAGAACAGCGCGTCGATGTCACCCACGAAAGGAAGTGCCATGTTGGTGTCGATGCTGCGCAGTGTGATGGTTTCGGTGGTTTCGTCCCGCAGTTGCTTACCGGTGGTGGCTGTGACCGATGCGATCCGTAACGGGCGCTCCTTTTCGAACGGGAGCGAATAGCCGACCAGAAAAATTTCGTCGTTTGTGGTGCGGACGAGTGCCACAAGGCCTCCGAGCGTCGTGTTGAGCATGGACTCTACCGATGCAGAGGCTTCGTAGCCCATTTTATCCAGCATGAACGTCAGTTCGTGTGTTACGATGGGGGAGTGGTTCGACAGTGAAATGGTCTCTTTGTATTCCGCTTCATCCTCCCGGAATTCGTATTTGGTGAATTTCTGACCGTTGACCAGCGTAATTTCGAAAAAAGCCCGGTCATCCTTACTGTATTCGATGCTGGCGATATTGCTTGCCTCCGTCAGGCCCACGGTACGGATACCGCCGTTTTTGCGTTCTGATTTTCTCTGATAGCCGATTAGTGCCATAAAGTAATTCGATTATGTGGTTATGCGCCTGCAGTAACGGTCGTAGTAGCCATCGATACCAGCTCGGGGAGCAGGTAGTCGCAGCCGGCCATGAATACGGCCCGCTGGCGGTTCTCCATCTGGTCGGGGTTGTACCACATGCGGACTTCGGTGCCGGGAAAATCGGCCGTATTGACGGCCAGTGCGAGATTACGCCGGTCGGTCAGCACGATAAACGATTGCGGCAAGTCGGTCAGCGTACTCAGGTAGGCGGAAACCTGTACGTCTACGACCGGGATACCCCGGTATGAGATGCCTTCGCGGCCGTTTTGTTTAGCCAGGTAGGCCGATTCCAGTACGACCTTGTCGAGTTCTTCTTCGTATTTGGCATAGATGTCCGAGGTGACCAGATAAACCAGGTTTCCTTGCGGCTTGAATGCTTTAAGCAGCTCGGAGGCGTTGTCCCATACCTGTTTAAGCAGGTTTTCGGCTGCGTCGGGATCGGAGTTAGCCGTAAAAGAGGCGGGAATCGTTGTGTTTTTGATGTCGGTGTCGGTCGATCCGATATCGGCGGTCAGACGTTTGAGGAAACCGTCGAAAGTGTTGAGTGTGTCGCTGCGGGACGTGTCGCCGAGCCACATCGTTGCGCGGATGCTTTCGGCGATAGCTTCTTTGAACAGTGCGGTTTCGGCCGCTTCGAGTTCGGTGCCTGACAGGTCGTCGAGATTCACGTCCGAGCGGTTGGTGATCAGTTCGTAGACCATGTTGAAGTAATCGTCGGCCGAATAGCCAACTTCAGCTTTCACTTTCGAGAGTTGGATCAATTTCTGGTATTTTGTGGCCGCACTGCCGCCGTTCCAGCCGCTGGCGGTATATTTTTGCAGGATGTCGCCCGCGCGTTTCCAGAATTGCAACGTAGTGGGTACCGGCATGTTGTACATGATTTTGATGCCGAGCGATGTCGCATCGGGACCGGTCAGCATCGGTCGGAAGAAGATCGTTTCGAGGTCACGTCCCGTGTAGCTTTTCGGATTTTCGATTTTTGCCATAACAGATTGAAAATGATTTGAAAGTTTGGTTAGTAAAAATTTGATTTCGGCAGAATGGTTTTTATTGTTTGAAACTGCGGATGTCTTCGTTGTAGGAAAGCGCGTTTCCGGAAATCCTCGATTCCGTAGGTGACGGGTCTTCCCGGGGTTTCGTGCGGGTCGGTTGCGCTTGCAGACGGGCATTTTCCTGTTCGAGCGATGCGACCTGGGCTTTAAGCGATGCGATTTCCCGTATGCAGTTTTCCAGGGAGGGCAAAGCGGTGACAGCGCTTACATCGATCGTATCTTCTGCGAAAGAGCTTGTCAGGGCGGCAGTTCCGGCCGGCTCGGCCGCAGCAGGTGCGGTTGTGGGGTGAGTCTTGCCGACCGGTGAGAGACCGAGCAGATCGAGGATGGCGTTCCAGTGTTGTTTGATGGTCATGGTGGAATCGTTTAGGTTGAAGGTTAGGGGTAATTCGGACAGGTCGGTGTGAAGGGAGGGTGCTTCAGTCCGGTTTGTCACCGAGTCCGCGGTGAAAATCGTATCGATCAATCCGGAGGTTTTCGCCTCTTCGGGAGTGAGCCATTGACCGTTGCCGTGATTGCGGTTCATGAGTTCGGTGAAATGTTGCTGCGGCATGCCGGACCGTTCGGCATAAATCCGTGCGATTCGTTCGTCGGTTTTGTGCAGCATCCGGGAAGCTTCCCCGAGCGTGTCGGCATCTCCTTCGGAGTTGCAGGCCGCCCGGTGGATCAGATAGAGGCCGTTGGCGGACATTTCCCGTTTGCCCGGCGATGCAGCCTGGGCGATCAGCGTGGCGGCCGATGCGGTGTATCCGTAACAGCGCGTGGTGATTTCACAATCGAGGTTCCGCAATGTGTCGTGGATCAGCAGGGCGTCGTTCACATTCCCGCCCGTTGAGCGGATGTGTACGATCAGTTCCGAAGTCCGTACGGCCTGCAGCTTTTCGAGTTGTTGCCGGAAGCGGGCGTAGGTGGCGGCATTGGAGTGTGTGCGGGGTGACGAATCCCGTTCCGGCGTGCCGATGATGCCTTCGATGTGTATCTCGACGGCTCGGCCTTGATGATTTTCGATAATGATGTTTCCTGTCATGGGTGGATGGACGGGGTGATTAGCAGAGGTTGATATCCTTGTAATAGTACATGCACTTGCGGATGTATTCGTAAGAGCAGGCGAATTTTTCGGAGGCCTTCCACATGGCATCCATCTTTTTGCATCCTGAACGGACCAAAGCGTTGACGTATTCGCGTACCGAAAGGGTTTTGCAACGGGAATAATCGATCACGCCGATCTCCGTCAGTTTGGCGATCATTTGCGGTAGCGGCAGTTCCGGATAGCGTTGCGCCAATTGGTCGGCAAGCTCTTTTTCGTAGGTTGTCATAAGGAGAAGTTTTAGAAATAGTGCTGAAAAGATCGGGCTCCGGCAGGAGAACCGTTAGAAAGATGAAAGTTCGACGATGCTTTTTACCGCCTGTTGTGCTTCGGTAATCTCCGACTCCAATACATATACCTTCAGGGTAGAAAGTTTGCGGTCGAAGAGTTCTTCGATTTCGTTGCGGGTGACGGGGGCGGTCGAAATGCCGGGAGCATCGGATGGATAGATGGACGAATCGTCCGTATTGGCCGAATTTCCAAGAGTTGTAGATGACGCGAGATTAACGGGGCGCATATTGGCATTGGCCTCAGGTATTTCCCATAGCGATTGGGAGAGCCGGACCTGAATTCCGGTTTGGGGATCGGCAGGAGCGATTGAAGGAATAGCAGGTATCGGAGAGAATGTAAAATTAAGTGGGGCTGAAGTTGTATGAGTTGCAGAGATTGTTGATCGTGGAGAGTTGGAAGCCGGCTCAGGATCGATTCCTGATGGTGAGGATTCCATGTTGGGCCCGGTATCAGGGATGTCGGACTCAAAGCCTGGTCTCAAGATATTGCCGGGTTCTTTTGCTGAATCCGGACCGGAAGTTTCGGCCGTTGGGGCCGAAATAGGGAAATCTACGGCCGGGACAACACGCTGTGCCTGCGGATCCGGCGGGGGAGCGGAATATTCGGTTTGCTCCTGCAACCACTCTTCGGGTAGCTGGATGTGATAGAGGGGGGATGACATACATTCAGATATTTGTGACGAATATACATTTGGTGGGACCTGTGTGTTGCGGCTGGTAATCGACAATCTCTTCGAGTCGGCAAAGGACGTTTTCCCCGTTTATCCTGAGTCTGAAAAGGGCCCGGAAGTCTTGGATCAGGCTGTGCGGCAGCATGAACGGTTCAACTTCCTCAGCGGTGAGATCCAGATAGGCCGTGATCCTCTTGCCGTTGTTGTACAGTTCGATGGTGCTGTCGTAATAGGTGTGGAGACCTGGTAAACCGTCCCGATCTTCGAAACAAAGTGTGAAAGGATCCGTCCCGGTATGGTGAAAGGCGATCTGTGGATATTCCGCCGTATAGAGCGGCCATCCCCAGTACTGACCCTCGGGAAGCGTTTTAATACCTGTATAACGGATAATTTTGGCAGGGAAATTCAGGTTTTCCGTGTCCGGAAATCCTCCCTGGCGGTCGCGGTCCCCTGCTTGCAGGAGCGTGGCGTCCGGGGCGTCGGGATAGGTGCCGGTTTGGTTCAGCGATGGGGTGAACAGGGGGTTGTAGTAGGTCTTTTCCCCTTCTTTGGCGAACCGGTTCAGGATCGGTGCGCTCCATCGCCCTAAAATCTCCTTGTTGGCCGAATCCCACCGCGCGATACTACCGTCTCCGGGTTGATAGCGCAGTGTGAATTGTTGCGGCAGGTCCGCGCCCAACTCAGCGACGGTCACCGGGCGACTCATATCTATTTTGTCGCTCCAGTCCATGATGCGAGCCGTGTAGAATTGTTCCCGGGGTTCGATGTAGATCGTTTTCGACAGCGTATCGGTATAAAAATGGAGATTGAACAATTGCTTCAGCGCGTTGACGAACTCGATTTGCCGGATTTCGTGTGCGGCGACTTCGGCGAACGTGACGGTAGTTCCTTCGCACGGGTGTGGATTGAATAGCGGTTTGAGGCTGATATCGTTCGACAGGGTTAATTTCATGCCAGGGTCGGCCCCGCCGAAATAGACCAGGTCGAAATAATGCGGTTGCGAGGGTAAGATCTCCCGGGCTCCGCTTTGTACCGTGACGGTAATGTCGATCTGTCCCGTTTCACTGACGTATCCGTCATAAAGGGCCCAATCGCCCTGATAAAGAGTATAGGAGCCGTCGGTGCCGAGCAGCCAGAGTCGCGGGTTTGTAATATTGGCGTTGAGTTGTGTCTGGATGTCGGTGGTGCGCGTGTCGAATGTTTTGAGCGTTTGGGTTTCGTAGTCAGCTGGTTGCAAGTTGTCCGGCTCGGCATTCTGATTGATGATCCGGTCGTACGTGAATTTGTAGCTGCTGCCGGAAACGTGGTCGAAAACGACCAGCAGGTAGCCCCAGTTATCTTTGTATTCGCTGCGGCGGTCCGGATAACGGTTTGTCACCTTGAATACCCGTTCGATATCGTCGTCCAGGCAGATGCGGTTGAAGCATTTGAGTTCCGTACGGTTTGCGATGAGATAATCCGATCGGTATTTGAGGTTGTATTCGAATCCGGCCGTAACCTTTTCGGGGGGACAGAATGCTGCGCGCGCGTCCGTTTTGCGGAACACGTTGTTGTGGTTATAGACCCCGGACAGCGTTTGTCCGTCCTGTACCTCTTCCGGGTCGGCGCTGTCCATCAGATTGCCTACCGAATTTAAAGGGGTGAGAGGATCTGCGTATACGTGGCCGAAGCGGTCGGCAACGGCAGAAACCGTTGCGAATCGTTTGGCGAAAAACCCCATCCGGTCGGTCAGCAGGCTCGTCTCCTTTTCCGGATAACGGCCGCTGATGTAGAGCGATCCGACAAAATCGGTTTCCATAAAATCGGATCGGATCGAGTAACCCGCTTGTGCGGCGATGCTTTCCATCAGCGTTCTGACATGCAGGAACGGGTGGTAGTCCCGGAAAGTCAGCATCCGTACTCCTTCCTGAATCGTCGGGGACGGCAGTGTGAAGCGGTCGCGTTGTACCGGGAAAAAACGAACCGGCTTATTCCAGCTCCAGCTTTGGTAAACGGTGGAGGCGCTGAGAGTCGTTTCGAAAGGAATGTCGATCTCTTTGAACATACGTTCGGCGGCCAACCGGACCCACTCTTTGCCTGCTCCTAGAATGTTGATTAGGTACCATGCCGAGCCGTCTGCGTCCTGTCCACAGCGCGAAATCATCGGCATTCCCTCTATGACCGTGCATCCGTCCGCTTCGATCCGTGCCGTGTGTGCCATCTGGTTGAACATTTCCGGCGAATGGATTTCGGCGGCATTGCCCAGGATGGAGTTGTTGCGTACCGTCATCGGGACGCGGATCGTTTTGCTGTAACCTGTCCGTCCGGTTTCCACTTGTGTGACAGAGGCGATCGAAAGCGAAATGGCGATCTGGCTTTCATATACGAGATCGATTTCCTGATTGTCGATAAAGCATCGGATCATCGGTAGCTGGGTTGGTATTGATATTGGCGTTAGTGTGGGTATTGCGGATGTATGTGTTGCGGATTTGCAAGCGGTTACAGGTGTGGATAGACGGTTCGCTCGCTTTTGACCAGTTCGATCTCCAATTGTAATAGATTGTCGGAAGAGGTGATGATCCGGTCGGTAACGATCTCCACCGGTTCGATCCGGTTGCCGTGGTCGATCCACACCCGGGGCGAGGCGATTATTTCACTGATCCAGGTCATTGTCTGCGCGGTTACGAAATCCGATATCAGACGCATTGCGGTTTCCCCCCGGGTGTGAATCGTTTTGTATCCTTTCTGTGTATAGATGCGGGTCTTGTCGACCTTAAAGGTGTCCGATACACTGCGGAGCATGGTGTAATAATCGATCTGTCCGAATGAATTCCACCAGCAGAGCCGGATATGGTCAGGGGAATCCGGGACCAGCCGGTATTTTTGCGAGAGCAGTTGATCGGTCTCGATCATCACCCCGATCTCCAGGGTTTCGTAATCGTTCAGCGAGCCTTTCCCCCAAGCCCGTAACTTCGTATCGAGATGCGGCATGTTGAGACAGATACTCGTCAGTCCGGCCGCCGTTGTGGATGCGATTGCCGTTAGCGTAGTATTGTGGTCCGGACCGGTGAGCCGGGCTTCGGCGCTCAGCGGGATGCCGTCATCTACCAATATCGTGAACTCGTCTTGTTGTGACGCACTGATCGGTATCGTATCGGGAGAGCCGGACAGTTTCGCGTAGCTGTCGAGTTGCTTGGTTCCCGCGCTCATGACGGTTGCCGCCCGGACATTACCAGAACGGAGCGTGAGGTTGATTATCCGTTTGTCGGGAAAAGCGAATGAAAAGGCGGCCGGACGTTGGGGTGTTACTTCGATTTGCCTGCGTCCGTATCCGGCCACGTTGACGCGGTAGAGCGTCGAGCCGCGGAAGCGCTTTTTGCCGATCACGGTCGTTTGATCGTTGGCCAGTATATCGAGTTCCAACAGCTCTTCGGCCGCGGCCGAAATCTGGAAAACGACCTCTCCGAAAGCGGGGGAATAGATGGGGGGATATTTGACGATTTGCATAGGAAAAAGTTCAGCGGAACGTAAATCGGTCAGGCGGCATATCAGTCTTCGAGCGGGCTGTCCGCGGGGCAGAAACGCATCCGTACCTCGCATTCGATTTTGAGTGCCGTCTCGCCGTAGTTGGTCAGTGAGTTTTCAGCCGGCGTGCAACCGATTTTCGCGATATCGAATATTTGTCTGCCTGCGTAGATGTTGTCGAGAATCCGTAAGGCTGCGATCTCCAGCTCCGCCCATTGCCGCTCCCGGCTTTCCGGTCGCGGTTTTTTGTCTAAATGCATCAGGTAGAGTGTCATTTGATAGGTCAGGTATCCGTCGCGGCGTCCCTCTACGGCGATGATCCGTACGGGGAGCAGCCATGCTGCCGGAAATTTGGCGATACCGTTGTTGATGCGGTAGGCAAAACCGGTATGAAAAGCATAGCCTTCGGTGATGGCCGCCTTTTCGATCGTGGCGGTCAGTGTTTCTCTGAGCATGGGAATAGGGGATAAGGTTGCAGGTGGAATATGTTTACCGCGAAACTCGTGCCTGCCGCTTGCATTTGGCATGGAGCAGTTGCATGAAAGGATAGAGAGGCATTTCGCGGGTTGTGGTGATTTCAGAGGGCAGGTATCCGGCCGCTTCGAACAGCATGTCGTTCCAGGTTGTCGGCAGCGTGCATTTCAGCTTCCGGCCCGGCTGTTTCGTTCCGGATGCAAGTCTGGATAACGTATAGCAGCAAGGAAACATTTGCTGCAAATAACGATGGGTTTGGTTCAGCAACCTGAAAAGATGCCGGATAACGGTCAAGGGAAGGCGTTGCATCGTTTCAGCCCTGTGCCGGGCTCGTTGCTCGTCGTAACGTTCTCCCGCGGGCCGGCAAAGGATGGCCGTGATCAGGGGTGCATAGTCCCATGCGCCGGCCAGATAGAGGTCCGTTGCTTCGCAGAATTCCCCCGCGGTTATCCGATACATGGGCATCGGCTCCCCGTTGATATCCCTGTCCGTTTCCGGATAGCGCAGCCATTCGCCATGCCAGTGGAATCTTGGTGGATGCGCCGTCTGTCCGGAGAGGATGTCCGTGTGATCGGCTTGATTTTGGTCAGTTGTATAGCCTGCCGGATTGCCGAGTTTATATAGGATCCTGCGTGCGAAAATCAGGCGCTCTTGCGGCTGGGTATGGCTGGCGATGTGGCGGGGAATGCGGCAAAGTTCAACCAACAAGGAGATTGTAACTTTATCCTTTTCCGGACAGTTATCGGAACGATCCGGATGGGATGTGTTCAATAATTGTGAACATCGGATCAGGCAGCGTGCCTGTTGCAGGTCGAGCTCCTGCCATGAAGCCGGCAGGGGGTAGCGCTGTTTGTTGATAACAATGTGGAGCATCTGTCGATAACCGGGGAAACTGTGCGGATAAGTTGTGTATATCGGGTTAATTCTCGCAGTATTGCGACAATACTTTCGTCAGTTCCTTGAGCTCTTTGCCGATGCTTGCCACCCGGCTGCTCGACAGTTTGGCTGCATTGCGCGCCTGAGTCAATTCGTGAATCTTATCCGTGCTTCGTTGCAAAAGGATAAGGGATTGCCGGGTCAATCTGTTGATTTTAACTTCCTGGGATTTAATGTTTTCTGTAGATTTGGAAGTGGTTCGGCTTTGTGAGGATACACAGTCTGAAGTGGTCATATCGCTGAAGTTTAGGGATGTGTTTAGGAAATTTCATGCCGTCGGAACCAACCGATATTTGTCGGCCCGGAATGCGTGAGAGAGAAAGAAAGATAATGTGATCTTTTGATAGGTGATAACCCGGTAAGTTGTTGTGGATAACCCGTCCGGCCAAAGACCGAGTGTCAGAAAGTAGACGGATAATGACGGATAGAAGTATGTACGAAAGTCAGTTTCCCGTGGAACAGTTTATCGTCTGATGGAACAAATATACAACACCGCCCCCCCTTTGTCAAGTGTTTGGACGAAAAAAAACTGTAAAAAGATAAATATTTTAACTTACTTTTCGTCTAATGAAAAGAGTTCGAGCTGTTTAAACGAATGGTTAAAAGAGAGGCGATGGTACGGTGAAAGACCGTGGCGCATGACAGCTTCCCGGTGTTCGCGGGTGGGATAACCTTTGTTTTGTTCCCACTTGTAGACCGGGTATTCGGCCGCGATCCGCATCATATATTCGTCGCGGTAGGTTTTGGCAAGTACCGAAGCTGCTGCGATCGGAGCATAGGTGGCGTCTCCTTTGACGATGCACCGATAAGGAATGTCCAGGGAAGAGCGGAACTGGTTTCCGTCTATCAGCAGCAATTGGGGTTTCGTTCCGAGTTTCGTTACGGCGCGTGACATGGCGGCGAACGACGCGTTGAGGATATTAATCCGGTCGATTTCTTCGGGCATTACCATTTCTACTGCCCATGCGACTGCTTCCTGTTCGATGACTGTTCGGAGCAGGTTGCGGTTTTTCTCGCTCATTTTTTTCGAGTCGTTGAGCAGCGGATGGTTCCATCCGGGGGGTAAAATGACGGCTGCGGCGGTCACGGGACCGGCCAAAGGGCCCCGTCCCGCTTCGTCGCAGCCGGCTTCGATCCATTCGTGTTGATAACACGCTTTAAGCATCCATCAGCCCTTTGTCTACAAAATATTTCTCGATTTTACCAGCCTCTTCGGTCTGGTTATATTTCTGGGCCAAAGTGTACAGCTCGTACAAGAGCGAAATGTTAGTCCGCAATTGTGTCTGTACCAATCCGGCCTGTTTGCCTTTGAACCGGAAGTAGTAGTCGATGTACTCTTCTAGTATTTTGGCATAGTCTTCCAACACAGCGGTTCCTTTTTCATCGGCCCCGGCCATGTAGTAAGCTTCGATCAACGGGATCGTCTGTACGTAAGAGTGACGAATCTGGTTGAACGGCATCTCTTCGATCGCGCGGTCGAGCACTTCGATCGCTTTGGTCGTATCTCCTTCCGCTACGAGTTGCTTGGCCAGACGTGCGAACAGGTTACGCGACTGCACGGCTCCGAAGTTGGTCTGTACGAAATAATCCGCATAAACTTTCGGATCCTTGATATTCGCATATTGGTATTTGTTCATCAATTGATCGTACAGGAATTCGGAATCGATACGGCCCGATTCCCAAGACGATTGCGGAACGGTTTTGATCGGAACCAAGCGGTACGAGAAACCGTCCAATTGCAGGTAGTCCCTAAGCCCCAATTCGTCGATGCCGCTCGGAGTGGTGAAGTAAAGCGGGCGCTTCCAGTCGAAATTCGACAACAGGTCGAGCAGCATCATTTCACCCCGGTCGATCGTGCTTTTTTTGATCGTGACGACGATGCTGTCTTCGATCAGGTCGGCATCTTCCGGCTTGACGATTCCGCTTTTCAACACATTCTCCTTATTGACCGGAACGATGAGTTGTTTGGCCGGCAGGAAATCGGCGTTTTTACCGCCGATCGACATTTTTGTGCGCGGGTCTTCGCTTTTGACGAAATCAATCGCTTCTTTGATCGGCACCGGTTTCTTCAACAGATCGTTGACGATCAGGAATTCGTTATTGTAGGTGTACTTGTTCCGCGGTAGTGTGAACGGCACAGGTTCCGAGTCGTTGCTTTTGAGCTTCATCTGGTCGATGTACCATTCGCCGCCCAAGTAGCTCATGTTCATCACACGGACATCCTTGCGGTAACCTTCCACCTCTTGTGCATACCACAAAGGGAAGGTGTCGTTATCGCCGAAGTTCATGATGATGGCATTCGGCAGCAGTCCGGTCAGGTAATTGAGTCCGAAATCGCGCGCAGTGTAACGTCCCGAACGGTCATGGTCGTCCCAGTTTTTGGCGCCTAAAATCACGGGTACCGTAGCGCAGATCGCCGTGGCGATCACTGCCGTGGCGACATTCTCTTTTTTGAACCACCGTTTGGTCGCCTGGAAAACCGACAAGACACCGAAACCGATCCAGATGGCAAATGCGTAGAACGATCCCGCATATACATAATCCCTTTCACGGGGTTCTGCGGGCGGCGAGTTCAGGTAGACGACGATCGCTACGCCTGTCATGATAAACATCGTCATCACGACGGTAAAGTTCTTGCCGTCGCGGTTCAGCTGGTAAACCAGTCCGATGATACCCAGTAGGAACGGTAAGAAATAATAGGTATTGCGCCCCTTGTTGGCTGCCTGTTCCGAGGGAATGTTATCCTGCGGGCCGACGAACAGCTGATCGATCGCTTTGATCCCGCTGAGCCAGTTGCCGTCGGTAATCTCGCCCGTTGACTGGATGTCGCTCTGCCGTCCGACGAAGTTCCACAGGAAATAGCGCCAATACATGAAGTTGAGCTGGTAAGCGAAGAAAAACTTCAGGTTTTCGGCGAACGTGGGTACCGTGACCATTTCGTCGCGGAAAGGCACTTTTCGACCTTTGATTTCCTTGCCGTCGTTTACCCAGTTGTTATAAGCCGCGATATCCGACTCTTTGGACGAGTACATGCGCGGGAAGAAGAATTCGAATCCGGGGGCGTATTCATATCTCGATACGGTCGACCCTTTTTTGTATTCTTTGCCGTCGTCGCTGAGGTAGTAGGTATCTTTTTCTGTAACCGCGATCGCAGGCGAAGAGTAATAATTGCCCTTTACCAACGGGCGTGCCCCGTATTGGTCACGGTTCAGCAACCCGAGAAGTCCGTAAGGATTCGTCGGACCGTTGCTGTTCATCGGCGGGTTCACCGAGGAGCGTATAATGACTGAAGCATAGCTTCCGTATCCGATCAGGATTACCGTAACGCAGAGGATAATCGTATTGGCCAGGACGTTGCCTTTTTTGTGGGTGAGCCATATCCCCCAGCCCAGTATCGCCAGCAACGCAAAGGCATAGAATGTAATCCCGCTGTTCACCGGGAGGCCGAAGCCGTTGACGAAAATGCGGTCGACGAAAGCTCCGAGTTCAATGGTGCCGGGGATAATGATGTACAGCGCTGCGATCAGAATGGCTCCCGATACGGCCAGCGCTTTCACGATTCCCCATTTGGTGATTTGCGGATATTTCCTGAAATAGTAGATAAAGACGATCGCAGGGATGATCAGCAGGTTGAGCAGGTGTACGCCGATCGCGAGTCCCGTGAGGTAAGCGATCAGGATCAGCCAGCGGTTCGCATGCGGTTCGTCCGCGACATTTTCCCACTTGAGGATCGCCCAGAAGACGAGTGCCGTAAACATCGACGAGAGGGCATAGACTTCGCCTTCGACTGCGGAAAACCAGAAAGTGTCGGTAAACGTATAAGCGATCGAACCCACCAGGCCGGCTCCCATGATAGCTGTGATTTGCGGCAGGGTTAGTTCCTCTTCGCTTTTGTGGTATGAGCGGCGTGCCAGGTGCGTGATCGACCAAAAGAGAAACAGGATCGTTGCGGCGCTGGCGAGTGCGGACATCGAGTTGATCATCATGGCCACATGCGCCGGGCTGGGTGCAAAAATCGCGAACAGGCGCGAGATCATCATGAACAGGGGGGCTCCGGGAGGGTGCCCTACTTCTAGTTTGTACGAAGTGGCGATGAATTCGCTGCAATCCCAAAGGCTTGCGGTCGGTTCGATCGTCATCAGGTAGACCACGGCCGCAAAGGCGAACGTAGCCCATCCGGCGATCAGATTATACTTCTTAAACTGGTTCATCCGTATAAGGCTCTAAATTGCACTTGTTTTACTCGCAAAAGTAAGAAAATAACGGAATATCCGCTAAAAAAGTCTGAACATACTCGGAAAGTTTGTAATTTTACCCCGCTGAAAAACTGTGCATATGGACTCTAAATTTAGCATTTACAATACCCTTACCCGTAGCAAAGAGCAGTTCGTTCCGCTCAAAGCGCCTTTCGTAGGACTTTATGTCTGTGGGCCGACTGTCTACGGCGATCCGCATTTGGGACATGCCCGTCCGTCGATTACGTTTGATCTGTTGTTCCGGTACCTTCGCAGCCTCGGTTACAAAGTGCGCTATGTGCGCAACATTACCGACGTGGGGCATTTGGAGAGCGATGCCGACGAGGGAGAGGACAAGATCAGCAAGAAGGCGCGCCTTGAGCAGTTGGAGCCGATGGAGGTCGCACAATACTATACGGACCGCTACCACGATGCGATGCGTGCGCTCAATGTGCTTTCGCCGAGCATCGAACCCCATGCTTCGGGACATATCATCGAGCAGATCGAGATGACCCGGGAGATTCTGAAAAACGGATTCGCTTATGAAAGTAACGGATCGGTCTATTTCGACGTGGAGGCATACAATCAAAAGCATCATTACGGTAAACTGTCAGGCCGCGTGCTGGATGACATGCTTTCGAATACCCGGGCGCTCGACGGTCAGGGAGATAAGCGCAATCCGTTCGATTTCGCATTGTGGAAGAAAGCTTCTCCGGAACACATCATGCGTTGGCCTTCCCCGTGGAGTGAAGGTTTTCCGGGTTGGCATATGGAGTGCTCGGCAATGAGTACGCGCTATTTGGGCGAAACGTTCGACATCCACGGCGGTGGCATGGACCTAATGTTCCCGCACCATGAGTGCGAAATCGCACAGAGCACGGCGGCATGCGGTCATGATGCGGCCCGTTATTGGATGCACAACAACATGGTTACGATCAACGGGCAGAAGATGGGTAAGTCGCTGGGCAATTTCATCACCCTTGAACAACTTACAACGGGTAATCATCCGTTGCTGCAACAGGCCTATACCCCGATGACGATCCGTTTTTTCATTCTGCAGGCACATTACCGCAGCACGCTCGATTTTTCGAACGAGGCATTGCAGGCGGCTGAGAAAGGTTACGAACGACTGATGAAGGCGATGAAGACCTTGTCCAAGCTGAAACCTTCACCCTCTTCCAGTATCGATATTTCGGATATCGAGCCGCGTTGCCAAGCGGCGATGGATGACGACCTGAATTCACCGATCGTCATTTCCGTCCTGTTCGATGCGGTTCGGCTCATCAATCAAATTTATGACGGCCAGCAGACCATTTCGGCTACCGATCTCGATGAGTTGCGTCGGGTAATGCACCTTTATGTATTCGATATTCTCGGTTTGCGCGATGATTTGGCCGGGGACAACAACCGTTTGTTGGGGCAGTTGATCGATACGGTGCTCGATATCCGTATGCAGGCGAAGAGTGCCAAGGATTGGGTCACTTCCGACCGCATCCGGGATTCGCTCACGTCTCTCGGCGTGAAGGTCAAGGACCGTAAGGACGGTACCGATTGGGAGTTGGAATAACTGTTTGTCATTCAGGATTTATTTAGCGAATATACCGACGACATCAAAGGCCATGCAAGCAGGTTATGTGCGTGCATGGCCTTTGAATAACATTATATTTGCTGATTTTAGTTGATTGCGAATTGTCTTCGGCGATCGTCGATATGCTCGAATCAGGTAAGACAGTGGAAAATCAGCCGCAGATGCTGGACGCGCTTCTCGGTCATTCCGTATATTTGTTTTGTATATCTGATTTTGTCATGGATGCTTCCGCCGTATTGGAAATTGAAACAGGTGGATGTCCCGTGTTGACAAGGGCGGTAGGGATATTCAGAAGGGCGAGGAGGCGAATTTGCTGCATGACGCCCGCCCCGCATCCAAATTGGTCGTGATTCAGGATATGAACCATGTTCGGAAGGAGTGTACGTCGAGGGATATGGCTGTACAGATGGAGACGTACGTAAAACGGGATACCGGGATCAAATCTCAGGTTGCCCGGGAAATAGCCGATTTTCTCGATAAACTCTGAGTTATTCCCAAAAATCGGCTTTT